>Ga0213833_1000033_pt1 | contig 510732 bp, 426 predicted proteins | sample SWATP21_FD_160575 | JGI IMG/M metagenome (GOLD analysis project Ga0213833, IMG submission 160575) | Coastal seawater microbial communities from Marineland, Florida, United States - SWA TP2 #1 | ecosystem: Environmental > Aquatic > Marine > Coastal | place: USA: Florida | collected 2016-08-14
GCTGGTGAGTCTGCTCAACTGCTCCCCGCTTGAACTCTCGACTGAACTTCCTGCGCTTCGACATACACACTCCTTTGGCCCAGTATCAGGCTTCTTGAAAGTGTCCGCGTGAACGGGGTAGAACCCCATGGTTGGGGGGGTAGTCAGAAACGATGACGCAACGGAAACCAGCCAAGCTGTCCGCAAAGCGTTAAATTATGCAATTGGCAAGGTGGCACTGTAATTCCGACAGTCTTAATCCCGAAGTTCCAAGATGCTCTGATACCAGTAGAGTTCGTATTCAGACTCACAGACTTGTTCTCGGCCATTTCCTACCGGAGCAGCAACCGTCGGATTTAAAAGCAGAATAGCGGAGGCAAAGCAGGACTGTGAATTGCGCGCCGTTTCCCAGAATTCCATCGGCACTTCTGTAGAAGAAGATACAACACGCCCGATTTGGTATGCCGCCACGCCTGTCAGTTCATTCAGTCCGTCGGACTGCTCGATATATTCATCAAGCGTCTTATCACCCCAAAACTGAATTGCCGGAGACGACCAATTCATCGATGATTTTCCATCATCCTTGAGCGAGTAGCGCACAGCAAAACTCGGAGACAACCATGGAAAAACCGTTGCCGGAAGAGCCACGATAGCCAACAACAACACCACGCCGATGACGACCGCAGCACCTATCATGCGGAACCTCATCGATTGCCACGGCGCGTCTGATTACCAGATGGGAATATCTCGCCATAAGCAGATCGCGGTTCGGCCACACGATCAAAGTAGAGACCACAATTACGATGCCGCCTTATCAATTTCATTTTTTGACGCGCGCGTCGGAATCACGACATCTTTTCGGAAAAACCGCTGACCAGATAGTTGGTGAAATTAGCAAGGTGTCACCGTAATACGCTTATGCGCTAAGCAGCCGATCCCACAGCGGCACCCGAATTTCCTCCGAGTACCTGCGCCGCATCGAACACGTCAGTGCCACCTCGGAGCCACCACCGCGAAGACTCGTGTTCAACACCAAGTCTTCGTACGGGACGTGAATTCCAGTCGCCAGCAGTACGGTTTTTCCGTCGTCCGTCTTATGGATGTTCGGAGGAGCGATATTCGCAACCACCTGTCCGTCGTGCGTCGAAATAATGACCGGCCTAGTCACCGCGACGTCAGCCACTCCCTGATTCAACACAATGCGCAGGAAGTACGGCGCGCCTCTAACTGCTGGCGCATCCGGACTGAATGATCCGCGTAACTCGACCACCGCGTTCAGCCCATCAGAAGCGCAGGTAGCACCTTCGTAGTCGAAGTATCGAAACCGTTCCGTCAACAAACCAAATACCGCTACCACAGCAACCGCCAAGGCCAGCGCACCAATCGCAACCTTCCTCATCGGCCCCCACCGGTACCCGACATGTCGACAGTGATCGGCCCATTGCCCCATAGCAAATAAGGGATAACGTCCAGCATTACATGGCCAATGGGGTCAGTGTACGGAGAGGCGTAGTTGTAAGTGCCACCGTTTAGGGTATCGGTTACAAGGCTACCGCTCTTGTCGTAGACCGCCTCGCATTGGCCGGAATCATCGACCCACTTCGTGTTGTCCTTGCCAAACGGCCCCTGCTGATGAAGTGCGCTTCGGGCAGGCGACATCTGCGTCCATCCGGCTACCTGCGCCGCAGCTTTACTGGGCGGCACTACATTCAAGCCGTTGCGATAGTAGTTTCGCATGTACATCTCGTTACCCCACCCCCATAGTTCCAAGCCGAGCGGGTCAACGAAGTTCACCGGATTCCCCCCAACATACCCATACGTATTCAACCCACCCCCCAACCCAATCGGATCACTCTGCAAATACTGCCCAGTTGCGGGGTCATAGTACCGATGCCAGTTGTAATACAACCCGGATTCGCCGTCGTAGTACTGCCCCGGAAAGCCGACGTTCAGCCCCCCGATGCTGTTGGTGGTAACAGTACGCTTGTAAGCAGTGTTCGCTGCCCGCCAAACCACAGTCTTGTTCTGGTCCGCCACTGTGTCAGGTCGACCGAGGTGGTCAGTATGGACGAAGTAAAGCGTGCTCCCCTTGACCAACCCAATTGGTTTTCCGCCCAACCAGATGTACTGAGTCGTCAACGAACTTCCGCTCCCTTCGCCCAATAGCCGAGCACCATCCAGATAGAGGTAGCGGGTGGTCGTGCCCCCACTGGTTTTGGTCACTCGCATACGACTTGGGTTGTAGGCGTAGGTTGTCGCCTGGCCTCCCGTCGTAAAGCTGTTCATACGGTTGTATGGGTCGTAGGTCGCACTCCAAGCACCCCCATAACCGCTCTTATCCGTGATGTTGCCAAGCAAGTCGTAGGTAAAGCTCTTGGCGCGGCCACCCGTAATCGTCGGTATCTGGTTGTTGATTGTCGAGGGCTGATAGTCGTCGGTCGCACCACTCCAAATATGGGTCTCCCGGTTTCCGTTGGCATCAAACGTCCATCCTTGGTTCCCCAACCCTGAGGAGTTGGCCGTGGTCAGCCGGCCCTCGTCGTCATAAAAATAGGTCTGCGACCAATTCGAGTTAATACCGTTATCGATAGAACGGAGACGGTTGTTCCAATCGTAGCCATAGTCCAGCGACTGAATACCGGATGACCCCATGGCTAGCAGGCGATAGTCGTCGTCATACGCCCGCGACTCATACGCCAGATTGCCGTACTTCCAACTCTTGATGGGACCATACGGCAGGTAAGTGATGTTGGTTACAACATCCTTCCAGGTGCCTGCGATCTTGGCTTCCACGGCAGTGACATAACTACGATCGTCATACTGGCGGCGCACGGTGTTGCCGCCCGGATAACCGGTCTCGATGGGCCGGCGACGGAAGTCGTAACCAAACGTGGTCACGTAGCTGACGCCGCCGATGATCGTGGTTCGCGAGTCCATAGGTCCGTAGGCTTTGTAGGTGTAAGACTCGCTTGTTGCGCTGTTCGCGGAGGAACACAGACGTCCAATGCCATTGGTGCACGTGTCATAGGAATGGCTCTCTACATCACCTGATGCCGTAGTAGACAACAGCCGCCCCAACGAATCGTAGGCATACGTAGTAGCCGCACCATCCGCTCGAACCATTTCGTCCATGCGGCCGTATTGATCGTAGTGATACTCCGTGACTCCCGTATCGGGACTGTCGACCACCCGTAGACGGTCTAGACCATCATAGGTATAGGTCGTGACATTGAGATTCGGATCCTTAACCCAGTCGAGATTGCCCGCTTCGTCATAGTCGAACTCGGTCACGGAACCATTGCGGTCAATTCGCTTGATCAACTCGTTCTGCGCGTTGTATTCCAACGTAGTGCTGTGCCCATATGAATCGATCATCTCGATCATATTGCCATTGTTGTCATAACGATATTGAAAGTGTTGGCTACCGGTACCGTAGACATCGGTAAGACGACCTATTTCGTCGTACCCGTATTCTGCGTGAGGCGTAAACACCGTCGTGGGTATTCTCGGGCACCACCCTGGCTCCCCGGGCGCCAGAGGGGGGCAATTTGGATCACGCACGTACTGAACTTGACTGGTTTCGTACTTCGTCACCTGCCCGAAACTGTTGTATTCGTAGAACTTCTTCTGTGTGGCGTCGGAGCCAAGGTACTCGCTTCCAACAAGGCCTGACGGCCCGATGGTCCGAGTGATAACTGGATCGCCATTGACCGTCGCGCTCTCAAGATTCCCAAAGCCATCCAGTGCATATATGTAACTGGCGAGGGTGCCCTCAACTGTCTCTTCGAAGCCAATTTGACGACCTCTCGCGTCGAATGTCCTTGTGACAACATGCCCGTTCGGGTCCGTAATCGTTCGAGCGCGACCTAAGCCCGTATAGTTCGCAAAGGTTGTCTTGATTTCATCTGGCCCAGCACTGCCAAGTCGGCGCCAGCTGAGGTAACCGGAGGAGTCAAATTTATAATATTGGCGATCCCCCGAGCCCGGAAGCGACCCATCAATCGTTATCAACGACGGCTGCAAGCCACCAGAATGGAACGAGTAAAAATACTCAGTAATCTGCTCCACCCCGCCACCAAAGGAAGTTAGGTCTTTAACGCGCCGCTGCTTAAGGCGCCCTCGCTCCGCGGAAGTTGACGAATAATAGACATAGTCAATCTGGCGAACAGGATCACTCAGGGAACTCCCGTAAACCGTAAACTTATCAATTCGGTTATCCTCCGTCCATTCATAGACGGTGATTCGGGGCACGGACTGACCACTGTTAACCGTATCGATTCCTGTTTGAACCTGAAGAAGTTGGCCAGCGTCATTGTAATCGTAATCCGTTTTTACACCCCGCCAATCCACCCTATAGTCCATAAAACCATTGGCATCATAAGCTACGACAGAAGCCGCATTCGGGCAATTAGAAACCCCGCTACGACTTGTTTCCACAAGCTTCATGGATTCATTGACTTCATCAAACACGTACCGCGTTGTAGCACCGCCCGGCCCTTCTACATCCGTATAACGGCGACCATCACCAAGTGCCCCATATGAAAAGTTATGTTCATCTTGGTCATTCGCGTGCTTCGTCTGGCTTACCTTTCCCGATGAATAGTAACTAAAAGTACTATATCGCACTCCATTAACTGATATTCCGGTCAACTGCTGAGGGCTCCCGGAATTTTCATAATGATAGGCCCGCCCCCCTGCGCCTCCTGGATATGCCACCGATGCCAGCATCCCATTCGAGTTATATGTGTAGGAATATGTGAACCCATCAGGGTCCTTGACGGATGAAATCCGGCCATTTTGCCATGTAAATTCAAGACGTACACCAGTGTCAGATTCGATCGACTCCAACTCTTGATTCACATCGTACTCGAATTCAATATATCGACCAAAGCGGTCCTCAATTTTTAGAAGAACGCCCATCTCGTCATAGATTCGCCGATCCAAGGCCTCAGTGACGTGAACCCATTGATTCCCATCCTTTTCTATATAAGATATTGAATTGGCCTTCTTATCCACATAAACGTTCGGCGACGACTCAATTGGCGAATAGCTTATTCGCCCGCCGCCCGGCTCAATGGATGCGACTGCTTCGACATATTGGCTAGTTGGGTCACACGACGAGCCTGGCGCTGGATCATATGAAAAATTGCAGTAGTACGGGGTGCTAGCGAACTGAAACCCGAGATGGTAATCAAAGGAAGATCGCCATTTTGTACCAAACGACCCTCTAAAATACGATTGGGCATTATAGATTCGCCTAAACGTCAGTGGAACACCGCCATTAGCCTTGAAATCAGTTTCGCTCTCAATCTTATTCCCAGAAGACAGAACAACCGGGTTTCCGTCTTTCGCGCAAGTATCCTCACCTTCATGATCTTCATCTGGTGAGTTTTGCTCAAACGCATCATCATAATCATCAATTGGGACTGGGAATATTCGCGGAAAACTGCTGCTACTCCCCCATCCACCAAGGGTGGAACTTTGACCGTGGACGTCTACGGGAGTGAGTGCGTCATTGCCATCATCGCCGCCACTGCTATCAGACCCGCTTGGAGCGACGCCAGACGATTCACTGCTATCGTCATCCTCTTCGTCGTCCGGCGTGTGCTCCGTTTCTTGATCCCCCTGAGCATGCGCAGTCATCGTAAAAGTTTGACATAAAATAACAAAAGAGAATGCAACGAATATATTTTTGTTTAATTCTTTTAGCCCTATAAGCATGCGCATTATAACCAGCATCCCCCACCCCATATGATAAATAGTCAAACACTTGGCAGTACAAGCCCCCACCTAAGCCCGGAACCTCAAGCAAGGCTTTACACAGATAGCCAAACCTTCCGCAGCCCTATCCGCAAGCTGCGCCCCTCAGCCTGTTCTGGTACGGCAGCCCACCGATTCAGCGAGTTGATACTGCCGAGCGTTGCGACTGATGTCTGTCGTTGAATTGTCCACGGCACTAATCATGTCCGGTTACTGCTCCGGATTACGTTCAGTACTACTAGTGAACACACCGATTACGGACATCTCCCATATGGTCGCATCCTCTATCGATGAACTCACCGCAGCTTTGTACCGTTCGGGGGCTACGTTGGACTGGCGCAATTTCGCTCGTGCAGTTGCAGAGATATCGTCAAAATTGCTCTTCTCTAGACAACTTCTTTGGCTCAGATATAGCGAAGATTTGGGCTGCGCCTGCGTGCTGCTGTGTGACTCTGGCGAAGAGATCATCACACCCATTGATCAGCGCGAGTGGCCTACCGTATCCAGACAACTCTGCGCGGAGACGTCTGGTGGAATTGGAAACGTGAGGAAGATGGAAAATCATGAGTTGACGGCGTTTCTTTGGTCCAAGCTACCTTGGACACACCCAACCCCATCACAACCGGCAATTTCGGTAGTCGTTCGCCCAGATCAGGACTTCGCTTCGTCCATTTTCATCTTCGAAGCGAGCCCAATCTCCAGCGCTCGTGCAAGCACATGGTATCGATGCTGCCTGGCCACCTCTCTTCACATCGCAACAGCCGCATACTTGCGTGGGTACGCTGCCAACCCCAGCCCAAATCGTTCGAGGCCCCAGGAGTTAACGGGGGTGATAACGAGCGAAGGCATACCGATATCAGGCTCTCCAGAGTTCCTGACTCAAGCCGCCAAGGCCCGCCAGCACCCAAGTTCCAGCGTTTTTTTCCAGAACGCGTATAAAAGCACGCAAATCCAATGTGGCCGCACTCCCGACGGACGACACTTTCGAATGGTGCCATTCGGGCGCCTTCGCGAAGTGACCATCCGCTTCACACGGCGGGTTGATCGCCTTACCAGGCGCGAACGCCAATGCGTCATCGGGACCACTCTCGGACTTCGCCAAAAGGAAATAGCGGATCAGTTGGACGTTGCCCCCTCCACTGTCGGCACGTTGACGCAGCGAGCCCAACAGAAATTGGGCGTTGAAACACGGTCCGCGTTACGGGAAATCGTGTCGACAGAAATCTACGAGTTGGGATCAATCCCTGGCATGGCCCGCCTAGCTGATCACGCGTAGTAGAATTCTCCGTATAGTGACAACTCAGCCGTCAAACTATTAAGCCCAGCGCACCACTCATGGCACGCGGGGCTTTCGCATTTCAGTTCAGATCAGGCAGCCGCCTGAAAATCCGGCTTCTCGCGCACCGCGCATTGCGGACAGGCCCAGTCGGCCGGGATGGCCTGCCACGGCGTACCGGGTTGGAAGCCCTCACCGGGGCAGCCTTGCGATTCGTCGTAGACGTAGTCGCAGTTCGGGCAGGCGTGGCGGGTGGCGGTGGATGACTCCACCGTCGCGGCCGGCGTTTCCTCGACCGACGGCGCATCAGCCTGCGTCGGCGTCGACCTGGACCAGCGGGCCAGCAGGGCCTCGCGGCGCGGCGTGTGCAAATGCGCATGAGTCAGGTCGCCGTCGTGGTGGGCGACCACCTTCGGGTCCATCAACCGAAACCACAGAGGCGGCAGGTAGGCGGCCAGGATCATGGTCGCGTAACCGGCCGGCAGTTGCGGCGCATCCTCGAAGTGACGCAGGCCCTGATAGCGTCGCGTGGGGTTGGCGTGATGATCCGAATGTCGCTGCAACTGGTACAGGAACAGGTTGGTCACGACGTGATTGCTGTTCCAGGAGTGGCGCGGCTGGCAGCGTTCGTAGCGGCCGCTGGGCAGCGTCTTCCGCAGCAGGCCGTAGTGCTCCAAATAGTTGACGACTTCCAGCAGCGAGAAGCCGTAAACCGCCTGTGCGACCAGGAACGCCAGTGCCCAGGGGCCGAAGGCGAGGGTCAGCGCGCCGAACAACACGACGGTCATCGCCCAGGCCTGCAGATTCTCGTTGCCAATGGACCATGCCGACTCGCCCTTGCGCGCCAGCCGCTCGCGCTCGATGCGCCACGCCGAGCGCGCACTGCCGACTACGGAACGCGGCAGAAAGGCCCAGAAGGTCTCACCCATCCGCGAGCTCGCCGGGTCCTCCGGCGTCGCGACATGGCGGTGATGGCCCTTGTTGTGCTCGACGAAGAAATGCCCGTAGGCCACCGGCGCCAGCGTAATCTTCGCCAGCCAGCGCTCCATGCTGTTGGTCTTGTGCCCCAGTTCGTGCGCGGTGTTGATGCCCACACCGTTGACCATGCCGGCGGTCACGACCAGACCCAGCAGGCCCCACCACGGCAGACCCGCGGTCACCGCTAGCCAGGCGCCGAGGATGGTCACGATGTACTGGGTGGGAATGTAGGCGTAGACGATGTGGCGGTAGTAGCGATCCGCCTCCAGCGCGGCGACCACCGATTCCGGCGGGTTCACCCGGTCCTCGCCGATCAGCATGTCGAAAGCCGGCACGATCACGTAGAAGAAGATCGGCAGCGAGAACAGCACCAGCGGCGTGGCACCGAGCGCGACGGCGACCACCGACGCCAGACCCAGCACCGGCAATGCCGGGCTCAGCAGCCAGAACCAGCGCTTGCCGTCGACCCAGCGCGCTGCGGTGTCCGCCGTGGCGGATTCGAACTTGGATTCAATGGACGTGGCAGACATGGACATCGCCTCCTTGTTGTTGAGGCTTCATCCTGCTGGACGTCGACGGCCAATTCCGGTCATTATACGCCAACGTTCGGTCATTTTACGCCAGGCACCACCATGCACTCGTCCGACTACCTGGTTCCCGCCCGCTACTACGCCCGCATCGCCGAGCTGTTCGCCGGCGACGGGCTGGACGTGGCGGCGCTGGTGGAATCCGTCGGCCTCACCATCGAATCGCTCGCGATGCCGGACGCGCGCATCCGCGTCTCCGACGTGGATCGCCTGCTCGTGCGCGCCTCGGAAGTCTCCGACCGAACCGAACTGGGCTTCGAGCTGGGCAAGCGCCTGTCCGCCAGCTCTCACAGCTTCGTCGGCTTCGGCATGCTCAACAGCCGCAACCTGGATCAGGCGCTGCGCTTCGAGGCCCAGTACTTCGGATTGATCATGCCCAGCTTCCGGATGCACTACGCCAGCGACGGCGAAACCGGCGAGCTTCGGCTGACGCCGCGCGTCGCGATGAGCCGCATCACCCTGGCCTTCCACCTGGAGGCAATCGGCATGGCCGCGATCCGCGAGATCGACGACCTGACCGGCGACCGCCGCCCGCCCTGCGTGCTGCGCCTGTCGATCATGCCGCCGCCGCATGTGCATCTCTACGACCGCGTGCCCCGGTTGCGTTACGAATTCGGCGCCGACCTCGGCCCGACACCCGGCGTGTCACTGAAGCTGCTCGGCAACCCGCGCAATTTCCCGCTGGCGATGGCCGATCCGCATGCCCGCGGCATCGCCGAGGCCCGCTGCCAGTCCATGCTCGACCAGGTCACCCGCGCCCGCGCTTTCGCCGACTGGGTGACGATGACATTGCGCGAAGTCAGCGGCGCGCTACCGACACTGAACGAGCTGGCCGCCACGCTGAACATCTCGCCACGCACCCTGAACCGCTACCTCGCGCGCGAGGGCACGACCTTTCGCGAACTCGCCGGCAAGATCCAGCACGAACTCGCCTGCGAACGCCTGGCGACCGGCACGCAGAGCGTGACCGAGGTCGCCTACTCGCTGGGGTTTACCGACAGTTCGAATTTCGCCCGCGCGTTTCGCGAGCGAGCCGGTTGCAGCCCATCGGCGTATCAACGAAACGCCGATACGCATTGACGACAAACGCCGATCTGGATGGCCGGCGTCGCGGCCACAACCGGCTACCGACGATCAAGCCAATAGAACGGCTGCCGCGCATGATGGGCAACCGCAAGCACTCTGATGTGATCCGGCTTGAGGCGATAGTGGAGCGAAAATGTCCATTTTGTATCCGGCTACACGATCACCGATCGGATCGCACCCTGGGAAATCGGCGCCGACTCGGGATGCGCACGGACTCGATCGACCGCCGCCCGCACATCACGCGCAAGCTCGAGGCCCTTGCCTGGATAAAGCGATTCGAAGTGAGCCACTGCCTCGTCAAGCTCCCGAGCCGCGAGTGGGTGAAACTCAACTCCAAGCATTACTTCCCGTATCGGGATTCGATTCTGTCAAACACCTTGTCGCCAGGAATGCCCTGAACCGAACCGGATTCGATTTCGGCGTCACGGCGCTCCGCTTCGGCAATCCAAAGCGCATGACGGTCGCCACTCGACAGATTGCCGAGGCTGCTGACCAGTGAATGCGCGAGCCGCGCACGAGCATCGGGTCGCAATTCAAGTGCGGCTTTCTCGATGGAATCAATTTCGACAGAACTCTCCATACGCCGAGTATAGCGCTGCCGAAAACGGTCACGCCCGGCGCTGCCCCAAGCGGCGCGCATGCGGCGTCACCCCATGCCAGCGCCGGAACGCGTTGATGAAGCTGGTCGCCTCGGCATAGCCCAGTCGGGTGGCGATCTGGTCGATGGACAGGCGCGGACCGGCCAGGTACTCGTCGGCCAGGGCCTGGCGCACCTCGTCGCGTAACTCGGCGTAGGTCGTGCCCTCGTCCTGCAATCGTCGGCGCAGGGTACGGGGAATCATGTGCAGGCCCTCGGCGATCTCACGCATGGTCGGGCCGTCCGACAGCCGAGCGGCGATCCGCTCACGAACCTTCCCGGCCAGACCACCACGCGGACTGCGGCTGTCCAGAATGCGCCGACACTGCTCTTCGGCCGCCTGACGGGCGAGTTCGTTGGCCTGCGGCAACCGCCGCTCCAGCGGGGCACGGTCGAGCACGACCTCGTTGCGGGGCGCATTGAAACTGGGCGTCACGCCAAAGAACGCCCGGTAGGCCTCGACATTGGCCGGCGCGCTGAAACGGAAGGCCAGCGCCCGGATCACCGGCTGCGGCCCGAAGATGTCGCGTTGCAGTGTCACGAACGCGGAGGCATCGCGCTCGACGAGAAAGCGCCGCAGGTCCGGCGGCAGGTCGCGATCGTCCAGCGTCACCCGCGAGCTGTCCTCGTCGTCTTCCAGACCGAACTGCGGAAACGCGAAGGTGAGATGGATGTAGCGCAGGCCAACCGACATGGCCTCGCGCATGGTCTGGCTGCTGACCATCGCGAACCCCAGCGCGCCGAACGCGGTGAAGTGATAACGCTGCCCGGCGGCGACGCCCAGGGCCTGATCATCACCCAGCGCCTCGACAAGGTTGCGGATCAGGCGCAGTTCCTGCTCGCCGTCCACCACCGCGTTCGGGTCGGACAGCCGCTCCGGACGCACCCGCGTCCCGGCCAGCGCGACCGCCTGTGGCACACCATGCTCGACGGCCAGCTCGGTCATCAGCCGCATGCTGGTGATGCTGCGCCGGAAATCCCATCCGGCCATCGCGCGGCCCTCCTGCCCGGGTTTGTCCCATTTTATAGATATTTTGTCCTCGAAGCCCCTGCACGCACAAGCCGGCGCCTTCTACAGTGGAACGAGGAACAACAAGAACACGGTGCAGGAGGCGCGCCTGATGGCTGAAAAGCAGCCCGAAAGCTGGGGATCGGCAACCCCGCATATCGTCATCATCGGCACCGGCTTTGGCGGGCTGGGCATGGCCATGCAGCTCAAGCGCGCCGGCATCCACTCGTTCACGCTGCTGGAGAAGGCCTCCAGCATCGGCGGCACCTGGCGGGACAACACCTACCCCGGCGCCGCCTGCGATGTGCAGTCGCATCTGTACTCCTACTCCTTCGAGCCCAAGAGCGACTGGAGCCGCAAGTTCGGCCTGCAACCGGAAATCCGCTCCTACATGGAGCGCTGCGCCGCCCGCTACGGCCTGCGCGATCACATCCGCTTCAATCAGGAGGTGGAATCGGCCAGCTTCGACAAGGCGACCGGCACCTGGACCATCCGCACCCGCGCGGGCGAGACGTTCCGGGCCCGGGTTCTGATCAGCGCCGTGGGCCAGCTCAACCAGCCGGCGTATCCCAGGATCAAGGGCATCGAGACCTTCAAGGGCGAGGCCTTCCACTCCGCCCGCTGGAATCACGATGTCGACCTGACCGGCAAGTCCGTCGCGGTGATCGGCACCGGCGCCAGCGCCATCCAGTTCGTGCCGCAGATCGTGCCCAGGGTGAAGGAACTGAAACTGTTCCAGCGCTCCGGCGCCTGGGTCATCCCCAAGCCAGATCGCCCGTTCACCGGCTTCGAGCAACGGCTGTTCGAATCGCTCCCGATCGCCGATCGGCTTTATCGCGGGCTGATCTACTGGAAGAACGAGGCGCGCGCCCTGGCCTTCACCCGCTTTGGCGGGCTACTGGAAGCCTGGGCCTGGCAGAGCCGACGCGTGATGAAACGCCAGATCCGCGACCCGGAGAAACGCCGCAAGCTGACCCCCACCTACAAGATCGGCTGCAAGCGCCTGCTGATCTCCAACGACTGGTTCCCGGCCGTCAACGAGGACCACGTCGATGTCATCACCGACGCCATCGACCACGTGGACGAGACCGCCGTGGTCACGGCCGATGGCACCCGCCACGAAGTCGACGCGATCATCTACGGCACCGGCTTCAAGGCCACGGATTTCCTCACGCCAATGACCATCACCGGCCTCGACGGCCAGGACCTGAACGCCACCTGGAAGGACGGCGCCGAGGCCTACAAGGGCATTAGCGTGTCCGGCTTCCCCAACCTGTTCCTGCTGTACGGCCCCAACACCAACCTGGCCCACAGTTCGATCATCTTCATGCTCGAATCGCAGATTCGCTACGTGATGCAGTGCATTCGCATGCTGGAGGACCCGGGCCTGGGATACATGGACGTCAAGGCAAAACCGCAGGCGGCATTCAGCCAGCGCATGCAGCGGCAACTCCGCCGCAGCGTCTGGGTCGCCGGCTGCGACTCCTGGTACGTGAACGACGCCGGCAAGGTCGTCAACAACTGGCCCGGCTTCACGTTCACGTATCGAATGACGACCGGCAAGCTGGACCCGCGGGACTACGAACTCGCGCCCGCCTCGGCGGCCTGATCGTGCAGGGCCTCCTCAAGCTGGTCGTCCGCGGCCTGGTCAGGCCGGCGCTCTCCGGGCGAGTCCCGGTGGGCATGCAACGGGTATGGGGCGGGCTCATCGGCCTCACCCTGCTCGGCCCGCGCGGCGCCACATACCACGAGCGCCGGCAGGCTGGCGTGTCGCTGCTGGAGATCACGCCAGCCACGCGCGAGGACGGCCGCGGCGTTCTCTACCTGCACGGCGGAGGCTACGTCATGGGCGGGTTCGCCAGCCATTGCAAGCTGGCGGCGGCCATCGGCGATGCCGCCGGCGCCCGCGTGTGGCTGCCCGACTATCGGCTCGCACCGGAGGACCCCCATCCGGCCGCGCTGAAGGATGCGGTGGCGATTTACTCGGACCTGCTCCAGCAGGGTCAGGCGGCGGACCAACTCGTCATTGCCGGCGACTCGGCCGGCGGAGGCCTGAGCCTGGCGCTGGCCCTGGCGATTCGCGGTGCCGGCCTGCCCCCGCCGGCCGCGCTGGTGCTGATCTCGCCCTGGACCGATCTGAGCCTCAGCGGCCCCAGCATTGCCAGCCATGCCGGGCGAGACCCCATGCTCACGCCCGGCTGGCTGCGCGCCTGCAGCGCGGCGTATCGCGACGGTGTATCGAGCGCCGATCCCGCCTGCTCGCCGCTGTTCGCCGATCTCCACGGATTGCCCCCCACGCTGATCCAGGTGGGCTCGGAGGAAATCCTGCTGTCGGACGCCCTGCGCCTGCGCGACCGCCTGCACAACGCCGGCGCGGATTGCGAATTGCAGCAGTTCGCCGGACTCTGGCATGTGTTCCAGTTGCATCACGGGCTGCTCGGCAGCGCGAACCGGGCCGTCGAAGACATCGGCACCTTTATAAGAAACAAGACAATGCGACTGGCCCAAGCGGCCTGATGGAGGAAAACGCATGGACGCGCACGATTACGACTACGTCATCGTCGGCTCCGGATTTGGCGGCAGCGTGTCCGCCTATCGCCTGAGCGAGAAAGGCTACAAGGTCCTCGTGGTGGAACAGGGCCGGCGCTGGACGCCCGAGACCCTGCCCAAGACCAACTGGCGGATTCGCGACTACCTGTGGATGCCGCTGCTGGCGCTCAAGGGCTTTCTGCGCCTGCGGCTGTTCCGCCACGTGATGATCCTGCACGGCAACGCCGTGGGCGGTGGTTCCATCACCTATGCGCAAACCCTGCTCGTGCCGCCGGATTCCGTCTGGAACGACGGCAACTGGGCCGGCCTGGATCAGTGGCAGCAGACCATGCCGGGCCACTACGCCACCGCCAAGCACATGCTCGGCGTAACCGAGAACAAGCGCCCGGGCCTGGCCGACGCACGGCTCAAGGAAATGGCCCGGGCCGCTGGCGTCGAGGACAGCTTCTACTACACCCAGGTCGGCGTGTTCTTCGGCAACGAAGACGATGAACCCGGCAAGACAGTGCCCGACCCGTACTTTGGCGGCGAAGGCCCGGAGCGCACGGCCTGCCTCGGCTGCGGCGCCTGCATGATCGGCTGCCGCCACGGCGCCAAGAACACGCTGGACAAGAACTACCTGTACCTCGCCGAACGCCAGGGCGCGGAGGTTCGCGCGGAAACCCAGGTGATCGACGTACGCCCCCTGGGCAACGCCGACGGCTCGGACGGCTACACCGTCACCACCGTCCCGACCTTCGCCCGCCTGTCCAGGCGGCGTAGCGCGATCACCGCGAAGAACGTGGTGTTCGCCGCCTCGTCGCTGGGTACCCAGGAACTGCTGTTCCGGCTCAAGGACGGCGGCTCGCTGCCCAATGTCTCCGACGATCTGGGCAAGCGCGTGCGCACCAACGCGGAATCCATTCTCGGCGTGCGCTACCCCGGCACCGAGCAGGATTTGTCGAAAGGCGTCGCGATCGGCTCCGGCATCTACATCGACAAACACACGCACATTGAAGCGGTGCGCTACCCGGACGGCTCCAACCTCATGAGCGGCCTGTTCACCGTGCTCACCGGCGGGCGCTCCGGCCCCGTGCGCGTGCTGTACTGGATGGCGGCCATGCTCAGATTGCTGCTGACCCGCCCCATCGCCGGCCTTCGTTCGATTCTGCCGTGGCGCTGGTCACGCGAAACCGTGATCTTTCTGGTGATGCAGACCATCGACGGCCACATCGACATGCGCTGGCAGCGCCCGTGGTATTGGCCGTTCAAGAAAACACTGACCAGCCACGGCGACCGCATCCCCACCTTCATCCCCGAGGCCAACGCCTTTGCCGAAAAGGCGGCGCAGGCCACCGGCGGCATCGCCCAGTCATCGATGAGCGAGATCGCCTTCAACGTGCCGATGACCGCGCATTGCATGGGTGGCTGTGCCATGGCGGAATCCCCGGACAAGGGCGTGATCGACGCGCAGAATCGCGTGTTCAACTACCAGGGTCTTTACGTGGTCGATGGCTCGATGCTCAGCGCCAATCTGGGCGTGAACCCGAGCCTGACGATCACCGCGCTGGCCGAGCGGGCGATGAGCTTCATCCCCGCCAAGGGCGAGGTCGAAGTGAGGCAGGCCGCATGACAAACCGCTACGCCAGGGTGCTGTTCACGGTGGCGGCCGCGTTCAACGCACTCGTGGCGCTGTCTATGATGCTCGCCTGGCCCCAGATGCAGCAGCTGCTGAAGCTCGCCCCGGCCGAGGGCAGCAACCGCGTCATGCTCAACATCTGCGGCATGCTGATTCTCACGTTCGGTTACGCGTACTACATGGCGGGCCGCGACCCGGTTCGCTACCGGCCGTACATCCTGCTTGGCGCCATTGGCAAGCTGCTCGTGGTGATCGTCGCGCTGCCCGTGGTCATCACCGGCGGTCAGGGGTATCTGCTCGGCTGGGCCGCGCTGGGCGACCTGGTCTTCGCCGGGCTGTTCCTGGACTACCTGCGCCGCCACGCCTATCGCTCGGCCCCGATCCTGGGCCGCCGCTAGCACCCGAGGGGACGACAGTCATGGCGAAATTCGAATGGGCCGACGCGGTCGTGGTGATCACCGGCGCCAGTGGCGATCTGGGCCGGCACCTGTGCGCGGCAATGCTCGAGCGGGGCGCGCGCCTGGCGGTGATGGACCTGGACGCCGCCACGGTGACCGCACAGGCCGAATCCTATGGCGATGCGACCCGCGCACGCGGCTGGGCCGCCGATGTACGTGACATGGCGCAGATCACCGACGCGATGAACGCAGCCGCCGAGCACTTCGGCCGGCTGGACCTGGTGATCGCCAACGCCGGCGTTGCCTCGCTGGAACCGGTGGCGACGCAATCCGATGCATCGTTCGTTCGCACCATCGACGTCAACCTCAACGGCGTGTTCCGCACCTTCCAGGCCGGGCTGCCGCATGTGCGGAAATCCGGCGGCCACCTGCTGGCGATCGCGTCCATGGCGTCGTTCGTCAACTCACCGATGCAGGGCGCCTACACCGCCAGCAAGGCCGGCGTGCTCGCGCTGTGCAATGCCCTGCGGCTGGAAGTGCGGCACCTGGGCGTGACGGTCGGCAGCATCCACCCCACCTTCTTCAAGACCCCGCTGGCCGACCAGCTCCTCGACAACTCGGCAGGACGCCGGCTTTATGACGACAACACCGGCCTGTTCAAGCTGACCACGGTCGAGGATGTGGTCGCCGCGACGATGAAGGCCATCACCCGCCGCAGCCAGAAGGCCGTGATCCCCAGGCACAACCTGCCGATCACCTGGATGCCGGAACTAACGCGCAAGCTGACCGACCGGGTGATGTTCGGTCCGCGCAAGGTCGCCGATGCGATGGAAAAACTTTAAGGAAGCTCAGGCTCAGCTATCAACGCCCGCCCGCAACAACACCGTGCGGGTCTGCCGCAGCATGTCGCCGGAGGCCGGCTGCTCCACACCCCGCAGAATCGTGTTGGAAATCTCGCGACAGGCCGCGGAACGCAATGCGATGGTCAAGTCGTTACGCGCGGCCCAGCTCTCGATCTCACCCAGAATCGCCTTGAACCCGGCCTCCCGCCGGGAACGGGCGGCGGCATCCGGCGGCGCGTTTCGCGGAGTGAGCGCGACAATCCGCCCGCCGAACTCGGCGGCGGTCGCCCGAACACTCGCGATCGTCACAGGCAGGGTGGTGCAAGCCGTCATGGCGGAACCAGGGGCAGGATCGGGAATGCGTTGAGCGAACCGCTCACCAGGAAAGCCCGACAATCTGCCAATGGCGCGAGGCTGGCGTAGAACACCCCACGGGGCGCTCACAACCGTTGCAGTGTGTGCCGCCGGGGTGCACCTAGCAAGTCGACTCGGACATTGGGCGGCTGAACACCTGCTCCGTCCTCCCCGCCGACCATCAGAAAGAAGCCCGGCCATGGCCGGGCTTTTCGGTCGTACAAGATCGGCCTGGTGCCGAACGGGCTAGTCGCCGGTCGTGACGCAAGCCCCGTAAACGTTCAGCAGCTTGGCGATCGCCAGCAGGCCGCCCTTCATCTTGTAGCTGACGCCATAGATGCCCGACTGCGTCGTCTCGTCGTCAAACTCGAAGGAGACGAAGTGGGCGCCCGGCTCGTTCACCAGGGCCAGCGCCGTCAGCAACAACCCATCCGAGTTGGTGTAGTCCTGGTCACCGACGACCGGCACGCCGTTCTCGTCAAAACCCGTGATCGGCGCCATGCTGTCCAGGCCAAGCAGCGACAGCGACAGAATCTCGTTGGGGTTGGAGAGGATGAATCCACCCCGCTGACCCGGGTCGAGCGGCAGCGGTTCGATGTTGCCTTGCGTGTCGGTCGCCACCGAGTAGACATCAACCACGATGGTTCCGATGCCAAGCAGGTCAATCGGAATCAACAGCTGGGTGTAGGTCTCCAGATCGGCGTCGATGATCTCGCTGCCATCGCCCTGGGTGATGATGCCGATCGGACCGTCGGTGAGATCGCCCCCGATGCGGACGTCCATCTCCACGACGCGCGCCCAGGGCACATCCACGTCGGAACCGGTCAGCAGAATGGACGACGTACCCACTCCGCACTGGTCCTCGTCGCCGGTCACGTCCGCGGCCACTGTCGCGATCACGCTGGAGCCACCGGGAATGCCGCACTGCATGGTGAAATCGTAGTGTCCGCCCGCACCGGACGTCTCGATGACCACGCCGTCACTGTCGAGCGGTTGCTCACCGGCCCAGGCACGGCCGGGAATGCCGCCCTGCGCCTGGCAGTAGACGCTGTTCTCGGATGTCCATGCGATGGTCAGCGCATCGCCAGCCAACACCGACGCGGACTCCGCTCCGTTGATGGTCATCGTCGCGCTTGGCAGCGCACCGCCCACGGTCAGCACGGCATCGGTTGAAACGGTATTGCCCGCCTCGTCCGCGCAGGTCAGCGAATAGGTGTACAGCGCTGCGGTCTCGGAGGCCAGCAGCGAGACATTGCCGGACAAGTCCTGCGCATCCACCCAGGCCGAGTCCTCGGCATCATTGCCGGCCGTGCAGCTCGTCGCATTGGTCGACGACCAGGCCAGGTCGAAACTGGCGCCCGCCGCCACACGAGAAGGCGAGATCGACATGAAGGCCGTTGGCGCGGCGTCACCGCCATCAACGATGGAGACGGCGCCCCAGGCCTGTCCACCCTGGCCGTTGCAGATCAGCGTGAAGTTGTAGCTATCGCCTTCCTCCAGCACGACCTCGCTCAGGTCGACGGACTCCGTGCCTTCCGTGTCCCTGTCGCCGTCCCAGGCCGGGACGTTGTCGCTGAACGCCAGACATGAGGATGCACCGGTGACGCTCCACGCCAGTTCGGCGGGGTCGGTGCCATTGACGGTGAAGTACTGGAACACCGGCGCCGGAACGCTGCCCACGGACAGCACCGCTGAAACGCTGCCGCTCACACCGGCGGAGTCTTCACACTCCAGCGTGTAGACGTAGCCACCCGCATCCAGGCCACTGATCGTGAACGTGCCGCCTTGCGCGGACGGCGTTGTCTGGGTCCACGCCGCGTCGTCACCGGTCGCGATGCAGGAGACGGTGTCCTCGCTGGTCGTCCAGCTCAGCGTCGCGGTCTGACCCACGGAAATCTGCGACGGATCCGTCGACAGGGTCAGCTCCGGCCCCGCGGACGTCACGACGACTACGGCCGTCGCGGTGCCGATGCCGCCGTACTCGTCATCACAGCTAAGCGAGTAGGTATAGATGCCCGCGGCGTCCAGATCGAAGGTGAAACTGCCGGACGTCGCCAGCTGCTGGCCTGTCCATTGCGGATCGTCACCCAGGGCGATGCAGGAGTCGGCGCCGGGCGCGGACCACACCAGCGGCGTGCCCGTCTCGCCGGACCGCACCGTCTGCTGGGCCGGCGCCAGCGTCACGAGGGGCCCCGCGGCCGCCACCTCGATGGTCACGCTCTCGGAGGCTTCCTCCCCGCCGTTCTCGCAGGTGAGGACATACGTGTAGGTACCCGGTGTCGTCGGCACGACAATCTGGCCATGGCCCGTCGCCGGCAGCGGCCCGTTCCAGCCACTGTTGAACTCATCGCCGCTGCCGATGCAGGCGCGCGCAGTCGGGGCTTCCCAGACCAGCGTGATGATCGCGCCCGATTCGACTTCCCTGACCGGCGTCGAGAACGTCACCGCGGGCGCCACGCCCGGCACCGGATCCTTGTCATCGGAACAGCCGGTGAGCACGAGGGAAATCAGCGTGGCGCAGACCAACACCGAGGTGAACTGCAGACGGTCAAGCAAAGCTTTCATGTGGTATCCGAGTACAAGCGTGAACCAGTCCACCAGCGTCGGGACGGAGCGGGCCGAGAACCTTGGGGAGACGAACGACCGGACGGGACCTGAGCAGGCATGAGGCCGGTTCGCCCCATCCTGCCCACCCATCACCTATCTGGCGATATAGAGCTCAACTCTAGCCGAACCTTCGGCCCATCATGAATAGTAAAATTTACTTCGGAAAAGGTAAGTAATTCCCTAATCAATCCGCCTGGGATTATTAGCCCTCATGCTCGACGAAACACATAAATATGCGTCGATTGTTGGAATATTTATTGATTTTATGGAGGATATAGACGACTATGTCCAATATATCTCATTAAAAATAGAAAATACGAGAACCAAACCCAGAAGAACAGGGGCTGAAGAACAATCCGCCCGCACATGGAGAGCGGCGAAGAACACCCCCGCGGGGCATCACAACCATTGCAGCCTGCTGCGCCTCGCACGCCGGTTCAGGATGCCGGCCGAGCGAACACCTGCTCCCCACCCTCCCCACTAGCGGACTCCACGAACAACCCCGCCTTCTTCGCCCGATAGATCAGCGTGTACGCGACATTGCGGCGGATGCGCTCCGGTACGTGGGCACTGTCGATCTGCTCGTACAACTCCCGCATCGAAAACCGCTCGCGCTCGGTCAGCCAGCCCCATAGATGCTGGGCCACCAGCTCCGAAATACCGAGGGGATGATCGTGGCTCATGCGTCCTCCGCGTTCGAGGAGATCTCAACCTTCCGGACGCATCCACCCATCGTCAACAAACGTCACTGCTTCCAATTCAGACGCGACGCCGCGACGCAAAGAAACACGCGCTCCCCAAAACCTCCGTCGCCACGAACGCCAGCAGCACCGGCGTGACCCCACCGCCCACGACATACGCCGCAATCAAGCCACCCACCCAAAGCCGCGCCCAGGCATCCACCCGATGCAGCCGCCAGCTCGGGTCCAGCAACCGGGCCGTGTTCCACAGCACACCCAATCCACCAGCCAAGTTGATCATCAGCCAGTGCACCGGCGCGAAGTCGGGGGCGACCGTGGCAAAACCGAGTTGGGTGTCCAGCCAGTAGACGAGCGTGAACAGGTATTGGCTGAGACCCGGCAAGGCGAGCCAGCCGGTGACGGCGATGTCGATCAGACAAAAAACCTGCACTAGCTTGGTAGCCGACATGAAGCTCCCCTGTGGCGTAGCATCAACAAACAAACAATCAGGCGGAGTTGTCGCAATTGCGCTACTGGTGGGTCAACCAGAATCAGACCTACCGGCATGAAGTGCCGGGCGGCTACCTGTGGTCGCCCAAGCGGAAGGCAAACAATCACCGCAACGCGTTCTACGACATGATGCGGGAAGTCGCCCCCGGCGACGTCATCTTCTCATTCGCCGACACACGGATACCGGCAATCGGGATCGCGGGCAACTACGCCTACGAAGCACCCAAACCATCCGAATTCGGAACCACCGGCGCCTACTGGAACAACATCGGCTGGCGCGTTGATGTTCGTTTCCATGAACTTCAAACATCAATTCGACCGGCTGCTCACATCGAGCACCTACGGCCGGTGATGCCGACACGGTACGCACCACTTGATGGCAATGGCCGGGGCTATCAGCACGTCTATCTCACGCTTCTCCCGTTGGAATTCGCTGCGCAACTCATTGACCTGATTGGCCGCGAGGCACGAGACATCGTTCAGGGACTCCGGATTGCCGACGAAGCATCAGCCGAAACCGGCGTAGGCCAACTCCAATGGGAAGAGTTCGAGCTCAATCGGGTTCGCGACGACAAAACGCTCGACGAAACGGACCGCCAAGCGCTCGTCATCGCACGGCGTGGCCAAGGACTATTCAAACGCAACGTGATGCGAATCGAGCAACGTTGTCGCATCACCGGCATCACGCGAGAGGAGCACCTGCGCGCCAGTCACTGCAAACCCTGGCGTGATGCCACGAACGCCGAACGACTCGACGGAGAAAACGGGCTACTGCTGACCCCGAACGCAGATCACCTGTTTGATCGCGGATTCATCAGCTTTGACGACAACGGAGATGTACTGGTTTCGCCTGTTGCTCATCAAGACTCAGTTGTCAGGCTAGGAATTGACCCGATGAGGCGTCTGAATGTTGGCCGGTTCTCGGGTGGCCAACGAAAATATCTTGAGTATCACCGCAAAAACGTTCTACTGGAGTCGAAATACCTTCGAACAACGTAGTTGAAATCGGCGCAAAGCAAACTTGACGGATCGCGGATGTCGAATGTTTCCGTGGACTCAGCCTAGGCGAACCGGAATGAACCTAATACTCTCGATAATTTACCGCTCCAAGCTCCTGTTCTGAAGAAATTTCCCGTAGTTGAATAACAAGATCTGATGGCGCAATTCTTCCCAGCCCGAACAAGTTGCCTACACCGGATGACTTCCGGCGAAAAGCGTCTAGCGGAACGCTTGGAGAAGAAGCTAGAAGACGACTACCTGTGCTGGTACGACGTGCCTGTTGGTCCGAAAGCCCTAAAACCCGACTTCATCGTGTTGCATCCGCTACGTGGATGGCTAGTCCTAGAGGTGAAGGACTGGAAGCTAGACACCATCGCGACGATCGATCGTGGTTTAGCGCAAATCCATACCCAACGCGGTTTGGTGCGCGAAAAGAATCCTATGATGCAGGCCTACGCGTACGCGCTAGAAGTCGCGATGCTGCTGCAAAAAGATCCGGCACTGGTCGGCGGGCCAGACTCACGCTATCGCGGCAAGCTAGTGATGCCCTACGGCTGGGGAGCGGTACTGTCCAACATCACCCGTCAGCAATTTGAGTCCACCGATCTGCGTGAGGTGATGGACCCGGCACGGGTAATCTGCAAAGACGAGATGACTGAATCTGTCGACGACGAAACCTTTCAGGTTCGGCTGTGGGAGATGTTCCACCATGTCTTTCCCTGTCAGCTCACGTTGCCGCAGATCGATCGGGTGCGCTGGCACCTATTCCCGGAAGTTCGGGTCAATCCCCAGCCGGGGCAATTCGGGCTGCCCTTGGAAGCCACGCCAGAGTCGGTGCCGGACCTAGTCAAGGTGATGGACTTGCAGCAGGAGCAACTCGCGCGCTCTCTCGGCGCTGGGCATCGCGTCATCCATGGCGCCGCGGGCTCGGGTAAAACAATGATTCTTGGCTATCGGGCGGCGTATCTCTCTCAGCTTTCGACCAAGCCGGTGTTGGTGCTTTGCTACAACAAGGCTTTGGCCGCTCGCTTACAGCAGATTATGGGAGAGCGCGGATTAGGAGATCGCGTGGTCGTGCGTCACTTCCATGGCTGGTGCAGTGACATGCTCACAGCCTTTCATGTCCCCAAACCGAAAAACACCGGCAACGCAGCTCAGTACGTCACGAAGCTGGTCGAAGCCACGATGGATGGCGTGGATCGCGGGCAGATTCCACGGGCACAGTACAGCGCCGTGCTAGTCGACGAAGGTCATGATTTCGAGCCGGATTGGTTCCGGCTAGTGGTACAGATGATCGATCCAGACACTGACTCGTTGTTGGTTCTCTACGACGATGCGCAGTCGATCTACCACCGCGAAAAACGTGGTTTGGATTTCAGCTTCGCGAGCGTGGGCATCCAGGCGCGAGGCCGAACAACCATCCTCAAGGTGAATTACCGGAACACAGCAGAGGTGTTATCGGTCGCCAAGTTGTTTGCCAGCGAACTGCTCTCCGAGAAGAGCGGGGACGATGACCACGTGCCAACGGTGGCTCCCGAAAGCGCCGGCCGCCGCGGTCCGTTCCCAGAGCTCATTCGTTGCGATAGCGATTGGGCGCAAATGGATTGCATCATTCAACGGATTGTCGACTCCAATGGCCAGGGGCGATCGTATGACGACATCGCGGTGATCTATCGATCGACTTCTCAGGCCAAGACCCTCAAAAGTGCGTTAAAGCGCGCAGGGCTTCCCGTCACGTCCACCTCTAACCAATCAGGCAAAACCAACCTGTACTCGGATGGCGAAACTGTGAAGTTGGTCAGCATGCACTCCAGCAAAGGTTTAGAGTTCGGACTCGTAATCATTCCCGACCTTTGTCAGATGCCGGCGCGAAAGCAAAGTGAAGCTGACGAAGCACGCTTGCTCTACGTAGCGATGACTCGCGCGATAGACCACTTGATCATGACTTGCCGGAACCAGTCTGTGTTCACACAGCGCGTTGCTGAATCGATACAGACCATGCGAAATCGTTTGGATGAACATCCGCCGATGCGGCTATGAGCCAGGGCAGCCGGGCCTTTGGCTGGAGCGCCACTACCCCGCGGACGATTCGGCATACAGTCGATGCCGCAACATCTCGGTCACGGCAAACCCGACCAGCAACCAGAACCCACCCACGAGCAGCCCCGCGGCGACATCGCTAGCGTAGTGCACGCTCAGGATCATGCGGCTGGCGGCGACGAGGCCGATGAGCACCGCCGCCCAGTACGCGAGTTCGAAGCGTTTGCTGGCCGTGTCCAGATCGCGAGCGATGGCGTAGGCGATGAAGCCGTAAACGGCCATGGCGCCTGTGGCGTGAGCGCTGGGGAATGACGGCGAGGCGGCTTCGGCGAAGGTGAGGAAGTCCGGCCGGTCACGGTCGATCAGGAACTTGCCAGCCCAGGTGACCAGCTGCGAGCCAATGATGGCGATCAGCAGGCCGGGGATGAACACCGACCGGTGATGCGCCCGCAGAAAACCGACCGTGACCAGCGTGACCGCGGCCAGGGTTTCGGTGTTGCCCAGCGCGGTGATCCACCCGAAGAGCGTCACGAACCGTTCGTTGCGCAGCACGCCCAGGGCGGCGTTGATTCGCTCATCCAGCGCGTGCAGTTCGTTGTCTTCCAGCAGGTCCTCGACCAGCCCGCCGCCCAGCATCACCAGGTAGACCGCCAGCAGCAGCATGAGGGTGAGTGGCAGGCCGGGAAACACTCTCGGATCGACCCGGGCCGCTACCCAGCGGGATGTGCGAGGCATGCGTCGGGCGAAGCCTCGCCACAGCGATCGCGTGCCGGGCGCATCGCGCAAACGACCGGCCACGCGCGGCCCGTAAACCCGGCTGCGCCAGGCCCAGCCGGTGAGCACGCGCGATGCCACGATGATGCCCAGCAGGGCGATGACCAATGTCCAAAAGCCGATTGGCTGCATGGGTTCAGGTTACCGGTCTGCGGTCGGGCTTACACCGGCTGCGTCACCGAGCGCGCATGACGCACGCGGTGCGTGTTGAGGCCCAGTGCCAGCAACGCCGTGGCGACAATCGAGAACCAGAACGTCGCCTGCATCAGGAACCCCCATGACGACCAGGTGCCGGTCAATCCGAAATAAAGCAGGTAAGCGCAGGCACCACCGTTGCTCAGGATTCCAACCCAGACAGGACCCGGTGCGTAGCGACCGGCCAGAGCGTCTTTCAACCCGAACCAGTACCCGACGCAAAGCGACAGATAGGCCCACCCCAGCAGGCGGATGAACATGTAGTTCTCCTGCTCTGGCAGGCCCAGTGCTGTCAGCAGAAACCCTGGTGCGAGCATGAGCGGTGCACACCACAGCAGCAGGGTGGCAGCGATCTTGATCCGGAAAACATTGGCCAGGCTGATCATTGGACGACTCCTACGACGCTTAAACGTGAGCCTTATTCACGTTTTGAGTCGTGAGTATCCCTCACGTTACTGCTAGTTTCAACGCATGAGTGATCAGAACATCCACGCACGACGGCGCCCGGTACAGGCCAGAAGCCGCGCCCGGTACGACGCCATTCTTGAAGCGGCCTCCGACTTGTTCATCGAACGCGGCCTGAATCCGGTGACCATGACGGACATCGCCGAACGCGCAGGCATGGCTCTCACGGCGGTCTATCGATACTTCCCCAACAAGCAATCGATCATCCGTGAACTGGCCGTTCAAACCTTTGCATCGGACGCCCGGGTGTCAGGCATGCCGCCACAACAGGAGGGGCAATCCATCCAGGCACTGGTGAGAGCCCGCGTCATCGCACTGTGGCAGACACATCAGGCCAATCCATTGCACCGGCAGTTGCGGAACGTGATCCACGCCGACCACGAACTGGAAGCGCTGGATCTGGCGGAAAGCCAGGCCAATGCCGCGCATCTCGCCGGCGTTGTGGCGCAGACGCTCGACGTCCCACCCTCCGACGAACTCCGGCAAGTGGCGCTGCTCACCATCGAACTCGCCGACGGGCTTGTGCGAATCCTCGCGAGAACACCGGACTCGCGCATGCAGGACCAGCTCATCGAACACTTCGTGACCGCCGTCGTGGCGATGGTGGAGGCATGCGCTTCATCGACGGCGGCGCCGGGGTGATCACTGGTCGACGCGGGGCGCGGCGACGGCCAGCGTCAAATAGCGCCGCGCCGTGAATTCTCACGTCCGCACTACCGGTGCTGACTCAGTATTGATCGTGCAGCTTGACCCAACTCATGGTGCCGCTCTCATTGCGCCCCTTGGGCGCCAGATCGAGCCAGTTGAACGCACCGATCAGCAGATCGACGCCGCGATGGTAGGTCGAGTAGGTGTGGAAGATGACGCCCGCGTCGTTCTTGATGAACAGGTGGGCACCGAACATGTCCTGGCTTTGTTTCAGGACCGTGCCGTAGTTGTAAACGGCGCGACCTGCCGAGAGATCGGCGGGCGTGAATGACACGCCGAAGTCGTAGTTGAAGCTGTTGTCCTGCGAGGACACCCACTCGAATGTCCAACCCAGGCGAGCCTTGGCCAACTCGATCTGATCAACCCCCACACGCGAGACAGCGGCAAACGACAGGTCGGCCTGCTCGAAGTGCTGGCGCGCGGCATCGACGTGGTCGGCAATCAGCGCGCAACCGTTACAGATGCGATCGCTGCCGGGCGTGAGCATGAAGTTGTAGATCGCCAACTGCGAACGATCGGCGAACAGTTCGCCGAGGCTGACTGGCCCGCTCCGGGTGTTGAACACGTAAGGAGTCTCGACCGCGACCCAAGGCAACGCTCGGCGCTGCGCCCGCAAGGTATCCAAGGCGCGGGTGAGACGCCGTTCCTCGGCAAGCAGTTCGCGGCGGGCATCGAGCCATTCCTCGCGGGAAACAATACGCTGTTGCATGATCAAGCTCCGGGTTGCGATTGCGGAATCGGCGCCTTGCGTGGGCGAGCCGAGCCACGAATCCAGGGTGATAGATGGAACAGCCCCATCAACAGATACATCACCGCCATGCTGTCGAGAGGCATCGAACCGGAGTCCGGGGTACAGATGCCCAGTGGATTCGGCGTGGCGATTTCAAGAACAGCCATGAAGCTGCAAACCGGCGTGACAGCGAAAGGCAAGCAATCAACCAGCGATCGTGCGGTGCGGATTCGCATCCTGTGTTCCTCGGCCAACTCTCGAAAACCACCCTGGCGGGTGTCGTGGTCAATGGGACCGCGCTCAGCCTGTCGCGCCCAAGCCCGAGGGAGGGAGTGACAAAACTGGCGCGATTTGCATGGACGCGCTGACCGCGGCCGCCGCGCAGGCGCTGGCCGCCGGCGATACGATTGGCGGCCTCAAGCGAGTGGCGTTGCGCGACGACGCGCCCGCCCTGGCCCTCCGGGGTATCGCGATGGCGCAACTGGGCGACTGGCAGCGAGCGCGCGAACTGCTCCGAGCCGCCGCGCGAACATTCGGCAAGGCCGCGGCCGTCTCGCGGGCGCGCTGCCTGATCGCCGAGGTGGAAATCGCTCTGGTTTCACGGGACCTCACTTGGCCCGGCGACCGTCTGAACGCGGCGCGCGACCTGCTCTTCGCCCGAGGCGATCTCGCGAACGCAGGCCATGCGGGCTACCTGGAAGCGCGTCGCTGCCTGCTGATCGGCCGGCTGGATGCCGCCGAAGCCGTCCTGACCTCCATCGAACCCTCGCAGCTCAGGCTGGCTTCGCGAACCGGCTACTGGCTAGTCACCGCCGGCGTGGCGATGCGCCGCCTGGACATCACTCGGGCAAACGAGGCCCTGCGTGTGGCGGCAACCATGGCTTCGACGGCCCGGAATCCAATGCTGATGGCCGAGGTGCAACGCACGCAGGAATTTCTCCATGCGCCGGCGGCGCGATTGCTCGTCGAAGGGCGCGAATCGGTGCTACGACTGGCGGATGTGGCCGAGATGCTTCGTGGCCCCGGGCTGGTGGTGGACGCCTGCCGCAACCACGTCAGTCTGCACGGTGAGGTCATCCCGCTCGGGCGTCGCCCGGTGCTGTTTGCGATAGCGAGGGCGCTTGCCGAGGCCTGGCCGGAAGACCGAAGCCGGGACGTGCTGATCAGTCACGTCTTTCGAGCCACGCACCAGGATGGCTCTCACCGCGCGCGGCTGCGGGTGGAAATCGGCCGGCTAAGAAGGACGCTGAACGGGCTGGCCGACGTCAAGGCGACACCGCGCGGCTACCGCCTTGTCCCTCATGACGACGCAGGCATCGCCGTGCTGACACCACCGATCGACGATGACAACCTGGCGGTTCTTGCCTTGCTGGCCGATGGCGAGGCGTGGTCCAGCTCGGCTCTGGCGCTGGCTCTGGACACCAGCCCTCGCAGCGTCCAGCGAGCACTGCAACAGCTGGCGGCCGCGGGCAAGGCCGAATCCTTTGGTAGCGGACGGGCTTGCCGGTGGATCGCGCGCAGCCTCCCCGGCTTCCCGACAACTTTGTTACTCCCACCTCCGATACCGGACGGATGAGGATGGCTGCCGTCATCACGACAGACAGCACACTCGATCATCAAGGACAGTGACATGACCTCAGGCAACGCTCGCATCGTTCAGGAATACGGCCCATTCCCCGGCAACGACGCCGTCCACGGCGTCAGTTTCAACGGCGAACAGGTCTGGTTCGCGGGCAGCAACGGTCTGAACCGTTTGGACCCGGAAACCGGCGCACTCACGCAGCATGTCGACGTGCCCGCTCATGCCGGCACCGCCTTCGACGGCACGCACCTTTATCAGCTCGCCGACACGGTGATTCAGAAGATCGACCCCGCCTCCGGCGAGGTGCTGGCCACGATCCCGGCACCAGGCAAGGGCAATGACTCCGGCATGGCCTGGGCGGAAGGCTCGCTATGGATTGGCCAGTACCGCGACTGCACCATTCACCAGGTGAACCCCGAAACCGGCGAGGTGCTGCGGACCATCCAGTCGGACCGCTTCGTCACCGGCGTCACCTGGGTGGGCGACGAGCTGTGGCACGGCACCTGGCAGGACGAACAAAGCGACCTCCGGCAGATCGACCCGGCGACCGGCGCGGTACTGCAACGCCTGGACATGCCACCGGGCACCGGCATCTCCGGCCTGGAATCGGACGGGGCGGACCGCTTCTTCTGCGGGGGGGGCGGCAGCGGCAAGGTGCGGGTGGTCCAGCGACCGTAGCGATCGGCCGGCCACCCCGACACTGCGCTAGGGTGCTGCGCCCGTCGGCAGGAGTCTGCGCAGACTGTCCCCTTCCCGCCGCAGCCACCGCCGCTGGGTTTCGTAACCCGGCATCAGCCGCCCGACCTCAGCCCAGAACGCCGGGCTGTGGTTCGGGTGCCGCAGGTGGGCGAGTTCGTGGTTGACGACGTAGGCGAACACGTCCGGCGGCGCCATGATCAGGCGCCAGCTCAGCGACAGTGTGCCGCGGCCGGAGAGGCTGCCCCAGCGGGTGGACTGGTCACGAATCGTCAAAGACCTGGGCTGCCTGACCAGTAGGTGGGCCTGGCGGTCGATCACGTCGATGGCATCGGCGCGAGCCAGGTCACGCAGGCGATTTTCCAGTTGCACCGGTGTTCCGCTTGCCGGAAGTCGGAAGGCGCTGCCGCGTCCCCAGATCACATCCACCCACTCGCCGCGCAGCAAAATCCGCGTCGGTCGGCCCTGCGCATCGGGTTGCAGTTCGGACTGCATGGCCTCGCCGGCCTGCAGGCCACGGCTCGCGTGCCGTTCCAGCCAGGCGGATTGGTCACGAACAAAGGCACGGGCCTGGGCCAGGGTGGCGCGGCGCGGCAGCACGACCGTGGCCGTGCCATGGGCATCCACGGTCAGGCGCATGCGGCGAGCGCGCACACTGCGCCGCAAGGCCACCGGCAGGCCGTTGGCCGTGCGCAACACTGATTCGTCACCATCACCACGCATGGGTGCGTAGTGTATCGGCCAACGCGAATGGCCGGTCGATCGGGTGGCGCGAGGGATCAGCCGCCGCTGACGACCGCCGCGCAGGCGGCGCAGAGACTCACTTCCGGCAAGGTTTTCAACCGGGCCGGTTCGATCAGCCCGCCGCAGGCTTCGCAGATGCCATAGTCGCCGCTGCGCAGGCGTTCCAGCGCGTGATCGATGCGACCGATCGCGTCGAGCGCCTGCTGTTCCAGGGCGGCAAGGGTTTCGTCGTTTTCCCGCTCGACCGCCTGTTCTTCCCAGTCGTCGTTGCGACCACGTGCGTAGTCCGCGCGAATCGCGGTCAACCGTTCGGTCATTTCACCGCGGCGGGTCTTGAGGCGTTCCTCGGTGGTGGCATCGGTCATGCCGCTCGCTCCTCTGTGGCAACACGCCGCGCGCTTGCGGCACGTTCAGTTTGCTGCGGCGGCGCGCAACCCGGTTGATCTGAGTCAAGAAACCAATCGGATCTTGCGAGGCGACGTGACTGGCCGGCCCCGGCACCAACCGCTACTGCGTCGAGCCTTCGACATCGCGGTCGCTGTCGGCACGGCCCCGCAACCGGACCATGTCCCCAAACGGGATGAAGTAGATCGCCAGCACCAGGTAGTTCACCCAGAACGCGAGTCCGCCCGCCTGGAGGAAGCCGATGGCGAGAATGGTCAGATGCAGACGCACCACGGTGCCGTACGGCGTGACCATCGCCTGCGGTGGGTTCGGGGCGGCGCTAAGATCCTTCCACTGCACGATGACCGCCACCGCGATCATCACGGGATAGTGATGGGCGGCCGTGTCGATCAGGGTGGGCAGCGCCGCGAAGGGATCGCTCTCGGCCTCCGGCACCAGCGGGAAGAAGCTGTTGAGAAAGACCGCGTGCACGGCATGAAAGCCGCCAAAGTGCACGGTGAAAAACCCCAAGAAGAACAGACCGCCAGCCAGACTGGCAACCAGTTTCGCCGGTGACCAGGTCTCGCGATCCACCTCGAACATCAGCAACGCGAGCCCGGCGGCGATGACGAGGCCCGCCATGACCAGTGCGTCCACGCTGCGCTGCGACAGCACCAGCCAGACCAGCACCCCGGAAAGGGCCACGATCACATGCCGGATGCCTGTGGACAGATGGTCCCCGATGATCGATCGCGCCAGCAGGCTGATGAACGCCGCGACGAAGCAGGTGAACCCGACGCAGAGACTGGCGATCCACAGGCTCCAGACCATGTCGCCCGCGGTCCAGGCCTGCCAGCGCATCCAGCTCACCGTGGCCACGAACGCCACGGCGTCGATCACCCAGCCGGTGATCCGCGCGGATGAGACGTTTGCCGACATGTTTTCCCCGATGGCCGGTTAGCCCAGCCGGTCCAGCTCGTCCAACTCCTCCGGGTTCAGCAACACGATCTGCTGCTGCTCCGGCGGCCGTTTTCGATCATCCTTGCCCACGTTCATCAGCCGCAGGTAGTAAGGCACCAGCGCCACGCGCAACCGGCGCTCCAGCACCCCGCCCTGGATGCCGTAGTCCATTTCGATCACCTGCCGCTGATGCGGGGAGAGCCCGGGATGGGCGCCGATGCGCACCGGGACAATCGTCTTCCATTCCCAGTCCTCGTCGCTGCTCACGGCCGTCTCGTCGAGCAGCTCCGGCACGCCGCGCATCCGCGAGAGCAGCACATCGATGAAGCGACCATGCGATTCGCTGAACGCCCGCAGATGCCAACGCAACCCGGTATGGACCAGCGCCGTGGGCGAAAGCTGCAGCGGCCGGGGTTCGGGCACGCGCATGCTCTGGTAGTCGACGCGGATTTTCAGTCGCTCGCGAATCGCCGTGTTCACGCGCTGCAGGGTGAGCACGTCGAATTCGCGCTCCGGCATTTCCAGCAGCTCGACGGCCGCGGTCTCGGAAGCCAGGGTGATCAGCGGGTGATCGGACTCGGGGTCGAACAGGCGCAGCGCCCGCAGGAACTCCCGCGACGTGCCATGCAGAAACCGCGGTCTGAACTGGCGCGAGGCGCGGTAGCAACGCGCGCGCAGGTCGTACTGGAGATTGTCGGGAGCCAGGGATTCGTAGAGCGCGATATCCTTGCTGGCCTGAGAACGGCTGATGCCGAACGCACCGCGCAGGTCCTGCGTGGTCAGGCAGCCGGCCCAGATCAGGCGCGCCTCGATCAGGATCAGGCGCTGGCGGACTTCCCAGCGCAGTGGCTTGTCATCGCTCAACGGGCGGCCTCGCGGTCGAATGCGTCTTGATTCTACGCATGTCGCTTTTCTGGACACAAGTGAACAAGTACGCAATCATGCCGCCATGAACGAACTGCTGACCTCGCTGCCGCCGCTTACCCTGCTGCTGGTCGGCCTCGCCGCCGGCGCCCTGCTGATCGGCGGACCCGCGGCGCTGGTCGTGTGGTTGCGCGGCAGCGGCCACGCGCAGTCGCAGCAGGTGCAGATCGCCGAGCTGGGCGCCCAGCTCGACGCGCGGGAGCAGCAGATCGCACAGACCGCGGAGCAGCACCGTGACCTCTCGGAGCGGCTGGAACAAAGCCAGTCGAAGCTGAACGAGGCCAACACCACCATCGCCCGCCTCGAGGCCGAACAGGCCAAGACCGTGGAGGCGATGAACGCCCGCATCGAGGAACTGAAGGCCGCCCGCGAGGAATTCCGCAAGGATTTCGAGGCGCTGGCCAACCGCATCTTCCAGGAGAAGTCCGACCGCTTCTCCAAGCAGAGCAACGAGGCGCTGACCGCCCTGCTCAACCCCATGCGCGAGCAGATCGGCGAGTTTCGCAAGCAGGTCACCGAGGTCTACGGCAACGAGGCGCGCGAGCGCGCCGTGCTCAAGAGCGAGATCGACCGGCTGGCCAAGCTCAACGAGCGCATCGGCGAGGACGCGCTGAACCTGACCCGCGCGCTCAAGGGCGAGACCAAGACCCAGGGCAACTGGGGCGAAATGATTCTGGAGCGCGTGCTGGAGGCCTCCGGCCTGCAACCCGGCCGCGAGTACGAGACGCAGATCAAGGTCTCCGGCGACGCTACTCACCGGCTCATCGCCGACGCCATCGTCCGCCTGCCGGGCGAGCGCGACATCGTCGTCGACTCCAAGGTCTCGCTGGTCGCCTACGAACGCTTTGTCGGCGCCGAGGACGACGCCGCCCGCGAACGCGAACTCAAGGCCCACGTGCAGTCACTACGCGCCCATGTGAAGGGACTGGGCAACAAGGCTTATCACGACGCACCGGGCGTGCGCTCGCTGGACTTCACCGTGCTGTTCATCCCGAACGAACCGGCCTTCACCGAAGCCTTGCGCGCCGACCCGACGCTTTATCGCGAGGCGCTGGACGCCGGTGTCGGCCTCGCCAGCCCGACGACATTGCTGGCGATCCTGCGCGTGGCGGAGAACCTGTGGCGCACCGACCGTCAGAACCGAAACGCCCAGGCCATCGCCGAACGTGCCGGCGCGTTGTACGACAAGTTCGTCGGTTTCGCCGAGGATATCGACAAGATCGGCACGCATCTCGATCGCGCCCAGTCGAGCTGGCGCGATGCGCGCGGCAAGTTGATCGAGGGTCGCGGCAACCTCGCCCGTCAGGCGGAGATGCTCAAGGATCTCGGCGCGAAGACGGCCAAGTCGCTGCCCGCCGGGCTGGAACCGGACGCGCTGGACGATCCTTCCGTCGGCGACGACTAACCGTTCAGTCCATTCTCCCGGCGCACCGCCGGATCATCATCGGGCTGCAACACCCGCCCGCTAGCCTCTCCGGTCTTTGGCATTCACCTGGGAGCCACGGTGTCCTCGAATTCTTCCATCGCGCTGTCACGGCGTTCCGTTCTGAAATCGATCTTTCTCGGCGCCGCGGCGGCCGGTTCGCCACAGCTGCTGATCTCGCGTGCGCGGGCGCAGATGAGTTCGGAACTGCCCATCCCGATCGGCCCGCTGGCGAATATCCCGGATGTCGAGCACAAGACCCTGACCGCCGGCGCCATCGACGGTGTGGACGACGAGGTGTTCGCGCCGCCCGGCTTTGACGTGCGCTGCGTCGCCCGCCACGGCCTGAACCCGCTGACCAACCAGCCGAACGCCTTCGGCTTCGAGTGGCACCTTGACCCCGATGGCGGCGCCGTCTACTCGTCGCAGGCCGATGGCGGCTGGGTCTACGTGTCGAATTCGGAGGACACGCCGGGCGGTGTGGGCGCCCTGCGCTTCGATGCCGACGGCAACCTGATCGACGCCTATCCGATCCTGCGCGGCACCCGGAACAACTGCGCCGGCGGGCTGACGCCCTGGGGCACCTGGATGTCCTGCGAGGAAACCACCGGCGGCCAGATCCACGAGTGCGACCCGTTCGGTTCGGCATCCACCGCCGTACGCAAACCCGCGCTGGGTTCCTTCCCGCACGAGGCCGCGGCGATCGATCCGATTCACCACGCCTGCTACATGACCGAGGACGGCGGCAACCAGCGCTTCTGGCGCTTCGTGTCCGACGCGAGCGATCTGAGCGAGGAAAACGGTGTCACCCGCATGGCGATGGAATCGGGCACCTTGCAGGTACTGACCATCGAGGGCTTCGCCAACGGCGGCTACCCGGAAAACCCGGCCGACGTGCGCTCGGCCGTCCGCGCGACCTGGGAAACCGTGGACATCGACACCTCCGGACGCGGCGGCCTGTTTCCGACCTTCCAGAACGACACCACGACGCTGGGCACCGAATTCAAGAGCGGCGAAGGCATCTGGTATTACGAAATTCCGGAGGAACTGCGCCAGATCCCGAGCGCCGGCGCGGTACCGACCCGAGGCGTGATGTTCTTCGCCACCAAGGGCGACAACCGCGTCTGGGCCTACGACATCGACAACGAGCTGATAGAGCTGATCTACGACAACGAGAACATGCAGATGGAGACCGGGTTCAACCAGGTCGACAACGTGGTCGTGAGCCCGGCGGGCGACGTGCTGGTCGCCGAGGACGGCGCGCTCATGCGACTCGTGGTCGTCGTCCCGAATGGTCAGGCCAAACTGCTGATGCAGATCACCAAGGGCGGCTCGGAGATCACCGGCCCGGCATTCACCGCCGATGGTTCGCGGCTTTACTTCAGCAGCCAGCGCGGCCCCAGCGATTCCGACGGCTCCGGCACCGGCGGCGCGACCTACGAAATCACCATTCCCGAGGAATACCGCACGCGTGCGGCGATCGACGAGCCGGTGGGCGAAACGCCGGATGACCCGTCACCGGACGAAGGCGGCCTCGGCAGCTCGGGCGCGGTCGGCACGGCGACCGTGGTCGGCGCCGGGCTGGCGGCGGCGGGTCGGCATCTCATCGCCAAGCGGCGCGAGAATGAGGAGAACACGCCGGACTGAAGCGGCTCGCAATCAGTCGGTCATGACCAACAGGGCATCGGACACGGGGCGTTCGATGCCATCGGACGGCTTGTTCACCACCTGACCGTGGACCACCATCGCCGATGAGCCGCCGCCGTCGAGATTCATCGCATCGACGGCGCCCAGATGCTGCATGACGCGCACGGCATCCCCTAGCGGCAGCCCGGCACTCCAACCTGGCTGCCGCCCGTCGCAGACCACCAGCAGAATCCGCCCGGTCGCCGTGCGGCCGATCAGCGTTCGCGGATTCCGGCCATCCACCCAGGTCAGGCCGAACAGCGGGTTGCCGGGGTGACGGAACCCGCCCTCCCGGTCGGTGAGCATGGCCTCGCCGCCGCGGACCAGCCCCGGCCCGCCGTTGAGCATCGACACCTCGGCCGACACGGACGCCGGCTCGCCGTCCATCGTGAAGCTCACCTGCAGAACGCCTAGCGCCTGTGGCTGCGCGAGCGCCAGCAGTTCATCGACGCGGGTTCCGGTGGCCACCACCGTGGCGCCGCCGGCCGGGATCGGACCACCTGGTGACCGTGTTTCGATCAGCCGGGATTGCGCATCGAACACGGCTTCAAGACCGTCAACGGCCGGAGTGTCCGTGCCCCATTCCGGCGTGAACCGGACCATCTCGTCGGGATCGGTGCAGGTGACGTCATGGCGCGCGTCCTCGGTCGGGCTGTCGCCGCCACGGCCACCACAATTGCGGATGGCGCCGGGCATGCGGTTGATGCCGTCCAACGCCAGAACCTGTCCGTCGAGGTCCAACTCCAGAATCGTGCCGGTGCGTGGAAACCGGATATCCCAGTGGCTGCGCGAGAACACCAGCGCCTCCCGGGTACCGACGGCCTCGGACAGCAGTTCGCCGTCAATCACGGTGATGCCGGCCGGATCACCGGCCAGTCCGTCCGCACCTGACTCGGGTTCCGCGCTGGCGGTGCCGCCCGGTCCCACCACGAAAAATCCGGCATTGATGGCGGCCAGCGCGCCGACCTCGGCAGCCATCCGCGAGGCCGTGGCCTTGCCGGCGATCCGGTTCTGCGCCAGCGCCGGCGCCAGATGACCGGAAAAGCGCTGAGGATCGATCTCCAGGATGTGAAAGGCGTAGGGCCCGGTATCGAACAGCGACGCCGGGGAACCGCCGCCGACCAGCTGCGTGAGCAAGACCTCGCCGCAGGGTAGCGACAGCGCCGATTCCTCGGCCGTGCCGCGCAGAATCCGATGCAGCAGCACGCCGGGCGCCACCTCGCACAGCTCGCGGGATTCCGGCAGCATCCAGCCCAGCGGCAATGGCGCCGGATTCAGCTCGCTCGCAGCAAGGTCCGGCGGTGCCGGCGCATGCGAGCCGTGCCCGGAATCACCGCAGCCTGCGGTGATCGCGGCAAACGCGATCAGGCCAATCAGTCCGGATATCCGCATGTACGCACTCACCGGCTCATTCGGCACACATCGGAAAACCGGCCGGCTGCACCAGCGCGGGCGTGAGCCACTGACCCGGCAGGTCGCGACCCAGCAGGTTGAGCAGGCACGCCGGGTAGTTGGTGATGACACCGTCCACGCCCAGATCGATCATCCGCCGCATGTCCTCTTCCCGATCCACCGTCCAGGGGAGCACCTCCAGCCCCGCGGCCTGGGCGATGCTGACGCACAGATCCAGGTCGGAAATCACGTACTCCGGCGAGACGATATCGTGACCCATGAGCGTGGCATACAGCACGCCGTTGGTGCACAACGTGGCGCCAACCTGCCCCACCAGAAATGACGTGCGAATGTCCGGGTCACGCAGCTTCACCAGATCCAGCGCGGTGGGCAGGAAGGACTGGACGACGAACTTGTGCTTGAGCCCGGTGGCCTGGATCAGCGACACCAGCGCCTCAGCGATGGCGTTGCCGGTGGGTGGCAGCTCGTCGCCCTCGATCTTGATCTCGATGTTGACGCGCGGCGCATCCTCTCCCATCTGCGCGATCCAGGCGAACACGTCCTCCACGCGCTCGATGCGCACGCCCTGCCCGCGCAGCGGATGCTCGCGCTCGGACCGATGCTGGGTGTTCGCCTCGGCCGGCTCCCACCAGTAGGCGGCATCGCAGTCGGCGAAGTCGGCGTGGTTAATCTCCGAGATGTTGCCGCTGCAATCGGTGGTGCGGTCCAGGGTCTCGTCGTGAATCAGCACCAGCACGCCATCGGCGGTGAGAATGGTGTCCATCTCCAGCTCGTCGACACCCAGGCGCACCGCGTTCTCGAAGGCAAGCATGGACTCGTCCGGCGCATGACCCGTCCCGCCGGCATGGGCGGACACGTACGGCCCGCCGGGCACCGGCGGATCGGGGTTCGGATCAGGCGAGGGGTCGGTGGTCGGCGGCTGATCCACCGGCTCGGCCACCGGCGCGCTCTGACCACAGGCGACCAGCAGGCCGGCCAGCATGGCCACGGCCAGCCGTCGCGGACACGGGACGCGCACCACTACACGTCAAATCCGTATTTGCGCGCCACGTTGCGCAGAGACAGCCATTCCAGATTGTGCTGCGCGTGACTGATGCTGGCGCTGCTCAGTTCTCCGGGCTTGAGCGGCGAACCAGGAAAGGTCGGAATCGGGAATGGCAGTCCGGTCGTGCATTCCACGCCGAACGGCCCCAGCGGCACACCGAAGTCCGGTGCGGACAAATCGGGTTCGGCGTCGAAATCCAGCGCATAGGCCAGGTTCAGCGACCAGTCGCCGCGCACGCCCAGCGGCTCCAGACCCCAGCGCCAGCAGACCATGTTCAGCACCGAGTTGATGTCGTACTGCTCGTGGGCGACATGCCCGCGGCGGGCGCGAGGCCCGATCACGATGGCGGGCACCCGAAAGCCCAGTCGGCCATCATTCTCCAGCGCCGCCTCGTCAGCCGACACCGGTGCCAGCGGAGGCGCGACATGGTCGTAGAACCCGCCCCACTCGTCGTAGCAGTACACCAGCACGGTGCGCTCCCAGTTCGGGCTGTTGCGCACCGCGTCGTAGATCGATGCCATGAAGGCCTGACCGTTGCGCACGTCGGCCTGCGGATGGTCGTCGTTGCTGATGCCGTTGGGTGCCTCGCCGAGGAAGCGCGGATCGACAATGGAGATGTTGGGGAGCTGCCCCAGCGCGGCCTCCAGCAGGAAAGACTCGAAGCGGCGTGAACGCGTCAGGTACTTCGCGCCCCACAGCGCCGTCACCGGCAGATCGTGAAAGTAGTAGGCGCTGCTCAGCCCGGCGGAGTCCGCCCGGTCCCAGATGGTCGGCAGCGAGGAGATGTCCAGCGAATTGCTGGTCCGGTCCGTCTGGCCCGAATGCAGGTACATCCGGTTGGGGAACGTCGACGCCAGGATGCCGTGAAAGAACCGATCGAAAATGGTCCAGTGCGTCGCGCAGCCATCGAAGAACGGCAGGTCCTCGCGTCGGTAGTAACCGACCGGAAAATGGTCGATCTCGACGCTGGCGTCACCAACCGTCTTGAGAAAGCCGTCCATCGCGCCACCGGCGAAATGCGCACGGCCGGCGCTGTAGTTGTGCGCGGGGTCTTCCTTGCCGCAGCCCTGGAATCCGTACTCCTGGTGCTCGGCGAGCGGAAAACTCTGGATGAGGTCGCCGTTCTTGTCCTCGTACTGCACGCCGACCTGAATGCCGTCGGCACCGGGCACCCAGCCCATCATGTGGTCGAAGGTGCGGTTCTCCATCATCACGATGACGACGTGATCGAAGCCCGCGTCCTCCGGGGAGGGCAGCGTCACAGCGTCCGGCGGCATCGGCCGATCGATCGGCTCGGACCCGTCACCCGATGAGGAACCACCGCAGGCGGCCAGGCCGGCCGTCGCCGCGGCGCCCAGCACGCCGGTCAGCACCTCGCGGCGGCTCAGACGAGCGCCGGCCTTTTCATCACCCTTTTTCGAGTCCACCTGTGCCCCCAGCGGTAGCCGAATTCCAAAGAAAAAAGGCTAGCCGAGGGGCGTGACAGGGGCATGAAATCCCATGCGAACGGGGCGACGCCCGTCGGTTACCAGACGTCGTTGGTCACCCGCACGACGTAGAAACCGCTGTAGCCGTCCGTGTACCAGATCTCCTTGCGCTCGGGGACGAAGGCCGGACTGGACATCGCCCAGTTGCTGGCCTCGAACACGGGGGTCAGGCGCGGCTGGACCGGCGCGTTGAAGTAGGCGATTTCCTTGGGATTGGCCGGGTCGCGGATGTCGAACACGCGCAGACCGGAGACGATCATGCTGCACGCCGCGATGTCCGGGTTCACCCGCGTCGGCACATTGCAGTAGTGCCCGGCATAACCCTGGATGGGCAGGAACGCACCGGGATCGCCCGCGATCTCCGCACGATTCTCCGGCTCATGCACTTCCAGGCGCAGGTCGGAGACGATCACCGGCGCGGTCTCGTCGGAAATATCGATGATGCGCCCGGCGCCCACCACGTCCCCGTGCGCGGCCACACCGCCATCCGCCTGGTTGGCGGAATACTCGTCGATTTCCAGCACGTAGGACTTGCCATCACGCGTGAACGGGATCGCATTCTGCGGAATGGTCATGTTGGGCCAGGTGATGTTGGCGACTTCGTAGACCTGCGGGTCCTCGACGCGCGCCTGGATCTCGGACACATCCAGAATCAGCATGCCCAGCCCGTTGCCGGAGGCGATATAGGCACGATTGCCATCCTGGCTCACCGACAATCCGTGCGAGTAGTACGGCCCGCTCCACAGCCGCGTGGGCAGCAGCGGGTTGGTGATGTCCAGCGCGACCAGCGTTGGCGTGCCCGGATTGGCCGAATAGAACGTGCGGCCGTCCGGCGCCAGCCCGCTTTCGTGACCCAGGTTGCCGACCAGCGCGGACGAGCGGAGCTGCGGGCTGCGGCAATCCTCGGAAATGTCGTAGACATCGACGATGCCGGGGTAGAAACCGGGATTGCCCATCACCGCCGCCAGCACACCGCCTTCCTGTGACACGACCAGTGACTCGTGCGGCGTGAGCATCGCCGGCGTCAGCAGCCGCGTGACCAGTTCGGGGTTGGCCGGGTCCGACATGTCCATGACGTTCACGCCGGCTTCGACATCCAGCAGATTGGTCGGAAACAGCAGCGTGGAATCGTAGTAGGCGCACTCGTTGCCCTGCGCGTCCACGTAACGTTCGACCTTGAACCCGCCCACCGTGCCGATCGCATTGGGCGTGGTGTACGAACCGACCAGTTCGGTGTTGCAGGTGTAGCCCTCGGCGGCTCGACCGCTGGTGTGGTCCTCGCGGCTCACGCGGCCCTGCATGCCGGTTTCCGGATTGGAGCCGGGGCCGCAGACGGCCTTCGGAGGCGGCCCTTCCGAACCCACCGGTGTGGAAGGTGCCGAATCGCTGCCCCCGCAGCCGCTCAGCACGACGGTCGCGAAGCCCAGCAGGGCCATGGCTGCCATTGATCTCATCGTTGTCTCCCGCATTGTTGTTCTGTTCGCGGCCACACACCCGGCCGCCGCGCGCCCTGCCTGTTTCGCGCCAGGCGGTTGCCGGCGTCAGCCCGGAGGTCGCGGCGACTCGGCCGGCGCCTGCTGCAGCGCGTGCAGCATGACGCGAATGCCGGCAATTTCCCTGGACTGCTCCAACACGATGTTGGAGGCAACCCGTCGCACTGCGTGAATTCTGGCATGTTCCGCGGCAAACCGGGCCATTGGCACTCCACCTTCGTGATGGGCCAGCATCAACTCCAGAAACAGGCGCCGGCGATCGCGCCCCTGCAACGAGCGAAGGCGGCGCAGCTGCTCATCAGTGGCAAGCCCGGGCATCCCTGTGGGCGAGGCCTCGCAGTCGAGCAGATATTTCGCCAGTGCGGGGCTGGGCGGACTGTCCGCCAGCAGCATCCAGCTCATGCTCGTGGTATTCGGCAGGAATGGCTCATTCCACAGGCGCAACCAGCCACGCATTTCGCCGAGTTCCAGCAGTTGCGTCCCGATGATCGATCGCGACAGGTTGGTAATGGCGGTGGACGCGTCGCCGACCATCATCTGCGCCATCTGCACCGCCTGCTGATGATGCAGGCTCATGAACTGGGCGAAGCCGATATCCACAGCACCGGGCTGCACGCCGGCCAACCGGGCTCGGGCCTGGCGAAGATCCTGATACTGCAACGCGGCCAGCACCATCGCGAGCAGGGCCAGCCCTGCGAGTGCGGCGGCGACAAGCCGTTTCATCGCGCGTCGTCCAGTGCCGCGAGCCAGTCGCGAACCGCGCGCGTTTCCGCATGATCCGCGCCCAGCGAAGCATCCAGTAGCGCAACTGCCTCGTTCAGGTATGCGCGGGCGGAATCAATGCGCCCGTTGTTGGCCAGACAGCGTCCCATGTTGGCGATGAAGATACCGAGTGACGGCGACGTTGGATATTTCAGTGCCCGGGCGCGGGGCTCCATGCGCTCGAACAGTGCGAGCGCCTCGGCATGACGTCCGCGCTCATCCAGCGCCGCGGCGTAGTAACCGTAGAACGAGACATCCGGCGACGTGACATCGCGCGACATTGCATCCAGCCGGGCGACCACCTGCCCGAGCAGCGCGAAGGCTTCGTCATCCCTGCCCTGCGGTTCCAGCGACAGCGACAGATCGACCATCGACACCAGCGTGCCGACGTCGTAGAGGCCACGCGCCTGTTCGAACGCCGCCCACGCGTCGCGCAGCACAGTCTCGGCCTCGGCCCAGTTGCGCTGCTCCATCAGCAGCATGCCGAAGCGGTGCCGGGTCTGGGCGATATCGATGTTGTCGGTGCCCTGCACCCGAATCCGGTCGGCCAGCAGGTCGCGCATGCGAGCCTCCGCGGCATCAAGGTTCCCGCGAACCTGGTCGACGTTGGCCAGCCACTCGCGCGCATGAAAGCTGCGTGGATGGTCGGCGCCATACTTGGGCATCAGGGCGGCCAGCATGTCGGTGGCCAGCGCCTCGATCTCGTCATAGCGATGCTGCGGCGCCAGCGCGAAGCAACGCCACTCCATCATCTCCAGGGTCGTGTCGTCGGAAGGTCCGAGTCGGCGCCGCGCCTCCGCCAGCGCCGGTTCCAGCAAGGTGTCGCAATCCCCGAAGCGCTGCTGCTCGCATATCGCGTGCCCGAGCCGCGCGGTCAGCGCCAGGCGCCAGGGCGCGGTCCCGGCGTCATCAGCGGGGATCGCCCGCAGCGCGTCTTGCAGGAACACCTCGGCCTCCGCGTAGCGGCCGTTGGTCAGCAGCACGCGGGCATAGTCGTTCTGCGTACGCAGCAGTGGTTCGGAGCCCAGCGGGAAATGCCGCTCGGCCAGAACCAGGGCTTCGGCGAGCAATTGCTGCGCGGGGTCGAGCCGGCCCAATGCGTTGTAGGACATGCCCAAACCGCGTCTGAGCTCGGCCTGCACCCGCGGCGGATAATCCGCCGCATCGGAATCCAGCGATGATCGCGCGAAGTCCAGCACATCGTCCGCGCCCAGCTCGCGACCACGGGCGACAGCGGGCGTGGCCGCGGCAAACATCTGTTGCAGGAACTCGTTGGCCGCAACCGCCTCGGCGCCGCGCTGCTCCGCCTCGACCCTGGCTCGTGCCTCGCCCCAGGCGAACCAGGCAGCGGTTACCGCACCGCCGACCAGCGACAGCAGGGCGACCCCGACCGCCGCCGCCAATGCCTTGTGCCGGCGCACCATCAGGCCGAGCAGATAACCGGCCGTGGGCGGTCGCGCCTCGATGGGCTGACGGCGCAGCACGCGTTCGATGTCGGCCGCCAGTTCCGCGGCGGAGGCGTATCGCTGGTCGGGCTCGCGCGCCATCGCCTTCATGACCACCGTGGAGATGTCGACTCCCGCCTCGTCGCAGACATCGCGGAGCCTGCGCGGCGTCTGTTCGCCCAGCACCCGGACCGCACTGACCAGCGACAACTCGCTGAGCTGCGGATATGGATGCCGGCCGCTGATCACGCGATAGGCAATCACGCCAAGGGCGTAGACATCGGCCCGGGCATCGACCTGATCCGACTCCAGCATCTGCTCCCAGGCCATGTACGCAACCGTTCCAATCACCTGCCCCGCGCTGGTCATCTGCGTCATGTCCCCCTGATTCACCAGGCGGGCGACGCCGAAGTCCAGCACGGTGGGATGACCGTGGGAATCCACCAGCACGTTCGCCGGCTTCAGATCACGGTGGATCACGCCACGGGTATGCGCGGCATGCACGATGCGGCACAGCGCCGCCAGCAGTTCCAGCCGCTGCCGCAACGGCAGCGCGCGACCTTCAACGTAGGCCAGCAGATCCTCGCCCTCGATGTACTCCATGACCAGATAGGGCAGGCGGCCTCCATCGGTCTCGGTCTCCCCGGCTTCGTAGACGCGGGCAATCCCATCCTGACCGAGCGCCGCCATGAGTTCGATCTCGCGCCGAAAGCGCCGACGAAACACATCGGAGGCAACCGCGCTGCGCAGCACCTTCAGCGCGACCAGACGGTGCGGCGTCTCCTGTTCGGCAAGATAAACACGCCCCATGCTGCCCTCGCCGAGCAGGCGCAGGATGCGGAAGCTGCCGATCCGACGCGGCAGATCATCGGGGCTGGCGGACGGCTCTGGCTGCACGGTCGTGCCGACGGATCAACGCCTCAGGAGGGGTTCGGCCGCAACAGGGTCAGCCGATTGCCGACGCCGGACGCGGTGTCACCGAGGATGCCCTTCTCGGTGATCAGCAACTCGTCCGGTCGGAACATCGGAGGCTGTCCGACGATGACCGACGAGGGAAACGACAATCCACCCAACGCCGTCCCGCTGATCTCGACGCCATCCGGCCCCAGCAGCACGATGCGGCCGGACAGGTATCCGGTGACGATCAGCCGGTCGCCAACCGAGGTCAGATCATCGAGCAGGCTGGCGAAGGTCGCCACGGTGACAACATCGCCGGCACTGCCATCCGGCAGGATTGGCACCGAACGCACGGCGCCCAGTTCCACCGGCAGGATCGAGGAATCGGTGAAATAGAGCAGGTTCCCGCGCCGCACCAGCCCGTTCGGAAACGCCAGCCCGTCGTCCAGCCAGGTGATCTGCTCAACGACCTGTATCGGATCGTTCTCGGCGAAGCGCAGCCGGATGATCTTGGGCGACGGCAGGCTGCCGTTTCCGGGCAGCGGCCCGTCGGTCACGTACAGCGCGCCGTCGGCGCCGGTTGCCATGCCGTTGGGCAGGGCGGTGTTCTCGTAGGTATGGATCGGCGCGAGTTCGGGCTCGGCGTCCAACGCGGCCGCGTACAACTCGCCGCTGCCGCAGCTGGCGTACAGCGTGTCGCCACGCAGGGCGAGACCGGTGAAGTTGCAATCGGTGGGCGACAGCGGCGTCAGCTCGACCGTGGTGTCACCGGTGCGCACGACCTCGAACACGTTGGTGCCACCGGATACGAACAGGCGACCGTCCGGCGTGAACAGCAGGTTCTCGGCATCGGGAACGGTGGCGAGCACGATCAATTCACCGCAGTCGGATGCGACGCAAAGTTCGACTGGAACCTCGTCACCGGTTCCCGGCGAACCGGACCCACCACCACACGCGGCCAGCGCCAGGGCCGCGAAGAGGCCCGCCAAGGGCTTCCAGAGTGTCATCGTCTCCCCCGCCCCGCCGATGGTGACGGGGATCTTCTCGCTATTCGCCGGGCGTTCGAACGCCCAGTCGTTCCAGAATACCGTCGAATTCATCAAGGCTGTGGAACGCGACGCGCAGTTCACCCCGGGCACCGTCGAAGTCGATCGCTACCTTGTTGCCCAGCGCCTCGGTCAGTTCGCGCTCCAGCGCCTGCCACTGCGCATCGCGACGCGGCGCGCGCTCGCCCGCCGTGCGGTCCTTCAGCGCCGCGCGGCACCGCGATTCCAGCACCCGTACCGACCAGCCCCCGGATACCGCGTCCATGGCCATTCCCGGCTGCATGGCCGCCGGCAGGCCGGCCAGCGCCTTGGCGTGGCCCAGCGTCAGCAACCGCTCGTTGACCAGCTTCTGTACCGGCTCGGCCAGCTTGAGCAGGCGCAGGTAGTTGCTGACGTACTCGCGGGACTTGCCGATGCGCTTGGCCGCCTCGGCGTGGGTCAGCTCGTAGTGATCGGCCAGAAACTGCAACCCGGCGGCCGCCTCGATGGGCGTCAGCGACTCGCGTTGCAGGTTCTCGATGAGCCCCAGCACCATGGCCTCATCGTCGCTGAGGTCATCGCGGAGAATGGCCGGAATCTCGTGCAGCTGCGCCTGCTGCGCGGCGCGCCAGCGACGCTCGCCGGCCAGCAGTTCGTAGCCGTCGCCCAGCGAGCGCACGACCACCGGCTGCACCACGCCGGACTCGCGGATCGACGCGGCCAGCTCGGCGATGCGTTCGGGATCGAAGCTGCGCCGCGCCTGGTAGGTTCCGGGCCGGATCAGGTCAATCGGCAGATGGCGAACCGTGGCATCCAAGGGTGTCTGGGAACCTGCGGAAAAGACGGCGGAGTTTAGCAACGCCGCGGGCTCATCCGGCTCAGCGAATCTCGAAGCCGGTGGACAGCGTGTCGTCTTCCACCGCGTCGGAATGCCAGACGCTGTCGACCCGTGCCGTCGCGGGCCCCTGATTCAGCCATTCGGTGAACGGTTCCAGCTGCGCGGCGGTTCCGAAGGCCACGCCTTCCACGCAGCCGTCCGAGCGATTGCGCACCCAGCCGGCCAGTTCCAGGCGCTGCGCTGTCTCCCGCGTCGCGGCGCGGAAACCCACGCCCTGCACGCGGCCGGACACGACAAAACCGCGACAAGTGCGCCGGTTCGTGTCCTGTATCATCAATGCCTCCTTGCCGACAGATGTGTCATGCCGAAGCTGCTGCCTCGCTGGCGTCGTCGATCCGGCGCCTCGGACCGTCATTCGGTGCCCGCCCTGGGCGCCGGCACCGAGCACACCCGCCTGCGCGCGACCGTGCCCGGACTGTTCGGTCGCGAACCATTGTTGCGCATCGATGTGGATGTGGAAACGCGTCAGGACACCGATGGCGAAACCGTGCGCATCGTGGCGCAGATCGACGGGCATCTCCCGGCCCCGCCCGCACCGGCGCTGAGCGCCCCGCCCTCCGGCCCGCGTTCGCTGCGACTGGCCGCGCAGGCGCGGGTGGAACGGGCGATGGAACGCGTGGCGCAGAACCCGGCGGTCCGACGCGGCCTGGAGCGCGCCGCCGGCCATCTGCGCAGCCAGCTGGTCATCGAGGCATCGACGCGGCCGCTGGCCAAGGGCGCGACGGCGCTGATTCCCTCCGGCCTCGCGCGCATCGGGTTCGGCGCGACGCGCGCCGACGATTCGCCCTACCCGGTGATCGAGGCCTGGCAGGGCCCGGTGTCGAAGCGCGGTGGGTCCTCGCATGTTGGCGTCGTCCAGATCGCCAAGCGCCACCTGCCGCCGGCACTGGTCAAATCGCTGGGCGACAAGCCGTTCAGCCTCACCGCGGTGATCGCCCACCAACTCGAGCCCGACGACTAGCCCAGCTTCGCGCCGTTGGGCACGGCCTGATCGGGCACCGCGAGCACCACCGCACCGTCGTCGCGGTAAAACCCGGTAACCAGACACTCTGACCGCATCGGCCCGATCTGCTTCGGCGGAAAATTCACCACGCCGATGACCTGCCGCCCGACCAGATCCTCCAGCGCGTAGAGATCGGTGATCTGTGCGCTGGATTTGCGCTCGCCGATCTCCGGACCGAAATCCACCCGCAGGCGGTAGGCTGGCCGGCGCGCCTCCGGGAACGGCTCGGCGGCGACGATGGTGCCAACGCGAAGCTCGACCCGGGTGAAATCGTCCCAGTTGATCATGTCCATGTCGCAAGTCTCCGTGGCAGGCGCAGTGGTCGTTGGTGAATGGCGTATGTTGCGCAATCGCCGCGGCACTTCATACGCTCGCAACATTGCGCCATCCGGGGAACCACCATGTCTGACCACCCTCGCATCCCGAGCCGAGTGCGGCTGCCACTGCTGTTACTGCTCGGCGGCCTGTTGCAGGCCTGTGGCCAGAGCCCGCAACCGCGTACGGCGCAGGATGACCCGGACCCACCGGTAGACCTGATGTGCAGCGTCGACGCGCTGACCGAAGCCGAGATTCTCGCGGTCGCGCGGCCCGAGCCTGACGCGCCACTGGCCGATCTGTCGCACTACGCGCCCCGGAACGCGAGCCGGGCTCAGGACGCCGCGCTCAACAGCGGCGGCTGCGCGCAGAACACCCGCTTTCGCTACGCCGCCGGCCGCGGCGACATCACCGGCCCGATCGGCGCCAACATGGCCGGGTATGTTGACACCGATCAAATCTCCAACGGTTTGCTCGACCGCCAGCACGCCCGCGCCTTCATCATCGAATCCGATTGCAGCGGAACCAGCGAGCGTGTGGTGCTGGTACAGATGGACATCGGCCTGATGTTCCACGCCATCCGCCAGACCGTGCTGGACCGGCTGGCCGACGACCCGGTGCTCGGCGCGCTGTACACCGACAGCAATCTGCTGATGAACGCCTCGCACAGCCACGCCACCGCGGCGGGGCAATCCCACTTCGACGCCTATCACGTACTCACGCTGGGCCATGACGCGCAGGCGCTGGAGCACGCGGTCTCCGGCGTTATCAATGCCATCGCCCGCGCACACGAAGCCCTGCAAAGCGCCACGCCGGGGCCGATTCGCTTCAACCAGGGCGAACTGCTCAACGGCACGGTCAATCGCTCGATCGAGGCCTACGAGCAGAACCCGGAAGACGAGCGCCTGGCGTTCGTCGACACCCAGGGCCGCGAGGTCACCACGAACCGGATGATGAGCCTGCTCAAGCTGGTGCGCGACGACGGCACCGCAGTCGGCATGCTCAACTGGTACGCGATCCATGGCACGTCGATCTGGCAGAACAACCTCCAGCTGTCGGGGGACAACAAGGGCTACGCCGGCTACCGCTTCGAGCAGGATTTCGCGGACACCGACCCGGACTTTCTCGCCGGTTTCATGCAGGCCGACGAGGGTGATGCCTCGCCCAACCTGTTCATCGTCGATCTCACCGAGGCGGAGTTGCGCGACCTGAACTCCGACGGGTTCCAGAACCGCGCAGGTGGACGCACCGAGGCCGAGAACGCGTTGATCGCCGGCTACAAGCAGTACCGCCGTGCCCGCGACCTCTATGACGACGCCGAGGAAACGCTGACCGGCGGCGTCGGACATCGATCGATCTTCATCGACTTCTCCACCGTGCAGGTGGATGCGCCGCGCGCCTATCCGGATGTGCTGCAACCGGACAACGACGTCTACGAGACCTGCACCAGCGCGCTGGGCGTGTCCTTCGCCGGCGGCGCCGAGGACGGCCGCGGCCCGACCGCGGAAGGCCAGACCTGCACCGACATCACCGACCTGGACGCCATCGTCGAACTGATCGAGGAGAACTTCTCCGCCGGTTCGGCCGGCGCCATCCCGCCGGGCCTGATCGTGCCGGTCGGCTGCGACAACGTGGCCTACGACCTGATCGGATACGCCTGCCATGCGGAAAAGCCCATCATCTTCCCGCTGGGTCTGCCCTCACCGTTCCTGCCGACGCAGACGCTGGAGCCGCAGACGGTCAAGCTGCAAGTCATCACTCTCGGCAACCTCGCCATCATCGCGGCGCCCTGGGAGGTCACGACGATGTCCGGCCGACGCATCCGTGATGCCGTGCTCGATACCCTGGAGGATGCGGGCATCGACTATGCGGTGATCTCGGGCCTGTCCAACGGCTTCGTGCACTACCTGACGACGCGCGAGGAATACTCCGAGCAATACTACGAAGGTGCCTCGACCGTGTTCGGTCCGTGGTCGCAGGAAGCCCTGGAACAGGAGCTGGTGCGCATCGCCACTCAGCTGCGCAATGACGAACCGGCGAGCAGCCCTTACGCCAATCCGGGCTTTCGCAGCAATCGCAGCCTGATGCTGAACCCGATGCTCGCGCCGGATGGCATACCTGGCGGCGCCTTCGGCGATGTCGCGACCCAGCCGGACACGCAGTACCAGCTGGGCGACGCGCGCATTGAAATCGTGGTGGAGTTCGCCGCCGGCCACCCGCGCAACGACATGCGCCTGGACGAGAGCCTGCTCTACATCGAGCGGCAACAGCCCGATGGAAGCTGGGCGACCATCCGGACCGACGCGGACTGGTTCACCCGCTTCGAATACATCGCCGCGGCGCTGCCCACCGGCGAGAACCACGCCCGGGTGACCTGGATCGTCGAGCCGAAGACCGAGCCCGGCATCTATCGCGTCCGCCATGTCGGCGCCAGCGCGTCCGGCGGCTACGAAGGCATCTCCGAAGCCTTCGAGCTGCTGCCCTGCGAGACCTCCACATAAGCCGAGCGCACGTCTGGCCGCGGCCGGGCGAGGATGGCAAGATCGGCGCCCGACAAAATAAACAGCTGCGTACATGAGCTCACTGATCAATCGCCGGGACCTGGACTTCCTGCTGTTCGAATACCTGGAGGCGGACGCGCTGACGGCCTTCAACCGTTACGCCGATCACGATCGCGCAACCTTCGACGCGGTGATCGACGCGGCCGAGCAGCTCGCCGTGGATCAGTTCCAGTCGCATGCGGCCAAGCTGGACGCCAACGAGCCGCACTTCGACGGCGAGCGCGTGCACATCATTCCCGAGGTGAAGGCGGCGGTGGACGCCTACATCGACGGCGGGTTTCTGGGCATGGCCTTCGACGCCGAGGACGGCGGCCTGCAGCTGCCCTACACCATCGCCCAGGCCTGCGCCTCGCTGTTCTCGGCGGCCAACATCGGCACCGCCGGCTACGCGTTCCTGACCGGCGCGGCGGCAAACATGCTGCGCATCGTCGGCAGCGACGAGCAGAAGCAGCGCTACATGCGCCCGATGATCGAGGGTCGCTTCTTCGGAACCATGTGCCTCTCGGAGCCCCAGGCCGGCTCGTCACTGGGTGACATCAAGACCCGCGCCATCCCGCAGCCGGACGGCAGCTATCACCTCGTCGGCACCAAGATGTGGATCTCCGGCGGCGAGCATGACCTGTCGGAGAACATCGTCCACATGGTGCTGGCCAAGATCGATGCGCCGGACACCCCACCGGGCACCAAGGGCATTTCGCTGTTCGTCGTGCCCAAGTTCATGGTCAACGACGATGGCTCGCTGGGCGCGCGTAACGGCGTGCGGCTGGCCGGCCTCAACCACAAGATGGGCTACCGCGGCACGGTCAACACCGTGCTGAACTTCGGCGAATCCGAGGACTGCGTGGGCTACCTCGTCGGCACGGCGAACAAGGGCCTGGCCGGCATGTTCCACATGATGAACGAGGCCCGTATCGGCGTTGGCATGGGGGCGGCCGTGCTGGGGTATGCCGGTTATCAGGTCGCCCTGGACTACGCGAAGAACCGGCCGCAGGGCCGGCCAGCGGCGGACAAGAACCCGACCAGCAAGCCAGTCGCGATCATCGAGCACGCCGACATCCGCCGCCTGCTGCTGGCCCAGAAGGCGGCGGTCGAGGGCGCCTACGGGCTCTGTCTGTACTGTGCCCGCCTGGTGGACACGGTCGATGCCGGCGGCGATGCGGATGCCATTGCGCATGCCCGACTGCTGCTCGAAATCCTGACGCCGATCGCCAAATCCTGGCCCAGCGAGTTCTGCCTGGAAGCGAACAAGCACGCGATCCAGGTGCTCGGCGGCTACGGCTACACGCGCGACTACCCGGTGGAGCGCCTCTACCGCGACAACCGCCTCAACCCCATCCACGAAGGCACGCACGGCATCCAGGGCATGGACCTGCTCGGCCGCAAGGTGCTGATGCAGGACGGCGCCGCGTTCAAACTGCTGGTGGCGACCATTACCGAAACCGTCGAGCGCCATGCCGGCGACGACACACTGGGCGAGTTCGCCGCCAGCCTGTGCGAGGCGCTGGCGGCCGCTGGTAGCACCACCCAGACGCTGGTCGGCGCGGCGATGTCCGGCCAGCTCGACCGCTTCCTCGCCAATGCCACGATCTATCTCGACATGCTCGGTCACATCGTGCTGGCCTGGCAGTGGCTGGAACAGGCTGGGGTCGCGCTGCGCAATCGCGCCAACGCGCCCGACGCCGACCGCGCGTTCTACGACGGCAAGCTCACCGCCTGTCGGTATTTCTTCCGCTACGAACTGCCGAAAATCCATACGCAGTGCGCACTGCTCAAGCAGCTGGACGATACGACGCTGACCGTTGATCCGGCCGGACTCTAGGGATGCGCTGATCCAGGCACGCCACCAGGACGTTGACGCCACACGGCCGACATTCAATCTGTATCATTCAGTCGGCACGAAACTTGACTAGAAATCCGCGACTTAGAACGCACTCCGCTACTGGAACCTGAAGACGGATGTCCTGCGCCCTGCACGCCCTCGACGATGACCTGACCGTCGAGGACGAGTGCTTCATTGCCCATTTCGATGGCTTTCGGCTGGAAAGCGTTTTCCAGCCGATCTTCAGCTATGCCCATCATCGCGCCATCGGGCACGAGGCGTTGCTGCGCGTCACCGACAGCGACGGCACACCGATCGCGCCGTTGCAGTTTCTCTGCCGCCCGTGGCCAACCGAACGCGCAATCGAGCTGAACGCGCTGATCGCGCGGATGCACGTGGCGAACATGAGCCGCTGCCAACCGGAGAATCAGTGGCTGTTTCTCAACGTGGACCCGGTGGACACGGCCCGAACGCTGCGCGCGGTGCGGTTGCTGCGCGATGCACTGAACGACTACGGCATCACGGCCGATTCGCTGGTCATCGAGATCGTCGAGCAGGACATTCCGGACCCCGGCGACCTGCTGGACATCGTCGCCGCCTACCGCGAACTGGGGTGCCTGATCGCCATCGATGATTTCGGCGTGGGCTTCTCGAACCTGTCGCGCATGATCCAGTTCCGCCCCGACATCGTGAAGCTGGATCGCACCTTCATGGCCGATGCGCGCGGCGACGTGCACGCCACACGCTGCCTGCCGCTGATCGTGAACATGCTGCACGAGATCGGGTCGCTGGTACTGGCTGAAGGCGTGGAGACCGAAGAGCACGCGCTGGAATCCATCCAGGCCGATGTCGACCTGATGCAGGGCTACTATTTCGCGCGACCGCGACGGGACATCGAGACCGACGTGCCGCCGGAGCTGCCGTTTCGCAACATCACGCGCATTTCCGAGCGCCAGGTGCTCGATCACGAATCGGCATTCCAGTTCGCCTTGCAGGACTATCAGGCCGCCTTCGCGACCATGCTGGCGCGGTTGCTCAAGGGCCTGGAACTGGCCGAGGCCGCGGCACCCATGCTGGTGCTGGAACGCGCGGTTCGTCTCTACGTGCTCGACGCGGGAGGACGCCAGGTCGGCGGCAATGTGGACGGCGCCAACAGCCGGATTCGCTCCCGGTCACCGCACAAGCCGCTGCTGAACTCCGAAGGCGCCAACTGGGCGCATCGTCCGTATTTCCGCCGCGCCCGCCTGAACCGCGCGGAGATGCAGATCACGCGCCCCTACCTGTCGCTGACCGGCGCCTTCATGTGCGTCACCCTGTCGCAGGCCGCGGAATTCGGCGGGCGGGAATTCGTCGTCTGCTGCGATCTGGAATATCCGCTCTAGCCACATTCCGGCGACCCGCGAAGTCTTCGTGCAAGTTGGCGTCTACACGCCTAGAATAATGAGAGTGATTCTCATTTTTCAAAGCAACTTCCGTGAAACTCAGTGACCTGCGCGTCGGTGATTCCGGCGTGGTCGAGGCCGTGGACACCCAGGCCGATCCCGACCCCATCGCAACCCGTCTTGGCGAACTCGGCTTCGTCAGCGGCGAACCCGTGCGACTCGTCGCCCGTGGCCCGTTGGGTGGAGATCCGCTGCTGATCCAGGTGGGTTTCACGCGGTTCGCGCTGCGGCGCGCCGAAGCCGAGCGCGTGCAGCTGGTCAACGGCGCGGGAGCCTCCGATGAGTAACCTCAGCATCGCCCTGGTCGGCAATCCGAACTGTGGCAAGACGGCACTGTTCAACCAGCTGACCGGCGGGCGCCAGAAGGTCGCGAATTACGCCGGCGTGACCGTTGAGCGCAAGGAGGGTTCGTTCCGCGCGCCGTCAGGCCGCCGCGTCCAAGTGCTGGACCTGCCGGGCGCCTACAGCCTGAACGCCACGAGCCCGGACGAGGCGATCACCCGCGACGTCTGCATGGGCCTGCTTGATGATGTGAGCCCGGAACTGCTGGTCTGCGTGGTCGATGCGACCAACCTGCGCCTGCATCTGCGCTTCGTCCTGGAACTGCGCCAGCTCGGACGGCCGATGGTCGTCGCGCTGAACATGAGCGACGCGGCCAAGCGACGCGGCATCCGCATCGACCGGGAGCGCCTGCAATCCGAGCTTGGCTGCCCCGTGGTGGACACCATCGCCATCCGCAAGGGCGGCGCCGCGGAACTGATCACGCGGCTGGACGCCGACGGCCCCTTCGAGACGCCGGCCGCCGCGCCGGTGGATGACCTGCACGGCGAGGTCGCTCGCATCCTGCGCGAGGCCGTGGACGTTCCGCGCCGGACCGCGGCGGTGGACGACGCGCTGGACCGCGTGCTGCTGCATCCGGTCGCCGGGCTGCTCATCCTGGCGGTGACCATGTTCCTGATGTTCCAGGCGGTCTACGCCTGGGCCACACCGTTCGCCGATGGCATCGACGCCGGTATCGGCCTGCTCGCCGACGGAGTCGCCCGCTTCATGCCGGACGGCCTGCTCAAGTCACTGGTGACCGACGGGCTGCTCGCCGGCATCGGCGGCGTGGTCGTGTTTCTGCCGCAGATCCTGATCCTGTTCCTGTTCATCCTGATCCTGGAGGAATCCGGCTATCTGCCGCGGGCCGCCTTCCTGCTTGATCGCCTGATGGTCGGTGCCGGGCTGACGGGACGGTCGTTCATCCCGCTGCTGTCCAGCTTTGCCTGCGCGATTCCCGGCATCATGGCCGCCCGCACCATCCAGGACCCGCGCGACCGCCTGGCGACAATCCTGGTCGCACCGCTGATGACCTGCTCGGCGCGGCTTCCGGTCTACGCCCTGCTGATCGGCGCATTCATCCCGAGTCAGAGTGTCGGCGGCCTGTTCAACCTGCAGGGCGTGGTCCTGTTCGTGCTCTACGTCGCCGGCATTCTCAGCGCGCTGGTTGTCGCCTACGTGATGAAGATGCTCTCGCGCGACACCGCCGAGCACGCGCTGCTGCTGGAGCTGCCGTCCTATCGCGTTCCCAGCCCGCGCGATATCGCGCTGGGCCTTTGGGAGCGTGGAGGCATCTTCATCCGCCGGGTCGGCACGATCATCCTGTCGCTGACGATCATCCTGTGGCTGCTGTCCACGTTCCCCGCGCCACCGGCGGGCGCGACCGGACCGGCCATCGACTACAGCCTGGCAGGCCGCATCGGCCACTGGATGGAACCGATCTTCGCGCCCATCGGCTTCAACTGGCAGATCTGCATCGCGCTGATCCCCGGGCTTGCGGCCCGTGAAGTCGCCGTCAGCGCCCTGGCCACGGTGTACTCGATTTCCGCCGCGGACGACCTGGCCGCGCAGCAACTGACACCGCTGATCTCGTCCCAGTGGTCCATCGCCACCGCGCTGTCACTGCTTGCCTGGTACGTGTTCGCGCCGCAGTGTCTGTCCACGCTGGCGGTCATCCGGCGCGAGACCAACTCCTGGAAGACCGTGGGGCTGGCCACCGGATACCTGTTCGGCCTGGCCTATCTGGCCTCCCTGCTGGTCTATCAGATCGCGAGGTTATGGCTATGACGAGTTATGAATGGATCCAGTGGATCGTGGTCGCCATCGCGGTCCTCGCCAGTCTCGCCTACTGGGTGCGACGCCTGATGCCAGGCCTGTGGATGCGGCTGACCGGCCGCAGCGAACCGCCGCCGGCCGCGGGCTGCGATGCCGGCTGCGGCAGCTGCAACGGCTGCGGTACCGGGCCTACGCGCCGGGAATCGGCACAACCGCGACCGGGCGGTCATACCCGCCCCATCGTGTTTCACCCGAGCGACTCCTGACCCGGCGGCGCCCGGCCCTGCCGGAGCGCCGGGCTGACGAGACGACTAGGGCGTGCGGTACTGCGCGTGCATGGCGTCCATCCGCTCCGACTGCTCCAGCGTGAAGCGGACCATGCAGTAGTCGTCCACGTAGTCCATGAAGTTGTCGATCGGATCGTCGCCGGGCTTGCGCGGCCCGATGCAGCTGTCGCGACCAACCGGGCAACCATATGCCGGGCTGCGCTCAAAAGGCGTGTCATCGACCGAGTCACCGGCGCCGCGGCAGCCGCCCTGGAACGTGTGATATAGCCCGAGCCAGTGCCCGACTTCGTGCGTGCCCGTGTCACCCTCGTTGTAAGGCGCGGCCGTGCCGCCCGGCAGGCTGGAGTACAGCAACACCACGCCGTCGGCATCCGGATTCGCGGTGTATCCCCAAGGCAGCGTGGCGTAGCCGAGCACGCCACCGGACGGATTCGCCGAGTAGATGTTCAGGGTTTCCGCTCCGCCCACCCGCAGGCTCGGCTTGGCGGCATCGGGATTGGCGTACCACACCGGATTGGTCGTCCGGGTCACGCCCTCCAGCGTGAACACGAACGGCGTGCCGGCGTAAGCGTCGTTGAGCACCACCATCTGCGCGTCGATCTGATCCATCGGCACATTGCCCTGCGCCGGCAGCGACCCCTGACTGATCACGTGGAACCACACCGGAATTTCCACGCTGCCCGGGTTGCGAAACAGCCCGCGCCGGGAATTGATGCGCCGGGCCTTGAATGCGGAAAAATCACGCTCGATCAACTCGATCTCGGCATCCGACGGCATCACCGCGCTGCATCGCTCGCCGGACCACCGGCCATCCGAGGCCGCGGCCGACGCGCTCAGCACCATGGCGGCGACCATCCAGATCATCTGTTTCATCGGAACTCCCTGTTACCGAAGGCCGAAACGGCCGATGCCCCAGTATAGCCACAGCCTCCCGGCAGACCAGGCAGTTCGTCACCGTCCCGGCCGCAGCCGTCCACCAGGCGGTACGCTACCCGGCACCAAACGTGAGGCACACCTTGCCAACGGTATGCCGCGACTCGATCTGCCGGTGGGCGTCGGCCGCCTCGGTCACCGGATAGGTCTTCTGCACGTGCGGCCGCAGCAGACCTTGCTCGATCCATTGCTTCAGCTGCAACAAATCCCGGGCATCGGATCGGACCTGAACCAGCCGGCTGGTCTTGTTCAGACCCAAACGGGCGACCAACTCTCCGGCGAGCGTCTGCGGCTTCGGAACCGTGCTGACATACACGCCCCGCGGCGTCAGCTGCCCGGAAAACATCGATCTCGTGAACTTGCCGAACACATCGAACACAGCGTCGAATTGCGACCCGATCTTCACCGCGGGCTGGCGACTGTAGTCATGAACCACATCCGCACCCAGCGACTTCACGAAATCGATGTTGCGAGGGCCGCAAACACCATGCACTTCCAGCCCCATGGCCTTGGCGATCTGCACCGCGTAATGACCCACGCCACCGCTCGCACCGTTGATCAGGATGCGCTGACCCTCACTGGGCGCGCAGCAATCGCGAATCGCCTGAAACGCCGTTTGCGCGGCGAGTGGAACGGCCGCCGCCATCTCGAGCGAGAGATTGGCCGGCGCATGTTGAACTTCGCCCCGATCGAAACACGCGACCTCGACGTGGACCCCGCCCGAGAAATGGTTCGTCATCCCGAAGACGGCGTCTCCGACGGAAAACTCGGTCACGTTGTCCCCGACCGCCACCACGCGGCCCGCCACATCCAGCCCCGAAGCACGCGGCAGCGGGTCCCGCGCAAAGCTGTGCCTGAACTTCCCTTTCCGCACCAGGACATCCTTGGGGTTGACGCTACCGGCCACCGTCCGGACCAGGACGCTGCCAGCGGAGAGTTGGGGATATGGCCAATCGTCGACCCACTCCAACACATCCGCTGTTCCGAATCGCCTGTACACAAGGGCTTTCATTTCGCTTCTCCGATAGGGCGGCTGACGATCAGGCGACGATGAGCCTCGGGACGGGGCGAAGTCGAGTCAGGCAACTGATCAAGCCGCACTGATGCACGAACACCTGCATCCAGACACCGGATACTGACGGCGCCTGCGGTCAATTTGATGAACGTGGACTGTCGCGTTCGGAATGCCGGCAAGCGCCGATGTCATTCAACGGTCCCTGCGGCCGGGGCGCCAGCGCGGCCAGTACCCACCGCAACCGCCGGCTGGCCGCAACGGCGTCGCCCAGCACCAACGGCTGCTGGCAGCAGGAAAGCCACCGAAAGTCGCCATGGTCGCCTGCATGCGAGAGCCCATCACCATCCTCAATGTGATGATGAAAACCAGCCCGCATCGGAACCCTACTTTGGCCTGAATTTATTGACTTCTGACCATAGCCACTGGCTAGGTTCCATTTTCACAACTCTCGATCCTACCGGCCCATTCTTCTGGAACTGAGCCGGACGAAAACGCTTTGACCCATTTCTCACCAGCCTTGCAATCGCGATATGTGCCGTTAGCACTGAGAAATATGTTGGCCAGATAGACCATGGACCCAGTGACGCCTTGATTTGCCGCGATGGTGAAGTGGCGGATTGCGGCACTAACGTCTTTATCTGCGCCCATGCCTTCGAAGAGGAAAACACCAACCCAGTGATGAGCGATTGGGTGCCGCTTATCAGCTGCAGATTGATACGCCACCAGCGCCGCACCAAACAAGCCTTTCGATCTATAGCGTTCGGCCAGGTAGAAGTCATCGCCGGCAGGAGTAGCCCATGCCGGAAAGGCCATGAGCAAGACAACGAACAAGGCCAACGATCGTTTCATGTGGCATCTAACGCCTGCCATGAGGCACCAATATGTAGAGTAGTGGGAAGCGCAGAACGGAAAATTGGTCGCCCTCCATGGCGTCTTAGATGTCCTTCTCCATCAGCAGCAGCACCCTGCCGTCAATCGTTTTCCGACCAAAGACCTCATACCCAAGTTGGGTGTAAACATGCCGCGCTCGTTGATTGTGCTCAAAGACATCTAGCCAAATCCTCACAACGCCGAGTTTCATAGTGCAGAACTTGTGCATGGCTTCGATTGCAATTTTTCCGATTCCACGAGCAGAACTGGTTACAACCACTCGCCGAAACTCCGCCGTATCGCCCTCAATGCAGAGGAGGAAAAAACCTACAACTTCTTCATCTTCGACGATTGAGAGATAATGTATTGACTCATCATCGAAACAGGCGGCGTGCTGGGCTTGTGAGTATGGCGTAATGAAGTCACGAACGTCGCTTTCCGCTTCGAAAGAGATTAAGAGCTCTAGCTCCTCTTTTGCAGTAGGACGGAGAGTGATCATCTAGACATCTAACGCCCAAGTTCTCCCGCGGCCCAGTTGCCGTGAAGCGCCGGCTGGGACGCCGGTGTGCAACTTGTTGTTAGCCGTGTGCATGGATCAGGCGTCGGGAATTAGACGCTTGCCGAGACTGACGACATCATCTACTCCGTACCCGATGCATTCATAGAAGTGCAATGCCGCTTCATTTGAGCCACGAACCTGAAGATTGAGCTTGGGGCAGCCGCGGGCGGCCAACGCAACTTCAATATGTGCCATGAGAGAGCGACCAAACCCCGATTTGCGGTGCTCCGGTGAAACTGCCAGATAGTTGACCCAACCTCGATGGCCATCAAAACCAGCCATGACGGTTGCGACGACCACACCAGCGACCTCACCAACAAAGAACAGCTCGGGCTGTGTTGTGAGCTTGCGCTCAATGTCTTTACGAGGATCATTCCAAGGCCGAGTGAGCTCGCAACGCTGCCACAGCTCTATGACGGCTGCCTGGTCTTGCGGTTTGAACGGCCTTATCTCCATACGGCTAACGAATGACATGGACCTCCCCACTCAGACGGCTTCTGAGAGCCAGAATGGAGAAGTCAGCGTCCAAACAACGAGTGGAGAGGTCCATGTCATTGATTATGCGTTTCGGTCTGGATTTGGCCAAACAGAGCTTTGCGGTCTGCGGCGTGGATGCCCGCGATCGGGTGCTGCGAAAGACCCTCAAACGCAGCGAGCTGCTGGCATTCTTCGCCCAGCAATCAACCGCTGTCGTCGCCATGGAATCCGGAAGCGGTGCTCACCACTGCTTGCGGCAGCAAAAATGGGCAGCGGGTCAAATGTCACCTGCAACGTGTTGTTAGATTTCATTCGCGACATTCCGCAACCCGGTAATGTGAGCGGTTGCATCAAACCTCACTGGTTGGAATGTGCCGTCTTCTTCGTCGACCTCAATGAACTGCACCTCGTCTGGGATGACGTGGTAATGAGTACGCACGTAATACTCCGCAAGGGATTCGCCCGACTTGGGATTGAGATCACGTTTTGCGACGAATAGCTTTGTGTATCCCCTCGGAGCCAAAAAGAAGTAAAGCATGGCTTGATCCCACGTAGTGATCTTTGCAGAGGGAACGTTGCCGCCTTCGGTCCAAGTGTGGGATTTGCACTCTACTATCACCCGCTGCTCAGCACAGCCGAGATCAAACTTGTGCTGCTTTTGGCTCAGATATCCGATCGGAAGCCAGAACGGCGCCGTAAGTGAAGGGTACGTTTTCTTTAATCTCGCGAGAGCCAACGCCTCGAAAGCGGCACCCACGGCAGTATTACTGGTTGAGTTCTTGCGCTGATGGTTGGACATGAAATCTAACGCCGGCCATCAGGGGCAAATATGGAGCGCAGCGGAAAATTTGTCCCTTGCATGGCCATGTTAGCTGTATCCACATTTCTCCCCAATCCAGGAGCCCACCAGATATTGCCCTGCAACCTTAAACCCCGACAAACATAAGGCCAAAAGCAAAATCAGTGCTTGGGCCAACAAGGATAGGTCTGAGATTTCCGCCCGCATTGCAAAGAAATTCAATGCGCCGACAGGCAAACCAAAACCAAACAAGTGGCGTGCAATACGATTAATCTCTATGCCTCGAGATATCCTGAACATTGGCCCATACCACTTCCTGTACAGAACACCTCCGGCGATTGGCAAAAGCATTAGGGCCAATTCAACGAAACCTTGCTCCAGACCTGCTACACGTGCGCCGAAAAATGCTGATACTGCGATCACAGCAAAGGCGAGGCCCAGCAGCAAGCCACTTAGAAATTCACGCATACAGCTAACGCCCAAGCTCAGCCGCGGCCTTGGCGGCGCGAAGCGACGGCAGGGACGTCGGCTGAAGCGCCTTGTTGGAGCGCACTGTTGCCGACCCGCCGGCCAATGACTGTGGGTGCGGCAAGTGCACAGATGGCCAGAAAGCCGGCAATGACGAACGACGTACCGCTGCTGCTTCTTGCCTTGTACGGATGTGATTGCTCATGGTCACATTGCTGCGTGTCATAGTTGTAGCTGCCGCCCGAGTCTAGGCATGCATCGACTGCCCAGAACTCTGACCAACGAGGCCACAGCACCGCAACCGCAGCTAGAAGAAGCGCGCTGCGAACTAGAACCCTGAGCTGCTTAGCTTTCATGCGTTCCAACGCCGTGGTTCAGGCGCGAAATTTTCGCGCAGCGGAAATTTTGTCGACTGAAACCACTTGTTATACGACTCTGGCCAGAGGCTATGGGACATAAACTAGGTAAACCTCGAATTGATAGCCGCCGGCCACTTCTTCAATTTTAGCGGACAGCACTAGATCACTAAGACCTTCTTCTTCAGTAACCAGATCGACGAGGACCTGCCAGTAATCTCCTTGCCAGATTGACACTGACGAATCCCATGTTTCTGCTCTCAATGGAACAAGAGTGGCACCGTAAGCTCCAATATTCCCTTTAATTTCTCGCGATGTTTCGTCAGATACCGGCGCGACGCCAGATATCGCGCTTTTCAGCGAGTAATCGCCATGGACAAGCCGTAGAACGATTGCGTCAAGTGTGGGACGCCACACGGAGGGAACCGGCCCTTCCATCGCGTTCTTCCTTACTGGTACATCGATCATCTCAAGTCGTATAACGCCCAAGCTCAGGCGCGGCCACGCCGAAGGCGTGGACGTCGACCTGGAGCGCTTTGTTGGACCACTGGCTCATTGAGCAAGCCATTCTTCTGGTGAGTGAGCGTAGTTCTGAGAACGCCATGACGATGCGATGCCGATGTCATAACCGTGTACAAGCGTAACTTGAATGACGTCGAGGTCCTTGGCCGAGCTATCCGTTGACATGGCCAACCTCGCCAATTGCTTTGCGCGCTCAGCATTCGTGACATCGGGGTCTTTCGTGTAAGCCGTGATGTTCAAGTAAGTAGTCGTGTGCTGACCCTTGGCAGTGGATGAGAAGTGCGCCTGCCCCTTGTAGACCTTTGCGTTGACGACCCAAGACTGGGTATTGGCGGCGCGATAGACATCCATTAGGGAAGCAAAAGGCTCGCTGGCAGCCAAGTTCTTGGTGAAATGCGGCGCAGCAGCCGACGCCACAATAAGAACGCCGCACACAACGAAGTGTACGCGCCATGGGCTTGGGACAGTCACCGGCCCCGCAGCCTGCGCCGTAACAACGTAAGACCCCACGATAAGATCATGAAGCGACTGTCGCGACCTACGGTTGAACAAGTAAAGGTAGACAACCGATAGGCCAATTCCAAAGATCGCTACCGATAGCACGTACATCCACGCAGAGAACATCACGGATTCGGGAAACTGCGCGTTGTTCAAAAACCACGGAGCGCCCAGCGGCAGAAATCTTACAAAGGCCCTCAGAACGGAGAGTGGCTTGCCATCTGAAGTGACAACCTTGACCTTAAGCAACCGCTTGCCGAGAGTCTGGCCTCCGGCGAGGCTGCTATTCAGAGTTCCGAAATAGGGAAGAGCGACCGCGAAGCCGAGCAAGCGACCCCACGGGCCTAGCTGTACGAACTGATCTTTGAGAAAAAATCCGGTCACAACCCCAATCGCACCAAGGATCAAGCAGTCGACAAAGAAGGCGCCCAGGCGTGACCAGAAGCGCGCAATGACGAGGTTTTCGCTCGGCAGGTCAGTTGTCATTCATATTTCCTGAGGTCCAACGCCCAAGCTCACTCGACGTCCCGGCCGCGTAGCGGCTGGGACGTCGAGTGGAGCGCCTTGTTGGGCGCCGAGGCTGGAATGAAAAGAATGGAAGCCTGCGGACAGTGGCTGAATAGCCGCGCTTGGCCTTTTCCTCGCCATGCCGGGTGTGTACGAACAACCCTCATGCGTCCCTCCCAGGACTCAATGCGCTTTGCGCTTATATGGCCTGAGCGTAGCGCGGATGCGCTCGTTTTCAAAGCTTCGCTAATGCTTGCTGCGGGATAGCTCAGGTGACGCGAAAGGCGGGGCTAATTGAAACAGGAAAACCTAGTTTCGGAGACCTGTGGCGAACGACGCCCAACGCTTGAGTTGTGCGGCTACGCGTAGCGTGGTCCGAACCAACGATTTGTTATGTTCCATTCAGGCTCCTCATATCTTGCAAGTTGGAGACTAGTGACTTGGTAAGGAATTGTTCCACTAGCGAATCAAATAGTCTCGTCTCTTCTTGCTGAGGTAGTCCGCTGCCATGAAGCAGAGTGAAAGAAATCACGTTACCTGGCCCAAGATTACCGACAGTCATTAGTCGCTTGCTCTTGCCGCTAGGCAGAATGTAGACAAAGAAGGCTGGTTTCCCCTGGGTTAGTGGACTCATCTGGCTATGATCTTTCTTCTCGAGAGAAAGAGAATTTGCTGCTACGAATTCCTCAATTAACGCGACTGCAAGGTCTGCGTCGTTTGGCTGAAAGTCACCTTGTAGATGTTGGTCATAGGGTGTCGAACTGGAGCAGCCGGCAACCGCCAAAAACAGCAAGCAGCCCGCTGTGAAAGTTACTTGCGATGGGAAATTACGGAACATAACGCCTGAGTTGTGCGGCCACGCGTAGCGTGGTCCGAACCAACGATTTGTTGGGCTTCATCATTCGCCGAACGTAGCAGTTCGAGTTTCAAAAAGGCGTGCCAACTGCGTTCGAAAGGAACTCACTTCTTCAGCGCTGCATTGAATCCAAAAATTCGCCGAACCTGCGATCTCAGCACGATATGCCTCAGCGACGGGTGCCGCCCTAACCATGACTTGGATGCCACAGTGCCCTGTCTTGCCCAGAGTACTGAATTTTAACGTGACGTCAGACGGCTCACCTGTCTTAAAAATGACTTCATCTGGAATACGTCGAGGAAAGCCGTTGAGTTGGGCGACGAGTTCGGAAACGCCGTCACTGACCGCCCAAGTTTCACTATGCGCAGAAAACTCGCCATTTGAAGCACGAATTCCTAGCCGAAACACGCCATCCTCATCTGGTCCTCTGTTTGCGACCGTGAGACTGAGGGTGCCAGAGGACATCGACTTATGAAGCCCAACGCTTATTGGATGGACATTGGCGGCCTAATGTTCCGGTTTTAGGCCGTATAACGTGCTTCGAGATTACGTAAGTCTCTGATTTTACGAGATACGGCTTTGAAAAAACGGCCGCTGTGCCGGTCAATTGCCGCCATCGGCCGCCTAACACTCCGCTGATGGTCGGTGAAATCGATGAAATTTGGCAGTGAGTGTCCGGCATTCCGTCGTTCTTTCGTAGGTTCACGACAGGCTCGTTGGTGGTATTGCTGCCATGTCGTCGTCTCAACCCAAGTTGTTGGATCAGTTACGTCACGCCATTCGTGCCAAGCATTACTCGTATCGCACGGAGCAAACATACACGCTGTGGGTTCGGCGGTTCATCCTGTTTCAGGATAAGCGGCATCCGCGCGAGTTGGGAAAGCTGGAAATAGAAGCGTTTCTGACGCATTTGGCGGTGTCGAGGAGGGTGTCGGCGTCGACGCAGAATCAGGCGATGTCCGCCATTTTGTTTCTTTATCACCATGTGCTGAAGATGGAGCCGGAGTGGCTGACCGACGTGGTACGGGCCAAGGCATCACGGCGGGTGCCGGTGGTGTTGTCGACCCGCGAAGTCAGTGCGGTGTTGGGGCAGTTGTCCGGGGCGCAATTTCTCGCGGCAGGCTTGATGTACGGCGCGGGGTTGCGATTGATGGAGGCCTTGCGGCTTCGGGTGCAGGATGTGGATTTCGCGTATTCGCAGATCACGGTTCGGGGTGGCAAGGGCAACAAGGACCGGGTGGTGCCATTGCCGGATCGTCTGGTCGTCTCCCTGGAGGCTCAGATTGCGGCTGCGCTGGCGGTGCATGCCGCCGATGTGGAAGCGGGTTATGGCCGCGTTTGGCTACCCAACGCCCTGGCTCGCAAGTATCCAACGGCAGATCGACAGCCGGGATGGCAGTACGTGTTTCCGGCGTCGGGCCGCAGTGTCGATCCGCAGGATGGAACCGTACGGCGCCATCACATCGATGCCTCATGGATGCAGAAATCAATGAAGCGGGCGGTGCAACAGTCCGGACTGCGCAAACGGGCAACCTGCCATACCTTGCGCCATTCGTTTGCAACGCATCTGCTCGAATCCGGCGCCGATATTCGTTCGGTACAGGCGGTGCTGGGTCATAAAGATTTGAAAACCACACAGATCTACACGCATGTGCTGGAGCGTGGTGGGTTTGGTGTGCGTAGCCCGCTCGATCGACTCTAGTCCAGCGGACTTACCGAAGTGCACCTGCACCCCAAGGATCACGACCGCTCAGAACAGTCACTTGGCGAAGATCATTCGATTCCGCGCCCAGTTCATTCCCAAACGTTGCGCCATCACGTGTACACTGCGCGTCCTCAGCCCGCCCTCCTCCGGTGAAGGCGGCTTCCGGTCCACCAGCGACCGGGTCTATCGCAGCATCTAGCTGCTCTTTTTTCATCAGCCTGAACCGGACCGCGCGCATGCGCGACAGGCTTCAGGAGTTTTCATGTCATTTTCCGAACTCGGGCTCAATGAAGCCCTGCTAAGCGCTGTTGCGCGCGAAGGTTATTCCACCCCCACGCCGATTCAGCAGAAGGCCATTCCGGCGGTGCTCTCCGGCCAGGATCTGATGGCGGCGGCGCAGACCGGCACAGGCAAGACGGCGGCGTTCACGCTGCCGATTCTCCACAAGCTGGTTGCCTCCGAGGCTCGGCGGGGCAAGGCGCCGCGCGTGCTGATCCTGACGCCCACGCGTGAGCTGGCCGCCCAGGTCGCCGAAAGCGTCGAGACTTATGGCCGCGATGTACGGCCGCGCTCGGCCGTGATCTTTGGCGGTGTGAGCCCGCGCCCGCAGATCGCCGCCATCCAGAAAGGGCTGGATCTGCTGGTCGCCACGCCGGGCCGGCTGCTCGACCATGTGCGCGAAGGTCATCTGGACCTGTCGGCCATCGAGGTGTTCGTGCTCGACGAGGCCGACCGCATGCTGGACATGGGCTTCGTCCATGACATCAAGCGCGTGATCAAGGAACTGCCGGCGCAGCGTCAGAACCTGCTGTTCTCAGCCACGTTCTCCGACGACATTCGCAAGCTGGCGAAGCGCCTGCTCAATGATCCGACCGAGATCAACGTAACGCCGAAGAACTCGACGGCGGAAACGATCGCCCAGTCGGTGATCCATGTGGAGAAGCGCCGCAAGCGCGCGCTGCTGTCCTGGCTGGTCGGCTCGAACAACTGGCAGCAGGTGCTGGTGTTCACGCGGACCAAGCACGGCGCCAACCGCCTGTGCAAGCAGCTGGAGTCCGACGGCCTGACCGCCGCCGCCCTGCATGGCAACAAGAGCCAGAACGCACGCACCAACGCGTTGAACGGCTTCAAGGCCGGCACCGTGCGCGTGCTGGTGGCGACGGACATCGCCGCCCGCGGTATCGACATCGATCAGCTGCCGCATGTCATCAACTTCGAACTGCCGAACGTGCCGGAGGACTACGTCCATCGCATCGGCCGCACCGGTCGCGCCGGTGTCGAGGGCGAGGCGCTATCGCTGGTCGACGGAGAGGAGGCCAAGCTGCTCAAGGGCATCGAGCGGCTCATCGGTCGGCGCATCCCGGTGCGCGAGGTCGAGGGCTTCGACATGAACGCTCCGTTGCCGGCCCAGGAACGCGACGAACGCGGCCCTCGGCCTTCACGCCCGCCGCGCAACAACGGATCGCGTGGTGGTCAGCAACAGAAATCGCGCAACCCGTCTCGTGGCGGACAAGCGCACGGCGGCGAACAGAAATCCGCGCCGTCCGGAGCGAAACGCCGGCGGCGGCCGCGTCGCCGCGCCGGTGGCGGGCAGTCCAACTGATCCGCGATCCGATGTCACAAACGCCCGGCGACAGCCGGGCGTCTTGTTTCAATCGACGGCGTGCTTGAATTTCTGCAGGTTGTCCCAGGCAATCGCGACGTTGCGGCAGAACATTTCCACCAGCTTGCGACCGCCGCTGTCCAGAACCGCGTCGGATTCCAGATAGACCACGAAACTGCTGGCCTTGGAACCGACTCCGGGCACCGCGGCGATATCGTGCTCGTGGTAGATGAGCTGCCCCTCGTCACGCGCCTTGGCGATCTTCGCCAGCGTCTCGGCGTCCAGCACGGTGGAAGCGTCGGATCCGACCAGCGGCTCGAAACGCCCCGAGCCGGCGAGAACCTTCAGATGCGGTAGCGAGGCCTCGGCCGCCATGCCGGAGGCGTGCAGCATCACCGCGTCCTGCTCCAGGAACAGCAACGCGCAAAGCTGCTCGATCACGCCTTGAGCGAACCTCTCCAGCGACTGCAATTCGAAGATGCGCGCGGAGGCCTCGATCACCTTCTCCAGGCCACGCCGGTTGGCATCCAGCGCGATCAGATCCCGGTAGGCGGACAACCCGGTGTAGATGGTGGTGAACAGCCGCTGGCGGGTCAGTTCGGTCTTGTGCTTGTAATCGTTGATGTCGTAGCGGGTGATGACATCGATCTCCGGCGCCTGACCGGGCTGACCGGTGCGCAGGATGATGCGGATGAAGCGGTTACCGAGTTCGTTGCGCACGTACTCGACCACATCCAGTCCGGCGTGATCCGATTCCATCACCACATCCAGCAGCATCAACGCGATGTCGGGCTGCTCGCGCACCATGGCGCAGGCTTCCTTGCCGGAATAGGCATGAAGGAACTGGATGCCGCGGCCGCTGAAGCTCAGCCCGGCGAGCGCCAGCGTGGTGACGTCATGGATGTCCTGGTCGTCATCCACGATCAGCACCTTCCAGTCGCGGGTTCCCGCGGGGGTTGGCACCTCGTCGTCATCGTCGACAAAATCGAGCAAATCGTCATTCATTGGATGCTCTCTCCAGCGGCCGGCACCTGCGTCGGAAACGTCAGCGTGAAGCGCGTGCCCTGCCCCACGGTGCTGTCGACACGAATGCGCCCATGCAGCATCTGGCTCATCAGGTTATACACAATGTGCATTCCCAGCCCACTGCCGCCGGAGCCGCGTTTGGTGGTGAAAAACGGATCGAAGATTCTGCGCGCGTGGTCCGGCGGCATGCCGACGCCATCGTCACTGAACACGAGCTCGACATCGCCGCCCACCGCCTTCCCGGTGATGGTGCAGGTGCCCTGACGCCCGTCATCGAACGCGTGCAGCAGCGCGTTGCCCACGAGGTTCGTGAGGATCTGCGCCAGTGCGCCCGGATAGGAATCGACCATCAACCCGGGCGGAATGTCGACCACCATCTGGTGCGGCGTCTTCTTCAGACGCGGCGTGAGGCTGAGCAGGACCTCGTCCACGTAGTCACGCAGGTCGAACAACCGACGCTCGGAGCTGGACTGGTCCACCGCCACCTGCTTGAAGCTCTGCACCAGGTCGGAAGCACGTTGCAGATTGCTCAGGATGATGCGCGTGGACTCTTCCGTCAGGTCGATGAAGCTACTCAGATCCGAGCGCTTGAGATTGTTGGTCTCGTAGCTTGAACGCAGCGTTTCGGCGCTGCTGCGCAGCGTGGACGCCGCGGTCACGCCGACTCCGACCGGCGTGTTGATCTCGTGCGCCACGCCGGCCACCAGCCCGCCCAGCGAAGCGAGCTTTTCGGTCTGCACCAGTTGCGCCTGCGTCTCACGCAGCTGCTCCATGGTGCGTTCCAGATCGTGGTTCGCGGCCTGGGTCTCCTCGACCTGCGAGGCGAGATCCTGTTGCGCGTCCAGCAATTCGGCATTGCTGCGCTCGATCTGTTCCAGCATGGCGTTGAAGTCCCGCGTGAGCTGGCCGATCTCGTCACGGCCGGCGTCGGGCACACGCATCGAGTAATCGCTGGTCTCGGAGACACGCCGCGCCAGCGCGCCCAGGCGCAGCACCGGATCGGTGATCACCCGCTGCAGGCGCGACATCAGCGGCACCGTGATCAGCAGGCTGCCGACCAGGATCGCCAGGGTGATGCCGACCTGGCGCAGCAACTGCTCTCGCAGGGGGGCCAGGGTGGCGCTGAGCGTGAGTTCACCGACCGCCTCATCCAGCAGCCGGACCGGCACGCGCTGGTGAAGGCGGCTGTTGCCATCGACCAGCTCCACGCCCCGAGGCGGGCACGGCGGTTGCTCCGCGACCCCATAGGTGGCGAACGGGGTTTCGTCGTCCGTCAGATACAGGCAGGCGCGAACAATGGACGGCGTCGCCCGCAGTGTCGCGAGCACCTCGGTGGCGGTCTGGGCATCGTTGAAGGTCAGCGCCGCGGTGGTGTTGCCGGCGATCAGTTCGCCGATGGTGAGCAGATCATGGCGGCTGGAATCGAGCTGCGTGCGATACGCCATGAAGATCAGCGCCGCGGCGGCCATCAACAGTCCGGCCGCCGCCGCCGCGATGGCAATCAGCGTCATCTTGCGCCCGATGGGAGCGTTGCGAAACGTGCCCGTCATGACGCCCGCGCTCGCATCACGGAGCGATCCTCGCGACCCGCAGCAGCTTCGAACTGATCACCAGCCGCTGCCGCTCCGCGGCATCCAGGTCGACTTCGAAGCGAACCTTGCGCTCATCGATGAAGAACCGGATGACCCCGGCGGGCAGCCGCTCCTCGGTCTCGTAGACGCTGAGCACACCGGGTGCCTCAAGCGCTCCGAACCGCCGCATGACATCGTCCCTATCGCCGCGCAGGTACACCATGTCGCAATGCGCGTCCGGCGACTCCATCCCCACCACGCGCAGCGGTCGGGTGCCTACCGTCTTGCCTCGCAGCGCGGCCTCGATGACCTCGACCGTCTCCGCCCCGGCCCACACACACAAGGTCACGGGCTGGCGGACATGCTCGAAGGTGCCCTCGGGCCACTCGACGAACTTGGCGAAGTTCAGCAGGAATGCCGCCTTCACCTGATCTTCCAGCGTGGCGGCGCCCAGCGCAGGCCACAGCAGCGCCGTGACTCCGGTCACGACGGCCACCCGGCGAAGACGCTTCATCACGGGTCGTCACCCCAGTTCCAGCGCAGTTCCAGCGACACTGCCCGTTCCGCTTCCACGGTCTGCGAGTCGCTGGCGAACTCGGCGTGGTGATCGTCCAGCAGGTTGGTGCCGATCAGACCGATCTCGGCGCCGTCCAGCCACTCGTAGGCAACGCGCAGGTTCAGGTCGGTATAGGCGTCGATGCCTCCAGCTTGCAGTTCGTCCACGTATCGAACGATGCCTTGCACCTGCCAGCGCCCACGCGCCCACAGCGCGCTGAACAGCGCCTGATGGCGCGGACTGCTGCCCTCATGAACGGCGGCGGTGGACGCATCCGCGCTGTCCGATGCGTCGATGTCGATATCCAGATAGGCGTACCACGCGCGCAGTTCAACCGAGTCCGCCGGCTTGATGATCACCGCGACCTCGCCGCCGGTGCCGACGCCGGACAGGCGATTTTCAAAACTGGCCCCCAGCAACACGGGCTCGGTGCTGCGCAAGTCGTCGTAGTCGTTGTAGAAACCGGCAACATCCACCGACAGCCATTCGCCGAACTGCCGTCGAGCGCCGATTTCGTAGGCGATCAGCGTTTCGGAGTCGAAGTCCGGGTTGCCGACACGAATGATCTCGCCACCGTCACAGAAGCCCGGAAAGCCGTCCGGCGGCGGACAGTAGAGCGCCACATCGTGATCCACACGGTTCGGCGTGCGGACCGCCTTGGCGACGGATGACCACAGATAGGTCCGCTCGGAGGCCGCGTAACCCAACCGCGCGCCCGGCTGGACCTCGTAGCCAGTGAAGTCGTTGTGCTCGAACTTGGAGCCCAGTGTCAGCGTCAGCCGGTCGTCGATCAGGTCGATGCGGTCCTGCAGGAACGCGCTGGGTTGCTCGATGTCCCGGTCGGCGGGAAGAAAGATCGCCGGATAGGGCGGACCACCGGTTTCATCGGAGGAGTGCCGATAACCGACGCCGCCGATGAACTCGTGCCGCTGGCCGATGGTGCGGGAGTACTGCAACTGGATATCGTAGGTATCCCGCTTCTCTCGATACGTGGGCTGATCACGCCGGAAACCGGAATAGGTCGCCCGCAGACTCAGCTGCGCCGCATCGTCCCCCTCACCCAGCGGGCGGACATAGTGGATGTTCGCGTCGCCCCCGTTGGTGGAAACATCGCCACCCGGCGAATCGGCATCGGCGGTATACAGGTTGCCCGAAACCGACAGCTGATCATCGACGGACAGCGCCGTGTCCAGCCGGCCTCCGGCCATGGCGATGCGTTGACGGTCGGTCGCGTCGCGACCGTCACCCAGCCGGCCGTCACCCCGCTCGACGGCCTTGCCGTACAGCCGCAACGCGCTATCGGATCCGACGCGCTGTCCGGACCGCAGGGTCGCGGCGTTGCGCTCGGTCCCGACCTCGACGACCGAGACCGTCCCGGTGGTTTCGTGAGCCGAGCGCGTGATGATGTTGATGACGCCGTTGACCGCATTGGCGCCCCACAGCGTCGCGCCGGGACCGCGCACCACCTCGATACGGTCGATGTCGGTTAGCGCAACGTCGAGCACATCCCAGAACACTCCGGAGAACAGCGGCGTGTAGACGCTGCGGCCGTCGATGAGCACTTCCAGCTTGTCCGCCAACACGGCGTTGAACCCGCGGATCGAGACGGCATAGTCGTCCGCGTTCACCTGGGCCACGTTCACGCCGGGCGCCAGTCTCAACGCCTCGGGAATGGAACGGGCGCCGGATCGCAGGATGTCGTCATGAGTGATCACGTAGACCGCGGCCGGCGCTCGCGAAGCCGGCTCGGCGGCCTTGGACACGGTCACCACATCAATCGCCAGCAACTCCTCCAGCGACAGGTCGGTGAGATCGTTGCTCGCCAACTCCAGCGCGCTGGCCGATCCGGTGATCGCGGCCAGCACCACGGCTGCCAGCAGGCGGTTGCGATGAACGGTCCGATCCGGGACGTAACGTCCGCGTGTTGTCATGCCGTTCCCCCCGAATGGCCGCCGAAAACACGACGTCGAGCCATGCTACGGAGGGGGATGACAACAAATGGTGAAGCCGCGCCAGGCATCTTCGATGGACGCGCGGCTCCGCCGGGGCTCCGGTTCCGAACTCGCCACGCACCACGGGCTCTGGGGGATCACCCCGCCAGATCGACGATCAGGATGCGCCGGCTACCAGCTCCAGGATCGCGGCCCCGTAGCGCTCCAGCCGCTTGGCCGAAACACCGCTGATCGCGCCGAGCGCGGCATCATCGGCCGGCTTCTCGCGGGCAATGTCGCGCAGCGTGGAATCGTGAAACACCACATAGGCCGGCACGCCCTGCTCGTCCGCCTCGTCCTTGCGCCAGCCGCGCAGGCGCTCGAACAACGCTTCGTCGCCCGGTGCCAGCGCCGCCTGGGGCGCACTGGAGCGACGACCACCACCGGACGGCGCCGCAGCCTTGCGGCGGACGCGGACGGTCTCCTCGCCCTTGAGCAGGCCACGCGCGGCTTCGGTGAGATGCAGCCCGCCAAACCCGCCAACATCCACGTCCAGATAGCCGCGCGCGATCAGCTGGCGAAACAGTCGCCGCCACCGGTCGGCGGAGAGCGCCTGACCAATGCCGAAGGTCGACAGGCTGTCGTGACCGAAGCGTGTGGCGCGCTCGTCACGCTTGCCGAGCAGGTGATCGACGAGATAGCTCACGCCGAAGCGCTGGCCGGTGCGGTACACCGCCGACAGCGCCTGGCGCGCGGGTTCGGTGGCATCGTCGGTGTCCGGCGGCCACAGACAGTTGTCGCAATTGCCGCAGGGCTGCTCCAGCACCTCACCGAAATAGCGCAGCAGCGGCTGACGGCGGCAGGTATCCAACTCGCAGTAGCCGAGCATCGCATCCAACTTGCTGCGCTCGATGCGCTTGCGACCGTCCTCGGCCTCGCCAGAATCGATCATCTGCCGACGCTGAACGACATCGCCCAGGCCGTAGAGCATCCAGGCATCGGCCGGTTCACCGTCACGGCCGGCGCGGCCGGTCTCCTGGTAATAAGCCTCGACGCTGCCCGGCAGGTCGAGATGCACGACAAAGCGCACGTCCGGCTTGTCGATGCCCATGCCGAAGGCGATGGTGGCGACGACAATCACGCCGTCCTCCCGCAAAAACCGGTCCTGATGCGCGGCGCGCTTTTCGGCCCCCAGACCGGCGTGATAGGGCACGGCGTCGAAACCGTTGCCCTGCAGCCACTCGGCCGTGGCCTCCACCTTCTTGCGTGACAGGCAGTAGACGACGCCCGCCTCGCCGGGGTGTTCCTTTTGCAGAAATCGCAGCAACTGCTGTTTCGCGTTCGCGCGCTCGCTGACGCGGTAGCGGATGTTGGGCCGGTCGAAACTGGCGACGAATCGCCGCGGGTCATGCAGCGCCAGGCGCTGGACGATTTCGTCCCGGGTCGGCACATCTGCGGTGGCCGTGAGCGCCATGCGCGGCACGCCCGGAAAGCGCTCCGCCAGTTCCGACAGGCCGAGGTACTCGGGCCGGAAATCGTGCCCCCATTGCGACACGCAATGCGCCTCGTCGATGGCGAACAACGCCAGCTTCGCCTCGGCCAGCAGTTCCAGCGTACGCGGCATCAGCAGCCGCTCGGGTGCGAGGTACAGCAGGTCCAGATGCCCGGCGCGCACCTGTGCCTCGACCTCGGCAGCCTCGCGATAGTCCAGCGTGGAATTGAGGTAGGCGGCACGCACGCCGAGCTGACGCAGCGCGGCGACCTGATCGGCCATCAAGGCAATCAGCGGCGAGATGACCACTCCAACGCCGTCGCGAACCAGCGACGGAATCTGGTAGCAGACGGACTTGCCGCCACCGGTGGGCATGAGCACCAGCACGTCCTGGCCGGCGATGGCGGCATCGACGATCGCCGCCTGCTCGCCGCGAAATTCCGAATACCCGTAGACCCGCTGGAGAACTTCGATCGCCGACATCGCTCTATTGTGAGGGACTCCCGCACCCACCGCGAGTGCTTGACAGCGCTGCGTGCAGCCTTGGGAATGGGCGCGGACGACATGATTTGACGACAGGTTTCGCCATGGAGCGGCTCACCCGATTCTGGATTCATCCGATGGTCGGCCTGCTGGCGGCGTTGGCGCCGGCACTCGCCGCGGCCGAGGCCACGCCGGTGACGGTGAAAACCATCGAAGCCTCCCGCGCGGCGGCACCACTGGTGCTCTCGGGCAGCTTCACCGCGCGGCAGCGCTCGGATCTGTCCACTTCCGTGGCGGGGCTGGTCCAGGAACTGCGCGTCGACATCGGCGATACCGTGAAGACCGGTGACCTGCTGATTCGGCTGGACCCGGAATTGGCCGATCTGCAGCTCTCGCGCCTGCGCGCGGCCCAGGCGGAAGCCGAGGCGCTGCGCGACGAGGCCCGCCGCCAGGCGGAACAGGCCAAGGTGCTCGCGCAATCCGGGGATCTGTCCGCGTCGCTGGCGCAGACCCGCGTCGCCGAGGCGGCCACGTCCGAGGCACAGTTCGCCAGCCGCCAGGCGGAAGTCCGCGAGCAGGCTGCCCGGGTGCAGCGGCATGAACTGCGCGCGCCCTACGCCGGCGTGATCACCGGGCGATACACCGACACCGGGGAGTGGGCCGTACCCGGCACGCCGGTGCTGGAACTGGTGGACCTCGCCAGCCTGCGCCTGGATGTACAGGTGCCGCAGGCGCGCTTTGCCGACATCGGACCCGACACCACGGTCACCGTCCGCACACCCGCGCTGCCCGACCGGAAGCTGGACGCGACGGTTGAAGCCACCGTTCCGGTCAGCGACCCCACCGCCCGCACGCTGCGCGTGCGCCTGGTTGTCGACAATGCCGACCGCCAGTTGTTGCCGGGCATGTCCGCACAGGCGGACTTCCACGTCCGCAGTGCGGACGCACTCGTGCTCGCGCCACGTGACGCGCTGGTCCGCCGGCCCGACGGCGCCTTTGGCGTGTGGGTCGTGAACGAGGAGGATGGCGTGCTCAGAGCCTCGGCCCGGCGCGTCCGCACCGGCCGCACGGTCGGCACCGACGTGGAAATTCGCGAAGGCCTGTCCGATGGTGACCGCGTGGTCGTGCGTGGTAACGAAGGATTGTCCGACGGCCAGGCGGTGCGCATCGTCGACCGCATCGGCCAGCCGGACGCATGATCGCCGCCCTGGTCCAGCGCGGCACGCTGCTCACCGTCGCGGCGCTGGTGCTCTGCGTGCTGGGCGTGCTCGCCGCGTTCAGGGTGCCGGTGCAGATGATCCCGGACCTGGAGGTCCGCGAGATTTCGGTGCGCACGAACTGGCCCGGCGCGACACCGCAGGATGTCGAGAAGGAAATCCTGATCGAGCAGGAGGAGTTTCTCCGCGCCGTTCCGAACCTCTCGCGCCTGATCTCCTACGCCTCGACCGGGCGCGCGGAAATCGAACTGGAATTCCCCTTCGGCACCGACATCACCCAGGCGCTGATCGACGTCAACAACGCGCTGTCCCAGGTGCCGGCCTATCCGGAGACGGTGGACGAGCCGCGGGTGACGGCCGACTCGTTCTCGCAGAACGCCTTCATGTACTACCGCGTGGTGCCGCTCCCCGGTAATCCGCGCGCGCTGGACATGGACATGATGCGCGACTTCATCGACGACAACGTGCGAACCCGGATGGAGCGGGTGCCGGGCGTGTCGCAGGTGGATGTCCGCGGCGGCGCCGAACGCCAGATCCAGATCTTCGTCGACCCGGCGGCGCTCGCCGAACGGAACATCACGCTGACCCAGCTGCGCAACGTGATCCGCTCGCGCAACCGCGACGTGTCCGCCGGGGACCTGAACACCGGCAAGCGACGCTATCTGCTGCGCACCGTCGGCCGCTTCGACGACCTGATCGCCATCGAGGATCTCATCGTCTCGCGACAAGGCGATGCGGTGGTGCGACTGCGGGATGTCGCCGAACTTCGGCTGGACCACTTCGAACTGCGCAACCTGTCGTACGCGGAGGGCGCGCGCTCCATCACGCTGGCGGTGAACCGCATCTCGGGCTCCAACGTCATCGCGATCAAGCAGGGCATGGCGCCGGTGGTCGCGGCCATCAATCGGGATGTGCTGGAACCGGCCGGCATGCGCATGAGCTTGACCAGTGATGACGTGCGCTATGTCGAGGCGTCCGTCGCCAATGTCTGGCAGAACCTCGGCATCGGCGCGGTTCTGGCCACCCTGGTGCTGTTCGCGTTTCTGCGCTCGGTGCGAGCGACCGCGGTGGGTGTGCTGGGCGTGCCGATCTGCACCATCGCCGCGTTCATGGGCCTGCTGCTGGCCGGCCGCACCATCAATGTCATCTCGCTGGCCGGTGTCGCCTTCGCCATCGGCATGACGCTGGACAACAGCATCGTGGTGCTGGAGGCGATCGAACGCGAGCGCCGCAGCGGTCTCGGCCGCTTCGAATCCGCCGTGGCCGGGGTCAAGCGCGTATGGAGCGCGGTGCTCGCCTCGACGCTGACCACCGTGCTGGTGTTCGCGCCCATCCTGTTCATCGAGGAGGAAGCCGGCCAGTTGTACTCCGATATCGCGGTGGCGATCTCGGCATCGATTCTGGCCTCGATGGTGGTCGCGATCACCCTCGTTCCAACCGCGGCGGCACGGCTGACGATGGCGGAAGACCGCCCGGAGCCGGGGCGCGCAACACGCCAGCGGGTGGCGGACATGGTGGCCTGGCTGGTCGCCACACCAACCCGCCGCTGGAGCTACCTGGGCGGGCTGACCGCGGTGGTCATCGGTGTTCTGGTCTTCCTGACGCCGCCGGCCGAGTACCTGCCGGAGGGCGAGGAACCCAAGCTGTTCGCACGGATGATCGCCCCGCCCGGCTACAACCTGGACGAGATGTCCGCCATCGCCGACGACCTGCAGTCGAAGCTGATGCCCTATGTCGGCGACGACCCGGACCGGTTCGCCAGCGGCGAGACGACGGTGCCGGCGCTGGCCTACATCAACATGGGCGTGGACACCGGGGGACTGCGCATCATCACCGAGACCGTACGGCCGTCGCAGATCGACGCGCTGATCCCGGTCCTGACCGACCTGTACACCGCCTATCCCGGCATGCGCGCCTTCGTGTCGCGGGGTTCCATCATCTCCAGCAATGACGGCGGCACCCGCAGCGTCAATGTCGACATTTCCGGCGCCGAGCTGGCGGACATCTACGCCGCCGCGGACCTGGTCTATGACCGGGCGCGCGAGGTCCTGGATGACCCGCAGATCGGATCGCAGCCCTCGTCGCTGACGCTGAACCAGCCGCTGGTCGAGGTTCGACCGGACTGGCTTCGCGCCTCCGAGCTGGGTCTGAGCGCGGAGGAACTCGGGTTCGCGGTCGCGGCACTGTCCGACGGCGCGTTCGTTGACGAGTATTTCGTCGGCGACGACAAGGTGGACATGTATCTCTACAGCCAGGCCGGCAACTCCCAGGATCTGGGCGCATTGTCGGAACTGCCGATCGCCACGGCGGCGGGGATCGTGCCCATCTCGGCCGTCGCCTCGCTGGTCGACACCGTGGACACGGACGAGATTCGTCGCGTGAACGGACAGCGCACGGTCACGCTGAACATCATCGCACCACGCTCGGTGGCGCTGGAGACCGCGGTGGGCATCGTGCGCGAGGATGTCATCGCGGCGCTGAACGACTCAGGCGACCTGCGAGCCGGAGTGGTGCTGGACATCTCCGGCGCGGCCGACCAGCTCGACGCCACCCGCGAGGCGCTGTCCGGCAACTTCGTGGTCTCGCTGATTCTCTGCTACCTGCTGCTGGTCGCGATCTTCACCCACTGGGGCTACCCGTTCGTGATCATGACCATCGTGCCGCTGGGCGTGGCCGGCGGCATCGCGGGTCTGGATGGCCTGAACCTGATCACGCGCCAGCCCTTCGACATGATCTCCATGCTGGGCTTTCTGATCCTGCTGGGCACCGTGGTCAACAACCCCATCCTGATCGTCGATCGGGCCCTGCAGAACCTGCGTGATGGCGACATCGCACCGGAACGGGCGGTCACCGAGGCCGTGGATGCGCGGCTGCGCCCGATCATGATGTCGATGATCACCACCGTGGCGGGCCTGTCCCCGCTGGTCTTCATCCCCGGCGCCGGCACCGAGCTCTATCGCGGAGTGGGCGTCATCGTGCTGGCCGGACTGGTGTTCTCGACCATCGTGACCGTCACGCTGCTGCCGGTGCTGCTGACCACCCTGCTGAAGCTGCGCCGCGCTCCGGCGAGCACGAGCTGATCAGCCGTCACCCGCCTCCAGGGCAGCGACGCGGGCTTCCAGCGCCTCGATCCGGGCGAGCAGCTCATCACGGGATGCCGATCCACGGGAAGTGGCCGGCGCGGCCGCGGGTTCCGGGATCTCCGGCTCGCCGCAGAGCGTATGCGCCAATCGCGCCTCTTTCTGGCCGGGCTGGCGCGGCAGCATGACGACCAGCGGCTGGGTGCGATCGGTCAGGAATTCCAGCACCTCGTCCAGATCCTCCAGGGACTTCGGGCCACGCAGGTTGTCGGCGTGGCTGCGGATTTCCGAGCGCGTCTGTGGCCCGCGGAGCATCAGCACCGCCAGCACGGCGGCGGAGGCGTCCTTGAGCAACAGCCGGTGCTTGAAGTTCTGGCGCCATTTCGGCACGCGGGAGCCGGTATCCTCCCGACTGCAAAAGCGGTATTCGGCAAGCTGGTTCAGGGCCTTGCCGACCTCACCCTCCGTGAGGCTCATCACCGGGCTGCGGGATGATTTCTGATTGGCCGCCGCCATGATGGCGTTCACCGTCATGGGGTAGTAATTCGGCGTGGTGATGGACTTTTCGAACAGCGAGGCGAGCACGCGCGCCTCGGCGGGGCTCAGTTCCGGGGTCTCCACCTGACTCTCCTGATCGTGCGGGCGGCACAGTGTGCCACGGCTTGCGGTACTACCAGCGGCTGTCGTTGCCACCGTCGGTGAGTCCGAACAGGCGGGCCAGCAAACCCGGATGGCGGTTGCCGCTGATCAGCGTGCCGTCATCCTGGTGCAGCTTCAGCGATGCCAGGTAGGACGTCGTGGCGGACAGCCGCCGGGCAAGCTGTTCGGCGATGGCCAATGCAATGGCGGGCCGGTCGCGCACCGCCTGTTCGGCGTGCTCGATGACATGGAAGACACTGTCTTCCATCGCCACCAGCGTGGCTGTCGCGGGCACGTTGAGCACCGCTGAAATCTCGCCGAACAGGGCGCCGGCCTGTTGTACACGCGCCACTTCGACACCGGAACGCATGACCCGCACCGCGCCCTGTCTCAGCACGAACAATCCGCTGTTCGCCGCGCCCTCCTCGAGAAACGTGTCACCGGCGGCAACGCGCCGCTCCGGAAACGACCGACAAAGCGTCAGCAGGCTGCTCATGGTCCGGCTCGTCCTTGTGCACGGAAAGCGCAACCTTATCACCGGCCATTTCGCCCGGCATGCGCTTGGACGCACGCCGGGCGAAATGGCAGTCAGCGGCGCCGAACTCCCGCCAGCGCCAGCAGCAGCAACAGACCACCGAGCCCCCAGGCACCGGACGAGCCCGTGGGCGCGGTGGAGCCCCCGGACCCGCTGACCGGATCACCCGCCTTGGGGCTGACCTGATCGGCTTCCACCGACGACGCGATCGGGCTGGAACCAGCACCGTCGATGGTCAGCGTCACCGTCCACTGCCCCCCGGGCGCCAGCGCCTCCAGCATGTACTGCTCGGTCGCCTTCGTGACCTTGCCGAAGGGCTCGGTAACGTCGGATTCGGCCTGGGTCACGGTCGCCCCATCGGGCAGCACGACATCCAGCACCACGCCGGTGGCCGGAATCGCCGCATCGGCGGGCAGGCTGATCGTGGCCGTGTAGGTCAGCGAACCGCCGGAGGCTCCGGCCGAGGTCTCGAGTTCCAGAGTCGGGCGACGCGAGACCGCCTCATAGGCGTCGATCCTGCCGAATCCAGAGGTGTTGTTGGGAATGTCCGCGTCCGTCGTGCCGCCACAGGTCTCGCCGTGGAGGATGGGCACGGCGGTGTTCTCGATGATCGAGCGCACGTCATCGACTCGCCCGATCAGCCTGGGCTCGGAGGACAACAGAAGGGCAACCAGACCGGCCACATGCGGGCCGGACATGCTCGTCCCGCTCAGCGATGCATATTCGCCATCCAGATAGGCTGAAACCGTGCTCACGCCCGGCGCGACCACGTTGGGCTTGACCCGCATGGACAGGTCGGTGAGGACCGGGCCACGGCTGGAAAAGCTCGCCATGGCGTCCTCGACATCCGTCGCACCCACCGTGAACGACTCCTCGTAGACCGCCAGCGGGAAGGCGATGGTGCTGCACACATCTCCGTCGTTGCCGGCCGAGACAACCTGCACGATGCCCGCCGCCTTGGTCGCCTGATTGACCGCATCCAGGACCGGCGGCGCGCAGCCTTCCAGACATCCCCAGGAGTTGTTGACGACATCCGGGGCCATGGCGGGATCGGCGCCTGCCGGATCGTCGATCGGATACGGCGCGATCATCCACTCCATGCAGTCCATGTATGTGGGCACGGTGCCGAGGCCGACCACCGGGTCCAGCAGCGAACGACAGCCAATCCATTGCGCACCCGGCGCCATGCCGATCTGCATGCCATTGCCGTCGTCACCCACCATGGTGCCGGTGGTGTGCGTGCCGTGGCCGTTGGAGTCGCAGGGTACGCCGGTATCGGGGCAGAACAGATCGGTCGCACCGAAGGCGTTGCGCCAGTTGTAATCGTGGCTCGCGGTTCGGGTCTGCGGATCCCAGCCGCGGTACTTCTCCTGCAACGCCGGGTGGGTCCACTCGACGCCGATATCATGGTCACCCACGACAATCCCCTGGCCGGTGAATCCGTCGGCCCACACCTCGGGTGCCCGCACCAGGGCAACGCCGGCTTCCACCGCCTTGTGCGGCGCGGTCTTTCGGGTCGCGTCTGTCACCGGTGCCGGGGCCTTGAGCGGCTGCAACCAGTGAATGTGCGTCACTGAACTCAGCCGCGCGATGGCCTCGATGTCGGTGAACGTGCCGGTGACGGCGATGCTGTTCGCAATCCAGAAAGCGCGGTAGTCCACGCCGCGCGCGTCGAGCAGCGCTCGCAGTTCGGCCTGGCTGTCGACCGCAACCTGCTGGAGGGCATTGACCACGAAGCGCCCTTTTTCCGCCTTGTCGTCGATCGCCGCCGCGGGCGACAAGTCGGCGCGGGCATCCAGCTGCACCATGAACTCGGTCCGCGTCAGCGTCAGCAGTTCTTCCAACAGCGGCTGGTCCACCTTCGCGCGCCAGTCGACATCCAGCGCCAGCGCAGGACCGGACACGAGCAGCCATGCCGCGGCCACCAGGCCGCCACGGATCAGTTTCATCGAATTCCCCAGTTCTTGTTTGTTGATGGAGCGCGAGCGCTGTCTCTCAGCAAGAAGCTTGCCGGAAAACATTCCCACCGTCTTCCCGCTCGCGGATTCTGACCGTGCTTGGCACACTGCGGAGCCACCTCCACCGAGCGCGCGGATGAGCTACCACAGGACGCCTGATCCCGATTGCACCGGCGTTGACGGAAGCATTGAGCTGCTGATCGAAGGACAGCCGCGCGATCTCGGCGGATTCACCGTTCGACGGGTGCTGCCCTCATCGCGGCGCCGCATGGTCGGGCCGTTCATCTTTCTCGACGAAATGGGCCCCTCCGATCTTGCACCAGGCCAGGGGCTCAACGTACGACCGCATCCGCACATCGGTCTGGCGACGATCACCTACCTGTTCGAGGGAGAGATCCTGCACCGTGACAGCCTTGGCTCGCTTCAGGCCATTCGTCCGGGCGCGGTCAATCTCATGACGGCGGGTCGCGGCATCGTGCACTCCGAGCGTCCAGGATCGGACCTGGGCAGCCAGTCGCGTCTGCATGGCATGCAATCGTGGATTGCCCTGCCCGACGAACAGGAAGAGTGCGAGCCGGCGTTTGCGCACTACCCGGCGGATGCCATACCGACCGCCCAACTGGACGGCGGCCTCGCACGCATCATCATCGGCGAGGCCTTCGGGCAGCGCTCCCCGGTGCAATGCCCGGCCCCCGCGCTCTACGTGGAATGCCAGCTCGATGCGGGCGCCACGCTGCCCTGTCCCAGCGCCCCCGAACTCGGCATCTACGTCGTCCGGGGTTCGGTGAGAATCGGCGATCAATGTTGCGAGCCCGGCACCCTGGCGGTGCTGGAACCGGGCCGCCAACAGGATGTCTGCGCCATCACCGATGCGGTCGTGATGGTCCTCGGCGGCACCCCGGTCGGGCCGCGCCTGATCTGGTGGAACTTCGTTTCCAGCGACGCAAACCGCATCGAAACCGCCAAGCGGGACTGGACCGAGCGCCGCTTCGCCGATGTCCCCGGTGATGACGAGGAATGGATTCCGCTGCCGGCGCTCTAGCCAATTCGCCTCGGGCCCGCCGGCCAGGCCGCGCCTTGCCAGCCGATCAGAGCTGTGAAGTCACGTACCGCAGAATCTCGACGACCTGGCTTGGTGTCTGCGCCCAGGCGAGCGCCGCGGCATCCACCTCTTTCAGCGCGTGCACCAGGGCATCGTCGTGCAGCGTGATGTAGGGCTTGTCCAGCGCCGCGCAGTAACCGGCATCGAAGGCTGCATTCCACTGCTTGTACTTGTCGCCAAAGCGCACGATGGCGAGATCACATTGCTCGATCAGCGTCTTGGTGCGAATGGCATTGACGCGGGCCGACTGGTGATCGCGCCAGAACGGTGCTTCGGGCTTGCCGAGCATGTCGCCGGCGGCGTCACTGGCTTCGTGGTCGGTCACCGGCGAGGCGAAATTCACCGGCAAATCCTCCGCGCCGGCGATGATCTGCTCACGCCAGTCGGTGTGGATCTCTCCGGACAGGTAGACGTTCCATTCCATGGTCATTCCCTACTGTTTTCGGCGTCAAAAGAAAGGGCCGCAACAAGCGGCCCTGACTACTGATGGTATCGCGGCAAGTCTATTGCAGTCGCCGCTCATTGGCGATGTCGCTTCGCAACGGCCGGTGCTCGTTCTGCCACGTTTGCTTGGACACGCCATCGACCGGCACTTCCGTAGCCGAATAGTCATAGAAACGCTGCACGAGGATCACGTCCTCCAGTTCCCCGTTAAACGCTCGATCGTCCAATTGACGGATTTCCAGCCAGTAGAAACGCGTTCCATCAATCGTCAAAGGCACCAACTCGCGGCGGTCATATGTGAGGCACCCCTCTGAACCCGGAACGCAACCCGGTGAGCGACCGCCTTCGTCAGCAGAGGTCACCGTATGCTGAATGACCACCGCACCTTCCTCGCTCAGGTGCCAGAAAAACTCCGAGTACCCCTCAAGTGGCCGCGACATACCAGAATCCTCGTTGCGGTAGCGCTCGCGGCGATCAGGCTCGCCATCACCATCCATGTCGAGCGTGTCTTCAAAGAAATTATCAACCAGACCACCCGTGCCGTCCGCATCGAATCGCAAGGCAAATCCGACAACATCGTCTTGCGGGTTTTCTTCATCACCGACACCAAACTGGTAGAAATAGCCGGGAATATCGGATTGGACGAAGGCGTCACCGGAGTCGCACATGGCCAAGCCCAGATCCGCCCTTCGGGCACCGTCCACTCCGCGCGACTTCGTGAGCCAGGTCTTGGCGCAATCATCCACCGACGCGCCGACCTGATAGGTCATCTCCAACCCTCCGGTGGTGAGAATGGCGAGGCCGTCGTCGCGCTTGCTCCAGACGAAATCCTGCCCGAGGAAGGCCGTGGCCCCCATTCCTCCTGACTGGAAAACCAGCCGATCCGCGGAATAGCCGCTTTGGTCGATCCCGTCATTGGTGTTGTACACGTCTGCAGAGACCGCAGAACCGACCGGCACATCAGCCGGGGGGAATGCAGAAACCAACGCGTCGTCGGCCAGATAACGCACACCCTCAACATCGATCTCTGTCTCTGATTCGAGTTCGGGATTTTCTGGATAGGTGGTTTCGGATATCCAACTCAGTTCAGCCGTCCCCGCAGGCTGAAGCGTGATTTCAAGCTGTTGTTCGGTCTTGACGACCGGAATTGCCTCCAATCCGTCAACGGCGACGAACGTCCGGACCTGCGGCTCATCGGGGACCACCGTGATCGTGTCACCAGTGCGGCTCCAGGTCATCTCGGATTCACGGAGCGCGTCATAAAACACGCCTGTGCCGTCAGCCTCGAGCTCCAGCACGTTGACCACGTTGTAATAGTTAAACGCGTTTTCGGGATTGTCGTCGATTAGAAGCAAATTTTTGGGCGTATCGATACCGCCGCTGTCGTTTCCACATGCCACCAAACCCAATGCTGCGGAAACGCTCAACCCCAACCAGAGAGCGAGACGTTTCATGATGCCCCCAAGTGCTCTATTGATGATGACCCTCCACGCAGTATTAAACGAATATTCCATGAAATCCAAATCACCGCATTTTTTACGGAGACGGAGAATTCATTCCTGCAATTACGGGTCAGTGCACCTGGCCACGGCATTGAATGCCGCGGATGCCAGCGGCGCCATGGGTCATTCGGCTGAGGCTATACCATTAACGCTTTAAGCAATTTTGAGTTGCCACTTGCGATTGGTCTTCACACAGATTTATAGGATGTAGCGAGAAAGGTCTTCGTCCTGCGCAAGCACCGATAGCGTCTCGTTGACCAGCGCGGCGTCAACGGTGACCACATCGCCGGCGCGATCCGGCGCCTCAAAGGACAAGGTCTCGACCAGGCGTTCCATCAGCGTGTGCAGGCGACGGGCGCCGATGTTCTCGGTGCGCTCGTTGACCTCGCTGGCGATCTCGGCGAGCCGGCGCACGCCATCCTCGGCGAAGCTGACTTGCATGCCCTCGGTGCCCAGTAGGGCGGAGTACTGCTCGGTGAGCGAACAGTCCGGTTCGGTGAGAATGCGCAGGAAGTCGTCAGCGGTCAGTGCGGAGAGTTCCACGCGGATCGGCAGCCGACCCTGGAGTTCCGGAATCAGATCGCTGGGCTTGGACAGGTGGAAAGCCCCGGAGGCAATGAACAGGATGTGGTCGGTCTTGACCATGCCGTACTTGGTATTGACGGTGCAGCCTTCGACCAGCGGCAACAGGTCACGCTGCACGCCCTCGCGGGAGACATCGCCGCCGACCACGCCGTCGCGCTTGCAGACCTTGTCGATCTCGTCGATGAAGACGATGCCGTTCTGCTCGACGTTGCGCACCGCGCTGGCCTTGATCGATTCCTCGTCCACGAGCCGCGCGGCCTCTTCGTCGGTCATGACCTTCATCGCCTGCTTGACGGTCATCTTGCGTTTGCGGGTGCGGCCCTTGGACAGGTTCTGGAAAAGTCCCTGCATCTGGCTGGCCATTTCCTCCATGCCCGGCGGGGTCATGATCTCCACCCCGGGCGCGGCCATCTGGATCTCGACCTCGATTTCGGTCTCGTCCATCTGGCCTTCGCGCAGGCGCTTGCGAAACACCTGCCGCGCCGTGCCGGTTTCCTGCTCGCGGGTTTCCGAACGCTCGCCGCCGTACTCCTTCGGTCTCGGCACCAGGGCGTCGAGCACACGTTCCTCGGCGGCCAGTTCGGCCTTGGGCCGGGCGGCCTGCATCGCGGTCTCGCGTTCCATCTTCACGGCGGCGTCGACCAGGTCGCGGACGATGGAATCGACCTCGCGGCCGACGTAGCCGACCTCGGTAAACTTGGTCGCCTCGACCTTGAGAAACGGCGCGCGCGCCAGCTTGGCCAGACGCCGGGCGATCTCGGTCTTGCCAACGCCGGTCGGCCCGATCATCAGAATGTTCTTGGGTGTGATCTCGCCGGCCATGCGCTCGTCGAGCTGCATGCGGCGCCAGCGGTTGCGCAGCGCGATGGCAACGGCGCGCTTCGCCTCGGACTGGCCGACGATGTGCTTGTCCAGTTCCTGGACGATCTCACGCGGGGTCATGACGCCCGACCCTGGCAATGCGGCGTTGATGTCGTTCATGCGTCCAGTACCTCCAGCGTCAGGTGGTCATTGGTGTACACGCAGGTGTCCGCGGCGATCTTCATCGCGCGCTTGACCACTTCGTCCGCGGGCAGGTCGGTGTTGTCGACCAGCGCCCGCGCCGCCGCCTGGGCGAACGGTCCGCCGGAGCCGATGGCGATGGCGTCGAACTCCGGTTCCATGACATCCCCGGTGCCGGAGATCATCAGCGAAGCCGTGGTGTCGGCGACCAGCAGCAGCGCTTCCAGGCGCCGCAGGGAGCGGTCGGTGCGCCAGTCCTTGGCCAGTTCGACGGCGGAACGCACAAGGTTGCCGGAGTAACTTTCCAGCTTGCCCTCGAAGCGCTCGAACAGAGTGAAGGCGTCGGCCGTGCCGCCGGCGAATCCGGCGATGACCTGCTCGTTGTAGAGGCGACGCACCTTGCGGGCATTGCCCTTGATCATGGTGTTGCCCATGGAGACCTGGCCGTCTCCACCAATGGCGACGCGATTCCCGCGCCGCACGCAGAGAATCGTCGTACCCCTGAATTGTTCCACGTTGCATCCGTGTCTCGATCGTTGCCCCAATGTCGGGACGACGGCGGCGGGTTTCAATGCGTACGCGGGATCAGTCCGCCATCGCGACCAGCCATTCCGTGCGGGTCGCGGCGCAAAGCCAGGCGTCGCGACGCTGGCCGTCGCGGAACAGGCGGTGGTGTAGCCGCGCCTCGCGCCGGACGCGCAGGGTATCGGCCAATGCGAGGCTGGCGACGTTGTCGCAATCGATGATCAACTCCACACGCGCCAACGCATGCTCGCGAAACGCCAGCCGCAGCAACCGGGTCACGGCCTGGCGTGCCACGCCACGCCGCCACAGGTCGGAGCGCACCCAGTACCCGGCCTCGCTGGTGGCATGCAGCATGTCGATCCGGTGCAGCCCGCAGACACCCAGCACCCTCCCCTCGGTATCGACCATGCCGTAGTTGAACTCCAGCCCGGCGCCACGCAGCACGGCGGATCGGGCCTGGAATGCGCGCTGGTCCCTCAGCGAATACTCCGGCGTCAGCCAGTGCATCCAGGGCGACAACGCGGCGCGACTGGACATGACCGCGTCATAGGCCGATTCGACGGAGACATCCTCCACCGGCTGCAACTGGATGGACACGGGATCCGACATCGGTGGCATGGTAGACGACGTCACGGAATGGTCACGGAGCGCAGGTAGATTTCTCAGGTTTGTTCATCCGTCTCCAGCCCATCGAATCATCATGTCCGAACTGACTCTCGCCACGACCTCGCGGCGCTCCTTCCTGCGATACATCTTCCTGACGGCAGGCGCCGCCGGCACCCCCGCCTGGCTGACCGCCTGTGCCGGCAGCGAGACCCTGAGCAAGCCGAACGGTTCCGGCGATGGCCCGGGCGGCGTGACCGACCCCGCAGGCATGGAGTTCGGCATTCCGCCCGGCCCGTTGTCGCAGATCGGCGAACTGGTGGACACGGGCGTCGACGGCATTCTCGCACCGGAAGGCTTTTCCGTGCGCGCCGTGGCGAAGCATCTGACGAACCCCGTAACCGGTGTGTTCGACCCGCTCGGCCTCACCGGCTACAACTGGCACGAGTCACCGGACGGAGGCGCCTGTTATGCCGCCGAGGACGGCGGCTGGGTCTATGTCTCCAACAGCGAAACCGACGGGCCGAACGGCGGCGTGGGCGCCCTGCGTTTTGACGCCAGCGCCAATCTCGTGGACGCCTATCGCATCCTCGACGGCACGCGTCGCAATTGCGCGGGCGGCGCCACACCGTGGGCCACCTGGCTGTCCTGCGAGGAAACCGGTGACGGCATCGTCTACGAATGTGACCCCTTCGGCACACCGGACACCGCACGGGCGCTGCCGACGCTCGGCTACTTCAACCACGAGGCCGCCGCGGTCGACCTGGCGACACGCACCGTGTTCCTGACCGAGGATTCCGGTAGCGGCCGCCTGTACCGTTTCGTGACCGATGCCAGCGACCTGACCACCGACGGCGAAGGCCGCGCGCGGCTGAACATGCAGTCCGGCGTGTTGCAGGCGCTGAACATCGAGGGTTACGAGAACGGCGGCTACGCGGAAGACGACGCGATCTGGCGCACGCTGCACCGCACGAGCTGGGTGGATGTCGCCAGCCCCGAGATGCCGCAGGCCACAGTGCGCGATAACCTCGCGGGCGCCGGCATGCCGGTGCCGGGCACCATTTTCAGAGGTGGCGAAGGCATCTGGATCTACGACGTGCCCGCGGCGCTGCAAAGCACGCCGCCCGGCGGCACGAAACCCACCCGGGCGCTGGTGTTCTTCGCCAGCAAGGGTGACAACCGGGTCTATGCCTACGACATCGACAACGATCTGATCGAAACCGTGTTCGACAACGGATCGATCGATCCGGATTTCGACGACGTGGACAATGTGGTCGTCTCGCCCGCCGGGGATGTGCTGGTGGCGGAGGATGGCGACGCCATGCGGTTGATCGTCGCGGTGCCCAACGCGCCCGCCAAGGTGCTGGTACAGGTCACGCTGGGTGGCTCGGAGATCACCGGCCCGGCGTTCTCGCCGGATGGCAGCCACCTGTACTTCAGCTCGCAACGCGGTCCGAACTACGCCGTCGGCAACACCGGCAGCGGCGTGACCTACGAGCTGACGATTCCGGAGCAGTACCGGGCCTGAATGGCGTCAATCGTCGTCGCGCTTGCGGGCGCGGGGGTGCGCCTTGTCGTACACCTCGGCAAGGTGCTGGAAATCCAGATGAGTGTAGACCTGCGTGGTGCTGATGCTGGCGTGACCCAGCAACTCCTGCACCGCGCGCAAATCCCCGCTGGACTCCAGCATGTGGGTGGCGAAGGCATGCCGCAGCCGATGCGGGTGCAGCCGCGACGGCAGCCCGGCCTTCTGCGCGGCCTGCGCCAGCCGGGTCTGCACCGAACGCGGCGACAAACGCCCGCCGCGTGACGACACGAACAGCGCCGGCTCGTCCGGTGCCGCCAGTTCGCCGCGCAACTTGATCCAGCGGCGAACGGCCTGCGCCGCCGCGCGCCCCACCGGCACTTCGCGCACCTTCGCGCCCTTGCCGGTGACACGCAGCATGCCGTCGCCGGGCCTGAAGTCCGCGAGATTGACACTCACCGCCTCGGCCAGGCGAAGACCGCTGGAGTAGATCAACTCCATCAGCGCGAGATCGCGTACCTCCAGCGTCGTCTCGGCCGGCCGGTCGAGCAGGCTGCTGACCTCGTCGACATCCACCCCCTTCGGCAACGGCCGCCCACGCTTCGGCGCACGCACATCCGCGGCCGGGTCGGCGCCGCAGCGGCCGTGGCGCAGCAGGTGGGCATAAAAGCTGCGCACCGACGACAGCGCGCGCTGCAGGGAACTGGGGGACAGACCACGGCGATGTTCGCCCGCCATCCACTGACGGATGTCGGCCACGCCCACCGCCGCCCAGTCACCAATGCCTCGCGCCTCCAGATACTCGCGCAACCGGTCGAGGTCACGCCGGTAGGCCGCGCGCGTATGCGCCGAAAGCTGTCGCTCGTCGCGCAGTACGCGGTCGAAACTGTCGAGGTCGGCTGTCAGCGCCGTCATGGTCACCGCCGCAAAACCGGTAGATGGCGCCATGCTATCGAAAACGGTGACTCTGGCATCATCCGCGCTCCCACCTGATCACCGTCCAAACCCGTGCAGATCAAGATCGTCCCCGTCACACCGTTTCAGCAGAACTGCTCGATCCTGATCTGCGAAACCTCACGCAAGGCCGCGATCGTCGATCCCGGCGGCGACCTGGACCGACTGCTGGCGACGGTGGAACAGGCCGGCGCGGAGGTGGAAAAGATCATCATCACCCACGCGCATATCGACCACGCGGGCGGCGCCGGCGAGCTGGCCAGACGCCTGGGCGTGCCCATCGAGGGGCCGCACCGGGAAGATCAGTTCTGGATCGATCTGCTGCCCGAGCAGGGCGCCAGCTTCGGCTTTCCGCCGGCCGAGCGATTCACGCCCCATCGCTGGCTGGAAAACGGCGATCAGGTGACGTTCGGCGAACAAACCCTGGATGTCTACCACTGTCCGGGCCACACCCCGGGTCATGTCGTGCTGTTTCATCCCGGCCTGCGCGTGGCCATCGTCGGCGACGTGCTGTTCCAGGGCTCGATCGGCCGCACCGACTTTCCCCGCGGCGACCACGCCACGCTGCTGCGCTCGATTCGCGAACGCCTCTGGCCGCTGGGCGACGATGTCAGCTTCGTGCCCGGTCACGGACCGACCTCGACCTTCGGCGCCGAGCGGCGCAGCAACCCTTTCGTCTCGGACGCCGCCCTCGGCCGCTAGGCGCCGGTGTCGCGACGGATCAGCTGCCTGATCCGTCGGCGGGCAGATACCGCCGGATCGAGGCGGTCAGCAACTCGGCGATCAGATCCAGGAACAGCGTGCCCATGCCTGGCCGGAAACGCGCCGGGTCCTCGCTACCGACCGCCATCAGCCCCAGCGGATGCACGCGATCCAGTGGCACCACCGCGGCGGAGGCGACGGGCCGGTCGCCGAACAGCTGCGAGCGGGCGTCATCGCCAAGCGGCCCGCACTCGATCAGCCCGGTGCGAATCAGGTTGGCATAGGTCGTTCGCAGCGCATGCCCGGCGTCGACGCACACGGCATTGCTCACCGCATCCGTGTCGTAAAGACCGACGAACACCGCATCAACGGCAAACGCCTGGGTCATGCGCGAGCGTGCGATGTCGATGGTCGATTCCGCCGTGCCGGCGCCCAGCAGCGCCACCGCCAGATCGTTGGCCTTGCGCATGCGCTGCTCGTTCTGCCGCGCGACCTCCGCCAGCTGGTGCAGGCGTTCGCGCAACTGATCGTTGCGCTGCCGCAGCACCGAGACCTGCCGCTCGATCAGCGATGACGCCGAACCAGCCGCATGCGCCAGTTCGATGCCTTCCAGCAGATGCGGATGCTCGGCGAAGAAATCAGGCCGTCGCTCGATGAACGCGACGACATCCTCCTCGGTCGCCGCCTGCACGGCCACGTCTTCCGGCTGCAGGGCCGCCAGGCCCACCTTGTCCTCTGAACTCCCCATGCTCCCCGCACTTAAGTCGTTGAATCCAGGATAGATACTATCGAAAACAACGGCGCATGGCTGCGCCGGGCGACCAGCGCGGCTCAGGACAGCGTGATGACCCCGTCGAACACGGTGGTCGCGGGCCCTTCCATCCACAGCGAATGACCCGGGCCATCCCAGTGGATCGCCAGCGTTCCACCGGGCAGCTCGACCCGCACATCGGGCCCCACCGCCTGCAACCGGCGCAGCACCGCGACCGCGCCGCAAGCCCCGCTGCCGCAGGCCTGGGTCTCGCCCACGCCCCGCTCCCAGACGCGCAACCGGATGCGGTCGGGGGACAGCACGCAGGCGAAACCGACGTTCGCGCGCTCCGGAAACAGCGGGTGAGTCTCGATCCGTGGGCCCACCGTGCGTACCGGGGCGTCGTCGACATCCTCGACCTGCAGCACCACGTGCGGATTGCCCATGGACACGGCGCCGAAGAACCAGCTGTGGCCATCGATCTCCAGCGGATAGCGATCGCACATCCGTGAAACCGCGAGCGGAATGCGTGTCGGTTCGAACTCGGGCTCGCCCATGTCCACATGAATCGTCTCCGCGCCCACCTGCACGCGAATCGACGTCGTCTGCGTCGCGAAGACCAGCTCGGTCTTGTCCGTAAGGCCACGGTCGATGGCGTAGCGGGCCACACAGCGCACGCCGTTGCCACACTGTCCGACCTCAGTGCCATCGGCATTGAGAATCCGGTAACCGAAATCCACGCCCGCCTCGGACGCCGGTTCCAGCATCAGGATCTGATCGCAACCCACGCCCCGACGCCGGTCCGCAAGCAACCGGATTTGCGGCACCGTCAGCGGAACCGCGGCGCGCGTGGCGTCGATCACGACGAAATCGTTGCCCAGCGCGTGCATCTTGGTGAACTCGAGACGCGTGTTTGTCATTGAACCTTCAATGGCCATGTGCAACATTTAGGGGATGCACCGCTCCTTCCGCCAGCATTTGCTGCAATTCGTCGCCGTCGCACTGCTTGCCTTGCAGTGGAGCGCGGCGACGCATGCGGTCGATCATGTGCTGGAGCCGGTGCACGGGATGTGTGCACTTTGCCACATCGCACAGGATGCGGCGGCCGGACCGGCCATCTCGGAACTCACAATCGTCCATGCGCCGGACGCCTGCGTCGTCAAGCGGCTGCACGATAACCCCGTCGCCACGATTGCCTGGGCTTCACGGGCACTGCGCGCACCCCCACTCACAGCCTGACCAAAACCGACTGATTCGCCGAACGCGCGCGTGAATGCGCGGCGTCGGTATTTCGTTTTGCTGGGCCCGACCGGGCCCGTCAGGAGTGATCCCTGCATGAACCGCATGATTCTGCCGGTTGCGCTGTTCGCAACCCTCTCGGCCCACGCGGCCGACCCCGAAGTCGATTCCGAAACCCTGGAACTGGACCCCATCCAGGTCACCGCGGAACCGTTCGCCAATCGTGGCGAACTGGAATCCACACGCCCCGTTGATGTCCTCGTCGGCGAAGACCTTGACCGCGAACGCGCCGCCACGCTGGGCGAGACCCTGGATCAGCAACCCGGCATCGCCAACGCCAGCTTCGGGCCCGGCTCCGGCCGGGTGGTGATTCGCGGACAGTCCGGTCCGCGCGTGCGCGTGCTCGACGGTGGCGTGGGCGTGCTCGATGCCTCCTCCGTCAGCCCCGACCACAACATCTCCACCGAGCCGTTCCGCGCCCGACAGATCGAGGTGCTCCGTGGCCCGGCCACGCTGCTCTACGGCAACGGCGCCATCGGCGGCGTGGTGAATGTCGTCTCCGACACGATTCCGACCGAACCGGTCGTGGGCCCCACGGGTGTGCTGGGAACTCAGTACGACACCGCCCGCGACGGCCGCACCTACTTCGGCCATGTCGAAACCGGTTTCGGCCGCTTCAATCTGCATGTCGACGGCCTGGTCCGGCGAACGCACGACATCGAGATTCCCGGCATGGCGGAGTCCGCGGCCGCGCATGAAGCGGAGGAAGACGAGCACGAAGGCGAGGAACACGAGGAAGAGGACGAGGTCGCCGGCCTGCTCGAAAACAGCAGCACCTCGACCAACTCGACCGCACTGGGCACCTCCTGGGTCGACGATTGGGGATTTGTCGGCGCCTCCGTGACGACCTACCGCACCAACTACGGCATTCCCGGCCATCACCATCACGAGGAAGAAGGTGAGGAACACGAAGAGGAAGGCCACGAGGACGAGGAGGAAGGTGGCGTCCGCATCGACCTGAACCAGGTCCGCTACGACGGCAAGTTCGAGGTGCTGGAACCGCTCCCCGCGGTCACCCGGCTCCGCGGCGCCGTGGTCGTCAGCGACTATGAGCACACCGAAATCGAGCCGTCCGGCGAACCGGGCACCCGCTTCGAGAACAATGGGTTCGAGGCCCGCCTGGAAGCGACGCACGCGCCGCTGGGCGACTTCTCCGGCGTGGTCGGGCTGCAATGGGTTGATTCCGAGTTCTCGGCCATCGGCGAGGAAGCCTTCGTGCCGCCGGTGGACACGCAATCGGTCGGCTTGTTCTGGGTCGAGGAGTGGCATCTCGATCCGTTGCGCCTGGAAGCCGGCGCACGCGTCGAGTCGACCGATCACAGCCCGGAAGGCGGCGCGCCATCGCGTGACTTCTCGACGGTCTCGCTCTCGGTTGGCGGCAACTACATGCTGAGCGACTCGGCGAACCTGGCGGTGTCCCTGTCCCGCTCGCAGCGCGCGCCCTCGTCGCAGGAGCTCTACTCCAACGGCCCACACCTGGCGACCGAGTCCTTCGAGGTCGGAAACCTGGATCTGACGGAGGAAGTGGCGAACAACCTCGACATCAGCCTGCACTGGCACTCGGAGCGGATCGATGCGGAGCTCACCGCCTTCGTGACCCGCTACGACGACTACATCTACCAGAGCGAAACCGACACCCTGCTGCCCGACGGCGAACCGGATCGCGTCGACGAGGAAGGCACGCCGGAAGCCGATGGCGAGTTGCTGTACGTGGCGTACACGCAGGACGATGCCGATTTCGCTGGCGCGGAAGCCTCGTTCGCCGTGCTGGTGCTGGACTCACCCGCCGCCGGCCAGTGGCGCCCGCGCATCTTCGCCGACACCGTCACCGGTGAGTTGACCGACGGGTCATCGCTGCCGCGCATCACGCCATCGCGCATTGGCGCCGGCCTGGACTGGGAGCGCGGACCGGTCACCGCGGACATCCGTCTGACCCACGTCGCCAGGCAGAGCGACACCGCCAGCCTGGAAACCGAGACCGACGCTTACGATCGGCTGGATGCGGATATCACCTGGACCATCCGCGGGCAGTACGGCCTGGTGCTCGGCCTGCGCGGACGTAACCTGCTGGACGAGGAAATTCGTGACCACACCTCGTTCATCAAGGACATCGCGCCCGGAGCGGGGCGGTCGTTGCTGGTGGATGCGAGTTTCGAGTTCTGATCGAACGCGCAACGATTGCCGAGGCGGCGGACCTGCCATTCTGACAGGCCCGCCGCCTCTATTGATTCAACGATCAGAAACTTAGCTCTGGGGCAATCTGTGCTTTTGTGTAAGCCTCTCCACCTCGGAGCACACCGATCATCGTAAAGATGTGAGGATGCCTTTTGATCGTCCCCATAATGAAATGCGGCGCTTGCTCAGGAATTACTTTCGAATACGTCTCTACCAGACGGTTGAAACCTTCTTGCCTGCCATACATTTTCCGGAAATTATGCAGGGCCGCCTGAATCTCCCAATCTTGAATTGTAATGGTTGAACGCTCTCCGCCAGAGGTAAAGCGGTATTTGAAAGACCATTCAGGCCTAGCGATTGGCTCTAAGTCAGGTTGCAGCAAATTCATTTGCTCGTTCAACGACACAGATATCGCACGGTCATCATCAGAATCATCAGACTCAGGGTAGTATAAAAACTCGAGGGAACCTTCGTCTGGCCGAATAATTCCAAGGCTAACTTTGCTATCGACGTTTCTCGCCTTAAGGCCCCGAAAGTTATCAAATATAAACGGTCGCCACACCCGAAACCTATTCTCCGAGTTCAACCTCTTACCAGACTCGACGATTTCAATTGAATCCTCGTCGACTTTGTGGCTTTCGGGCCGAAAGTCAGACGAGTCTCTCCACATGCGAAGAGAAACAAGATCGAATCGCTCAAAGCGCTTGTGCTGCGGAAGGTCTCGATATCGTATTGGATATAGCCTGACAAACCGCGGCCTCGGCTCATCGGTGATCGCTGCTACACAGACGGTTTCTCTGTACTTTTTACTGGGCTGCGGATAAGCCTTGACGAGAATTCTGACTCGCAGGCTCTCCAGATGCATGGCTGATTCCACTCCTAACCCCAAGATGTCGGATGGAAGCCTTCGTGATTTTAGCCAGCTCGCGAGCGACTGAGTGTCGATGGCATGTCTTATGGTCTCGCTCGTAGCAAAGCAGCGAAACAACGCCATCAAATTGCTCACTTAACTGTTGCAGCGTAGCTGCACATCCAGTCAAGTATTTATCAAAGGCTTCGAAGAACACTTCGTAGTCCCAATCCCGTTTCAATTCCTCACGCATCTCAGAGCGTGAGCCTAGGATAGGCTCGTGGTGATACCCGATTCCGGCGTCCTCGAGCGCTTGGCGAAGCGCATTCTTCGAAAAGCCCTTTCGGCGACTGATCGCACGTTCCCGAATGTCGATCAGCGTTGATACCTGTGCGGCCCGCAGGGTAGCGATAAAGTCCTGAAGGTCCGCCTTTTCGTAACCGATTGTTGTTATCTGTTGCATCCAGAAAGTGTATGCGCATAAGCGCAGCACGGCCAGTTCTTACTAGAACTCAGAACTGCAACCGCCCCGCCGGCGCCAGCTCGGCGGCGCGTTCCAGAATCGTGTCCACATCCGCCCGCATCGCGGCGAAGGCCTGCTGCTGTTGTGTATCGCGGGTCTCGATGGTCGACGGGTAGTTGCTGCGGTAGTCGTGAATCTCGGCCAGCACGCTCAACGCGGCGGCGCGTCGCTGCGGGTTGAGGCCGCCGAGCTGCTCACCCAGAGACAGGATATCCAGATCCATGGACAGCGCCAGGTAGTCCCGGGCGGCCTCGAACTCGCCGACATCCAGCTGCCGGGCGACGTACATGGACTCGGTCAGCTTGGCGATTTCCGCATCAATCGCCGGCCGTTCCACTGCGACCGGCGGGACCGGTGGATCCTGCAGTTGATACCAGACGCTAGCGGCGACGAGGCCGCTGAGAAACGTCGCCGGAATCGTCAGTATCTTCATCAGTCGGCTGCCGCGCATAGAAGAAGGTCTCCGTATCATCGGCCGGCGGTTCCCGCTCGGGTTCCGGTGCTTTCGCGACGGCGCGTTCATCGAATTGCAGGTGGGTGATGCGCGTGCCCTGCGGGCAGCGCTCGTAGGTCACGGTGTAGAGGTCTTCCGGGGCCGTGGTCTGCAGCCCCTCACCCTGTGGCCGCACGGTCTGGTGCGTGACCTCCAGCGTCAGCAGCCGACCGGTACGGTCCAGGATAGTGTTGCCCACCATGGTGACCTTCGCACCGGAATTCTCGACGCCACTGGAGCGGAACAGGCCCCGCGCCAGCGACCAGTGACCCTTGTAGCCGTATGTGATGTCCTCGGTTTGCAGCGAGACCTGATCGGTGCCGTCGGCGCGGACCGTCCAGCGCTCGCCCCCGCAATCCTCCTCGGTAGCCCAGGTGCCCAGAATCGAGGTTTCCGTTGCGGGCACGCGGAAGAACACCGTTTCCCACGCCTTCTGATTCGCCTGGTCGACATCGGAGGCCGCCACCAGCAGCGACTCGTTCAGGCGGCGGCAGGCGTTGTGCAGTTGACCGGTTTCCATCGCCGCCAGCTGCTGCCGCTGGTAGAGCGATGCGGCGTTGCGTGTCGCCCGCCAGTTGCGCTCCACCTCGTTCTGCACGAGCGGATCCAGCGAGTCGAGCTTGAGATCCTCGGCAACCAGCCGTGCGAAACGCCCCTGCAGCTCGTCCACCAGCTGGCGGTTGCGCTCGTCCCAGGTCTCGAAGGCCCCTTCGACGCCGGGCGCCGCCGAACGCGCGTGGACCCGGCAGACGCTGGCGAACTCCTCGATGGAGAAGTAGTAGGCCAGCAGTTCGCCGACGGACGCCGCGACGGCGTCATTCGCCTGTACCCGTGCCGGATGGACCAGCAGCAGGCACGGGATCAAGCAGATCAGTAATCGATTCATAGTGCTTCAGTTTACGAACAAACCAGTCCAGCGCGCGTCCTTCCCGATCGGCGCGCCAGACGAGCTTGAAGAGCGCGGGTTCCCGCTGAATGCCGACCTCCCGGGTGACCAGCCGCCCCGTGTCGAGATCCTGCCGCGCCAGACAGGCCGGGAGGAATCCCACTCCCAGTCCTCGTCGCTGCGCTTCGAGCTTGGCAGCCAGACTGGGGACATACAACACGTCCTGTTCGGGAAGAAAGCCGCTGGACCGGCCCGGCAGTGTGCGCGAGGTGTCGCTGACCACGATCGCGCGATGCGCGCGCAGCTGATCGTCGGTGATCGGTTCCGGAACCGACGCCAGCGGGTGATCTCCGGACAAACAGAACACGAACCGGACCCAGCCCAGCGTTACCGACCGCAGCGGCGGCTGTTGCGGCAGTTCGCCGGTGACGCCGATCGCCAGATCCGCCCGCCCTTCGGTCAGCGCATCGGTGGGACCGCCGTAGACCTCGGTGAGCAACCGGATGCGCGAGGTCCCGCAATCGCTGGCGTAGAACTCCGTGAGCAACGGCATCAGGCGCTCGGTGCCCAGCACGTCGTCCACGGCGATGCGCAGTTCGGTTTCCCATCCGGTCGCCATCCGCCGGACGCGATCTTCCAGCTCCTCCGCTTCCGCCAGCAACCGGCGACCACGCTCCAGCAATTCCCGACCAGCCGGCGTGAGTCGCGCCTTGCGGCCTGACCGGTCGAAGAACGTGACCCCCAGATCATCCTCGAGCTTGCGCACGGAATAGGTGATCGCGGACGGCACGCGGAACAGGACATCGCCTGCACCGGCAAAACTGCCTGTCGCGTCGATGGCATCCATGACGCGCAATGCATCCAGGGTCAGCTTCATGTTTCAGAAAATCTGAATGAGCAGCGTCGAATATTTCGCTTTTTCCGAATCATCTGCAACCGCATCATCTCCGCAACCCGAGAACCGGAACGCCGATGAACACCATCCCGCGCTGGTACCACCTGCATGTCTACTTTGATCACACGACATCGGAGATCGCCGCCGAGGTACGAGACCACCTCGCGCGCTCGAGCCTGTCGTTTCCCTACCTCGGGCGCCTGATCCCGCGCGCCGTGGGGCCGCATGACGGACCGATGTTCGAAGCGCATGTCAGCGCCGACGAGCTGGATGAGGCCCTGGCGCTGCTGGAGCATGTGCGCGGCCCGTTGTCCGTGCTGGTTCACCCGGTCGTCGAGGACGAACTCGCCGCGCATTCGGAACTGGCGCAATGGTTGGGTGATCCGAAACCGGTGCATCTGGACCGACTCTGACGGCAGTTGCCCCGGCGGGCCGCGGCGGCTACGGTCGCTCACAATTCACGACCGCCGCGCCAACGCCGAAGGGACCGACCATGGATGCTTTGCCCGAAGGAGACGCCCTCGCGCTCGCCAAACTGATTCGCGACGGAGACGTCTCCGCCGAGGAACTGCTGGAGGCCGCGATCCGCGGCGTCGAGCGGATCAATCCACAGCTCAACGCGATTGTCGGCAAGCTCTACGAGGACGCCCGCGCCCGGGTCCGGCAGCCTCCGAACAACGGGCCGTTCGCGGGCGTGCCGTTCCTGATCAAGGACCTGCTGTCGGACTATGCCGGCGCGCCGATCAGCTCGGGCAGCCGCTTTCTCAAGGACTACATCCCATCGAAGGACAGTGATCTGGTGGTGCGCTACAAGCGCAGCGGGCTGAATATCTTCGGCAAGACCAACACACCGGAATTCGGCCTGACACCGTTCACCGAACCCGCATTGTTCGGCCCCGCGCGCAACCCCTGGAACCCGGCATGCACGCCAGGCGGATCCAGCGGCGGCACCGGCGCGGCCATTGCCGCGGGGCTGGTCCCGATGGCCGGTGGCGGCGATGGCGGCGGTTCGATCCGCATCCCCGCGAGCTGCAACGGGCTGGTCGGACTCAAGCCCACGCGCGGCCGCACGCCCACCGGACCGGATCGCGGCGATGTCTGGTTCGGCTGCGCCGTGGAACTCCCGCTGTCACGTACGGTGCGTGACACCGCCGCGGTGCTGGACGCCGTCAGCGGTCCGGAGCCGGGCGACCCCTCGCAAGCGCCCGCGCCGGCACAGCCGTATCTTCAGTCGCTGGAAACACCGGTGCGGCCGCTGCACATCGCGGTCAGCGGTGTTCCGATGCTGGGCGACGACATGCACGCGGATTGCCTGGCCGGTCTGACCCGCACCGCGGAACTGCTCGAATCGCTGGGCCACACGGTGGTCGAGGATCATCCGCCACTGAACAAGGCCGCCTTTGTCGAGGCCTTCATCGTCTTGCTGGTCGCCGAGACCGCGGCCGATGTCCGCGCCTATTCCCGCAAGCTCGGTCGCGGTCCCCGCCGCGGCGAACTGGAGCCCACCACCGCCGCGCTGGTGCGGCTGTCCGAAGTATTCACCGCCGAGGAACTTGCCCTGGCGCTGCGCGAGTTGCAGGCGCAGACCCGCCGCTACGCGCGCTGGCTGCAAAACTACGATGTGCTGCTGACGCCGACGCTGGCGGAGCCGCCGTTCCGGATCGGCAAGTACCAGCCTTCGGGCACCGACAAACTTGGCATTCACGCGCTCAACCGGTTGCCCCTGGCGGGCATCGCGCGGCGCTCCGGCCTGATCGGCAAGATGGCGCAGGACATCTTCCGCTTCATCCCCAACACGCCGGTCGCGAACGTCACCGGCGATCCGGCCATCTCGCTGCCGCTGCACTGGACCGACGACGGGCTGCCCGTCGGCATGATGTTCTCCGGACAGTTCGGTGACGAGACCACGCTGCTGCAACTCGCCCGTCAGCTGGAACAGGCGGCGCCGTGGAGCGACCGCAAGCCGCCGGTGCATGTGAGCGCCTGAGAACCGTCCGGCCAGGGTTTCGGAGCCCGCTGAACGGGGTCGGTAAACTGTCGGGCTGTGAAAAAGCGCATGTTGCTCACCGTCGCCCTTCTGGTCACGGCCCTCGCCGGGTTCGTGCTCGCCTGCAATGTCTGGGTCATCCAGAGCACGCGGGCGTTCATCTACGACAGCCCCACGGCCATCCCCGCCCACGACGTCGGGCTCGTGCTGGGCACCAGCCCCTGGAGCCGCGAAGGTCGCGCCAACGCCCATTTCCGTGGACGCGTGGAATCCGCGGCATTGCTGTACAAGCGGGGCGCGCTGCGCCATGTCCTGCTGTCCGGCGCGAACCCCAGTGACCGCTACAACGAGCCACGCGCGATGTATCAGACACTGGCGGAACTGGGCGTGGACAAGGCCGACATGACCCTGGACTTCGCGGGCTTCCGCACGCTGGACTCGGTGGTACGTGCTCAGGAAGTCTTCGGTCTGGAAGGCGTCACCCTCATCACCCAGCGCTTTCACGCCTACCGGGCGGTGTTCATCGCCCGTCATCTGAAGCTGGATGCCGTGGCCTACGCCGCGCCCACCATTCCCCGCCGCCGTTCCAGGCGCACGGAAATCCGTGAGGTGCTGGCGAGGGTGAAGGTCGTGCTGGACCTGTTCTTCATCGACAAGCAGCCGCGCTTTCTCGGCGAAAAGGAAGTCATCCGGCTCGGCGAACCGCCAGCCGCCGACGAAGACGATTCCGACGCTTCGTCCTGAACGTCGCTACGGGCGCTTCCAGTTCATGGTGATCGTGGGCTCCAGCGTGCCGTCGCTGGCCGGCTTGGGCTTCTTGACCGGATTGGCCTCGAACGCATGGACGCCGTCGGCCTGAATCCACTTGCCGCCGTACTCATTGAGGTAAGCCTGCGCCACATGCGCCGGAATCGGGCGGCCCTCGAACATCTGCCGCGGCAGGCGAATATTCTCGACCAGCACCCAAGCCGCCTCGCACTCCTCAACGGCCAGAATGGTTCCCGATTCGCTGGCGTAAAGCTTCGAATAGCGCATGCAGCCTCCCCCGGTTCAACCCCGAACGCCGCGTAGCGTACCCTGCCGCAAAGAAAACGGGGCGCCGAAGCGCCCCGAATGTCTCTAGGGGAAATCCAGGCCGTGACCCGGCCGCTCAGAAGCTGTACTTGACCACCATGTGCAGGAAGTCACGGTCACCCAGCAGGTTATAGGGCTTGGCGCCCTGGAAGATCGTGTAACCGACCTCGTATTCCAGGCGGTCCAGGTAACGGGTATTGAGCACCAGGTTGATCTGCTGACGACCCTCGACGAAGTTGGTCAGCGGTGTCGGCGACGTGCCGTTGACGTCATGCTGCCAGAGGATCGCCGGCTCCATGACAAAGCGGTTGAACACGTTGTTGTACGTGAGTCGCGTCGCCACCCGGTAGCCCCAGGACGAAGCCGTCGGATACCCGCCGATCTGCTGAGGCACGCCCAGCGCGGCAGCGGTGGTCGCGTCACCCGGTGTGTAGGTGCCCGGCGCCTCCAGACGCAATTCCTCGAGCTCCGGCATGTCCTCGACGTTCATCGCCGCGGTCTCCAGCACCATGGTCGCCTGATCGCTACCGATCCAGCCCCAGGGCCCGAAGATCTTGGTCAGGCCCACGTTGACCTGGTTCACGTTGAAACGGCGATAGCCGACGATCTCCTGTCCGCCCAGCGCCGAACCCTGGATCGGCGCGACCTGGCTGGACACACCGAGGCCGGCGAGCAGCAGTTCCACATCGTCGATCTGCAGCGGCTGATCTTCCTTGCGGCTGTACTCCGCCTGCAGCGCGATTCCACCCCAGACCGTGGTGTTGAACGACAGGCCGTAAAGCTTGATGTTCTCCGGATACACCAGACGGTAACCCGACTCGGTGGACGGCGAGTTGCCGGTGGGCCGGGACTGGCCGGACACGATGGGCAACCGGCTGTGGTAGTTCGCCGCGTAGAAGCTCAGATCCAGGTCGTTGAGCACCGGGATGTACATGCGCAGCGCGCCACCAAACTGGTCATCGTCCTTCGCGTCACGATCCGGCAGACGGTTGATCGCCGCACCGAAGGGCACGCAGGGCGTGCCGTCCGAGCATGGCGTCAGTGGGTACGCGTTCTCCGGCGCCCGGCCGAAGCCGATCTGCGCCGTCTGCCCGCCGGGGCCGGCGAAGTCGTTGGTCGAGAAATAGGTCCCGGCCGCCTCGATGACGGTAGGCCGCCATTCGTACTGGTAGAACACATCCAGCGACACGTTGTCGGCGATGTCGGTCGACGCCCAGGCCATGCCCACGGGCCGGAACACCTCCTCCAGCTGGAAGCCCGGCACGCGCAGATGGTTGGCATCAGCCGCCAGCAGGCTGTTGATGCCGTTCTGCACGAAGGTGGATTCGCCCCAGTTCAGCACCTGCTGGCCGACGCGCACCGCGAGATAACGGCCGGCAATGTCGAAGTCGCCGTAAACATAAGCGTCGAGCAGGTCCGCATCATTGCCCACGGTGTCCTGGATCTTGTCGCGCCGCGCGGCGAGATCGGCGGGCGTCAGGGTGTCATCGGTTGGTCCCATGTGGTCCGCCGGATCGAGAAAGTCCTCGTCGTTGAGCACCCAGTCGTAGGTGTATGTACCCCGTACGAAGGCGCCGAAATTCCCCCAGTTGAACGACAGATCGGAGGTCAGCTTCGAGGCCGCGGCGAACACGTCGCCGTTGTCGAACTGGAGGTTGCCGTCGTCACCGTTGGTGGAATACGCCAGACCGGCGTCCCCGTCGGCGGTGGTGTTGGCCTGGCCAATCAGGGTGCGGCTCTGGTCCTCCATGCGCACGGCGAAGCCGGTGGAGAACTGCGAGTCGATGCGAACGCTGGCATCACCCAGCTCGAAGCTAACCGCGGCGGCCTCGTGCGCCAGTCCCAGCAGCGCGCCGGCGACCAGCACGCGCGAAACGAGAGAATTGCGTGTCATGGGTTGTCTCCTGTCAAACCGGCGGGTCATTGCGCGACGAAGTTGCATGTCTGGCCAACGGGCAGACAGGCACCGCCGTAGATCAGGAACAGCGCCATCTCCGTCTGCATTTCCGTGGTGGCGTCCGGCGAGGCCGACGGGTCCAGAATCGAACCGTGATCGCCCTCGGTGAACCGGACGACGGCACCCACGCCGTTGGCGTCCTGCGACACGATCTGCGTCTGCGTCACGCCGGGATCAACGTTGTCGACCACATCCAGACCCATCTGCATGTACAGCGGGTCGGTGCCTCCGAGCGGTCCGGCGATGGTCACGCGATCGTTGGCCGCGGTCGCCGGGCCGGCCGGTACGTTGTTCGGCACGACCTGATCCCCCAGCACCTCGATCATGTGGATCGGGTGACCGTCACGAGCCGCGGCCGCGTGGTTGATCGGATCGGCGGTATCCAGCACCAGCTGCGCGAAACGCTGGAAGGTCTCGTAGAGATCACCGCCCTCGTTCAGCCCTGATGCCGCCAGGCCCGCCGCGATGCTGGGCCCGAAGCTGACCGAGCCATCCAGCAGCTTGGTGATGCCGCCGCCGGGCATTGCCAGCGTGGCGGGTCCGATGGTCGAGTTCACGCCCAGCAGCGTCGTGCCGACGATGCCGCCCAGCGAATGCCCGACGAAGGACACGCGGGTCTCGTCGATCTCGTCGGTCTGCGGGTCACCGTCGAAATCCAGCAAACCCACCGACTTGGACAGCCGCGTCAGATCGGCAACCGACTGGCGGATGTTGTCGCGCGCGGTCAGCAGGCTCGACAGGTTGACGAAATGCTGCCCGGACGCGTCGGCCTGGCCATCCGGACCGGCCGCGCCAGTCTCGTTATTGACGTAGTCGACATCGAAGGTCCGCTCCGCCACGCCGGGAATCCGGAAACCGGCGACGCTGGAACCCGGCGTGATGCCGTGCAGCGGATGGTCGATGGCGATCACCACGAAACCCGCAGCCGCCAGGGTCGGAGCCACCGGGAACATGTCCGTGCGATTGCGGGTAATCCCGTGCTGGAAGATCACCACCGGCCAGCCATCATCGGGCATGGTCTGTCCGCTATTGCCGTTGGGCACGGTCACGAGCACCGGGATGGTCTGGGTGCTCTGCGCCACCGGAACCGGGAAGCAGGTGGTCGTGCTGGTGCTCGGCTGCAACGGTTCATTGAAGCCGGGGGGCATCGCACCCACGGCGAACGCCCCGCAGGGCACCTGCCCCAGGAAGGTCGCGTTCGTGTCGGGCTGCGCAGGATCGGCCTGCCAGAAGCCGGACAGCGGTCCGGTCGGATTCTCCGCGCTGGGCGCCTGCAGGTAGTACTGCGTCTGGAAGGTGCCGGCGTAGATGTCCGCGACCGCGGGCAGCCCCAGGCCGAGGTTACCGGTGTTCAGTGTTCCCCCGACGCCATTGGGCACCGGCTGCACGCCCAGCGGCGCCGCCGTGGCCGCGGCATCGACCGCGGCGAGGCTCTTGCCGATGGACTGGGTCGTGAACGGCCAGGCCAGCACTAGCGAGGATTCGGGAATGCCGGCGGCCGCCAGGCCCTCGACCGTGGGCCGGATGATCTGCGAGCGCAGCGCTTCCAGTGTTGCCTTCTGAGCGCTTGTCAGCGTGGTCAACGCCGGAGCCGTCTGCTCATCGACATCCGTAGCGCTTGCCGCAATCTCGAACAGGGCCGACGGGCGCGCCGGAATGCCGGCCTCGCTTTGCAGGGCCCGGGTCAGTGCGACCACGTAACGGGTTTCCGGTGCCAGCGGACGCAGCGGCTGGATCAGCAGGCGTGTGCGTTTCTGGTTGATCGGCACACCGTCGGCATCATCGATGACCGGATAGTCCTGAACCATGTAGTCGATGCCGGGCACCAGCGGAGTACCGGTGGCGGTATTGATCACGATCACGCCCTGCGCGGTGGTGCTGAAATCCACGAAGCCGAGCAGGTCGGTGAAGATCGGGCTGGTGGTCGAGAAGCCATCCACCTCGTTCGCCGCCGTCACGAACGGGGCGGACGACCCGTTGGGCACGTTCAGTGTGGGATCGATGAAACCCGAGAAGAACGCGTCAATGGGAAACGGCACGACGGCGCTGGCCGCGACCGGATCGAACAGGGACAGCGCGACCTCATTGAGCGCCTGCTCCTCTGCCTCGTCATCAACGCTGCAGCCGACCAGTAGGCCGAGCGCGAGCACGCCGGCAAGCCAGTGTTTCATGGGGAGTCCTCCGTTGCACCAATCGAAATTCTTTTTTCCGGTTCACCGTCCTGTCGGACTCGTGACCGGTGGCGGAATTCTGCGGGCAGTGGTGTCAACGCAGGGTGAAGATGCAGACCCACCTAGACCGCTGACGGGACGAAGACCCGCCGTTGGTCGTCGGTGGGATTGGGTCACCACCGCGAGCGGGCGGCCCCGGGGCGAAAAGCTAAGGGCGTGGTGAAATCGTCGGCCAGCGCGACAACGCCTCGGCGCACTGCGATTCAATCTCCGAGGCATCCCAGCCCAGGACCGACGCCATCAGCTCGGCGGTGGCGCGGGCCAGTTCGGCGTCCGGTTGCAGCATCAGCATCACCGGCATCCGCCGACGCAGCACGTCGACCAGGGTCAAGGCCATTTCCTCGGCGGCAGCGAAGATCACCTCGGCGCGCAGAAACGGTGTCTGCGCGTGCAGACGCTCGCCCAGCGACGGGTCACTGCGGATCAGGTCCAGCACCTCGTCGGTGCGATTGCCATGGCGCTTGACCAGCCAGGCGGCGGCGCTTTCGTCCACGCCCAGGCCGCGGGCGTCCGATTCCGCCTCGGCACGCCAGGCACCGATGTCGCCGCTGGGCGCCCAGGCCAGCGGCTGCTGATGGGTGCGGCGTGACCGGCGCGCCGGCCCGAGATCGCTGCGCGCGGCGTCCATCAGCTCCTCGGCGTCACCGCGCGCGGTGGTGTACTTGCCGCCGATGGGCATCCACAGGCCCGGCGCCGGCTTGCGCACATGAAAGTCGCGGGAGACGGCGGACAGCGAACCGTCCGAGCCGCCCATCAGCGTGCGAACGCCGGAAAAGCATCCGCGAATGTCGGCGCGGGTCCAGTTCGCGGCCTTCATCGCCCGGTTGGCTTCCTCCAGCAGGTACTCGGCCTCGTCCTCGTAGACCGTCAGGTCCTTGAGGTCACCCTGATAGTCGGATTCGGTGGTGCCGATGATCGTGTGGTCGTACCAGGGGATGACGAAGAACACGCGGCCATCGGTCCGGGCCGTGAGCAGGAACGCATCCTTGGGCCCCGGCAGGCCGGGCACCATCAAATGCACGCCCTTGATCAGCTTGTAGGCGCCCACGGCCGGGCGGCCGCCTGCCAGCGCCGGTGCCCAGGGGCCGGCCGCGTTGACCGTCAGGCGCGCGCGCACCGTGGTCTGCGCGCCGGTGAACCGGTCCTCGACAACGCCACCCACCACGCGATCGTCCATGCGCACCAGCTCGCGCACGGCGGCATGATTGACCACCACGGCGCCCGCCTTTTGCGCGGCGGCGACCACCTCCAGCGTGACGCGGGCATCGTCTTCCTGGCAGTCGCCGTAGGAGAACCCGCCGATCAGCCCCTCGGTGGACAGGTAGGGAAAGCTGCTGCGCAGTTCCTCGGTGTCGAAGCGGTCATGCGGCGCCACCGGCTGGCCCTTGCCGGCCAGCACGTCGTAAAGCATCAGACCAATGCGCATCTTCCAGCTTGCGACACGGTCGCCTTGGTACTTGGGAATGACGAAGCGAATCGGATCGACCGCATGCGGGGCGATGCGCGTCAGCGTCGCGCGCTCGGTCAGGCCATGGTGGACCAGACCGAAGTTGAAGTGCTCCAGATAGCGCAGACCACCATGGATCAGCTTGCTGGATGCCGACGAGGTCCCAGCCGCCCAGTCGGTCTTCTCGACCAGCGCGACGCGGTAGCCACGCAGCGCGGCGTCATAGGCGGTCCAGGCGCCGTAGATGCCCCCACCGACGACCAGCAGATCGTAGGCGCCATGACTGAGGGCTTCGAATTGTCGCTGCATCGGTCAGGCGTCCTTGCGGCGGAACGGGTGAACGAAAACACCCGCGATGTCGGGGTTCAGGCGGATTCGCTGGTCTCGCGAGCATCCTCGGAAGTGGAGTCCGCCGGCTTGTCGCCAGTGCTGGACTTCGCGGCGCCGGACTTGGCCGTCGAGCGTTTGGTGGTGCGCGACTTGGCGCTCGCCGACTTGGTCGACTTGCCCGCGGCGGCCTTGGACGCCGTCCTGGTCCGGGAACTACCGGTCTTGCGTGCAGCGGATGCTTTCGGCTTCGCCTGGGGCTTTTCGCCGCGGGCCGTCACCGATCGCCCAGCCTGCATGTCCTCGGTGGTGAACTCGTCCACGGCGACCACCTCGGCCACCAGATCCCAGGTCGCGATCAGCGCCTTGGCCTCGTCGGCGGAGATCAAACCGGAGGTCTTCGCCTCGTCGATCCGCTCACGCGGATGCGGATGTTTCAGCTCGCCCGCCTTGTAGGCCTTGACCAGCTTGAGTTCCAGCTTCTCGGTCTCCAGCACGGCGGTCAGCGCCTTGCGGAGCACGCCCAGCGGATGATCGACCTTGTCCGTCTGGTAGACGGCGTGTGCCAATCGATTCATGGACGCACCGGGCTCCATCATCAGCTTGGCGACACCGCGGTTGTTGTCGTCGCTGGGCGCACGCGCGCGCCGGCCCAGCGGGAAGATCACCAGACGCAGTCCCCACATCACCGGCCGCATCGGCAGGTGATTCAGCACACCGTCGAGGCTGTCCTCGATGCCGTGACAGAGGTCGTCCAGCATCCACTGCACCAGCGGCAGGTCCTCCTCGGGACGGCCGTCATCCTGATAACGCTTGAGCACCGCGCTGCCGATGAACAACGCGGAGAGCACGTCACCCAGACGGGCGGAAATGCTCTCGCGGAACTTCAGGCTGCCGCCCAGCAGCCCCATCGACACGTCGGACAGCAACGCGAGGTTGGCGCTGTAGCGCGCCAGTCGCTTGTAGTAGATCGCGGTCGGGCCACTGACCGGCGCGCTGGCCAGTCGTGAACCGGTCAGGCCCAGCGCGAACGAACGCGCCTTGGCGGAGGCGACATGCCCCAGATGGCCCATGAACGCGGTATCGAAATTGTCCAGGCCGCGCTGTGCGTCCTCGTCGGCGACCGCGTCCATCTCCCGCAGCACATAGGGATGGCAGCGAATCGCTCCCTGCCCGTAGATCATCATGCTGCGGGTGAGGATGTTCGCGCCCTCGACGGTGATCGCCACCGGCGCGCTCTGGTAACCGTTGGCGATGACGTTCTTCGGCCCGATGCACACCGCCTTGCCGGAATGCACATCCATGGCATCGATGGCGATCTTTCGGGCCAGATCAGTCACGTGCATCTTGGCGATGCCGGAAGACACGGAAGGCTTCTCGCCCAGGTCCACAGCCAGCGCGGACATCTGCCGCACGGAATCGCAGGCGTAGGCGCGGGCGCCGATCCGCGCCATCGCCTCCTGGATGCCTTCGAACTCGCCGATGGACACGTTGAACTGCTTGCGCACCCGAGCGTAGGCACCGGTCGCGAACGCCGCCTGCAAGGCGCCACCGGTGCTGCCGGACGGCAGCGAAATGCCTCGGCCCACGGACAGCACTTCCATCAGCATGCGCCAGCCGCGACCGGCGTTCTGCTGTCCGCCGATGATCGTGTCCAGCGGCACGAACACGTCCTTGCCGCGGATCGGGCCGTTCATGAACGGTGCCGCCAGCGGATAGTGGCGTCGGCCAATCTCCACGCCCTTGGTGTCATGTGGCACCAGCGCGCAGGTGATGCCGAGATCCTCCTGTTCACCGAGCAGGTGATCCGGATCGTAAAGCTTGAAGGCCAAGCCGATCACGGTCGCCACCGGCGCCAGCGTGATGTAGCGCTTGTCGAAGGTCAGGCGCATGCCCAACGTCTTCTTGCCCTTCCAGGTGCCCTCGCAGACCACGCCCATGTCGGGAATCGACCCGGCATCCGAGCCCGCGTAGGGGCTGGTCAGACCGAAGCAGGGAATTTCCTCGCCGGTGGCCAGCCGCGGCAGGTAATGGTTCTTCTGCTCGTCGGTGCCGTAGTGCAGCAGCAGTTCGGCCGGGCCGAGAGAATTGGGCACCGCGACGATGGACGAGGCGGTCGTGCCCCCGGCGCTGGCGACCTTGGTCAGCACCGCCGAATGCGCGACGGCGGAGAACTCCAGCCCGCCGTACTGCTTGGGAATGATCATGCCGAAGAACTTGTTCTTCTTGATGAACTCCCAGGCCTGCGGCGACAGGTCGGCGTCCTCGTGGACGATCTGCCAGTCGTCCAGCATGCCGCAGAGTTCCTCGACGGGTCCGGCCAGAAACGCCTGCTCCTCCTCCGACAGGCGCGGGCGCGGCAACGCGCCCAGCCGGTACCAGTCGGGGTTGCCCGAGAACAGGTCGCCTTCCCACCAGACGGTGCCGGCCTCCAGGGCGGCGCGCTCGGTGTCGGACATCTCGGGCAGGACATTCTTGAAGAACTTGAACGCCGGCGCCGTCAGCAACTGCTTGCGCAGCGAATCGACGTTCAGCACCGCGGCGATGCCGGCGAAGACCAGCCAGAACAGCAGCAGCCAGCCCCAGGCCACATCGCCAAAGATGGACAGCACCAGCAGCAATGCACCGATCACGGCCGTGGACGTGACGAGCGTTGTCTTGCGATAGGCCAGCGCCGTTCCGGCGACGGCGAAGATCAGCAACCAGAGTAGCGTGCTCATGTCGACCTCCTGTCAGTGAATCAGGGTTCGCCGCGTGTCGCGTGAGGCCACGCGATATCCCGCAACAGGCACCGTCGGCTCGGTCGCTGACGGCGGCCCGGATGATCGAACCCGTACCGAGCCGACAACAAAGCGCACCGGTTGGTTCGTGTCGCGATGCCCCGAGTCGACAACGGCGGTGCAGGCCGGACGGCAATCCATATCGAGGATAGGGTTGCACCGACCGCACCGCAAACCCTGCGCGATCAGTCCAGGCAGCGCTCCGATTCACGCATGGAGAAAACGGACAATCTCGTCCGCGACCTGCTCCGGCTGATCGTGATGCATCATGTGTCCACAGTCGTCGATGACGACCTGCTGGTGATCGGCGAAACAGGCTCGGCGCCGGGCCAGCTCATCTTCCCCGGTCATCTTGCGCAGCGGCGAATCCGCCGCATCCAGGAAGAACGTGGGCGCGGTGACCTGCTTCCACACCGCGTAGGACTCGGCGGCCCGATAAAGAATGGGGTTGTGCGTGTGATGGCGGGGATCGGCGAGCAACTCGATCTGGCCATCGGCGCGCTCCCGCCCCCAGACGCGCGCGACAGCCAGCGCGCGCTCCGGGGTGAGGCGGGTGTTGCGCTTGGCGATGCGCCGCGCCAACTCCTCGAACGACGGATAGACCCGTTGCTGCGGCGGATCACGCAACGCATCCAGCCAGCCGCTCAGCGCTTTCGGTGCACGCTCGGGCGGCGCGTCCGGCAGCAGCAGCGAATCCAGCAGGACCAGACGCCGGACCCGGTCGGGCCGGACGCCGGCGAACAGACTGGTCGCCTGCCCGCCCATGCTGTGCCCGACCAGCAGCACCGGGTCGGTCGGGCTGAGCTGACTCAGCAGGTTGTCGAGATCGGCGACGTAGTCCGGGAACCAGTAGTGGTCGCCACACCACTCGCTGAACCCGAATCCCCGCCAGTCCGGCGCGACGACATGAAACTGCTCGGCCAGCGCCGAGCCGACGAACTGCCAGCTCCCGCCGGTATCCAGCCAGCCGTGGCAGCACACCAGCAGTGGCTTGTCGGGCCGGCCCCAGTGCCACAGGTGGTAGCGCAAACCGCGCACTCGCAGCACCGAAGATCGCGCGCCGGCCGGCTGGATGCTCCCGGCAGGCAATTTCAAGCAGCCGCGCGCGTCAAATGCGCCCGCAACAACTCCAGGCGATCGTTGCCCCAGAACAGCTGATCGCCGACGAAGAAACTGGGGGCGCCGAACGCGCCGCGCGCCACGGCCTCCTCGGTATTGGCCTTGAGTGCCGCCTTGATATCATCACGCCCGTTCGCGGCCAGTGCCTGCTCCGGGTCCAGGCCGACGGACCGCGCGACATCCGCCAGCACATCCTCGCTGGCGATATCGCGGCCTTCGCCCCAGTAGGCGCGCATGATGGCCTGCGCGAACGCCTTACCAACGCCCTGCTCCTCGGCGACCAGCGCCGCCCGCAGCGCGCGGACCGAGTTGGCCGGAAAGTTCTCCGGCGGCTTCACCGGCACCGCGTAGAACCGCGACCAGTGCTGCAGGTCGTCCATCATGTAGCGGCCCTTGCTGGCGACCGTGAGCGGCGGACGATTGCCGGTGGCCTGGAACACGCCGCCGAGCAGGAACGGCCGGTAGACGAGGGACGCCCCACAGTCGGTTGCCAGCTTTGGCAGCTGCGTTGCCGCCAGATAGGTGTAAGGACTGACCGGGTCCCAGAAGAACTCGATGGTGGCCATGTACGTCTCCGTTGTATTTGTATCGCGGGTGTTGACCCGGCGAGTTACTGCGACTGACTCATCGCATCCGGCGCCAGCTCGGGCCGGAAGTAGTGCTCCGTGATCACGTTACTGAGCTCGGCCAGCTTCGCCTGCAACTCGTCCATGTAGTCGGAGACCTGAGACTGCGGCAAGACCGTCAGGTCCGCCCCGCAGACGCGGGCGCGCAGCGTTCTCGCGACGTTCAGCGGTGACACATGATTGGGCAGCCGGGCCAGGGTGTGACAGATGCTGTCCAGATTCCACGCGATCGACCGCGGGAAATCCCGGTTCTGCGTGAGGAACTGCACGACCTTGGGGCCGGACACGCGCTTGCGCACGTGGCGGCGATACATCTGATACGCGGTCAGCGACAGCAGCACGCTGCGCCACTGGATGTTGGAAAACGGCAGCAGCTCGTCGTCACGCGGCGGCAGCAGACCCAGCGCGGAGGCATCGACGATGCGCGAGGTCATGTCCGCCTGCTCCAGGTTCGAGCCCAGGCGCAGAAAGCGGAACGCCAGATCATGCGACATGTTCTCGCCGATCATCCCGTCGACCAGCAGACAGCCACGAATCACCGTGTCCAGGAATTCCCCGCGCTTGCGCCGTTCCAGCGTGCTCGCATCGGTGTCGCGCACGAACCAGTACAGCTTGTTGATCTCCTCCCAGACCTCGCGTGGCATGACATCGCGAGCGGCGCGCAGAATCGTACGTGCCTGCGCCAGGGACGCCAGGATGGAACCGGGGTTCGCTTCGTCGACCAGCAGGAAGCGGACAACATTCGTCTCGGTGAAACCGTCGTAGCGCTCCACGAAACCCGACCGGCTGCCGGTGATGTCCACCACCGATTCCCAGGCGACGACCGCGCGACGCGGCATGTCGAGAATCAGGTTGGCATGCACGCTGGCCAGTCGCGCGGTGTTCTCGGCGCGCTGCACGTAGCGCCCGAACCAGAACAGGTTGTCGGCCATGCGGGACAGCATCAGCGCGCACCTCGTGTCATTCGTCCACTTCCACGATCCAGGTGTCCTTGCTGCCCCCGCCCTGCGAACTGTTGACCACCAGTGAGCCCTTGACCATCGCCACGCGCGTCAGTCCCCCCATGGTCACGTACTGCGACTCGCCGGACAGAATGAAGGGCCGGAGATCCAGATGTCTGGGTTCGATGGACGACTGGTCGCAAATGGTCGGGCAAACCGACAGATTCAACGTCGGCTGCGCCATGTAGTTGCGCGGGTTCTTGCGAATCTGCTCGGCGAAGGCCTTGCGCTCCGACTCGTTGGAGCGCGGCCCGATGAGCATGCCGTAGCCGCCGGATTCGTTGGCCGGTTTCACGACCAGCTTGTCCAGATTGGCCAGCACGTGATCCAGATCTTTCTGGCGGTGGCACAGGAACGACGGCACGTTCGGGATGATCGCGTCCTGGTCGAGGTAGTACTTGATGATCTCGGGCACGTAGGCGTAGACGACCTTGTCGTCCGCCATGCCGCAGCCGGGGGCGTTGGCCAGCCCGACATTGCCCTTGAGCCAGGCCCGCATCAGTCCGCGCACACCCAGCATGGACTCCGGGTTGAAAGCTTCCGGGTCGATGAAGAGATCATCCACGCGGCGATAGATCACGTCGACGCGGGTCAGGCCTTCCACGCTGCGCAGATACACGCAATCGTCGTCGCCAACCACGAGATCCGGCCCCTCGACCAGCTCGATGCCCATCTGCTGCGCCAGGTAGGCATGCTCGAAATACGCCGAGTTGTAGACCCCTGGCGTGAGCAGCACAATCAACGGTTCGTCGCCACCTCGCGGCGACAGGCTGGCGAGCATTTCGTAGAGCTCGGCCGGGTATTCGTCGACCGGCAGGATGCTGCTGTGAGCAAACAGCTCGGGGAAGACACGCTTGGTCACCAGGCGGTTTTCCACCATGTACGACACGCCGGATGGCACGCGAAGATTATCTTCCAGCACGTAAAGCGTGCCGTCGCCGTCGCGTACAAGATCCGAGCCGCAGATATGCGCCCAAACGCCGTGCTTGGGACGCATGCCCTCGCACTGCGGACGGTAGTTCACCGACTGCTCCAGCAATTCGCGCGGGAACACGCCGTCCTTGATGATCTTCTGGTCGGTGTAGATGTCCTGGATGAACAGGTTCAGCGCCTGCACGCGCTGTTTGAGACCGGCCTCGGTGCGCGCCCACTCCCGGCTGTCGATGATCCGGGGCAGGATGTCGAACGGCCAGGTTCGGTCGAGCATGTTGCCCTGGGAGTACACGGTGAACGTGATGCCCATGGACTTGATCGCCAGGTCCGCTGCAATGCGACGGTCGGCCAACTCCTCGCGGCTCATGCCGGCCAGGTAGTCGATCAGCGTGCGCGCCGAGGGCCGGGGTTTGCCGCGCGCCTCGAACAATTCATCGAAGAACCCGTTGGGGTCGTAGTCAGACCAGTTCAACGCCACCCCACCCAGTGGTAACGAGGGATCGTGTGCTCATGCGTGGAGGCTCCCATGGAGTGCGCCGCTCCTGCAAGTCCCGGTCATGTCCGCCCGTGAAGGCATCGTGGATCATCGCATCGCCGGGCGATTGCCCTCCTCGTCCTCGGACAGGTCAGGCGGCTCCGGCAACACGATCACGGGCGTCGGTCGCGTCTCGGCCACGCGCCGGTCATGCACGAACCTGGCCAGCGCATCATCCATGACACGATCAAACGCCGCTTCGTATTCGATCAGTTCGATGCCGGGTGGGCCGCCGGTCATCGTGGTGACGATCGCATGCTCATACAGGCCCTGGGTCACCACGTCCGGCTGATCGCCGCCGATCAGCTTCAACGCCACGCTGAACTCGTCGCGGACGGAGTTCTTTACCCGCGTGGATCCCATGGCCATGCCCGTCACCATTCCGGCACGAAACGACCGCTCCGCATCAAAGCGATGATCGATGTCGACCACCAGCACGGGGTCCGACACAGTCAGGGCATCCGGGGAAATAACGCTGGATACGCCCGACCGCTCGATCAGCGACCGGATCCGCTCGTAACCTACGCCCGACCGCACCGGGTCCTCGACATCGTTCGCCTGGTAGCGAACCCGCAGACCGATGCGTTCCGGCAAAACGCCCGGCGCCTGTCCTTCCAGGGAATAGCGGGTATAGGCCGGGTCGAGATAGGAATCGAAGGTCAGGCAGGCACCGAGCACCGACGTCGCCAGGATGACGAGGCATCGCGCCAGACCGCCGACGACCTGCTCGTGTGTGGATGGAGGTGTGTTCATGAACCGACTCCTGTCAGCGCCGACATCGCCGGCATGAATCCCCCCGGTCTTGCGATGTATCGCTACTCGTCCGAGCGCGCGTCCGGTACGAAAATGATCGAATGCGCGTCTCTCTCGGCGGTTCCCAGGTCCTTCAGAAAGCGCGTCAGCACGGTTTCCAGCACACGCTTGTAAGCACCGGGATAGTCGGAGGGCAGCAGGCCATTCGCGCTGCCTCCCGTTCGGGTGACGACCGCATGGTGATAAACGCCCAGTTCGCCACTGTCGTACAGCACGTCGGGCGGCGGCGCCTTCTTGGGATTCTTGAGCGAGACCTGGATGTTGTACTCGTCACGCATCTCGCCTTCACTGCCGCCGAAGGTCACGCCCGAAACCATGCCGGCCTTGCGCGCTTGCCCGGCGTCGAAGGTGTGACTGATCTTCATGACCAGCATGGGGGTGTTGGGCGTTTCCGCCTCCTGCCGGATGATCTGGGTCAGCCGGGACTTGCCCAGAATGTAGGCGACATAGTCACGCGAGGCCTGGGATTCACCCTGGTGCGGACGGCCGTTGACCTCGTACTCGACGCTCACGCCGATCGCCGGCGGCAGAACGTTCGGGGCCTCGAACAGCCGGTCGCGGCCGAATTCCGGGTCCGCAAAGGAATAGATTTGCGGGGCGCACCCGGACGCCAGCGCACCGGCAATCAGGAAGAACAGGACGGTCGGTACCGCACTAACGGTCTGGCGCATGGGCTGATTCTTTCTGTGGGCGAGGGAACGAGCACGATCAGTTTACTTCGACTTCACCTCGCTTCACGAATTCCGCGGGTGACGGACCCTCTGGTGGCGGCTGCCAGCATCCCTTAGACTTTTCGCGTGTTCTCGCACCGCAACATCCATACAGGCTCCGGGGTTTACCCCCGCACGGGCCCCGCCACGCAGCGCTCGTGAGCCAGAACGACGTCATCTTCAAGGGTCGGGTCATGAGTCTGACCGTCCTGCGGCTGAATTCATCGGATACCGAGCGCGTGACCGCGGGTATCGAGACCGAAGTCGCGCGCGCACCCAAGCTGTTCAACGGCCTGCCGGTGCTGATCGACCTGAACCGGCACGCTGTCGACATCGCTCGTGTGGCGGATATCGCGCGTGCGCAGGGCTTGATGCCGGTGGCCGTGGTCGACGCCGACGAGGCAACAGCCGCAACGGCACGCGCCAGCGGGCTGGGCGTGCTCCAGCAGGGCGCGCTGGATACACAGACCGCGCGCCCCCGCTCCGACGAACGGCCGGCGGCGCGTATCGTCGATCAGCCGGTCCGTTCGGGTCAGCAGCTCTACGCCCGCGGCACCGACCTGGTGATTCACGCGCCGGTGAGCGCGGGCGCGGAGGTACTGGCCGATGGCAGCATCCACGTCTATGGGCCGTTGCGCGGAAGGGCGTTGGCCGGCTGTCGCGGCGACGAGAGCGCGAGAATTTTCTGCCAGTCCCTGGAAGCGGAACTGGTGGCGGTGGCCGGGAACTATCTGGTCGCCGAGGACATCGCATCCGAACATCGTGACCGGCCCTCCATGGTGCGGCTGGTCGAAGACACATTGACGATCGAAAACTTGTGATCGAGCAGGCGAGGGAATTGTGGCCAAGATCATCGTAGTGACCTCCGGCAAGGGCGGCGTCGGCAAGACGACCACCAGCGCCTCATTCGCCACCGGCCTGGCTCAGGCCGGCCACAAGACCGTGGTCATCGACTTCGACGTGGGGCTGCGCAACCTCGACTTGATCATGGGCGTGGAACGCCGGGTGGTGTTCGACTTCATCAACGTCATCGCCGGTGAAGCCACGCTCAAGCAGGCGCTGATCAAGGACAAGCGCGTCGAGAATCTTTACATCCTCGCGGCCTCCCAGACCCGCGACAAGGACGCGCTGACCGAAGCCGGCGTCGCCCGGGTCATCGACGAGCTGTCCAAGGACTTCGAATACATCGTCTGCGACTCGCCCGCCGGCATCGAGAAAGGCGCGTTGCTGGCGATGCATTTCGCCGACGAGGCGCTGATCGTGACCAACCCGGAGGTCTCCTCGGTGCGCGACTCCGACCGCGTGCTCGGCATCCTGTCGAGCAAGACGGCGCGCGCGAAATCCGGCGAATCGGTCCGTGAGCATCTGGTCATCACCCGCTACGACGCCAACCGTGTCGCGCGCGGCGAGATGCTATCGGTGGAGGACGTCAAGGACATCCTCGCCATTCCGCTGCTGGGCGTGATCCCGGAATCCAAGGACGTGCTGAACGCCTCGAACCAGGGCTCGCCGGTGATCTCCCTGCCGGACGTGCAGGCCGCCGAAGCCTACAAGGACATGGTGGCGCGCTTCCTGGGCGAAGAGCGCGCTCACCGCTTCCTCGACCCCAGTTCCAAGGGCTTCCTCAACCGGCTATTCGGGGGTTGATCATGGCCTGGATGGACATCTTTCGCGCCAACAAGCCGAGCACGGCGCAGCTCGCCAAGGAACGCCTGCAGGTCATCGTCGCCCATCAGCGCGCCGGCGCGCTGCATGCGCCGGACTACCTGCCCAAGCTGCAGAAAGAGCTGCTGGAAGTGATCCGCAAGTACGTCGCCGTCGGCGAGGACGCGGTGAACATCGAGGTCGAGCGCGATGGCGACACAGAGATTCTGGAACTGAACATCACGGTGCCTAGTTCCAAGAATTGACCGCGCCGTCAGCGGCACGCCAGAAGCCCTGCAACCGCCAAGTCCCAGCTGTTTTCAGGTACTCGGGGTCCACGTCGGTCTCGGATATCGTCACCTCTGAAAACAGGTAACGCCCGTCTGGCGGCCGGTTCCCATGGAGGCGTGAAACCAGCAGCAGGTCCTCGCGAGACTCGTCCAGGAACACCGCCATTGGCACCTGCGTAAATGGCTTGCCGTCGATCACAACCGGATTCACGACCCACGCCTGCTTCTGCTCAAGCGTCGCGCCGTCATACCGGATGACACGACTCGAACACCCCCGGGGACCGATTTGCCCTCGACACTCAAAGCCCAACTGCGTCATCACCACCAGATCCCCTTGGGGCGCCTCACGATCCACCGAGTAGACCTGAAACTCAAGACCGTCCTGACGCCCGAGATCAAGCCGTAAGACACGAGCCATGTCCTCGGCCGGATCGGAGGAAGTCGAGTAAAGTGAACCGCCGGCGTCCATGACTTGGCCATCGTCCAGCTCGAACAAGCGGATGAGGCGCGCACCCTCCGTCGATGACGTCAAGTTTGTGGTGGAAGCCGCCCCCGGCACACTGCCGCTCACGTCGAACTTGTAGACCCAATGCTGATTCGCGAGGTAGACAGCCGCCTGCATGTCATCCACGACTATCGGACCGTCTTCGGCAAACGCTTGCGGGGCAGCGGCCTGATTCCCGGTGACCAGATCGATGGCACGCAGACTGGACACCCCGTCCACCTCAGCCACAACAAATGCTCGGCCCGAGTTATCTACGCCGAAGTTGAACGCGTCGGTGGGCACCGCTACAACGGAAGCCCCACTACCCTGTGCCGTGATGATCTGACTCAGGTCGACAACCGAAAGACGCGCATCGTGTCCGACAATCGCCGTCAGGCCATCCTCTGAAACTTCCAGCGAAATCGGCTGCTTGACCAGCGACACTGTCCAGTGCTGGGCCAGATCACGCGAGTAAACATGCAACGCGTTCGCCGGAAAATCCGACGCCAGCAATACGAGTTCGAGCGCACGACTTTGCGCACCGGAAACAACATTGTGGGACATGAACCGGCGATCAGTGACCGGCAGCGGCGCGTATGTGTCGGAATAGACGGGCTCGTGGTACGTGCCTGGGTCCGGTTCAAACGGCGGATTTGGTGTCAGACCGCCCAAGGAAAACGCACCGAGCGCGAAGGCCGTTGTCTCGTCCACGTCACCGAGCAGACGTGACAGCAACAAACCGCCGGAACCATCCGCCGTGTGAAAGACCTTCAACGCACGCTGAGGCTGCGGCTGCCCATCGACTTGCCGATCAGGGATTCGGAAATCCTGGATCAACCCGAGGTGATCAGCATCCATGACCGTCAAATAGCTTGCGCAGTTCGTGTTGTCCTGGCTTGCACACCCCACGCCGAGATGCTGCTGAACTGCAACGATGGGCTCACCTGCACCCGACTGACTGAGTGACACCCATTGCGCACCAAGCACGAGTGGTTCTCGATAGACAGGGTTTCGCAGCGTGCCATCGTAGATCAGGGCATCGTAAGGGTCATCGGAGTAGATCGCTGTCGCGCCACAGAACGCGGCGAGCGCAAGCCGACCCTCGATTGGATAAAGCGGCCCGCACAGGCCAAAGAAATCGGAAACAGTCTCTCGCAACAACGCCATCTGGCCGTCTGATATGTCAAAAATCAACCGACCGGTCACGCCAGACGTAGAGGTCGGGGAGAGAATCAATCGGTTGACACGACTGTCTAACGTCACGCTCTCGAGATGGAAGCTGACCTCTACGCTCTGCAGCCCAAGTGAACGCAGCGGCAACCGGAACAATCGCGCGCCACCATCCTCGATATCGCCGACCGCATAGACGACGGCATCGTCGTCAATGACCGCGTCGAACACGACTGATGCAGACCCGATCTGGCGACTTGCGAGCACTCGCAGATCCGGCTCACCACTGTCGTTGGCAAGCTGAACCAGCGTAAAGCTCCGGTCGGTTCGCACCACAGCCCGAGTCTGATCTGGCGTAAGTTCCAACTCATCAACGGGTGCGCCGAGTTCGAGCGAAGCCAGCAATTCCATCGCCGGGCTGTACAGGTAAAGACCGGGCCCGGGCTGGTTTCCAACGATCACAAGCCCATTCAACGCATCAGAATAGCGCGCATCAACAACATCATGAGGAAAGACACCCAGTGGTTCGAGCTCCATCTGTGGCGGTGGAACCGGAGCTTGCTCTTGCTCGGGATAGAACGGCTCGACCGGTGCGTTAACAACATAGGTCAGAGAAATCTCGAACGGACTGCCTTCGATCGGCATCTCGCAAGCGCTGTCGATGCAGAATGCAAACGCCATGGCGCCCGTATGAATCCCAGGACCGATCTCCGAAGGTGGTACAAATTGGAAACTAAGGTCACCCGTCGTCTGCGTCCGGGCTGTGATTGACACGTCCTGCAGCATGTCCGGTGGCTCGGTGGACGCCACATAAAGCCCGCTCTCGGGCACGTTCGAAACCGTGATACCGATGGTCTCGGTAACCGGATATGTCCACGTCGATTCCCTTTCGACCCGCACACTGGTCTCCCCCACGCTGACCACTGGGTCGCGCGGTTGGGATGAGCCGTCTGACCCGCCGCCTCCGCAGGCGTGCATTGCGGCCGCCCCGACCCACACGAAAAGCGTGAAAATAACCCGCCTGACTGACATCACTCGTTCCAGGGCGGCCACCCCACCCGTTGGTACTGATAGATAAGTTGGCAGAACGGCTGTCGTTAGCCGCAGCCTCGACACCGTCCGCCGTAGTTACAAATCATCCAGGTTTTTCGGCCAGCTGTCCTTCAGCAGCCGGGACAGCGATCTGTCCGCCAATAACCGTCCATCGGTCTGGCATCGTGCGCAGTAATTCGCCTCGCGATCAGCGTAGACGATGCGCTGCACCGGCGAACCGCAGTCCGGACAGGGCTTGCTGTAGCGTCCGTGCACGGCCATCTCCGGTCGAAACGCCGTGACCTTCTTCGGCCAGCCACCGCTCGCCTCCGCTTCCTCACGCAAACGGTTGGTCCATTCGGTGAGCACCGCGTGGATCGCGGCGTGCAACACACGCAACTCGTCATCGGTAAGCTGGTCGGTCATCCGGAACGGCGACATCCGTGCCCTGTGGAGAATCTCATCGGAATAGGCATTGCCGATGGCTGACAGGATGCGCGGATCGGTCAGCGCGCGCTTGAGCGTGTGCCGCTGTTCGCGCAACCGCCCCGAGAAAGATTCGAAATCCGAATCGAAGACTTCGAGCCCACCGCGATGCGCGTCCAGCGCCTCCGCCTCGCTGGCGAACAGGTGAATTGATGCGCGCCGCTTCTTGCCGGATTCGACCAGCTGCAGACTACCCGTGTCGAACTCGAAGGCCGCCAGTCCGCTGCCCTTGGGCAGCTTTGAACCGGCAGGCTTCCAGTGCAGGCGGCCCAGCAGCATCAGGTGGATCACCGCGCTGAATCCACCATCGAACACCAGCACCAGACGCTTGCCGGCCCTCGCCGTGCGGATCAGCGTTCGTCCTGCGAACTCGGCCGGAGACGGCTCCACCGTCCGCAACACGAACGGATTGCCCAGCCGCAGCGCGGACAGGCGTTGATTCAAGGCCCTGTGCTCGAGGCACTCCAGGTAAACCGTGAGGTCAGGGTATTCCGGCATGCCTGCGCCCGCCGCGAATGTCCGTCAACGATACCCCGGAACCCGTCCCCGCTCAGAGCCTCGGCGCCGCTCCGCGCCGACGCCACAGGCCAAGCACCAGCCATGGCAGGAGCCACATCCAGCCCAATGCTCCGCCCGCACCACCCGACGGCCCGACATCGGACGGCTCAACGACGTCTCCGTCCGGGAAGGTGTAGCGCCAGATGCCGCGACCGAAGGTGGCAGCGAACAGCTCGTACTCCGCGCCAGGACGCAAACGCAGGTAGTTCACCGGCACATTTGGCAGCCCGGTGCCCAGCGGGGCCCACTCACTGCCGTCCAGATCGCTGGAAATGAAGGCACCGATATCCGTCCCGATGATGAGCTGACCATTGCGGATGACGACCGTATCCGCCTCGACACGCGGAAGGTTGCCGGAGATATCGACAAAGGTCTCGCCGGCATCGATCGACTTGAACACGTTGCCGGTGCCGAGATTCGGATTGGTGTCCAGGTAATGCCCCGGTGGGATGATATTGGCGACATAGCCGGCGATGGTGACGTAGACCACCTCCGGATGCTCGGGATCGAAATCGATGCCGGTGATCTTGCGATTGTCCAGCCCCGCTGCCTCGGCGAAGTGCCAGCCATCGCTGGTCCCGGCCAGCGCCGGCGCATCCCCTGCGACATTCGTGGCGATGCCGTTCTGGAATGGCAGGGTATCGCCAGTGTGACCACAGCTGCCGCAGAACCCGGCATAGGTGTAGTCGCCAATGGTTCGCAGGGATGTGGTGGTGTTCGGCGCACCGGTCACGCTGTTGTTGCCCAGATTGAACACCTCGATCCAGCCACCGCTGGTCACGGTCTGGGCCTCGAGGGTTTCAAAGATTTCCTGCGCCGCCGTCACCATGTGCTGTGCATCCAGCGGGTCCATGACGAACCAGTTGGCGAAGTTCACCTCGGTATAAGGCGGCGCGATGCTGCTGGAACTCTGGCCACGATTGGTCGTTCGACGCAGCCCGCCGTTCTGGGACTCGGTGTAGCTGATGTCGGAGTTGTCGGGGTCGACCTCCGCGTAGAACCCGTCCGCGCCGAAATCCATGATCTGCTCACGGGTGTCCGGTTCGATATGACCGCTGCCGTTGTCCTGAAGCCCCCACCACACGGTCCCGTCCTTCGCGACCGCCAGACCATAGGGCAGCAGGGTGTACATGCCGGTGCTGGCGCCCGTGCCCCAACCGCGATTGTTCATGCGCTCGCCGTCACCAACGCATTGCTTGTAAACCCCGCCGTCATTGCCGACGAACAGGCAAACACCACCATCGCCGGTGGGAATGTACAGTCCGGCATGCTGGTCGGGATGGGTGGTCGTGGGCGCGGTAATCGCCGAGTACTGACCGATCACCTCGAAATCGGCCGGGCCCAGCTGCAATGCCCCGTTCAGGGGCACGGGCAGACTCTCCGTCCGGTTCTGGAACACCTCCTCCAGGCCGAACGTCATGCGCGTCGGAATGCCGTTGAGCTGTCGCGTGGGGTCAACCTCGACCCATTCGTTGTACCAGGCCTGGACACCGGCCAGAAAACTGAAGCTGCCAGACAGGCCGCCGATCTCGATGGGGTCCGCCATGCGGGTCCAGCTGTCACCAAAATCAGGCGATACATAAAGACCACCGACCGCGGTCGTCAGCGGCAGGCGGGTGACATCGTCCAGTGGCTCGCCCAGCAGCGACAAACCCTCGTTGAAGTTCACCGAGTCCTGCACCAGCGCGTAAACGTAGCCGTGATCCTGTTCCGGCCCGGTCGCCACACCCAGCTCGATGCGCCCGAGACGATCTTCCGGGTGGAAGGCGGTCGGATCCTCGATTCGTTCGGCGGACACGTGCAGACGCTCGAAGCTGCCCGCAGTGCCGTCAACCGAGCGGTACAAGCCATTGCCCACGCCCTGCGGATTGCCATCCTCGAACAGCTTCTGTCCGCTACGCCAACCGACCGCGGCAAGCACCGGACACCCACTGTCGCCGCAGACGATGCCGGTCGCACCACCCGGGTGCTGGACGACCACGTCGGTGACGAAATTCGCGAACTGGCAAACGCTGCCGAATTCCTCCACACCCTCGCAACCCGGCGCCGTTGGCAGACGCAGGTTGGTGAAACTGCGACCGGCGTCATCGGAGCGGAACAGCCCCTTGGTCGACGCCACGTAGACGATATTCGGGTCGGAGGGATCCAGGTCGGCGTTGTAGACCTGCGCACCGTCCGGGAAGCCCGCGGACTGGTGCCACGACGCTCCCAGATCATCACTCCAGAACGTGCCCAGCCCCATGTACCCGGTATTGCCCATCGCCGACTCGCCGCCCGCGGCGATGAGCGTGCCGCCCTCGGCCGGCGTCCAGACCACGGCACCATTCACCTGGCTGGGCAAGCTGTCGCCCACGGAAACCCAGTGGTCGGCCAGTGTGGTCACATCACCGTCCACGGCCTCGCTCATCCAGATGCCGCCCGTTCCCACCGCCGCGAACAGGCGATGGTTGTCCGGATCATAGGCAAAGTTGTCCACGCGGCCCGCCTGGCGCATGTCGCCATCGATGAGTTCGCCGATGCCATAGGGTTCCCACTGCCCATCGGCGTTGGGGACGACCTTTTGACGATCCAGCAGGGCCTTGCGGGTGGCGACAGCCTGCCTGAAGGCACCCTCGGGGACGGTGCCTCGCGCCCTCAGCAGATCTGCTCGGGCCTGAAGACGCTCAAGGCTTGACGCGATGGTCTTGCCGGACGCCGGCGGCGGTGCCGGCCGCTGCATCTGATTGAATTGCATGAGCACGAATACGCCCACGCCGATCCCCACGCCAACGCCCGCCAGCGTCCCTGCCCGCTCCCACATGCCGCTCTCTCCCGAATTCCCCATGACAACCGACAGCGCAGGCGCTGCGGCGGATGATCAGTCCAGCTCGGAGGGCGGTCAGCACAGACCATGCCGCTTTCACGCCCGCCGGGGCGCAAAACGACGTCTGCTGATCGGGATCAGGTCCCGAGATCGATCGCGTCGATGTTGTTCTCGTCGGCTTCCAGCGCCTCGCGGGTGCGCTGCTCCAGCGCCTTCTGGGCTTCTTCGATGGCCCGCAGACGACGAATTTCGGCAAGCGTATGTTCTTCCCACTTCGCGGCCGCCTTGAAGGTGGAGCGGTCCTGCTTGGCGCGGCGGAACGCCTGCAACGCGTCTTCGTAATCCTTGGCGTTGAAGTGGGCCATGCCCAGCAGCAGACGGTTGCCCGCGGCATTCTTCAGGCCGCCCATCTGATCCGCCCGGGCGGCGGCGGCGGCGGCTTGCTTGTACTCACCGGCATTGAAATGCACGCCGGCCAGTCGCGCCATGAAGATGCCGTCACCACTGATCTCGGCGGCGCGGGTCAGCGCGGGGACGGCCTTGTCCCGTTCGTTGGCCTGCGCCCAGGCGTTAGCCAGGGTCTCCAGATTCTTGTTGGTCTCTTCGACCTGTCCGGCCTTGATGGCATCCTCGATGATCCGGCCGGCCTGATAAGGGACTTCCTGTCCGAGCCACATGTAGGCCAGGTTGAGCACCTCGTTCTCGGACTTCAGCGAACCGTGCTGGTAAACGGCGTCGTAAACGGCCAGGCGGTCGGCGTCGCGACCCAGCTCGCTGTACATGCCGGCCAGCTGCTTCATGTAGCCGACGGCGGGGTCGATACTGATCAACTCCTCGTAGACCTCGGCGGTCTTGGCGTAGTCCTTCTTGGCGTAGTAGAGGGCCGCCTTCAGCCGCAGCCAGGATTCCTGGACCGGCTTGCCTTCAGCCTTCTCCAGCGCAATCGCCTTGTCGAGGTTGGTCAGCGCCTTGTCGTAATTCTCCTGCTGGTAATACGCCTGGGCCAGCATGATGTGCGCGGTGGGCGTCGGCTGGTCGATCTCACTGAGCCACGACTCCATGAACCGGATGCACTGATCGTACTGCTCGGTCTGGAAGTACAACTGGGCAATCGTGTACTTGGCCTGCTGCTTGAGACCATCCGTCGCATCGGGCTCGCGCAATACGTTGCGGTAGGCGGAAATCGCCTCGTTGTACTTTTCCTGGTTCGCGTAGATGAACGCGTAGAAATTCCACAGCTGCGACTTGGCGTAGCTGTTCAGGCGGTCGCTGCCCTTGAGCTTGTCCAGCTCGGCGATGGCTTCGTTGAACCGATTGGCCTCCGCCAGCTCCTGAGCCTTGGTCAGGGCATCGAAGGTTCTCGCATCAATGGCGCCCTGCTGTGCGTGCGCGGCAAATGCGACGCAGCCACCGAGCATGGCGGCGGCAATTCGGAACTTCGTGCGAGACATGGTCATTGCCGGCTACTTCTGCAACTGGAAGGTGATGCGAGTCCGTACGCCATGGCTTTCGATCGGCTCGCCATCAACCACGCGCGGCTTGTACTTGTAGCGGCTCGCCGAGTCGATCGCGGCTCTCTCGAAAATCGAACTGCTCGACTCGACAACCACGGGATCACGCACGGTGCCCGACTTGGTCACGGTGTATTCCAGAATGACGTAACCCTCGAGCCCCCGGCTCATCGCCGCCCGCGGATACCGCGGCGCCACCTTGACGATCGGCAGATACTCGCCGTCGCTCGCCGACAGGCCCGCGCCGATGCTCAGGTCCAGATCCGTTGCCACTTCACTGGGCGCACCCAGCTGGCCGACCGTCGCGTTGCCGTCGATCTGATCGAAGGCCTGCTCAGGCACTTCCGGCGGCGGGGTGTCATCCAGCTCGGGTTTTTCGGGCTTTTCCACCGAGCGCTGGCGCTGGATTTCCTCGTCGGGCATGACGATATCAGGCAGCTTGACCACCGGCGACTTGTCCAGCTCGCGGTCGGCGAACTCGATCAGCGACACCATGATCAGGATCAGCGCTGCGGTGATCAGTAACGCCGGTGGAGCAACCAGCAGTGTGCGGATGACGCCCTGCATCGAAGCCTCCGGTGATCAGCGGTTTTCGGTGGCCAGCGACACCTTCTCAGGCGGCACCACCTCGCGGGCCTGATCCAGCACTTCGGTGAAGGTCTTCACCGACGCCAGCTCGTCCGCCTGAATCACGACACCACCTTCGGGATTCTCGGCGTGCAAACGCTCGACATTCGCCCGGACGGAGCGGATGTCCACGCGACGCTGGTCGATCCAGATGCTGTTGTCGTCACGAATCGCGATCAGCACCGACGGATTGTTCTTCTGCTCCGCCGTGTTCGCCTGCGGCCGGTTGACCTCGACACCGGTCTCCTTGACGAAGGTCGCCGTCACGATGAAGAAGATGAGCATGATGAAGACCACGTCGAGCATCGGCGTGAGATCGACATTGCCCTCGTCTTCGGCGTCATCCTGTGACGAAAATGAACGTGCCATCGTTTTAGCCTCCGATCAGTGCACCGGCTCGAGCTGCGCATCCACGCGCGCCCGCCGTTGGCTGATCAACTGATTCAGATAGATGTTGGCGAACAGGCCGGACAGCGCCGCGACCATGCCGGCCATGGTCGGAATGGTCGCGCGCGAAACACCGCCCGCCATGGAACGGGCGTCCCCGCCGCCGGTGATCGACAGAACCGTGAACACCTCGATCATCCCGGTGACGGTGCCGAGCAGGCCGAACATCGGGCACAGCGCGATGAGTATCTTGATCAGGCGCAGGTTCTGTTCGATCTTGACCCGCATCTCCGAGATCAGCTTCACCCGCACGGCGTTCCCGTACCACGAGGATTTGTCCGCCCGCTGGTCCCAGGCCTTGAGCGCATCGCCCAGATCCCGCCTGAAGAAGAACATGCAGTAGGCGAAGCGCTCGAACAGCAGCACCCACATGACGAAGGTCAGCACCGCAATCAGGACCAGGACGATACCGCCCGATCCGAAGAAATTGGCGATGGCCTCCTGGGCGTCGAGTAGCAGCAGCACGAGTCAGTCGCTCCCGAGACTACCGACCGGCGCGTTCGGCCACGATGCCGGCACTCTGCTCTTCCAGCACGTGCAGAATGCGCTTGGCCCGTGCGAACAGCATGGCGTGCAGCAGCATCATCGGGATCGCGACGATCAGACCCAGCACCGTGGTGATCAGCGCGCTGGAGATACCGCCGGCCATGGCCTTGGGATCTCCGGCGCCGTAGATCGTGATCGCCTGGAACACGATGATCATCCCGGTCACGGTCCCGAGCAGCCCCATCAGCGGCGCCACCATGGAAATGATCTTGATCATCGGCAAACCGCGATGGATGGCCGGACGCTCCTTGATGATCGCTTCGCCGAGCTTCAGCTCCAGCGTCTCGACATCGTCGTTGGCATGCTCCTGACCGACCTTCATGATCCGACCCAGCGGATTGCCCTCCGACGCCTCGCCGGACTTGCGCTGCTTGCCCACCTGCGCGGACAGCATCCACAACGCCGCGAAGCGCCACAACGCAATCAGCAAACCGAAGATGCCCACACCGGTGATGACGTAGCCGACCAGCTTGCCCTGGTGCCAGCGCTCGATCGTCGTCGGTGAGTTGATCAGCGCCTTCAGATAGCCACCGCCCGCCGCTCCGGTCGGGTCAATGCCCACCGGGGTGAAACCGGACTGAGCCGATTGCAGGCTGCGGGCCCCGCCGCCATAACCCTGCGGCTGACGCGGCAGCACCGAAACGGCCTGCGTGCCTTCATCCCACGACAGGTAGTCGCCGTCGGAGACGAGATTGAACAGGCCAATGCGCACGATCTCGCGATCCTGCGTCGTGCCGACCTTGGTCGGGTACTTGGCCACCGACGCGGACTCGGTCATCTCGCGGTGCAGCTCGAACCAGAGCTGCTCGATCTCCTCCACCGTCGGCAGATCGGTGTCGTCGTTCATCTTCTTGATCAGCTCATCAAGAAACGCCTGACGGCCGGAGAACTGGCTGCTGGTAATGGAGTTGCGCAGCCGCGCGCGAAGATCGCCCGCGGTACCGGTCAGATGACCGAACAACTCCTTCAGCGAGCCCAGGCGCTCGTCACGCTGCGCCCGCTTCTCCTCGACCTTCAGTTCGTTGGAGTTGAAGGTCTTCTCAAGACTGTCGGACTGGCGTTCCAGTTGAGCGATGCGCTGCTCGGCCTCACGGATCAACCGATCCTGCTCCGCCTTGTCAGCCAGGAACGCCTGCTCGCGCTTGCGGTTTTCCTCCCGCGCCTTCGAACGGCCTTCCTTCACTTCCCTCAGCAGTTCGCGCATGGACAGATCATCGTCCTGCGCCGCCGCCTGCGTGAGGGGTCCCGCGGCGATCACGGCCACTGCGGCAACCGATACCCAGCGTTTCATGGTGCGCTTGGCCATTATTCCGTCTCCGCTGCGACAGGGGCGGGAATGGGCAGGGTCACCAGATCGATGGACGCCTGCTTCTTGGACATCTTGATGCCTTCGCGAATGCTGTTCCGGTAGGTACCGGCATCCAGCTTCTTCCAGGCTTTCTCATCGTGGTTCCACGCCACGGTGGTGGCCGCATCGCGTGTCTGCGCGACCAGGGCGACACGCCCGACGCGAAGCACGTCGACCTCCTTCTCGTCACCATCGATCGTGATGATGTCCTGGTAGGTGTCGATCTTGCGGCCGTAGTCATTCTCGATCTGGTAGGCCTCGAGGACCTGGCGGAACTTCTCCGCCACGTTCAGATCGGGTTTCTGCACGCTGTCCTGCACGAAAGCGATGCGTTCCAGACGCTCGGTCTCATGGAACGGCAAGTCGATTTCGACGAAATCGGTCAGCGCGTCGGTCATCCGGGTGATCAGCGGCAGCATCTGACGCTCGATCTGCGCAACCTGATCGATCGAGGCGTCGAAACGCGAGATCAGTGCTTCCTGCGTCTCGATCTGGGTCGACAGCTGCTTGTTGTACTGCTCGAGGCCCTCGACCTGCTTCAGCAGCGCGCGGTAGGTGATGAGCTTTTCCTGCTTGGCCTCGACAATGCCGTCGATCTTCTCCTGCGACTTGCGCCCTTCTTCGGCCTTGGCCTTGCCCTCGCTGACCACACTGTTCAGCGATTGCGCGGACACGCCGAACGCGGCCACACATCCAAGCGCCAACGCGGTCGACCGCAACCAGTCGATCCCGGAGGAATCCTTCATCACTTCTTCCTCATCCAGTTATTGGTTCAGCGCATGCGGCGGGAAGTCACCGTCCACGCAAGTCTCCCGAGTACGCCTCAATCTTGCCGGCGCTCGCCTCCACCACCTACGCGGCCATTTTGGCCAAGCGGTGGAAGCCTGCGAGCCTGACACTCGGGAAGTTAAAAATCCATGAATCCGGTGAGATCAAGAGCCTTGCCGCAGGCGCACCAGTTGCCCCCACCGGCAATCGTTCTTCTCTCATCCGGCCATCATCACCCGCAACGAAAGAAGTGAGGAAAAGCGGCCGCATCCCTGCCAATGCCGCTTTCCCTCACTGGGATCAATGATCTGCTGTCAGATCAAGATCAGAGCGTGCCCGGAAGCGTCCAGCCTTCCCACCACGCGGAGGTGGCATCCGGATCGACCGCGCCGATGTAATCGGTCTGATCGAGGAAGTCCGGAATCGCGGTGCTGTTGCTGTTGCTCGCATTGAAGGCCGCGAAGTCCGTCGGCGTGATACCGTTGGCAGCGGCCAGCGTGGCGGCGTACAGCGCGTTCAGCGCCGGATCCATCGTGCTCACCGGAGCCGTCTGGATGTTGTTCGTCTGGTTCGTCGCATCGGTCTCGAACGTGGCGGCGTCACAGATGAACTGGTTGATATCCAGCGCAGGCGGGTTGGCCGTGGCGTTCTGCTGAGCGGCCATGCCTTCCACTTCCATGCACACGTCCGGTGTGCCGGCAGTGGCATCGACGTCGATGATGGTGTGGTGGAAGAAGCCACCGGTGCCCGCCTTCAGGCGGAAACCGGCATCTTCCGGGTCACCGTCACAGACGAACGTGGCGTTGGCGATGGTCGGGATCGACAGCGGGGAGGCCGCACCTTCGGTATCGGCTTCGACGCAGTAGTCACCTTCATCCGCAGCCTGCACGGCCAGCAGGTACTGGATGTTGCCGACGTAGCCTTCGTCCCAGTCCAGCGACTCGTCACCGTTGGCCGTCAGTACAACGTACTTGGCGTTCACAGCACCGCCGTAGAACTCGACGCCATCGTCAAAGTTGCCATGCACCTGGATGTACTCGACGGTGGTACCGGAACCCACGCCCACGAAGGAGATACCGTTGATTTCGTTACCGACGGCGAATTCGAAGCCGCCTTCGGCCACGATCACGTAGCGCAGCACGCCACTGTCGTCATCGGGCGTGAAGCCACCGGCGAAACCGGATTCACCTTCCGCGTCGATGTTGCAGGCCGTGCCGGCGGTGCACTGGTTGTGGTTGCCGTAGCCGTGCAGGATCAGACCGCCCCATTCCTGGTTGCCGTCGAAGCCTTCGTCTTCCGAGGAGAAGATGATCGGTGCGGTGGCCGTGCCTTCCGCCATGATCTTCGACCCGCGGGTAATGATCATGTTGGAGAAGCCAGGCGCGGCGATGATCTGCGTGCCGGGCTCGATCTCCACGGTCACGTTGAGCACCGGCGTGGTGCCGTCGCCACTGACCAGAGTGCCTTCGGTCGCGGTCATTTCGCCGTTGCCGTTACCCACGGTCACGCGGCCATTCATGTACCAGATCGTGTCGGCGGTCAGCGTGATGTCAGACGTCACGTTGGTCGGCAGCTGGCAGACGTTGTCGCCCTCCGAGGTCTGCTGACGCGAGGTCGCAAAATCCGGACAGATCGAGAACGGGTTATCGGTCACGGGACCGCCGCCACCGCTGCCTTCCACAACAATCGAGGTTTCGTCGCCTTCGGTGCAGCCGTGCAAACCCACAGCGGCTGCGGCGACGGTGCTCACCAGCAATAATTTCGAGAACTTCATAACAACTCCGTCAGTTTCGTTGAGTCACTTGGGGGTCACACGGGGTGACAAGCGTGCACTCGGTTAAAAATTCCAATCGATTCCTGCTTCAAGCGTCACGCCCTGCTTGTACTCCTGGAATACCTGGCCGCCCTGCGTGAACTCGACGGTTTCGTCCAGAAGATTTCCTGCCTTGGCCTTGAAGACCAGGGATTCGGTGATGAAGGCCTTGTAGTTGAGGTCGAGGTCGAACCTCGGCTCCTCCACAACATCCGGCAGATCGCTCAGACCAACGTCCACGATGGTTTCGCCGGACTGGTTGATCAGCATCGTCAACTCATGGCGGATGGCGCCCGCGTAATCGTCGTAGCCAACAGCCAGGTTGAAGGTGTAGTCCGGCTGACCCTGAAGCTTGCGGGTCTGGCCGCCATCCAACTCGATTTCGGACTCGATGAGGCTGGCATTGAGCGCCACGAAGATGGAGCGAAAGCCCCCCTCATTGATATCGAAGTCACGACGACCGTCGAACTCGATACCGTAGATGTCGGCCTCCTCCCCGTTCTGGAATGTGCGGGAGTTACCAGCGGTCCCCGACGCCTGCAGCAGCACGCGCTCGATCGGGTCCTCAATCGTCTTGTAGAAGGCCGCAACACTGAGACTTTCGTCTTCGTCGCCGTACAGCTCCCAGCGCAGATCCAGGTTGGTAACCTCGGAGACCTTCAATGCCGGGTTGCCTCGCACTCGGAAGTTGAACTGGTTGTCGTAGAACGTCGCGTTCGAGGTTTCCTTGAAGTCCGGGCGCGACACCGTGCGGCTGGCGGCAAAGCGCAACTGCTGGCTGTCGCCGATCTCCCAGTTCAGCGCCAGGCTCGGCAGCAGGATGTCCTCATCAATCGACGAGAGAACCGCGGAGCCATCACCCTGAATGGAGAAGGTCTCGGTCGTCTGCTCGTAGGCTTCGTAGCGCACACCCAGGATCACCTGGTAAACGTCCGCAAAACGCTGGGTGAACAAGCCGTAGACACTGTTCAGATCGAGCTCCGCCTCGTAGCTGTCACTGGGCAGCGTACGATCGGCGAACGCCAGACCGGTGCTCTGATCACCCGTGATGTTGTCCAGCGTGATGACGTCACTGACCAGCAGATTCGGTGAGTTCTGGTCGTACTGCGATTCGTTGCCGATGTAGCCGAACGCCTGTGAATCGGAGTCGCGCTCGCGATGAATCAGCTGAATCCCCGATTCGAACGATGCGGCACCCAGACTGTTGTCGAACAGGTATTCCCAGTCGGTGGATGCATCGAGATTGTCGTCCGACAAATCGTCGTAGCGGCGCACCAGTTCCGGCACGATCAGGTCGTAGACGCCATCGCCGCCCTCGAGATCGAAACGCACTTCACGGCGATCGGGCGCGTAGCGGCGGGCATTGCTGCCGGTGATCTGCCAGCTGGCGACCAGCCCGCTGTTCTGGCCGAGCACATGCTCACCGGAGAACTGCTGCGAGAGGAACTGACGCTCTTCCCACTCGATGCTGTAGCGGTAGGACTCGGAGCCGGAGTCGCCATCGCGACCCTGCGACACGCGGGTGGCCGCCTCGGTGGAACGGGAAACGACAGACGTGGACTGGAAGCTGTTGTCCCCCACGTTCATCCCCAGCGAGAGCAGCCCGCTGGTGTCGATGGTGTTGGAGGCTTCCTCGAAGGTGAAGTCATCGAAGACGCCACCATCCGTGTTGTAGCTCCGGCTGACGCCCTCCGCTTTCTGATCCCAGTCGTTGCGGTAGTTCGCCGCCGCAAAGAAACCGACCTCATGGCCGCCCACGGTGAACAGGTTGCCGTAGTTCGCTCCAAGCGAGACTTTCGGCGCTGCCGTGGCGGAGCCGAGATCAAGATCGTTCATCAGCTGGACCGCAGCCACCTGGTTCAGTGCCTGGCGCGTCCCGTCGCTGAAGCTGCCTTCACATTCCACGCAGTTCAGCAACGCGGAGATCGCTTCAACCCCACCCGGGACATCACGCGACCCGTCATCGAAGCCGAACGCGTCGTAGTCGCCACTGATTGGATCGAACGCGACTTCGTCACCGGTCAGGCCATCGGTGTAGCCCAGGCTGAACGAGAATTTTCCGGCAGCTTCGTCGGGGAACGTACGGGTGTTGATCACCAGGTTCCCGCCCGTGCTTTCACCGGGCATGCTGGCGATGAATGACTTCTTCACGTCCAGCTGCTTGACGATATTGCTGGGGAACAGATCCAGCGGGACCTCACGCTTGGTGGGGTCCGTCGACGGCAGCGTTGCACCATTGAGCGTCGTGGTGATGTAACGACCACCCAGACCACGGATGAAGACGAAGCGACTGCTCTGCACCGTCACGCTCGGCACCCGGACGACGGAAGCGGCCACGTCAGTGTCACCAAAGCGAGCCAGCTGCTCGATGCCCAGAGTCTCGATCACGTTGACCGAATAGCGTTCGGATTCGCCGAACGCGGAGGGGTTGAACGTGCCGAGAACCACCACTTCTTCGATGTTGGATGATGCGGCGGTGGACCCGTACTGATAGCGCCCCTGCAAGGTGATTCCGCTGACGACACGCACCGACTCGGTTTTGGGCGTGCTCAGTGAGGGGTGGCTGATCTGCAGGTCGTAGACGCCACGCGGCAGTTCCAGGGTGAAGCTGCCATCGTCCTGCGTCTGAACGGTTTCACTCACCTTGGGCACGGAGACCGTCGCGCCCGCCAGCGATTGACCGTCGTTGCGAATTCGGCCGTTCAGCGTTCCCCTGGGAGCCGACACCCGATCACGGGCCGTTTCGGTCACGAAATAGCTCTCGACGAACTGCTGAGGCTCCTCCCCGCTCTGGAGCGAAACCGTGATGTCGACCAGCTGACCGGCTGCAGAGGTGAAGTTGAACCGGTGCACCTCGACGCCACCCAGCAGAACGGCGACACCGTGCCGCCCGGCATCGAGATCAAACGTCGCGGAACCGCTGGCGTCGAGGATCTTGCTCTGCTCGCCATCGAGAACCACCTCGAGGCCGGTCGCAGCGGAACCGTCTTCGAACGCGTACAGCACCAGCTCGTCCGCGGCGCTCGCGACGCTGACGCCGACCGCAAGCGCTACCGCGAGGATTCCTCTCAGGCTTCGCAGGTTCATCTCAGTTCCTCAAATCGAAAATTTCTGTCGTGCCCAACGTCGTATCGCCTCAACGAACACGACGTTCGCAACCGAAACGCCCCGACTACGCGCAAGCGTCTCGGCCATACGGTCTGTCGCGTGGAATCCCTGACGCCGGCGCAAACCCCGTGGCGCTCCCTGATGCTCCGAAACGGCCTTGCCGCTCGCAGCCGCCCGGCCGCCCTTGTTCCCTGAAGTCGGAGGTCGGGTCGCATGTGTCGACTGACCTCAAATGCTGGGCGCAGAGAGTAAGAGCCGAATTTGACGGTCGTGTGACAGGCGCGAAATGACCCTCGATCCACGCGCATGCGCTCGCCGTGGTGCGCGTTGTCGCCAACGGCGTTGCATCCGGACATCACTCTCGATCGAATGGACGCATCGAATGTGGACTCGCAACCGGATGGACTCGATGCAACTCGTCACGACCTATGTCACCGGCTTTGCGGCCATCACCCTGATGCTGGTGGCCACCTGGCTTCTGCAACTGCGCACCCGGAATGCCGGGCATGTGGACATCACCTGGTCGTTCTCGCTGGGCGTGGCCGCGCTGATCTACGCCGTGTGCTCCGATGGCGACTCCACCATGCGCCTGCTTGCGGGCACGCTCGGATTGGTCTGGTCCGCGCGACTCGGTGGCTACCTTTATTTAAGGAATGTCGGCGCCCCCGAGGACAGCCGCTACACTGCCCTGCGAGAGAAGTGGGGCCAGACCCAGGACCGGAACATGCTGCTGTTCTATCTGTTCCAGGGGCTGATGGCTTGGATACTGAGCCTGCCCTTCCTGATCGTGGCGACGCGCCCCGATGTCGCGCCTGCGCCGTTGCTGGTGCTGGGCGTGCTGATCTGGGCCATCTCGGTACTCGGCGAGGCGCTGGCGGACTACCAGCTCATGCGCTTCAAGGCCAACCCGGACAACCGCGGCCAGGTCTGCCGCGACGGCCTCTGGTACTACTCGCGACACCCGAACTACTTTTTCGAATCCCTGCACTGGGTGGCCTATGTACCGCTGGCGCTGGGGAGTTCCTGGTGGTGGCTGACGTTGATCAGTCCGGTGCTGATGGCCTGGCTGCTGCTCAAGGTTTCCGGCGTACCCGGCGTGGAAACACCCGAAGGCAAATCCAAACGGGCCGGTTACGACGAATATGTCAGGACGACAAGCTCGTTCATTCCCTGGCCCCCGAAAAAGGCTTAAGCGATGCCCTCAGCAATCGATCTCTGCGAACGCGGACTGATTCCCGACCGACTGGCCCGTGCCGGCATGCGCCGCCTGATCCAGAAACGCCTGGACAGCGAGGAGGCGACGGACCCCGAAGCTCGCTCGGATACCGTGCGGCGCCTAGTCAGGGAATGGTCACAGGGCGAGATCGCGGAACAGACCGACGCCGCCAACGCGCAGCACTACGAGGTCCCGGCGGAATTCTTTCTGCGCTCGCTGGGCGAGCGTCTGAAGTACAGCTGCTGCTACTACCCGACCGGACGTGAAACCCTGGAGCAGGCGGAGGACGCCATGCTGTCGCTCTACGCCGAGCGCGCCCGGTTGCGCGACGGTCAGCGCGTGCTGGACATCGGCTGTGGCTGGGGCTCGCTGACACTGTGGCTGGCCGAACACTATCCGAACATGGAGATCGTGTCGGTCTCCAATTCCAGTGGACAGCGCGAATTCATCGAACAACAGGCCCGGGAACGCGGTCTGAGCAACATTCACGTGATCACTTGCGACATCAACGTGTTCGACCCCGCCGCCCATGGCGAGTCGGCACCGTTCGACCGCGCGCTGTCAGTGGAGATGTTCGAGCACATGCGCAACTACCGCGAACTGATGCGCCGGATCAGCACCTGGCTCAAGCCGGACGGCCTGCTGTTCGTGCACATCTTCGCGCATCCGCATCTGGCCTATCCCTACGAGGACCGCGGCGACTCCGACTGGATGACCCGCTACTTCTTCAGCGGCGGCGTCATGCCCTCCCAGCATTTGCTGATGCACTTCCAGGAGCACATGCGCATTGCCGATCACTGGTGGGTCAACGGCCAGCACTACGAGAAGACCTCGAATCAGTGGCTGGAACGCATGGACGCCGAACGCGACACCATCCTCCCGCTGTTCGAACAGACCTATGGCACCGCGCGCGAGGGCCGGATCTGGTTCCAGCGCTGGCGCATGTTCTACATGGCGGTGGCGGAGTTCTTCGGCTATCGCAACGGCGGCGAATGGGGAGTCGGTCACTATCTGTTTCAACCTCGGGTCGCCGTGACCGAGGGCAGCGCCGAGCAGACGCGACAGCCGGACGCCGAGGCCGCCTGATGCGCTGGCTGCCCGCCATCGTGCTCGCGCTGGGCCTCATCGGCTTGGCGGATGCATCCGATACGCGCGAGTTCATCGGCTACGGTTACACGCTCGAGGGCAACGAGTTCCGCTACATCGAATACCACCGGCAGTTGCTGGACGACGGCGGCAACGTCACGGCCTGGACCGTGGACTTCTGGAATGCCGACGGCGACAAGATCGCCGAAAAGCGCTTTGAACCGGGTGCGACACCCAGCATCCCCGCCTACGAGTTCCGGATGCTCACCAACGGCTACCAAGAGGGCATTCGTGGCACCGGCGGACCGGAGATCACCCTGTACCGGCAAAAGCCCGACCAAGACGCCGAATCCGTGAAAGCGCTGGAACCGCGCTCGGAAGCCTGCGCGGACTCCGGCTTCGATCACTATGTGCGCGAGCACTGGGAGACACTCCGGTCAGGCGAGCGCCTCCAGTTCCAGTTCATCGCGGCGGGCAGGCTGAACGCCTACGCCTTCAAGGCCGAAAAAACCGGCGAGACCGAGTTTGAAGGCCGGCCGGCAATGACCCTCAAGGTGTCGCTGGACTCGGTCTTCGGCCTGTTCATCGACCCGCTGCATCTGACCTACGACCTCGATTCCCGGTACCTGAAGGAATACCGCGGCATCGGCAACATGCAGAACGCGGCCGGCAAGGTCTATCCGGTGCGGGTCAGCTACTTCAGTCAAACGCCCGATGAGGCGCGCGCCGCGGTCGACGCGGCGCGGGCGGGCGCCGCCCCTTAACCTCCGGCATACGGCTTGCGTCCGGGCAGGGACAACCCACTGCCTGGATGCCGCCTGATGCCCGCGCCACGACCTTCCCGAATACAGGCGACCCTGGGCGCCGGCCTGATCGTCACGCTCATGGCGGGCTGCGGCGATTCGCCCGCTCCCGCCGATGGCGCCGAGCCGCCGGCGGGCACGCCGACCCCTTTTGTCCTGCTCGAAGCCACCGTGGCGGACGTGCAGGCCGCCTTCCGGGGCGAGCAGGTCGATGCCGACGACAGCCCGCTGACCTGCGTCGAACTCGCCGAACGCTACCTCGCCCGGATCGACGCGCTGGACAACACGACGGACACGGGGCTGCCGATCAGCAGCCTGGTCAGTATCAACCCGGCCTGGCGGGAGCAGGCGGAGGCGCTGGACGCCGCGTTCGCGGCCGGCGGACCCGTCGGCCCGCTGCACTGCGCGCCGGTGATGCTCAAGGACCTCTACGACAGCTTCGACTTTCCCACTACCGCCTCATCGCTGGCGCTGGCCGGCTCGCAACCGCCGGATGACGCATTCACCGTCGCCCGCCTGCGCGAGGCCGGCGCGCTGATTCTCGGCAAGGCCGGCATGAGCGAATACGCTTATTGGACCCAGAGTCTCAACAGCGTGTCGCAGCGGATTGGCACGCCCTACAACACCACGATGGACGCCGGTGGCTCCAGCGGAGGGACGGCCGCGGCGATCGCCGCGAACTTCGCGCTGCTGGGCACCGGCTCCGACACCTGCGCATCGATTCGTCTGCCGCCATCCAACAACGGGCTGGTGGGCGTGCGCTCGACGGTGGGTCTGGTCTCGCAGGACGGCCTGGTGCCGCTGTCGCACACCATGGATGTTGGTGGCCCGATCACCCGCACCGTGCGGGACGCGGCGCTGATGCTCGACGCCATGGCCGGCGTCGACCCGGCCGACGCGCGCACGCAGGCCCCCGAGCGGATCCAGCCGGCGACCTACACCGCATTTCTTCGCGAGGATGGTCTGGCCGGCAAACGCATCGGCGTGTTGCGCAGCTACGGCGGCACCGACAGCTTCGGTCGCAATACGGACGTCAACGCCGTGATGGAGGCCGCCATCGCCGACATCCAGGCAGCCGGGGCCGAGATCGTCGATCCGGTGGAGCTGCCGGAGTTCATGAACATCTCCACACTGCTGATCGTCCAGGAATTCGCCGACCACATGGACGAGTATCTCGCCAGCTTCGACGCACCGCGCGAAAATACCCAGGACATCTTCACCAGCGGCCTGGTCCATCCGTTCATCGAGGCCCTGGTGGGCGCCAGCCTGCTGCTGCGCGACACCGAGTCGGAGAACTATCAGGCCCAGCTTGCCGACCGCGAAGCCATGCATGTCTACGTCCAGGAACAGCTTGATCTGCTGGAGCTCGACGCTCTGATCTATCCGCCTGTCCAGCAACCCGCGCGGCCCACCGGACTCGTGCAGGGGGACAACTGCGGATTCGGCAGCACCACCGCCATGCCGTCCATTGTCGTGCCGGCCGGCTTCTCCTCCGACTCGCCGGCGCTGCCGATCGGGATCGAGTTCTTCGGGCGCCGGTGGGATGAGGCCACATTGTTCGAGATCGCCTACGCCTACGAGCAGGCAACCCTGCACCGGCGGAGACCCGAGCTTCCCGGCGATCCACCGCCATAGCCGACACGCGGGCCGCCGCGCTGGCACGGCGGTTGCTGCACCTCAGGAGCTTCACGTTTCTTTCACGGAAATGATCATGCGCCTGCCGCCTTCCCTGTTGTGCCGCCCCTCTGCTTTGGTGCTGGTGCTGTTGTCCGCCTGCTCGGGCAGCGCGCCCATGTCCGAGGACACCGGGTCCGTCGATGATCCGCCGCCGGCCAAGCTGGACAGCGTGTTGGACATCGAGGAGGCCTGGTTCTGGGATGGCGAAACCCTGAACGCCCAGGTTCCGGATGCCTCGCTGTGCGACACCTATGCGCCCTGCCCGGTGTACTACATCGATGTCGCACCCGGTGGCACCCGCCTGCGTGTCGGGCTGGATACCGCCGAGCGCACGGACAGTTTCGGCATCCGCGTGATTGATCCGGACGGCGAGATCGCCGGCGAGGACGACAACTTCAACCAGTTCAACTCCGAGGTCCTGGTCGACGCACCGGCTGGCGGTCTGTGGATGGTGCAGATCCGTCCCGACAACGCCACGCAGGCGTCCTACCGCCTGCGGGCCAAGCTGGAATCCGATCTGTCGGTGAGCCCACCGGCGCCGGAGACGGTGGAAGCGCTGCTGCCCAACCTGCGCACCGTGCCGCCTTACGAGTTCGGCTTCGTCGCACCGGCGAACCCGCTCAACGGCATCTACCCGCCGGACACGATCAACCCGCCACTGGAAGTCGCCGGCATCGCGCCGTTCTCCTGCAGCGTGGACGAGGCGGCACCGGTTGCGATCGGCGGTGCCGGGGCGGTGCGCTGTCTGCGCTTCACCTCGGGCCCCATCAATCTCGGCAAGGGGCCGTACGACATGCGCTTCGAACTGCTCGCCGACACGCTGGCGGGGGACGCGGAAATCCACCCCGACGAACTGCTGTCACGCACCATCATCGGCCCGAAGACCCAGGTCGTGCACTACAGCGACGGCAGCGAAACCGAGCGTCCTGCCGGTACGTATTCGTTCCACCCGATCCACGTGCACTTCCACGACGACTTCATCCTGAAGTTCGAGCTGTACAAGGTAACGGACGACGAACTCGGCTCGCTGGTCGCCTCCGGCCTCGGCACCAAGTCCGGCTTCTGCCCCGCCGACCAGCTGTTCGGAAACTGGTACAGCTTCGAGCAGGGTTACGAAACTCCGGGCGGCGACTCGCCGCTGGACAACTGCTTCTCGCCCACCGCCGGCACCATCGGCCTGTCCGTCGGCTGGGGGGATGTCTATCGCTGGCAGCGGCCGGGCATGTACGTGGAATTCGACGGCAACGGCAACGGCCGATACGTCGTCCGCTCCGTCGTCGACGAAATGGACAACGTGCTGGAATCCGACGACACCGACAATGTGTCCTACGCCTACATCGAGGTGCAGGGCGATACCGTGGAGATTCTGGAACGTGGCTGGGGCACCGACCCCTGGGATGACCGCAAGGTCGTGTTCGACCACCCGGGTCCGACACACCGTGATCCGCTACCGGACGAACAGATCACCATCGCGGTCGTGGATGAAGCCCGGCACGTCGTCCCCGACCGCTGAATCCGGCCTTTCACCGAAAATCGACGCATCGACACCAATACAGTTTGAATCCGTCAAGATTGCTGCTGTAGAGTCAGAATTGCACAACAAATACAACATCGTCGGCAATTGCACAGATCGAAACACGCACAACGCGTGAGCCGGCGACCGGGGTGGGTTCATGAGCGAGTCAGGGAAACTCGAGCTGGACGCGTCGCCAGACCGGCGTCGCGTTGCTGCTGATGAGTATGAAAAGGTGGCCGAGCAGGTCATCCTCCACGTGTTTCGCGACCTGCATGTAGGCTCGTCCGGCCGCCTGCTGGCGCGGACGGTCGTGCAGGAAATTCGCAAGAAGATTGTGGTGCGAGACGCCGATCTCGCCGGCGCCATCCAGCGCCTCGTGGCCGCCGGACTGCTGAGCATCGAGCATGATGATGACGAGGATGACTGGCTGCTGACACTGACGAAGTCAGGATTCCACGAAAGCCGCAGCCTGACGCCCGGCCCCGGCATCCCCCTGAACGAACTCTGGTCTGGCCTGCGGGAGCGGTTCCGTATGGCCGCCGCCCAGCGCACCGCGAAGCGACGCAGCTCCCGCTGACGCCGCATCCGGTTCAGCCCAGAATTCCGGCGACCTCGTCCGACCGGTAGAAATCTTCGAGCTGGCGGCGGATCGCCGGTTCCAGCAAACGCTTCTTCTGCAGTGTGGCGACGATCTTCGGCAGGAAGCGCATCGCATCGGCGACCATCATGTCGCGGGTGACGCCGATATCGTCCAGCAGCGCGGTCAGCGTGGTCTTGCGGTAGGTGTCGAAAAACACCTCGATGCCGGTTTCAATCAGTTCCTTGTAGATCGGCATCTTGCGAAGCTGTTGCCAGTACTCGTAACCGATGACGAACAACTCCTCGATATCCAGCTGCCCGGCGAACTCGCGCACCTCGGCAAGCGTGGTCTGCTTGTTCTCGTCCCACAGGTCCAGCGCGACCTGCCGGAACTCATCCGATTCGAAGGCGTCGAGCAGATAGCGCTCGCTGGCATTGAGGCTGGCCTGCGTGTTCTTGTTGACGTAGACCTTGACGCTTTCCTCCAGCGAGCTGCCGAGCTCCGGCCGGGTGCGATCGACGAAAGCCTTGCCCAGCTTCATGGCGGATTTTGCACCGGGCAGCTTGCCGGCGAACTTGGTGCTGGTCGCCAGGTAGTCACGAACGCCCGAATACAGCAGGTCGGTGATCAGATTCGCGAAAATCGGGTTTCTGACGGACTCGTGAATCACCGCTTCGCGCAAGGTCTTCAGCTCAAGCACCTTGTCCAGCAGTTCTTCGAACTGGCGGTCGGGCAGCAACTGCTCAAGCCTGGTCTTCTTGTGGATGGGGTGGTCGTACAGCGCCATCGCGATATCACCGACCAGCGCCGGTATCGCACCGCCAACCGTCATGTCGGAGGCATAGCCAATCGCGGTCCGCTGAACTGCGGAGACCGTGACCACGTCGTCCAGTTTCAGCTTCGCCGCATCCTCCAGCAGCCAGTCGAGCCGACGCTCGACCTCGCCTTGCAGCGACGCATCGTCGAGCCGCGCGACAATCCAGGCCACATGGGCGTCCAGCAATGCCTCGGCCCTGGAGCCGGCAAACGCATCGGTTGTTGTCATTCAGGCTGTCCCCGTGTCCGCACCGCCCGCAAGCCTAGCAGGCCCGCTGGCTCAGGCGGCGGCGGGCAATGCGTCCACCACACGGTTCGGCAGTGACAGACGGGCGATCCGCTTCAGCACGGTGCCGAACTGCTTGCGCAGCGGCCCCTTGTTGTACGGCAGCCCGTAGCGTTCGCAAATCGCCTGGACCTCCTCGGAGATTTCCGCGTAACGATGCGCCGGCAGCGTCGGGAACAGGTGATGCTCGATCTGATGGCTCAGGTTGCCGCTGAGGATGTGGAATACCTTGCCACCGGTCAGGTTGGCCGAACCCAGCAGCTGGCGGTAGTACCAGTGCCCACGGCCTTCCTGCTCCAGCACCGATTTCGGGAACTGATGGGTGCCGTCCGGGAAGTGACCGCAGAAGATGATGGTGTATGACCAAAGGTTTCGCGTCAGATTCGCGGTGAGATTGCCGGCGAACACCAGCGGCGCCATCGGGCCGGCCAGCAGCGGAAACAGTACGTAATCCTTCAGCGTCTGCCGGCTGGTCTTGCGCCAGATGCCCCTGGCGACCCGCTTCACCTCGCCCAGATCACGCTTGCCCTTGCGCAGACGCTCCACCTCAAGGTCATGCAGCGCCACCCCGTACTGGAAGAACACCGCGAGCAGGAATGCCCACAACGGATTGAGCAGGTAGTACGGATGCCAGGCCTTGTCCTCGGACATCCGCAGCACGCCGTAGCCGATGTCTCGGTCCACGCCCTGCACGTTGGTGAAGGTGTGGTGCATGTAATTGTGCGAATGCCGCCACTGGTCCGCCGGACAGGCAGTATCCCACTCGAAGGTTTCGCCGCTCAGTTCCGGATCATTCATCCAGTCGTACTGACCGTGCATGACGTTGTGACCAATCTCCATGTTGTCGAGAATCTTGGATATCGACAGCGCCACGGTGCCGGCGACCCAGGCGGGCGGAAAGAAGCTGAGGAACAGCAGGCCGCGCCCGCCGATTTCCAGCCGGCGCTGGGTCTTGATCATGTCGCGGATGTAGCGGGCATCGCGCTCGCCCAGATCGGCGATCACGCGATCGCGGATCGCATCCAGCTCGCGGCCGAAGGCGTCGAGTTGCTCCGGCGTGAGCTCGGGCGCGTAAGAAGCGGTTGATTCAGCCATGTCGTGCCTCCTTGAGACGCAAACGTGGGAGTGAAAAAAGGTTTCGATCAGAGATCGACGGTGACCGAGCCGACCGGCTGCGACACGCAGATGCGGATCGGCTCGTCGGCTTCGGAGGACAGCTCGCCCGTCTGCAGATTGCGGACGACGCCGGCCGTCTTGCGGCAGGTGCAAGTACTGCAAATGCCCATGCGGCAGCCGTGTTTGGGGCGCAACCCGGCGGCTTCGGCCTGCTCCAGCAGGCTGGCGCCGTTGTTGGCGACGAAGCGCTCGCTGCGGGCGAAACGCACGTCGCCGCCCGCCGCCTCGTCGACCGCGCCGGCCGCCACGCCAAAGCGTTCCTGGTGCAACCGTCGCGACCAGCCACGCTCGGCGTAAATCGATTCGACCGCCTGCATCAACGCGGCGGGACCGCAAAGCCAGGTCTGAGCCTCCGCCAGATCAGGGATTAGCGCATCCAGCTGCGTCGGCGTGCAATGGCCATCGGCCTCGCCCAGCCCCCGGGCATCGCTGCCCGTGTAAACGGTCAGCACATCGATATTCGAATGCGCATCGGCGATGGCCCGGAGCTCCTCGGCCGCAACCTGTTCGGCGGGCCGGCGAGCGTAGTGCAGGAAGGTCACACGTCCGATGTGGGCCTCATCGACCAGGGTCCGCAGCATCGCCAACACGGGCGTGATGCCGCTGCCACCACTGATCAGCACGATGCGGTCGGGCCGGGCCTCCGGCAAGTGAAACTCGCCCTGCGCTCCGGACAGCGCCAGCGCCATTCCCGGCTCCGCATGCGCGTAGAGATATCGGGAGACGACGCCGTCGGCATTGGCCTTGACGGTCAACTCGATCAGACCATCCTCGACATGCTCGGACTGCGCGGGCGAGAAGCAGCGCACACGGCGCACACCGTCGACCTCGACCGCCAATTGGACAAACTGCCCGGCACGGAAGCCGTCCAGCCGTCCCAGCGGACGAATCGTCAGCGTGACGCTGTCCGCGGTCGGACGTTGCACGGCCACCACGGTCGCAGGCACGTGACCACTGGAGGTACGACGCCGCAGCCGCGGGCTCAGCGCCTCGGCGTAGGCGGCCACCGGATGCGGAAAGCTCAGGGCGGCCAACACGCGCTGGCTCAGCGAGGCGGGCGAATTGATCGATGTCCGGACGGTTTTGCGCGTCATGCGAGCGTCTCCTGACGAACTATCTAAGTGAACAGTCGTATACATATTTTCTCAACTCAGTCTTGATGTCAACACTCGTTCACAACGATCAGATATTCCTTATTGAAAACATAGAGATATGTTTTATATGTCCCGCCAACATTCTGGCCGGTCACCGCAATTTTAAGTTTCGAGTACACTTGTAATCATGAGTACTCGCAGCAGCAAGTCGCGACGCATCGCCCGCCGGGGCGACACGCGCCAGATCCTGATCGACAAGGCGCTGGCCATGCTCGACGGGGACAAGAGCTTCGACGGCCTGTCGCTGCGCGAATTGACGCGCGAAGTCGGCATCGTGCCCACCGGGTTCTATCGGCATTTCCCGGACATGGATGCGCTGGGCCTGGCACTGGTCGACGAGGCGTTCCGCGCCCTGCGCAAGATTCTCGAGGACGTGCGCGAGGACACCCGTAGCACCGACCGTCTGGTGACCAGCGTGGTGAAATCACTGGTACGGCATATCCGCGCGAACCGTGCCGGTTTCGCCTTCATCGCCAGCGAACGCTTCGGCGGCAGCGCGGTGGTCCGCAACGCCATCCGTCGGGAGCTGCGTCTGGTGCAGACCGAACTGGCGGTGGATCTGGCCCGGCTGCCGTATCTGAAGGAATGGAACACCGCGGATCTGCACATGATCGCGTCGCTGCTGCTCAATGCCATGGTCGCCAATGCCATCGACATCCTCGATGTCGACACGCACGATCGGGAAGGCGAGGCGGCGCTGATGAAGCGAGCGGAACAGCATCTGCGCCTGATCCTGCTGGGCGTTCCGCAGTGGAAGACCGATCACTGAGGTCATGAACACATGAAAACCGGCCAGACACTTCGCGGCGCCGCCCGACTCGCCTTCGACGCGGTCGACGGCGTGACGGGCATCGTCGAGGACATGTACCGCAACATCGCCGCGGTCTCGCCGCCGATCGGCCAGGCGCCGACCGGAGGCGCACCGGGGATCGCCGGCTTCGTGCACGCCACGATTCGCGGCATCAACGGGCTCACGCGTGAATCCGTGGACATCGTCCTCGGCCGTCTCGCGGATTCGCTGGACGAACTGGCGCCGCCGGGACCGGGGCGGGAAGCGGTGATCTCGGCGCTCAACGGCGTGGTCGGCGACTACCTGCTCGACACCGACAATCCGCTGGCCATCCCGATGCAGTGGCGTCGGCACGGCGGCACCTTGCCCATGGACCGCGACGCGCTCAAGCGCGCGGTGCCGCGGCCGTCACGGCAGTTGATCATCACCGTCCACGGGCTGTGCATGAACGACCGGCAATGGACGCGCAACGGCCACAATCACGGCGTGCATCAGGCCGAGCGGTTCGGCGCCGATGCGGTGCATCTGCTCTACAACACGGGCCGCCACATCTCGGTCAACGGCCGCGAGCTGTCCACGCAACTGGAAGCGTTGATCGCGGCCTGGCCGACTCGGGTGCGCTCGGTGCGCATCCTGGCTCACAGCATGGGCGGGCTGGTCACGCGCAGCGCGCTGGCGCAGGCCGAAACCCTCGGCCACGATTGGCCCGAGCGGGTCCGATCGATCGCATTTCTCGGCACTCCGCATCTCGGCGCGCCGCTGGAGCGCGGCGGCAACTGGATTGACGTGCTCGGCGCGCTGAGCCCCTACACGGCACCGATCGCCCGCCTCGGCTGGCTGCGCAGCGCCGGCGTCACCGATCTTCGCCACGGCAGCACGCTGGACGAGGACTGGCAGGGTCGCGATCGCTTCGAGCGCAGCGACCATCGCCCGAACCTGCACCCGCTGCCGGCGCACATCGAGGCCATTGCGGCCGCCGGTACGCTGGGCGCCCGACGCACGCACCTGCTGGGCGACGGGCTGGTCCCCGTTCGCAGCGCCCTGGGACAGACACGCGATGGCCGCCCCGCGATGGCCTGGTCCGAATCCGGCACACGCGTCTTCGCCCGGATGAATCACTGGGATCTGCTCGACGATCCGCGCGTCACGACCTTCCTCGACACGCACCTGAACTGAGCAACCGAAACCGGTCGCACCGTCTGTTCGCCCCCGCCCACGGACGGCATTCCGCCAATCCGCGATACTGACACTGTCAGTATCAGGACAGGATCCGGAATTCATCGTCATGCTAGAGCGCATCGGTCTGACCACCCGCCAGGAACGCGTGTATCGCACGCTGATCGGAGAGCCCCAGCTGGAACTCTCCGGCCTGATGTCGCGCGTCGGCCTGACGCGTGAGGACGCACAGGCCGAGATCAACGCCCTGATCAATGCCGGCCTGGTGCTCGCCGGGTCGCTGGACGGCCCATTCACCGTTGCCGACCCGGAAGGCGCCATCGCCATGCTCATCAAGCGTGAGCATCAGGCACTGGATCAGGTCCGCATCGAATCCGCCCGGCTCAGCGAGAAGCTGAGAACCATCCGCCAATGGCAGGACACCAGCTCCATCATCGAGGTGGTCACCGGCGCCGAGGCCATCGACAACCGCTGGGCACAGGGCCAGCGCCGCGCGCGCGGCATGATCCGCATGACCGACCGGCCGCCCTACTACGGTGGCGCCAACGTTGAGAAAATGAACCTGCAGCTGGAGCTGATGAAGCAGGGGCTCTCGTACCGTACGCTCTACGATCAGTCCATCTTCGATACGCCCCACCACGTGGATCGGACATTCCTCGCCATCCGCGCGGGCGAGGACGCTCGCGTGCTACCGGATGTCCCGATCAAGCTGGTGCTGATCGATGACGACGAGGCGTTGCTGGTACTCCTGACCTCGGGCGAAGAGCATGAACCGGCGGTCATCGTGGTTCATCCGTCAGCCCTGCTGGACTCGCTGATCGCGCTCTACGAGTTGCTTTGGAGCCGCGGGCGCCCAATCACCAGCGACATTCCGAAACCAGACGAAGAGGACATCCCGCGGCAATTGCTTGCCCTGCTCGCGGCCGGCCTCAAGGACGAGGCCATCGCGCTGGAACTGGACGTGACCGTCAGAACCGTGCGGCGCCGCATCGCCGCGCTCTACGAGCAATTGGGTGTGCACAACCGCTTCCAGGCTGGCGTCGCAGCCAAGGAACGCGGCTGGCTGTAACCAGGGGCACCACTCCCGCCTGCTGTTGCCGCGGACCGCGACTCGCGTAATCCGGCCGGCGCGGCGGCATCGCCAGCCGTTGGAAGTGCCGCGCAACCTGCGCGGATCACGCTGGCGTCACGGACAGGCCGTGACAACACCACGGCGAATCCACCATCCGCTCGAACGGCGCCCGCCGCGCGGGGAGTCCCGCGTTTCATCGACGCAAGGTGTTCCCATTATGAACTTGTTGGTACATCATTGGCTTAGCGGCACCGTGCCGCCGCACGCGGATCGAATCCCTCACAGAAGCGGATCGTCCCGGCGCCGCGCGGGCTGACAACAACTCAGGGCATTGGAGGAGACGATGCACGCTGACGATGACATTGCGCCCCCGCACCGGCGCCGACAGGCCGTGCCTCACGGCCTGCGAAACCCGGGCTCCACACACGAGCAGGCGACGCTGTTCACATCCCCTTTACGACGACGTCGCTACAACGGCTCACATAACGTACTAGAAAGTACATAAATTGAATCGGCGCCCTTTGTGGCCGATCAATCCACAAGTGCTTCAGCCGGACCCGCCCCTTCGGACCAAGGCTTCGGACTGACACGCGTGCAACAGATCTGGTGCAAACCGGATCAATAACCCATCAGGGAGACACTCAGATGAAGATGTATTCATGCAACCTGCTGCGGCTTGCAGTCCTGGGAGCGGCCACCGTCCCATTCCATGCATCCGCGGCGACGCTGGATATCGGCGGCATGGAAGCGCGAATCGACACCACGCTGTCCGCCGGTGTGTCCTTCCGCATGCAGGACCCGGACGAGTCGCTGATCGGCATCTCCAACGGCGGCACGTCGCGATCCGCGAACGGCGACGACGGCACCTACGGCTACGAGAAGGGCGATGTGGTGTCCGCCGCGGCCAAGGTCACCGTCGATCTGGATCTGGCCTTCAACCGCAACTGGGGCATCTTCACCCGCGCCAGCGCCTTCTATAACCCGGAAGCTTCGGACGCCGGTGAGCTGGACGAACGGCTGGCCGCGAATGAATCCCGCGCCCGCGGAGAAGCCGAACTGGGCGAACGTGGCCACGAACGACTGGACAACAGCGTGGACCTGCTCGACGCCTTCCTCTACGGCAGCTTCTCGCTGGGGGATCAGTACATCAGCATGAACCTGGGCAACCAGGTGGTGAGCTGGGGCGAGAGCACGTTCATCCGCAACGGCATCAACATTCTCAACCCGATCGACGTCTCCAAGATCCGCCTGCCCGGCTCCGAGATCAAGGAAGCCCTGACGCCGATTCCGATGCTGTTCGTCCAGACCTCGATCACGGACAACCTCAGCATGGAGGCCGTCTGGCAGTTCGACTGGGAACAGGTCGAGATCGACCCGCGCGGCAGCTTCTTCTCGACCAACGACGCCGCATCGGATGACGGCGACAAGATCTTCCTGAGCTACGGCCGTCGACTCGATGACAACACGCGTCCCCTGGGCGTGGGCGGCGATGCGCACGCGTGGATCCCGCGGACCGCTAACGTCGCACCGGAGGACGAGACCTCGCAGGCGGGCGTGGCATTCCGCTATTTCGCGGAATCCCTGAACTCCACCGAGTTCGGGCTCTACTACGTGAACTACCACTCGCGCACCCCCAACATCTCGGCGGTTCGCGGACAGGCCTCGAACATCGGCAACACGGCCGAAGGCGGCCTGAACCCGAACCCGCCTCCGCTGTGCATGGACGACGCGGTCACCGACCCGTCAACCTGCCGTGCGAGCTACTTCGTCGAGTACGACGAGGACATCTCGCTCTGGGGTCTGAGCATGAACACCAACGGCCCCTGGGGCACCGCCGTCCAGGGTGAGGTCAGCTACCGTCCGAACGCACCGGTGCAGCTGTCCGGCGGCGACGTCGTGCCCGCGGCCCTCGTGGACGGGATGTACCTGGGCACCTATGCCGCCGGCGAGGTCGTCTCCGGCTACGACGAGATCGAAACCTGGCAGATCCAGACCACCATCACCAAGGCCTTCGGACCAAGCTTCGGCGCCGGTCAGTGGATCGTGCTCGGCGAGATCGGCTACACGCGACAGGATCTGGAAGACAAGCCCTACTCGGGTGCCGGCGCGGCGCTTCCCACCTGTCGCAACAACCCGGTGCTGGTCATCGCGGTCGCGAACGGGTCGTGTCAGGAAGACCTCGGCGGAGGTTTCCAGACCAAGTCCTCCTGGGGCTATCGCCTGGTCACCCGCCTCGACTATTCCAACGTGTTCGCCTCGGTCAACATCTCGCCGCGCCTGGTGTTCTTCCATGACGTCAACGGCGTGAGCTCGACGTTCACCGAAGACAATCAGGTCATCAGCGCCGGCGTGCAGTTCAGCTACCTCCAGCGCTGGCAGGCCGATATCGCCTACACGGTGTTCACCGGTGGCGAGGTCTACGCCGGCACCGACCCGTACGCACCGGGCGACATGACCCCGATCGGCACGACCGCCACCGGCGATCCCAGCCAGTCGGCCTCCTTCGCCACGCGCGCCAACGACTCGGCGGATCGCGATTTTCTCGGCGTATCGGTCAGCTACGCATTCTGACCCCCGAACCGACGCCGCAAGCCAACCCTATTCTGGAGAGCACCATGCATTCACGTTTCAACCGTCTGCTGGGCACCGCCGTCGCGGCAACCGCCGCCATGGCGACCACGATGCCCCTGCTGACGTCCGCCGCCGTCTCCGAGTCCGAGGCCGCGCGCCTGGGCCAGGACCTCACGCCGCTGGGCGCCGAAAAAGCCGGCGATCCGGCACTCGGCATTCCCGCCTGGACGGGCGGGCTCACCGAAGTCCACCCGGACTTCAAACCGACCGGGCACTACCCCAACCCCTATTCGGAGGATTCGGTTCTCTTCGAAATCACTGGCAGCAATGCCGATGAGTACGCGGAGCACCTGACGCCGGGGCAGATGGCGCTGCTCAAGCAGTACCCGACCTGGAAGATGAAGGTCTATCCGACGCGGCGCTCCGCCTCATTCCCCCAGGGGATCTACGACGCGACCCGCGACAATGCCACCAAGGTCACGCTGGTTCAGGGCGGCAACGGCTTCACCGGCTCGACCTCCGGCATCGCCTTTCCGATTCCTCAGAACGGCACCGAAGTCATCTGGAATCACCTGACCGCCTACAAGGGCGATACCTGGGGCACCAGCTGGGCGCAGGCGCCCGTGACATCCAACGGCGACTACAACCTCGTCGAGTTCGACTACGAGTACGACTTCATCTACGGCAACCAGCGCAAGGAACCCGGCGCACGCCAGGACAATCTGCTGCTCTACTTCCTGCAGGCGATCACCGCCCCGCCGCGTCTGGCGGGGTCGATTCTGCTGGTGCACGAGTACGCCGATCAGGTCCGTCAGCCGCGCAAGGCCTGGATCTACAACCCCGGCTCCCGCCGCGTCCGTCTGGCACCCAATGTCGCCTACGATAATCCGGGCACCGCCTCCGACAGCCTGCGCACCAACGATGACTTCGGCATGTTCAACGGCGCGACGGATCGCTACAACTGGGAAGTGATCGGCAAGAAGGCGATCTACATCCCATACAACGCCTTCGACGTGAACAGTGACGACATCAGCAGCGAGGACGTGTTGTTGCCGGGGCATATCAACCCCGAGTACACCCGCTACGAGCTGCATCGTGTCTGGCATGTGCGGGCGACGCTCAAGGATGGCACCAGCCACATCTACAAGCGTCGCGACTTCTATCTCGATGAAGACAGTTGGGTCGCGCATGTGGTCGACAAGTACGACAGCCGCGATCAGCTGTGGCGGGTATCCGAAATGCACTCGCTCAACTTCTACGACCTGCCAATGCTCACGGCAGGGGTTGAAGTGCATCATGACCTGGACGCCAAGCGGTATATCGCCATGCGACTGACCAACGACTATGACGTGGTCTACCAGCCAATCGAGGCGGATGACAACGACTTCCGTCCGGCGGCCCTGCGGTCCCGCGGGCGTCGTTAAGGCGGTCCGAAGCAACCGGATGGCGCGGCGACTTCGGTTGCCGCGCCATCGCTGCCCGAGCCTGGCCGGCTAGTCGCCGGGCATCCGCCGCGGCGCCACCCGCCCGCGGACCCACACGGCCACGACCGCCACCAGCGCCACACCCTCCAGTGCCAGCAACGGCGGCACCAGCAGCACCAGAGCGGCGAACAGCAACAGGCTGTGCCGAGCCACGCCGCCCAGCACGAAACGATCGCGAACAAACCACAGCCCGGCGAGATAGCCGGCCACGGGAATCGCCACCGCATAGTCACCGGCCAGCAGGCCGATCTTGGCGTGGCCCGTGATCACGTCGACCAGCACCGCGAAACCGGCACCCACGGCCGCACCGCTCATATAGATCAGGAAATGGCCGTAGCCCCAGGTCAGCGCACGGGACAACCGCTGATCCTCCAGATGCTCCTCGCGGGCGAAGTAAAGCCACCACAGGGAGAACAGAATCACCATCGCCGATAGGGCGATGTGTACCAGCGCGATATCGAAGTGCCCGGTGGCGGAATGATTGAGCGCCATCGACCCGGCGAGCAGCGTCTCGCCCAGCACGATGATGTTGAGCAACCCGTAGCGCTCCATGATGTGGTGGCGATGCCAGGGGGTGGCGTTGCCGCGTTCGGCGATCGCCGGCACGGCAAGTTCCAGGATCGCACCCACCGCGAACAGGCCGTAGAACAAGCCCGTGCCCGGTTCCGGCAGCCAGCCGAAGGCCACCCAGAAACACTGGACCAGCGCGATGCCGATGGCGTAGCGCATTGCGGTGGGACGGCGCCCGGCATCATTCGCGGCGGCGCGCAGCCACAACGCGACCATGCCCAGACGCATGACCACGTAGCCTGTCACGATCACCCGCAAATCCAGATGATCGAAGAACGGCTCGATACCGGCCGCCATGATCAGCGCGCCGAACATGATCACCATGGTCAGCAGCCGATACGGGGCGTCGTCGTTGTCGTAGGCCGACGCGAACCAAGTGAAGTTCATCCACGCCCACCAGATCGCGAAGAACGCGGCGACGAACTTGAGAATGCCCTCGACCGCATGCGCCTCGGCCACGGCGTGATGCAAGCCGGCGGCGGCCACCGCGATGGCGATCACCGACACTAGGTCGAACAGCAGCTCCAGCGGTGTGGCGGCCCGGTGCTCCTGCTGAGGGTCGCGTGGCGGCATCGGCCGAATTGCCTGCATCTCAATCCCCTTCCCTGATCGTATCCATGGCTGCCGCGGTGCAGCCGGCTCGTCCATGATGGAAGCAACCGGCGCCAGCTCACAACCAGCCGCATGCGCCTCACGCCTCACGCCTCACGCCTCACGCCTCACGCCTCACGCCTCACGCCTCACGCCTCACGCCTACAGCAACATCCCGCCAGACGCCTCGATCCGCTGCCCGGTGATCCATTGCGACGCCGGCCCGAGCAACTGCGCCATGACCACGCCGATATCCGATGGCAGGCCGGCACGGCCCATCACGGTGACGGATGCGACCTGCTGATTGATCGCGTCGTTGTCGCGCACGGCGCCGCCGCCGAAATCGGTTTCGATCGCACCCGGCGCGATGGCATTGACCGAGATACCACGCTCGCCCAGTTCCTTCGCCAGATAACGGCTCAGCACCTCGATCGCGCCCTTTGCGGAGGCATAGGCCGCATGCCCCGGCAGACAGAACCGCGCCAGCCCGGACGAGACGTTGAGGATGCGCCCGCCGTCGGCGAGTAGCGGCAGCAACGCCTGGGTCAGAAAGAATGGCGCCTTCACATGCACCTGCATGATGCTGTCGAACTCGGCCTCGGTGGTCTCGGCGAACGGTCTGTTCAGGCCGTGCCCGGCGTTGTTGAGCAGCGCGTCGAAACGATCTCGACCCCAGATGGATTGCAGGGTGTCGCGGACGGTGTCGGCGAATGCCGGGAAGCGGTCGCTGGCGGCCATATCCAGTTGCAGCGCCACCGCCTTGCGGCCCATGGCCTCGATCTGCGCCACCACGGCCTGCGCCGCGTCGGCCTGGCTCTGATAGGTCAGCAGGACATCGTCGCCCTGCTTCGCGACCTCCAGCGCCGCTTCGCGGCCGAGACCGCGGCTGCCACCGGTGATCAGAACGATACGTGTTTGAGCTGTCATGCCAGTCTCCTTGGGAGCCGTGATGAACTTGGACATGCAGCCTAATTGGCCGCTCTTTTGGCATAAACTGGCGATTCGTGATTAATGTGTTCGCCAATTGCGAACAATTGCGGGGGCTGCCATGGATCAGGTCAAGGCGATGCAGATCTTCACGCGAGTCGCGGAGATGAGCAGCTTCACCGGTGCCGCCGAGACGCTGACGCTGCCCAAGGCCAGCGTCTCCACCGCCGTGCGTCAGCTCGAACAGCAGCTCGGCACCCGGCTGTTCCATCGCACGACGCGGCATGTCGAGCTAACGCAGGACGGTGCCGTCTACTTCGATCACTGCGTCGACCTGCTCGCCGAGCTGGACGAACTCAATACCCTGTTCATCAACGACGAACGCGCACTGACCGGCCGCCTGCGCGTGGACATGCCCAGCCGCCTGGCCCGGCACCAGGTGGCGCCCCGACTGCCGGAGTTTCTCCAGGCCCACCCGCAACTCGCGGTGGAGCTGAGCAGCACCGACCGCCGGGTGGATCTCGTGCAGGAGGGGTTCGACTGCGTGCTGCGGATCGGCACGCTGCGCGATTCCAGCCTGGTCGCCCGGCGGCTGGGCACGATGCGGCTGGTGAACTGCGCCAGCCCGGCGTATCTGAAGCGCCACGGCGTGCCCACGACGATCAATGACCTGCGTGACGGTCACCTGCTGGTGCACTACGCCTCGACGCTGGGCGACAAGCCCGAAGCCTGGGAATACTTCGACGGCCGCATCTACCGTACGCTGGAGTTGCCCGGTGTCATCACCGTCAACAACTCCGATGCCTACGAGGCCTGCTGCCTGGCCGGCCTGGGCATGATCCAGGTGCCGGCCATCGGCGTGCAGCATCTGCTCGACGATGGTCAGCTCGTGGAGGTGCTGCCCGACCACCCCGCCCAATCGATGCCGGTGTCACTGCTGTTCTCGCACCGCCGCAACCGTTCCCGTCGTGTTCAGGTGTTCGCGGACTGGCTGGATGATGTCCTGCAGCCGTATCTCGGGGAGGAAACCGGCGCCCGCTAGTACCGAAAATAAACCGCCTCGAAATCCAGATACCGATGCCGCCGTTCCGGTGAGCGGCAGTCATCGTAGCCGGCGTTCTGGAAATCGCCGAGCACGAAGGTGTCGCTCCAGGTATCGAGGTCGATCAGCGTGTAGCAGGTGAAATCGCCCTCGAAATCCAGGCGCTCGGCTTCCACGCCGTCGGCCGTCAGCGTGTAGCCGCCGAGGTAGATCTCGCCCTCGGTGATGTACACGTCCAGCGGCTCGCCACCGCAGTTGTCCGTCGCGTAGGTCTCGTAGGCCCCGTAGTAATAGCCGTCGTAGAAGCTGAAATAGTCCGTATAGCTCTTCGCATCATAGGGATCGTGGGGATCGGCGTCGTAGATGAACTGGCAGCCGGTGGCCCAGTCGCCATCGAGCACCGCCTCCGGCAGCCGGGAGTCGTAATGATCGTAATGGTGATAGTCGTCGTAGCGGCAGGCAGCCAGGGAGACCATCGCGAGCAGCACGCAAAGTCGGATCGGCATCGCAAGAACCGTGGAGGAATCTGCGGCCAGTACACCCGCCCGGCCTGACAGCCCGCTGACAGAGGGGCTCCGGACAACTTTTTGACAATTTCGCCACCCGGAGCGAACGCGGGCGCACGGACCATCGCGCCATGTTCCGCCTCCCTGCCCCTCGCCTCGACGCCCTCGGCCCCTACCGGCTGCCGCTGCTGCTGGCCGGCATCCTGCTGACCGTCTTCACGCTGTCGCGTATCGGCCTGCTGATCAGTTCGCATTCGCTGATCGACGGCTGGCGCGAAGCGGCCAGACTGATGGGCTGGGGCCTGCGGCTGGATGCTCAACTCATCGGCTATCTGCTGCTGCCGCCGGTGCTCGCCACACCGTTGCTGTTCCACCGGCCGACACGGCGTACCTGGGCGGCGCTGATGGTGACCTACGCCACGCTGGTCATCGCGGCGGCCGTGCTGATGGAGGTATCGACGCCGGATTTTCTCGCGGAATACGGCGTACGGCCGAACCGGCTTTATTTCGAATACCTCGATGCGCCGGGCGAGGTCCTGCCGATGCTGCTCAAAGGCCGCACCGCCAGTCTGCTGCTGGGCCTGGCCGCGGTGCTCGGCTGCGCCGTCGCCAGCTCGTGGTATCTGTCCAGCGAGGCGAAGGCCGTTCCCGCCCCGCGCGGCCGCGATCTGCTGTGGTTCGCGCCGGCGTTGCTGCTCTGTGTCGCCATGGCGCGCGGCACCACCGGGCATCGGCCGCTGAACCCGGCCAGCGCCGCCATCACTTCCAGCCAGGTGCTCAACGACCTGCCCATGAGCTCGCTGTACTCGGTCGCATACGCCGGCTACGCGATGAAGAACGAATCGAATCTAGCCATGCATTACGGCCACATCAGCCCCGACGACAGCCTGCAACGCGTGCGTGGCGACATGGACGCCACCCGCTTTCTCGACGGGACCTGGCACTGGTCCCAGCCGAGCCGGCCGGCCCGGGGCCACAACTTCGTCCTGCTGCTGGAGGAGAGCCTGGGCGCGGAATTCGTCGACCGTCTCGGCGGCCAGTCGCTGACTCCGGAACTGGACCGACTGAGCCGGCAGGGCTGGTGGTTCGACCGGCTTTACGCCACCGGCACCCGGTCGGTGCGAGGCATCGAGGCGACCATCACCGGGTTTCTGCCCAGTCCGGCGCGCAGTGTCGTCAAACTGCCGGGGGCACAGCAGAACTTCTACACGCTCGCCCGCAGCCTGCGGGACGCTGGCTATCGCACGCGATTCGTCTACGGCGGCGACGCCAACTTCGACAACATGCGGCGCTTCCTGTCGAACAACGGCTTCGACGAGGTCGTGGAGCAGCGCGATTTTCCGGACGATCTGGACCGCACGACCTGGGGCGTGGCCGACGAGCATGTGCTGCATCACGTGCACCGGATGCTGGAGGAAGCGCCCGAGGACGAGCCGCAGTTCATCTTCGTCTTCACCTCCAGCAACCACGAGCCCTTCGACATTCCGCCGGGGCGCTTCGAGCCGGTCGCGCAGCCGCTGGAACGGGTCGAGAACGCGGTCCGCTACGCCGACTGGTCGCTGGGTCGGTTCTTCGACGAGGCCCGTGACGCCGACTACTGGGATCGCAGCCTGTTCCTGGTCGTCGCCGATCACAACTCGCGCGTCTATGGCGACGATCTTGTCCCGATCGACCGCTTTCACATTCCCGGCCTGTTCCTCGGCGGCGACATCAGCCCGCGGACCACGACCGATCTGGTCAGCCAGATCGACCTGCCGGTCACGGCGCTGTCGCTGCTGGGGATCGAGGCAATCCACCCGATGGTCGGCCGCGACCTGACGGGCGACACGCCGGTCAACCGCGCCATCCTGCAATACCGAGACAACCAGGCCTTCGTGACCGACGACCGGGTGGTCGTGCTGAGGCCGGACCTGTCACCCAGCTTCTGGACCACCAGCCCGGACGGCCTGCAGCCCGCCGCCACGGACGACGCGCTCGCCAGCCGCGCGCTGGCCTACGCATCCTGGGCGCGGATCGCCTACCAGGCGCAGCTCTACTCCCCACCGGAGGTTCGCCCATGACCGGCCGAATCCCGACGGGACGACCGGATGTCCGCGGCCTGCTGCGACGGCTGTGGTGGTGTCTGATCCTGACGGGTTGCACCGGCAACCCCGCCCATGCGGAAGTCGGCGTCGCGGAGATCGAACGCAGCGGCGACGTGCTGCAATTCGTGCTTCCGCTGACGGCGATGGGCTTCGCCTGGCTCACTGGCGGCGATGACGGGCCGGCGCACTGGCGCGAGGAAATCGCCGCCAGCGGTCCGTGGCCGGACCCCGACCCGTTCGCACTGAACCCGATCCCCAGCGCCTGGACCGCCACCCCGCGCGCCGAACTGCTGACCGCCGTGGCGACCAGCTACGGGGTGACCTACGGCCTCAAGTTCTCCATCAACGCCGAACGGCCCAACGGCGGGCCGCATTCGTTTCCGTCCGGACACACGGCGCTGTCGTTCACCGGCGCGACCTATATCTACAAGCATCACGGGCCCTGGCTGGGCATTCCCGCGCTGGCCGCCGCCAGCTACGTCGGCTGGTCACGGGTCGAGTCGCGCAATCACAGCTGGACCGACGTCATCGCCGGCGCGACCATCGGAATTTCCAGCAACTACCTGCACGAGACCATGGCGTTCGGACCGGGGCAGTTGAGCGTCACCCCCAAGCTGTTCACCAACGATCATCAAATGACGCCGGGGCTCGCGCTATCCTTCCGGTGGTGAACGCCGAGACGTCCCAAGCCGGTCCGGGTCTGCGGGTTCTGGTGGTCGAGGACAACCAGGAACTCGCCGAAAACCTGTTCGAGTTTCTCGAACCGCGCGGTTTTGTGCTCGATCACGCGGGCGATGGCGTCACCGGCCTGCATCTGGCCGTGGTCAACCACTACGACGTCATCGTGCTGGACCTGACGCTGCCGGGCATCGACGGGCTGACCATCTGCGAGCGGCTGCGGCGGGATGCCCACAGCGCGGCGCCGATCCTGATCCTCACCGCCCGCGACCAGCTCGACGACAAGCTCAAGGGCTTCGCCTGCGGCGCCGACGACTACCTGGTCAAGCCCTTCGACCTGCCCGAACTGGAAGCCAGAATCCGGGTGCTGCACGCACGCATCCTGCGACGCGAACACGTGCTCCGCGTCGGCGATCTGAGCTTCGACATCGGCAAGCTCGCGGTGCGCCGCGACGGTCGTCCGATCACGCTCAACCGCACCGGCGAACGACTGCTGCGGGTGCTGATGCAGGCCTACCCCAACGTCGTCGACCGTGACACGCTGACCCACGCGGCCTGGGGCGATGATCCTCCGGACGGCAACTCCCTGCGTTCGCACATCTACGCGCTGCGCAAGGCCCTGGACGAGGATTTCGACCACAAGATGATCCAGACCGTCCATCGCTATGGCTACAAGCTGGTCGCCCCCGGTGACCACTGATCGCCATGAGTAAAGCAACCGGCAGCGGCTCCATCCGCGTCCGCATCGCGCTGGCGCTGGTGCTGTTCGGCGTCATCGCCTCGCTGGGGTTCGGCGGCGCGATCATCATCATGGAAGACCGCCTGGAAGCGACCATCATGGACACGGCGTTCGCCGGACAGGTCGCCTACATCGAAAGCCTGCCGAAACAGTCGGGACAGGTTGTCCAGGTGTCCAACCACGCGTTCCGCGGCTATCTGGTCCCCGCCGGGGTCGACCCCGGTTCCGCCGTGCCCGAGTGGGTGACGGCACTGGCGCCGGGCTTCCACGAGGCCGTCCCCAGGGATGGGCGGCGCTATGACATCACCGTGCAGGACCGTGCCCAGGACCGCATCTACCTGCTGACCGACGTGACCAGCATCGAGCGCGAGGAGGCCCGGCTGGCCTCGGCGGTGATGATCGCCGCGGTGCTGTTCGTGATCCTGTCCTGGTTCGTGGCGCGACAGGTCGCCTCGACACTGGTCGGCCCGCTGAACCGGCTGGCCGAGCGCGTCGGCACGCTGGAGCCCTCGGCCCGCTATCAGCGGTTGCCGGAGGCTCAGGGCGATGCCTCGTTGCAGCAGATCGCGAGCGGATTCAATCGCTATCTCGCGCGCATCGACGCCTTCATCGAGCGCGAGCAGAACCTCACCAACATGGTCAGCCACGAGTTGCGCACGCCGCTGGCCGTGGTCAGCGGTGCCGTGGACGTGATGCTCGACCGCGAGCGCGAGGACGCCGCCAACCGCAAGACGCTGACCCGCATCAAGTCCGCCGCGACGCGGATGTCGGACAGCGTCGACGCCCTGTTGCTGCTGGCCCGCGAGCGCCGGGAGCTGTCGGGTCTGAAGCGCGACTGCCGGGTCGACGCCATCGTGCGCGACGTCATCGCCGAACAGCAGCCGATGATCGGCCTGCGTCCGATCACGCTGGAAACCAAGGAACTCGAACCGACGGTCATCCAGGCACCGGTCCGGCTGGTCGCCATGCTGGTCGGCAACCTGTTGTCGAACGCCCTGCGTTATACCGAGCGAGGCACGGTTCGTGTGTCACTGGCCGGCGAGGTGCTGCGTATCACCGACACCGGCGTCGGCATGCCGGAGTTCGACATCGGCACGCTGCAACGACCGCCGTCCGGCAAGATCGAGCAGCAGGGCGAGGGCTTCGGCCTGTACATCGTCCACACGATCTGCGAACTGCTGGGCTGGCGAATCGCCTTCGAGACCAATCCGGGTGGCGGCACCATCGCCACCGTCACGTTCTGCACGGCCACCTCGGGCTGAAAGGCGCTCAGATCACCCCGGCGACCAGCACGGCCACGCCACCGATTTCGCCAATGATCAGCGCGATCATGTAGCCACGAATCGCCCACGGCGACACGGTGCGCCGGCCCAGCACATGGGGTCGGCGAAGCTGGTTGTCAGTGTCCCTGAGCCAACCGTGCAGCGCGTAGCTGGCCACCGCCGATGCGAAGAAAACGATGGGCACGACGACGGCGATCACGTCGACCGTCTCGCTCCAGCGGCTGTGCAACGCGAGCTGCTGCAACACGATGCAGGCAAAGGCGTACATCAGCGCCGTGCGGTGACAGACATCGACGTAGACCGGCGCCTCGGCGGCCTCCGAACGCATCATGTGGCTGTATTTCCAGATGCCGGTGAGCATGCCAACGATCAGGAACCCGCCCGCCGATAACAGCGCGATGGAATCGGCACTCATGCGGCCACTCCCTTGCCCTTGGCACGCCGTGCAGCCTGAACCCCGGCCACGCGCGCGCTGCGGCGGTAAACCGGTGCGCTGACCAGATTCTGCTGGTGCCAGTAAGCCTTCAGAAAGGCCGGCAGTGCAGGAATCCAGAAGCGGTCCAGCGGGTCGTCCGACACCGGTTCGAGGCTCGCCAGCGCGATGTCGGCATAGACGGTTCCGGGGCCTTCCAGCGCGTTGCGACTCGCCAGCACCTTGCCGTGACTGTCGACGATTTGCGTCGCGCCGACGAAGTGGGTGTCGTAAGGCACGCCAGCACGCAGCCCGATCCGGAATGTCCCGCCCACCGCGCCACAGTGGCTGGCCTGAATCACCGGGGCACCGAGCCGCCGTGCGAATTCCACCGGCGCCTGCTCGCTCAGATAGCGGTTGTATTGGCCAATGGATGCCAGCCCGGCGCGCACCGGACCCGGCCAGTTCTCCGGCAGCGTCCACCAGTGCGTACCGGTCATCGCGAGCTGCACGCGGCCACGCATGCGCCGGATCGTCTGGCAGCGAATCAGCTCCCAGCACACCGCGGCACCGACGCCGCCCAGCTCCGTATCCCACACGCCGTCATCGCTGCCGCCGGTGTAGAACGCCCGCTCCCACATCGTCGGCAGATCCTTGTCGTGCTGGTACTGCTGACCCTCGGGGCCAACGAAAATGTAGCGGTTGTAGATCTCGCCACCGTCCTCGACCAGCATCGAGCCGCCCACCCAGCCGCTGTGTCGCTTGGCGAGCCGCTTCATCATGTCGATGGCGACATTCCTCGCCGGCAGCACGCAATTCGACGTCTCCGGCACCGGGGCGATCGTTCCAGTGTAGAACTCCGGCAGCGCGACAATCTCCGCGCCGGCCTTGAAGGCCTCGGCAATCCGCGACTCGGCGTGGGCGATGTTGGCGGGCGCGTCGCCCACCGCGGCGTGGAGTTGCACCGCCGCGACCCGGCGGGTCGGTGATGTTCCGTCCGTGCTTGTGACCATCGGTCTCTCTCCCTGACTGACGGGGCTATTATCGACCGGGGAACCACCGGGAGACTTTCAAGATTCTGCTACCGGACCAGATTCAGATCAGCGGTCGCACACTGCTGTTTGTCGGCCGCCTGCCGCAGACACAGTGGCATCGGCACTGCTGCGAAACCTGGCTGTTCGGCCTGGACGGACCGCTGCGGGTGGATGTTGCACGCAGCGGTCAGCGACACGTCGCCACCAGCGCGATTGTTCCGGCTGGCGAGCAGCACATCCTGGACGCGCCGGACTCCCGGGTCGGCATCCTGCTGCTGGACCCGATCCTGGCGCCGCCCGTTCCTGCCCCGCATGCTGTGCGAACGCACCCGGACGCCGCCAACTGGATCGCGACGTTGCGCCAGACACCGTCGCCGCTGGTGGACCTGCCCGCCTGGATCCGGCAAACCTCGGACCCGAGCGGACAAATCGACACCCGCGTCATCGCCGCCGCCGACCTGCTCGATGCGACCGTCGCCGAGAACCAGCGCATCGCCGCACTGGCCGGTGAGATCGGATTGTCGGAGTCACGCCTGCAACACCTGTTCGTCTCGGAAACCGGCCTGCGCCTGCGTCAGTACCGCGTGTGGATGCGCCTGCTGCACGCCGCACACGACGCCGGCCTGGGGCGGTCGATCACCCGGGCGGCCTACGACAATGGCTTCTCCAGCCCCTCGCATTTTTCCCACACCTTCAGGACAACGTTCGGGCTGGCGCCGCGGGAGATTCTGACGGCGCGACGGTGATCCCGGGGGCGCCGCGGGATCAGGCCACCTGCTCGCGCACCCGCGCCAGACTCTCCCGATACGGTTTCATCCCGGTCGCCAGCAGCGTGATCGCCACGACGCCGGCGACCCCGCTCACCAGAAACATCGACCAGCCGACCATGTTGTCGTCGTGGAACACGAAGTCGGTGACAACGGCAACGGCGGTGGGCCCGATGCCCAAGCCGATCATGTTGACGATGAACAGGTACAGCGCCGAAGCCTGACCACGCAGCCGGTTGGGCATGATGTCCTGAATCGCGGTGGGCGCGACTCCGAACGGCATGCTGATGAAGAAGGTGGCCGGCACCAGGAACAGGCCTGCCACGAGGCTGTTCGGCGACAGCATGTAACCGGCCCCGAAGGGAATCACGCAGATGGCCGCGACCAGTCCCACGCGCATCGGCGCATCGCTGCGGCCCTGCGCGGTCCAGCGGTCGGACAGGCGCCCACCGGTGACGATGCCCATCGAGCCGAAGATCATGACGATGATTCCGAACACCAGCCCGACCTGCCCGATCGACCAGCCGTGAACCCGAACGAAGTAGGTCGGAATCCACGCCGCCGTGCCGTAGGAGCAGAACGCGATCATCGCGAACCCTATGTTGTGGCTGAGGACCGTGCGCCGGTTGAGCTTGAGGAAGGCCACCACTTCACGGATCGGAACAACCGCGGCGGTCCCGGCACCGCTGCGCCGGGGCTCCTTGATCAGCAGGAACGCCAGACTGAACAACAACCCGGAGGCGCCGAGCACGTAGAACACGACCTGCCACGGCCGGGTCTCGCCCAGCACCGGCAACGTCACCGCGCCCTGCGCGGTCACGAACTCGACGATCAGCCCGCCCAGCAGGAACGCGATGCCGGAACCGATGTAGATGCCCATCGAGTAAACACTGATCGCCGTGGCGCGTTTCGACGGCGGAAAATAGTCCGCGATCATCGAATAGGCGGCCGGTGACAGCGCGGCCTCACCCACACCCACACCGATCCGGAACAGAAACAGCTGCCAGTAGTGTTTCGCTAGGCCGCAAAGGCCGGTCATCACGCTCCACACGACGATGCCCACCGTCACCAGCCCGCGTCGGCTCTTGGAATCCGCCATGCGCCCCAGCGGAATCCCCATGATGGTGTAGAAGATCGCGAACGAAAAACCCATTAGCAGGCTCATCTCCGTGTCGGAGATACCCAGATCCTTGCGGATGGGGCCGACCATCAGGTTGAGAATCTGCCGATCCACGAACGAGAACACGTAGGCCATCATCAGGATCGCCACGACGAACCAGGCGTACCTGGCCGAGTAGGCCGCACCGGCCTCGGGGGTGTTCGTTTGCATGGTGCTGTCTCCCCATGTCGATGTTGGTTGGATCGCCTCGCCGGGCGACTGATCTGACTTGCATCAGCAAGTAAACACAGTGTATACCATGGATGCATGTCAGATGGGTAGCCCTTTCTGGCGCCCGGAACCGGAGGGACTCTGCGGACATGAACAACACCGTCACGGCGCTCGATTCACGCGCCAAACCGGCAGCAAGCCGCCGCGATCAAACACGCCTGCGCATCATCAAGGGGGGCGCCAGAGCCTTCGCCGAGCGCGGCTTCGAAGGCACCAGCGTGCAGGCGATTCTGGACGCCGCCGGCGTATCGCGCCGCACGTTCTACGTGCATTTCTCCGACAAGAGCGCGGTACTCTCCGCCATTTACGAGCGCTCGCTCACGCATCTCATGGCCTGCCGCCGCGAGGCGATGAAACACCCCGGCAGCGGCATCGAACGCATCGTCCGCGCCCAGGAGGTGTACATGGACTTTGTCGCCACGGCCGGGCCAATCATCCGCGTCATCACCTCGGAGGCTCTGCGTCCCGACGGCGCGCTGCACGACATGCGCCTGAGCATGCACCAGCAGATCGAGGACCTTTACTGCTCGACATTCCTCGCCGCCGAGGGCCGAACCCTCGATCCGATGGTCGCGCGCAGCATCATCCTGCTGAGCGAGTCCCTGACCCTGCATGTGCTGATGCAGCACCCGGGGGACGAGGCCAGGCTCGTCCACGCCGGAACCATCCTGAAAACACACGTAGAACAACTACTCGCCGCGGACTGATCCAGCGGCGGACCAGTGGAGAGACCCATGACCGACACCGCACCGACCGGCCGCCCGCGCATCCCGCGTGACAAGGCCAATGACTACGCCGAATCCGCCGCCCAGGCGCGCCGCGACTTCGTTCGCGAGCAGACGGGCGTGCAGCTCAAGCACACCGGCAGCTACAGCTTTGACCCGGCCGAAACCCAGGGAAACTGCGAGCATTTCACCGGTGTCGCGCAGGTCCCCCTGGGCATCGCCGGCCCGGTCCTCGTCAATGGCGAACATGCCAAAGGCGAGTTCTATGTGCCCATGGCGACCGCCGAGGGCACGCTGGTCGCCAGCTACAACCGCGGCATGCGGCTCACTCGCGAGTCCGGCGGCATCACCGTGACCGTCGCCGACGACGCCATGCAGCGCGCCCCGGTGTTCGCCTTCGACAATGCGCAGACCGCGAAACAATTCGGAGCCTGGGTCATCGACAACATGGGGCCGATCCGCGAGGCCGCCGAGTCGACCACCAGTATCGGCAAGCTGCGCAATATCGAGCACTACGCCGCGGCCCGCTTCCTGTACCTGCGCTTCAACTACAGCACCGGCGATGCCGCCGGGCAGAACATGTGCGGCAAGGCCACCCACGCAGCCTGCCAGTGGATTCTCGCGAACACGCCATTTGCCGTGGAGCGCTTCTCGCTGTCCGGCAACATGGACACCGACAAGAAACCCTCGCAAATCAACTTCCTGCACAGCCGTGGCAAGCGCGTCATCGCCGAGTGCACGATTCCGGACAAGCTGATGCGCGAAATCATGGGCATCGACTGCAAGTCGCTGTACCGGCGCCGCATCATGTCCATGACCGGCGCCTTCATGGCCGGCTCCATGAACAACGGCGCCCACGCCGCCAACGGCATCACCGCCACCTTCATCGCCACCGGACAGGATGCCGCCAACGTCGCCGAATCCTGCGTTGGCGCCGCCGTCGGCGAACTGACCGACGACGGCAGCTACTACTTCTCCATCACGCTGCCCTCGCTGATCTGCGCCAGCTACGGCGGTGGCACCGGCTTGCCCAGCCAGCGGGAATGCCTGGAGATGATGGATTGCTACGGCAAGGACAAGGCCAGAAAGCTGGCCGAGATCATCGGTGCTACCGTGCTGGCCGGAGAGATGTCACTGGCCGCCGCCGTGGCCACGGGAGACTGGGTGACCAGTCATGAACAGTACGGGCGCAATCGATAGAGACCGCCCGGAAGACTTGCAGGCTGCCGGATGCCTCATCGTGATCGACGTGATTTCCGGTAGTCCGGTCGGTCTTGCTGCACCCTCACGCCCTCGGCGCCAGACCAGCAAGCTGAAGCGCTCCATGACAGAGCGCCACACCGGACGGAGGACCGCGCATGAATCCGGCAAAAAACACGATTTGCCTCTGGTACGACGGCGCCGCCGAGGAAGCGGCCCGGTTCTATGCCGATACGTTCCCCGATTCATCGGTCGGCGCGGTGCATCGCGCGCCCGGTGACTTTCCGTCCGGTCAGGCGGGGGACGTATTGACCGTCTGGTTCACGGTGCTGGGCATCCCGTGCCTGGGACTCAACGGCGGCGCAACGTTCAAGCACAACGAGGCGTTCTCGTTTCAGGTGGCAACGACAGATCAGGCCGAAACGGATCGCTACTGGAACGCCATCGTCGGCAACGGCGGCCAGGAAAGCGCCTGCGGATGGTGCAAGGACAAATGGGGTGTGTCCTGGCAGATCACGCCAGTGGCCTTGACCCGGGCGGTCAGCAACCCCGACCCCGCGGTCGCCAAGCGCGCGTTCGAAGCAATGATGGGGATGACGAAGATCGACATCACCGCGATCGAGGCGGCCTGTCGGGGATGACGCCCAGCGATTTCGCATGAAGACCTACGCCGTCCTGCTCCGGGGCATCAATGTCGGCGGCCGCAACACGCTGCCGATGGCCGAACTGCGAACGCTGTTGCAGGCGCTGGGCTGTGAACACGTCCAGACGTACATCCAGAGTGGAAACGTCGTGCTCCGGAGCCCGGCGACGGCCGCGGCGCTCGCGCGGGAGATCGCCCGGGCGATTCATGAGCACCATGGCTTTACGCCGCATGTGCTGGTGCTGGAAGCGTCGGAGGTGACGGCGGCCATGGACGCCAATCCGTTCGCCGAGCACGCATCCGACCCCAAGTCGGTCCACTTCGGGCTGCTCGATTCGGTGCCACCGAACCCCGACCTGGATGGCCTGTACGCGATCCGCGCGCCGAGCGAGCGGTTCGATCTGAAGGAGCGGGTGTTCTACCTGCATGCGCCCGACGGCATTGGTCGCAGCAAGCTGGCGGCGCGCAGCGAGGCACTGCTGGGCGTGCCGATGACGGACCGGAACCTGCGCACGATGAGCAAGATCGTGGCGATGCTGAACAGCTGAACCTCTCCAGCCGCGCGACCGCCCACCGGCCGGGCCTTTCCAGCGGCCGACCCGAACCTGATGTCCCCGGATGACCTTCCGATTCTGTCCCTCCACCAATTTATTGACAGCGTTTATTTAATACTGTCCAATTAATTCATGGCAAGACAACCGATGACAGTTCACGAGATTGAGGCACGACGCCGGCAGATCCTGGACGCCGCCATGGACCAGTTCGAAAGCGGCGGACTGGAGGCGGTGAGCTTTCGCCAGATCGCCGCCTCGCTGGGCTGCAGCTACTCCACGCCGTATCGCTACTTCGACAGCAAGGAGGCCTTGCTCACAGCGCTCCGTGCGCGGGCGTTCCGCTGGATGGAAGAGGCGATGGAGCAAGCGATCGCGGCCAAGAGCGGCGCCCGTGATCGTCTCGCCGCCCTGGCGGAGGCCTTCATTCAGGCGGCCCTTGCTCACCCCGCCCGCTATGCGCTGATGTTCTTCGAACTGCCGAACACGGATCTGGCACAGCGCTCACTCGAACTGATCAAGGCCAAACGAGAAGCCCTCGACGTCTGCACCCGGATCGTGTCCGAGGGCCAGGCCAGGGGCGAACTCAACCTGCGCGTCGATCCGCTCACCGCCAGCCATCTGTTCTGGGCCGGCGCCCATGGCCTGGTCTCGCTGGAAGTCGCGGGCCAGTTCGTGATGGGGCGGGATGTCGACACGCTGATCCCGTCGATGATCACCACGCTGATGCAGGGCCTGGAAGCTCAGCCGGACGAGGCGACCACGCCGCGGCGGGGAGGCGCCAACGCCTGACGACAACCCAGCGCGACCTGACAAAGCCCGACTACAGACCCCCGCCAACGGGGGCACAGGAGACACCCATGACGCAAGCGCACCCCTCTCTGGTCATCCGCAGGATTCCATTCGAGTTTCCGGATGACATCGCAACCGACTGGATACCGCGCGATCCGGTGCTGTCGGCCATGCTCAACGGCGCGTCGCTGACCATGCCTTACCTCGAGCCCTATCTGATCCGGACCATGCGGGAGGCGGCCGAACACATCGACGACCCGGTGCTTCGCGAGGATGCGAAAGGGTTCATGATGCAGGAGGGTCAGCACTTCCGGGCTCACCGCCGCTTCAACGACCTGCTCAAGTCCAAGGGCTACCCGGAACTCGCCGAGGTCGAGGCCCGGATGGAAGCCTCCTACGCCCGGCTGTCGAAGCGCTCACTGCGCACCCGCACCGCCTATTCGGCCGGGTTCGAGTCCATGACCATGGGCGTGACCCGCTGGCTGATCGAGGACCGCATCCGACTGTTCGCGCAGGCGGATGCCCGGGTGGTCTCGATGGTGCTGTGGCACATGGTGGAAGAAACCGAACACAAGCGCGTGGCCTTCGACGTCTATCAGGCGCTGTTCGGCGGCAGCCTGCGCGGCTATCTGGCGCGCATGGTGGGCGTGTTCCACGGATCGCTGGATGTGATGCGCTACTCCATGCAGGGCTACCGGACCATCCTCAGGAAGAACGGTCGGTGGTACCAGCTCCGGTCGCGCATCGGACTCGCGCGAAGGCTGTGGTGGTTCGTCCGCCACGTCGGCCCGTACCTGTTGCGCGCGGCGCTGCCCGGACATGATCCGCGTCACGAACGCGACCCGGACTGGGTGATTGCATGGATACGCGGGTACGCGCGCGTCGACGGGCAAGGCGTGCCGCTGCTCGACACCCACCACCCCGAAATACCCGTTCCCTTCCCCGAGGAGAAAGCCGCATGAATTCCGAAGACCCGCTTCTGGGCATTCGCCGCCAGCTCGTCGGACACGGCGCGCTGCTGATCTTCGTCGGCGGCGTCATCGGCTTCGGCTTTCTGTTCTTCCTGCTCGGAAAGATCGTCCTGTGGCCGATTCCCGGCGCCATCGACCTGCAACTGCCCGGCACCTACGACGCGTGGCGCATGGCCCACATGGAAGGCATTCTCAACGGATTCGGCCTGTGGCTGGCCGCCGCGTTGTTGCCGGTGATGCCGTTTTCACCGCTGGGGCTGCGACGGATCGGGCTGGGGCTGATCATCGTCGCCTGGACATTCGTCATCGCCTCGTCACTGGACCCGCTGTTCCCGGACAGCCGCGGCCTGGCATTCGGCGGGCCGGCCACCAACCAGGCCGCCTTCTTCCTGTTCTATGTGGGCGTGCTACTGATCATGATCATCTCCGCCGCCATCGCCTGGAAGGCGTTGAGACAACCGACCGCGGTCGGCCGCGACACGTCGCAATCCCGCGAATGACCACATGAGCGTTCGCGCCCCGCGCTCCGAGCGCGCGGGGCGCCATCACGGCTATGCTGCGCCCGAACGCCGCCGATCTGGCGACGGCACGCATCTCGACGGATGACGACATTGCATATTTCCTGTGATCAAGCCGAGCTTGATATCCCGCTGATTCACCGCTTTCTGTCGGAGCGGTCCTACTGGGCCCGAGGCATTCCGCTGGAGGCGGTGCGCAAGTCGATCAGGAATTCCCTGTGTTTCGGCGGCTACCTGGAGGGCGGGCAGGTCGCGTTTGCCAGGGTGATCTCCGACTACGCGACCTTCGCCAATCTCGTCGACGTGTTCGTGCTACCGGAGCACCGCGGCCAGGGGCTTGGCAAGCAGCTCATGGAGGCGGTGACCACGCACCCGAAGCTGCAGGGGCTGCGCCGGTTCATGCTGGCAACGTCCGATGCGCATGGGCTCTACGCGCAGTTCGGCTTCACATCGCCACGGAACCCGGAAACGCTGATGGAGCGCTACACCCCCTCCCCGTACAGCGGCGACGCCTGACCCGGCCGTCGCGTCGACGGATCCGCTAGCCAGCGGTGTAGAGGGTGGCGCGATTCCGTCCGGCCGTCTTGGAGCTGTACAGCGCGCGATCCGCACGACGAAGCAGCTCCGCGGCGGCAGGCACCTCGGGACCGGTCGCCACTTCGACGCCGATGCTCACCGTGACATGCTCCTGAGTCGGATGGGGAAGCCCGTACGCGGCGAACTGCTCGACGATCCGGTTGGCGATGCCCAGCGCATCATCCACCCCCGACCCCGGCAGAATCACGCAGAATTCCTCACCGCCGTAGCGGGCCGCGAACTCGCCACTGCGCCTGCATGCCGCTGAGATGATGTCCGCCACGTGGGAGAGGCAGATATCACCCTCCATGTGACCCAGGGCATCGTTGTAGGACTTGAAGTGGTCGACATCGATCATCAGCACCGCAATCGGTGATTTCATTCGCTGCATGCGGCGGCATTCCTCGGGCAGCCGCAGGTCCAGGTAACGGCGGTTGTAAAGATTCGTCAGCCCATCCCGGACCGTCATCTGCTCCAGCTCCGCCTTGGCGCGCTTGAGTTCGTCGTTCGAGCGCTCCAGCTCCTCGCCCCGCTGCTCAAGCCGCTCCTTGATCAAGCTCATGGCCCGCGTTCTTGCCGCGACCTTCTCTTCCAGACGCATTCGGGCGCTCTCCAGATCACCCTGCGCCTGAACGAGATCGGTGACGTCGTCCAGATACACGGCACAGCCGGAAACCCCTCCGAACTCGCCGATTCTTCCGACGGTCATCTGAATCAACATCGGCTCGCGCCGCACGACATGACGCAGCTCGAACTGATGCGGACCGGCAATCGCATCCCCCGCGAGGCAACGCGAGACCATGTCGTTGATCAGTTCGCGCTGCTGCGGACCGAACCGCTCGGCGAGCTTGCGATCCTTGACGCCACGCCGCGACCATCCCAGCAAACTTTCCGACGATTTGTTGATGGCCATGATCTCGGCCCGCGTGTTGAGCACCGCGATACCGATCGGGGCGTTGTTCAACACCTCGTCCAGCTGATACTCGGGCTTGCCGGGTTCCGGCCTGGCGGCGGCCGCCGCAAGACCACGGCTGAGCGCCTCCTGCGTCGTCTTGCGCATCGCAAACGCATGGATCATGGGAATGGCGTCTTCAAATTCCGCCTCGTCCCAGATGCGCACCTGACGACCAATGCCCGGCGCGAACCGCAGCCGGGTTTTCAGCTCCCGGAGATCATCGCCGCGCCTGAGCACCAGAACCGGCATGTCACGATCGCGGCTGCCCAGCGAGATCAGCAGCGGCAACGGATCGGCCAGGGTCGGGCCAACCAGGACGGCGCAGGTGTCTTCCTTGAGATACTGATCCGGCGCGGAGCCCGCATCGCCCCGGATCTCGGTGCATTCGAGCCCCTGTCCGGACTCCCGGATGCGGGTCATGAAGGCGGGCTCGACGTCGAGTGCGGCGATCTCCGGCATGGCCTCAATCCCCCAGCAAGGGAAGATCCAGCGCCGCGCGCCCGATCCAGGTTCGCAGCGTGTCCGTGGTCGGCGCCATGACATGCGCGGCCCGGGCGTCGTGCAGATAGCGTTCCAGCGGACCGGCATCGCGATAGGCCATGCCTCCGCAAAGCGTCATCGCCTCGTTGACGGTCTTGACCACGCAGTCCGCGACCTCGGCCTTGGCGGCCATGACCGCCAGCAGTGCGTCCTCCGTGCCGACATCGAATTTCTTCGCGGCGGCGTGGACGAGCTGCCGTGTCTTCTCCAGCTCACCCCATAGCTGGCCGATACGGTGCTGGAGTACCGCCGTGTCCGCCAGCAACGCGCCGGTGTGCGCATAGGCTCGACGGGTGACGTGCTCACGCGCCGCATTGAAGGCCGCCTGCGCGATGCCGAGATAGACACCGGACATCGCCATCAGGAAGTACGGCGCGACCACATGGAAGACGTACCAGATCTGGTCGCCTTCGTTCCCGAGCAGATGACTGCGCGGAACCGAGACATTGTCAAGCGAGAGCTGCAACGATGAGTTGCCCCGCATGCCCATCCCGGTCCATGCCCCGGACCAGGTCATCCCCGGCGAGCCCTGGGGCGCGACTGCGCAGGAGAACGACAGGCCATCCGCGGCGGAGACACCGGACAACACATAGGACTCGGCATGGTTCCCGTTGGTCACGAAGGTCTTGCGCCCGTTCAGCACATAACCGTTGTCGTCGGCGAGAATCTGCGTCTGCGGCAGATAGAAATGGGCCCCTGTTCCGGGCTCTGACAACGCGAGCGTCGTGATGTGTTCACCTTCGCAAATCGGCTCCAGCAACTCGCTCTGCTGAGCCGGTGTCGCATGCGCGGCAATCACCGCCGAGCCCACGCAATGCATGCCGAAGCAGATCGCCGTGGACGCGCATTGCTCGCCCAGCACCTCGCAGATTTCCGCCAAGGCACTGGCGCCGCCGCCCAGACCACCCAGCTCCGTCGGAACCGCAAGCCCGCCCAGACCGGCACGCTGGAGTTCACGGATGCTTCGTTCCGGCCAGATCCGGTCGGCGTAGATCTGATCGGCCTGTTCACGCACCAGACTGAGCGCAATTTCTCGCGCCGTACCCAGATACTCCGAGTGCTTAGTCGCCATCCGCGCAGTTCCTTACCGATCGATTAACTCAGGCGGATGGAGCATACGGTGAAGAATGCGTAAAGGTCGAGCGTGAACGGGCCGGTTGTCGCGGGCTCCGCGCCGGCAGGTTCCCACTACAGCTCCACTCGCAGCGGGGCGAGGCGATCGCCGCGGACGGAGTCCGCTCAGTCCATGATCGTCAGGCGAAATGCTTCAGTACGCCCCAGCGAGACGCAGATTGGCGGATGTCCTCCAGGCGACGCCGGAGCAGCATCCGCGTTGATGGCGAGCCGAAGGACGAGCTGTACATGGGGAAGCTTCATCGCATCTAGACCGTCACTGCCCAGGAGGGCGCATTCGCCCGCACGCGACAGCGCCGGACGATCAGCATCGCGACGACCTGCTCGACCCACGCCAGCGGCAGCGCCACGGCAATGACCGCCGACGTCGCCAGATTCATGTTGTAAAGCGCAAGCCAGAGCAGGACGAACACGGCCGCCCACAGGCAGGTGGCCGCCATCAGCGCGTTGCGGAGCGTGTCGCCGAAACGCTCCAGAAACAGCCAACCGAATCCGGTGACCACCAGCAGCAGGACGGTGTCCCAGCCCCCCCAGGCCAGGAAGATCGGCAGGCTCATGGGTGCGACGCCGGCTTCGGCCGGAAACGCCTCGCGCATCATCGGCATGACGAACGCGAAATAGCGAAACACCTCGGAGACGTTGATCCACACGGCGTTGATCAGCAGCGCCCACCAGAACGCCTTGGGTACGGACTTCCCTGTCATGAACCAATCCTCCGCTGGACGAGCTGGATGAGTGTGTCCGCCGCGCGGCGCAGCACGGCGGCATCGGTTACCGCGCGCGAAGCGGACCACAGCCCCTGAGCGGACACGACGAGCAGTTCGGCGACGCGGACGAGCTCGGCCTCGCTGATATCCGCCGAGGCCGAGTGACGAAGCGCCTGGAGAAACCCCTGTTTCAAGCGCTCGTGATGTCGCTCGATGCGTTCGGCGACCTCCAGATCGTGGGGCGCCACTTCGGTCATGGTGTTGGCGTAAAAGCACCCCGGCCCAGGCAAACCGATTGCCTCGGCGGCCGCGATCTGATGCTCCAGAAACGCCGCTATGTCGGTCACCGTCGCACCCGGGCGTTCCACTCGCTCGAAGGCCGGGGTCACGCCGGCCGCCGGATAGGCATCCAGGCAGGCCAGAAACAGTCCGCGCTTGCCGCCGAACGCCTGATACATCGCATGACGGGTTGTGCCGGTGCTGGATACCAGATCATCGACCGACGTTGCCGCGTAGCCATTCAGCCAGAAGCGATGCAGCGCCGCGTCGACGATTTGTTCGGGTGTCCTGGATGCTGGTCTTGGCATGGGTCGACCATATCAGAATGAATGTTCTGAAATAAACCAGAACCGACAGATGGAGCGACAAGCCGCGCCATCCCGACGGCAGGAGTAGGGTGAAATGACAAGTGCCGGTATACGATGCGGAATCGACGAAGACGCATGAGGAGGAGACCACGATGCCGTCCGGACTCGATGAAAGCCTGATCCGCCGCTGCCTGTCGCTGGCCGGCGAAGGCAAGACGCAGATGGCCGATGCCGAAAGCGGAACGGACATGTCGATCTACCACGACACCGGACGGTTCCGACACGAAATCGATCGGGCGTTCAGGGCCATGCCGACCGTGGTGGCGCATGCCTGCGCGCTTGCCGAGCCCGATGGCTACCTGGCCCTCGAACGCTATGGCGTTCCGTTGCTGATCACCCGCACGCCTGAGGGCGTGCGCGGGTTCATCAACGCCTGTCGACACCGCGGCACCCGCCTTGTCGAGGGCTCATCCGGCTGCCGCCGCGCCTTCGCCTGCCCGTATCACGGCTGGACCTACCGCAATGACGGCACGCTGACGCGGGTCCCGCACGCCGAAGGCTTTCCGAATCTGGACATGGCCGAAAACGGCCTGGTGGAATTGCCGACCTGGGAGCGCTTCGGCCTGATCTGGGTCGTCTGCGATCCACGCGCCGAATGCGACATTGACGCGTTCCTGAAACCGGTTGCGGAGGAACTGGGCGATCTGGCGCTCGACACGCATGGCGTGTTCGATCAGCGGACCACGACCTGGACGGCGAACTGGAAGCTGATCGCCGAGGGCGGGCTGGAGTCCTACCACTTCCGGATCACGCATTCGGCGACCATTGCGCCTTACTTCCTGCAGCACTGCTCCCTGTTCGATGTGCTCGGCTCGCATGTTCGCGTCACGCTGCCACGTCGAAGCATCACCGAACTCGACGACACCGACCCGGCCACCTGGCGGCTACGCAGCCACGCGCACATCGTCTATCAGCTGTTTCCCAACTGCGCGCTACTGGTCCAGGACGATCACATCGCGATGTTCACGCTGCACCCGCTTGCCGTCGACCGCACCGAGATCACGTACACCATGCTGGTGCCGGCGGCGGAACACACCCAGGAGCGGCGCCAGCACTGGACGCGCAATTTCCAGATCACCGACACCACGTTGTGCGAGGACTATGCGATGGCCGAGCGGATACAGGCCACCGTGGCATCGTCGGCCAACGCCCGCATGCGCTTCGGGCTGTACGAGGCCGCGCTGGGGGCGTTCAACCGAATCGTCGATACCCACCTGCATGACGGCGATCACCATCCACGCAACGTGACACCGATCCAGCGGCGTCGCTGACCGGTCCTAGGACGCGATCGTGGCGAGCTGCAGCAACTTGGGATCGGGCTGCAAACCCGCCCGCCCCAGTGCCTGGGGATTGAGCTCGAAACGCAGCTTTCGCTCCGCCTGGAAGAAACGCAGCATGCCGTCCGGACGGGTCAGCTCGTCGCCGTCCTCGACGACCAGGATCGATGCCTCGGCAAGCTCGCTGACCAGTTGCTCACGCGCGGTTCGAACATCCGTGGACACGAATGCGATGTGGCAACCGCTGATATCGCCGCCATCGACCCGGCGAGCCTGCAGCGTGCGCCCATTGGCCAGCTTGCCCTCGACCGCGGCATCCAGCACCGACCCGAACGGATCCTCGCCCACCACGCAGATGATCAGCGAATCCGTCCGTGCCGCGAACGCGGTATCCGGCCAGGCAATCAGCTTGGCGAAGGCGACCAGAAACGCGGACTTGAGCCGGTATTCGGTGGCGCTGGCTGTCTGCGCATGTGCGACCCCGACAAGCTGCCCCCCGATCAGGGCCAGCACCAGACCAACGATTCGCATCCGGGCCGGCATCAGAATGTCGCCTCCACGCTGAATTCGATATTGCGCTCAATCTCGCCGGTCCCATACTCGCGGTGCGCGTCGTCAAGCAGGTTGTTGCCAGACAGGCGCAACGTCAGCGTCGGCGTCACGGTCCAGCCGATACCGGTCGAGAGTTCGACATAGGCGGGCGCAAGCGACTGTCCTCCAGAGCGGATCGCATCAGCGTAGCGAAGCATGGCGTCGACGGTCACGTCACGAGGCGCCATCCAGATCGTCTTGAGGGACGCGAGGTTCCGCGGAAAGCGGTGCTCGAAGCCTTCGGTCGTGGTATCCGTGCTGTCCGGCTCCGTCTCCAGGTCCAACTCCTGGAAGCTGTAGGCCAGTTCCAGACGCAACTGGTCGGTGGTCTGCCAGGCACCGACCAGCTCGATGCCCCAGGCCTCGCCCTGGACGCGGTTCTCGACCAGGAATTGCGACTGACCGTCGCTCTCGATGCTCTGGAAGCGGTCAAGATCGTTGTAATAGGTCGCGATATCCAGCGAGAAACCCGCATCGAACGACTTGCGGTACCCGACTTCGTAGGCGATCAGTTCCTCGGACTCGACCTCCGGGTTGCCGACCCGAATCACGGTGGTCCCGGCATCGATCGCCAGATCCTCGTCGACCCGGTTGGGAATCCGCACCGCGCGCGACACACCACCCCACAACACGGATGCGCGGTCGAGCGAGTAGACCGACCGGATGTTCGGCTGCCACTCCGTGCCGGTCACGTCGTTGTGCTCCAGCTTGGTCCCGACAATCAGCGAAAGCTTGTCGTGAAGCACCGCGATCTCGTCCTGGACGAACGCACTCCAGGTCTCCAGTGTCCGCTCCGCCGGCTCGAAGATGATCGTGGTGTTGCGATCGGTCTCGTCCTCGGAGCGGCGGTAGCCGACACCGGCGACAATGTCATGCCGCCCCCACTTCGACCAGTGACCCTCCGCGCTCAGATCGAAGGTCGCCCGCTCCTCGCCGAACGACGGCGACCCCGACCGGCGATAAAGATCCACGTAGGACTGAACGGTCAGCGAGCGTGTCGTGCTCGGAGCGTAGAGCATGCGCGCCAGCACATTGCCGCCGCTGAGCTGGGTCAGCGCACTGCCTCCGACCGTCGCCTCCCGACTTTCGCCGTCATAGGCGTCGCCCTGCACGGTCAGGCTGGCTGCCGTGTTCAGCGTCCAGTCGCTGCGAAACCCGCCGGCGGTAATGTCCATGGACGACGGCAGGGTTGAGCCGTCGGCAGCCCGGGCGTCGTCCAGCCCATAGCTGGTCACGTAGCCACGCGCGTGCCCGTTGGGCGCGATACGACCGGCCGCGCGGGCGGCGGCGTAAAACTGGTTTTCGATTCCGCCAGCCAGCACAACCCGGGATGCCTCACTGGCGGTGGCCGAGCGGGTGACCACATTGATCACACCGTTGACGGCATTGGCGCCCCAGAGCGTGCCGCCGGGGCCACGGATGACCTCGATCCGCTCGATGTCCTCGATCAGAACCGCCTGCTGATCCCAGAGCACACCGGAGAACAGCGGCGTGTAGAGGCTGCGGCCGTCCATCAGAATCTCGATCTTGTTCGACGGGCTGATGCTGGTGCCGTTCATGGCCCGTGCACCAATGGAGTAGTCGCTACCGTCGATGCGCGCGACATGCAGTCCCGGCGCCAGCCGCAAAGCCTCGGGCAGGGTGCGCACCCCCATGCGGCGCAGCAGATCGCCCTCGATGACGTAAATGGCGGCCGGTGCCTCGATCAGCGGCTGCGCCTTCTTGGACGCGGAGGTGATCTCCACCTCCATCAGCGCATCCAGATCCAGGTCACTGAGATCCTGCGCCATCAGTGACCCGCTCACAAACAGGCCTCCGACGCATAACCACGCGGCTATCCACTGAGTTCGCAAGTTTCCCTCTCCCCGAAACCTTTTCTTGGGAATTTTAACCGTTATCATGCGGTAGCTTGCAATAATTCACACGTGCTCCTGGGGGGCCAGGGAGCGGTCGTGATGCCCAGTGAGGGCACATTGGCACGGGGATTCACACTCAGCACCAAACTGCTACTGCTGGCATGCGCTCCGCTGCCGGCATTGGGTTTTCTTGTGTGGCTGGTCGCGGATGACAGCCTGCAGACCCGCGCAGATGTGGCCTATGCACACGAGGCGCATGAGCTGGCGAAGACGCTGACGGGGCTTTCGCAAAGCCTCGACCTGGAGCGCAAGCTGCTGGCGCGCATGTCCACCGCCGACGCCATTGGTCTGGAAGCCTTGATTTTCGAACAGACCGATGCGGTCGATTTGCTGGACGAACTCGACACGGAGACCCTGAAGGCGGCGCTCGCCGAGGCCAGGACCACGACGGACCAGCGTCTGCCCGTCCTGGAGCAGCAACTCGATTCATCGCATTCGGACGCCTTCGGCAATGCCCTGTCGCCCGCCCAACTGATCCGAACCCTGGGCTCGCGCAACGAGCGGGTGCGAATCTCCGATGATTCGCTGTCGACGATCGCGACTCACAACAGATTGGAGACCGAGCTCAGGCGCTGGCTGCGGACCCTCCAGGAGGCCATCCCGGATCGCGCCACCGCGAACATGGTACGCGCACGCACCGCCATCGAACGGATACGCCAGGTGATCGGCGAGCAGGACGCGCTGATCTTCAACGCCCTGGCGACACGCGACCTGCAAGCCCCGGTATCCCGTCGACTCGCCAGTCTGGACGCGGTGCTGAACGACGCCATCAACGAGTTGCCGACCGGCCTGCGCACCGGAGTGGAATCGGCGTTGCAGCGCAGCGAGGCCTATCTCCAGGCGACGCGCTCGGTGACCAACGAGAGTGCATTCAGCGATGCCGTCACCGACCTGACGCGCGCCCTGGGCTACGACGGGCTTGTCCATCAGTTCAAGAATCTGGTGATTCGCGGCGAGCCGCGTTATGCCAACGCAGTCATCGCCGCGAACACGGCGGCCCAGCTGGCACTGGCCCGCCTGCGCGCCGATGACAGCCTGTCCGAACAGCGCGGCGCTGCGCTGGACGATGTCGAGGCGATGATCAACCGCTACGTGGAGAGCGCCGACACCGCTCTCGCTGGTCACGATGCCGGCCAGGCCGTGCATGACATCGATGCGCGCGTGCGCTTTGACGACACACCCGCCATTCTCGCCATCGGCCGCCTGGAAACCTTCGAATCCGCGGTCACCGCGAAACAGTGGGATGCCGCCACTCGCAGCGTCCGCTCCGAACTCGGGCAGATCATCGCCGAGCTCGATACTCGGATCATGACGCGACTGGACACCCTGGAGTCCCAGTCCCAGGTGACGCTGCTCACGCAATTCGTGATCCTGCTCCTGACCCTGGTCCTGCTTGCGCTGATCGCCTTCAACGTGACCCGCCGCGTGTCCTCGGCGGTGAACGCGCTGGTCACGTGGTTCAACCGCATCGCCGAAACCGGCTCACTGGCCAAGGTGGAATCCATCGGCGGCAACGACGAGTTACGACAGCTCGAAGCCGCCATTCTGTCCGTCACCGACCGCATCGAGTCCATCGCCCAGGTCGCGGACCGCATGGCCGAGGGCGACTACTCGCAGGACCCGGAGCCGCTGAGCCGGGAAGACCGGCTCGCTCATGCCGTTCGCGCGCTGGGCATGGCCGCGCGTGACGTGATCGGGCAGGCGGAGTCGATCGCAGACGGGGACTACTCCACCGAGCTCGACACGCGTGGCGACGCCGATCGTCTCGCCCATGCGCTGAACAACATGACGCAGTCGCTGCGGGAATTGCGACAGAGCAACGACCGGGCGCAATGGCTGTCCGACGCGCAGCTCGGCATCCTTCAGTCGGTGCGCGGCATCTCCGAAGCTGACAGCCTGCTCCGCAACGTATTGCAGCAGCAGGCGGAACGCAGCGGCGCCGCCACCGGCATCGCCTATCTGCACCGCCGGGGCTCGCTGGCCCCGAGGGCCGTATACCGGGCGGACCTGGATATCGAGCAATATCCCCCGATCGCGATAGGGGCAACACGCCTCGGCGCCGCGCTGGATGCCAACCGGGTCGATATCGTGACCGGTCAGCACGGCGGTCCGCTGGCCGTTCGCAGCGGCCTGCTGGATGAACCGATCCACACGATCGTCATCCAGCCGCTGGTGAGCGGAGGGCGTCGCCTTGGTGCGATCGAGCTCGGCTTCCGCTCCACCCCGGATGCACAGGCCTTGCAGCTGTTCGAGACCGCCCGGGAGTCCATTGCGGTGACCCTGGCGAACTGCATCGCGCAGGAACAGACCCAGGACCTGCTGCGCGAGACCCAGGTCAAGTCGCGACAGTTGCAGGAGCAACAGGAAGAGCTCCGCACGACCAATGAGGAGCTGGAGGAGCAGACGCAGGCGCTGCGACAGTCCGAGGAAGAGCTGCGCGCCCAGCGCGAACAGCTCCAGAAGGCGAACGAGACGCTCCAGGACCAGAGCGCGACGCTGCGCCGCGAACAGTCACAAACCGAACAGGCACGCGCCGAACTCGAGCAGCTGGCCGCAGAGCTGGAGCGCTCCAGTCGGTACAAGTCGGAGTTTCTGGCGAACATGTCGCACGAGCTGCGCACACCGCTGAACAGCCTGCTGATCCTCGCCCGCGAACTCGCCAACGACGACGAGGGCAATCTCAGCGAATCGCAGCGGGAGGCGGCCGGCGTCATCGAAGCCGCCGGCAAGGACCTGCTGCAACTGATCAACGAGATTCTCGACCTCTCGAAGATCGAGGCCGGCCATCTGGAAGCCGACATCGCCCCCTTCCCGCTGCGCGAGTCCATCGAGACCGTCGCACAACGACTGCGGCCGCTGGCCCAGGACAAGCGGCTCGAACTGATCACCGAGTTCGGCGACGACGTACCCGACATGCTGGCGTCGGATATCCGCCGGCTCGAACAGGTGCTGCGCAACCTGATCGGCAACGCACTGAAGTTCACCGAGAGCGGGCGGGTGACCGTCTCGGTGCGGAAGGCGAGCCCCGAGAACGAAGCCATGACCGCGGCGGCGCTGGCTATCGACGTCACCGACACCGGCATTGGCATCCCGCCGGACAAGCAGGCCAGCGTGTTCGAGGCCTTCGAGCAGGCCGACAGTTCCACCAGCCGACGCTACGGCGGCACCGGTCTCGGGCTGACGATCTCCCGCCAGCTGGCCCGGCTGCTGGGTGGCGATCTGCTGCTGACCCGCAGCGACGTCGGCAAGGGCAGCACCTTCACGCTGTACATCCCGCTGGAAGGCCCCAAGTCGTCGGAAACCGCCAGGCCGATACCGGCATCGCCGGCCACATCGGTGCAGGCAACCGCCCGCCGGGCGCCGCCGGCGCCCGCCGCTCCCGAACAAGACCATTCCGCGGAAACCGACGAGCCGACCTCCGCCCAGACGCCCAGCGGCCATGTGCTGTTGATCATCGAGGACGACGCGCGCTTCGCCCAGGTGCTCGCCCGCCTGGCGACGGAACGCGGCTTTTCCCCGGTCATCGCCAACGACGGCCGCAGCGGACTGGAGCAGGCACGCAAGCTCAAGCCGCATGCGATCACGCTGGACCTGCGCCTGCCGGACACCGACGGTCTGACCATCCTCGAAGTGCTGAAGCGCTCACCGGCGACCCGCCACATCCCGGTGCACGTGGTATCCGCGTCGGACGAATCCATGGAGCCGCTGCAACATGGCGCCATCGGCTTTCTGCCCAAGCCGGCGACCAAGGCCGACCTGCTCAAGGCGCTGGCTGCGCTGGAGAACGTGCGCGAACAGGCCGCCCGCCGCGTACTGGTGGTCGAAGACAATGCGTCGAGCCAGATCGCGATTCGCGAGCTGCTGAGCAGCGACGATGTGGAGATCGTACCGGCGCATTCCGGGGCCGAGGCTTTCCGGCTGATGAAGAACGAGCACTTCGACTGCGTCGTGCTGGATCTGTCACTGCCGGACACGGACGGCCTGGAGCTGATGCGGAAGCTCAAGGCGGACGAGAGCTTCCAGCACCCGCCTGTGGTCGTCTACACCGGCCGCGACCTGACCCGCGCCGAGCACAAGGAGCTGTCGCAGCTCGCACAGTCCATCGTCGTCAAGGGCGCCGAATCTCCGGACCGGCTGCTGGACGAGGTCACGCTGTTCCTGCACAGCGTCGAATCCAAGCTGCCGGAACAGCAGCAGGAAATTCTCCGCCGCACGCGCAGCCAGGACCCCTCGTTCCGCGGCAAGAAGCTGCTGATGGTCGACGACGACCTGCGCAACGTCTTCGCGCTGTCGGCGGTGCTGCGCAAGGCCGGGTTCGACATCGTCTTCGCCGACAACGGCGAGCTGGCTCTACAGCGATTGACCGAACACGACGACATCGACGCAGTGTTGATGGATGTGATGATGCCGGTGATGGACGGGCTGGAAGCGACGCAACGCATCCGTCAGATGCCGGGCTTCGAAACCATTCCCATCATCATGCTCACCGCCAAGGCCATGCAGTCGGACCGGGAGGAATGCATCGAGGCAGGCGCCTCGGACTACATGAGCAAACCCATCGATGTGGACCAGTTGCTGGCGGCGTTGAAACTCTGGCTGAGCAGGTCATGAATCCGACCAACACGACACCGGGTGATTCCTCGGATCACCCGGCCGGCGGGCCGCTGCCGGCGGTCCTCGTCGTCGATGACATCGAGGCCAACCTGGTCGCGATGAAGCGGGTGCTGAAGGACCTGGACATCTCGATTTCAACCGCGCAGTCGGGCCCCGACGCGCTCGCCCTGGTGATCCGACAGGAATTCGCCGTGGTGCTGCTGGACGTGCGCATGCCCGGCATGGACGGGTACGAAACCGCCGAGGCCATCTTTCTGGCCAACCCCGCCGCGCCGCCGCCGATCATCTTCGTCACCGCGGACGATCGCTCCGAAGAGCGCATGCTCCAGGGCTACGAGAGCGGGGCGATCGATTTTCTCTACAAGCCGATCCAGGAGCGGCTGCTGCGCTCCAAGGTGCGCATCCTGACCGACCTGCACCGCCAGCGTCAGGAGCTCAAGCTCATGACACTGGCGCTTTCCGAGGCGAACCGCCGCGCCACCTCACTGCTGGAAGCCGCGTCGGAGGGCATCGTGGGCGTGGACCCCGATGGGGTGATCACCTTCGCCAATCCGGCCGCGGGAGCCTTGCTGAAGACCCAGGCCGACCGCCTCAGAGGCATGCCCATGCAGAGGTTCATCGCCGCCTCCGAGCTCATCCCCGAAGACCGGCCCTGGGTCGAGACACCGCTGGCTGAGGCGGTCGTGCTCGAAGGCTCCGCCCGCGACAGGAACACGACACTCCGCGGCGCGGACAATCGCCCGTTCCCGGTGGAAATGGGCGCGACCACGATCAGCGATGCCGGGCACGTCAGCGAGTTCGTCCTGGCGTTTCATGACATCTCGGACCAGGTGCGCATCACTGACGAGCTGCGCAAGCGCGCCGAGCATGACGTGCTGACCGGGCTTTCCAATCGCGCCGCGATGCGCAAGGCACTGGATGCCGAACTGGCCGATATCGAGAATCGCTCGAACTTCGCCCTGATCTACATCGACCTGAACAAGTTCAAGCCGGTTAACGACCAGTATGGCCACGAGATCGGGGATCAGGTCCTGAAAGTCGTCGCCAAGCGACTGACCAACAGTCTTCGCAAATGTGACCTCGTGGCACGACTGGGCGGTGACGAATTCGCCGTACTCGCACGGAGCGTCGGCCGCTCCGGTGTGATCGAAGGCATCGCCGACCAGATCATCACCGCGCTGGACCAACCGATCACCATCGGCGAGACCTCGATCCGAATCGGCTCCGCTCTGGGCGTGGTCCAGGCGAGCGGCTCGTATTCTGACGCCGACGATCTGCTGCGCAGCGCCGACAGCGCCATGTACGAGGCAAAACGGAGCGGGGACGGCCAGTCCCACTGGGCCCTGGCCAATCCATCCACACCGACCTCACCCGACCACTGAACCAGTCCGTCGCAGCCTGAGCAGGCGGCGACGATGGCGGATCCGATGGTCGATGGGTAGGATCATCGATCCGATGGCCGAACCGGCCAAACGCCACACCCGATCGCCCCGATGAACAAATACCCCCCTTCCGCGAAGGAGTTGCGTGAGTGGATGGACCGCAAGGGTCTTTCCAGCAAGGACGTCGCAAAAGCGCTGAAACTGTCCGACGGGCGAGTCGTCCGTCACTGGACTCGCAAGGACAACGCCCGCCAGATCCCGTACCCCAGTTGGTACACCCTGCGCCATAAATTCGGCAAGTGACTGTTTCCTCTCATGGAATCCAGCCTTTTGCTGCCCCGATATAGGAATTTTTATCCTAGGAACTATTGACCTATTTTTGCAGCGGGAGTACTGTGCCAGGCACGTGTCACATAAATGTCATATCAATGATGTATGGCAAGGAGGAGCGCACCATGTACAAGACACTCGTAGCCACGGCAGCCCTGGTCGGCCTGCTGTCCGCCTGCGGCACGACGACAACCCCGGCCAAACCGACGCACTGGTGGAGCGCCGAGGCGCCTGTCTCCCGCGTCACCTACACCCGCGACAACACCGCCTGCGAGGAATCATCCGGTTTCTCGGGCGCCGGCGAGGCCACGTCCGACGCCTACGCGAACTATCACGCCTGCATGCGAAAGGCGGGCTATACGCTGATCTCCACGAACGACACCTGACGCTCGTCGAGTGAGTGCGCCGATTGAACGTCGGTGCACTCACTCGGGTCCAGGTCGCCGGACAGGGTGGCGGGGAATCGACTCGACCCGCTGAAGCCGGCTAGTCTTGACGCCTTCACGCGAGAGCGGAGACGAGGCGGCATGCAGATTCGAGTTCATCGCGGTCCCGGCCGGAACCACAGATCTTGAATGCGGCTGCGACGCAGCCGATCGTGCTGTTCGACGGGACCTGCAATCTTTGCTCATTCTGGGTCGGGTTCATTCTGAAAACGGATCGCAACGCGGTGTTCCGGCTCGCTCCCGTCCAATCCGAGGCCGGGCAATCATTGCTTCGGCGCTGGGGCTTTCCCACCGACCGCTATGACACCCTGGTCGTGATCGCCGACGGGCGCAGCTACTCCCGCTCCGGCGCGGTGCTGCGCATCGTCCGCGACCTGCCCGCGCCCTGGCGCTGGCTGCGTGTCGCGGGGTGGCTGCCCCGACCGATGCGCGACGGCATCTACCGGCTGGTCGCCCGGCATCGCTACCGCCTGTTCGGGAGACGTTCGGTCTGCCGTATTCCTGACGAAGACGAACGCGCGAGGTTTCTGCCCGGCGCGGACACCGAGGCGGCATCGTGAGCACACAGACTCACGACTACCGGGTCGACGTCGAATGGACGGGCAACCGGGGCGCCGGGACGCAGGACTACCGGAGCTACACCCGCGATCACCTGATCCGCGTGGAGGGCAAACCCGTCCTGCACGGTTCGTCGGATGCTGCCTTTCGGGGCGACCCCACCCGCCACAACCCGGAAGACCTGCTACTCGCCTCGCTCTCGAGCTGCCACATGCTCTGGTATCTGCATCTTTGCGCCGACGCCGGCCTCGTGGTCACGCGTTATCACGATCAGGCCACGGCCGTGCTCGCACTCGATACCGAAGGCGGCGGCCGCTTCGACGCGGCGGTACTCCGCCCCCGGGTGCATTTCCGTGCGCCTGCGGACCTCGGGCGCGCCAGGTCACTGCACACGCTTGCCCACCAACGCTGCTTCATCGCCAACTCGATGAATTTTCCGGTGCGCTGCGAACCCACGGCGGAATTCGACGCATGACCCTGGAAGGGAACAAACCGGATGCTCGGACCCCGCCGACACTCCATCTGCGGCGCATGGCCGGGGCTGACGAGGCCACGTTCCTCGCCGCGGTGGATCGCAGTCGCTCGCTGCACGGGCAGTGGGTCGCACCACCCGCGACCATCGCCGCATTCCAGGCCCATGTCAGACATTACGCGTCATCGTCGGATGAAAGCCTGCTCGCGCGTCGCGACAATGGCGGTCTGGTCGGCTGCATCAACATCAGCAATATCGTGCGCGGCGGTTTCCAGTCCGCCTACCTGGGGTACTACGCCTTCGAGCCTCACGCCGGTCAGGGACTGATGCGGCAGGCACTGCGGCTGGCCGTGATTCTCGGTTTCACCCAACTGGGCCTGCATCGCCTGGAAGCGAACGTGCAACCGACCAATCATCGCTCCGCCCGGCTGGTCCGTTCGCTGGGTTTTCGGCTGGAAGGGCATTCACCGCGTTATTTGAAAATCGCCGGCCACTGGCGGGATCATGATCGCTACGCGATCACCGCCGAAGAGTGGCGGATGGCCGATTGAACACACTACAAGGGGAAGCGCGCATGGCACTCGGTGCATTTTCGGTCAGCCTGGCGGTCAGCGACATCAAGGCGTCGCAGGCGTTTTACGCCAAACTCGGTTTCGAACCCGTCGGCGGTCACATCGATCAGCACTGGCTGATTCTCCGTAACGGCGACACCACGATCGGCCTGTTCCAGGGCATGTTCGAGAGCAATGTCCTGACGTTCAATCCGGGCTGGGATGCGCAATGCAACCCGCTGGAACATTTCGAGGATGTGCGGGCGATCCAGTCGCGGGTGAAGGCAGGCGGTGTCGTACTGAGTTCCGAGGCCGACCCGGACTCCACCGGTCCCGCCCACATCGCGCTCACGGATCCGGATGGCAACGCGATCCTCATCGATCAACACGTTTGACAGCGGTTGTGGCGGTGGCCGGCTACTCGAAGACGCCGTTGTCGAAAAAGCTGGGCATCAAGCCGGGGATGCGGGTCGCCGTGCTGGGCGCACCCGATGGCTACCGCGACTGGCTCGCGCCGCTACCGGACGATGTCACCTGGACGGACAGCGTCACGGTGGATGTCGACCTCGTGCACCTGTTCATGACGGAGGCCGAGCGGCTCGGCCGCCAGCTGAGCGACTGTCGCCAGCGGCTGCGCCCTGATGCGGTGATCTGGGCCTCGTGGCCGAAGAAGGCGTCAAAGCGGCCCACCGACATCATCGAAGGCACGATCCGTGAGCTCGCGTTGCCACTGGGCTACGTCGACGTGAAGGTCTGCGCGGTCTCGGAGATCTGGTCCGGCCTCAAGCTCGTGGTTCGCCGGGAACTGCGCTGAAGCGCCCCGCCCGCCCAGTCACTGGACGAACTGCTCCGCGTCCGGAAGGTCACAGCGGCCGACCTCAACGGGACGGTTGGCCTGGTCCACCGACCAGCACTGGTCGTAAATCGAGCAGTAGCAGAGCGTGACTTCGGTCGCGGGCGAGCCGGCATCCGTGAGCAGGCGGATCATGGCCTCGTCTTCCGTCTGAAACGCCTGGATGTCCTGCCCCGCCGACAATGTTCGCCGGCTGATCTGCGACTGCATGTAGTGACGATCCCCCGCCCCCATCGCCGTCAGCACCGCTGACCAATCACGCATCGGCTGGCCGTTCACGGTCATGCGCACGGTCTTGATCAGCGCCGGTCCGGTTCCCCGATTCGACACGAAATAGCCGAATCGGCCGGGTGCGTAGCTCTGCCCCATTTCCAGCCGCGGCCACACCGCGGCGCGCGCATAGGCGCGGTCGACCCAGGCCGAATAGGCGCCGACGAACACGGTGAAGAGACTGACCACCAGCGCGGACAGCGCGATGATCATTTCCGGATTGCGATACCAGGCGGGCTGCGACATGCGTCACCAGGGTCTGTCGATGAATGTCGATTCTAAGCCGGCATCGCCCAACCCCTCCATCGCCGGTCAGGACTGGCAGGCCGCGGCCGGCGCGTATTCGCGCCCGTGATCCGAGTAGTATTCACCCTTGCCGTTGTGCTCGAAACGATTGCCGCACAGCCGGCCCTGCGGCTCGTTCATGATCTTGATGCCGAACTGGGCGTTGGCGGAGACCTCGTTGCCGATCGCGATGTTGTCGATCCCGAATCCCGCCTTGTCGCTGCCGAAGCGAAAGCCCGAACCCGCGTTGCCATAGACCCGATTGCTACGAAACACGTTGCTGTTGCCGGCCGAGTTGAAACCCGCGGAGTTCGCGTCCAGTTGCCCGGTGCAGTGATTCATGTAGATCTGGTTGGCGGTACTGCCCTCCTTGAGATCCACGCATTCATTGCCCCGGGTGGTGATGATGTTGTGGTGAACCCGGTTGCGGGCCGACACATCCGGCCCCGAAGTCGGGTTCTTGCCATCTTCCCACTGCTTGAACGACGTGCCGATGTAGATCGCCTCGCCGTTCTTGCCGGATTTCTCGAATGGGAAGTCGTGCATCCCGCAGTCGCTGATACTGTTGTGGGCGATCTCGCTGTCCGACACCTTGTGACGAAAGCGCAGGCACTCGCCGCCGGCATGCGCGAGGATCATCCGCTCGATACTGATGCCTCGCAGCCCCTCCTCACGCTCACCGTTGTGCACGAACACCAGCTTGTCGCGGATGCTGTCGCGACTCGACGGATCACCGTGCAGGCCGTCGACCACAAAGTCGCGAAGGGTGATGTAGCTGTTGCGAACCTGTACCACGCGACTGTTGCCGCCACCGATGACCGTGGCCGGGATCACCACACTGTGATCGTTCTTGAAATCATCGCCCTTGAGCCCGGCGATGGTGATCGGCCTGGTCAGCAAGCCGTCACGCACCGTGCGGATGTCCTGGGCATAAACACCGGGCAGCAGAAAGACCGTATCGCCCGGCCCGGCACGTTCCAGGGCGTGATTGATCGTGGCCAGGGGCTGGTCGGGCTTGCGGCCCTCGCTGCCATCCGAGCCGTTCGGCGCCACGTAGAAATCCGCGGCGAGCCCGGAACCGCACACCGCGAGCGCCGCGGCGGCCAACATGCGCTTCATCACTGCGTCCTCCTGACGCGTCGGCCCTCCCGTCCTGACACGCTCCATCCATGTGAGCTTACGGGCTCTGACAAGCGCAAACGCGAAACATCACCCGTGACGACGGCGAACAAGCGCCAGGATCCCGCTCATCCAGATCAGTACCGGCAATCCGAGCGCCCCGGCGCCGCCCGCTCCGGACACCGGTTTCTCCTGCACCGGTTCACCGACACCCGTCGCCTGCGCCCAGCTCGCCGCGCAGGGACCCAGCGGCTCCATGTCCGGATTCAGCCGGAGCGACGTTTCGCAGCGAGCCGGAATCAGCGGCAGCAGCAGACTGGATGCGTGCTCGCCCCCGCGGTGAATCCGCACCAGGCCGAGATCACCCAGTGCCAGAGGATCGCTGTCCGAACCGGCGACCGGCAACAGGTCGAGACGAATGCGATGTCCGGCACGGAAGATCGCCGATGTCGGGAAGAAGTCGATCAGATACTCCACCGGCTCGCCGATCGGCACCGATTCCGCCACGTCGAAGCCATGCCACGGGCGCACGATGTCGCCATCGCGATTGGTTAGTGATCTGGCAGGGTCGACCTTGCGCAGCGAGGCCCGCAGATAGCCGTCGGTGACCCAGTGGCTGCCGCCGTCGGGATGGACGTCGGTCAGCAGCAACGACCAGTCGATATCGGTGGCCGCGGCGGTGGCGACCAGCCGCAGCGTGATGGGCCCCGACAGCTCCACCGCCTGCTCCAGTTCCGGGGTTGTGTAGGTCAGCGCCGCCGCCTCGTCGATACGAAAATCGGCAATCGTGGCGCCGATGATCCAGCTGTTGGTGCGCAGATCCCCTCGACGATGAACCGCCGACGCCACCGGCGTGACGTCAGCCGCCTCGGCCACCGGCCGCTCCGCCTGCAACAACCCGTCGTTGAGCGACAGCGCGCCGCTGCCGGAACGCCCGCCCAGGTACAGCCGGGTCCAGCGCGTGTCCGGCAAGGGCCAGTCGGCCTCATAACGCACCAGTGCCTCGGCACCACGATACGGTCGCACGCCTCCGACTTCGGTTTGCAGGACCACACGCGGGTCCTGTTCCGCACCGTTGTCGTCGCCAAGGCCGTGATGCGCGACAAAGCGATCGACGATCGAGCGCACCGCATCGGCATGCCGGCCGGCGCTGTTGGCGATGACCTCCGCGGTGGTATGCCCGAGACCCAGCACCAACCGTGCATTCGGGGTGCGCTGGAAGGCATCGAACGTGTGGATGATGTCGTAGGGTTCGGTGGCATAAAGCACCGGAACCCGGGCCCGCTCCAGCAGCGGAAACGCGGATCGCTCACGCCACCAGTCGTCCACCGTCGGGCGCAACACGGTCTGCGCCAGCGCATCCGCGATGGCCAGCTGTCGTCGCGCCGGATCCGGTGACAGGGCAGTCCCCAGTCGGAGCCGGTCCAGCTCCGACTGCGCGACACCGGCCTCGGTCTTGGCCGTGTAGACGGTCGCGATGTTGTTGCTGATGCCGCCGCGCTTGAAGCAGCGGTAGGCATCCGCACAGGTGGTGAACAACGCAGCGGCGCGCACAGCGGGATGATCCAGCCCGAAATGGGCGGCGAAGGCTGTACCGGACTGCCCGGTGAGCAGGATGTCACCGGTGGACCAGGCGCCCGCGGCCGCCCAGTCCAGCGCGGCATGCAGATCCCGCTGCGTGCGCGCCCCGGTCATATCGAACAACCCTTCGGAGGCGCCCGTGCCGCGATAACTCACGTGGACCAGCGTGAATCGGTCGATGATGGCCGGGTCGAGAAAATCGCCGTAGTAGTCACTGGGCAGGTAGGTCGGACAACCATTGCCGTGACTGGCATAACTCTCGAACTCGAAGAGCACCGGGCGAGGCCGGTCCGGCGGCAGTCGGCTCACCCAGGCGTGCAGCCGGACACCGTCGTCCATCTCCAGGAGATGCTCATCACACAGCCGGTCCTCGACGGCCTGCGCCCACACCGGAGACACCACGGCCAGCCACCCGGCCAGGACGACGACGCCCCTGCGCCGGATCCGGCAACAGCAGGCGGCGGCCAGCAGAACCAGCATCCCTCCGCCAAGCGCCCCACCGCTTCCCTCGCCACCCGTCGAACGTGGAGAAGTCCGGGAGGCAGCGGTCTCCAGCACGTAGTCACCGGACCCCAGCTCGAACAACAGCCGATCACCCGCCATGCCCAGATGGCGGACGCCTTCCGCGCGAGCGGCCGGCACCGGAGCACCCAGACCGCGCTCAACCACCTCCGACGCTGCCCCGCCAGGAAACTCGACATGCCCGATCGCGTTCGGCGGCACGGATATCTCCGCGCGCCAGCCCGCATCGGTTCGTGACCAGCGGCTGGCGATCAATCCCCGTGGCGAGGCGTGCCAGGCGGCAACCCGCCGCGGACCGTCATCCGGCAACGCCGGGGCGAACCGAATCTCCGCATAGCCCGGCTCGCCAATCTCCAGACCCGCCAGATCTTCGATCATCCACTGGCCGATGGACCCGAACATGTGGTGATCCAGCGAGCGGATCGACTCGCCCCAGCTCTCCGACAGCGCCGTGTAACCCAGCGCCAGCCATTCACCCCAACTCGGGTGATCGGTTTGCTTCGCGATCCGCAGCGCCACATCGCCGTGCCCGGCGGCATCCAGGGTGTTCAGCAGGTAGCGCGTGCCGACCGTGCCGGTGTTCAGGTTTCCGCCGCGGGCGTCGACGTCGGCGACCAGCGATGCCACGACGGCGTCGCGCCGTGCCGCCGGGACAAGGTCGAACGCGAGCGGCATCACGTTCGCGGTTTGCAGGTAGCGATCATCGCCGACCAGGCCGTAGCAACCGCAGGCCGTGTCAAAGAACGCGTCATTGAACGCATCGCGGATGCGGGCGTGCAGCGCGCTGTAGTCATCCGCCGCGTCCGCGTCGTCCAGCAACCCGGCCATCCGCGAGGCCAGCCGCGCAAACTCGGCGTAGTACGCGGTGGACACCAGCGTGGTCAGATTTGCCGCATCGGCAATGACCAGGTCCAGCGGCGAGGGCAGTGTCGTCGCGGGGGTGACATGATCCCCGAGCCCGGCCTCGATCAGATAGGGGCTGTCGACCGCGGACCACTGGCCGATCCAGTGATCGAGATACCGCCGGATCGCGTCAAAGTTGTCCCTCAGGTATCGCAGATCGCCGGTGCGGCGATACAGCTCCCAGGGGATGATGAACAAGGCCGCGTCCCAGGCCGGGGTCGCCCCCCAGGCCGGTTCCCAGCCCTCGCCGGTGTACCCGTAGCCACCTCCACTGGGAACAATCACCGGAATCTCGCCGCTATCCCGCTGGGCATCCCGAATATCCCGCAACCACTTGGCGTAGAACCGCCGCATGTCGAACAGCAGCGATGCGGTGGGCGCGGTGAGCTGGGCATCCCCGGTCCAACCATTTTTCTCGAAGGTCGGGGTGTCGGTGACGATGCCATGCAGATTGTTCGGAATCGCCCGCTCGACCAGCGTATAGATGTCAGCGAGCAGCGGATCGTCGGTCTCGAAGCCACCGATGCTGGCAACGCCGGACCGCACCCGTTCCACGCTCACATCGACCAGCTCCCCCAGGTAGGGCGTTCCCAGCGGACCCGACACCTGCAGGTAGCGAAACCCCTTGTACGAGAATCGAGGCGTCCACCGCTGCTCGTCGCTGCCGTCGGAGACGTAGTAGTCGGTCTGGAGCTGGTCGGCGATGTGCAGGTTGGAGGTCGTGCCCACCAACCCGGTCCGCGACAGCGCCTCGCCATAGGTCATCGACACCGCGACCCCGGCGGGCGCATCCACGGTGACGGTGGCCCAGCCGGTCATCTGCTCGCCCATGTCGTAGATCCGGACGCCGGGTAGCGGCTGGGTGACCGCGACCGGTTCGACCGACTCCAGGCGCTGGATGGACTCGTGCGTCTGCGCCGTCAGGCGACCGCCCGGCGGGTCCACGGGCCGGGCGGCCGCCCAGTCCGATGCATCGAAATCAGCGCGTGACCAGCCGGGTCGACGAAACCGCGCGTCGTAGGTTTCGCCGATGTTGATGTTGTCGTAGCGGGTGGCGCTCTCGGCGACCCGCCACTGCTCGTCGGAGACAATCACCCGCGTCGAGCCGTCGGCCAGTTCGACATGCAGCTCCGCGATCATCCGGGGTTCGCCCCGCCAGCTCGCGTGATTCCAGGCCCACTCGGTGACCAAATCGTAGTCGTAGAAACCGGACCCGAGCTCAACGCCGATCGCGTTCGCCCCGGCGGTCAGGACCCCGGTGACGTCGTAGCTGCGGTACAGCGCCGTGCGGTCGTAGTGCGTGTAGCCGGGATCCAGCACCTCATGCAGCGCCAGCGTCTCACCATTGATCGCCACCCGGGCGTAGGCAAGACCGCTGATGTACAGACGCGCCCGGATTGGCTGCGACGGCAGGTCGAAGGCCCTGCGCAACAGGGGCGCCGGGCGCGGTTCGCGGCATGCGCCACCGGTGCCCAGGATGTAGTCGACCAGCCGGTCGAAGCCCAGCACGCCCAGCGCTCCTGGCACCCCGACCGGCCGGCAGAATTCGCCTTCCACCAGCCGCGTGACGGCGGCCAGCGGGTCGTCCAGCGGACCAGGCACCCCACGCTCCGGACCGGCGATCCACTGCGCCGTCCACTCGTCGGGATCGACAAAGGCGAGTTCGAAGCTGGCGGGCGGCGACCACGCGGTCGCGTCGCCGGCCTCATCCCAGACGCGCACCTGCCACCAGACGGTCTGCCGCGTCCGCAACGGCGTGCCCGCGTAGTCGGCCCAGGGCGTCGCGGCCTCGACGCGCCCCGTGTCCCAGAGGTCCGGCTGCCCATTCGCGAGGGCCTCGACCGACCCCGCGGCTCGCAGCTGATATGCGGTCTGCAATACGCCCCGCCGGTCGGCTGACAGTCGCCAGGACAGGCGTGGCCGGGTTGATTCGATCCCGAGCGGATTGGCGGCCGCATCCGTCTCCAGCCCGGTGACATCAACCCGCGCGAAGGCGGGCCATGCATGCAGCAGCAAGGCCAGCGCGAATGCCGAACGACGGATCAGGCGCCACACGCCGCCGCCCCCGTCAGCACGATGTCCCGCGATGAACGGCCGACCCGCAGCTGCGCGCAGCCGGGCACCCGGGCCCAGTCATCCGCCTCGACATCCCAGTACTGGAACGCCCGTGGCGGCACCTCAATGGTCACGCGTCGACGCGCCCCCGCGGCGAGGCCGAGCCGGGTGAAGCCCTTGAGCGCCTGCGGCGGCTGTTGGACCGCCGCCGAAACATCCGGCAGCGCGAGGTAGATCTGCGGCACCGCGATCCCCTCGCGCGTGCCGGTGTTGATCACGTCGAAGGTGACCGACACGCCGCCATCGTCCAGCGCGGCAACCGCCAGATCGGCGAAGTCGAACTGCGTATAGGACAGCCCGTGACCAAACGGGAACGCGGGTTCGATGCCCTGCTCGTCAAACCACCGGTAGCCCACCAGCAGCCCTTCGGAATACTGCGCCTGCTCCAGCACGCCGGGGTAGCGGGTCAGGTCTCCGGCGGTCGGCAGATCAGCCTCGGATTCGGGGAAGGTGACCGGTAGCCGACCGCCCGGATCCGCATCGCCAAACAGCACGGCATCGATGGCATTGCCGGCATCGACGCCGGGAATCCAGGCTTCCAGCAAAGCGGCGATCTCACCCTTCCACGGTGTCAGCACCGGACCGCCGGTTTCCAGGACCACGACGGTGTTGGGGTTGGCGGAGGCGACGGCGGCAATCAATGCATCCTGATCCCCGGGCTCGTCGATGCAATTCAGCGCGATGCAGAGCCGGTCGGCGCCCTCGATGGAGCGATCGGCGACGAAGACCAGCGCCACGTCAGCGGCCGCGGCGACGGCTGCGGCGTTGCTCGCATTGCTGCCGTCGTCATAGGTGACCGTGACCGTGGGTTCCAGCCGCGCCGTGATGACTTCGCGTGGCGTGTTGAAGAAGAACGGCGTGATCCCGGCCGACCCCCCGCGCGACTGAAACTCGTCCGCGGGCGCTCCGATGATGGCAACCGATCCCAGCGTCGCGGCGTCCAGCGGCAGAATCCCGTTGTTCTGCAGCAGCGTGATGGCCGAGCGTTCGATCTCGCCGGCCAGCGCCGCGTGCGCGTCCCGATCAACCTGTGCGTCATCGACCGGATACGCGGGGCGATCCAGCAGGCCGAACTCGAAGTAGGTCCGCAGAATGTTGACGACACGCTGATCCAGCGTCTCGGCATCCAGCACGCCGCTGGCGACCAATGGCAGCATCTGCGCGGGCCCGTAAGAGAGCCCCGGCCACGGCTCGAAATCGAGCCCGCCGTAGAAATTGCCGAGCGGGTTGTGGGCGGCCAGATAGTCGGCGACAACAAACCCGTCGAAGCCCCAGTCCTCCCGCAGCACGCCGTTGAGCAAGGCGTCGCTCTCGCAGGCCCAGTCGCCGTTGATGCGGTTGTAGCCGCACATCACCACGCCCACGCCGGCTTCGGTCACCGCCACCTCGAAGGCCGGCAGATAAATCTCGCGCAGGGTGCGCTCGTCGATGACGGCATCCACAAACAGGCGGCTGCCAATCACCGAGACACCGAGCGGCAGCTGCGGCCCGATCGCCGGATTGACGCCGATACCCTCCTGATTGTTCGCGACGTAGTGCTTGACCGAGGCGATCAGGCCGGTGTCCTGGGCACCCTCGATCCAACCCACGCCGATCCGGCCGGAGAGCCAGGGGTCCTCGCCATAGCCCTCGAACGTGCGGCCATGGTGCGGCACCCGCATGATGTTCACCGTGGGCGCGAAGACGATGTCATTGCCGCGATACTTCGCTTCGGTCGCGATCGCGGCGCCGTACCGCCGGGCGCTGTCCGGGTCCCAGGTCGCCGCCAGCGCGATGGGCGCGGGAAACGCCGTGGCGGGACCGGAGCGCACACCCATCGGGCCGTCGCTGTAATACACCGTGGGAATGCCCAGGCGCGGAATGCCGTCGCTGGTCCCGGTGTGAGTGCCCTCCAGCCCCGCGATGCCGATCAGGTCATCGCCAGCCAGAAACAGGACCTTCTCGACCTGCGTCATTTCCGCCACCACCATCGCGGCGCGTTCGGCTGCCGGCAGCCCGGAATCACACCACGGGTGGTCGCCACACCGCGCGTCCCCGACTGTCGGCGGTGGCTGCCCGTCGTCAACCCGTTCCGGTTCCGGCGCGCTGGTGCCACAGGCGGCGATCAACCCGAACAGCGCCATGGCGGCACCCCACAGGCTTGCGCGGCCTCTCGTTCGCTTCGTGACCATGTCAGCCTCCCGTCCCCGGATCCGCCGGGGTGCCTTCGCAAACCGTCAATCCCAGATCGCCCGCGGCGCAGAGAACCTCTCGCAGCTGGCGCTCGACCAGGATCGGACCCGCCAGCACGGTCGTCGGCATGTCGTCCAGGGCATAGACCAGGTCGGTGAACATCAGCATCTGGCGGTGCATCAGCTCACCGTCGACCATGTCGTCCACGCTCAGCCCGGTGGTGAACAACGTCCACGGCCCGGTGATAAAGGCGAGCGTCGGCAGCAGATGCTTGTGATACGGCCCGCCCTCGCCGCCGAAGCTCTGGTGCATGGGGATGTGCAGGCCGGGCACATCTGCGCCGCGCAGGGCGATCGTGCGTTCCAGGTCGTGGCTGATCACCGTGTTCTGCAAGGCGGTGATCAGCCCGGGGCTCTCGCTGACGAAGAAGCTGTTGGGTTCGTGATAAGGCCCTTCGACCAGCTCCAGGCCCGGCCCGCCGTCGGATCGCGGCTGGGTGATCATGCCCTTGGCACCAAGGTGCTCAATCACGATCACCGCGGCGACCGTGCCGTCCTCGAAACCCTGGTCCAGTCGTCGGGCGTACTGCTCGGCACTGCCATCCCGCGCGGGCGGGACGAGATGCTGATGCAGATGGGCGGTGGTGAAGGCGAACTCCAGCGTTCTCGGCCGGCAGTCCTGCACGAACCCGGCGAAGTAGTCCGCCATGGCGACCATGGCGGGCGGCCCGTTGTCCCACAGCGCGTTGACGCCGTCGGTGTGGCTGGTGATCACCAGGCGCTCCTCGCTCTGACCCGGCAACGTCGCGATCAGCATCCGCGTGGTCGCCGGGACAATCTGGGCCTCCAGCGTCAGCCGGACGCTGCGCCCTTCCGCCGCGGCCTGCCGGGCCACGACGCCCTCGTCGGCCCCCAGATAAAGACCCGGCGCAGTCCACATCAGCCCCTCGTAGGGGGCATAGACCTCGGGGACCTGCTCCCGGGAAAAGTTGTGCACGAAGAGCAGACCGGCGGCGCCGGCTTCATGCGCCTCGTCGGCCAGCACACCGAGTTCCCCCAGCGCCTCCAGCTCCAGCGCATCCAGCACCTCGGACGCCAGCGACAGGTCAGGGTCGTAGGTGAACCACTGCAACGCGGTGATGATCGCGTACGGCGTGCTGCTGACGCCGATGTCGGTCACCACGATCGCGCCATCAACATCGTGCTCCGCCAGCTCGGCGAGATCGGGCACGTACACTAGCGGCGCCTCGATGCCTGACGCCGGGGTGGTCGCGGAGTACGGCAGATGACCGGCCACGGGCACCTCCGCGAAGCTGCCATCGGCCAGCTCGAGTTCCAGGCGTGTCCGGGTCGCCGTCCAGCGCTGTATCTCGTAAGGCACGGACTCGATCTGCAGGCCGGGGATGGCGCGGAGTTGCGACTCCAGCCAGGCCACGTAGTCCTGATGCTGCGGACTGGCGGTGGTCCGCTTGCCGAACGAATCCATCGCGCGGTTCAGATCGAGCAGCCGTTCGGCCGACGCGAACGACGCCGGGTCCACCGTGGTCTCGCAGTCGCTGCGCAGCACCGGCGGGCTGTCCGATCCGGCGCCTCCTCCGCTGCCGGATGATCCGCAGCCGGTCACCCCGGCGAGCAGCGCGCCACACACACCCAACGCGACGCAATGCCGTCGCGGCCAGGAAAACTTCATTGCCTTGTCTCCTCCGGTGTCGCTCTCGCACCGGCGTCTTTATATAAACCCTACGGTTTCTTGCATGCCCGCACGGAGCCCCTGCCCCGACAAGCGTCTTGTTTCAGGCGGCTATGGCTTGATGGCCTGTGTCTGGGCCTGCACCAGACGGTGGAAGTTGTCGACGATGGCCGTGGTGAGTCCCGGCAATTCGTCCGCCCGCCCCTCGACGATCAGCAGCCGCACGCATTCGTCCACGCCACCCACCGCCATGCGGTAGGCCTCGTCGGGCAGCACGGTCCAGATCCCTTCGGGCCCGACAGCCTCGGTCACCATCGCCCGCAGATCCTGCTCGAAGACTTCGAGCACGCGGCGCCGCTGCCGCAGGATGGCGTCACCGGCCTTGAGGACCTCCACCAGCAGCGCGCGTGCGCGAACCGGCTGGGCCTGCAATACCGAGAGATAACGGGCCGCGCTGGCCTCACTGCGCTCGGCGGGCGTACCACCGGCTTGCGCGCGCGCCTTGCGCATTTCATCGAGCAGGAACGTGGAAAACGCGTCGTAGGCGGTCGAGAAGCAATGCTCCTTGTCCCGAAAGTGGGCGTAGAAGGTCTTCTTCGACACATCCGCATTGCCCGTGATGTGGGCGATGGTCGTCTCACCAAATCCCCGGCTGCCCACCTCCTGGGTGATCGACAGCAGCAGGCGAATGCGCTGGGAGGTCTCGACTTCCTGCCGGCTCAGCCCATGGCGACCGCGGCGCAGAGGCGCCGGCGCGTCAAACAGCGAAGTCTCCTTGGTCACCAGTCCTGTCCCCTTGCGGTACCGCGGTTGCCCGTCACCGGGTCGGCGGCTTAGTCTTTCAGGAAACCATACGGTTTTTAAAAGAGACCCGCAAGCGGAACCACACCGCGAGCGGGCTGGAGGAGACAGCATGACCATCCGTTCGTCCCGCGGGCCGGCAGCCCGTGCGTTGTGCGCCTGCGCGTTGCTCAGCGCCTGCGGACTTTCGTCCACCGGCTCGGACACCACGAGCCCCGCCGACGCCCGCCATCCGGTGCCAGTCGCTGCACTGCCCGAGGGAGGACAGCACACGCCCGGCTGCCAGGCGGCGGACCCGCCCGTGGTGGGCGTGACCGAGGTCGTCCGCACGCCGGTGGGCGAACGTTCCTGGTCCATCGAACTGGCCTCCGAGGCCATGCAGCGCAATGAATCCGTCATGGTGACGCTCCCCCGGGACTACGACCCCAGCGGGCGCACCCGCTACCCGGTGCTGCTGCTGTTTCACGGATCAGCGGGCTCCGAACGCGACTACATCGACCACGACCTGGAGGCGCTCACCGCCGACTACCCGGTCATCATCGTGACGCCCAACGGCGGCCCCGAAGGCTCGTATGCCGACTGGTATGGCGCCCTCACCGGCAACCCGGAGCCCGCGCCAGCCTGGGAGAGCTTCCACATGCGCGAGGTGGTGCCATTCATCCGCGCGCAGTTTCCGGTGCGCGAGGACCGCGGCGGCTGGGCCACGGCCGGGCTGAGCGCCGGCGGCAACGCGGCCATGAAATACCTGACGGCCAATCCGCAGCTCGCCCGCGCGGCGGGGGCCTTCTCCGGCGCGGTCGACACCACGCTGGACTACCCCTACTACCCGACGTTGCAAACGGTACTGGGCACGCCATCACTGCTACCGACGCAGGGCCCGACGGACCTCTGCCGCTGGGGTGATCCGATCCTCCAGAAGGCGTGGTGGTTTGGCGATGTGCCGACTCATCACGCGGAGAACCTGGCCTTCCATGAACTCTGGGTGACCAGCGGCAACGGGCTACCGGGCGAGTACGACCTGCCGGCGCAGGTCGACCCCATCGAAACTCACACCTACCTGATGGCACTGTCCTTTCTGGAAGCGCTGGATCACGAGCACATCGGCTACACGGAGGTGCTTTACGGCGCCGGCACGCACAGCTGGCCCTACTGGCAGCGTGCGCTCGTGCAATACCTGGACTGGTTGATCCCGCGTTTCGACGATCCCGCGCCAACGCCGGACCGCTTCGACCACCGATCAACGCGTGCGAACTTCTCCGCCTGGGGCTGGCACTTCGCAATCCACCGCGACGTCAAGGAGTTCGTTTACCTGGAAGCGGTGACCACCGGCGGTCTGGTGGTGACCGGCAGCGGCAGACTCGAGCTGCTCACGCCGCCGTTCGCGGAACCGGGAGCCCGCTACCGAATCACCACCGGCCGGGACGATCGCACCGTCGTGGCGGATGCGGCGGGCCGGCTGCTGTTCGTCGTCGATCTCGGCCCCAGCCACTCGGAGCACCAGCGGGACTTTCCCGCCGAACCACCATCGGATTGGCCGACGCGACAGGTGACCATCCAGCGTATCGAATAGCCGGAGCGCGCGGACGACACTCCGTGGCCGCGTTCACGGCCGCTCGATCCGAAGATCCGCCAGGATCGCCTGGTGATCCGACAGGTACTTGCAGTCGTAGCTGTCGGTCAGCGTGGCCGCGCGAAGCACGCGCGTCTGCGGGTGCGTGAAGATGTAGTCGATCCGTCTCGGTTCGGTGTCGTTGAAACCGAAGCTGCTCGGACAGGCCGCGAAGCCGAAAAAAGTCTCCTCCGGCCCATGGTGCGGCGCCTGGGCAATCAGCAGCGCATCGGCGACCGGAACGGGCGTGTCACCAGCCGTCATGCTGGCGTAGGCGGTGGTGTCGGGAGTGACATTGAAATCACCGGTGACGACAAACGGCAGCGCACCAGCCAGTTCGGCGATCTTGCCGCGGATCAGCAGCGCGCTCTGTTCTCGCGCCGTCACGCCCTGATGATCGAAATGCGTGTTGAAGACATAGAACCGGGTGTCATCGCGACGATCCCGAACCTGCGCCCAGGTGACGATGCGCGGCAACGCCGCGTCCCAGCCCACCGAGCCAACCTCGTCCGGGGTTTCCGACAGCCAGAACGTGTCCCAGTGTTCGATGGTCAGGCGGTCGCGTCGCACCAGCAGCGGCGAGAATTCCCCGGCCTCCATGCCGTCATCGCGACCGACACCGACAAATTCGTAGTCGGGCAATGCCGTCTTCAGGTCGTTCAACTGACCGACGAGCACTTCCTGCAGGCCGCCGACATCCGGCTGGTTGAAGCGCAGCTGCGCCGCGAGCCGGTCCGCGCGGTTGGGCCAGGCGTTTTCGTCATCATCCGGATTGTTGTAGCGGATGTTGTAGCTCATCACCCGCATCGACGCGGGCCCCGCGGTCACTTCACCCGAGGGCGGCACCGGGTCGCTGCTGCCGCAGGCCGACAGGGCGAGCACCAGACTGGTCAGAAAAATGGTTCGCATCAGGATGCTTCGCGGTCAGGGAGCAATGAATTTCTTGGGTTTCAGCGCCATGCCGTTGCCGGGGCTCAGCACCGGATGTGGCGCGTCGGCCGGACGGGCCGCCGGCACCGTGACGACGTTGAAGCGCAGGTTGTCGATGTAGGCATCACCTTCCGCGCCTTCCTGGCGCAGGCCGGTGAGTTGCACCTGCGCGACGACCGCGCCGGCCGGCAGCGGCAGCGAGGTCGCCTGTTCGCTCCAGGTCGGCGTCTGATTGATCACCGGCTTGGAGGTGGCGATCTCATCACCGCCGGCGTCCAGCACCCGGAACCGCGCGACCGGCACATCATTGCCTGAGGCATTGCGCAGATCCGCCCGCAACACGGCGGTCGCCGTACCTGCGGCGATCGCATCGGTGAAGGCGGTGAGATCCACCGCCTGGGTCACGACGCTGTAGTCAAAGGCCTCTCCCCCGTCCAGCCTGTCGACGCATCCTCCAAGCACGAACCAGTTCAGCCCCGCGGACGGAACACCCAGCCCGCACAGCGCCGGCGGCGCGCGCAGCAACGCCGGCGCCGCGGTCAACGTATTGAGCGATTCAAACCGTCCACTGACGACGGTCCAGCCCTCGGTTCCATTCTCGGCGCCGCCGTTCACCAGCAGGTTGTCGGACACCGTGGTGTCGATCACCGCAAAGCAGGTCTCGTCGGAAAACCCGGACCAGGCCCAGCGCGCGTCGCGATAGCGCACACGCCAGCAGTACTCACCGGTCTCCAGGTACGGCACGCGCCAGTAGTCCACATCCACGCCGGCATTCAGATCCCGGCGAAACCACTCGTTGCGCGCCCTCGTCTCGTTGCCCCAGATGTCCAGCAACGGCGCATCGAAGCTGCCGGAGGCGGCGCGCAGTTGCCAATGCGCCTCGTGCAGGGCATCACCGTCGGCATCGCTGTAGCCGGCGTGCAGCAGGATGTCGGCGAACGGCTGATCGCCGGTCGGGAACCGCGGCGTCGGCGCATCCGGCGCGGTGTTGTCGCCACCGATGGTGAAGGCATCGCGATCCACCTCGGCCGAGAACGCGTTCGGATAGTCCGCATGGTCGTCGCCGCCGGTGCGGCGCAGGCTGCGGATCTCCGGCGCGCCAACCGTGGAGAACTCCAGCACCGAGTAACCATATTCGTCCCAGGTGCTCTCGAACTCGTCGTAGTCGGCCTGGGCATAGTCGCCCCAGTCATCCACGCGGCCGCCGGCCGAAGCCGCGTTCATCCACAGATGCGGCACATCACGGGACTGGCCCCGGCTGTAGCCGTGCGTATGCCCGAACAGGTGACCGGTCAGAATCCCCGTGTCGGCGGAGAGCTGTTCCAGCATGTCGACGTAGGCACAGACCTGGATGCTCTCGCCGGGCAGCCACAGCTCCGACTTGCAGGGCGCGTGGATGCCGGCGATCAGATAGTCGATGTCGCCGCCGGCCCGGGCATCGGCGATTTCGGAGGTGATGAACGCGGTCTGTCCAAGTAGTTGTTGCGCGCCGCCCTGCACCGTCAGGTTCGACTGCAAGCCGAGGAAGCGGAAATTCAGGTAGTCGAGCCGGTACCACTCCTCGTCGTGACTCAGTGATCCGTTGCTCGGCGGTGACGCGTAGTAGAGGTAATTGGCCAGCGCGTAGTCATGGTTGCCGATGATCATCAGCTGAGGCAGATAGCGGAACAGCGAGTCGCCAACCGCGAAATACTCGTCGCGCCACTGATCGATGTTGTCGCCGTCGTCGACCAGGTCACCGGTGATGATGATGCCGGCGAATTCGTCGACGCAGTTCAGTACGTCGCCATCGCAATCCCGCGGAATGACGCCGTACTCGAAGATGCGGGTCAGCCAGTCCGGGTTGTTGCCCTGGATGTCGGAGATGACGAGGAAGCGTCCGCGCTCGATGCCATCGCTTGCGACCGGCCAGGTCTTGAACCGCATGTTGGACGTCGTGCCTGCCGCCGTGACGACGCGGTATTCGTAGGTCGTGTTCGACACCAGCCCGGTGAGTTGCGCGGCGTAGACCTGTTGACCCAGATCGGTGCCCCTGTCCGGATTCAGGAGCGCGATCGACTCGGGCGACGCGGCCACCGCCTCGAAGGCCTGCGTCCCCAGCATTCGATACTCCACCGCCATGGTCTCGCCAATGCTCGCGGGTTCTGGCTCGAACAGCACCGTCATCCGGTCCGGTCCCGGATTCTGCAGATAGGGATTGACCAGAAACCCGGTCAGCGGCGGCACGCTGAGCGGAATGTCGCCGCCCGGATCGGGGTCCGGCCCGGTGACCGATGGCTCGGTCGGCGGACGACTCTGGCCACAGGCCGTCAGACAAAGGGTGGCGACGGCGGCCAGCAAGGCAACGCGAACCATGAGCATGACGAGGCGGCGCGGAAAGGAATGCCGCCCACGGTAAAGCGCCTTCGCAACAGCTTGATGACAGCCCCGCGTCCCGCCGGGCCGTCAGCACCCTCGGCGAATGTCCTCGCAGTATTGTCGCTCGCCGTCACGCGTCGGAAAGTCACGTGCGCTCTGGTAGCGGAAGCTGTATTTCAAACGCCCCTGGGCGCCCTCATCGTCCAGCAGGCGCGCATCGGCCGTCGCGTAACCGGGCTCGTCCGGCCGTTTCAGCCAGCGGTCGAACCAGGCCACCGTGTAGTGCTCGGCGAACGGCTGCGCCCTGCCGCCGTCACAGCTGTCCGTCGCCGGCTCCGGGCACCAGGACGAGGACGGAAACGCCGGCAGCGGCGACCATTCATAGTGCGAGCTTCCCTGAATCGTCTGCTCGATCACCGGCAAACCGGCGGCCTGCCAGACACGGAAGTTGCTGATCAGCAGGTCGGACTGCGGATCACTGAGGAACGGCGTCGGCGTCAGTCCGTATTCACCGTTCTGCCCGAGGATGGGCTTGTGCGGCACGGTCATCGGCAGACCGGAACCCGCCGCGCTGCCCAGCAGATTGCCACCGGCGTTGCCGGCCATCCCCGACGCCGTCGAATAGATGCCATCCCAGGCAACAACGGCATCGACGGGATTGTCGGCGTCGATCAGCCCCGGCCAAGGGTCGGCGCCCTCGGCACCATAGCTCTGGACCACGGAGACGCCGATCCCGCCCAGGGAGTGACCGGCGATGCCCAGCCGATCGGCATCCAGCCGCGCGATGTCCGGATTGAACGCGTCGACCACGGTCGGGTAGCTGTCCGCGCAGGTGATGTTGTGCGGATACGGTTGCGCCGACGACGACCGGAAGAAGTCGATGGCGTTGACCAGGCCGGTCCAGAACACGGACTGGTTGAAGTTGCTGCCCAGTTCGCCGGATGGGGTCTGCTGATCGGACCGCCCCTGCCCGCGCGGATCGAAGGTCATGACCATGTAGCCGGCGCGCACCAGCGCCTGCGCGGCCCACCAGTACAGCGGCTCCGGCGCCTGTACCGATCCGTTCTCGATGACGATGCCTGGAAACGTCGCTGCATCGCCGCGCGGCGTCCAGATCCGTCCGCTGATGCGGGCGCAGCCCTCGTCGTAGAACACCACCGGCGTCACCTCGGCCTCGGTGTCGTAGAAGACTTCGCCATTCGGACCAGGTGACTGCGGATACCGGAACGGGTCGCCGAGACAGGGCAGCGCCCAGGTCGTGCAAAGCGGCAACGCCACCGTGTTGCCGGAGCGCGGCGACAACCAGCTCGGGTCGGACACGGAGCGGGCAGTCCATTGCGCCACATTCCGCAGCCCCTGCGCCTGCCAGGCGACCGCGAACATGGGGTTCACGGATTCCAGCGGCCCTTCGCTGACATGCGCGAAGTTCCGCGTTTCGCAGGCCGTCCACTGGGCCGAGCCGAAGCTCGCCTGATCACAGCTCAGGTCGATCTGCGTGCCGGGCTCGTCCGAACTGTTGCCCGGCCCGGCCCCGGACGGCGGATCACTGGAGCCACAGGCCGCGATGCAAACGCCCGCTGACACGACGGCCGCCCACCGCCACGATCGTCTGGTCGACATGAACGCCTCCCTCTTGTCTCCCCGGTCCCAGCGTATCCCACTGTCACGGGTCTGCAACCGGAGTCTGCTGAACTGACCGTTGCACCACAGTTCCGTTCGTCATGCGCTCCTTCAATCGCCGCCAGTTCCTCAAGAACGCGTCCTACCTCGGTGTCTACCTGCAAACCGGCTGGCTGATCGGCTGCGGCTCCGGCAGCGCGGCGCGCGGACAACAGCCGACGGACCCGGTGACCGGGGAGCCGCTGGTCAGCAACATCGGCAATCTCGGCCCGCTGGGTGAGCCGGACGTGTTCGGCGTCCGCGTTCCACAGGGATTCACGGTGCGCCGGGTCGCGGCCGAAGGCGTACCACCCATCGCCGGCAGCGACTACCTCTGGCACGAGAAGCCGGACGGTGGCGCGGTGTTCGCGGCCGAGGACGGCGGCTGGGTGTATCTGTCCAACAGCGAGAAGAACGAGGACGGCGACGGCAACAACGCCTACGACCAGGCCGGCGTCGGCGCACTGCGCTTCGACCGCAATGGCCATCTGGTCGATGCCTACCCGGTGCTTGTGGGCAGCACCAAGAACTGCGCCGGCGGTGCCACGCCCTGGGGCACCTGGCTCAGCTGCGAGGAAACCGACTCCGGTTACGTCTACGAGTGCTTTCCGTTCGGAACGGCGGATGACGCCGTGCGGCTGGACGCATTGGGCAAGTTCCAGCACGAGGCCTGCGCGGTGGACCCGCTGGCCGATCCGATGCACATCTACATGACCGAGGACCAGCGCAACGACGCCTTCTTCAACGGCGGCGGCTTCTATCGCTTCGTGCCGGACACCAACGTCGCCGATGGCTCACGCCCCGACCTGAGCGCCGGCACCCTGGAGATCGCGGTGGTCGAGCGCGGAGACATCTTCTCGCCACGCGCGGTGTCCTGGGTCGCGGTGCCGTTTCCGGAGCCAATCGACCTCCAGCGCCATGAGTCGGTGCTCAACCCCACCCGCTTCCAGGTGCCTCGCGCGGAGCACTTCGATGGCGGCGAGGGCATCTGGTATCACCACGACCATACGCTGGTGTTCTCCACCAAGGGCGACAACCGGCTGTGGCGCTACGACATCGCGGCTCAGACCGTGCAGGCGATCTACGACGATGACTCCAGTCCGGACAACATCCTGTCCGCGCTAGACAACGTGATCATGAGTCCGGACGGCGACATCATCTGCTGCGAGGACGGCGACGACACGCAGGTGGTAGGCATCACGCCCGACGGCCGGCAGGTGCCGATGCTGCAACTGCTGTCCAATGGCGAACCCGCCGGCCCCTCCTTCAGCCCGGATGGCCAGCGGCTGTACGTCAGCGGCTACAGCGGACCCTCCGGCCCGGACAACGACCGCAGGCTTGGCGCCACCTACGAGATCACCGGCCCCTGGTTCGTGACGGCATCCACGGCCGGGAGCTGACCGGGCCTGAATCTACGCGCCGGAAGGGCCGACCCGTCATCGGACTGTAGCGTTCGACAAAGACAATATTCGGCTGCCTGTCCTGTCACCACCCCGCATGCGCGCCCTCATCGTCTGCTTCGTCTCGCTGCTTTTCCTGTCCGCCTGCGACAGCGAGGATTCGGTCACCGTCACGTTCGAGGATCCGCCGCCGGAGGCCATCTCGATCACCGTCCAGCGCACCGGATCGGGCGAGGGCGCGGTCCGCTCGACGCCGGCCGGCGTCATCGACTGCGGCGCGCAGTGCGTCGCCGAACTCGACAGTTCCACCACCGTCACGCTGATCGCCGAGGCGGCCGAGGACAACCGATTCATCGGCTGGGGTGGCGCCTGCAACGGCTCCGGACAATGCTCGCTGACGCCGACCGGACCCGTCACCGTCACCGCCCGCTTCGAACCGAGCACGCTGCCAGCACTGCGCGTGACCAAGTCATCGCTCTCGGGACGCGGCACGGTCACCAGTACCCCGGAGGGCATCGCCTGCGACGAGGACTGCGAGGCGGCCGAGGCCGCCTTCGATGTCGGCACCAGCGTGACGCTCACCGCCGTCGCCGCCTCGGGGCACTACTTCGCCGGCTGGTCCGGTGACTGCGAAGGCGACGATTGCAGCCTGACCATGACCGCCGACCGGACCGTGGCCGCCGAGTTCCTCCCGGAGGCGCCCGTGGGGGCCTGGTATGCCGGCGATGGCCATGTCCACAACGACCATTCCAGCGATGGGAGCTTCCTGCGTCAGGGCCTGGACGACCGCGGGCCGGGCACCACCAGCATCAGCGACCAGATCGGCTTTGGCGTGCTGCAGCAACTGGACTGGATGCCGCTCACCGACCATCGCACCTTCGATCAGCACTACGACCCGCTGTGGGACAGCGACCAACTGCTGCTGATCACCGGCGAGGAAGCCAACGGCTCACCCCATTGCACCGTGTTCGGCCACATCGATACCGCGGTCCAGGGCGCAAGCCCGGCCGGCGACCCGGGGTTCCGCAGCATCCAGCAATCGCTCTGGGACGTGCGTGCGCAGGGCGCCTTGTGGAATCAGGCGCACCCGGACCGGCGCAGCTACGATCAGGCCAGTGATACGCCCAACGCGTTCGGCTCGCAGATCGGCCAGTCCCTGGCCGAGATCTGGAACCGCGGGGAGAACCCGGAAGCGGAGATCGACTACGCGGAAAATCGCTGGAACGCGGGCTGGCGCTTTGGCGTCGTCGGCGCCAGCGACAATCATGACAAGCTGTTGTGGGCGGTGTCCGGACCCGGCTCGCCCACGACCTACGTGTTCGCGGGCGACGACTCGGAACGCGCCATCCTCCAGGGTCTCGCGGCGGGACGTACCAGCGTGTCCTCCGGGGCCCTCGGTCCGTTCCTGACGCTGGAGGCCGATGTCGATGGCGACGGCATCTTCGAAGGCATCGTGGGCGACGAGCTGCTCGCGCCGCCAGGCGCCACCATCCGGCTTCGTGTCACGGCCGAGCGCGCGCTCGGGCTCGACGTCCGCCTGTACGGGGCCCCCGGGCGGGATGACGGGCCCGACAACCCGATCGACCCGGTGGCGACGTTCAGCGGTACCGACCTCGCCTCGGGGCCCCAGGTTCTGGAGGTCGCCGCGCCGCCCGGCGGTCACGCCTGGTGGTATCTGATGGTCCGTGGCCCCGGCATCATCTCGGGCCTGGAAGCGCCACCCAACCCGACGGATCAGCTCCTCGCCATCACCAGCCCGATCTTCGTTTCACTCACGAGTGAGCTGGCCGAACCACAGCCCGAATTCGACATCCCCGCCGATACGACCGCGGCCGATGGAGCGGTGCCGGCCTTCATCGGGGAGGACTTCCACGGCTTCGCGGACGTCGCCGTCTCCGGAACCGCCATGCATCTGGTGGCCGAGGCACATGGCCCCGGCACGACCCAGGTGGTTTATCGCCGGGGACAAACCGGCGGCGCGGCGCTGTCCGAACCGGTCGTGCTCAGCGCCTCCGGTACCGCGCGCTTTCCCCGCGTCGCCGCCAGTGACCAGACCGTGTGGGTCGTCTGGCAGGATGAAGGCGAGGACCAGACACCCCGGCGCCCGCAGATACAGCTGCGCACCAGTACCGACGGTGGTGCAACCTGGGGCGACGTCACCATCGTCAGTCAGGGCGCGGGCCGGGCGATGCATCCGGACATCGCCACCACCCCCGATGGCTTTCCCGTCGTGGTGTGGCAGGACAACGCCACCGGCCTCCTGCCCGCGCCGCTCAATCTGGCCGCCTTTGACGTGATGGCGCGCATCCTCGGTCGGGATGCCGAGCCGGTGAATCTTTCCGGCGGCGGCAAGACCGTGATTCCCGCGAACCCGCTGGACACACGCAGCGGCCGCCATCCGGCCTCCATCGCGCCCGCGGTGGCGGTGCGTGACGATGGCCTGATCGCGGTGAGCTGGCAGGACAATCGTTTCGACAGCGAACCCGGCTGGACCGGCTCCATCCTGACCGGAGAAGGCACGGACCCGGACGACTGGGAGATTCTGGTCGCGACCCGCCCCGCCAATGGCGACTGGTCCGAACCGGTCAATGCCAGCAACGACCCCAGTCATGCGGACTGGCATTCGACCCTGGCCTTCGATGCCGAAGGCAGGCTGCTCGTGGCCTGGGACGCCAAGAACAACGGCGGATCATCCGGCCGCGACCTGTTCATCCGCAGCACCCGCTCCGCGGATGATGGTGCCAGCTTCGCGCCCGTCGTCGCGGTCACGAATGTGGCCAACCCGGGCATGGCGCGCCGCCCGGTCTTCGGCGACACGGCCCAGGGCCAGCCGGTGCTGACCTGGTCCGACAGCCGCGGCGCCGACTGGCGCTGGCGCATCTACGGCGCGGCGGTCACCGATGATGGCTTCGGCGAGCAGGCTCGGATCACCGGCCCCGGCAACGCGACATTCCAGCGGCTGGCGCGCGGACAGCTGGTCTTCACCAGTGACCGCCTGCTCCAGCGCGTGCAGCGAGACAACCGCTTCGGGATCTTCCGGATGACGCTGCGCTAGAGCCGGCCGTTCAGGGCGCCAGCGCGGGAGCTCCCGGTCTGGCGTCGGTCGGGCCATCCGCCCGGCGCAGGTGATTCTCGCCGGTGAGGGTGTAAAGCCCGTGCGCGTAGTACTCGCCGGATGCGGAATCGGTGATCGAATCCACGTACCACCATTCGCCCTGCGTCCGCTCGTGGGTGATGTCCAGCAGCACGTAGCCGTGCAGTTCACCTTCGAAGTACTTGATGTGCGGGTCTACCAGATTGAAGGCGGCCTGCAGCAACGGCGTCGTGCCCGCGGGGAACCCGCTGGAGGTGACCGACGGCGTCACGAACTCGACGCCGAGAGCCTTGATCAACCCCAGGTCGACCGGGTCACCAACAATATTGTCGAGCAGCGTCAGCAGCTGGCCGGGGTCGCGATAAAGCTCGATCCCCCAGCTGCTGTGAATGTCACCGGTCAGCACGACGATGTCGTCCTGGGCGTTGGCCTCGATCATGTCGAACACGCGGTCACGCGCCGCCGGATACCCGTCCCACTGGTCGGCGTTGATCGCGAGCAGCTCCTCGGCCAGCGTAATGCCGAGCACCGTCAGATCGGGCAGCGAGGCCAGACGCAGCTGACCGAACATCACCTGCTGCCCCAGCAGCTTCCAGCGCGCGGTGGAGGTCGCCAGCCGTCCGGCCAGCCAGGCTTCCTGGACGCCACCCAGCAACTGCCGGGACGGATCGTTCAGGGTCACCGGGTTGAGCGGCGGGGTCGGCAACTGCTCGTCCCGCCCGTACAGGCGCGTGTCCAGCATGAGCAGATCGACGAGATCGCCAAACGTGAACTGCCGCCAGATGCGCTGATCGTCCGCGGGGTCGACCAGACGAATGGGCATCCACTCGAAGAACACCTGGATCGCGATGGCCTTGCGCTCGGCCCAGACGCCCTCTTCACCCTCGGTGTGATTCTGCGCCCCGTCCGACCAGGAGTCGTTGGTGGATTCGTGGTCATCCCAGACACAGATCATCGGATGCTGACGTTGCAGCGCCTGGAGATCCGGATCGGTCTTGTACTGCGCGTGGCGCTGCCGATAGTCGGTCAGCGTAACGATTTCATGATCAGGTGCATGCGCACGCCCCAACCCGCCGGTGCTACCCGACTCGTAGAGAAAATCCCCCAGATGAAAAACGGCATCCAGGTCGGTGCGGGCAGCCATGTGACGATAGGCGTTGAAGTAGCCGGCCGGATAGTTCGAACAGGATGTGAACGCAAACCGCAGACGATCGACGGCGCCGGAGGGCAGCGTCTTCGTGCGACCAATCGGGGAGCGGACATCACCCACCTCGAAGCGGTAATAGTAGGTCGTGCCGGGTGACAGCCCGACCGGATCGACCTTGACGGTGTAGTCACGCTCGGCGGTGGTCACGACCCGCTCGTCAACGACGATTGCCTGAAGCGCAGGGTCGGTGGCGACCTGGTAGCGGACCGTCACCGGCCCGTCCTCGCCCGGAGTGACGCGCGTCCACAGAATCACGCGATCGGTCAGCGGATCACCGCTCGCGACGCCATGCTTGAATGCGACGACACCCGTCGGCGGCGGCTCACGCCCGGTCGGGTCCGACGATTCACCGCACCCGCTCAGCACGGGCACCAGCGTAGCCCCGGTCAGCAGACCGGACTGACGAAGAAAACTGCGACGATCCATAACCCCGGTTCCCCAACACGTCCGGACGGACGCAAAGCCACCAGTGTGTTCAGCAATTGTTAAACATTGACGGCAAACCGGGGGGATTCATGGTCCATTTGTCCCGAACACACGGGATGACGCGATCATCATCCTGGATCGTGACGGGCCGGTTCGCACGCCGGCCCGTCACGGACGCTCAGCGCGACGGCGATCTCGCGGTCCGCCAACGCAGTTCCCGTGGGTTGGTCAGCGTGTCACCACCCAGACTGACCCACTGCATGCTGTGCTCCACCTCGCCCACACCGGGCAGGCTGTAGTCGCAGACGCCGTCGGGAAACACCGACGCCAGCTCGCCCAGTTGCTCCGCGGACAATCCGCCCGCGTAGTCGGCGGGATCGAGCGGCTTGAGCTGGCACTTGAGCACATCGTCGGACATGGGCATGCCCGCCACCATCCGTGGCGTGGAGGTGACCGGAAGCACGAGCGAACACGGGCCGATGCCCGAGTCGAAATCCTCCGGGACATCCACGCGTAGCGGAATGTCGATATCAACCGGAACCAGATCGTTCAGCGGCGAGATGATGCCCGTCAGCAATGGCAGCTGGATCCCCAGCGGACCGATGATCGCATCGGGCAGTTCCAGCCGGCCGCCGAGCGTGCCGAAGGCGCAGCGATCCGCCGCCGTGGCCGGCTTGGCGAGCATCACGTCCTGCACGCGATCACCGGTGGTGTTGGCGCTGGCGAGATTGTCCAGCCATTCGTACATCTGCGGAAACGCGTCAGGCTGGGTCAGCACCCCGCGCCAGATGCTCTGGGTCACATCCTGGCCAGTGTGTTCGCGCAGACGCGCCCGGACCGTGAACGGGCGCACCGCCTCGTGGATGTTCGCGGTCGGGATCAGGTCCAGATACGGAGCGATGTCCATGACTGGCGTTTTCGCCAGCGCGCCGCGACCGATGACGCCACCGATGCGATAGGTGAGCTCGGCCACGTCGGGGTCCATCGCATGGCGTGCGGGCACGAAGTTGCCATCGATGTCGAGGCCACCGATGTTGCGGTTCAGGTCGAGAAACTCGTCGAAGCTGATCACCCCGGCGTTGAAGGCCTCCAGTCCGTACTGCACGCCGACATTGTCCAGCGGCCGGTAGGCGAACCCGGTCTGCGGATCGATCCCGAAGATGTTCACGTTGGCGTCCTGGATGGTGCAGCGCGCGCCGGTCGGATTGTTTTCCGGATGGTAGCGCTGGTCCTCGGGCACCGAGCAACCCCGGGTTGGCACCACCCGATCGAAGAAGGCATCGGTCCAGCTCTGACAGATGGCATTGAGCTGACTGCCGGTCAGCAGATTGTGGCCATTGACGGCCGCCTGCTTGACCACCGACCAATCCAGCTCGCTGACCTCGTAGTAGTGCTGCAGCAGACCGCAGTCGGTCACGGTCATCGCGGTCGACGGAATGTCCGCGAAGGTGGCGGTCGGCATCGCGCCGGACAGCAATCCCGGCGCGTTGTTGGCGGCGTTGTACTGCTGCAATGCCGCGCCCGAGCCATTGGTCCCCACCATGGTTTCCACCAGCCCGTAGGTTTCGCTGATGTGCTCCTTGATCATCATCGTCGTTTCGATGCTGATCATCGGATTGCAGTGCACGCCAAACGACGACAGCGTGGAGTGAACGATGGCGTCACCCTTGCCGAGCCGGTCCTGGATGCCGACCAGATTGATCAGCAGGCGATCGGCCGAGATCGTGGTGAGGTCGGGGAAGCCGCCGAGCACGATCTCCGGATCATTCACGCCCTGATCGAAACCCACGCCACAGGATTCACCGTAGGCGTAGTAGACCTTGCGATTGAACTGCGCACCGTCGAATGGCGCGTCAGGCCCTCGCGCGGCGGGGTCGTCCAGCACCGCGATGCGGGCGATGCCGCGGTTGATGGTGGCCGACTCCACCCGCACCACGTAAGGCACGATCCGGCCGTCCGCCAGCTCCGTCATCAGTGTATCGGCCGGGTAATCGGCGTACGGATCCTCCAGCGGCTGCACGCTCTGGTCGATGGCGGAGCGGTAGAACCACTGATACCGCGTCGCCACGGAGCAGTCCTCGTCCAGCGGCGCGCCCAGTTCGGCGTCCTCGGTCCGGCATCGGAACGGGTGTTGATGTGGGCCGGAGATGACCGGGCCGGTGACCGGGTGGTTGCGAACCGTCAGCGTGGCCGACCGGTTGCCGTCAGGGCCGGTCGCCGTCACGGAGATACGGTTTTCGCCCGTCCGCAGATCGGAGATCAGGGCGCGACGCTCGGCGGCGGCATCGATCATGTCCACATCGACCGGCGCGCCGTTGACACTGAATTGCAGCGTGTCGGCCTCGCCCACCCCGCGCACGCCCACCAGCACATCGCCGTTGGTGACCGTATCGGGCAGGGTCGAGAGCGTCAGCAGCTCGATCTGTCCGGATGCCAGTGCGGGCGTCGCCAGCGTATGAAAGTCGGCCACGCTGCCCGGCGCGTCATCGACGGGTGTGGATTCGGGGGCACTGCTGCTTCCACAGGCACAGAGCAGCAAGGCGGACGTGAACAGGGCAAGGCCGCGCACGACGCGACCGTCCGGGAATCGGGTATGCATTGTCGTCTCCTCCGACCGGCATCGTCATGGCCGGTTCTGGTCGGAAGACCGTAGCAAAGCCCCTCATCCGCGGGGAGTGGTAAATGAGGCCCAACAAAAAAACCGGACGCTGGAAACCCAGCGCCCGGTTGTTGAGCGGATTCAGCGAGCTTATCGCTTCATCAGTCCCGTGCGGCGACGTGTCAGCGCCAGACTCATCGCCAGCAGGAAGGCCAGCACGCCGAGCCCCATGCTTCCGCTGGAGCCGGTCGGCGGGTTGCCGCCATCACCATCACCGTCGTCTCCGCCACCCTGGCTCGCCTCGCAGACGAACGGGGTGTAGTCCTCGACCACACCGACATGGTCGGCGCTGTCACGCGACGGTGCCACGGCTTCCAGGCCCGCGCCACGTGCGGCAAAGCCGTTCGAGCATGCCTCGAAGTCCAGGTAGTCGTTGGCGAGCACGACCGACAGGACCGCGTCACGCGCCTCGGTGTAGGTCGCATTCGCGGGCGTCATCTTGAAGCCACCGATGATGTAGTCCTTCATCCGGGCCTGGGCCTCGTCGAAGCTGTGCCGCGGGTCGTTGATGAGCCCGGCGTAGCAGTTCCACATCATGTTCGCCCAGATCTCGCCCGAGTTGTGAACGGCGGAGTTGGTCGCACCGTCACCACCATCCGGCGTCGGTTCACCGTCGGCAATGTGCTTGAAGGTGAACGCGTTCTTCGAGAAGTCCGTGGAGTACGGCGCCCGACGAATGCCCGACCAGAAGTTGTGCGTGACGTAGCCGGCCAGCGAATAGGCACCCGAGTAGTTCGTGTTGAACGGCGCGTTCGCGTCGTCAGCCCGCGTCGACAGCATGAAGGCGTTGATGTCGCCCCAGCCCTCGGACATGGCGCCCGCCTGCTGGTTGCTTGAGTCGGTCAGACGGTGATGCACGTAGTGGAACAGCTCATGCGCGATGATCTGGTTGTCCAGCGTGCCATCGGAATCGACGGACGGCTCGCGGTTCACCCGCATGGTGACCTCGCCGGCCGCCAGATTGTCCTTGATGATCTGGCCGTCGGCCTTGGTAATCATCACCGAGGGAATCTGGTAGAGCGGATCGGTCGGGCTGTTCGGAATCGGCACGAGCGGCACGTCCCCGTTGCCCATGGTGATCGGCGCCGTATCGACATTGTTCACCACGACCATCGCGCTCGCACCGGAGAGCAGGGCGAACTGGGCCTTGGTCGTGAACGGGCATCCGCCGCGATCGATCAGGGCGATGTTGCCGGCCAGGCTCAACTGAGGCACTCCCGGGGCATTGACCAGACCCAGCAGCGGATCAACGAGGCCACAGCCATCCGTGTCCGAATCGCCAACATTGTCGGCGGCGACGACCACCGACCCGGTCACATCAAAGGTGGACGGCCCGAAGGACGCACCGGTGAACGTGAACGGCTCGGTTTCGGTCGGCGTCAGCTGCTTCACCTCGCCGTTGAGCGCACCGTCGAACAGGTACTGCTGCATCGTCGGCGACGAACCGTCAGCCGGCGTGGCCATGTTGGCGTTGTTACGGCCGGAAGCATCCTGGCCCTGCGCCAGGATCGGATCACCTTCGGCGCCACCGCGGCCGTAGTTGTCCAGCTGGGCGTTGCCGGATGCTTCATCGAAACCGTGGTCGTACCACCAGTCGTGCATCCAGTTGACCATGTAGAACATGTTCACGATGGCACCGTACTGGGCTTCCTGCTCGCTGGGATCGCCGTCGGGAATCACCTCGTAGTCGAACTCCCGCTCGCCACTGGTCGGTGCGTAGATATCCGGCACATCCTGCGTGATTTCGGTGCAGATGTTCAGCGGGTTGGAAATGATCCCGGACACCGGTGTATCGAAGGCATCGATGCAGGCCTCGACGTTGTTGCCGATGGTCTGGGTCGCGTCGTCCGCAAGCCATGGGTCGCCCGTGCTGATCGGCCCGGACTCCAGCGATACCAGCGCCGTCGAGGCCGGCAGTCGCGGCACATCGACGTCGGGGCCGGAACCCTGGAACGGCGTCTGCTCATTCCCCAGCGGCGAGTCGAACGGCGCGTAAGGTGCCGTCGTGTCCGCGAACACGCGATAGGTGAAGGCCGCGTCGTTGACCAGATTCTTGCGATGCAGAATCTCGCCGGACTCCGCCGACACCATGAAGGCGAACGCGCTCAATGCACCACCGACGCGCGTGCGGCTGAACAGCTCGACGTAGTACGCCGGCTCCAGCGTGTTGCCACGCGCGTAGTACATGGAGCGGACACGCGGCCGCCGCTCCATGAGATGAGATCCGGACAACACCGGCAGTGAGAACCAGGTGTATTCGCCATCGACTTCCTCGGGCACCAGGTTCAGTGCGCTCAGCACGCCGCCCAGCGATCCCCAGGCTGACGCGATGGCCTGCGCTGCGCCTGATGCAAAGCTGCGGGTGGCGACTTCGCCGGCATCAAAATCCGTCGCGAAGTAACCGGAGACGGCGACCGGGTCGAGATTCCGGTCCATCAGCACGTTGAGATAGCGCTGGAAGACTTCCAGACCACCGACACGCTGGCGGAAACGCACCACGGCGGGGCCCGCACCGTTGTAGCCCGCGAAGGCCACCTCCGCTTCGTCGATCAGCGCGTCGGTGAGCTTCAGCAGCTTGGATTCCCGACGCAGATGCGCACGTGCCTTGGCGATCATCAGTTCGCGCTCGTCGGCCAATGCGCCAACGGACGGACTTGGCGCCACCTTCTCGGCCCACAGGAACGTCGGCTGGTCCAGCTGACGGTCGAACTGCACGTTCTGCAAGCGGCCGCCGAACACACCCTGCGGCACCGCCGACAGGGCCGTCGCGTCCTCCTTGAGGAACTTGTCGAAATTCCCGATCCGGGACGCTTCCAGGCCGCTCAAGCCACCACCGGCGGAGACCGGAGACGCCGCGGCGATGGCCTTGGTGGGAGCTTCCACACAGGCTGTCTCGCCCGCGACTTGCAGCGTCAGGCTGGCCGAATAGTCAGTGGCGCCACTGGCGAAATAAGGACACACCACAGCGGTCAGCGTGCCGGCGGCGGGATCGATCACACGGACGTTTTCCTCCGGGGATCCGCCATCGCTGGAGCCCAGCGCGGTGCCATCCTGATAGATGCTGAGCACCAGATCCGGATCGGTGACGATGCCGATGTTGGTGCCGACCGGCCACTCGATGTGAAAGTCCGCGATCAGCGATCGACCGTCGTAGAAACCGTCCGGCAGCGCCAGGACGATGTCATGCGAATCACCCGTGCCTTCCGGACAGGAGTTGGTCACGGCACCCGTCGCACCCGCCGGTGCGGAGCCGACCCATTCGACCACCAGGGTGTCTCCCGCCCCGGTCGGGGCAGTCACGTCCTGGGATGGCGGTTCGGACGCCTGAACGTTCTGAACGGAAAGAAACAGCGTGGCACTGCCGAGCAGCGCCGACCGGAAAAGGCGAGTTGAGGGCCCCATGACCAAGTTCTCCATGCGAGCGCGACCGGCAAAGACCCGCGCCCTGCGAGTGTGTAGTGGATGGTGAATCGGTGCGGTTCCGGACGCTCGGCCCGGTGCACTTGCCCGGTCGTCGCCGGACTGTGATTTAAACTTTACGAAAAGATGACATGCAAAGATATAGCCAACCGTCCCCCCTCATCACGGCAGACGTGCCGCTTGGCAGAAAAATCCCAGCTCTGTCGACGCCGTCATGCGAATCAACCGGCGCTTCACCCCTGTGCCACGGGCCGGTACTCTCCAAGCCTGTCAATTGTCACGCCATCGCCCATGTCTCCACGTTCGCTCTTCCTCGCGCTGACCGCACTGATGCTGACGGCCTGCGGACCGTCCACGGATTCGACGGAACCCGCCCGTGAACCCTTTGCCTCGACCTATCAGCCGCTGCCCTCCAAGACCACGCTGATCCGCAATGCGACCGTGCTGACCGGCACCGGTGAGCGCATCGACAACGGCGCCGTACTGCTGGAAGACGGCAGGATCGCCAAGGTCGGTCGCGACCTGTCGGCGCCGCGTGGCGCCAGGGTGATCGATGCCGAAGGCCGTTGGGTCACTCCCGGCATCATCGACGCCCACTCGCATCTGGGGGTCTATCCCTCACCGGAGGTCGCGGCCCTGTCCGACGGCAACGAGATCACCGGCAACAACACGGCCGGTGTCTGGGCCGAGCACGGCGTGTGGCCGCAGGACCCGGGCTTCGACACCGCGCTCGCCGGTGGCGTCACCTCGATGCTGATCCTGCCCGGCTCGGCCAACCTGTTCGGCGGCCGGGGCGTGACACTGAAGAACGTGCCGTCGACCACCTATCAGGGCATGAAATTCCCGGGCGCCCCGCACGCGCTGAAGATGGCCTGCGGCGAGAACCCGAAGCGGGTCTACGGACCCGGTCGGCAGACGCCCTACACCCGGATGGGCAATGTGTTCGGCTATCGCTCCGCCTGGATCGAGGCCGAAACCTACCGCGACAAGTGGGATCGCTGGCTGGCCAAGGGCGATGAAGCCGACCCGGCCGACCAACCCCAGCGCGACCTCAAGCTGGAAACACTGGCCGCCGTGCTGCGTGGCGACATTCTGGTGCACAACCACTGCTATCGCGGCGACGAGATGGCGACCATGCTCGATGTGGCGCGCGAGTTCGGCTACAAGGTCACGGCCTTCCACCACGCGGTCGAGGCGTACAAGATCGCCGACCTGCTGGGTGAGAACGAGGTCTGCGCAGCCATGTGGGCCGACTGGTGGGGCTTCAAGATGGAGGCCTTCGACGGCATCCGCGAGAACATCGCGATGGTCGACGCGGCCAAGAACGGCTGCGCCATCGTCCACTCCGACGATCCGCACGGCATTCAGCGACTGAACCAGGAGGCGGCCAAGGCCATGGCCGCCGGCAATCGCGCGGGCATGGAGATCCGCCCCGAGCATGCCATCCGCTGGGTCACGGCGAACCCGGCGAAGTCCATGGGCATTCTCGACCAGACCGGCACGCTAGAAGCCGGCAAGATGGCCGATGTGGTCATCTGGTCGGGCAACCCCTTCTCGGTCTACAGCCTCGCCGATCAGGTGTTCATCGACGGCGCCCTGCTCTACGACCGCGACGATCCCGAAAGACAGCCGATGCGGGACTTCAAGCTCGGCATCCTGGAGGTGAACTCGTGAACCGCTTCAGCCTGACAGCCGCCGCCCTGATCACGATCGGCGCGACGATGAATCCCGCGGCCGCGCAGCGGATCGCCATCGAGGGCGCCACCATTCACACGCTGGGCGATGCCGGCACGCTGGAACAGGGCACGCTGCTGATCCGCGACGGCAAGATCGCCGCGCTGGGGCCCAAGCTGTCCGTCCCCGGCGACGTGAAGACCATCGCCGGCAAGGACAAGGTGGTGACACCGGGCCTGTTCGATGCCTTGTCCGCGCTGGGCGTCGAGGAGGTGGAACTGGTCGCTGGAACGGTCGACAACGAACTCGAAAGCTCGCATCTGGGCGCGGCCTTCGACGTCACCGGCGCCATCAACCCGCGCTCCACCCTGATCCCCATCAATCGCATCGAGGGCGTGACCCGCGCCATGGTCGCACCGACCAGTCCGTCGGCCTGGTTGTCGACCCCACCGGGCAGCCTGTTCGCCGGACAGGGAAGCGTCATCAGCCTGGCGCCGGTTTCGGACTTCGTGATCAAGCCACGCGCCGCACTGTTCGTCACCCTGGGCAAGCACGGCGCCGATTTCACCGGCGGCTCCCGCGCCGGCACGCTGGGCGAGTTGCGGGAAGCCCTGGAGGACACCAGGGCCTGGGACGCGCTGCCGGCCGGGCAGAAGCAGACGGCCAACCCCGGTTACGCCATCCGCAGACCCGCGCGCGAGGTGCTGCTCAAGGCAATGTCCGGCGAGTTGCCCGTGGTCGCCCGGGTCCATCGTGCGTCGGATATCGGTGCCGCGCTGGCTCTGGCGGACGAATTTGGCCTGCGACTGATCATCGCCGGTGGCGCGGAAGCCTGGATCATCGCGGACGCGCTGGCGAAGGCCCGCGTGCCGGTCATCCTGAACCCCGTCGACAACCTGCCGGAAAACTTCGAACAGCTGGGCGCACGACCGGACTCCGCCGCCATCCTGCATGCGGCCGGCGTGCTGATCGCGATTGCCGACGATGGCGAATCGCACCAGGCACGTAACATCCGGCAACTGGCCGGCAATGCCGTCGCCCATGGCCTGCCCTGGGACGCCGCGCTGGCGTCGGTCACGGTGAACCCGGCGAGGATTTATGGTCTCGGCAACGGGCGTGATGGCCTGATGCCGGGCCAGGGGGCCGACGCCGTGGTCTGGTCCGGCGATCCGCTGGAGGTCACGACCATGGCGGAGACGGTGATCATCAACGGTGCGGTGCAATCCATGACCAGCCGGCAAACGCTGTTGCGTGACCGTTACCTCGACAAGGATGGCGATTGGCCGGCGGCGTACTCGCACCCGTCCTCACCGTAGCCGAGGTCCGGCGCGAGGAGCTGGACGCGCTCTTCGCGCCGCACGGACTGCGCCTCGTCGAGGTCGCGGCCGGCGAACCGATCCCGGGCAGTTACTGGGGCGACGAGGAGGCCGGCCTGATCGGCGACCGTCTCTACATGCGGCCGGACACGCCGGTGCACTCCGTCCTGCACGAAGGTGGCCACTGGCTTTGTGCCTCGGCGCGTGGCCGCCGCGGGCTCGACACCGATGCCCTGAGCGACGACACGGAAGAGAACGCCGTCTGCTATCTCCAGATCCTGATGGCGGACCGGGTCGGCGGGTTCGGTCGCGAACGGGCGTTCGCCGACATGGACGCCTGGGGCTACAGCTTCCGACTGGGATCGACGCGGGCCTGGTTCGAACAGGACGCGGACGACGCGCTGGAGTGGCTGCGGCAACACGCGGCGTGGTCACTCGACTGAGGCCCTGCCGGTATTACTCGCCGGCGGCCTCCAACGCCTCCCAGCGAGCGTAGGCCTGCTCCAGCCTTTCGACCAGCACGTCCAGCGACCGTTGAAGCCCCTCCGCTTCATTCGAATCGCTGGAGTACGCCTCGGACAGGCGCTGGGTGAGCGTCGCCTGCTCCGCCTCCAGCGCCTCGATGCGTGCCGGCAAATCCTCCAGTTCGCGCCGTGCCTTGTGACCAAGGCGGGAGCGTCGGGGCTCCGGCCTGGGCGTTGGAGGTTCCGCGGTCCTGGTGACACGCGGCGGGGCCGACACCGGTCGCTGCCGCAGCCAGTCCTCGTACCCACCAACATAGTCACCGATGCGGCCGTGGCCCTCGAACGCCAGCGTGCGCGTGACGACATTGTCGACGAAGGCACGGTCGTGGCTGACCACGATCACGGTGCCGGCGTAGTCGATCAACCGTTCTTCCAGCAACTCCAGCGTCTCGATGTCGAGATCGTTGGTGGGCTCGTCGAGAATGAGCAGGTTGGACGGGCGCGAGAACAGGCGGGCGAGCATCAGCCGGCTGCGCTCACCACCCGACAACACGCTCACCGGGCTGCGCGCGCGATCCGGCGGAAACAGGAAGTCGGCGAGATAGCTGATGACGTGCTTCTGCTGACCACCGATGGTGACCGTTTCCTTGCCCTCGCCGATATGCTCGACCACGGTTCTGGCGGGATCCAGCTGGTCTCGCAACTGGTCGAACACCGCGATCTCCAGCTTGGTGCCCAGCCGCACGCTGCCGGCATCCGGCTCGAGCTGGCCGAGCATCAGTCGCAGCAGCGTGGTCTTGCCGACCCCGTTGGGGCCGAGCACGCCGACCTTGTCACCACGAAGAATCGTGGTCGTCAGCCCATCGACGATGCATTGCTCGCCGTAGGCGTAGCGCAGGTCGGTGACCTCGGTCACCAGCTTGCCGCTGCGCTCGGCTTCCTCGACGGCGATCTTCGCCGTGCCCTGCCGGGTGCGGCGTTGCTGGTATTCCGCTCGCATGGCCTTGAGCGCCCGCACGCGCCCCTCGTTGCGGGTGCGCCGCGCCTTGATGCCCTGGCGAATCCACGCCTCTTCCTGCGCCAGCTTCTTGTCGAACAGGGCATTCTGCTGGGCTTCGGCCTCCAGCGCCTCGGCCTTGCGCCGCAGGTAGTCCTCGTAGCTGCCCGGCCAGCTGCTCAGCCGCCCCCGGTCCAGTTCGATGATGCGCGTCGCCAGACGCTGGAGAAACGCCCGGTCATGAGTGATGAACAGCAGCGTGCCACCCCAGCCGAGCAGGAATTCCTCCAGCCAGCCGATGCTGTCGATGTCCAGATGGTTGGTCGGCTCGTCGAGCAGTAGCAGATCGGGCTCGGACACCAGTGCCTGCGCGAGCAACACCCGGCGCTTGAGCCCACCCGACAGTGCCGCGAATGCCGCATCGCCATCCAGCGAGAGGCGGGACAGCGTCGCCTCGACGCGGGTCGACAACGTCCAGCCGTCCGCCGCCTCCAGGGCCTGCTGCACCCGCGCCAGGCGGTCCAGGTTCTCGGCGTCGTGCGCGAGCACCTCGTGGTACTCGGCCACCAGACGCCCGGCGGTGCCGAGCCCCTGCGCCACGACGTCGTAAACCGAACCGTCCAACCCGTCCGGCACCTCCTGCGGCAGCGAGGCGATCGTCGGCGCGTTGCTGCGGTCGATCTCGCCGGCATCCGGGTCCACCGTACCGGCGATCAGTTTCAGCAGTGTGGACTTTCCGGCCCCGTTGCGCCCCACCAGACAGACGCGTTCACGAGGCTCGATGACCAGATCAGCCTGATCGAGAATCGCGTGGGTGCCGACATGAAAATCGAGCTGGCGAACAGACAGCAACATGGTTGCGCACAAGCGTTGAACGGGTGCGCATTGTAGGCCCGCGCGATGCGATCAGAGGCTTTGCCCGGAGAAAAAATCCCAGATTTGCTGAGTGGCCTCGAGATCGTCGGCGGCGTCGCCACCGCAGGTGTCGGCCGACGGGTTGATGCCGGAGCCCGGCCAGGTGTGTCCGCCGTTCTCGATGGTGCACAGGGTCACGGTCGCCGTGTCCTGACACCCGGTATACGTCTCGCAACGCGCGTCGCCATTGTTGTACGAGCTGAGTAGCGGCGGGATCAGACAGCGGTTGTTGCTGACCCAGAAGTCGATCGAATCGGACACCGGCGGCCGCGTGCCACCTTCCGGACCCGTGCTCTCACCACCCTCGAACGGCACGCAGGTATCGGCAAGACCATGAACATGGAACACCGGAACGGGCCGGGTCGGCTGACAGCTGTAGACCGTCTCCACCGGGTCCGCATCCAGATCGCGATCCATCATCGTCGCCGCATTCGGCGCGATGGCGGCAATCCGATCCGACAGCTCGCAGGCCAGGCGATACGCCATCATCCCGCCATTGGAATGACCGGTGACATACACCCGCGTCGTGTCCAGAGCCACCAGCTGCTCGACATCATCCAGCAGGCCGCCGATCACCGCGACATGATCGACCTGCTGCGTCTCGGCTGGGCCGCAACAGGACCCGGCATTCCAGGTCGTCGCGAAACCGGCGGGCGTCACGAGCACGAATGTCTCGTCATCCGCAAGCCTCCGGAAGCCGGTGAACAGATCGTGTTCCACAGGATCGGAACCCCCGCCGTGCAGCGAGATGACTAGAGGCAGCGCTTCCTCGTCGCCCGGTTCCACTCCTGCCGGCACATAGAGACGGTAGTTGCTCTCGACACCGTCAACCGTGACCGCACGGTTGTAGGAGCCGGCGCCCAGGGTGACTTCGGGAATACCGGTCTCCCCGCCACCATCGTCATCCCCTCCACTACAGGCCGTCATCAGGCCGCAAACAACGGCCAGCAGGAGACCACTCCGTTTGGTCAGCATCATGTCATCCGTAACATGGTCAATGGAGCCGCCAGCCTATCGGAAGCTGGCGCCGGCCGCCTTCGGCGATGCCGCGACAGGTCCGGGATCATTGCCCGCGGCGGGCACGCTTGGACCAGTTGAGCTTGCGGTATTTGTGCCCGATATCCCGGGCGCGCTGGCGCTTGGCTTCCAGAATCTCCGCGTTGCGCGCCTGCTCCGCCTCCAGAGCCCGGAAGCTGTCGAGCCGGCGGGCAGGCAACGCTCCGGACTCGATCGCGGCCTGAACCGCGCAGCCGGGCTCGGCTTCGTGCGAGCAGTCCTGAAAGCGGCACTGTTCGGCGCGCCCCAGCACGTCGGAGAACACCTTGGCGATGCCCCGTTCGCAATCGGTGAGCTGCAACTCGCGAATACCCGGATTGTCGATCAGCAAACCACCACCGGGCAGCTGCACCATCGATCGCGCCGTGGTCGTGTGACGACCCTTGTCGTCAATGCCGCGCACCGCGCCGGTCGCCAGATCCGGCGCACCCAACGCGTTGGCCAATGTCGTCTTGCCAACGCCCGAGGAGCCGACCAGCGCCAGTGTTTCCCCCGGCCGAATGCTCTCGGCGAGCGGGCGCACCTGATCGGCATCACGGGCATCGACCACCCGCACCGGCACACCGTCCAGCAGACTGGCGGCTGCCCGTGCCAGCGATTCCGCCTCGTCGCTGAGATCGGCCTTGGTCAGGATAATCTCCGGTTCCACACCGCAGTCGCAGGCGAGCACCAGATAGCGCTCCAGCCGCGGAAGGCTGAACTCCTGGTTGCAGCTGGACACGATCAGCAGGCGGTCGACATTGGCCGACAACACCTGCTTGTGGACATGCTCACCAGCCGCCTTGCGGGCGATTTCGGTCCGCCGCTCCAGCCGTGTGTAGCTGTCGCCATCGGCCGACCGAAGCAGCCAGTCGCCCACAGCGATGGCGCCCAGAGCCCGATGCATCGCGAGGTCGACACGGCATTCGCCATCCACCGACCGGGCAAGCGCCTCGCTGCGGTGTATCGAAAACACCCGCACCGACTCGTGGTCGGGCTTGCCTTGCGCCTCCTCGAACGCGGTCCAGCCGAGCTCGGCGAGTCGGGTGGCGGCGTCCGTCACGGCATATGGACCGTGGGAACCGGCGCTCTCAGGCCTTGGCCTGGTTGGCGACGGCCTCGGCGGCGGCGGCCGCGGCCTCGGCGTCGCCCAGATAGCCCTTGTCGACCACGTTGAGCTGATCGTCCAGCGTGTACTTCAGCGGGATGCCGGTGGGGATATTCAGCCCGGTGATCTCGTCGTCCGAGATGCCATCCAGGTACTTGACCATGGCGCGCAGGCTGTTGCCGTGGGCGGCGACCAGCACGGTCTTGTCGGCCAGCAGGTCGGGAACGATCGCGTCATGCCAGTAGGGCAGCACCCGCTCCAGGGTCAGTTTCAACGACTCCGTGCCCGGCAGCACGCGTGCATCCAGGCCCTGGTAGCGACGGTCATGAACCGGGTGGCCCGGATCGGAGGTCGGCATCTCCGGTGGAGGCGTGTCGTAGCTACGCCGCCAGACCAGCACCTGCTCCTCGCCGTGCCTGGCGGTGGTTTCCGCCTTGTTCAGGCCCTGCAGGCCACCGTAGTGACGTTCGTTCAGGCGCCAGCTGCGTTGCACCGGCACCCACAGCTGGTCAGCTTCGACCATGGCGAGTTGCATGGTCCGGATCGCGCGTTTGAGCAGCGAGGTGTGCACCACATCGAAGGCCAGGCCTTCGTCCCGCATCAGCTTGCCGGCAGCTTGCGCTTCGGCAACGCCCTGGTCGGAAAGATCGACATCCACCCAACCGGTGAATCGGTTATCAAGGTTCCACTGGCTCTGGCCGTGTCTCAGCAGGACGAGGGTCTTCGTCATCGATGGGTCGCGTTTCGAATGAGTAGTCGGATGATACCGCAGGCGCCTGCTCGGCCGGCGGCGCGGACCGGGGAGCCTTCGATTGCTCGCGCACGAACGCCGCGACCTTGTCCACCGCATCGGACAACCCGCGCAGCGGTGCGCCAAACACCGCGATCATCTTCTGATGCGACATCTTGGAGTAGACGATCAGCTTGGGCTGACCACCTTCCTCCGCGATGCGCTGGGCCAGACCACGCGAGTTGTCGGCATAGACGACCTGGTCGTTCTCGCCGTGCAACAGCAGCGTCGGCGGCACCTGTCCGTCGACGAAGTTCACCGGCTGTGAATTCGGATGCTCGGACTCCGGCCCGAAGATGGCGCGCGTGGTCTCGTCCTGGATCGGGAGGAAATCGTAGGGTCCGGCCAGGCCGATGAACCCGCGCAGCCAGGTTCGGCTGCCGCCCTGCGATCGCAGGTAGCGCTCATCCGTGGCGAGCATCGCGGCGATGTGCGCGCCGGCGGAGTGCCCCATCACGAACAGCGTGTCCGGATCACCGCCGTAGCGACTGGCGACCTGTCGCGCGTAGGCGACCGCGGCGGCACCATCCTCGACGAAGGCGGGGAACCGGACCTCCGGATACAGTCGATAGTCCGGCACCACGGCGACGAAGCCACGCGACGTCAATGCCTGTGCGACGAACTCGTAAAGATTCTTGCTGCCGTCGGTCCAGTTGCCGCCGTAGAAAAACACGACCACCGGCGCATTGCTCGCGCCCTCCGGCGTGTAGATATCCAGCTTCTGACGCGGGTCCGGCCCGTAGGAGAGGTTGGTCGCCTTCTCCAGGTCGCGCTGGGGCGTGAACGCGTTGAGGATCTTCTGCCCGGCGCAGCCGGACAGCAGGCTCACCGTCAGGGTAATCAACACCAGTGCGCGTCCCGCGCCGTTCGTCATCCATGTCATGTCATCGTCACCAGTTCTTCCGCACTCGTGGGGTGAATTGCCACGGTGTCGTCGAAATCGCGCTTGGTCGCGCCCATGCGCATCGCCACCGCGAAGCCCTGCAGAATCTCGTCGGCACCACTACCGAAGAGATGGCAGCCGACCACGCGTTCCTCGTCGCCAGCGCAGACCAGCTTGAAACAGCTCGTCTGCTTGTTGTCCAGCACGCCGTAGTACAGCGCCCGAAATGTCGAGCCGTACACCTTGACCGCATCGCCGAACTGCTCGCGCGCCTGCCGTTCGGTCAGGCCAACCGTTCCGATCGTGGGCGACGAGAACACCACGGTCGGAATCATCGTCATGTCCAGATGACGGTCGGCCTGGCCGCCGAACACCCGATCCGCCAACCGGCGCCCGGCGGCAATGGCGACGGGCGTCAACGCCGGTCCGCCGGTCACGTCACCGACGGCGTAGACACCAGCTTGATTGGTGTTCTGGAACGCATCCACCGGCACGTAGCCCTGCTCATCGGACGCGATACCCGCCGCCTCCAGCCCCAGCGATGCGGTCTCGGGCACGCGGCCCACAGCCCAGAGGACCTGATCCACGCGCAGAGGTTCCGACGCGCCGTGATGAACCAGCAAATCGCCGCCATCCCGCTCCACCCGAGACACGGGGCTGTTCGCGCGCATGTCGACGCCCTGGCCCCGCATCGCCTCCACCAGCAGCGGGCCGAGCATCTCGTCGAAGTCACGAAGTACCGTGTCGTGCCGGAACAGCAGGCTGGTCCGGCTGCCCAGAGCGGCGAGCACCCCCGCCAGTTCGACGGCGATGTAACCGGAGCCGATCACCGCGGTCCTGGCCGGTAGCGATTCCAGGGCGAAGAAACCATCCGAGTCGATCCCCAGATCGGACCCGGGAATGTCGTCCGGCCGGACCGGGCGCCCGCCGACGGCGACGAGCACATGGTCGGCTTCGTACTCCGCATCGGCCACCCGGACCCGCCGCGGACCGACGAATCGCGCGGAGCCGCGAACGACATCGACGCCTTCCTTCTCCAGGTTCGAGTCGTAGATGCCGTTCAGCCGCCGGATGTAGGCCTCGCGCCGCTCGACCAGACGCGCCCAGTCGTGGCGCATCGGCTCCCCGTCAAACCCGTAGCCGGACATGTCATCCATGGCCTTGGCCATGCGGCCGGCCTGCCACATCACCTTCTTTGGCACGCAACCGACGTTGACGCAGGTGCCGCCCATGCGGCCACGCTCGATCAGGGTCACCCGGGCACCATGCCGCGCGGCCCTGCGTGCGGTGGCGACGCCGGCACTGCCGCCGCCGATCACCAGAAAGTCCGTTTTGGTCGTCATTCTGTCCGTCCTGGAATCATCCATGCCCGCGTGCTGGCCACCGCAATCGACCGGCGGTAGCCATTGGCCCCGGCGACGGGCGAAAAGTTCCACGATTCGCGTTGTGGTGAAACCGCCCAGCGCCTAGACTTTTCCCATCAAATTGCGGGGAACCGGGGATGGAATCAGCTTCGAGTGCGATCAGCACCTTCGTGTTCTGGGGCATTGCCCTTGGCGCCGTGCTGTACGGAATCGTCATCTACAACAATCTGGTCAATCTGAAACACGCCGTGAGCAAGGCGTGGAGCAACATCGATGTGCTGCTGAAGCAGCGCCATGACGAGTTGCCGAAGTTGATCGAGACCTGCAAACAGTACATGAAGTTCGAGCAGGACACGCTCGAGAAGGTCATGCAGGCACGCTCGGCGGCGGCGGCCGCGCGCGCCAACGGCGACGTCAAGGGGGTCGGTCAGGCAGAGACCCAGATGCGGCTGGGCCTGGGCAACCTGTTCGCGGTCGCCGAAGCCTATCCCGAACTCAAGGCGAACCAGTCCTTTCAGCAATTGCAGGCTCGCATTTCCGGCCTGGAAAACGCGATCGCCGACCGCCGCGAGTACTACAACGAAACCGTGAACAACAACAACGTGCGCATTGAGCAGATTCCCGACGTACTGATCGCGCGGGTCTTCAACTTCAAGGCCGCCGATCTGCTGGAATTCTCGGAATCCGAGAAGGCGGACGTGGACGTGCGCGCCCTGTTCAACTGAGGACGGACGTGGGGGCCGGTGGCCCCGATCGCCACGGATGAACGCTTTGCTCTCGGACATCGCCGCCGCCCCGGACGGCGAATTCTGGTTCTGGACCTGCGCCCTGATCGTCGTCGCGCTGGTCACGCTGTTCATCAGCTTCATGTTCCTGAAGCGATCGCGGCTGATCACCGACACGCCGACGGCAAAGATTCGCTCCGCGCCGCAGGGCTACGTGGAGCTGTCGGGCTTCGGCAAGATGCTGGATGGCCCGCCCATCCACACCCCCCTGAGCCATACGCCCTGTGTCTGGTGGTGGTTCAAGATCGAGGAGCGCCGGACCACTTATTCCAACGGTCGTCGCAGCACGCGCTGGGTCACCATCGATAATGGCCGCTCCGATGCGCTGTTCCTGCTGGTCGATGACACCGGGGAATGCATCGTCGACCCCGAGGCCGCCAAGGTGATTCCGAGCACCCGCCATCGCTGGTACGGCTCGACCGCACGCCCATCCACCGGACCCAAGACCGGTGGCCTGGGACTGTTTGGCCGCTACCGCTACGTGGAGCACAGCATCCCTCCGTTGCACCCCATCTACGCACTGGGCCAGTTTCGCTCCCAGGGCGTGCACCACGAATTCGACGAGCAGTCCGATGTCCGCGAGCTGCTCGCCGAGTGGAAGCGGGACGAAGCCACCCTGCTGCGGGAGTTCGATGCCGATGGCGACGGTGAAATCGATCTCGAGGAATGGGAGCAGGTGCGTGCGAGGGCCGTCACCCAGGTCCGCGAGAAACTGGCCAACCAGGCCGCGCAACCCGACATCCACGTGCTGGCCCGCCCTACCAGCCGGAAACCGTTTCTGCTGTCAGCCGAACCGCAGGAAAAACTGGTGGGCCGCTACCGCTTGCAGGCCGGTCTCGCGTTTGCCGGTTTCCTGCTCTCGGGCGCCGGCGCGGCCACCGCGCTGGCCGCACGCGGGCTGCTCTGAACCAGGCTTGTCGCACCGAAAACCGGACAGGAGCGCGTGATAAAGTCTCGCCCCGTTTTCGATGGCCATCACCCGCATGAACAACCCGCTGCTGGAGATGATTCGCGGCCATGAGCTGCCGCCGTTCTCCCATATCCGTCCCGAGCATGCCGAGCCGGCCCTGGACGCGGTGCTGGATGCCAACCGCGCCGCCGTTCGCGAGCTGGAGCAGATCAGCGAGCCGACCTGGGACAACTTCGTCGCCAAGCTGGAGCGGCTGGACAACGACCTGCACCGCGTGTTCTCGCCGGTGGGTCATCTGAACGGCGTAGCGAATTCGCCGGACTGGCGCGCGGCCTACAACGCCTGCCTGCCCAAGCTATCCGCCTATGCGACCGAAATGGGACAGAACCAGGCGCTTTACACGCGCTTCGAGCAAATCGCGCAGTCACCCGAATTCGCGACCCTGTCGACGCCGCGCCGGACGATCATCGAGCATGCGATCCGCGACTTCCGTCTCGCCGGGGTCCATCTGCAAGGCGAAGAACGCGAGCGCTATGCAGCGATCCAGCAGCAGCTTTCGGTGCTGCAAACCCGCTTCCAGGAGCAGGTGCTCGACGCCACCGAGGCCTGGGTCTGGAACACGGATGACATCGCCGATCTCGACGGCCTGCCGCAGCGCGCGCTGGATGCCGCGGCGGCCGCCGCCAAGGCCCGCGAACTGACCGGCTACGCGATCACGCTGGATGCACCCAGCTATATCGCGGTGATGACCTACGCCACCGACCGGAACCTGCGCCGGACCGTCTACGAGGCCTACGCGACTCGCGCCTCGGACCAGGGACCGGAGGCCGGCGAATGGGACAACGCGCCGGTGATTCAGGAGATTCTCGACCTGCGCCAGGAACTCGCGGCGCTGGTCGGTTACGCGAACTACGCCGAGTATTCACTGGCCACAAAGATGGCGGACTCCCCGGCCACGGTGGAAACCTTCCTGCTCGATCTGGCGGCCAAGGCCCGACCCGCCGCGCAGCGTGAACTCGACGCGCTGGCCGCTTTCGCGGCGGAGCGCGGGGGCCCGACGCCCTTGGCGCCCTGGGATGTGGGCTTTTACGCCGAGCAGTACCGGGAGGAAACGCTGGGACTGTCCGACGAGATGCTGCGACCGTACTTCCCCGCGCCGCAGGTGCTCGACGGCATGATGGCCGTCGCCGAGCAGCTCTACGATGTGCGCTTCGAACCGGTTCGCGATGCCGACGTCTGGCACGAAGATGTCACCGCCTACGCCGTGCTGGACGACGCCGGCCAGCGCCGCGGGCTGTTCTATGTCGATCCTTATGCCCGGCCGGGCAAGCGCGGCGGTGCCTGGATGGACGATTGCCAGGGCCGCTATCGCACCGACGACATCGATCAGCTGCCGATCGCGTTTCTGGTCTGCAACTTCGGCGGCCCGGTGGATGGCAAGCCCGCCTGCCTGTCGCACAACGAAGTCGAAACCCTGTTCCACGAGTTCGGCCACGGCCTGCACCACCTGCTGACCCAGGTCGATGAGTTGTCCGTGTCGGGGATCAACGGCGTGGCCTGGGACGCGGTCGAGCTGCCCAGCCAGTTCATGGAGAACTGGACCTTCGAGCGCGAGGCGCTGGACCGCTTCGCCCGCCACGTCGACACGGGTGAAGCCATCCCGGCCGCGCTGCTGGACAAGCTGCGTGCCGGGCGTCGTTTCCAGGCCGGCATGGCGACAGTCCGCCAGCTCGAATTCGCGTTGTTCGATCTGCGCCTGCACCGCGACCATCGCCGCGGCGAGCCAGCCGCGGTGCTGGAAACGCTGGAGCAGGTCCGCAGCGAGGTCGCGGTGATTCACCCGCCCGAGTGGCACCGCTTCCCCTGCAGCTTTTCGCACATCTTCGCCGGGGGTTACGCGGCGGGCTACTACAGCTACAAGTGGGCGGAGCTGCTCGCAGCCGACGCCTTCGAACTGTTCGCCGAACTGGGCGTGTTCGACCAGGACGCGGCGGCGCGCTTTCGCGACACCATTCTGGCGATGGGCGGCAGCGTGCCTGCCGCCGAACTGTTCGAGGCCTTTCGCGGCCGGCCACCCGAACCCGACGCCCTGCTCCGCCTGCATGGACTGGCGGCATGAGCGACGCCACCCGAGTCGCCACCTGGAACGTCAATTCGCTGAACGTGCGGCTGCCGCACCTGCTGCAATGGCTGGGCGAGGATGCGGCGGACATCGTCGCGGTACAGGAAACCAAGCTCACCGACGATCGCTTTCCGGTCGACGCCCTGCGGGAGGCGGGCTGGCATTGCGTCTGGCACGGCCAGAAAACCTACAACGGCGTTGCGCTGGTCGCCCGGCAGCCGATCACCGATGTGATCACGGGCATTCCCGGCTTCGAGGACAGCCAGGCACGCGTCATCGCGGGGACCATCGGCGAGCTACGGACGATCTGCGTCTATGTCCCCAATGGTCAGGCCGTGGGCTCGGAAAAATACGCGTACAAGCTGGAGTGGCTGGCGGCGCTGCGCGACTACATCGTCGACACGCTGGCCGAGCATCCGAACCTCGTCGTGTCCGGTGACTACAACATCGCGCCGACGGTTGACGACACCCACGACCCCGACCGCTGGGAGGGTCACATTCTTTGCAGCGACGCCGAACGCGCTGCGCTGGCCTCCCTGCTCGACACCGGCCTGACCGACGCCTTCACCTGTACCGCGCCGCCGGAGCAACGCTTCACCTGGTGGGATTATCGACAGGGCGGGTTCCGACGCGGCCATGGCCTGCGCATCGACCACCACCTGATCAGTGCGCCGCTGGTCCAGCGCTTCGACAGTTTCGCGATCGACATCGAACCGCGCCGCTGGGAGCGGCCCTCCGACCACACGCCCGTGATCTGCAGCCTGCGCGCGAACTGAGAACGCGGTCACGCTCGAATGTGGCTGCGGAGGAATCTGCGGTCTACCATCCGGAAAAGCGCGTGAATTGGCTGTGAAGTCAAGACGGAACGCGGAGGTTCTCGCGATGGATCGACAGGCACATTACGACGTCACCGGCACGGTTCATCTGGCCGACCCCAAAGCTGTAGAAGCAGCCGTCATCGATTTGCTCACCGGTCGGTTCACCGACATCGATGTCGATCTCATTGCCCGGGCGTTCGAAACCTTCGGCAAGCTGTTCGCCGGCCTGCTACCGGGTTTCAAGGGCTGCGACACCTGGTATCACGACGCCCGACACAGCCTGGATGCCACGCTGGCGTTCGCACGCCTGATCGACGGCTACGAGAAAACCGTCCCGCCGGCCGAGCAGCTCGGCGCCGAGCGCGCGATGCTCGGCGTGATCATCGCGCTGTTCCACGACGCCGGTTACGTGCGCTCCGACCGCGATGTCGGCCACCGTAACGGCGCCGAATTCACGCTTTGTCACGTCGCCCGCAGCGGCGCCTTCATCAGCGATTTCCTGCAAGGCACGCGGCTGGAGAAATACGCCGACGTTTCACGCCAGATCGTCCACTTCACCGGCTACGAGATCGCCCTGGACAAGATCCGCGTCTCCGATCCGCGCGACCGGCATCTGGGCTTCTTCCTCGGCACCGTGGACCTGCTCGCGCAGATGGCCGACGCCTGCTACCTGGAAAAGTGCTGGCACCACCTCTATCGCGAGTTTGCCATCTGCGGCCTGGCCGGCGAGGCACGACCGGGCCGACCGAAACCGGTCTACAGCTCGGCCGACGACTTGATGCGCAAGACGCCGGACTTCAACCGCATGGTCTGGAAAGACCGGCTCGACGGCTATTTCGAAGGCTGCTACCGCTACCTGAACGCCCACTTCAACGGCGACAATCCCTACATCAACGCCATCGACGAACACGTCGCACGGCTCGACCATCTGCTGGCCGATGATGCCCTGCATGAACTCGCCGACGAGCCGGAAGTGATCGGCGCCGCGCAGTTGCGTTCGACCTTGAGCTCGTTTTCGGCTGTCTGACACCTGTGGCGGGCTCGCCGGCCCGCCAGTAACGGCGATCCGGCAAGCCGGTCAATCAGACAAGGGGCGCGGCGTCAGCAGTCGAAACGACTGAATCCGTGGATATCAGGCATCTGTACCGGTGCCCTCTGTTGCTCCATCGCGCCCAGCCCCTGAAGGTATTCGTCCGCGCGTTGCAGCAGCGTCTTGAGCGCATTCGCAGTCGAAGCGCAGGGACCAATCTTCCGCCTGAACTCGGCATCCGCCCTCCACTTCTGCAAGGGGTCGACGCCCTGCGTGTTCTGCTTGACCTCGTTCATCTGAGCTTCGAGTTCAGCCAGTTTCGCTTCAACCCGCGGCAACGCGGCGACAGCCTTCGCCTGCAGCTCCAGTGCCTCCTGACGCAGGGCCACCAGCCGTTCGGCACGCAAATCGTCAGCGGCCTCATGCAACGCCTTGGCGGACTTGCCGTGAAACGGGGCACTCCCCTTCGCCAGCATCCTGACGTAGATGTCGCTGGGCCGAAGACCGTCCAGCTCCATATCGCGCCGGACGCTGGCTGGCGCAGTCCCCGGAAAAATCACCCACTCGGCCTCCTCGGGATACAGGTCCTCGGCCTTCAGACTGTCCATGTCCTCGGCCTGCGCATGCCCGATGAGCAGAATGTCCTCGGCCAGGGTTCTCCGTGCCAGCGGTTTCATATCGGCCGCCATCTCCTCGACGCTCGCCATCATTGTCCGAGCGTCCGTTGCATCCAGCGACGGGCCGCCACAACCGCTCAGCAGGCAAGCCGTGACGACCAGACCGGCAAGTAAACAAACTGGTTTCATTACGTTCTCCAGACTAGGAGCTGCCTCTTCCAGGCAGCGACAGTCGCGCCACATCGCCGATACCGGACGCTTGCAACAATCCGGCGGCCCGTTGACGCGTGATGAGGATCATTCCGACTGACGACTCAGCGTCATGCCCATGGGGCCGACGAGCGCTTCCCCATCGCCCTCGATGCGAAGGATCTGGCTGACACCGCCCATCATTTCGAGGTGGAGTTCATTGCCGTCGACCGTGTACTCGAGCTCCATGACGGTTCCCATGGTGTTCATCCGTGCGGTCCCGTTCGGTTTGAACTGGTACTCAACGATGCCCATTTCATCGGTATAAGTGCCGTTCAGACCGGAGCCGCAACCGGCAACCGTGATGATGAGCAACGACGCGATGACGAGCGCCGGAAGCCGCCTTCCAATGCGTAAAACTCCAAACATTTCAATCTCCCGAACAAGTAGTGAGGTAGCGGACACCCGATCAACTGGTGCCTTTGGATGCCTTTCCGTCCAGCGCGGCGAGTTCGGCCTGCAAGGCCTCGATCTCGGCATTGGTCGCCGCGATGGGTTGCTGAATGTCAACGAACTGCTTTTTCGCCAGGGACTGCGCGAACGCGGTCGCCTCCGCTTCCGAGCTGAATTCGTCGTCCCCGACACACCAGGTTTCCTTCTTGCCGATCAGGCCCTGCTTTTCGATCTTCTTCTGAACGTCCGGTGACGCTTGTGCACGCGTGGATAGCGCCTCGATCAAGCGCATCTTCTCGGCGATGCGCGCCTTCAGTCGGTTGGCCTGAAGCCGGGTTTCGTAGTCCGCGGCGGGCACCTCGACCCGGCGCTGCAACATGGCAACAAACCCCTCGCAGAGAGTGACGCCCCAGCCGTAGCCCAACCCCCATCCCGCTCCGCCTGATTGGCCAACGGTCGAATTTGACTGGCAGTAGTCGTAGGTACGGGCGCCATTGAGCGGAACCACCGACTTGATTTCCAGGTTTTCTTCCATGCAACGCTGGGTGAGCGACGCGAGACCTTGCTCCATCGATTTCTCGCCAATCGTCCACTCGTTTCGGTCCCAGATTCCGCTGTGGAATTTTCTGTTCTCGCTTCCTTGCGATGAGTGATCGTTCTCGACTTTCCAGACAAACCACTCCGTCTCAAACAGGATTGGCATTGCGCACCCTCCAGTGATTCGTTTCCGTGATATTTGACGGGCTGAACGCTGTTCAGAAGCCCAGGGGCGTCTTTGTTTCCTGGCTTGTCTCGTCGTAGAGAAAGTGCTCCACGATGTCGTCTTCGTCGAAAATGATCGTGAGCTTCTGGAAGTCGGTATCACTACCTCCGAGAAACGAACCAACCACGGGAATGTAGGTCGCCGGGTTCACGACCGTTTTCGAGTGCTGGTAATAGAACTCTCGGTTGCCATCCGATGTCAGGCCGGTCTGAATCGGATCGCCGAACATGGCTCGGACCTCCGCCATCGTGGTGACGCCTTCCTGAAGCTTGGCGACGTTGTCCGGTTTGATCTGCGCGGATCCCCCGGCGGCAACACAGCCGGTCAGCGCCAGACCGAACAGCAGCGTGGTGATTGCCCTTGCCCGGGCCATTCCAGTGATCAATTTCATCGTGACGCCCTCTTGGATATGACACGCCGATGTGCGAGTAGCGGACGGACATCGGCGCAGTTGAAGTGAAGCCCCGACTCGAACCCATACCGGTCAACCTCGGGTGCCGACGAAAAGACTGCCGTCAGTGACACCCCCGAGTCCTCAAGCGGATTTCAAGAAACCTTCAAGCCGCTCTTTCGTGACACCGATGACACGCGATATGGTTAAAAAGCCCGGTATGGCGGGCCGGGGGATGGTGGGATGAGCGAAGGGAATCAGCTGTATCGCTGGCGGTTCGGCGACATGCAGTTCGATGAAGCGAGACTGGAACTGCGCGTATCGGGGTTGCCGGTCGACGTTGAACAGAAACCGCTGCAAGTCCTCACCCGGTTGCTGCGACACGCGGGCGAAGTCGTCACCAAGGAAGAACTGTTCGAGACGGTTTGGCAGGGACGGCTGACCGTGGATCATGTGCTGGCCACGGCCGTCGGCAAATTGCGCAAGGCCTTTGGAGACGATGGCACGAACATCATCGTCACCGTTCCCAGGGTGGGATACCGACTGGCCATTCCGGTGGAACGCGTGGCGGTCGGCCGCCGCCACACCAGTCAAATGGATCTGACACCGGGTGCGAGGGTGCCCGGCCGCGACCACTTCCAGCTGGAACGCCAGCTCAGCCCGTCCGGCAACAGTGAAGTCTGGTTGGCACGCCACAGCAAGACGGGCGAACAACGCGTCTACAAGTTCAGTCCCGACGGCAGCCGCCTGTCTTCCCTCAAGCGCGAAGCGACACTGTTCCGCGTGCTGCGCGAAAGCCTGGGGGAGCGTGACGATTTCGTTCGCATCATCGACTGGAACTTCGAGACCGCTCCGTTCTTTCTCGAGTGCGAGTACGGCGGACAAAACCTTTCGGATTGGGCGCAAACCGGTGATGCGCTCGGCAAGATGTCTCTGGAGGAGCGCCTGGCGTTCTTCATCCGGATTTGCGAAGCCGTCGCCGCCGCGCACAGCGTCGGCGTCCTGCACAAGGACCTGAAACCCGGCAACGTGCTGGTCACCGGTGAAGATGGTGCCTGGCACCCACGCCTGACCGACTTCGGCAGCAGCCGGCTGCTGGAGCCCGGACGACTGGACGAGCTCGGGATCACCAGCCTGGGGCTAACGCTGACTCCAGGCATTGGTGGAAGCTCCAGCAGCGGCACACCGCTTTATCTGGCACCCGAACTTGTCGCGGGGCAGGCGCCGACGGTACAAAGCGATGTCTACGCATTGGGCGTCATGCTGTATCAGATACTCGTTGGCGACCTGTCCCGCCCGATGGCGCCGGGGTGGGAGCGCGATGTCGGCGATGAACTGCTCCGAGAAGACGTCGCCCGCGCAACCGACGGTCATACGGCGCGGCGGCTACCGAACGTGTCGGAGTTGACCAAACGGCTGCGAACGCTGGAATCACGTCGAAACGAAAGCCAGCGCATCGCTGATGCGGAACGACAGGCCCGAACCGCGGCGGCGGCCCTGGAGCGCACGAAAGCCAGGCGACCCTGGGTTGCGGCGACCATCGGCATCCTCATCGCCGGTTTGGCGGCCACGCTATGGCTGTTCGAACAGAGTGATCGTGCTCGCGTCGAAGCGGAACAGGAGCGACGACGCGCCGAGGCCACGGTCGCATTCTTGACCGACGACATCATCGGGGGCGCCAACCCGGGTCGCGCCGGTTTCGAAAAAAACCCCACTGTTCAGGAATTGTTGAAGCTTGCCTCCGTCCAGGTTGAACAGCGTTTCGCGAACGAACCCGCGATCGAGGCCGCGGTCTGGCAGGCAATGGGGGACGCGGCATTCACCATCCGCCAGTTCCCGGATGCCATGGACTATTTTGAGCACGCGGTGGCGAGCAGCGAGGCGGCGCATGGCGAGGGCGATCTTCGTACCGCCGAGGCCTTGTACAACCTGGCGCAGGCACAAGCCTATGCCGAGGACACCGCGTCCTTCAGCTTGACGAAGGCGACCCTGGAGCGTGCGGATGCACTGGCCGGGGAACGGCTGGAAGACCACCCGGAGCTCGCGCTGCTGGCGACACGCGCCTACGGCAGCTACTACGCGATCAAGCTGGAACCGACGCTGGCACTGCCCTATCTGGAACAAACCGCCGCGCTGCTCCTGCGTTTGCGCCCGCACGCCCGGCTGGAACGATTCAGCGTGCAATCACAGATCACCGAAGCGCTCATCCGCGTCGGCAAACCCGAAGCCGCCATGGAACAGGCGCAATCCCTGCTGCGGGAAATGGCGCTGACGCCAACCGAAGGCGGCCAGGAACTTCAGGCGAATGTTCAACTCATGCTGGCACGCAGTCTCCGGTCACTGCGTCGATACGATGAGGCCGCGAGAGCCGCGGAGTCCGCTCTGGAAAGCGCGATCGCCGTCGCTCATGCCTGGAGGACGCAGTTGCTGGTCCGCTCTCAACTGGCGGCGATCCACGATGAGGCCGGCAACTGCGAACAGTCTCTCGAGCTCATGCGGCAAGTCAGCGCGGATGCGGCCCGGTTCGTCGGCGCGGACAATCGCTTCTCGCTGATCGAGAAAGGAAATCTCGGCTTCAAGGAATACGAATGCGGCGATCAGGCGGTGGGGCTGGCCCTCGTTGAAGAGGTTGGAGAAACCCTCCGGATCGCCAGCGGCAACGACGACGCCGCCTCACAGGCGTTTCGTGTGTTCGCGGCGGAAGCCCATGCGGACGAAGGGCAATATGATCACAGCCTTGCCCTGCTGGACGGCCTGGAGTCGACCAAGTTGACCGCGGCGCAAGGTGAACCCGAGTGGGCGGCGCGTCTCAATGCGATTCGTGGTCAGGCGCTGCTGGGGAAAGGGAAATATGCCGAAGCGGTCGTGCTACTGGAAGCCGCAATCCCGCAACTTGGGAAACTGCACGGCGATCCGGAGGCGATCGAGAAATATCAGGGATGCCTGGAGACCGCGCGCAGCAAACTCACCCTAGACCCGAGAAACCCGAGCGTCGCTACTCACGCTCACCCGCCTTGATCTGCTCGTCGACCTGCTTCGATCCCGGCACCAGCATGCGAGCGGCGATGATGCCAATCTCGAACAGGATGTAGGCGGGCAGAGCCAGCAGGGTCTGGGAGACAATGTCCGGCGGGGTCAGCAGCATGCCGATGACGAACACGGCGACCAGCACGTAGGGGCGCTTGGCCTTGAGCTGACCCGGCGTGGTGAATCCGGCCCAGACCATCAGCACGATCGCGACCGGCGTCTCGAACGCGGCCCCGAACGCGAGAAACAGCTTGATGACGAAATCCAGGTAGCGGCTGATGTCGGTCATCACCGCGACACCTTCCGGCGCCACGGACACCAGAAACCCGAAGATCAGCGGAAACACGACGAAGTAGGCGAACGCCATGCCCAGGTAGAACAACAGGGTGCTGGACAGCAGCAGCGGCACCGCCAGACGCTGCTCGCTCTTGTACAGGCCCGGGGCGACGAACGCCCAGACCTGGTAAAGAATCCAGGGCATGGACAGCACCACCGCCAGCAGCATCGCGAGCTTGAACGGGGTCAGAAACGGTGCCGCGACTTCGGTCGCGATCATGCTGGTGCCGGCCGGCATCTGCGCCAGCAGCGGCACCGCCAGATAGGAGAAGATTTCCTGCGCGAAGAAGGCCAGCGGCAGAAACACCAGCAACACGCCGGCCATCGCCCTGATCAGGCGACCGCGCAGTTCCAGTAGATGGGACAGCAGCGGCGCATCGCCGCCCAGCGTCTCACTCACCTGACGCAGCCTGCTTGGAGGCCTTTTCCTGCGAAGATGTCGAGGTCGACCCATCGTCGTCCGCCTGCTTGTCCAGATCCGTGACGGACTGCTGCATGACCCGCTTGGCCTCGGCGAAGGATCGGGCCGCCTCGGACTTGCGGGTTTCCCGCTCCAGTTCGGTGGTCAGATTGCGCACGAAGGCGCGGGCGCGACCAGTCCAGTGCCCCACCGTGCGCGCCGCCTTCGGCAGACGCTCGGGGCCGAGCACGATCAGCGCGATGCTGAAGATCAGCAGCAGTTCCCAGAAGCCGATGTCGAACATGACGGAACCTGCGCGGCAATCAGGAGGATTGCCGCTCGCCGGTCTTGGTCGTCTCCTCGGCGGATTCCGACTTATCGGCCGAGATCGACGCCGGATCGGCGTCGTCGTCGGACTTCGCCTGCTCCTCCTCGCCTTCCTTCATGGCCGACTTGAAGCCCTTGATCGCTCCGCCGAGATCACCGCCCAGGTTCCGGACACGCTTGGTGCCGAAGACCAGCAGCACGATCGCCAGAATGATCAGAAGCTGCCACATGCTGATGCCGCCTAGACCCATGATTACTTGCCCTCCGCGGCCCTTGCCGCCTTTTCGTCCAGACCGGACACGCCGAAGCGGCGCTGCAATTCTGCGAGCACCGCGGTCGCGTCCAGTCCATGGTGATTCAACAGGACCATCGTGTGAAACCAGAGGTCGGCCACTTCATGGACCAGTGCCTCGGGCTGGTCGTCCAGACCCGCGATGATCACTTCCGCCGCTTCCTCGCCCACCTTCTTGCCGATCGCCGCCGCTCCACCCGCGTGCAGGCGGGCGACATAGGATTCATCCGGGGAGGCATCACGTCGCTCCACCAAAGTCTGGGTGAGCTGCGTGAGAATGTCGGAAGCGTTCATATTGCACAGCCTGCAGGTTGCAGAATCGTGACGCCAGCGCGCGTTGGCGGCGGCTAGCGTCGGACCCGCACCCCGCGCTCGGCAAGAAAATCCTTGGCCTCGCCGACGGTGTACTGACCAAAGTGAAAGATGCTGGCGGCGAGAACGGCATCGGCATGGCCCGCGACAAGGCCATCATACAAGTCGTCCAGCGCGCCGACGCCGCCCGATGCGATCACCGGCACCGGCACGGCATCCGCCACGGCGCGGGTCAGGTCGACATCGAAGCCTTCCTTGGTGCCGTCGCGGTCCATGCTGGTCAGCAGGATCTCGCCGGCGCCCAGCTCGACCAGGCGCTGCGCCCATTCCACCGCGTCCATGCCGGTCGACTTGCGGCCGCCGTGGGTATAGACGTGCCAGCCGGTCGGCGCGTCGTCCTGCTTTCGCTTCTTCTTCGGGCGCCGCGCGTCGATCGCACCGACGATGCACTGCGAGCCGTAACGCTCGGCGGCCTCTGACACGAACTCGGGGCGATCCACCGCCGCGGTGTTGATCGACACCTTGTCCGCACCCGCGTTGAGCAGCGCGCGTACGTCCGCATTGGTCCGCACGCCGCCGCCTACGGTCAAGGGGATGTAGATCTGCGCCGCGGCCGCCTCGACCACGTGGATCAGCGTTTCCCGGTTGTCGGAACTGGCCGTGATATCCAGGATCACCAGTTCGTCGGCACCCTGCTGATCGTAGCGACGGGCGACCTCGACCGGATCACCGGCATCCTTGATGTCGATGAACTTGACGCCCTTGACCACACGCCCCTTGTCCACGTCCAGACAGGGGACGATGCGCTTGGCCAGACCACTGGTCATGACTGCGATTGCACCTCGTCGACCACGGCCTGCGCCTCGGCCAGATCGAGCGCGCCCTCGTACAGCGCCCGCCCGATCACCGCGCCGGCGACTCCGGAGTCCTGGATCTGGGCCAGCCGGCGGATGTCGTCGATGCTGGAGATCCCGCCGGACGCGAAGACCGGCACCGCGACCGCCTCGGCGAGCTCGCGCGTGCCCTCGACGTTGACGCCCTGCATCATCCCGTCACGGTGGATGTCGGTGTAGATGAACGCCTCGGCGCCATCGCGCTCGAAATGCTGAGCAAGATCCAGCAGGTCGTGCTGCGACAGCTTGCTCCAGCCGTCCACGGCGACCTTGCCGTCGCGCACGTCCAGGCCCACCAGGATGTGCCGTGGAAACTCGATGCAGAGATCGGCCAGCAGATGCGGCTCGTTGATGACCTTGGTACCGAGAATCACGTACTGCACGCCGGCTTCCAGACAGGCCACCACGGCGTCCTCGTCACGAATGCCGCCGCCAACCTGGACCGGAATATCCCCGGCCGCCTCGGTGATCGCCTGGATCGCCGCGAGGTTCATCGGCTCACCGGCCTTGGCACCGTCGAGATCGACCAGATGCAGGCGGCGGGCACCGGCCTTGATCCATCGCCGGGCCACCTCGACCGGATCGTCGGAAAACACGGTGACATCATCCATGTTGCCCTGACGCAACCGGACACATTGTCCGTCCTTCAGGTCAATTGCGGGTATCAACAGCATGTCAGGCCTGCCCATCCCAGTGCACGAAGTTGGCGAGAAGCGTCATTCCGGCTCCCTGGCTTTTTTCCGGATGAAATTGAACTGCGAAGATATTGGGCTTGATCAGCACGGATGCGAAGTCCACGCCGTGGTGAGTCACGCCGAGCACGTCTTCCTCATGCACCGGCTTGGCCCGGTAACTGTGCACGAAGTAGAACCAGGCATCCTCCGACACACCTTCGAGCAACGGATGCGCGCGTGTGTGGCGGACCTGGTTCCAACCCATGTGCGGGACCTTGATGCGCTCCGGACCGGGTACGTCCGCCGACGGCGCGGGAAAGGCCTCGACCGTCCCCTCGAACAGCCCCAGCGTCTCGGCGCCTCCATTCTCGTCGGAGTGTTCCAGCATGATCTGCATGCCCAGGCACACGCCCAGAATCGGCACGCGGCCAGCAGCCTCGCGCACGAAGGCATCCAGCTCCAGACGATGCAACTCCTCCATGCAGTGCTTGGCACCGCCCACGCCGGGCAGGACCAGATGCTCGGCCCGGACCAGCTTGTCGGGGTCGTAGGTCACCTCCACCCGGTCCTCGGCGGACACGCGCGAAATGGCCTTGGACAGCGAGTGGAGATTGCCCATGCCGTAATCGATGATGCCGATCGACGCCATCAGACCGATCCCGGACCGGACCGTGCCGGACGACTGAGGTGAAAGAGCAAGGTGATCACGGGTGGTTCAGATCCGTAGAGGAGAACAACGGGTTCGCGCTCGCTAGAGCGTCCCCTTGGTCGACGGCATGCTGCCCGCTGCACGCGGATCCAGCGTCGTGGCCGCACGCAGCGCGCGACCGAATGCCTTGAAGATGGTTTCGGCCACGTGGTGCGCATTGACGCCACGCAGGTTGTCGATATGCAGGGTCACGGCCGCATGGTTGACGAATCCCTGAAAGAACTCGGAGATCAGGTCCACGTCGAAATCCCCGATCCGGGCCCGGGGATAGTCCACGAAGTAATGCAGTCCGGGCCGCCCCGAGAAATCGATCACCACCCGTGACAGCGCCTCGTCCAGCGGCACATAGGCGTGGGCATACCGCACCAGGCCGCGCTTGTCGCCGACGGCCTTCGCCACGGCCTGACCCAGCACGATGCCGGTGTCCTCGACGGTGTGATGCTGATCCACGTCCAGATCGCCCGACGCCCGGATCGTAAGATCGAACAGGCCGTGACGACCAATCTGATCCAGCATGTGATCGAAGAACGGAATACCGGTCGACAGGTCAGTCTGGCCGGAGCCATCGAGATTGATGCGCGCTGCGATCTGCGTTTCGTTCGTATCGCGCGCGACATCCGCAATCCGCGGGTTCATGCGAGCATCAGGGCAGGTGTTGGGCAGAGGATACTCCGATGCGCACGGCTGGCAAACGTCGGGGCACCCACCGGTCGCTTACCCCGAGGCCGACAGCCAGAACGTCACCGGTCCGTCGTTGACCAGCGCCACCTTCATGTCAGCCCCGAAACGGCCAAGCTGCACGTCGTCCAGCAGGGTCCGCGCATGCGCCGCCATGTGCTCGAACAGCGGCTCGGCGACGTCCGGTGCGGCGGCCGTGGAAAAGCCGGGGCGCGTCCCCTTTCGTGTGTCGGCGACCAGCGTGAACTGCGAGACCAGCAACAGTCCGCCACCGATGTCACGCAGCGACCGGTTCATCCTCCCGGCTTCATCGGCGAACATCCGGTAGGCGACGATGCGCTCTGCGAGCCTGGATGCCGCCGCCTCGCTGTCGTGGGGCTCGACGCCCACCAGCGCCAAGCAGCCGTGAGCAATGTTCGCGATCACCTGATTGTTGACCGTCACGGAGGCATTGGTGACGCGCTGCAGCAAAGCCTTCATACGTAGGAAATATCTGACATTCGGGATGTCCGAACAACTGACATGGAAATCTCTGAGCAAGCGCGCATAATAGCTCCAGCCTGTTCAGGGACACGGAGTCCAAGGATGGTCAGAACGGGCGCGAGCAAGGATGGTGATTTTCAGAGTTGAATAATTTCAACTTCTGGTTTCGAAGGTCGCCGGGCATGGAACGCCTGGTTTGAGCGGTTGGCCAAGAGCCGCTGGCTGGATGCCGACGTGATGTGATGGTTCCCCAGTCGTCCGTTACGTTCATTGCCTTCGTACTCGGCCCGGTGTTTTCACCGGGCCATCTTTTTTGTGGCTCCGGTTGTCCACGCGGCATGTCACGTACACTGCCCCGCATGCTGCGCGGACGACTGGTGTGCTGACCCTGACCTCCACCGAAACCCGCGCGCGCGCGCTGCGCACTCGGGCTGCGCTGCATGCGCGAGGCCAGGGCCTATCGGTCTGGGAAGCGCCGAAGATCATCGCGCTGGATCGCTGGCTGTCCGACACCTGGGCCGCGAGCTGGCCGGAAGAGCAGATCCTGCATCCGGTGCAGGAACTGGCGCAGTGGATGGCCTGCGTGGATGCCGATCCCATCGCCGAATCCCTGATTTCGACCAGGACCATCGCCCGCCAGTTGCGTGCGGCCGACCGGTTGATCGCCAGCCACAAGCTGGATCTTGGCGCCGCGCCGACATGGACACCGGAGCAGGCCGCCTTCCGACAGTGGCACACGCAGCTCACGGCCGAGCGCCGGGCGCGGGGTGAGCTCACGATCGCGGACATCCCCGCGGCCTTTGTCGACCGGCTGCGCCAGGGCAGGCTTCAGGTTCCCGCATCGATCATCCTGGACCTCCCGACATCCGACATCCTGACACCCGCGCTACAACAGACGCTGCGCGCGCTGTCCGACGCCGGCACCCGCGTCGAGAAGACGCATCATGCCGATGCCGTGGAACCCGCCTCGGCACTCATCCACGCGAACGCCGAATCCGAACGCCTGAGCTGCGCTCAGGCAATCGCCCGGCGACTCGGCGCCGCACCGGATGACGCGCTCTCACTGGTCATCGCGGTGCCCAATCCCGACGCCGAGCGCGTCACGCTGGAGGACGCGCTGCAAACCGCACTTGGGCTGACACCGGCTCACTCCGCGGCAAAGGCGTGGCGCTTCGAACGTGCCGATCGGCTGTCGAGCAACCCCTGGGCCAGCGCGGCCATGGACATCCTCTCGCTGCGCAAGTGGGACAACCGGTTCGCAACCGTGTCGCGGCTGCTGTTGTCCGGCGCGCTATGGAGCGCGGAGCAGCGAGCCGCCGCCGCGCAACTGGAGCGGGTGCTCCGCGATCACTGCGCCCCGAGAATTCATCTGCGGGACTGCTCGGCCCGCGCCGCACCCTCACTCCAGCCTCGCTGGGCGGCCCTGGAGCGACAGGTCGAGGCCGAACCCCGGCGCGCCACGCCCGGCGAGTGGGTCCAGCACTTTTCGCGCCGCCTGGACGCATTGGGCTGGGGAGCGGCGTCCGAACGCGACTCGGCGCAATGGCAAAGCGTCGAAGCGCTGCGCGCAGCGCTGCAGCAACTCGCCGTGCTGGACCGCCAGCTGGGAGCGGTGACGATCGCCACCGCCACGAGCTGGCTGGGCGAGTTCCTCAATGCGCGACGCTTCACCCCACGGGTCGAGGCGACGCAGCCCATCCTGATCTGCGATTTCGAGGCGGCGGCCGAAACCCCCGCGGATGCCCGCTGGATCCTGGGTGCCGACGAAACCGCGGTGCTCGGCAAGCCGCTACAGGCCCCGTTCATCGCCCACGAACTGCTCGCGCAGGCCGCCGTCGTCGGTGCCACGCCGGAGACCCGGCTGCGGCGCACCCGCGCGCTGGCGCGGGCCTGGCGGCATCAGACCGGCGAACTTCATCTCAGCATGGCGCTGCTGGATGACGCCGGCGCCGAACGGCGGCCGACCGGCCTGATCGCCGACGGCGCCTGGCGAACAGCCGCGACACCTTCGATGACCCTCAGCGAGCCCGCGCCGCTGGAGGAAACCTCCGAACCCGCCGTGCCCCCGGTCGAAGACCCAACCGGCGAAGGCATCCGTGGCGGCACGCGGCTGCTGCAAACCTGCGCCCGATCGCTGTTCGCGGCGATGGTGCAGTTCCGGCTGGGCGTCGAACCGATGGAGGAGCCGGCCAACGGCCTGGACCCTCGCGCACAGGGCCAGCTCATCCACGCCGCCCTCGCCGCGATCTGGACAGGGCTTGGCGATTCACGCGCGCTCGCCGGGCTGGACGAGCGACAAATCGACTCCATCGTCGACAACGCGCTGGCCACGCTGCTGCCGCGATGCCTCCCCGCCAGCCGCTACCCGAGGCTGGTGATCGAGGCCGAGCGCGCACGGATCGGTCGCCTGCTCGTGGCCTGGCTGCAACACGAACAGCGCCGTAGCGAACCGTTCACCGTGCTGGCCCACGAACGCGACGCAAGCGTCACGTTCGAAGGGCTGCCCCTGCGTTTCAGAGTGGACCGGCTCGACCGCGTGGAAACGGCCGATGGCGACCGCTACCTGATCCTGGACTACAAGACGGGCCGTGACGTCAAACCCGGAGGCTGGCAGGCGGATCGGCTGCACGAGCCGCAGCTGCCGCTGTACGCCTCGCCCGAAGCCATCGCCGCGCTGGACATTGAACGCGCCGATGGCATCGCCTTCGCCCACGTGCACGCCAACCGGCGCCGCATGGCCGCGGCCACGAACTGGGCCGCGCGCCTCATCGACGGCGACCCCACACCGCGCGGACAGCCGGACTTCGATGCGCTGCTGGCCGACACGCATGCCCGCCTGCGCGCCCTGACGCGGGCGTTTCTCGCCGGCGAAGCCGAGTATGTGCCCGGCAGCCTGCGCGACGATCCGCTACAGGTGCTGATCCGCGAGACCCCGGACACCGACGAAGCGGACACGGACGCATGAGCGCACCGGCCGATCAGAACGCCCGGGACCGCGCGCTGCGCCTCGACCGCCATGTCGTGACCATCGCGCCCGCGGGTTCGGGCAAGACGGGACTGCTGGTCCGCCGCGCGCTGCGCGCCCTGGCCACGGTGGATCAACCCGAGTCGGTTGTCTGCATCACGTTCACCAACAAGGCGGCGGCAGAAATCCGCCTGCGCATCGCCGAGGCCCTGGACCTGGCGGCGGGCCCGGTGCCAGACCAGCCGTTCGCCGCGGCCCTGCACGCGGATGCCGCGGCGGTGCTGGAGCGCGACCACACGCTGGACTGGCAACTGCACGCCAACCCCGACCGGGTGCAGGCGATGACCATCGACGCCTTCAATCAGGCGCTGGCCTCGCAGTTGCCGATTCTCTCCGGATTCGGTGGCTCGCTGGGCATCGCGCAGGATCCCGAAGGCCTCTACACCGATGCCGTACTGGCGGTGTTCGACGACCAGAGCCTGTCCGCCCGGTCCACCGAGGAGCAAGCTGCCATCAGCGCCGTACTGCACTGGGCCGACAATCGCATCGACCAGCTGCTGCCGGCGCTCACCGGCCTGCTCGCCCGTCGTGACCAGTGGCTGGACCACCTGCCGCAGCTGCTGGACACCTCCGGCGCACGCGACGCGGAGATTCTCGATGTGCTGGTCCGGGACCAGCTTCGCCGGCTCGACGCCGCGCTGCCCGCCGCACACAGGCCGGCCATACTCAATGCTGCCCGCCATGCCGCCACGCACTGGCCGCAGCCCGGCGCCATTAACGCGGACGCATTGAACCGCTGGCCGGCAGCCGACGGTCCGGCGCTCCCGATCTGGCGGTTCATCGCGGGGTTGCTGCTGACCGGCAGCGGCACCTGGCGGCGCACCGCCGACAAGCGCATCGGCTTCCCCAGCCAGATGAAGGCGGAGAAGCGGGCCTTCATCGAATTGCTGGAGGCACTGGCCGATACGGTCGGCGCCGAGGCGGCCCGCCGCCTGCTGGATCGGGTGCGTACGCTGCCGGAGCCGGTGCTGCCGGAGGAGAGCCTGCACCTGCGCGCGGCGCTGGGCCGCGTGCTGCGGCTCTGCTACGCGGAGTTGCGGGTGCAGTTCGCCCAGCGCGGCGAGGCTGATTTCATCGAGGTTGCGCTGGCCGCCGTCACCGCCGCCAGCGGCGAGGCCGGCGCGGAAGCCATCGCGCATGCCGAAACCCGGATCCGGCACCTGCTCATCGACGAGATGCAGGACACCAGCGAATCGCAGATTCGACTCGTCCGCGAACTCACCGCCAACTGGTCACCGGGCGACGGCCGCTCACTGTTCCTGGTCGGCGATCCCCAGCAGTCGATTTATGCATTCCGCAAGGCGGATGTCCGCCTGTTCGTCGAGCTGATCGAAACCCGGCGCCTGGGGGCACTGGAACTGACGGTCGAGACCCTGAGCGCCAACTTCCGCAGCGCGCCGACCCTGATCCACTGGTTCAACGACCGTCTCGGCCACCTGTTTCCCGATCAATCCGATCGTCACATCGGCGCGGTGACGTACACGCCCTGCACCCCCGGCCGCGCGGACGGCGGCACCGCGGGCGTGCGAATCGTGGCAGTGGCCTCCGGAGACAAGCATGACGAGGCCGCCGCGGCGGTGGACAGCATCGAGGCGCTGATCGCGACGATACCGGCGGACGCCAGCGTCGCGATTCTCGCCGCGACACGACCGCAGTTGACGCCGGTGCTGGATGCGCTGCGAACCCGGCTGGCCGAACCCATCCAGGCGGTGGACATCAACCCGCTGGGCGACCGGCCCAATGTTCGCGATGTGGTGCAGCTGATCCGCGCCGTGCGCCACCCGGAGGACCGTCTGGCCTGGACGGCGCTGCTGCGCGCCCCGTTCGTCGGCCTGACCTGGGCCGATCTGGTCGTGCTGTCACGCGGCCGGATGACGCTGTCCTGGCCCGAGCGGCTGCGGGCCCCGCGGCCGTCGGAACTGAGCGCCGACGCCCACGCCCGGCTGGAACGACTGGAACACGCGCTGGTGACCGCCGAGTCGCGGCGCGCGCATCTGGCCGACGCCGCCGATGCGCTATGGACGCAACTGGGCGGTCCGGCCTGTGTTGGCGAGGACGACCAGGCGTCCATCCGGCAGATCTTTCGTCTGCTGCGCAACTGCTGCACCGGCGGGGAACTGCCGGACTGGCCCGGCTTCGAGCGTCAGCTCCAGCAGCTTTATCGCGGTGCCGGACGCGGCCGGATCGAGGCGCTGACGATCCATAAATCCAAGGGCCTGCAGTACGACCACGTGGTCATGGTTGGTTGCGGACGGGCCGCGCGCGGCCAGGACAGGCCGCTGCTGCATCTGCGCACGGTCGCCGACGGCGCGCTGCTGGTCGCCCGGCCGGCCGACGACGGCCATCCCGGTCAGGCCCAGTACGATTTTCTCCACCAGCTGGCGACCGATGCCGCCGATGCGGAGGCACTGCGCCTGCTCTACGTCGCGATGACCCGCGCCAGGGAAAGCCTGACCGTGGTGGCGGGTGCGACGATCAAGGCATCCGACGGCGAGGTGATCTACCAGCCGCGCGCGCAATCCATGGCGGCACGGCTGTGGCCGGTGATCGGGTCCGCCTTCGATGGGCTGGAGCCTCTGGAGCCATCGTCTGCTGATCCGCCGGAGACGGATGGCGGCCATCTACCCGGGGTCGCACGCCTGCCAGCCAACTGGCCCACGGCGGTATCACCCCCGATCTGGGCGCCGACCGAACGTCGAACGCTCAAGCCCAGCGAACAGTCGCTGGATATCGACGCCGGCCCCGCCGTTGGGGACGTGCAGGCCACGTTGATCGGCACCATGTACCACGAGGCGCTGGAGCGGGTCATCGCCGATGGCGTGAACGCCTGGTCGGACGGCGGACGCTCCCGGGCGGCGCCGATGCGCGCCGGGCTGCGCCGCATGGGCATGCCCGAAGATCAGGTCGAGCCCGCGGTCGAACGCGTGCTGACTCTGCTGCAACGCACGCTGGCCTCACCAAGGGGTCGGTGGATGCTGCAACCGCACCCGTGGCACGCCTCCGAATATCACCTCTCCGGCTGGCTCGATGGACACTGGGTTTCCGCGATCATCGACCGCTGCCTGGAAGACGCCGACGGCATGCTCTGGGTCATCGACTACAAGACGACGCGTGAACCCCTGGCCTCCGACGCCGACCGAACCCGGTATCGAAGCAGGGCCGTCGACCAGTACGCGCCACAACTGCGTCAGTACGCGGACCTGCTGGGCCGGCTGCGAAACCGGCCCCGGGTCGCCTGCGCGCTGTTCCTGGCGGAGCTCGGCGAACTGATCACCCTGCCCGATTGACCGCCATGACCCGACATGGCCGGCGCCACGCGATGGGATTCATCGGCCACATGTGGGACTATACAGTCGCGACATGACGTATTGATTGCGCGCATAGTGCATCAGGCAGACGCGAGGGGCGTCTTTCCCATTGTTTCGTCGGGCACGCAAGAAGCTGCCCGCCCTACACCCATATTTCTTATGCGATACACCCATCTTGGCCTTGGCTGCATCCTGGCAGCCACCGCGGCGGTGTCTTGGACCGTCATCCATTCCACCGGCACCGACAGCGTTCATCCATCGGATGCCGCCTGTCCACCCGGCTACGACCTGGTTGATCCCGTCGCGTTTTCACGGGAATTCAATCCAGGCCTGTCGGACGCCGCAGCCGAGAAGCTGCACGCCATCTACGGCCAGGAAACCTGTGCCAACCGGCGGCTGCCGGAATCACTGACCGAAATCGATCAGTGGAGCCAGGCCAAACTGCAGGCCTCTGGCCACCCGGGTAACGCGTTCCGCAATGCGGTCGAACGCAAACGCGCCATGATCGCGAACCAGAAGGCGGTGCCGAACGCGGCCGGCGAGTGGGAGGAATATGGCATCGGCCCGCAAGTCTCGGACGAGCAGTTTCCGGACGGCTCCAACGACGGCATCCCGGTCGTCGCAGGTCGTGTGGACGATTTCGCCTATGACGCCGACGCCATGCGTCTGTTCGCATCGGTGGGCACTGGCGGTGTTTGGGCCAGTGACGCGGTGGACGGCGATGTCGGCACACTCGGCGACCTCTGGTACCCGATCGGGGACAACCTGCCCACGCTGATCAATAGCTCGCTGGCCTGGACCACGGCCAATGGCGGCCGGCTGATCGTGCTGACCGGTGAACATGTCCAGGGCGGGAACACCTACGTGGGCCTTGGCGCCTTCTACACGGATGATCTGGGCGCGACCTGGAACCAGTCGGCAGGCCTGCCGGATGGCGTCGGCGGCTCCCGTGTCATCGTTGATCCGTCCAATCCCAACATCGTGTACGCCGGCACCCACGGCGGCCTGTTCCGCTCGGACGATGCCGGTGAGACGTTCACCAACGTCGCGCTGCCGGTCTCTGATGCCTGTGCCGGAAACGAGGACTTCTCCGGCCCCTGTCAGCTCGCGAATGTGGTGTCCGACGTCGTGGTCAAGATCCCGGGCGGCGCCACCAGCGAAACCTGCGATGCGGCTGGCTGCCCCGTGCTGGCAGCGGTGGGCTATCGCTCTGGCGCGCTGCCCTACGCGGACGGCACGCCGCAGTCACCGGGCAACGGTCTGTACCTGTCCCAGACAGGTGTCCCGGGCAGCTTCTCGCTGATCGACGACGGCAGTGGCGCGCCCAGTGGGTTCGCGCCCTTCGAAAAGATCGGCCGCGTCGAGTTTGGTGTGGCCAGCGGCGCGGATCAGGATCACAACATCGTCTACGCCATCGTGCAGGACGCCGCGCTGCTCAACGGCGGTGTTGCCTACATCGACTCGCTGCTGGGCGACGGCATTCCGATCCCGGATCTCCCCTGTGAGCAGCTGCCTGCCGGTGATCCGCAGTTTGTTTGCGAGCTGGTGGAAGATGCCGGTGCACTCAGCAGCACGGCACTCAACGGCCTCTACGTGTCAACCGACTTTGGCGAGAGCTGGATCCAGCTCGCCGACGAGCTGGAAATCCTCACCAGCGGCCTGGTCGGCGGATCCTCGCTCGCGGCGGCCGCCGCGCTTGGCGTGGGCCCGGGCATTCAGGCCTGGTATGACCTGTGGATCGCGCCCGATCCGACCTCCACCGATCCCCTGACTGGCGCACCGACGCGGCTGTCCTTCGGGCTTGAGGAAATCTGGCAGACCGAATCGTCCGGTGTGGTCCCCATCAACGGCGTCGCCCAGCAGGTCAACCCGCTGGACTTCGGCGTCGTCGGCACCTACTTCGCCGGCAACACCTGCCTGTTCCTGATCGGCAACGTGGGCGGTGTCGGCACGCCCATCTGCCCGACGTACGACGGCATCATCAACGGCACCACGACGCATCCGGACCAGCACACCGGTCTTTACATCCCGGACGAGGTGAACGGTGGTGTCTGGTTGTTCGCAGGCGGTGACGGCGGCGCCTACAAGCAGTATTCCGCCAACGCGGTCACCGACCCGTTCCAGAACAATGAATGGGAAAACGGTGCCAACGAAGGCTTCTACACGCTGATGAACTACGGCATCAGTGTCGCGAAGGACGGCACCGTGTATTACGGCCTGCAGGACAACGCCTCGGGCAAGATCGAACCGGACACGCGCCGTCAGGTGCGCATCTACATCGGTGACGGCATGTGGACCGCCGTTGATCCCGATGATTCGCAGACCGCATTCGTGCAGACGCCCGGACTGTCGATCAACCGCACCAACGACGGCGGCGAGTCGTTCAGCTTCGCTGACCCGGGCGAGGCCGAGGTCGGTACCGCCCACTTCCTGGGGCCATTTTTCATGGACCCGCAGAACGCGGATCACATGATTGCGGTGGGAACCATGGTCGCCGAAACCACCGACGCCACCACGGCCACGAACTGGGTGAACGTGTTCGATCTGGGTGTGAGCCCGGTGACCGGTATTGCCTACCAGGCACGCCACCGGTCAGTCGACCTGGAAGGCGACGCGGCCTATGTCGCGTTCTGCGGAAGCTGCTCGGTGCTGGACGGCAACGCCCAGTTCGACTCCGGCATCGCGACCAACGTCGGAGGCGACCTGCCTCCGGCCGCGGGGACCTCAGACGGGTGGCATCATGCGACGGCCGACGGGTTGCCCAATCGATTCATCTACGGTCTGGAGATCGACCCCGAAGACACCAAGACGGTGTACGCCGTGCTGGGGGGCTACTCCACCGCACGCTGGCTGGGCGAAGGCGGCTATCTGGACACCAATACCGATATCGGCAGCGGCCATGTCTTCAAGTCCACCGACGCGGGTGAAACCTTTGTCGACATTTCCGGCAACCTGCCGGACGTGGTGACCACCGCCATCATCAAGCGCGGCGATCAGCTCATCGTTGGCACCGACATCGGCGTGTTCATTTCCAGTGATCTGGACGGCACGGAGTGGGCGCCGCTGGGCGACATGCCCAACCTGCCGATCAACCAGCTCGTGCTGCAGCCTGGCGACGACAGGAAGCTGTTCGCCGCCACCTTCGGCCGTGGCGTGCAGCTCTACAACTTCGAAAACGCCACACCCGGCGGTGGCGGTGGCGACCCCGATGGCGTCACCGGAGGCAAGGGCGGCGCGGCATTGCCGGGAGCCCTGCTGCTCCTGCTTGCCGGTGGCTGGTTGCGACGTCGCAATCGACGTCGGCACGTCTAGACGGCAGCGCCATGAACAGGCCGCGATCCGATCACTGATCGGGTCGCGGCCCCCGGATTCCCGCGGGTCGAACCAGAACGCAGCGGCCACCCTGCGGGCTGGCTGAAACCTCAGTCCCCCACCCATAGGCAGCCAACACGGCATCGACCAGCGACAGGCCGATTCCGTTGGACGCGCCCTCGCCGGATGCGCCTACCGTTCCGCTGTCGTGCACGGCAAAGCCGTCGCCCGCGGCCGTGACCAGCACCGGTCCGCCGCCGTGGCGAATCGCGTTGTCCAGAAGATTCCAGACAACGGTGTAGAGATCACGGGCCTCCAGCGGCACCGTGAAGGTATCCGGCACATCCTGCCGGATCGCCTGCGCCCCGAGTTCGTGATCGACACGACAAACCTGGACGGCGCGACGAACCTGCTCGGCCACGCTGGCGGGCCGCAGACCCGGCGACGGACCATGAATGCGCGCACGGCCGATCTCCTGCTCGATCAGCGGCATCATCCGCCGTACCCGCAGCAACACCTCTTCGGATGGCACCTGGCCGCCCGTCTCCGCCGATTGCCGCAGCGCCGCCAGCGGCGTTTTCAACTCGTGAGCCAGCTGCGCCACCGCATCGCGGTGACGCGCCACGGTCTGCTCGTGCGAGTCCAGCACCGTGTTGAACCCGCGAACCAGGCCCGAGAACTCGGACGGCACGGCCTCATCCAGCCTCTGGCGCTCACCGCGCTGCAATCCGGCAAGTTGGCGTTGCAGGGCGCGAATCGGACGTGACGCGGTCGCGATGCCGATGCCACCGGCAATGACGCAAAGCAGCCAGATCACGACACCACCCTGCCAGAGCGCCGTCAGCAGCACCGCCGTCTGGCGCTCCAGCGGCTCGGCGGGCACGGCGATGAGCATCGCGAAACGCCCCGGCTCCGGCCCCACCGGCAGCGGCACCCAGGTGGCGACCAAACGCTGATCCAGCGGCCCGGTCATCCGGATCAGCGTACCGACCCGCCGGTCCTTCACTGGTGTGGCGGCGGGATCGAGCAGTTCGAAATCGGTGAGCGACGCGGAAGCGGCAAACCACCGTGAACCCTCCGCTCCCTCCAACTGCATCAACGCCCAGTAGTGCCCGGAATAGGGCTGGGCATATTCGCCCTGCGACCAGTTCTCGGCGAGTTCGAATGGCAGAAATGCCGCGACATGCTCGGCGCTTTCGGTCAGCCGGGCCACTGTCGACTGAGCCATGCCCTGGTAGAGCCTCGCGGCCAGCCAGCTCCCCGCCAGCAGCAGGGTCACGCCGATGACCACGGCCACGGTGACGATGAGCCGAAACCGCAGCGAACGCATCAACCCGCGGTATCCCGCAATGGCAGGCAGACGGCGTAACCCTGGCCGGGCACCGTGACGATCAACCCCGCGCCCAGTTGCTGTCGCAGCCGCCGCACCCACTGCTCGACGGCATTGTCGGAGGCCGCCGCCTCCAGGTCCCGGACCTGGTCCATCAGTCGCGCCTTGCTCACGGCCCGCCCACGTGCGGCGACGAGCACGCCAAGCACGCGGCGCAGGGTCCGGGAGAGCGCCACCGGCTGGCCGTCCAGGAACACCGACTCGTCGACCAGATCGAAGCCCACCTGACCATCCGGTCGCAGTCGCAGCGGCTCCGCCAGGGACGACGTCCCCTGGATCATCCGGCGCAGGCGCGCCAGCAACTCGCGGCCATGAAAAGGTTTGGGCAGGTAGTCATTGGCCCCGGCCTCCAGACCGTCGGCCCGCTCGTCCGGCGTCCCACGCGCGGACAGCACCAGAATGGGCAGCGTCGTCCCCCGTCGCCGCCATTGCCGGATCAGGTCCAGGCCATCGCCGTCGGGCAATCCCAGATCCAGGACGATCGCCGCGAACGACACCGCCCGCACCCAGGAATCAGCCGCGTCGGCGCCATCGGCGGTGTCGACATCGAAACCGGCCTCGGTGATCAGCGCCGCCACCCCCTCGCGCAGCGACGGATCATCGTCAACGACCAGGACGCGCATCGCGGCGGGGCGCGGGATACCAACGCCCGGTTGAGGGTTCGATGACGAACACCTGCACGCCCTGTTGCGTGCGCCATTGCACCAGCAGCGTGTCCCCGTTCGATTGCTGGCGGATCATCGATCCCCCGTAACGCGCCTGGATCTCCGCCATCGCCTGACGAACCGCACCGGTCCGCCACCCCCCGCCGGCGGACGCCGCCAGCAAGGAGGCGTTCACCGGCGAGGCGTGCAGCGTCGGGCTGAGCAACGTCAGCGGCATGAGCATCCAGATCAGAGGACGAACGATCGATCGAAAGCTTGTTACCAACGCCAGCCTCGGTGGGTGTCGAGAGGAAAGTACCCGACAACCTGCCCCGAGAATGCGTCCAGCACAACCCGGATCGAGCCATGTCCGTAACGGTCACCGATCAACGTCCAGTAACCATCATGACAATGGGCGCTGTGAACCCCGAGCCCGTACTGACGGATGACGATGCGCCGCGCATCGTATTCGCTGAGGCGACGGCGGTGTGTGTGGTACCCGGGATGTTGCGGTGCATGGCGGCGACCGTGGGAATGCACGGGGGGGCGGCCCCGGTGATGATCACGACCGTGATGACCTCCGTCACGCCCACGACCCGAGCCGTGGTTGCGACCGCCATCCGATCGGTGCTTCTGATTGTGCTGCACGGCCCGGTCCACGGCCTCAATCAGCGATTGCTCGCGGCTACCGGCGGCGTGCGACAACGGCGCGGCCGCCAGCAGGCAGCCCGCGATGATCAGGCAATGAAAACGGTTCATGGTGATCTCCTGATGAGGGGAGATCAGACAATGCGCCGACGACCTGAGCGCGGGCTGACAACACAAAGCCCCGCCCCGTATCTCGGAAAATGATCAAGCGCCCGGAACCGTGCAACGACGATTCCGGGCGCGAATATTGGGCAAACCGTTGGGCGATTGGGCTCAATCGTCAGTGACATGCCTCCGACGGACATCGGGAATCACCCATTCACTGACGCCCATGTTGCGGCGTTCCATCACATTGGGCAGACCATCAGGAACGTCCCGAGGAGCCAGTTCACGCCAGATGTATCCGCGGGCTGACCTGCGCTGGCGCAACCCGCGCTCCGCTCGATGATTGCTCCGGGTCATTTCGGCCCAACGGACGAGCTTACTCAAGTGGGGCCTGGGCCTGCCGGTCGCGTCGTGAGTGTAGGCGTCCTCGCGCGAACCACCGCTCACGACAGATGCTTCCACCCCGCCACCGCCGTCGGCACTGCCCCACATATAGCCATCATTGGACGTCGCCCCGCCTCCATCGCCGGGTATTCCCGTACCCCCGTCACCTCCGCTCCACGTGTAACCGTCATTGGACGTCGTCCCGCCCTCATCACCGGGTATTCCCGTACCCCCGTCGCCTCCGCTCCACGTGTAACCATCATTGGACGTCGTCCCGCCCTCATCGCCGGGTATTCCCGTACCCCCGTCACCTCCGCTCCACGTGTAACCGTCATTGGACGTCGTCCCGCCCTCATCGCCGGGTATTCCCGTACCCCCGTCGCCTCCGCTCCACGTGTAACCCTGGGTGTAGGTATAGCTTCCATCCCAGGTCGTCCCACTCACGTCCGAAACCTGCTGCGTTTCGGGATTCACCAACGCAAACGTTCCATCCTCCAGTTGCGTCGCGGCACCGACATAGTGCGTGTCACCTGACAGATCCGCCGCGATGTCGAGCCCGACGTTGGCGCAGCCGGTCGCGTCTCCAAATACCGCGTCGGGTGCGTAGACCAGTCCCGCACCCTGCTGGAAGACGGAGTACAGCGTGGTTCCGCTGGCGTCCACCACCGGCTTGGCCGAGCGCAGCAGCCGACACTTCACGTCATCGGGCGTCAGGTCCGGATTCGCCTGCAGCACGAGCGCCGCCACACCGGAGATCACGCCCGCGGCCTGGGATGTCCCTGACATCGTGAAGTACATGCCGCTGTTGTCCATGTAGCTCGGATAGGTCCGCGGAATCAGCCCATCCGGATTCATGTGCGCCAGCATGTGACCTCCAGGCGCGGTCAGCTCGGGCTTGACGAAACCTTCGTAGGTCGGGCCCGTGGACGAAAAAGAGGACAGGAAGTCATCGCTGTTGTCATCGGGCGTGAAGTTGTCATCCACTGAACCGACGGTGATCACGTACGGCACGTTGCCCGGGACACCCACCGTCATCGGGCTCGGACCCGTATTGCCGGCGGACGTCACCACCACGATGCCCGCCTCCCAGGCGGACATCACCGCCTGATTCAGCGGATCGTCCCAGTAGAACGACTGCGGCTCGCCGCTGAACGAGAGGTTCATCACCCGGATACCCAGCGCCTCACGGTGATCCACGACCCACTGAATCCCCTCGATCACGTCGAGATAGGTCCCGTAGCCGCTCGCATCGAATGCCTTGACGACATAGACGTCGGCACCGGGCGCCACCCCTTCATACCGCCCATCGACGGTCAACTCGCTGCCGGCGGCGACCGACGCGATGTGCGTGCCGTGCCCGCTGTCATCGCGAACCGCGGCAGGAGAGAACGGCGCGGAGACCACGTTCGTCCGGACCCCGGTGGTATCCACGCCGTTGACCACGGTCATTTCGCTGGCGAGCAGTGGCCACATGCCGGTATCGACGATCGCGATGCCGATACCGGACCCGTCTATGCCGCTCGCGTGCAAGTGATCGGCGCCAACCCAGATCGGATAGAACGTGTCGGGAACCTGCCCGCTGACCTCAAGACGGGCGTCCTCGTAGACGCGCAAGCCATCATTCGCCCGCAATGCGACCACCTGGGCCTCGGTGAGCGAGGCACTCGCCGCGTTGATCAGCGGCAGTTCACCGATGGCCTCGCCGGCGACCCGCTCAATGGCGGAATGCGCTGTTTCCAGCGAGTCCGCCTGAACGATGTAGAGCCCGGTGACTTCGGCGTTGAGAGAAACCGGCGAATCACTATCCGCCATGGAAAAGAGAGCGACCCCAAGCACGGCGAGTCCGCCGGCCCCGATCCCCAAAATACGCGTGTGCATGATGCGTGGCCCGTTTGCGGCCCAGTCCCTGAAGCCTGGTGAGTATCGACGCCGGCCAATCCTTTCCGGCGTCGTTTTCTTTTAAGCTTCGAGGGTAGAACTCTCGTTCTTCAGTAAACGTTAAACGCTCCTGGGGCCTTGCGTTACTGGTCTTGCTCACCCGATCAACGGCGGAATCGCAAAATCATTACACCAGCGCAGACATACTCTTGCGGATGAACGTCGCACCCATCCGCATTGCCGAGTCTCAAGGTCGCCTCCGGCCGGGACGCGGACGCTGGACGCCTCATGGCTCGCACACGCGCTGGTTATCGCTCGCGGCTGTCCTGTCTCTGACGCTTTCGGCCGCCGCGGCGGCAGCGTCACAGACCACACCGCTGTCCTTCGAGCGGCTCAGCCTGAGAGAGGGCCTCAGCCAGAGCACCGTGATGGATATTCATCAGGATGCCTTCGGTTTCATCTGGCTCGCCACGGAGAGCGGCCTGAATCGCTTCGATGGCCACAAGATCCAGACCTATTACAGACAGAGTGGCCGAACCGACCAACTGCGAAGCGATTACATCTGGGCTATTGAAGAGGATTCCGAGGGCAACCTTTGGATCGGTAGTGATGACGCTGGCGTGATGCGTTGGGATCGTCGCGCCGATCGGATCGATACGGTCCAACTAACCGGGCAGGATGGGGAAGACCTCACCAACGCTCGCATCTACGACCTGCTGGTGGCGTCAGACGGAACGATCTGGGTCGGGACACGCGATAACGGCATTGTCGCACTCACTCCCGACGCCCATCCGTTTGCGTGGTTCCTAAGCGAAGCGAAGAACCAGCCATCTGCACGCCGAAGCGCAATCACATCGTTAGCCGAGGGAAGCGGCGGCACAATTTGGGCTGGGAGCCAGCGGGGCGTCCACAGGATTCAGCGTCCATCCAACACGATCAAGTCTTACCTGCACGACAGCGCCGCTGATGAAGCCCGGACGCTGGCAGCAAACAATGTGGCCAGTGTCATGGAAGATCGCCATGGGAATATCTGGATCGGCACATTCGATTCCGGGGTATCGCGCCTGAATCCAGAGACTGGTGAGTTTGACCATTTCCGAGCCGAGTCAGGCGCAAGAGTAACGCTGCCCAGTAATCGGATTCGTGCCCTCATGGAGGACGACGAAGGGCGAATCTGGATCGGCACTCAGTCAGGCATTGCGCTGATCTTTCCCGACGGCACTTCTCAAATCGTCAGGCACGAACCTGCGAATCAGTTCAGCCTGCCGAATGATTTCATCATGAGTTTCGCTCAGGACGACTCTGGGCTGATCTGGATCGGTACACGCGGTGGAGGTACCGCGATCTGGAACCCGCGCAGCTGGTCTCTGGGCCCTCGGACGCCGGAAGTGCTCTCTGGCGTACATGTCAACGCGTTCCTGGAACAGCCCGACAACACGGTCTGGATCGGAACAATTGGATCTGGGCTTCTGCATCTGAATGGTTCCGGCCACTCAAATCCAGCTCCACCCTCTGCCCTATACGACCTCGGGCAGGACAGTGTCATGTCACTTCTACGAGACGGGAACGGCAAGATCTGGATCGGCACGCTGGCGGACGGACTACTCCACTACGACCCGGAACAAGAGACCATCACTTCGATGCCAATGTCTCCCTCTCGCCGGGACGCGCTTGGAGCCGCTGGAATCATGTCGTTGGTGGAAGGGCCACCCGGAACCGTCTGGGCGGGCAGCTACAACGGCGGCGTAGCTCGCATCGACACAGACTCGCTTTCCATTGAACGTTTGGGTTTTGAGGGAGCGATGGCCGGCCTGGAACGCATCCGTGCGACAGCTTTGGCGGTCGTAAAAAACCGGGAGCTTTGGATCGGGACGGAAGCCAGCGGACTGATGATGCTGAACCTAGAATCCGACCAGTTCCGGCATTTTCGCGAGAACGCGAATGAACCTGGAAGTCTGCCGTCCAACACCATCTACAGCTTGCACGCCGACAATGAGGACAATATGTGGATAGGCACGGGAGCCCAAGGTCTCGCCAAGCTGAGCCGCGAATCGCTGGAACAGACGCGACCCGAGTTCTCACTGATTTCATCTGCTGACGGACTCTCGAGCAACGTCATTTTCGGCATCGAATCCGACGCGGCAGGACGCCTCTGGCTCAGCAGCAACAATGGCTTGATGAGGCTCGATCCAAACACGAGTGCGGTCCGGTCGTTTCACCAAGGCCACGGCAGCTTCGGCGACGAGTTCAACTTTGGCGCCCACCACAGGGCAGAAGACGGCACCCTGTACTTTGGTGGGCCAGGCGGCTTCAACGTCATTGATCCTCAGACCATTGAGTGGAACACACAACCACCACGAATCCTGCTGACAGACATACTGCTATTTGGCGTGCCTGCGACGGGGAGGCCGCCCCCCTACCTTCGCAAAGCCTTGCATCTGGCACACGACGAAAACGTCGTGGCCTTCGAGTTCGCCGCAACCGACTACGCCGCCCCCGAGCGCAATCTCTATTCGGTCAAGCTGGACGGCTTTGACAAGACCTGGAGCCCGCCCTCGCCGCGCAACCGCGCGACCTACACGAACCTTGATCCGGGCCACTACACGCTCATGATCCGGGCCAGCAACAGTGACGGCGTCTGGACTCCGGAACCACTGACACTACCGATTCATGTGGCCCGGCCTCCGTGGGGAACCTGGTGGGCCTACGCCTGCTACGCAGCCGCCGCGATGTTCCTGCTGTGGTGGCTGCTGCGCCTCAATTTCAAGGCGCAGGAGCGCAAGGCCCGTCTCAATCAGCTTGCGTTTTACGATCGCATCACGGGCCTGCCCAATCGGGAGCTGTTCGAACAGCGCGCGAATGACGTGCTGAGCCGCCAAACCGACCACGAGAATTTCCTTGCCGTTCTGTGTATCCGGATTTTTGTGCCCAGACAGATCACGCAGTCGTTGCCGCAGCAGCTGCTGAACGACATGTGGCAGACACTGGCATCCCGTCTCATGCGCGCGGTGCACGGACACGAGCAGACACACGGGCGGCGCGATCTGGCCCGCCTCGATTCCGACCATTTCCTGGTGTTTATCGAAACCGACTCGCTGGACGACTCCCAGCCGTTCTCGATTGGCGAGCGCCTGCGCCTGATCTGCACCGAATCGCTGACCATCGGCCAGCACCGCGTGCCCATCGCCGCGTCCGTCGGCATGGCGCGCGCCCCGCAGCATGCGCCCGACGCGGACACGCTGATCCGCTACGCGGCCACCGCCGCGTCGAGCCAGTCGCACCCACAGGCCGATGGCGTGCTGGTCTACAGCAAGGAAATGACCGCGCGGCTGGAATCGCGTCTCGCACTGGAAACACGCCTGCGACTGGCGTTGGCCAACGACGAACTGCAGTTACATCTTCAGGCGAAGGTCGACGGCGACAAGGTGGTGATGGGGGCCGAAGCCCTGCTGCGCTGGCACAGCAAGGACCTGGGCTGGATTCCTCCGACGACCTTCGTCGCGGTGGCCGAAGAATCCGATCTCATCGTGGAACTGGATACATGGGTGATCCGCAAGGTTTGCAGCCTGCTGGCGTCGACTGAATTCGCGGACCTGGGCGACATCCAGATCGCCATCAACATCTCCGCCGCCAACCTCGGGCATCTCGGGATCGTCAACCTGCTCATCCAGACCTGCGAGGAGTTCGGGGTCCAACCACATCGCCTGGAAGTCGAACTCACCGAATCCGCGCTGCTGACGGACATGGAGCAGACCCGGGAAGCGCTGCGGCAACTGAAATCGCACGGGTTCTCGATCGCACTGGATGACTTCGGCACCGGCTACTCGTCACTGACGCATCTCAAGACGTTTGCAATCGACACCGTGAAGATCGACCGCGAGTTCGTCCGCGGGGTCGATTCCGAGGACCAACAGGCCACAATCTGCAATGCCATCGTCGCGCTGGCCAAAAGCCTGGACTTGCACACGGTGGCCGAAGGCGTGGAAACCGAAGAGCAGTACGAGGCTCTCCGCGCACTCGGTTGCGATGCCATGCAGGGTTATCTGTTCGCCAAGCCAGTGCCGGCCGCGGATTTCGCCCAATTCGTCCGGCAGTCTCCGGCCAGGGTGACCAACCCGCAGTAGCTCGACAGCCCGGCCGTTTCGGTCAGGCCCGCAGCACCCAGCGCCGCAGCAGCAGGAACTGCGTGAGCAGCACCACAAGCACGGCGAACACCAGTACCGCGCTCATCGCCGCCGCGTAGCCGAATCGCAGGTATTCGAACGCGTTCTGATAGATGTAGTGCGGCAGAAACAGGGTGGCGAACTGCGGCCCGGTCTTGGTCACCACCAGCGCCGGCACGAACGCCAGCTGGAGCACCAGCACCACGTCCCGCGCCGCCAGTAACAGCAGCATCGGAGACATCGCCGGCAACGTTACCCGGGAAAAGCTGTACCAGGCACCGGCGCCTTCCACGGCACAGAGTTCGTAGCGCTGGTGCGGAATCTGGCGACGGGTTGCCAGGATCACCAGCACCAGCTCGCCAATCAGGAAGCTCAGCACGATGACCATGGCGGTGCGAGCACCGGAAACGGTCAGCAGCCATTGCGCGCCGCCGTACTGCATGGCGTTGAGCAGCCAGGCCGCCGGCCCGAAGAACGGGTTCAGAATCCAGAGCCATGCCATGGCCCAGACCAGTTCGGGCAGCACCACTGGCGTGAAGACGGGAACCAGCGTGACACCCGCCAGACGCCCGCGGCCGGCGAGCAACAATCCCAGCACCAGCGCGATCAGCAACCGCACGGGCACCGCGAGAACGATCAACCACAACGAATTCCGCAGCGCGGTTCGAAACAGCGGATCCTCCAGCATGGTTCGGACATGCGTCAGCCCGATCCACTGCGGCGGGTTCAGCGCGTCGTAACGGAACAGCGCCAGCACCAGCGTCCCGAGCAGCGGCACCATCACCAGCGCGATGGTTGTGACGACGACGAGACCCGCCAGCCACGCACCGGAGGTTTTCACAGATGCAGACCCGTGCGCCCATCAAACCAGCGCACGGCGTCCGGCGCGATCCCCAGGACGACAGACTGGTCGGCCCGATAGGCGGCGTCGGGCTCGACACGGGCGATCAACGCCTCGCCCGCCACGTCGCAATGCAGCCACTGCACGTCACCCAGATGCTCGACCTGGCCGATCCGCCCCTCGATGCGCCAGTCACCCTCCCGCAACGGCGCCCAGCTCGACCCCGTGACGCGCACGTCCTCGGCGCGCACTCCAGCGATCAGGTGACCCTGTGCCGATTCTGTCGCAACCGGCCGCTCACCGCCGAGCAGCGAAACCGCCCCGGCACTCGCCTTCGCCTGAAACAACTGCATGGCGGGTTGTCCCAGGAACGCGGCGACCCGCGTGCTGGCGGGCTGACGGTACATCGCCAGAGGCGTATCCACCTGTTGCAATACGCCGTCGATCAGCACGCCCAGCCGGTCGGCCATGGACAGGGCCTCCGCCTGATCGTGCGTCACGTAAACAGTGGTCCAGTGCTGACGCCGATGCAGCTCCAGGATTTCCCGCCGCAGACGCGCTCGCAACGGCGCATCCAGACTCGACAGCGGCTCGTCCATCAGCACCAGGCGGGCATCACGCAACATGGCGCGGCCCAGCGCCACACGCTGACGTTCCCCGCCAGACAACCCCGAAGCGCGCCGATCCAGCAACGGCTCCAGGCCCAGCCGCGAGGCGACGTCATCCGCACGACGTCGCGCCTCGCGGCGGGCCACGCCGCGCGCCCGCAGCCCGAACATCAGATTGCCGGCCACCGTCAGATGCGGCATCAGTGCGTGATCCTGGAACACCATCGCGATCTCGCGCGAACCCGGGGGCAGATCGCCGATAGCGACGCCTCCGGCCCGGATCGTTCCGCCCGCACAGGGAACCAGACCCGCGATGGCCCGCAGCAGCGTGGACTTGCCGCTGCCGGAAGGCCCGGCCAGCACCAGAAACTCGCCGCGCCGCGCGGTCAGGTCAATGCTGCGCAGGATGTCCCGTCCGCCCAGGTGAACCGTCAGTCCGGCGACATCCAGTCCGGACTCGGAATCCACGGCAACCGTCACGAGTCGCTTTCCGTCGTTCCGCCAGCCGGCGCCGGCTTCAGCAACCCGCCCGCCGCCTGCTCGATCAGATCGACCAGCAGATAACCATCACGCAGACCGAAGTTGGCCTCGCCCGCCATCTGCGCCGCGGATTCGAACATCCATTCCTCGATGACGGGATTGATACGCGTCTCGATTTCGTACCAGGTCGGGATGTTCGGCGTACGCCGCAGCGTCGGGATGGTGTCGAGAAAGACACGGGCGGACGCCGGCGGCTGATCCGGGTCGAGGAACGCCTCGCTTTCGGCCACAGACTTGCGCACCGGGACGATGCGACCCGAGGCCGACAGCAAGGCCTGCCCGGTCTCGCCGGTGGCAAAGGCGATGAAGTCGCGCGCCGCCGCCTTGTGCCGGCTCTGCCGCCCGAGGCAATAGGCGTCGGCATGCAGCACCGACGCCGCCTCGCGATGTCGGGGCAGCGGCGCCACATCCCAGTCCAGGCCGTCGACGGCGCGCAGGCCGGCCGAGAACCGCCGGCTGTTCAGCGTCATCGCCGCACCACCCCGGATGAATCGGGCATCCGGCCCCTCGGCGCGCCGTTCAATCAGCGGCGGAATCACGCCGACCTCGTTCTTCAGCCGCTTGAGGAACATCAGACCCGTGACGGCCTGCGTCGAGCGCAGCGCGAACCGCGTGGGCGCGTGGATGTCATCGACGATCCGGCCGCCCGCCTGCCACACGAACGGCGCCAGCCGGATGATCGAAGGATCGACATCCAGACCATAGAGATCGGCGCGGCGATCGCCGTCCAGATCACGGGTCAATGCCCTCGCGGCATCATGAAACTCCTTCCAGGTCCAGTCAGGCGCCGGTGGCTCCACGCCGTACTGCTTGAACAGTGCGCGGTTCCAGTAGACGACCAGCGATGACACGTTCTGTGGCATGCAGATCAGCTCGCCACCGTAGGTGAAGCCGTCCAGCGGCGGTTCGTAGAACGCTTCGCGCTCGAACAGGCCCGCGTCCCGCAACAGCGGGCCCACCGGTTCCAGCACGTCACTCGCGATGAACTGCCCCCAGCGACGAAAGTTGATCAGGAACAGGTCCGGCGCATTGCCTGCGGCGAAGGAGGTGGTGAGCCGGGTCACGTGTTCGGCATGACGACCAACCGGTACGAACTCCACCTCCACATCCGGCCGCTCGGTCCGAAATGCATCGATCAGTTCACGATAGGCTCTGGCCTCGACCGGATCCGCCACGGCCTGCAAACGCAGGTGGACCGAATCCGGGGCATCGCCACGGCCGCAGGCCGACAGGCACAGCACCAGCGCCGCAAGCGCCAGGGGACGGCGGAATTCGATCAAGTCATCCTCCCACGGAACGGTTCAGGCTGAACGGGACAATCAGCAAGATCAGCACCACTGGCGCGGCGAGCAGCATCGATGCCGCCATCAGTACCGACCAGTTGCTGGCGCCAAGCAACTCCAGCGCGTGCAACATCAGCGGAGCGGTCTGCGAACGCTCGCTATGCAGGTAGAGCAGCGGTTCGGTGAAGCTGGACCAGCACCAGGCAGTGGCCAGCAACGCGGCCGCGGCCACCGCCGGACGCATCTGAGGCAATGCAACCCGCCACCAGATTCGCAACCAGCCCGCGGATTCAAGCCGGGCCGCCTCCAGCTGCGACATGGGGATGCCCCGCGCGGCGAGATAGAACAACAGCACCAGCAGCGGATGTCCGCCCATCAGCGCGGGCGCCCACAACGGCACCCAGCTGCCGCCGAAGCCCAGTGCCTGAAACGCCATGAACCGCGGCAACCAGATCGCCGCGTAAGGCACCGACGCGGCGCCCACCAGCAACGTCACGCAGGCAAGCTGCCAGGCCGGCGACATCAGTCGAATCCCCAGCCCGCCGAGACTGCCCGCGACGATGGCCGTCGGCACGAACAACGCCACCAGGACGAGGGAATTGAGCATGGCGCCCGCCATGGGGACATGCGCGAATACGGCCTGATACGCCCGCGTCCCCGGTGACGCCGGCCAGAGATCGCCGGGCACCGGCACCGACCCCGGTGCGTGCAGGGACGCGACGAACAGCAACGCGAGCGGGACCACGAAGACGCAGCCAACCAGCGTCAGTCCACACCCGCGAATAAAGGAAAGTGCCACACCCACCGTCAGCTCCGGTCCGGGCCAAACGGTGGATTATCTCCGGAAGGCGCCGCCGGCGCAGCGGCCAGCCTCAGCTGGCCATGGCTTCACCGACCGCACTGTCCTGCAGCCAGGCGACCACATCCGACCGTTGCAAGGCCTGCTGGGCCAGCGTCACGGCGCGGTCCAGGGACTCCGGGTCGCAGGCGACCTGGTGCCCAAGCTGCTCCGCGCAGACCTGCCGCGCGATGCCGACCAGTGTCCAGGGCCCCCATGCATCGACAGCGGGCCGCAGGCATTTCAGCGCCGTCGCGTAGACCGCGTCGCCCAGATACCAGCGCCGCGCCAGCGCCCCACCCAGCGCGCTGGCATGGTGGCGGGCCGCCGTGTAGTAGCTGGCCGCCGATCCGATGTCGATCAATGCCGGGGCAGCACTGAGCAATGGCACCATGCCGATGTTGTGAAACAGACCGACCGTGAACGCGGAATCCGGATCCTCGAATCCCAGATCCGGATCGGCGATCCGGCGCAGCAATGTGGCCACAGCGGCGGCAAGCGCCCACTCCTTGTTCAGCAAACCGGTCAGCGCGGGATGCCGGGGCTGAAACGCCGACTGCATGGCCTGGTGCATCACCCGGTCACGGGTCGTCCTGGCGCCCAGCCTGGTCACCGCATCCCGCACCGATTGCGTCGGTGAAACCCCTCGATTCGCCGCGGAATTCGCCGCGGCCATGACGGCGGCCGCCGCCGAGACGTCGGACTCGACGACCTCGACCACATCAGCCAGCGAAAACTCTTCACCACGTAGTACCTGGAGCAGGCGCATCACGACCTGAGGGGGCGCGGGCAGGGACTGCTGCGTCGCCAGCCGGATGACGGACTCCTGGGTGATGGTATCCAGCACGGACGTATCCACCTTGTTCAATGCTTGGCTGGCGTATCGACGCCCGCGATGATTTCTTGAGTCCGGCCGGATGTCGAAACATTACGATGGAAAACATCGTAAATAGCGGTTAGTCTGAAAAAATCATCCTCTGGCCAGGTGATCAGCCCAAGGAGGGTCAAATGTCGACTTCAGACGCGCCGTGGACTCAACAGCTTGTCGCGCTTCCCACGTCCATTGAGGCGCTGCGCGAGCGCTTGCCCAGCGAAACACTGCTCGAAACCATCAGTCTGCTGCTGGACAGCATCCAGGACGCCGTCGTGCTCGTGGGCGTTGACGGACGAGTGATCTACCAGAACGCCAATGCCGAGAAACTGCTTGGCAGCGGCCCGTACATCACCTCACCGGAGCACTGGCCCGAGCTTTTCGGCATCTACCATCTGGATGGACGCACCCTCTACAAACCGGAGGAAATCCCGCTCAACAAGGCAATCCACGGCATCGAGACCCCCGGCTTCGAAATGCTGATCCGACCGAGAACGGGTGCGGCGTCGCGGCTGATCCGTGGCATGGCCAAACCGCTCTCCTCGGGGACAGGCGAACCCATCGGCGCGATGTGCTCGTTTCATGATGCAACCGAACATGACCGGCTGCGTCGCCAGATCCGGTACCGCGAACTGCATGACGGGACCTCCGGCGTCCAGAACGGAATGGGAATCCGCCAGACCATCGACGCCATGTTGCGCGATCTGCGAGATGGCGATGTCGACGGGTTCGGGCTGCTGCTGGTCAACCTCGATCGATTCGGTCTGGTCAATCATGTCATCGGACGCGACGCGGCGGATGTCGTGCTGCGCCGCATCGGCCGCATGCTGCAGAATCGCGACCGGGTGATCGCCGTCGGTCGCCTGTGCGCCGACGAATTCGTGGTCGTTGTGGCCACGGGAAACCTCTCCGAGACACAGCAACAGGCCAACGAGATCATCTTCGCGCTGCGCACGATGGATCTCACGCCATCCCGGTACAACACGACCATCACCGCCAGTGTGGGTACGACGTGGATCGGTACCGATCTTGAATTCAGCACCGAGGATATCCTCGCGCTGCTGACGACCGCGGTGGAGGACGCCAAGTCCGATGGCCGGAATCGGTCGATTCCCGTGGAGCTGGAAGAGCTGACCCAGCCGTCCTCCGAGCACTGTCGTGTCGGCGACGTGATCTCGATCATCAACGAGGACCGGCTCTGTCTGTTCGCGGAACCGATCGTCCAGGCGGACCGCAACCTGCTCGGCGTTGAAGTGCTCACGCGTGTCTGTTCGGAGTCCAAGCCGCCGACCTTGCCCAAGCAGTTTCTTCCAACCGCCGAGCGCTTCGGCCTGATTGGTCAGCTCGATGTGCTCAATCTCATCAAGCTGGTGACATGGATGGGGCGGCAGCAGAGCGAATCGGCGCTGCTGGGACGGGTTCACATCAACCTCTCCGGCTACACCCTCGCCAACGAGAGCTGCTTCGGGGACTGGATGACGGTGATGCTCGCCAACATCGCGCATGCACCCAAGATCACCGTCGAGGTCACCGAGACCTTCGCGATGAAAAAGCCCGTGGAGGCATCCGCCGCCCTGCAGCAAATCCGCCAGCTGGGCTGCAAGATCGCGCTGGACGATTTCGGCGCGGGCTACAGCTCCTTCTCGCGACTGAAGCAACTGCCACTGGACTATCTGAAGATCGACGGCTCACTGGTCCGCAACTTCCTGGAAGACAAACAGGACCGGGCGATCCTGAAGGCCATCGTGCAGCTGGGCGACGCCCTGGAACTGCCGCTGATCGCCGAGCACGCGCACAACCAGGAACTGGTGCAGGCCATGTTCTCGCTGGGCATCGATTATGTGCAGGGCTACGGTATCGGCCGAGGTCGGCCGTTGACCCGCTGCCGCGTCAAGAACTGAGCGTGCCCGCCGCGAGATACCCGGCCAGAATCGCAACCGCCATGCGCGCCAGACCCCACGTGGCCGCCAGGCCCCGCACGCGCCGGGTGGTGAAGCTCGGGATGCCACACAGCAGGCCATGAAGAGTCGCCAGCAGACCGACCCGCCAATCGAAACCGGCCAGCATCAACCCGCCAACCACGACCAGCAGCAAGCACGACAGCAGCCCGGTCCGCGGGTTCAGACGCCCGTCGGCGAACGGATTGACCGGCCCTCCCGGCGGGTCGGCAGCCTCGCGGTGTCGGGACACCGCGAATACACCGCCCACGACCCGGCCGGCCAGCCCCAGACACCAGTAACCCGCAACAAGAATCCAGACGGATGCGGGCGGTGTCGGTGTTGGCGCGAACACCACGAGCGTGATCAGCAACACCACTTCCGCGCCCCATTGCCGCGGTCGGAACAGCTGCAGCCAGGGCCGCAGTCTCGCCAGACCCCTGGCGCCGGCGGACAAATGCAGAACCGCGACGGATTGCTCACGCCCCAGCCTGTCGACCTCGCGGCGGGACCGGCGACCGAGGCCGACCGTGACCACACGTCCAGCCTGTCGCCACAGCGGCCCGGCCGCGCGCGATCCGCTGACATGCTCGAAGGCGCGAGCCCCGAAACGCCGCACCGGCCAGTCGGGCAACTGCGCGCCCTCGCGGCCCGCACCAACGGCCAGACCCGGGCATCCCGCAACCCCGCCCAGGTGCGCGGCGATGCGATGCAGCAGATCCGGATCGGAAGTCGATATCAGGTGGACCGGCCGTCCGGCCCGGTGGGCGTCGCCCATCAGGGCCAGCACGTCCCGGTTGTATGGCAGCATCGCCACGTTCAGCGAGTTTGCCCGGGCCCAGGCCGCTTCGACGGCCGCGACACCCTGGCGGATGACTCGCAAGCACGCGAGCGTGCGCCATGGACGCCTCAGCAACCCCTCGACCAGCAGTTCATCGGACAGATTGGTGCGAATCAGCGCGCGGTCAACTTCGACCACGACAGGCAGCGGAGATTGAGCGCTTGTGCGTAAATCATTCACGCCAGCGCGAGTGATCTACGGACGAGCGCTTGACGTGCGCGCCAAGACCGGAGCCCGGCAGGTCACGAGGGCGGTCGCTACGGCGACAAGCGGGCCGCGCGGCGCGGTGTCGACATCGCAGACTCCACGGAGGACATCGCTGCGAGGCTCTGCATGAATGTGTACAGATCGTCAGCGGTCGGCGAGCCCTGCTGAATTTGCGGCCCCGCCGCGATGATCGGCAACACGGCCAGCGCCGGGCTTTCGGGCGGCTGTCCCGCGAGAACACCGAACAGCCCGTCCAGCAGATCCGTCAATGTGCCACCGAGCCCGGACAACAGCGCGAGATCGGTTGCCGAGAAGCTGTTGTCGCCCGTCTGGTCCAGCTGGCCCAGGCCGAGATCGGCCAGGCTGTCGATCTGACCCGGCCGCAGCACGGAGCAGCCGGACATCACCCCGGAGGAGGTGCAACCCGGAGCGGCAACCGGATCACCGGAACGCGGCGTGATATCCAGCAGCAGCGTGTAGGGCGACAGGGCGCAGGTCATGATCTGGTTCGAGACTTCACCCGGATACTCGCAGGCTTCCCGCATCGCTCTGGCGGATGTCGTGTAGCCGACGGTCTCGGCCGCATCGGCCAGATTCAGAATCACCGCGCGCATCCCGACCCACAGCGGGTCGGTGAGCAGCTGTTCGGTGCAGTGGATGCTGCCGAGATCGGAGGACGCCCCGATGATCCCGGGATCCTCCTCGCAGTGCTGGTAGTCCCGCGCGATCTCGTCTTCACCGATCGTGGTGTAGAACGTTCCGACGACTTCATGCTCGCGGAAGATCAGGATGGTGCCACCGTAGACGCTGAGGTCAATCAGGCAATTGACGAAGGTGGGCACGCTGCAGGTGCGTCGAATCACCGCGGCGGGTTCCGGGTAGCCCGCCGTCTCGATCACGTCCGCCGCCCTGATCGCCGTGTTTCTGACCAGGGTGTCGAAGCCCTCGAGCGGATCGTCGCTCTGCGCGAAAGCGGTTTGCCAGCTCCCCAGCCCAAGCAGGCCAATGACTAGCATTCGGATCAGTGTTCGATACGGCATGGTGCACCAGCCCGCGTGCAGGCTCTTCCCCAGAGACTTGACGAATATATCACCTGGGGATCGCAGTGCAGCAATTCCTGGCGCCGGTCGTCGGACGACAAAAGCCCCACGGCAGAAGCACTCCGGCGGATACCACCGCCAGAGTGCTCGCAGGATTCCCGCCCCTCAGACGGATTCCGCCGTCGCCGGCTCCGGTGTCTGTGGAGCCGGCACGTCGGGGTTCCCGGTCTCCGGACCGGGCTGCGGGGTCGCACCCGCTCGTCCGTAGACATCATCGAACCGGACAATGTCGTCCTCTCCGAGGTAGGTGCCCGACTGCACCTCGATCAACTCCAGCGGGATGTTGCCGGGATTCTCCAGCCGGTGCGTCGACCCGATCGGGATGTAGGTCGACTCGTTTTCCGACAGCATGAAGCTATCGTCGTCGCGGGTCACGATCGCGGTGCCCTGGACGATGATCCAGTGCTCGGCGCGATGGTGGTGCATTTGCAGGCTCAGCTTGGCGCCCGGCTTCACGCAAATGCGCTTGGTCTGGAAACGCGAGCCGTAGGCCACGCTTTCGTAAAAGCCCCACGGACGGTAAACACGCTGGCGGTGCTCGACCTCGGGGCGCTCCAGCCGTTCGAGCTGCTTCACGAGCTGCTTGACCGACTGGGCATCATGCTTGTGCGCGATCAGCACCGCATCGGCCGTTTCCACGACGATCAGGTCACTGACTCCGGACAGCGCGACCAGCCGTTTGCTGGAATGCACGACATTGTCGGTGGCGTTGAGCAACTGCACGTCGCCCCGCGTCCGGTTGCCGTGCTCGTCGTCGGCGGGCAGGCGGTCCATGTAGGTCCAGGCACCGACGTCATCCCAGCCGGCAGCCAGCGGCATCAACGCGATCCGGTCCGTGCGCTCCATCACCGCGTAGTCGATGGACACCGATCGGCAGGCCTTGAACGACAGCGGGTCCAGACGCAGGAAGGCGCCATCGACCTCGGCGTTGATCAGCGCCCGGCGGGCGTTCTGCATCAGGTCGGGTTCCAGCGTCTCCAGATCCTCCAGCATGCGATCGGCGCGGAACAGGAACATGCCCGAGTTCCAGAATGTGTCGTCGTCGGCGACGTAGGTCTCGGCAATCTCGGCATCCGGTTTTTCGACGAAGGCGTCGACCGGGCGAGCCGCACGGCCGTTGGTGGGCAGGCAGCGCACGTAGCCGTAACCGGTTTCCGGCCGGGTCGGCTGGATGCCGAAGGTAACGATCTCGCCGGCCTCGCCGACATCCATCGCCGCCTCGACGGCGACGCGGAATGCCTCGATGTCGCTGATGGCGTGATCCGCCGGCATCACCAGCGCGATCGCCTCCGGGCCGTGACGGTTCGCCACCTGCTGCGCGGCGATCGCGACCGCGGGCGCGGTGTCGCGACCCTCCGGCTCCAGGATGATGCAGTCCGGCTCCAGGCCGATGGCCTCCATCTGCTCGCTGATCAGGAAGCGATGCGGCTCGCTGCCGACAATCATCGGCGCCGCCACCCGGCTGAGGCCACCACTGCGCAGCAGCGTCTCCTGGAACAGCGAATGCTCGCTGGTCAGCTCCAGGAACTGCTTGGGTTTCTGCTTGCGCGACAGCGGCCACAGGCGTGTACCCGAACCCCCGGCCAGAACCACCGGGACCACGACGCGACCCGGTGTACGTGCACTCACGATTGGAGTTTGCTTGTCTTCCATGATTTCAGACCTCCGACGGTCGGTTGAGTGCGCAGCGCCCCGAGGCGGTACCCGGACACCGACGCGGGAACAATCAGGACGATTGACGTGGGTTGAACAGGTCGGTCACGTTGCCGCCGACCCGGTAGTTGTCCAGCGGGCGGTACTCCGCCAGGCGGCGTGCGAACGCGCCGGTGCAGGATTCGATCGAGCAGTAGGGTTCAAGCCACGAGAACTTCGACGGCTTGAAGTCCCCGAGCTTCTGCCGGGCACCGGCCTTGTTGCGGAACATGGCCGGCTCGTCCAGGCCGGCCAGCACGCGCGAAGCCAACCGGGTCAGGGCGTGGTCGCCGCGAGCCTCCAGGTCCAGCCCGTTGGCGTCGCCGAATGCGGCCATCATCGCCAGCGGCGGCAGCGAATAGTTGTGATAGAACAGCGCGCGGGTCTCCCGCCGCAGCTCATTGTTCAGATAACCCTCATCGGTCACCTGATTCGCCGCGCGGTCGTACTGATCCACCGACCAGTCGAACAGCCGGCGATCGTCCAGCACCACGGCGACGCTCATCACCGACCAGGCCGCCCAGTACTCGTGATTGTTGAACTTGCGCTGCGGCACATTGCTCCAGTCGTCGACGACCAGATAGGCCAGCTCGCCCAGCCAGTCCTCGATCTCCGCCGCCTGATCCGGATAGGGATGCAGCGGCTCGCTGGCGGAGAATTTCAGCCGCAGGTACGCCGAGGCGATGCTGGACAGCGCCCACTTGCGCATGGACTTGCCGGTGTGGGTTGTCGCCGTTCCGGTCATGGCGTCGGCACGGGCCCAGTCGAGCATCCAGGTCAGCGCGCAGTCGACCGCGGCGATGTCGGCGGTCTCCAGATAATCCTCGACCAGATTGTTGATGCCGCGCTCAAGGTCCCGAATGGGCTCGACCTGCGAGTTATAACGCCGGGCCGCTTCTTCGTTCAGGTCGTCCCGGGCGGCATCGGAGCCCTCGTACTTGCTGGGAAAGCTCAGCGGACCCGTGTGGGGGGTGCTGGCGTCCGGGCAGCCGTCAAACTCGTCATCGGCGCGAGCCACCGCGTAAAACCCGGCCGGCGCCTTGAGGCGGGCCGGCGTGGTCACGGACTGCGGCGCCGCGGACCCGCTCTGGACCGGCTGTCCGGGATTGGAGGCGCAGCCGGCCGCCAGCAGCAAGGCCGAGACCGGCACTGCGAGCAGCGGTTGACGGGGTGTCGGGAGATTCAGCTTCATGGCGTCCTCGTTTTTCAGGCGTGGCGCTCGCACAAGGTCACGGTGGCCTCCGTGCCCTCGGGCAGCGGCGGCTCTCCGACGTCCGGATCGGGGCCCAGGTCCAGCCCCATGAACACGGCGTCGGTGAAGTCCTCACCCTCTCGCAGGGTGATGACGAACCGGCCCTGCGTATCGATATGACGCGAGCGCTCGATGGTGAAGTTGTCGTTCTTTCCGTTCATGTACCAGACGGAAAAATGCAGTTTGTCCACGTCCGGCCGGTTGAGCCTCACATCCAGCAGGTACTGCCCGCCGTGAATGGACTCGACCTTGCCGTCACCGTTGAACAGGGTTTCGGTGAGGGAATCGGGCTTGAGCGGCGTCTGCACCTGCATGACGGGATCGTCGCCCTCGCAGCCGTTGTCCACCGACGGCAGGATCTGGCGGAACAGGTCGGCCTCGTCGAAATTGCTGTAGACCGGCATTTCCCAGATCAGTATCTTCGGCGGCGATTCGCGAAAGTCCTCGCTCATGAAGTACTGCAACAACGCCGCGTCGATGCCGCCGCCGGTCACCGAGACGTTCAGCACGTCCACACCCAGCGCCTCGGCCAGAAAGCCGGCGAAGTTGTAGGCGGGATCGCTGTTGCTCGTCCCGGCCAGGACGATCTGCGGCTTGTCGGCATCGCCGAACAGGTCCGAGCCGCTGCCCTCGGTCGACGTGGTGAATCGCGGAATCACCTGCTCCGGATAGCCGAACCCGCACATCCGCTCGACCGCCTCGGCGTAGGTGCCGGACTTTCGCAGGATGCCCTGCTGACGCGTGGTGAAGGTCTTGGCCGGGATGTCGGCGAAGGCATCAAGTTCGCGAATTCTCTCGGCGGTCTGCAACGCGGTGCGCTTGGCTCCGGACGGCGTCCAGTGATGGTCGCGCTTGAAATAGAAGGAATCCTCCTGCGGACCGTAGAGCAACTGCCCCAGCCGCGGCACCACGGCGCCGGCATCGCGCAGGTCCTGCAACAGCACCTGGTAGCCGACTCGCGCCATGTCGCGCGACACATCCTGCTTCATGTGGTCCGGCAGGTGCCGCCAGGCCATCAGGCCACGCGGCGGCAACGGCAGCATGACCAGGGTGACGCCACGGGCCGCCAGGCGCTGCTGAAGCAGCGAGACCGACTGGTAGGTCGACGGCATCAGCGCGTAACGATCCTTGAGGTCGTCCTCGGTCCGGAACAACCAGCCGTTGTCGCCCTGGACCATCATCCGAAAGCCGTCCAGGTAGCCCGTGTAGCTCGCGGGATCGGCGGCCTCGGGGCATAGATTGCAGCAGGGCTGAAGCTCGTACTTCGGCAGTTCCGGAAACGCCGGCGCCTGCTGGGCGCCGGCACCCGCGGCGACCACCATCAGCAGCGTCGCCGCCGCGGCGGAAACACCACGCAGCCACGGCCCCTGTGTCTGTCGGTTGCTGTTCAACATGTCTGCATCCCTTGCGCTTGGCCTGACCGGTTCAGTCGACCACCCAGGTCAGCCGCGGCTGGCCGCGACCGGGGGTGACGAACAGGCTGAATGCCCGTCCACGGGCGAGATTCACCGGATCGGTATCCGCCAGCATCTGATCGCCGGCATAGACCGCCATCGCCACACGCAGCGGGTTGACCTCGCGGGTCGCGAAATCCCCGTCGGCGGCTTCGGCGATGGTGGCCGATCCGTCCGCGGTCTTGAGCTGCAGACTGCCGCTGTCGGTCAGGTTGTAGAACACGACCAGCGCCTTGAGATCGTCCTCAGGCGTATCCAGCGCGTGCAGCGTCAGCCCGCCATCTCCCAGCGTGGCGGTGTAGTAACGGTCGGCTTCCAGGGCCCGGGTCAGGCTGTCCGAGCCGAAGGAAATCGTATGGTCGCCGGCCGGCACGAAGGCGTAGCTGCTGGCCTCGTACTGATCCAGCGTCTCCACCGGCTCACCGCCGATCGTGCCGCCGGCCACCGAGCTGGGCGTCGCGTTGAAGATGCGGACGAATGCCGATCCCGGCGGGGCTTCGGGGCCGTACAGCGCATCATCGCCGGCGTGCAGCGGCGCGCTCGCCAGGATCATGGCCGCCAGACCAGTCAGCCACGACATCGGGCCGATCCGCAGGGCGTGGAGTGTCTTGACGTTCATACTCGAATCTCCGTGTAGCGTTGAGCTTGGGTGGTTCGCAGCGGGGGCATCTCGGTGCTGTCATCCGGCTGTACCAGGTAGCGTTCCGGGATCTCCCAGACCACCAGTCGCGGCTGGACCGTGTGCAGGGCGTCGCCGGCAAGAAAGCGGGCCATCGGCTTGAACGGGCCGTGGCCGTCCTCGGCAAAGTTCACGACATCGCGTCGCAGGGCCTGCTGCAGCGCCCCGGTGAAATGCCACAGCGGGTCGGCGCTGTAGCTGGTTCCGACCAGCGCCACCGGCACGGTGTCCGAACCGCCGAACAGAGCATCGGCGGAGCCGGACGCCTTGGCCACGGTCTCGATCCGCGGCACGCGTTCGGTCTCGGGCAGCAGCGATTCGAAAACCGGCGCCAGCGGCAGGTAGTTCATCAGGTCGCCACGATGCTCCACCGTTTCCTTGCGAAAGCTCTCGAACTCGGTCGGATCGGCATCGGCGACGGCGAGCTGGGCTCGGCGATCGCGGGCCAGGGCCGCGGCCACGCAGCCCGCCCCGTCCGGCGTCCAGTGAGTGTCGGTCTTGAGGAAGACCTGCGCCTCGGTCTTGCAGCGTTGCATGGCACCGAGCATGTCCGGCACCAGCACACCGGCGCTGCGCAACTGCCAGCGGGCACGTTCGTAGAGTTCGGCATGTGTCGGCGACGGCGCGTGTTCACCGCGATACTCGTCGTAAACCCGCGCCTTGGCGGGCAGCAGCGTCACCGCGAGATCGACGCCGCGATCGGCGAGATAGCGGTGCACCGCGACAATCCATTGCAGGTGCTGCCGCAGGTTGGCGTCCTCGTCCGGGTAGGGGCGGAATTCCTGTTCGGTGTAGAACCAGCCATCCCTGCCCACGACCAGACCATCGCGGCCCTCGCCCAGCAGCTCGTAGCGCGCCGCGGCCCACAGGTTCTGCCCGACCTGCCGCAGCGGAAACGCATCATCGAAGTGGTGTTCGAAACGCGCCGCGGCGTCACCGTCGGCCCAGCCGACCTGCTTGGGCATATGAAACGACGCCGCCGACACCACCGACCAGGCACCGACCAGCAGCGTGAACGGCACCACGAACAGAACGGCGATCCATGCATTCGGTGTACGCATTCCGGATGCTCCTAGAACTGGAAGTAGAGAAACGGGGAATAGCTGTCGGCGGACAGCTTCAGAACGGCCGCCACGAACACCGGCAGCGCCAGCGCGCCGGCCCAGCGCACAACCATCGGATGACCACCAGGTCGTGCGGACCCGGCCGCGGCGAGGCGATCACGCAAGCCACCGAGCAGCAGCACCGCGACACCCAGCCCGAGCAATGCGAGGTTGAACTGCGATATCGCCGCCGCGTAGGCCGCCGACAGCCCGATGTCACCGGCACCAAACATCACCGCGTACAACCGGCCGGCGTCGCCGAGCGTCTCGGCGCGGAAGGCCACCCAGCCCAGCATCACGAAGACGAAGGTCACCGCCCAGCGCAGCGGGTTGAAACCGCTCGGATTGCCGTTGACGCCGAACATGCGCTCCACGGCCAGAATGGCGCCGTGCCAGGCGCCCCAGACCACGAAGGTCCAGTTCGCGCCATGCCACAACCCGCCCAGGACCATGGTCAGCAACAGGTTGACGTAGGTGCGCACCTTGCCGCGGCGGTTGCCGCCCAGCGAGATGTACAAATAGTCCTTGAGCCAGGTCGACAGGCTGATGTGCCAACGCCGCCAGAATTCGGTGATCGACTGGGAGACGTAGGGCTGGCGGAAGTTCTCGATGAAGCGGAACCCCATCATCAGCCCCAGGCCGATCGCCATGTCGGTGTAGCCGGAGAAGTCGAAGTACAGCTGCACCGTGTAGGCCAGCGCGGTCAGCCAGGCATCGGCCATGGTCGGATCTTCCAGCGCGAAGCCGGCATCGACCAGCGGAGCTACCGAGTCGGCGATCAGCACCTTCTTGATGAAACCCTGCATGAAACGGGCAACGCCCTCGCCGAACAGGTCCGCCGACAGCGGCCGGTGCTTGAACTGCGGGGCCAGATCCTTGTAGCGCAACACCGGTCCGGCGATCAGCTGTGGGAACAGCGCGATGAAGGCCGCGAAGTCGACCAGATTGTCGGCCGGGGGGGTGTCGCGTCGGTACACGTCGATGACGTAGCTGACCGCCTGGAAGGTGTAGAACGAGATGCCGATCGGCAGCACGATATCGGCCAGATCAAACGGCGCGACACCGGCCGATGTGAGCATCAGGTTGAAGCTGTCGACGCCGAAATTCGCGTACTTGAAATAGCCGAGCACGGCGAGATCGGCGACCACGCCGAGGGTCATCCACCGCCGCGCGGCCGCGTGGGCAGCCACCGCCTGCGCCGCGAAGATGCGCCGGCCAACAAAGTAGTTCACCAGCGTCACGCCCACGAACAACGCCAGGAAGTCCAGCCGCCACCAGGCGTAGAACGCGTAGCTGCCGAGCACGATCCAGGCGTTGCGCCAGCGCGCGGGACTCAGGAAGTACAGGCCCAGAAACGCGGGGAGGAAGACGAACAGGAAGATGTTGGACGAAAACACCATGTCAGCCGTCCACCCTGCGCTGGATGTTGTCGGGCTCGATCACCACGGCCTGGCGCTGACGAATCATCACGTCCAGCACCTCGGGCAGGTGCTCGCCCAGCACGCCGGACATCTCCACCCCGGTGGCATTGGCCGGAGCGAACATGTCGACATCGTAGAGCTCGACACTCACCGGCTGGTCAATGGAGATCGGACCGCCACCGTTGTGGATGAGCCGGCCGCCAACGACCACCATCGAGATTCGCGTGTCGTAGGGGTCCAGCTGCAGATCGCGCGTCGGGTCGTTGAGCGTGCGCACATGCCCGTTGATGCCGGTGTAGGCGTTGGCGATCGCCCGGTTCTCGTAGAGCTTGATGCCCACGCTGTTGCGCACCCGGTAGCCATGCGCCCGGTTGCCGATGCTCTGGTTGGCGTAGAGCAGATTCTCCGGCGACTCGTAGATGGTGATCCCATCGGAGCCATTCCCGTGCACCTTGTTGTAGGCGACGATGTTCCCGGTGCTCTGCCGGTCGACCATGATCCCCGAGCCCGTGTTGTCGTAGGACTCGTTGCGGAAGATCCAGCTGTCGTTGACCTCGCGCGAGACGATGATCCCGTGACGCTCCTTGGTCCCGTAAGCCGTGTTCCGGGCGATGATCAGCCGGTTCGAGCGGTCGTGCGGGTCAATGCCGTAGATGACGCTGTTCTCGTAGACGTTGTTGACGATGACCACGTCGTCGGCTTCGTAGCAGTAGAAGCCGTAAAGTAGGCCGTCGAAGGTGGAGTCGAGGATCCAGCCGGTGGGCCGGGCCCGGGTCTTATGCCGCGGCACACTCTTGGTGTATTGCGAAAAGCTGATGCCGTAGGACTTGGTCGCGCCGTAGCCCAGATTGACGAATCGGCTGCTCAGCAAATAGGTCTCCGACCCGCCCCAGGCGATCAGAAACGGCCGAAACCTCTTCTTCTTCACATAGGCCGCTGGCGCCTCGTTTTCCTCGTCCCAGGCGACGACCTCGGTATCGGTCACGAACAGGCGCCCGTCGTTGACCAGGAAGGCGCCGGCCTGCTGCGACAGACGCAGCGACTGCACGGAATCGTCGATCAGCAGCGTGGCCGACGCGGACACCAGCAACGGCAGGCGCAGGGTGTAGACGCCGTCCTCCGCCTCTAGCTGATACGGTTCGACCGCCGACAGGATGTCGGACATCCGGATCAGCCCGCCTTCGAGGACGATGGCCACCGGATTCCGGCGCTGGCGTTCGGCCCAGGTCGCCAGCCGACCGTCTCGGCCCACGAACTCGTCGAACTCGATCAGATCGACCATGCGCCGGATGGAGATCTCGCCGGGCCGGCGCCGGACGATCTTGTTCAGCGCCGATTCCCGGGTGAAGCCGGTGATATCCGGCAGCGTGGGCTCCGGCATCGACAATCCGGTGGGCTCCACCGCGCGCACGACATAGCTGTCGAACTCGTTGGCAACCGCCGCGCCGGCGGTCAACGGCATCAGCACGGCGATCAACCACAGGACGCACCGGGTCCGAACTGAAGACATCCCCGATCGCATCGTCTCAGCCCTCGACCCGTCGTTTCACGTTGTCGAGTTCGATGACCACGGCCTTCTTCTGCCGGACCATCACGTCGAAGACTTCGTGCAGGTGTTCGCCCAGCACACCGTCCAGGGCGAACCCGGTCTCGCTGGTCGGGGCCAGCATCTCGACACCGGCCATCTCGATGCTCAGCGGCTGCTCGATGGCGATCGGTCCGCCGCCGTTGTGCACCAGGCGTCCGCCGACGATGATCAGCGAGAACTCGTCGTCGTAAGGGTCCAGCTCCAGATCCCGGGAACCGGGCGGCAGCACCTTGGCGTGACCATTGATGCCGGTGTAGGCGTTGTTGATCGCGATGTTGTCGTACAGCTTCACGTTCACGCTGTTGCGGACGCGAAACCCGTGAGAGCCGTTGCTCACCGCCTTGTTGCCCCAGATGATGTTGTCCGGGCTCTCGTACAGGGTGAGACCGTCCGAGCCGTTGTCGACGAACTCGTTGTCGGCTACGACGTTGTGGCTGGACTGGCGGTCGAGCACCATCCCCGACAGCTTGTTGTTGGTCGTGATGTTGCTGAACAACCAACTGTTGTTCACTTCGCGCGAGATGATGATGCCGTGCTTCTTGCGCGTACCCGACACATGGTTCTCGGCGATGATCAGCCGGTTCGAGCGGTCATGCGGATCGATGCCATAGACGATGCTGTCGCGGTAGGTATTGCGCGCGATGACGACGTCGTCGGCCTCGTAGCAGTAGAAGCCGAACCACATGTCATCGAATTCGGAATCGATCACCCATCCGGTCGGATGCGGCCGCCCGAAGATCTTGTCCTGAGCCGGCGTGTACTGCGAGATCGAAAACCCGTAGGACTTGCTCTCGTCGTAGCCCAGGCTGGCAAAACGGCTGTTGACGACATAGGTCTCCGTGCCACCCCAGGCCAGGATGAAGGGTCGGAAACCCTTCTCGTAGCGGTAGCTTGCCGGTGCGCCGGTCGACTCCCGCCACCCGATCACCGCCGAGTCGGTGATGAACAGGCGTCCGTCGTTGACCAGAAACGAGCCGGCATCCTCGGACAGGCGGAATGCCTTCACCGATTCGTCGATGTGGAACGTCGCGTCGCGTGACACCAGCACCGGCAGCCGGGCCACGAACACACCCGGCGAGGTTTCCTCGATGGCTTCCGGACCCAGTACCGTGGCGATGTCCGCGGGGGTCACGTAACCCTTGCGCAACACGATGGCATGCGGATTCCGCCGCTGCCGCGCCGCCCAGACGGCCAGGCGGCCGTCACCGCCGACGAACTCGTTCATCGGGTCCAGATGCACCATGCGCGCGGTGCTGACCTGGCCGGGCGTTCGCGACCCGATCCTGGCGTACACGGCCGAGCGCGTGAACGGCTCCAACGACGGCAGCTCGGGCTTGGGCTGGTAGAGCAGGTTCGGGTCTTCCGAACGCACGACGTAGTCGGCCGCATGCAGCGAGGCTGCGGGCAGCAGCACGGCGAGCAGCCCCGGAACCAGATGACGGAAGAGACGTTGATGCGGCATCACAGCTTCCAACTCATCTCCAGGATCGCGCGGTACGTCGAGTCGGCATCCGCCGCGTAGGCGTCGCCGGGTTCGAACAGCGAGGCGCGCAGACGCAGTACGCCACTGGGACCGGACTCGCGCAAAATCACGCGATCGAAGCCCTCGAAGTAACGTGCCACCACGATGTCGTACGAGCGACCGATGTCGTCATCGCCGCCGGGTTCCGGATCGACGCTCAAACCCTTGGACTCGACGCCGTAGGCCTCGGCGTCACGCTGAAACTGGTGCGCGATCAGGCTGATGTCGAAGACCTCGGCCGGGAACGATGCGAACACCGTGCTCACGTGCAGATTGCCCAGCTCGAACTGCGCGGCCTCGCTGAACCGGTGAATCTGGCTGCGCGTACCGGTGTAGCGGGAGCGGTTGCTCTGCAGGCCGGTCTGCTCGAAGGTCTCGGATTCACCGCTGGAATCGACGCCACCGGAGCCCAGCGAATACATCACGCCGAACTGCGCCGGCACCTGCGGTGACGGGCGAAACCGCAGCGCGAACGATCCGGCCACACCGCTGACATCGCGCTGGGCGAAGGTCACCGGGTCGCCCAGCATCGGATCGGGCTGGATGACGTATTCCTCGTCTCCGGTCACGCCCATGACTTCGGCCCAGTAGGCCACCCGCTCCAGGGCGCGCTCGTTGTGAAAATCGCTGTGCACGGCGAGGCCCACCCAGGTGAGGCTGCGATCGCGATCCCGTTCGGGCGTCTCGCGCATCTGCTCTTCCTCGAGGTCGACATCATCCGCAGCGTTGGCCACGCGCAACTCGACGAAATGGCCCGGCCGGAACTGGGTGCCGATGTCACCGAAGATGTAGAAGCGGTCTTCCTGATCCTTGTCCACGCCGGCGTCATCGGTCCGGAAGCCTTCCAGCTGCTGCGCCACGCCCAGCGAGGCCTGCAACAGCGTGGTGTCGAAGGCCCAGCGGGCCGCGACCGCATCGTCGTCGTACCACAGCGCATCGTCATCGCGGATGCGCTGACGACCCAGGCGCAGCACCTCGCCGGGAAACGAGGTCATCGCGCCGATATCGATCCAGGCTTCGCGCAGAGCGATGTACTCGTCCGACGGCTGCGGCGTCTCGTCGGTGTTCAGGAACACCTCGCCCGTGGAGTAGAACGCCTGCACACGGAGCTTGGTCGAGAAGCCGGGGGCGTACTGCGTGAACAGCGACCCGTGAATCTCGCCAAAGAACTCGCTGGATTCCTCGTCACCACCCAGACCCAGGTCGCGCTCGCCTTCGGCGAAACCACCAGCGCGCAGTTTCAGTTCGGTTTCGTTCTCCATCTGACCAATGGCCTGGGTGCTCATCAGTCCGGCGGCGAGTAACAACATCCATGTCGTCGCTTTCACTGTGTCTCTCCATCCCTCGTCGTGGATTCGGGTGCCGCCACGGCTGCGCCGTTGTTCAAGGCGACACCCAGCATCGGTTCATCGCGATACCGCCGCGCCTCGTATTCCTGCTCGGCGACCTGGTTGCCCTTGGCGACCATCTCCTCGGTCAGATTCGGCTCCAGGCTGTTCAGGAACTCGCCGACACCCCGCACCTCGTTGGTCTCGGCGATGCGCGCGAAGGCGAAGGCATAGGCCGGGTTGGCCTTGACCACGCGGTTATCGGCATAGAACCGGGCCAGATCCAGGTCGGCGCGGCGATAGCCGTCTCGCGCCGCCTCCAGCAGCAGGGGCGCGGCGCGCACGTAGGCCTCGTCGCCGGCGAAGCCGCGCATGTAGAACCGGGCCAGCGAGAACTTGCCGGCCGGCAGCGTTTCCGACGCCTCGGACAGGTACTGCTCGGCCAGGGCGGGATCGATCTCGACCAGCGTGCCGTTCATGTAGGCGCGACCCAGCGTCAGCGCCGCTTCGGCGGAGCCGGCGGCATGCGCCTCCTCCAGCATCTCGATCGGATTGGCGTCGTCGATCAGATCCGGACGGTCGGTGAGCAGTTCGCCCAGCCGCGCCAGCGCCGGCACATGCCGCTCGCTGGCCGCCGTCAGCAACTCGATGGCCTCGGCCTGCATCGGCGGCTGCGGCACGTCGTTGGTCAGCAGATCGGAGGCCATGCTGTAGAGCAGATCGGCGTCGACCCGCTCGCTTGGATACCGCGCGAGCGCGCGATCCATCAGCTCCCGCACACGCTCGGGGTTGCGTCCCATGCGGGCGTTGAGCGCGAGATCGGGCAGACACTGATCGACCCGCCGATAGTGACGGGCACAGAGCTGGATCAGCTGCACGAAGTTCTCGCGCACGCCGTCGTTCTTGCGGTACCAATCGATTACCGACGCGATGGTGTCGGGATCATCGGTGGCCAGCGCAACGCCCAGCGTGTTACCGACCGTCTCGTCATCCGCCAGGCCGGGGTAGTCCCGATAAAGCCGGACCAGTCGCTTGAGCGCATCCGGATCGCCGAGCTGGTGATGCTTGCGCAGCACCGCCTCGACCTCCTTCAGATGCTGCGCGTCGCCGGTCGCCTCGAAGCGCAGGCGCCCCAGCGGATCGGCATCCATCGGGTACTTGGCCACCGACTGCTCGAACCAGCGGATCGCCTCGTCGCGGGTGGCCGGCGTCCCCACCTCCTTGTACAGACGTGCGAGGTGATGCTGCGCGTCCACGAAGCCGCGCTTGGCCAGCGGCAGCAGGTTCTTCTCGGCCTGATCCAGACGCCCGGCCTCCAGGGCCTGCACGCCCCGACCGATGTCCGGCAGCACCGCGCCCTGAGCCGCCAGCGGCAGACACAGGGCAAGCGTGGCGATCCATCTACACATCGGATTCGGCCTCGCTCGCGACCGCTGACGGGATCGCATCCGTGGAGAAATCACCCAGGCGCGGCATGAAGCTCGGGGTCATCATCGACACCTCGGCCGGGCGGTTGATGAAGTCCACCGGCAGCGCGCGCTTCGGCTTGATGACCACCTCGAGCACGGAGCCGGACACATCGGCGTTGCCGTGGCCGATCCGGACGATCTCGCCCGGAATCGAACCATCGGTCCCGGCAACGGCCACGCGGACCTCACGACCCGGCTTCAGCTCGTTGAGACGCTTGTAACCAAAGCGGGCGATGATCAGCGGCTCACGCTCCATGTCGACGAGCTGGAAAACCTCCTGCCCCTTGCCGACGAACTGCCCGTTGCCGACCAGCATCCGCTGCACCCGGCAGTTGCAGGGGCTGGTGACCGTGCCCTTGATGGTGTCTTCCAGCAGGTCGTTCAGGCGCTGGGTGCTGAGGTTGGCCGCCATCGCCTCGCTGCGGACGATCTCCAGCATCGGCGTCTCGAACGTGCCCAGCGGCGCGCCCTTCTCGACCCGGCTGCCTTCCTCGACCAGGCTGCGGAAGGTGCCCTCCCGCGGCATGGTGACCGGGAAGCTCGCGCCCTCGACGGTGGCCACCGACGAGCTGGTCACGAAGGCCAGCCCGTACAGCTCGGAAGCCACATAGCCGAGCGCGATGACGCCGATGGCGAAGCTGGCGGCGGTGCCGAGCCAGGCACGGAACTGGCTGCGCGGCTCGCCCCGCGCGCTTTTTGCCTTGCGCGGGTTGGTGAAGTTGTCGCGGTTCATGGTGTGCAGCACATCGCCGGCATCCACCACTTCGCCGCTGACATAGGCGGTGATCAACTGCCGCAGCGAGACAATCGCCGTGCGGTCGAGATCATCGAACTCGGCGCAGCAGTGACCGTCCTCCTCGCGCAGCACGATCATCTTCACGGGAATGGTGATGCCGATGCCTTCCAGGCTCACGGACACCGATCCCTGCAGGCGTTCGCCGGACGCGTAGTCATGCCCTTCCGGCTGAAAGGCGATGCCGCCGACCGACAGGTCCCGGACCGTGTGCTTGCGAATGCTGCCGTCCTCCAGCCTGACGCGGAGCACCGCGGGGAGACGGACACGCACGTACTGACGCTGCGTCTCGGACTCGTGGACGACGTCGGGAGAAATTTTCGAGGTCATGGTCGTGTTCCTTGATGCTTGCCGTCAGACGACAAAGAAGACAAAGGCCAGGAAAATGCTGGCGGCCGACGTCGTCATGACGCGTGAGGACCAGCGGTTGAAGGCCACCTGAAAACGTCCAAGCTCACGAACGAGCTTGGTGTCCTGGCGGGTCCAGGACTGTTGGTCCAGCCGGTTGAAGACGTAGATCTTCACCAGCGAACCGACGATCTGTGAGTAATAGAGAAGAATCGGGAACATGGGCCCGACACCGTGTCCGGTGAAACGCAGCACGATGGTCACGGCCAGCCGGGTCAACCCGATCCACAGCGCGTAGCCGAGGAAGATCGCCCAGCCGTAGTACAGGCCACCGACGATCGACACGGCGAGACCGAACAGGCTCGTCCACATCGAGATGCGCTGATCCCACAACACGTAGTAGGTGAACCAGCCCAGCCGGCGCGGTCCCAGCTTGGTCGCGCGCGAGTTCTGCCGCAGCGAGTTGCCGTACCAGCGAAACATCAGCTTGCGGCTGGCGCGCCAGAACGACTTGTCCGGCGGATGCTCCACGGTGTGGATGGCCGCATCCGGCGTGTAGTAGGTGTCGTAGCCCTGCCGGATCAGGCTGAACCAGCTCGACTTGTCGTCACCGGTCAGGAAGGTGAACCGGCCCAGGCGCCAGTGATCCAGCGCGTCGGCCTGCACATCCTTGATGAACTCGGGCGAGGTGATGATCGATGCGCGGAACACGGACATCCGCCCGGTCAGCGTCAGCACGCGCTTGGACAGCGCCATGGAGCACATGTACATGTGCCGCTGGGCGAAGCGCAGCCGATGCCATTCCCGCATCGTCTTGGAACCTTCGACGCTGCAGAACTCGTTGGTCGTCAGCGCGCCAACGTTGGGGAACAGCTTGAAGTACGGCGCGGTCTTGCGAACGATCCCCTCGTCGATGACCGTGTCACCGTCGATGACGGCCGCAACCGCATCGGGCGGCGGGGCGCAGCGGGAGATCGCCCGGAAACCGTTGGCCAGGCCGTCGCGCTTGCCGGTGCCCGGAATCCGGACAATCCGCAACTCGGTCACACCCTTGGGGTCCACCCGGCGATGCAGATCGCGAATCAGCGACTCGTCGCAGTATTCGACGATGGACGCCACCACCGTCGCCGGGATGCCGCAGTTCACCGCCTCGCGAAACGCGGCCATGTAGACCTGCGCGGTGGTCTTGGGCTCGATGCGGAAGCTCGTGACCAGCAGATACACATGACTGGGCATCGCCGCCTCGCCCATGGCGAGAATCGTCCGGCGGGCCTTCGGGTAGGCGACATGCGTGAACCACATCGCCCGCAGAAAGTGGTAGATGCCCAGCGAATACCGCCACAGCCCCACGGCGCCGAGAATCAGGATGAACTCGGAACTCGCCGGATCGAAGTGCGTCTGCGGGAGCATCCCCGCCAGCAGCATCAATGCCGCGATGTACGTGGACCACCCCAGGATGTCCTTGAAACTCATCGGAATTCCCCGGATTTGAACGCGGGCCGGCGACATCGCCGGCCCGCATCCATCCGCTGCTACCAGCAGATGCCCTGACGGGCGTGGTTGGAGGTGTGCGTCATCAGGCCGACCAGGTCGACGGCCTTCTTGTCCTGCGGCAGGCGCTCGAAGGCATCGACGATCAGGCGGTCACGGTTGCCCAGCACCATCAGGTTGGCGCCACCGATCACCTCGTCGATGTCGGACCGCAGCAGCGACGACACATGGGGAATCTTCTTGTTGATGTAGTCGCGATTCGCACCGTGGACACGGGCGTAGTCGACGTTGCGATCGTAGATCGTCAGGTCGAAACCCTTGCCGATCAGCGATTCGGCCAGCGTGACCATGGGCGACTCGCGCAGATCATCGGTATCGGCCTTGAAACTCAGGCCCAGCATGCCGACACGACGCTCGCCGAAGGACTCGATGATCTCCATCGCGCGATCGACCTGCTGCTGGTTGCTGCGCATGATGCCGGCGATCATCGGATGCTCGACATCCAGGCGTCCGGCGCGGTGGGTCAGCGCACGCACGTCCTTGGGCAGGCAGGAGCCGCCGAAGGCGAAACCGGGCTTCATGTAGTAGTCGGAGATGTTCAGCTTGCGGTCCATGCAGACCACTTCCATCACATCGCGTCCGTCAATGCCCATGCTCTTGGCGATGTTGCCGATCTCGTTGGCGAACGTGACCTTGGCCGCATGCCAAGTGTTGCAGGTGTACTTGACCATTTCCGCCACCTCGATGGGCTTGCGGATGATCGGCGCCGGCAGTGATTCGTAGAGCTTGTAGAGCTGATCCCCGGACCAGGCGTCCAGCTCACCGATCACGGTCATCGGTGGCTCGCGGTAGTCCTTGATCGCGGTGCTCTCGCGCAGGAATTCGGGGTTCACGCCAACACCGAAGTCCTCGCCGGCGCGCTTGCCGCTCGCCGATTCGATGGTGGGGATGACGATCTGGCGCGTCGTACCCGGCAGCACGGTGCTGCGGACGACGACCGTGTGCGGGCCGTTCTTGTGCTTGAGCGCCCGGCCGATGTTCTCGGCGACCGAACGCACGAAGCGCATGTCCAGATCACCATTGCGCTGGCTTGGCGTGCCGACGCAGATCATCGACAAGTCGGTATCGCGAACCGCGGCCTCGGCGTCGGTGGTCGCACGCAGGCGACCCGATTCGACCTGCGCCCTGATCAGATCGGCCAGGCCCGGCTCGACGATCGGCGACTGGCCGCTGTTGATCTGATCGACCTTGGCATCGGACACATCCACGCCGATGACCTCGTGACCGTCTTCCGCAAAACAAGCGGAGCAGACGGCCCCGACATAACCCATTCCGAAAATACTGATACGCACGGCACTCTCCTAAAGAAGGCAAACATCCAGGTCCCTCCCCTTCAATCGAGAGTCGATTGCCACGTTCCCGCTCGCCAGCCGACTGGCTGACTTGAGGGCAAGGTGGCAACCGCAGTGCCAATTTCGTTTTGGCCTTGATTTTCAATCGCTTGCGGACGCCGGCCTCGCGTCTTTGCTGCAATGCACGCGGAAATCGCGGAAAACTGTCGCTGGCGGGCTACACCGCCCACCGACTGAGCTCGGCGAGGCGTTGTTTATCAGTCGTTTCCGACTGTCTCTCCAGCGCGACAGTTGTTCATTACCAAGTGAACATATGTTGTCCAACGCAAGCGGCGCGCTTACGAAAAAGCCCGGGTCACCCCGGGCTTTTTCTGCGCGAAACGCGGCCGCCGTCTTGGTGGCGCGAATAGATCGGTGCTTCCCTAGCTACCCGGTTCCTCGCATTCCTTGACGTAGTCCACGCCGATGAACTCCATCAGCTCGCAGTACGTCGTGGGCAGGTCCCCAAGACCGGGCAATGCGATGGCATTGGCGGTCATGGGCGCAAACAGGCAGGTGGCGAACAGCGCCGCCAGGCTGAGCTTCTTCATACGGTCCCTCGTGACGGGCGGCGCATGGCCGCCCCGTTAGCCAAGTCCCGGCGTCGGGCCGGGGTCCGGCACCTCGCCGGACCTCGTCGTGGGAAGCAATTCCAGTGCCGTTAGCGTGCGAGCACGCTGGTCAGCGGCGGACGATCAATCCGAGGGTGATGGAGGCACCGCCGCCATATCCGGATTTCCATCCAGCATGGACGGCGCGACCGACAACGCGCTCGCACCCTCGATCCAGCTGGTGTCGAGTTCGAGATATTCCTCGTTCTTGCGGGCCAGCGTCCGCAGCCTCGTGGGATCGAGAATCCGCGCGTTGCCCCGCCTGATGTCGACCACGCTCATCTCGCGCAGACGACGAATCACCCGCGAGATGTGGACCGATGTCAGCCCCAGCGCATCGGCCAGCTGCTGCTGGGTCAACGGCATCTGGATGTCGCGGTCGCTCATCGAGCAGGAATCCTTGAGGCGATCCTGAATCTCCAGGAGGAAATGGCAGACACGCGCCAGCGCGTCACGACGACCCAGGTCGAAGATGCGCTCCGACAGAATCGCCTCGCGCCGCATCGCAATCAGCACGAACACGCCGGACAGGCGCGGCGCATCCCGGAACATCGCGTTCAGGCGCCGGCGCGGAAACGGACAGACGGTAACCGACGTGACCGCGCGCAACGTGGACAGCCGCCGGGCGAATGCCACCTCCCGAGTGCCGATGATGTCTCCGGGCAGATGAACATCGATGATCTGACACTGCCCGTTGTCATCCGCGATTTCGCTGATGCACCAGCCGCTGGAGACGACGAACAACTGGTCGCAATGGCTGGCCTGGGCGGCGATCACCTCGCCCGCAGCAAAGTCGGTGGGGTTTTCCTCCAGCGAGCGGAGAAACGAGCTTTCCGCCTGCGAGAGGCCAACAATCCGATCGTAAGACTGAACGAGACAACTATCCGTCATGCCGATCCCGGTGTTTGAATCCAGAGTTCACGGCAAAACGCATGGGCCACAACCCGGTATCGGGTTCGGCACGTTGCGCGTTCGGATTCGGCTGAGTGGCTACATGCCGGGTGTCTGCAGACCGCCTGACGGTCCCGCCGAATGGCGCCGTGCCCTAGAACGGACCGCAAAAACCCCGGGCTAGTTCCGGATGACGTCCGGTGGAGCAGTCGCGGCCACCACCGCGGGCCGACGCTGCGACGCCTGAGCAGCGACCGGTCTGACGTCGACGGAATTGCCCGTCCCCAGGAAGATATCCCGCCCCCCGCGGGCCACGAATAGCGATGCATCAACGTATCTCTGTACCTGCTCGATCGTGAGTGCGGGCATGTAGCATGCCTCCACCACGGTTCCCCCGACACTGACCGTCACCCGCCGACTCGGCACATCCTGACGCGGGATGTTCAGCAGTTCCACGGCCGCCCGAATCCGTTCCCCCACCGTCACGACCCGCTCGGGTCCGCAGCCCGGCATCAACACGGCGAATTCGTCATTGACGTATCTCGCGATCGTCGCGCGCTCGTCGGAGACGGCGTTGTCGATCGCTCGCGCGACGTCCTGAAGACAGCGGTCACCATCGGTCTCACCGTAGGCGTCGTTGTATGCCTCGAAGAAATCCACGTCGACACGCAACAGGGCGAAGGGCCGATCGGCCGGCTCCTCCGACGCCCAAAGTTCGGTCAACGCCTCGTTGAACGCACGACGGTTCGCCAACTCGGTCAGCGTGTCGCTGTAGAGCTTGGATCGCAGTTCGTTCCGCTGGGAATCGACCATGTGAACGCGGCGCTCCAGTTCGCGCTGCGCGAGCACCTGCTCGGTGACGTCATTCTGAATTCCCAGAAAATGTGTGAGCTGGCCATTCGTGCTTCGAACCGGCGAGATGCTCAATTCGTTCCAGAAACGAGTGCCGTTCTTACGGAGATTCTCTACCGTCACGCGACAATGCGCGCCATCAGTGAGGGCATCCCTGAGCCGGTCGAGTTCGACCTGCCCTTCCAGGCCTTCATTGAGAAACCGACAATCACGGCCGATCGATTCGGCCGCGCTGTATCCGGTCATGACTTCGAATGCGGGGTTGACGAAGACGATCGGGCGATCGCCGGTCTCACCGATTTCGGTGATCACGACGCTGTCAGCCGAGTCCTGCAACGCACGCATCAGGACATTGACATCGAGCATCATGCCTCCGAGGGTTGGCGTCCCTGCAATGTGGACGACCATGTCGGGGCTGACTAGAACATAAGTTAAGGAAACACTGATTTATTCCCACCGCCAAGTTGCTGCCTGAAAACAGGCTAGGCAAGGCGCGAGGAGAGACGTTTGGTCATTCCAAATGAACGACGAGCAATGCTGTCTGGCCTGTTTTCAGGCGCAATCCGCATGGAACGGGCCGGTTTTCCCGCAACCCTGCGTTGTCGTTCGCTGACTTGGAATGACCAAGCGGCACTCACTCCGCCCGGGCTTGCGAGAAAACCGGCTCCGTCTTGGTGGCGGAAATAAATCAGTGTTTCCTTAACGGTTTTTACAGATTCAAAAAATTCTGACCGATTTGAAAGCATCGAATCCCGGGCTAGCCACCAGAAGCTTCCAGAGTCCGCTCCACCAAAGGCCGATAACCCTTTCCAAACAATCGAAAATGCACCAGCGCCGGCCAGAGTTGATAAATCGGCAACCGCTCATCGGAACCTGGATCAAAAGCCCTGTAAGTATCGAAAAAAGCCGCGGACGGCTGCCCAAACAAATGCAGCATTGCCAGATCCACCGCAGCGTCACCGTAATAACAGGCCGGATCAATCAGCCCGCTGACCCGGCGGCCATGAACCAGCACGTTGCCGGTCCACAAGTCACCGTGCAACAGGCTGGGCGCCGGGCACCACGGCAGCCGGTTCGGCAGATCCCGCGCGATCCGTGCGACGCGTCGCGCCAGATCAACCGGCAGGCAGGATTCGAACACCAGCAGCCGCTGCTCGGCCCAGAATGCCGGCCAGTCCTCGCTCCAGGTATTGATGATCGGAACCGGACCAAAGGCGAAATCGACCGGCCAGCCGTAGCGTGCTCCGGTGACCGCGTGCAGGCGTCGGGTAACAGTGCCGAGATCGGACCAGGCGTCGGACAAACGTCCGTCCGCCGGCAAACGCTCCATGACCAGACAGCCTGGCGCCGCGGCAAGCACCCTCGGTGCCGGCACGCCAGCGGCGGCAATCGCCCGGAGCATGTCCGCTTCGTCCTCGGCACGGTCGCCCCCTTTCGCCACCACGGTGGAGCCATCCGCGAGCAGCACGCGAACCACGGCCGAAAGGTCGCCACCGGTCAGTGGCATGGCCGAGCGTACGCCGACACCCAGCAGCGCGGCGACCCGGTCGACCAGTGACGTCACCGACCGGAACGCATCAGACTCTCCAGCAACCCTCGGGCACCGTCGCTGACATCCTGCCATGTCGTGTCGAAACCGCTGGCGTCACCGTAGTAGGGATCGGCGACGGCGTCGCCCATGCGTCCCGGCACATGATCCAGCAGCAGACTCAGCCGGGCAGGGGCATCGCCGGGCCGGATCTCGCGGAGATCACGAAGGTTCGCTTCGTCGAGCGCGACAACATGAGTGAAGCGGTGAAAGTCCGCCTCCTCGACCTGACGCGCCCTGTAGCCGGTGATGTCGATCCCGTGCCGCGCTGCCACGGCCTGGGCTCGGCGATCCGGAGGCGCGCCGACATGCCAGTGACCGGTGCCCGCGGAGTCCACGGTCGCATCGAATCCGGCGCGACCGATCTCGGCACGAAATGCCGCCTCGGCCAGCGGCGACCGACAGATGTTTCCCAGACAGACGAACAGCACGGCGGGTTGGTTCACGAGTCGGGCAGGCGAGGAAACCAGCGGCCATCAGGGCAGGAATTGCCCCGGGAATCAAGGGAAGCACTGATTTATTCCGGCCACCAAGACGGAGCCGGTTTTCGCGCAAGCCCAGGCGCGAGGAGCGAAGGCACCGTGAATTTAACCGAATCTCAGCGAAATTGACCGACAACCGGAGGCCAGCAGGGTGAAGTCAGCGAGCAAACCCTTCTAAATCATTGTTTTTGAAAGATTCACAAATCTGGCACGCGGCATGCTCCAGGAGGCGAAACCCTGACTCAGCGAGACACCATGAAAGCTCTGATTCTTCCCGCCGCGGCCCTGGGCCTGCTGATGACCTCCGGCTGCGTTCTGAGCATCGGCGGCGATGGCCACGACGACAACCACTACACCAGCGTTCGGGCCCAGGAACGCAACAATCGCGATTACATTTCGACCATCGCAATGGGCACGCCGTCTTCAGCGGTGGTGACGCACCTCGGCACGCCGGACTTCACCGACGTGTTCACCGGCAAGGACGGCGAATACCGCATCCTGCGCTATCGCACCCATCGCGCCGAATCGGACGGCGACACCAGCCGTGACGAGACGACGCCGCTGGTCTTTCTCGACGGCCGCCTGGTCGGCGTGGGCGAAGAAGCGGTGCTGCGCCTGCGCTAGACCCGGGCTGACAGCGGGATGACCGGAGCCTGCTCCGGTCATCCTCACAAACCAAGCGCGTCGTCGACGGTGACGACGCCGTCCTCGATCGTGTAGATGTGCCGCCGCCCAGCATGCGCCCAGGCAGCCCGCCAGATCACCACGCGCTCCAGACTCAGCACATAGGCCGCCCAGTCGTCCGGCCTTGGCACCCGGTCGAAACTCATGGCATCGCGCGTACGCTCCACCGCCTGCGCAAAGGCTTCGGGCTCCGCGTCGGGATGCAGCGACGACACGTAGGCGAGCAGCTGACGCTCCCGGTCCCGGCCGCTCCAGACCGCATCCGCCTCGTCATCCGGCAGCTCGTGCGCGATGGCGCCCAGCGTCACCTGCACGCGGGAGGCCTTCCAGTAGATGCACAACGACACGGGCGTATCGCTGGATTCCGACAGTCCCTTGCCGGAGCGGCGACTGGTGAAGAACAGCAACTGGTCATCCGCGGTGATGTGCAGGTTGATGGTGCGTGCACCCGGACGACCATCCGATCCGACGGTCGCCAGCACGGCCGTGTCCACGTCCGGCTCGCCGGAACTCTCGGCGTCGCCACGCAGGCGCGCCAGCAGGCGGACCAGGTCCGCCACGTCGCGAGGCTGATCACTCATGTTCCACTCCGTGTACGCCCACCCTGTAGCCTGCCGCTATGATCGGGCCCACGGAAACAGACAACAAGTTGGAGCGGACACCATGAAACGAGTCGGACGGCGGTACCGACCCAAGCGCGTCGATGATTCGTATGACGTGATCGTCATCGGCTCGGGCATTGGCGGTCTGGCCAATGCCGCGTTGCTCAGCCGCCTGGGCCAGCGCGTCTGCGTGCTGGAACAGCATTACACCGCCGGCGGCTTTACCCACACCTACGAGCGCAATGGCTACGAGTGGGACGTCGGCGTCCACTACATCGGCGAGGTGCACAAACCCCATTCGCCCCTGCGCCGCATCTTCGACGTCATCAGCGACGGTCAGCTGCAATGGGCGGAGATGGACGAGACCTACGACCGCATCATTATCGGCGATCGCCACTATGACTTTCGCGTGGGCCGGGAGCGCTTCGCCGAAGACCTGAAGGCGCGTTTCCCCGCCGACGCGCAGGCCATCGACGACTATGTCGACCTGGTCCGCCGCGTCGCCGGATCGATGCGCAATTTCTTCATGGGGCAGGCGCTCTCCCCCAGCATGGATCGTCTCTACCGCATGGTGCGCGAACACCGCGTTCCCAGGGAATGCATGATGACCACCCGGGAGGTGCTGGAGTCACTGACCGACAACCAGGAACTGATCGGCGTGCTGACCGGCCAGTGGGGCGACTACGGCATGCCGCCCGCCGAGGCGACCTTCCTGATGCACGCCTCGGTGGTGAAGCACTATTTCAGCGGCGGCTGCTATCCGGTGGGTGGCTCCTGGAAGATCGCCGACACCATCGTGCCGGTCATCCGCGCCGGCGGCGGCGAGGTCTTCACCTACGCCGAGGTCGAACAAATTCTCGTCGAGCAAGGACGGGCCGTCGGCGTCCGCATGAAGGACGGCCACGAAATCCGTGCTGGTCGCGTGGTGAGTGATGCCGGCGCCAGCAACACCTTCGAGAAACTGCTCCCCGAGGCCGAGCGCATCCGCCACGGCTACCCGCAGAAGCTCAAGTCCGTGAAACCATCGGCGTCGCACATCTGCCTCTACGCGGGCTTCAAGGGCACGGCGAAGGAACTCGGCCTGCCGCGAACCAACCTGTGGATTTACCCCAGTCCCGCGCATGAGGACAATCTCGCGCGTTACGAGGCCGACCAGAGCCAGCCGCTGCCGCTGGTCTACATCTCCTTCCCGTCGGCCAAGGACCCGGACTGGGTCAACCACTATCCCGACAAGAGCACCGTCGAGGTGATCTCGCTGGGTCCCTACGAATGGTTCGAACAATGGCGCGACACCACATGGAACCAGCGCGGGGAGGACTACGAAACATTCAAGGCGCAACTGACCGAGCGTCTGCTCGAGGTGCTGTTCCAGCACATGCCTCAACTGCGTGACGCCCTGGACTACCAGGAGCTGTCCACACCGCTGTCGACCGAATGGTTTAACTTCTACGGACAGGGCGAGATCTACGGCCTGGACCACGATCCCGAACGATTCCGCCAGCGGTGGCTGCACCCGGTGACACCAGTGAAAAACCTCTACCTCACGGGACAGGACGTCGTCACCGCGGGCGTGGGCGGTGCGCTGATGGGCGGCGTGCTCACCACCGGTGCGATGCTCGGCTTGCAGCAGAAAAAGCTATGGAAGTTGCTCAAGGAGTGGGAACCACCACCCGAGCCCTCAGTCACCACCAAGACGCCGGAACCGGCCTGACACCCGCGTCCAGTTCGGCCACAGCACGTCTGGATATACGAGGTGGGCCGTGCTGCGCTTGCTAGAATTGCTGCGCAGCCGCATGCACCCACCACGCTCCCGAAACCAGTGAAGCCACTCCGTCAGGCGAACCTGAACCGCGCACTTCGTCGATCTCGTCCCATCACCGAGTGGGGATCGCGATGCTAGGTGTCCGAATATCCGAGGCGCCAGCTAGCGAGCTGCTCGGCGCACCCGACACGCTTGCAGTCGTGGATTTCGATGCCGCCCCCACGGCCCGACCGGATGACGCCCGGCATATCGTGACGCCGCTCGGCTCCACGTCTCTGCTGCGCGAGGTCTGGACGACCTCAACCGAGGTCATCGGTTCAGGGGGCGTTGGCCCTATCCAGTTCGCCAGCACGATGACCGAGACCATCGGCTCGCTAGTCCTGCGGGACGAAGGCACGGACATGGAAGCGCTCGCCTACAATGCCTACGCCACCCTGCTGGGGTGGTTGGCCGCTCAGCGCCATCGCCATCTGTGGCGAATCTGGAACTATTTTCCGGGCATCATCGACGGACCCGGCGATGAGGAACGCTACCGACGCTTCAGCGTGGGCCGCCAGCGCGCACTTCGCGAATCGGCCTTCCCCGACCAGGCGCTGCCACCGGCAACGGCCATAGGCTGTCAAGCCGATCAGCTGTTTCTGATGTTCATTGCATCAGACACGCCCTGCGTGCCAGTGGAAAACCCTCGACAGATCAGCGCCTACCGCTACCCGCGTGAATACGGTCCGGCGAGTCCGTCGTTTTCCCGTGCGGCGCGGGTATCGATGCACCCCCGGCCGGGCGCGCTAATCGTTTCGGGAACCGCGAGCATCGTCGGTCACGAAACCCAGCATCCGAACAACTGGCAGGCTCAACTCGAAGAGATCAATCGCAACCTCGCCAGCCTGGCGCGGCGGGCCGGGGCCCACCCCGAACCGAACCATATACGCCTGTACGCGCGCCCCGACGTTCCAATGCCCGCGTTGCTGGACGCGGTCCACCAGCGCTGGCCGCGTACGCCTGTCGTCCCGCTGACCGGTGAGATTTGTCGCCAGGACCTGCTACTGGAAATTGAAGGTCTATGGTCTATCAGGGAGCCGGCCGACGATCACGCCGAGCGCCGAGAACATCCGGTCGCCGGCTCATCTCCCGTCTAAGACAGTTCCAACGGAATCAAGCGGTCAGGCGCGCCTAATACGCCGGATCGAAATTGAAATAGATCGGATTCGACAGCGCGATGGTGTTCGCGCTGAGCAGCGACGAAGCCGGCACCTGCGGGTAGACCGCCTGCGGCCCGGTCACTTCCACGCGGTAGTAACTGCGCGCACCGAAGGCGGGCGTGTCGGTGAATTCGGCGGACGTGACAACCGGACCGATGGTCAGCGATGTCAGTTCGCTGCCGTCCTTGATCACGGTGGCGGTGTAGGGCAGCAGCGCCGGCAACCCGCCCAGCAGTTCGATTCTGAATGTGACCGGTTCACCGGTGGGCACGACGTTGTCGCCCATCATCATGTCCGCGACGCCGTCGGCATCCAGATCGGCGGTGAACTCGACTCTCGGCGCGTAGGGGTTCGAGCTGATCGAGACGCGCCCGTTGTCGAGTGCGCCGATGACCGCGTCTGCCGACCGGTCGGTGGCGAACACCCAGGTCGTCGGCGTACCCACGTTGTTGCCCGCGGCCTCGAAGCTGTTCGAGCCGGGCGTCTCTCCGCCCTCCGGGTAGCCGTGATGCGAGTCGCTGCCGCCGCGACCGGTGAGGTTCCGGCCGGACTTGAGCATGTCGTCCCAGATCTCGACGGCACCGGTGTTCCGGCTCCAGATCGACGAGTTCCAGACCTCGATCGAATCGACGATGTCGAAGCTGAACCCGAAATTGTCGCCCCCGGCCGGGTGATTGGCGGACAGGTGAACGCCCAGTTCGTCGGCGAGCGCGCCGATGCGGGTGTCGTAGTCGTCACGCCGATCGTAGAAGCGCTGGTGATCGTAGGGCGTGGCCGCGAAGGTGTTGCCGTGACCGCGATGCGTGGTCCACTCCGCGCCGTAAAGCATGATCAGCGGGCTGCCCAGAAAGTCGGGATCGACCCAGGTGTTGGCGGCCACCGCGCCATCCACATGATTGTCGTGGTCGCTGATGCCGAGATAGTGCAGCCCCACCGCATCCGCCAGTGCGATGATCTTCGCGACCGGGTTGTTGGATGAATCGGCGCTGTACTCGGAATGGATGTGCAAATCCCCGGCGAGCCACTCGCCATCGGTCAGACTGGCGATCGGCGGCAGGTCCAGATCGCCAACGGGCGACGGGGCGTCATCGATCTCGTCATGCGGCTCGTCCGGGTTCTGGCCCTCGCCAGGTGCCTGGACGACATCGTCCGCCGACTCAGGCGAGGTGCTGACACCACAGGCGGACAAGGCGAGCAGGCAGCAGACGAGCGCTGGGGTCTTCATCACGGGGCAGAAAGCGGGTGGCGGTGAAACCTCACAGGTTAAACCGGAATCATGACCACCGGGTGAATCGCGCGGCACCGGCTGAGAACATCGGCAACGCAAAAAAAGCGGCCATACGGCCGCTGAGGGGAGCCCATTGGGGGGTGGGCTGCTCAGGCGGAGGAAATGACCTCGACACCTGATTCAGCAACACATGGGGAATGATGCGTTGCTGGCATGATTAGATCAGACGTGACGTGAGGAAAATGCGAAATCGGCGCAGCACGTTTCGTGCAGCACGCACGCAAGGGCCGCTCCCGCACGGCGTCACGTCCCGACTGGCGACTACCCCCAGGGCTTCTGTTGCGCCGGTGTCGACGGTGTGGGCTCCTCGCCGGTGGGCAGACGCAGCGGCACGCCGTGAATCTTCATCAACCCGCCGCGACCACAGGTGTTGGCGTCCGGGTCAGCGAAATCGGCAACCACGTTATCCACCCAGTGCATCAGCAGCTCCACCGCCTCGGTATGCGGAACGGAGCGGGCCACCGGCGGCATCAGCGCCCCGGCCTGCACCGTGGCGACACGCAGCGGGAGGATTGATTCGTCCGCGCTGCCGGGCCGGATGTCGAAGCTGCCGAAATCCGCCGCGCGGCCGGCGGCGATGGGACTCTTGCAGATGCCGTGACGCTGGTCCATCGGATCGTTGAACGCATCCAGCAACAGCCCGGAGTTCTGCGCATTGCCCGCGGGATTGTGGCAGTGCATGCAGTTGACCTCCAGATAGGCACGAGCCCGCTGATGCACGTCGGCCGGTGAACCGGGCATCTGCCCACCGGAGCCCGGCACGTTCCAGCGCACCATCGCCTCCAGATTCTGCGGGGCGTCGGGCAACTCCAGCATGCCCTGGCTCTGCATGTAGGCAAGCTGGTTCATGCTGCCGACGTCGGGGAAGTCGAAGTCGCGATTGAGGTTGCGGACCTTCGGCCCGATCGGCGGCGCGCCGGGCTCCAGATCATCCCCGGTGTGGCAGAGGATGCAGGCGCCGGCGTTGGGCACCGCATAGTGCTCCACGGTGCCGGTGTAGCGCACGGGGTCACCCTGGGCGTCGACCACCTCCGGGTCCGGATCGACATAGTTGTAGGTCACGCTGGCGGTGTCGCCCTCGAGCACCAGCACCGCCTCGCGGCCACCATCATCGGTATCCACCCAGCGATACGGCAAACCGACCCAGGTCACGCCATCCGAGGTCTCGCGCTTGATCAGCAGCCGGGTTTCGACGACATCCTCGTCATCACCGTCGCGAAACGCGAAGGTCTTCGCGAACACCGTGCCGACGGGGAAGTGCAGCGTCTGCGTGTAGCAATCGTAGATGTTCAGCGTGTCGCAGTCCTGGCTGTCCTGGAATGTCGCCTTCCGCACCCCGCCGCCCGCGGCCGGTGGCAGGAACAGGAAGCGGTACTTCACCGCGTAGTCGGAGAACAGGATGGTGTTCAGATCGAACGGCATCGCATGGCCACGCGGGGCGACGCGTGGATCGTCCGCATGCTCGAACAGTCCGTAATCCGCCAGCGTCGGGCAGTTCACCGTCGCCAGCGCCTGATAATTGATCGCGCCGGACGGGCCACCGTTGCACACCGCGGCGATCTGGGCATCGGTCAGCCGCGCCACCGCATTCGGATGAATCTCGAACGCCGGCAGCACCGGCACGTACTGCGCCAGCAGTGACTCGGCCGCCACCGGGCAGTCGGTCGGCGGCGTATTGTCCGCCGGCACCAGATTCGGCAACGCGGTGGGATCGGGCGTGGCGAAATGCACGTTGGCGAAGTCGTCCACGAGCGGATTGGTCGTGTTCTCGTAGACGTTGTTCTCGATGCAGATGCCGTTCTCCGGCTTCTTCAGTTCGCCCTCGGCGAACTTCCACGCGTTCCACTTGCAGTCGGGAATCGGATCGAACTGGTAGAAGTTCGGTCGGCCACGTTCGTCGGTCCGCGGTTCCGGACGCGTGGTCTCGTTCGGGTTGGGCTCGGTCAGCGGAATGCCGTCGCGGTCGACCGGCACCGCCGTACAGTCGTTGGGCTCGTCCTCGCCCCCGTCCCAGATGATGTGGGCACTGGTACCGAAATTCTTGATCTGGATGATCAGCGGCAGCAGCGTGGGGTTGTCGCCGATGCACGCGAGATCGTCGCCCGGTCCGGGCAGGCCCGCCGGAATGCCGTCACCGCCGGTGCACGTGCTGCGCGACAAGTCGGGCAGCGCCGGGTTGTAGCCGTTGTTCCGGAACAGGTTGTCGTAGATGTGTATCCCTTCCGGATAGAAATCGTAGTTCGTCGCGGCCTCGCCCGGATCGGCCAGCCCGTAGTTCACCAGGGCGATGCCCACGGTGCGGTTGTCGTAGATCTCGTTGTCGTAGACCTCAAGCTGATCGGCTGCCGCCACCAGCATCCCCGTGCCCGGGGGAATCACCGCGACGATGGCCCCCTGCGGGGCGAACTGCGGAATGTTGTTCCGGTAGGAGCGGTTGTTGCGCACCAGGTTCTTTTCGCCGAACTGGACGCGGCCGGGCAGATCGAACACCAGGAAACCACCGACATTGTCATGGGCGATGTTGTCCACGTACTCGGCACGGTAGGTGTTCTCGAACTCGAACCCGGCAACGTTGTGGAACGCCTCGGTCCGGCGCACGAGAATGTCGCTGGACTGGCCGATGTACACGCCGGCGTCGGAAGAACCGATGGACACGGAATCCTCGATCAGGACGTGGCGACAGACGACCGGATAGAACGCATAGGCGCCGTTGTTCACCCAGGATTCCATCGACTCGTCGTAGTTGGGCGAGGCCGGGTCGGCGTTGGACCAGCCGATCTTCACCCGGCGGAAGGTCACGTGTTCGGAGCGGAACACGCGCACGCCGTTGCCAGGGGCGTCGTAGACGGTGATGTCCTCGATGGTGAACCCGTCGACCTGATTGACGCTGATCCCGTCCTGCGCCGGCGATTCGGCGAAGGACAGAATGGTCTTGTCCATGCCGGCGCCGCGCACGGTGATGCCGCGCTTGCCCGTCATGATCAGCCCGGTGGTGAACGCGTACTCGCCCTCGCAGAATTCGATGACATCGCCTTCGCGCGCCTCGAAGAACGCAATCAGCGCGTCACGCTGGGCGGTGGCCGGATCGCAGATCGCATGGATGACCGCCGCGCCGGACGAGTCGCCCGGAACCCCGTCCGGTGCCGGCGACTGACCACAGCCGCAAAGCCACGCCGTCGCCAGCAGGCAAATGATTGATGCTCGACGTCCGATCATGTCTCCCCCCTGATCTCGATACGACGGCCGGCTTGTATGCACCGATGTCGACTCTAGCGCGATCGTGGCGACATGGTGCCGTCACGCTCACGGCCCTCAGTGTCGAGACACGCCACCACCGTATCCGCCAGCGCCAGCGACGCGGTGAGCCCGGGCGACTCGATGCCGAACAGGTTCACCAGGCCCGGGATGCCATGGTCACCGGAACCGGAGATGCGGAAATCCGCTGCCGGTTCGCCTGGCCCGGCGATCTTGGGGCGGACACCGGCATAGGCGGGTTCGAGCCGGGCCGCATCCAGCGCCGGCCAGTAGTGCCGTATGGCAGCCTCGAATCCGGTGCTGCGGGTCGAGTCGACCTGGTAGTCCGGCGCGTCCACCCATTCGACATCGGGCCCGAACCGCGCCTGCCCGGCCAGATCCAGCGTCAGATGCACACCCAGACCGCCGGGCTCCGGCACCGGGTAGACCAGCCGCGTAAACGGCGCCCGCCCCCGCAGCGTGAAATAGCTGCCCTTCGCGAACCAGGCGCGGGGTCGCCGCGTCTCCGGCAGGCCGTCGGTACGGGCGGCCAGCGCCGGCGCATCCAGACCCGCCGCGTTCACCACCACCTGGGCAACCAGGGCGGGTCGGTCCGCGTCCTCGGTGAACACCTCGATGCCGCGCCCGGTCGGCACCAGCCGGCTCACCGCGGTGTGACAGGCCAGCGTCGCCCCAGCCGTCTCCGCCTGCCCCAGCAGCGACAGCATGTAGGCATGCGAATCGATGATGCCGGTGGAGGGCGACAACAACGCCGCCGTGCAATGCAGCGCCGGCTCCAGCGCCCTGGCCTCGGCGGCGCTCAGCCGGCGCAGATCATCGACACCGTTGGCCTCCGCCCGGCGCTGGATCGATTCGAGTTCGGATGCCTGCGAGGCGTCGGTCGCGACGATCAGCTTGCCGCAGCGACGGTGGGGCACATTGTTGCGCTCGCAGTAGGCATAAAGCTGCGCCTTGCCGCGAACGCAGAATGCCGCCTTCAGCGACCCCGCCGGATAGTAGATGCCGGCGTGGATGACCTCGCTGTTGCGGGCGCTGGTCACGCTGCCGAACTGCGCCTCGCGTTCCAGGATCAGCGTTTCACGACCCTGCCGCGCCAGCGCGCGGGCAACCGCAAGGCCGATCACGCCGGCGCCCACGACCACGCATTCGACCGGCTCCGCCATCAGCCGCTCCTGGCCGGAAGCTCGAACAGGTCCAGAAAACGCCGGACGGCGGTGGCTTCGCCCTGGATGGCGATGCCGTTGTCGGCCGCCGCCTCCACCGGCATCAGCCCGTAGATCAGGCCGGCCAGGGCTGACGCATCGGGCGCGATGAAACTGATCGCGGCATCCAGTACCTCGGTGCGACGGATGACCAGCGCCCGCCGCTCGACCCGTGCGTGGAACAGCTCGCCGGCGACATCGAAGCCCGCGTCCAGGATCAGTTCACCGGCCTGGTCCGCATCGAACATGGTGCGCAGCGACATCATCAGCGACATCGGCGACAGCGGCAGCGTCGGATCGTGCAGTGGCGAACGTGCCGCCCAGCGGCCCAGCTCCTGGAGGATCGGCTCGGCCTCATAGCCCCAGTCGGTGAGTTCATAGATCTGCGTGGCGGCCGGCGGGGGCAGCTTGCGCCGTGTCAGAACGCCGGCGGACTCCAGTCCCTCCAGGCGCTGCGTCAGCACCTTGGCGCTGATCCCGGGCAGATGCGCCCGCAGATCGGAAAAGCGACGACCGCCCAGCATCAGCTCGCGGATCACCAGCAGCGACCACCGCTCGCCAATCAGTTCCAGCGCGAACGCCGCCCCGCAGGCATCGTGGTACCAGCGGCCGTGCGCGGGGCCTGCCGCTTCATTAGTTTCCTTTTGTAACTTCATTGTTGCTTTCGGTAACTCACCCTGCAATGCTATCGCAATCCGGGGCGACAGCGTCATCGAAGATCCACAGGAATCCCCCACGCTGCCGCACAGCCATTCGTGACAGGAGACACGACCATGCACGAGCTGAAAATTACCCGCCACATCAGTGCACCGACGAATCGGGTGTGGGACGTGCTCGCCAACCGCCAGGAAGAATGGTGGTGCCCGAAACCGTGGACGATTGAACTGATCGCCCAGGAACGCCGCGCCGGCGGCCGCTCGGCCATGATCATGCGCGGGCCGAACGGCGAGGAGATGCCGCAGGAGGGCATTGTCCTGGCCTGGGGTGAGGGCCGCCGCATCGTGACCACCGACGCGCTCAATGCCGCCTTCGAGCCAACCGGCCCCTTCATGGTCGGCTTCTGGGAGATCGAGCCCGACGGCGATGGCACCCTGTACACCGGCCGCGCCAGGCACTGGACCGAGGAGGCCCGCAAGCAGCACGAGGAGATGGGATTCCACGCCGGCTGGACCGCCGTCGCCGATCAGCTGGCCGCCCTGTGCGAGGCCGACGCATGAGCGACACGCCCGCGATGACCCAACCGCTGGTCTCGGCCTTCCGCTGGGTGCCGGAGTTCGCCCGCGGCCTGGTACGTGATCTGCGCGTGCGCTGGGCGCTGGAGGAAATCGGCCGCCCCTACCGAACCATGCTGATGGACGCCGCCCAGCCACGTGACGCCGAGTACCGGGCGTGGCAACCGTTCGGGCAGGTTCCGGCCTTCGATGACGGCGCGATCCGACTGTTCGAGAGCGGCGCCATCCTGCTGTACCTGGGCGAACAGGACGAAACACTGCTGCCCACCGATCCTGCGGGACGCTGGGCCGCAACCGCCTGGGCATTCGCGGCGCTGAACAGCATTGAACCGGCCGTGAGCCGCCTGGTCAGCCTGGATCTGTTCCACTCGAACGACGCCTGGAGCGCGGAGGCCCGCGTGCCGGCCGTGGAGTTCGTCAACGCCCGGTTGCGAAGCCTCGCCGACGCGCTGGGCGAGCAGGACTGGCTCACCGGACGCTTCACCGTCGCCGACATCCTGATGGTGACGGTGCTGCGCAACCTGCATCACACCGACCTCGTTGCCGCAATTCCGAATCTCGCCGCGTATCAGGCGCGCGGCGAGGCCCGACCGGCCTTCAAACGGGCGATGGACGCCCAGATCAACGATTTTTCCAACGGAGACGCCTCATGAGTTATGTCGACGGATTTCTTATCGCCGTACCCACCGCCAACCGAGAGCGGTTCATCGAGCACGCCCGCAGCGTCGATGACTGGTTCATCGAAAACGGCGCCCTGCGCGTGATCGAAACCTGGGGCACCGACGTGCCCGACGGTCAGGTCACCGACTTCCGCCGGTCCGTCCAGGCCACGCCCGACGAGACCGTCGTATTCAGCTGGATCGAGTGGCCCGACAAGGCGACCCGGGACACCGCCATGCAACGCATGATGAGCCCGGACAACAACGATCCGCGCTTCGACATGGAGAAGAACCCCATGCCCTTCGACGGCAAGCGGATGATCTTCGGCGGCTTCGAACCGGTGGTGGAGCTCAATCGCTCGTAGTCGCCAATGCATGCGTCGGGAACCAGCGCACACGCTCGTCCCCGGCAATGTCTTTACAGAATATTTCCGGGACCGGGCATAGGATCAACCCTCTATAAAAGTGACTTGGTTGCTCCCCATGATGAGCCATGAGAACCAGCGCGCCCCGCATCCCGGTGAGCATGCGCAAAGTTTCGAATTTGCAGCGGAAATCGAGATCGTCGGCGTCCTGTGGCAGCTTCAGCGCCCCGGCGGCAGGAACATCAGCCAACAGCGGCTTCTGGAACACCCGAAAATCCGCAAGTGCTTTCGCTCGTCCGATGTGCGCCACGCCATCTTCAGACTGATCGACGAGGGCTCGCTGGATATCGTTCAGGCCGAGGACGCGGACTATTTTCGCCTCACGCCCTCGGGGCTGGACCGGGCGATCCGTCATGCGATGACACCCAATTTCCACGCGCTGCCGCCGGCGGACCGGCAAGCACTGCTCGCCGCCCGGAGTCGCGCCACCAACTGACCACCCGGCCCGCAGGCGAGGTGGTCAGCGTTTCCGGAATGGTCGTGTCTGTCATACCGTGACACCGACCAATACCAAAGAGCGGAACGCCATGGATCAGAGCGAGCTCCCGGTCGACGCCGCCACACTCGACGCCCTGCGTTCGCTGACGACATCCGACGCGAAGCTCGCCACGCTGATGAAGGCGACCGCGCTGGGCGTCGATCAGCCCATCGCGCTGGCGTCCTTTCTCGACGGGGATCACGAGCGCTGTCTCGCCGCTCATGGATTGCCCGAACTAGCGCGGATGGAACGCAGCGGTTCGTTCTGCGACGCGACCGTCCGCACTGGTGGCTGTCTGGAGGTCGAGGATGCGCTCGCCGATCCGCGCTTCCGCCACAACCCGCTGGTGACCGGCCCGGCCCATGTCCGCAGCTGCACGGGCTATCCGCTCTTCACCCCGGACGGAGTTGAGATCGGCGCGCTTTGCGTCATGAGCCCCCGACCTGGCCGGCTGACCGATCGCGAGAAGGAATTTCTCGCATTGCAGGCGGTGGCGGTGACCATGGCGCTGGACGCTCATCTCGACCGGCGCGCGCTGGAGACCAGCCAGTCCCGTCTCGCCGAGCAGAACTGGCGCCTGGAGTCCACCATCGCCGGGACCAACGCCGGCACCTGGGAGTGGAACGTGCAGACCGGCGAAACCCGGTTCAACGAAACCTGGGCGCGGTTCATCGGCTACCGCCTGGAGGACTTGCGGCCGATCTCCATCAACACCTGGCTTGAAAACACCCACCCTGAGGATCTGCAACGCTCAGGCGAACTGCTGAACGCGCATTTCGCCGGTGACAGCGAGTTCTACGAGTGCGAGGCGCGGATGCGCCACCGCGACGGCTCCTGGATCTGGGTGCTGGACCGGGGTCGGGTGCGCACCTGGACCGACCAGGGGGAGCCGGAATGGATGTACGGCACCCACGAGCTGATCACCGAACGCAAGCACCGCGCCGACGCGCTGGAGCAAAGCGAAGCCCGGCTCAAGCGCGTCAGCGAGGTCGCCGGCATCGGCGGCTGGGAGCTGGATTGCCGGACGGGCGAGATGACCTGGTCCGACATGACCTACGTGATCCACGGCTTGCCCATCGGCCAGCTACCGGCCGTCGACGAGGCCATCGAGTTCTATGCCCCCGAAGCGCGCGAGGTCATCCAGAATGCGCTGACCGCCTGCATCGAAACGGGCGCGCCCTACGACCTGGAGTTGCCGTTCATCCGCGCGGACGGCAGCCGCATCTGGGTCCGCGCGGTAGGCCAGGCCGACCGCGCCGACGGCGAGACGCTCCGTGTCACCGGCTCCTTCCAGGACATCACCGAATCCTACGAACTGCGCCTGGAGCTCTCGCAGGAGCGTCAACGGCTGCTCGAACACGCGCAGGCGCTGGAGCAGCAGCAGCGGGAACTGAAGATCAGCAACACCAGCCTGGAGAACTTTGCCTACATCGCCAGCCATGACCTGAGCTCACCCTTGCAGAACATGAAGAGCTTCTCCGAACTGCTGATCCGCGACCTGGGTCCGAATCTCGATAGCCGGCGCGAGCAGTACGTGAAGTTCCTGCTGCAATCGATGGATCGCATGCAGTCGCGAATCGAGGGCCTGCTGTCGCTGTCCCGGGTCCGGCAGGCGACACTCGATCTGCAACGGGTGAATCTCGCCGAACTGATCGAGCGCGTGCTTGGCGACCTGTCGCACCGGATCGAGGCGCTGGACGCGACGCTGGACTACGGCGAGCTGCCCGACGCCATCTGCGACGCGACGCTGATGGAACAGGTGATCCAGAACCTGATCGAGAACAGCCTGCGCTACCGCGGCGAGCACCCGCCCCTCATCCGCATCCGCGGCAGTCTGGACGGCGGTTCGGTCTCCCTGGCCTTCGCGGACAATGGCATCGGCTTCAAGCCCCAGCACGGTGATCGCATCTTCCGGATGTTCGAACGGCTCTCCACCGATTCGGAAGGCTCGGGCATCGGCCTGGCGATCTCGCGCCTGATTCTCGAACGCCACAACGGCACGATCGATTGCACCGCCGAGCCGGGCAACGGCGCCACATTCACACTGAGCTGGCCGGCAAAGCCGAGTCACTGACGCCGCGATTCTTCGCCGCCGGAGCCAATGCCCGGTTGATCGCGCCCCGAACCATGCGCGATGCTCCCCCCGACTCTGGAGGAGCAGGACATAAAGCCATGGCCACCAGCCGGGCGCGGGGACTGGATGGGGACTACGACTATGTGGTCGTCGGTGCCGGTACGGCCGGCTGCATTGTCGCCAACCGGCTGTCCGCCGACCCCGACAAGCGTGTGCTGCTGCTCGAAGGCGGTGGCCGCGACAACTGGATCTGGTTCCACATCCCTGTCGGCTACCTGTTCGCGATCGGCAATCCGCGCTCCGACTGGATGTTCCGCACCGAGGCCGAACCGGGCCTGAACGGCCGCTCGCTGGGCTATCCCCGCGGCAAGGTGCTGGGCGGGTCCTCGGCCATCAACGCGATGATCTCCATGCGCGGCCAGGCCGAGGATTATCGTCAATGGCGCCGCATGGGCCTGGAGGGCTGGGACTGGGACGACGTGCTGCCGGTGTTCCGCAAGTTCGAGGATCACTTTCTCGGCGACAGCGAGCACCACGGCATCGGCGGCGAATGGCGCATCGAGGCGCCGCGCATCCAGTGGGAGATTCTCGACGCCGTCGGCGAGGCCGCCGAACAAATGGGCGTGCCGCGCATTCCCGACTTCAACACCGGCAACAACGAGGGCTGCAGCTACTTTCACGTCAACCAGCGCAAGGGCTGGCGCTGGTCCGCGGCCCGTGGCTTTCTCAAACCGGTGATGAACCGTCCGAACCTGCGGGTCGAGACCGATGTGCTGGTCGAGCAGCTGCTGTTCGAAGGCCGTCGCGCCCGCGGCCTGCGTTGCTCGCGGGCAGGCGAAACCTTCACCGTCAACGCCGGCTGCGAGGTCATTCTCTGCGCCGGTTCCATCGGCTCCACCCAGTTGCTGCAACGCTCCGGCGTCGGTCCGCGCGACTGGCTGGGCGAGCTGGGCATTCCCGTGGTCGCCGACCGGCCGGGCGTCGGCCGCAACCTGCAGGACCACCTGCAACAGCGGGCGATCTACCGGGTCAGCGGCGTCAAGACGCTGAACATGACCTACCGCTCCTGGCTCGGGCGCGCCGGCATGGGGCTGGAATATCTGCTGTTCCGGCGCGGCCCGCTGACCATGGCGCCATCCCAGCTCGGCCTGTTCACCCGCTCCGACCCGTCACAGTCACGCGCCAACCTCCAGTTTCACGTCCAGCCGCTGTCGCTGGACAAGTTCGGTGACCCGCTGCACGACTTCCCGGCGATCACCGTGGCGCCCTGCAACCTCCGGCCCACGTCACGGGGCACGATCCGCATCCGCTCCACCGACCCGCGCGAGCCGCCGCGTATCGCACCGAACTACCTCGACACCGAGGAAGACCGCCGCGTGGCTTCCGACGCCATCCGCGCCACCCGCCGGCTGATGGCGCAGCCCGCTCTCGCACGCTTCCGACCCGAGGAGTATCTGCCCGGCCCCGCGACCGGGGACGACGAAGAATCACTGGCGAAGGCCGCCGGCGACATCGGCACCACGATCTTTCACCCGGTGGGAACGGCGAGAATGGGGCTGCGCGACGATCCACAGGCCGTGGTCGACAACCGTCTGCGCGTGATCGGCGTCGACGGCCTGCGGGTCATCGATGCCTCGGTGATGCCGACCATCACCTCGGGCAACACCAACACGCCGACGGCGATGATCGCGGAGAAAGGCGCGGGCTGCGTGCGCGAGGATGCGAAGGCCGGGACAACCGGCTGACCGCCCCGCGGCCGGTGCCGCTACCCGCCGTCGTCCACCCCGGCATCCCCCGGCGTGGTATCGGCGATCATGATCCAGTCGACGATGCGGTCCGCCTGACTCCAGTCCGTGTACTCGAACTCGCGGCGGGTGTCGGTGTCACCGCCGGCGCGGGCGACGATGCGGCGCATGACCCAGCGAATGAAGACGTTGTAACGCGGATACTTGACCGCACCGGCGAGGTAGTCGGTCTTTCGCGGGTGCCATCCGGTCGTGTCCAGAAACGCCGCCGTCAGTGTCTGCACCGCCTTGTGGCCGGCCGCCGCCGACCAGGCCGCGCTGACCGACAGGAACATCGCGCAGCGATGCGCGTTGAACGCATCCCGGTGCTCGGCGATGAACCGGCGGATCGCGCCCGGATAGCGTTCGACATAAACCGGCGCGGCCACCACGACGACGTCAAAGTCCGCCAGGTCCGGCACGCCGACCCGCGACTGTGCGCTGAAGGTCTCGACCGTCGCACCGAACGACCGGGCGCGCGCCTCCATGTAGCCGATGATCTTTTCGGTCTGCCCGTACTTCGACGCATAGACGATCAGGATTGAGGCCATGGCGACTCCAGACTGGAGCGGACGAAGCAATCCGCAGGATGCTCAGCTTGCGATGCCGCGCCTCGGCAGGTCTTGACCTGGATCAAGCCGACGGGCGCGATCAGCGCAGCGCCACGGAGCCTGCACCCGAGACCGACTCCACGGCTATCCACACCGCGTCCGCCCGCCCTCGCGTATCGACCACGCGCAGCTGATGGCGCCCGGTTCGTGGCGACCATTGCAGCGGCTGACCCGGCGCCACGCTGCCGAGATACCCATCATCGGCGAACCAGTGCAGCCGCCCGGCGTCGGCATCGGCGGTGGCCAGCAAGGCAATCTCGCGCTGCCCGGCCGTGAGCACCTGGGTCACGCGGGGGTCGGGCGAACGGATCTCCGGCGGCGAGCCGGCCATGTCCATGCGGTCGCAACCCGGTGCCGGCGGCGGCGCGCGATGGGCCATGCCGGCCTGACGGAACAACGCGGCCAGATCGCTGGGCCAGAACGCGAACACCTCCATCCGCGTCCCTGGCGGCATGTGCAGGCACACACGCTGTCCGGTCTCGCGGTCGACCGGGACCGCCCGGTAGATCGAATTCACCCGGATCGGCGATACACCCGGGATGAACCAGCTCCGGTCCCGACTGGGGCAGTGCTCGCCGGGCAGATCGCCGGTCGTCGCGCAGACATCGACCTGCCGCACGTTGATCAGCCCGGGCGGGATGCCCTGCGGAGAAAAGGCATCGGCATCCCGAGCGGCCAGCGCCCGCACGATGCGGAAGAACAGCGGCGCGGCCGCCAGCCGTCCGACAAAGGCCGGGTTGCTGCGCCCCTCGAAATCACCGATCCAGACCGCCAGCACGTAGGGCCCGGCAATGCCGATCGACCATGCGTCGCGGAACGCGTAGGACGTACCGGTCTTCCAGTACACCGGGTAGTCCGGTGCCCGGTTGCCGGCGGCGAGGCGGTCCACCGGCGGGTTGTGACGCAGCATCTCCAGCGTCAGGAACGCCGCCTCCGGCGTCATCAGTGCGCGCGTGGCCGGCGGCGGCGCGTCGGCCCGCCACACCGGCTCCGCCCAGTCGCCGAGATTCGCGAGCATGGCGTACAGCGACACCAGTTCGGCCATGGTCAGCTCATGGCCGCCCAGGGCCAGCGCCAGGCCGTAGTGCTCCGGGGACCGAAGGTTTCGCACCCCGGCATCGTCCAGCAGACGCCACAGCGCATCGTCATGCAAGCGCAGCAGCAGATCGACGGCCGGCACGTTGCGCGACTGGATCAGCGCGTCGCGGGCCAGCATCGGCCCGCGAAACCGGGCGTCGCTGTTCTCCGGCGTGTAGAGACCGAAACGGCGCGGAGCGTCCTTGAGCAGGCTCATCGGATGGATCAGACCCTGCTGTTGCGCCAGCGCGTAAATGAACGGCTTGAGCGTCGAGCCCGGCGAGCGCGGCGCCAGCGTGCCGTTGACCTGCCCGTGCAGCGCGTCATCGAAATAATCCGCCGACCCGACCATCGCGACGATCTCGCGCGTCTGCCAGTTCATCAGCAGCGCGCTGGCATTGGTCATGCCGATCGAGCGGTGCGCGGCAACGTGGCCATCGACCTGACGTTCCACCAGGGTCTGCAAATCCAGGTCCAGCGACGTGCGCAGGGTCCGGGCGGACTCGCCCCGCAACCGCAGAGCATCGACAAAATGCGGCGCGCGAAACGGCAGCTCGCCGGCTCCGCTCACGGCCATCCGCAACCGCAGATCGTCGGCGCCTGGCGCCGTCCCGGGATCGGCCGCGGTCCAGGCCGCCCACAACCGCCGGCGCGCGGCATCGACCTCGCGCCAGCCATCCGCCCGCGTCGGCACGCGGGCACCGGGATTCTGCGGAATCACCGCCAGCGTCATCGCCTCCACCGGGCTCAGCCGCGCAGCCGGCTTGCCGAAATAGATGCGGCTCGCCGCGCCGATACCCTCGATGTTGCCGCCATAGGGCGCAAGGTTCAGATAGGCCTCGAGAATGGCGCGCTTGTGGTGATGCAGTTCCAGCCGCAGCGCCCGCGCCATCTGCACCAGCTTGCCCAGCGGGCGCGTGGTGTCGATGCCGTCGCGCAGCCGGACGAGCTGCATGGTGATGGTCGACGCGCCGCGCACGCGGCCACCGCGCGCCATGTCCCAGATCGCGTGACCCAGCGCGAACGGATTGACGCCCGGATGCCGGAAATACCAGCGGTCCTCGTACAGTGTCGTCGCCTCGACCACCGCCGGTGCGATCTCATCCAGCGGCGTGTACAGGCGATAGCGATCATCCGGCGCCAGCGTCAGTCGCAGCAACCGACCATCCCGATCCAGATACGCCGTCGAAAACCCGGAACCGGGATAAAGCGATGGAGCGGGCAGCAACCACAGCAGCCCGACCGCAAGCAGACCCGCCGCCGCGACCACCGCGCCGCAGGCCAGCAGAGGTTTTGCGAACCGCGACATCGGTTTACCGCCCGGCGATCCCGACCCGCCCCGCCGCCGTGCTGCCATGCACGTCACGCCGATACATCGACTGCGCCGATGCCGGCGGCACGACGAACTCACCAACCGCGGTGGGTCGCGCGCGGTAGACCAGTTCGGTGACGCCGCCATCCACCGGGCCGAACCACAGCACGCGGTCCCCGCGCACCTCGACGTGGCCCTGCTGCCAGGCGTCCAGCGAATCGACGTCCACCTCGAAACCGGCGGGCAGCAGATCGATGACCGCGACGTGCTGATGCAGCGCGCCGTCCGTCGAGCGCAGGCGCAGGCGGACCCGCAGGTCCTCGCCGACCCGAGGGCGGGCCGCGACATCCTCATCCGGCGCGAGGAACTCGCGGGTGATCTCCAGCCCGTCGGCGCGGGCGACATCCGGCACCCCGGCATCAAAACCCGCCTGGCGCAGCGCGTAGTAGGCAGTGGCATCGCTGGTCAGACGCACGGCCGGGGCATCGGCCGGCAACGGCGTCGCGGCGCCGGGCTCCAGCGGCAAGGCGGTCGCCGCGCCCGATGCATCCAGCACCTCGGCCCGAACCGGCTCGCCGTCGGCCGACTCGCCGACCGCGTGCAACGCCATCACCGCGAAGGCCGCGCTGTAGCTGTTGTAACCCTGGTTGAGCACCGGCGTCAGCAGGTGCTTCAGATCATCCGCATCCACCTCGGCCCGCAGGTCGGGGACGTGACGCGAAACAACATCGATGAACTGCGCGTCCTGCGCGAGCACCGAGTCGTAGGGCCCGGGCTGATCCAGCGATTGGCGACCGAGCCGGTAACCACGCAGCAGGCGCTCGGCCTCGGGCGTGCTCTGCAACAGCGCCAGCGCGCCGGCCAGCCACACCGCGGTGACATCGCCGCGCCAGAGGCTGTCATCCTGCCGACCCAGCCATTGCTGCAAATCCAGCACCTGGTTGCCGGTGACCTCGCCGCCGCGTGTCAGCAGGTAGATCGCGTAGGCACGCCGCCGGGCATCAGCCAAGGTGTCGACCGGCGTGTTCGCCCGCCGACGCAGATAGGACTGCCCGCGCGACAGCAGACCCTGGGCATCGCCCGGCAACCGGCCGGCATCCAGGGCATCCCGCAGAAAATGCAGCGCATGCAGGCTGGCATCCACATCGCTGCCCGACCCGCCAGGCCACAGCGAGAACCCGCCGTCGTTCTGCTGACGCAGGCGCAGCGCCGCCACCAGCGCGTCGACGCGATCGGCCGTACCTGCCACCAGGCTGGGCCAGGCGGCGCTGACCAGCTGCTCGGTGCAGCCGAACGGATACCCGGCCAGATAATCGACCAGGCCGTCGGCCAGCAGCACCGGACTGTGGCTGGCGCGCAGCGACGCGGAGGCATGCACCGGCAACAGATCGCGCGGCATCTCCAGCCGGTGCGTGCCGACGTCGACGCTGCCCAGCGTCACTTTGTCCGCATAGGCCACGGCGGGGCGCACCGACAGCGTCGCCGTCCGGGTCTGGCTGACATCACCGAGCGTGGCGCGGAATTGCAGCGATGCGCTGCCGAAGAACGGCAACGCGCGCACGCGGAATCGGGCATTGCCCTCGCGGTTCTCGCCGATGGTCAGCGTCGTGCTCGACTCGCCGACAACCTCCAGCTGTTCGCCGGGCTCCAACGTCAGACCGATCTCCGCCTGTGCGCCCGAGCCGGCCACGCCATTGCTGACGCCGACGACCACCTCGAACTCGTCACCCGGCGCGGCCATGGTCGGCAGGTTCGGGGTGATCACGATTGGCGCGCGCACGGTCACGGACTCGCTGTCCGCGCCCATCGCCGAGTCGCTGACCGCCACGGCCATCACGCGGAGCTGGCCGTTGAAATGATCCGGCACGACGTAGCGCGCCGTGCGGGGCCGCGGACCGGCATCGACGACACCCAGCCAGTACACCGCCGGCGCGTCGGTCTTGCGCGCGAAGGGATTGAGATTGCGCAGCAACGCCGCCTTGGCCGCGTTGCCGCCACCCACCCCCGCGATCTGCTTCAGCAGCCGGAACTCGGGCAGCAGCAGGTCGACGGTCTGCAAGGTCTCGACCTCCAGCGCCCGCTTGCGCAGGAAGTGATCCAGCGGCGCTGGGGTGTCGTAGCCGGCAACCTGGAGAATCCCCTCATCGACCGCGAACACCGCCATCCGCGCCGGCTCCTCCGCGGCGTACTCGATCTCCAGCGTCTCGCCCGGCCGCATGCGCTCGACCACGTCCAGCGACACCGGCAGCGTCCGGCGTGATCGGCCGACCGTGATCGGCGCGACGGCGTAGGACAGCGGCGCGGTGTAGATATCCGGCGCGTCCAGCGCGCGCACGAAAGCGACGTTCACGTAGGCCGAACCGTCCAGATCCTCCGGCACGCGGATGCGCTGCACGCTGGCCGGGGTCTCCGACCGGAACCAGCGCCATGCGACGACATGATCGGTCTCGATGGTGATCAGCCCGGCGCCGGCGAAGGGCGCAACCATCGCCAGCTCGATGCTGTCGCCCGGCGCGTAGTCGCTTCGATCCAGCGACAGCTCCAGTTCCGAACCCCGCTCCAGACCGGCGGACAGGTCGCCCGACCCGGCAACGAAATACTCGACCCTGGCGCGCACCAGCCCGGCCGGATCGACGAACTCGACGACGTAATCCCCGGCCGTATCGGTCGTCAGCGCGTAGTCGAGACCAGAGGTCGGCAGCGGCGCCTCGACCGGCTCGCCCACCGGCACCAACTGCGGCAGCGACTGATAGCGATAGCGGCCGTCGCTGCCGCGCACCAGCGAGGATTGCTGCACCCGCTGCATCCGCCGCGCGACCAGCTTGGGCATGGCTCGCGGCTGCTCGTCCACGCCCAGCGCCACCAGCCGCACCGAAGCCGCGCTGCCCTGGCGCAGGTAGGACAAATCGCCATCTGCCTTCCAGCCAACCACGGCATCCAGCGGCGACAGCATCACCGTATCGGTCGCGGTCACACCGCGCCCGCCGGCCTCCTCGTAGCCTTCGACCTGGGTGGTCACCCGGTAGATGCCTGCCTCGTAGCGCGCGAGGTTGAGCGTGAACTGGGCCAGCCCGTCGGCATTGGTCCGCGCGTCGGGCAACTCGATGGTCTCGGAGCGGAAGCTGTCCTCGTCACGCAGCGGATCGATGAACCGATAGCCCGGGTAGTCGTCGAAGCGCAGCAGCGCCGGTTGAACGATGGCCCTGGCCGACACCGCGCGATCCTCCGCCGGCGCGCCAAACAGGTTGTCCACATTGACGTCCAGGCGCAGATCGCCGGGCGCCACCCAGGCCTTGTCGCCGGCATCGGCGATGCGGGCACGGACCTTGAGCCGATCCGGCTGGAATTCCTGGACCTGGAAGCCGCCGTTGCCGATCACTTCGCGGCGCTCGCCGTCGCGGCCGCGGATCAGCGCGACGCTGACCCCGTAGCGGCCAGTCTCGCTCTGCGGCACGGTCGGAACGTCCAGCGCATCGAAGCCGGCGGCATCCAGCGTGACGCGACGCTCGAAGAACGGCCGCCCGCTCGGATCGGTAACACTGATCTCCAGCGGCAGATCGGGCGCCGGGGTGAAATCGCGACGCTTGACGATGTAGGCCAGGTGCACGGTCTCGCCCGGCCGATACAGGCCGCGGTCGGTGAACGGAAAGGCCGACAGGCCGTCCGGGTTGCCGTAGCGCGTGTACTCGCCACCGACATCGAAGCGCGAGTAATTCAGACCGCGATCACGGCGCTGGTAGGGGATGAACGCGACATCCGAGCCCGAGCGCACGACGAAGACGGTGGGCTCGCGCTCCTCGCTCAGACCGGACAGATCGCCGAAGGTGGCATGCCCGGCGCCGTCGGTCCGCCGCCTTGCAACCGCGACACCGTTGAGCCCCAGCAACGCGACCTCGGCGCCGCCCACCGGCCGCCCGTCACCCACGTCCATCACGAACAGCTCACGGCCGCCGTCGGAACCGGTGGTCTTGACCAGCAAACCCAGGTCCGACAGCAGCACCAGACGCTGCTCGCCGACACCGACCGGCCGATTGCCGGCGACATCCCAGCCTTCCACGCTGACGAAGAACAGCCCCAGCGGCTGACCGGCCGTGAAGTCGGACAAATCGATGCTGGCGTACTTCGCCTCGCGATCGCCGCCGGGGGCCAACGGAATCACGGTCCGTTCGCGTTCGGTGAGGTTGTCCCGGTCGAAGTTCCAGCTGGTGAAATCCGGCCGACTCAACTCACCGCGGGTCTGCGACACCAGATGATGCAGATCGCGGTTGCTGACGCGGCCCACCTCGACACGCAGCGCCGAGACGCCGCGCGAGACGAACGACAGCCGCCGGTCGCCGCTGCGCGCGAGCAGGCCGCCATCGCCGATCAACCGAGCTTCCCGCGGATAATTCCGTGCCGGCACCACCACCTCGATGACCTCGCCCGTTGTCAGGCCGCTGACGGCCTCCAGCCCTGGGCGCACACGCAGATACAGTTCGCGATCATCCGGCGTCTCGAAGCGCAGGCTTTGGGTGGTCTGGGTCGGGCGCTCGCCGGGCGTGAATTCCACATCCAGGCGCCTCGCCATGTCCCGCGCCGCCGGGCTCACCGCGCCGACCGTGCGCCAGCGGTTGTAGGCCCGCGAAGCCTCGGGCGAGTCGTCGGCAACGGGTCTGCCGTCGCGGTCCCGGCGCGGCAGCAGGTAGACCTCCAGCCGGTCGCGCAGCGCGGCGATGTCCACCGCTTCGGTGAATTCCAGGATCAGGGTCTGGAACGGCGTGTCCGATTCATCGCGGACGATCGCGGTCTCGGCATCGTCCAGCCGGAACGCATGACTCGCGCTGGGCACGACGATGCCAACGGTGCCGGACTCGGCCGTCTTCGCGCCGCCCGCCGTCGTTCGCAGGCCGGCATCCAGCGTGACCTCCAGCGTCGTGTCCTGGGCCGGCAGCTCGATGGGCTCGGAGCGCAGGAACGCGATGCGCCGGAACTCGTCGTAGCTCAGCACCACCGGAATGTCGCCGGCGCCAACGCCTTCGCTGCCGGCCTGCCAATGCAGACGCAGTTTCGACTTCAGGCTGTCGGAATCGACCGGATGCGAGAACTCGATCCGCGCGCTGGCGAAGCGCAACCGCGGATCGGATGCGTCGGCACCGAACTCCAGGTTGGCCAGTGACGCGGAAAACGCCGGCGTACGCATGGGCAGCCGATCGGATTGCAGCCGCGCGCCCTCCGCCAGCGCCGCCCGGCCCACTCGAATTTCGTAGTCGGTGTCGGCCGGCCACGCGGCCTCAGGCTCGAACCGCAGGGTGCGCTCTCCCGCCCAGCGCCAGGTGCCCGGCAGCGCCGGATGCAGCGAGACAGCCGCCCCGGCCTCACCGCCGATGCGCTCCAGCGGCGCCGGCGAGGCCGGCGGCGTCACCCCGGTGGGCGCATCGCTGGCCGGCCGGTAGGTGAAGGTAATGGTCAACGGCTGTGGGACCGGCGGGCTGCCGTCCTCGGGCACCGCCGCAACCGGCGGCGGGGTGACCTCGGCCAGCCAGACCGCCGGCTGTGGAAGCTGACGAACAATGATCCACGCCACGCCGGCCACGACGACGGCGAGCCCGGCCAACACCGCCAGCCAACGCATCGCCCTGCGATGTCGGGCGTCCAGCCGCCCCGCCCAGCCCGGCGGCTGATAGCGGATTTCGCCGATCAGACGGGCGAACGGACGGCGGCGGGGTGACGTGTCGGACATGGGCAACCAACGCGGAAGGCGTTCCCGCATTGTGCATGGGTTGGAGTGTGGCGTCTGGCCGCAACCGGCCCGATTCGTTCCCACCCGATTCCCGCCCGGCATCCGACGCGGCAAGCGGGGCTGGCGAGTCGCTCCGTGTCGTGCAATTCGCCAGATGATCGCCGACCATACGCGCCCGCTCACCCCCACCTTCACCGCCCGTGGAATCCAGCCGCCTGCTCGCGTTCTGCGGAAGTTTTTTCCTGATCGCCTTGAGCCCCGGACTTTGCATGACGCTGGCGATGTCGCTGGGCATCAGCGTGGGCGTGCGGCGAACACTGTGGATGATGCTGGGGGAGCTGGCCGGCATCGCGCTGGTGGGCGCAGCGGCAATGGCTGGAGTTGCGGCCGTATTGCTCGGCTCACCGCGGATTTTCACCGCGTTCAAGATCGTCGGCGCGGCCTATCTGCTGTGGTCGGCCTGGAACACCTGGAATGCGCCGGTGAAGGCGCTGGACGCAAGCCTGCGGACAACGCGCTCAGGCCTTTGCGCCCAGGGCTTCGTGACCGCGGTCGCCAACCCCAAGGCCTGGGCGTTCATGATGGCGCTGCTGCCGCCGTTCATCGATCCGGCCTCGCCCCTGGCGCCGCAGATGGCGGTGCTGCTGGCGTTGATGATCGGCATCGAGTTCGTCTGCCTGCTGATCTACGCGCAGGGCGGTCGCAGCCTTAGCGACCTGCTGCTGCGCCGGAACAAGGCGCAGTGGCTCTACCACATCGCGGCGCTGCTGATGGTGGGCGTGGCGATGTGGCTGCTGCTCGGGTAAGTCGCCAGTAGGCGTCAGAGGTCGGCAAGCATCCCGATATCGCGCACCAGCAGGCGCTTGAGGTGCTCCTGCTGGTCGGCGAGATTGGTGAAGACCTCGGAGGCCTCGGGCAGATCCGCCTCCCGGGCAAGCTCCCGGCAGATGTCGATCAGGTAGTCGTCCAGCGCCAGAGCCAGTTCCTCCACGGCCTCCACCGACCCGGGCTCGGCATCCGCGCGCTTGTCCAGAAACGCCCGGAAATCCGGCGTCAGCGCCAGATTGATCCAGACCTCGAGCACATGCGGGCTCGCGGTGCCCAGATAGCGCTGCATCTCGGTGTCCAGCCGCGTCTGATGGTCGGCGAGATACGCCAGTGCCATCCGGATGCGACCCGACTCTGGCCCGTCTCCGGACTGCGCGCGTCCCAGCTCGCGGAAGTGCTCGGCGGCCAGGTGGTGAAACTGCCGCAGCTCCTTCACGAGATCACCAACCGTGCGCGTGGTCATGAACCGATACCTCAATGAACCCGTTGCTGACTTTAGTTCACCATGCCGGCCGGGCGTTGACCTGGATCAACGTGATCGCTCCGCGGCAGGCGCAGCATGCGGCTTACCGTCATTGCCAACGTGGAGGTTGCCATGTCCCGAGTATCCCAGGCCGTTCACAACGACGTTCAGATGCTGGAAATGCTGCGCGATGAACTGCGCGTGCAGGCGCATTTGATGCAGGCCGAAATCAAGGAGCACTTCGAGAAGCTCGAAGCCGAGCTGGAACACGTCAGCAGCCGCGTCAAGGCGGCGGCCAAGGCCGGCGCGGAAAGCGAGCAGGACACCGAAGCGGGTCTTGAACTGACGCTCGAATCAATCAAGACCGGCATGAAGCGCGTGTCGGACGCCCTGCGCTCCTGACATCCGGAGCGGAGCGGGCGATGCCAGAGCGTGAGGCGACGCTCAGGGCGTGATCACTACGTCGGCATCGTCCCGCCGCCGGATCGCCTCCACCGCGCGTTCCTGACGCTGCTCGTCATGTCGCGACCGTGATCCGCCCAGCCAGCGATCCATGACCGTACAGGCGGCCAGATCACCGCTGACGTTGAGCACGGTGCGAAAGCGTTCCAGTAACTGATCGACGCCCAGGATCAGGCCCAGCCCGGCCACCGGCACACCGACGCTTGTCAGCACGCTGGCGAGCACGACAATGCCGACGCCCGGCGTCGCTGGCGTGCCGATGGACGCGCCCAGCGCCGTGACCACCAGGCCGACCAGCGCGGCCAGCGGCAGGTCCATGCCGTAGACCTGCGCCATGAACACCGTCGCCATGCCCTGGTACAGCGCGGTGCCGCCCATGTTCACCGTCGCCCCGATCGGAATCACGAACTGGGCGATGGAACTGCGCACCTGCAGCTTGTCCTCGGCGACGCGGATGGTGATCGGCATGGTCGCCGCCGAGCTGTTGGTGGAAAACGCCAGCAACTGCGCCTCGCCGCTCCTCGCCAGGAAGCGTCCGGGCTGGCGATCGCCGATCAACCACACGATCAGCGCGTACACGCCGAGCAGACAGGCCAGCCCCAGCAGCACCGAACCGACATAGGCACTCAGACCGACCAGCACCTCGGGCCCGGTGGTGGCCATCTGCCGGGCCAGCAACCCGAAGGCCGCCAGCGGCGCCAGCCGCATGGCCCAGCCGACGACGGTCATGCAAAGTGCCTGCAACGAGCCCAGCACCTCCAGCATCGGCTTGGCGGTGGAGGCCGGCACACTGATCAGCGCGATGCCAATCAGCACGGCGAACAGCACGACCTGCAACATTTCGCCATCGGTCATCGCACCCAGCGGATTGGTCGGGAACAGCGACACGAGTTGCGACGGAATGGCCTCGAGATCGACCGAGCTGTCGGGCTGCTGCTCGCTCGCCGCGATCTCCACGGTGCCGGCCGGCGCTTCGACCAGTTCGCCCGGCTTGAGCAGCAAGCCAAGCCCGATGCCCAGGGAACTGGCGATCACCGTGGTGACGACGAAATACACCACCAGCCAGATGCCGCCCCGCTTGAGCTGCTCGGGATCGGCGGTCGACGCGATGCCACGCACGATCGCGGTGAGCACCAGCGGCACGACGATGGTCTGGATCAGCGCCAGGAAGATCAGCCCCGGCAGCGCCAGCCATTCGCCAAGCAGATGCGCCGTCTGCGGCTCGAACCAGCCCACCGACGGACCGATCAGGACGCCCACGGCCACGCCCAGCGCCATGCCCACCAGCACCTGAGCCCACAGGTGGGTACGCACCAGCCCCTGGAGGCGATCGGCCAGATGCTTGAGATTACGGGGATGAAGCTGTGCCTGATTCATGAATGCGGCGGGTGTCGATCCGGGGGGCGCAAGTGTATGCCCGCGGCCGGTGCGGTAAAGCCCTGATCCAGGCCCGGCTTCCGGTTGACATGGGTCAACACCGGCGGGGCATGCCGTTGCTAGCGTGCAATCAGAGATTCTTGAGGTCATCGCATGCAGCCTTTCCCACATCACTATCAGGCGAGAGCCGCCGGCAACCACGATGGCGTGATCCGGGTCGAGGGGCCCGGCCTGCCAGACATCGCGACCACCGCCCCGCCGGAGTTCGGCGGCCCGGAGGGTCACTGGTCGCCGGAGTCGCTGCTGGTCGCGTCGGTGGCCGACTGCTTCATCCTCTCCTTCCGTGCCGTTGCGCGTGCGTCGAAGCTGGACTGGGAGGAATTGAGTTGCGATGTCGAAGCCGTGCTGGAACGTCCCGACGGCGTGTCGCGCTTCACTCGCATGACACTCGCTCCACGCCTTACCATCCGATCACCGGATGATGAGGACAAGGCGCATCGCTGCCTGGAACGCACCGAGCGCGCCTGTCTGGTCACCAACTCGCTGACGGCCGACATCACGCTCAAGCCGCAGATCGACGTGGCGGAAAGCGCCTGACGGACGGGCCGCGACAGCACAATCTCGCAGGAGGTCGCATGCGCGCGATGGTGCTTGATGCGGCGGGCCAACCGCTGCGCCTGGACGAGAACCGGCCCCGGCCGACACCCGGCCGCGGGCAACTGCTGATCCGCGTACACGCCTGCGGTGTCTGCCGCACCGACCTGCACGTGGTCGACGGCGAACTCACCGAACCACATCTGCCGCTGGTGCCCGGTCACGAGATCGTCGGCACCGTCGAGGCGGTCGGCGAGGGCGTGATGAATCACCCGATCGGCCAGCGCGTCGGCGTGCCATGGCTGGGCTGGACCTGCGGTGAATGCGACTACTGCCGCAGCGGCAGGGAAAACCTCTGCGACCGCGCCCGCTTCACCGGCTACCAGATCGACGGCGGCTACGCCGAATACACCGTGGCCGACGCCCGGTTCTGCTTTCCGATTCCGGACGGGTTCAGCGACGAGGCCGCCGCACCGCTGCTCTGCGCCGGGCTCATCGGCTACCGCGCCTGGCGCCTGGCCGGCGAGGCGCCGCGACTGGGCTTATACGGTTTCGGCGCGGCGGCGCATATCGCCATCCAGGTCGCCCGCTTCCACGACCAGGCCGTCTACGCCTTCACCCGCGCCGGCGACACCGAGGGCCAGGCCTTTGCCCGCGGCCTCGGCGCCGTGTGGGCCGGCGATTCCGACCAATTGCCACCGGAGCCGCTGGACGCCGCGATCCTGTTCGCGCCGGTGGGCGCGCTGGTGCCCGCGGCGCTCAAGGCGACCCGCAAGGGCGGCGTCGTGGTCTGCGCCGGCATTCACATGAGCGACATTCCGAGCTTCCCCTACGACCTGCTGTGGGGCGAGCGCGTCGTCCGCTCGGTCGCGAATCTCACGCGCCAGGATGGCGAGGAATTTCTCGCGCTGGCGGCGAAGATTCCGGTGCGCACGACCACCACCGGCTACGCGCTGGACCGTGCGAACGAAGCACTGACCAACCTGCGCGAAGGCCGCGTCGAGGGCGCGGCCGTCCTGACCCTGTAACCCGCGGCCGCCACACTCGGCCTTCGATCACCCCACCGGAGTTTCACCCGCGATGGATTTGGACATCGGCCAGCTTTTCTGGGTTTTCATCATCGTGACCATGCTCCAGCCGCTGCTGCAGCAGCGGATACAGAACGCCGCCCGCGCGCGCCAGATCGGCCGCATCGAACAGGAACGTGGCTCGCGGGTGATCCTGCTCGCCCACCGCCAGGAAACGCTGGGCTTTCTCGGCTTTCCGATGCTGCGCTACATCGACGTCAACGACGCCGAACAGGTGATCCGCGCGATCAAGCTCACCGACCCGGCCACGCCCATCGACATCGTGCTGCACACGCCGGGCGGGCTGGTGCTGGCGTCGTTGCAGATCGCCCGCGCCATCGCGCGGCATCCGGGCAAGGTCACCGCGATCATTCCGCATTACGCGATGTCCGGCGGCACGCTGATCGCCCTGGCCGCCGACGAGATCGTCATGAGCGAACACGCGGTGCTGGGCCCCGTCGACCCGCAGATCGGCCAGTACCCGGCCGCGTCGATCCTGCGCGCCGTGGCCCGCAAGCCGGCCGGTGAGGTCGACGACGAAACGCTGATCTACGCCGATCAGGCCGAGATGGCGATCCGCCAGCTACGCGCGGCCGTCACCGAACTGCTGGGCGAGCGCTGCGATGCGAAAACCGCCGAGGCGCTGGCCGCGCAGCTCTCCGAAGGCCGTTACACCCACGACTACGCCATCACCCCGACCGAGGCCAAGTCCATGGGGCTGAACGTGAGCACCGAGATTCCGCATTCGATTCTCGACCTGATGGCGATGTACCCGCAGCCGGTCAAGCGCCTGCCCAGCGTGGAATACCGCCCGGGCCCGCGCCGCGTGCCGGCCAGCCGCCCCGCCTCCGACGATCACTGACGCCACCGCGCGCAAGGAGTCGCGATGACCACGGACACCCCGACCACCGGACCCGACGACGCCGAGCTCGCGCAGCTCGACGCCTGGTGGCGAGCCGCCAACTACCTGGCGGCCGGGATGATCTACCTGCGCGCCAACCCGCTGCTGCGCGAGCCGCTGCGCCGCGAGCACATCAAGGACCGGCTGCTCGGCCACTGGGGCACCAGCCCCGGGCTGGCGTTCATGTACGCCCACCTCAACCGGCTGATCCGGGCGCACGATCTCAACGCCATCTTCCTCGCCGGGCCGGGCCATGGCGCGCCGGGCGTGCTCGGGCCGGTGTATCTGGAAGGCACCTATTCGGAGGTCTATCCCAACGTCAGCGAAGACGCCGAGGGCATGCGCCGGCTGTTCAAGCAATTCTCCTTCCCCGGCGGCATCGGCAGTCACTGCACGCCGGAAACGCCCGGCTCCATCCACGAGGGCGGCGAACTCGGCTACAGCCTGTCGCATGCCTTCGGCGCGGCCTTCGACAACCCGGACCTGCTGGTCGCCGTGGCCGTCGGCGATGGCGAGGCGGAGACCGGCCCGCTGGCCACCGCCTGGCATTCCAACAAGTTCCTGCACCCGATTCGCGACGGGGCGGTGCTGCCGATCCTGCATCTCAACGGCTACAAGATCGACAACCCCACGGTGCTGTCACGCATCCCGGAAGCCGAACTCGAACAGTTGCTACGCGGCTACGGCTGGCAGCCGCACATCGTCGCCGGCGACGACCCGATGACCATGCACCGCGATATGACCGTCACGCTGGACCACTGTCTGCGAAAGATCCGCGCCATCCAGCATCACGCCCGCAACAATGGCCACGCCGAGCGCGCGCACTGGCCGATGATCGTGCTGCGCAGCCCCAAGGGCTGGACCGGCCCGGACGTGGTCGGCGGCCAGCATGTCACCGGCACCTGGCGCGCGCATCAGGTGCCGATCAAGGACCTGGACGCCCATCCCGAGCGGCTGGCGCAACTGGAAGACTGGCTGCGCAGCTACCGCCCCGACGAGCTGTTCGACGCCGACGGCAAGCTGATTCCCGAACTGCGCGCGCTGGCGCCGGAGGGCGATCGCCGCATGAGCGCCAACCCTCATGCCAACGGCGGCCTGCTGCGACGGCCCCTGCGCCTGCCGGACTTTCGCGACTACGCCCAGCCCGTGCCCGACCCGGCCGGCAGCGAGGCCTACAACACCCGGCCGCTGGGCCAGATGCTGCGCGACGTGATGGCGCGCAACATGGACAACTTCCGCGTGTTCGGCCCGGACGAGAACACGTCCAACAAGCTCGATGCGATCTACGCCGTCAGCAAGAAACTGTGGCTGGCCGAATCACGACCCGAGGATGCCGAGGGCGGCGAGCTGTCGCCGGACGGCCGGGTCATGGAAATGCTCTCCGAGCACACGCTGGAAGGCTGGTACGAAGGCTACGTGCTCACCGGCCGGCACGGCTTCTTCTCGACCTACGAGGCCTTCGTCCACGTCATCGACTCCATGTACAACCAGCACGCCAAGTGGCTGGCCATCGCCGATTCCATCCCGTGGCGCGCGCCGATCTCGTCACTGAACCTGCTGATCACCTCCACCGTGTGGCGCCAGGACCACAACGGCTTCACCCATCAGGACCCCGGGTTTCTCGACGTGGTCGTCAACAAGAACCCGCAGGTCACGCGCATCTACCTGCCGCCGGACGTCAACACCCTGCTCTCCGTCGCCAACCACTGCCTGCGCAGCCGCAACGACATCAACGTCATCGTCGCCGACAAGCAGTCGCACTTGCAGTACCTGGACATGGATGCCGCCATCCGCCACTGCACCAAAGGCCTGGGCATCTGGGACTGGGCCAGCAACGACCAGGGCGCCGAGCCGGATGTCGTCATGGTCGGCTGCGGCGACATCCCGACCCAGGAGGCCCTGGCCGCCACCGCACTGCTGCGCGAACAATTCGACGACCTGCGCATCCGCTTCATCAACGTCGTCGACCTGTTCCGCCTGCAACCCGCCGGCGAACACCCGCACGGCCTCTCCGATCGCGACTTCGACAGCCTGTTCACCCGCGACAAGCCCATCATCTTCAACTTTCACGGCTACCCGTGGCTCATCCACCGGCTCACCTACCGGCGCACCAACCACCACAACCTGCACGTTCGCGGCTACAAGGAAAAAGGCAACATCAACACCCCGCTGGAACTCGCCATCAACAACGAAATCGACCGCTTCAGCCTCGCCATCGACGTCATCGACCGCGTACCGCGCCTACAAACCCGCGGCGCCCACGCCAAGGAACGGCTGCGGGATATGCAGATCGATTGCCGGCGGTATGCCTATGAGCACGGGGTGGATGCGCCGGAGATTCGGCAGTGGCGGTGGCCGCATGGGTAGAGAGAGCCGGTGGGGCTGCAAACCATCGAACTGGCGACTTAAGTAGCGCCCGTAAACCGATGTAGTTCAATAACCATTTCTGACCCAAAGCTGTCACTTGAATATAGTTGTGGTACGTGACGGCTTCGTGCCAGCAGCGGACGTTCATGACGGCCTCGCTTCGCGACTGCTATCGCCCCAAAGCGGAAGTTCATCGCGAACCGCTTGTGGGTCCGCTTCGTACGAACAGCGGTCATTTAAGTGTGTCAGTGAACACTAGACTGAACTCCGGCAGCATCTTTAACGGATTTGACCGTAAATCTGCGATCCGCTTCTGTGCGATGATCGGCCTACTTCGGCTAGCCGCGGATCAGCAATGGCAGCCGCTTGGATTCACTGGGGTGTCCCACACGATGGTAGCTACAATCACCCTGATTGCTCACAGATAAAATGAAAAATACTTCTTCAATGGAATGGACCAACACTTCGGTTAAGGCGTTCGCCAAAAATACCGACCCGTTGGCCGCGATGGAAAAAGCGGCACGCGCTCTAGTGTTGAAAGCGCGCGAGAACGGCTGGCAAGGCCCCCCCTTCAACCCCTTGCGCATTGCGGAAATGCTTGAGGTCCAGATCGAGGCCAATTCCAGTGTTGCGGACGCACGGCTAGTCGCGACCGAAAGCGGCCCGAAAATCGAGTTCAATCCGCAGCAGCCAAGAGAGCGGGTCAGGTTCACAATCGCGCACGAAATAGCTCATCTCCTCTTTCCCGACTGGTCGGAGCAGGTACGCAATCGCGGTGGCGAACAGACTTCGGACAATTGGCAGCTAGAAATGCTGTGCAACCTGGCTGCTTCGGAATTTGTACTTCCGATTGGCAGCCTGTCAGCTACAAGAGAGATTCCCCCAATTGAAGATTTGATGCGCCAGCGCCGCGAATACGATGTTTCGGCAGAAGCTTTCCTTATTCGCCTAGCGAAGATTTCCAAGGCACCCATCGGTATTTTCGTTTCATCTCCAACCGTATCTAATAACGGTGAGCGGCACTATAAGATCGACTATTTCGTCAGCTCACCAACTGCTCCGAAGAGTAGTATGTCGGGGATGGCAATACCCGATGGGAGTATCGTGCATCGCTGCACCGCGATCGGGTACACAGATCGCGCGATTGAGAGTTGGGTGATGGGCTCCCCGACACAGATCGAGTGCGTCGGACTTACGGCATATCCTGGATGTGTTTACCCAAGGGTGGCAGGACTGGTCAGATTTGACCAAGCCAAAGAAAACCATCTTCCAATACGTCTGTTCCACGGAAACGTGCTGGAGCCGCGCAACGGCGGAAAAAAGATAATCTGTCAGCTGGTCAACGACAAAGCAGTCAAGTGGGGCGGCGGCGTCGCGCGCAAAATTGCAAAGCAATTTCCGGACGCAGAACAGGCTTACACTGAACAAGTCATGAGGATTCCGCAGCGTGATCGCTTGGGGTGCGCGATTTTCTCGAAAGCAAGCGAAGATTTAACAATTGCAAGTCTGATCGGACAGGAGGGGTTCGGCCCATCACTCTTCCCCCGAATTAGATATGCGGCGTTGCAAACTTGCCTTGAGCAAGTTTCCGAGCGTGCCGTGGCCATGGGAGCAAGCGTCCATATGCCGAAGATCGGTACGGGTTCTGCAGGTGGCGACTGGTCAACAGTGGAAGAAATACTGGATGACGTTATGGTGCGAGCCGGCTTATTCGTGACTGTCTACGATATTCCGCCGAAGCGAAAGCAACTCGAGTTACTTTAATTGGGAGTTGGTGGTGGGGAACGCAAAACTTCGTATCGTGCTGCTTTCCGGTCCAATCTGTTCCGGCAAGTCCGCGTTAGTGCGACTCCTCAAGAAAAGGCACGGTGCTAAGGTCATAAAGACACGTGACCTCATTCTCAAAAAATCCCCTAAAACCAAGCATGAGCGCAAGGCCCTACAGCGAGCAGGGCAGCGGCTCGACACGAAGGACGGCGGGGCTTGGGTTGGCGAAGCTCTTCAACAAGAGATCGATGTATACGCAACAGGACAGACGCCAAAGGGCCTATACGTCGTCGACTCAGTCCGCATCTTAGGTCAGATTTATGCGATCAGACGGGCGTATGGCGCCGAAGTGCATCACATCCATCTGACTGCCACGGATGACGAGCTGCGCAAACGCTACGAAGCACGTAGTAGAGAAGACGACAAAGCGGTTTCGTATGACGAGTTGAAGCGCAATCGGACAGAACGGGGTGTAAAGAAACTCGCGGAGATTGCGGATATCGTGGTTTCGACGGACCGCTGCAGTGAAGAAGCTGTGCTCGTACGTGCCACCGCGCTGCTGAATCTTTATCCACGGTCGAACGATGCCTTGGTCGACGTGCTGATCGGTGGTCAATTCGGAAGCGAGGGCAAAGGGAATATCGTCGGCCACATTGCTCCAGAATATGACCTCTTGGTGCGCGTCGGGGGTCCGAACGCTGGTCATCAAGTTTATGCGGAACCGAAGCCGGAGAAGTACTATCACTTACCTTCTGGCACGCAGCGCGCTCCCAACGCGAAGCTGCTCCTCGGGCCGGGTGCTGTGATCTATCCCAAAAAGCTTCTTGAAGAGATTGCGGAACACAAGATAGACGCTGAAAGACTAACGATCGATCCGAGCGCGATGATCATCACGGACGCGGACCGCGACGAAGAAGCGAAGCTATTCCGCAGCATCAGCTCAACTGCACAGGGCGTTGGCATTGCTTCCGCGCGGAAAATGACAGGCCGGTCGGACTATAAGGAAAAGAAAGCATCGTTCCTGGCGCGGGACTGCGAGGTTCTCCAACCGTTTCTGGGAAGCGCGCGGCAGGTGTTGGCCGACGCGATGGTGGCTGGCCAACGGATCTTGCTCGAAGGAACGCAGGGCACGGCCTTGAGCCTTCATCATGGAGATTATCCTCACGTGACGTCTAGGGATACGACCGTATCCGGCTGTCTTGCAGACGCTGGTATCGCGCCATCCAACGTTAGGAAGATCATAATGGTTTGCCGCACCTATCCGATCCGAGTAGGTGGCCCGTCAGGTCCGATGGCGCACGAAGTCGACATGCCTGAAATCCATCAACGCAGCGGTATCCCGCTGGCAGAGCTCGAGGAGGCTGAACGGACGACAACCACCGATAGGGCACGGAGGATTGCGGAGTTCGATTGGCTCCAGTTTCGTGACTCCGTCCAGCTCAATGGCCCTACGGACATCGCTCTGACGTTCGTTGACTATTTCGATGTAAAGAATAGAGAGGCCTTCCGTTTTGAACAGCTCTCACAGGAAACGATTAGTTTCGTTGAGGAGATTGAGAGGGTTTCAGGTCGCCCCGTTTCGCTGCTGTCGACCGACTTTAATTGGCGCAACGTTATCGACCGGAGAGCATGGTGACCGAAGCAGAACTTGCCGAGTTGATCTCTGACTGTCCCACGCTGTATCACATGGCGGAGCGCGGCTCGTGGGAATCGATAAAGCGGTACGGCTTGCTTAGCACCAGCGCGCTGCTAGACCACTACGCCGTTGAGCCACCAAAACGAACCACGATCGAAAGCCAACATCGGCCGAAGAGCGTTGTAGTGACAGGCAACGGCCTGCCGCGCGCCGTTGTGCGCGACCAAATCCCAATGAGTGACTCGGGTCTCCGGCGGGCGCTACCTGCTCGCCTTTCTCCAGCGAATTGGTATGAACTCTTGAATGCAAAGGCGTTTTTTTGGCTTTCGGAGGAACGCCTGCACAAGCTGACCAATGCTAAGGCTTACCGCGACAAAGAACATGACGTTCTTGAGGTCGATACACGATCACTCATTGAAGCTCATCGGGACAGGATATGGCTTTGCCCGATCAACAGTGGTTGCACTAAACCTATGCCGCATCCGCGTGACGAGACCGTTTTCGCTCGCATTCCGGACTATCCATACGCGCATTGGCGGGAACGGCGACGTCGTGGTGAGCGGGTTGTCGAGTTAGCCGTTGACCACTCAGTTGATGACATCCGGCAACACGTAAGGCGAGTTATAGCCAAGAAAGGCGACACGGTACTTCGCGTTCTTGATTGAACCTTTGAGCTGACGGCCCGAGCGGTTTTTTGGCGGGCGTAAGCTTCCCCACATCGGCGACAGGTAGGAAGTAGAGCTTTCTGGCACATTGCCAGCCAGGAGGTTTGAAATGAAGAAGTCCCGATTCACCGAGTCTCAGATCGTCGCGATCCTGAAGGAAGCGGATGCCGGCTTGCCGGTCAAGGAGGTCTGCCGCAAGCACGGCATCAGCTCGCCCACGTACTACAAGTGGAAGTCAAAGTACGGCGGGATGGAGGCCTCGGATCTGCGCCGCGTGAAGGAGCTGGAGGCGGAGAACGCCAGGCTCAAGCGGATGTACGCAGATTTGGCGCTCGAGAACACAGCGATGAAGGATGTCATCGCAAAAAAGCTCTAGGGCCGAGCGATAGACGCGAGGTCGCACGCTACATGACGGCCACTCACGACCTACCAGTCGCTGCGGCTTGCCGGTGTGTGTCGCTCTCTCGATCGGCCTATTACCGCGAGCCCGATGATTGGACAGTGCGGGATGCCGAGATCATTGCCGTGCTGGCTGAACTGGTCGCCGACCGGCCCAGTCGGGGATTCTGGAAGTGCTACAAGATCATCCGCCGCCGAGGCTATGACTGGAATCACAAACGGGTCTATCGCGTGTACACCGCCATGGGCTTGAATCGCCGGCGACCGGCCAAGCGACGCCTGCCCAAACGTGAGCGTGTGGCGCTCTATATCCCCCGGATGCCCGATACCGTGTGGTCTGTCGATTTCATGAGCGATGCGCTCTACAACGGAAAGCGATTTCGGACATTCAATGTCGTCGACGACTTCAATCGCGAGGCGTTGCATATCGAGATCGACACCTCACTCACCTCTGAGCGCCTGGTCCGCGTCTTTCGCTATTCGGGGACAGACCACGGTTTTGGAATGTCTCCTCTGAGCTGAGTGCACACGCTAATAACTACTGCAAGCTTGAAGGTCCGCTTCTGGCCGCTTGCTGTCCTTCAGCAACGCACAGTTTTCGTAGCTCACGCGGAAAAAGCCCGTCCTGACAGCTGGTTGCTGAAGGCCAGTATGGAGAGTTCCCAGTCTGCGATTCACTATGCGAGCTGAGCTGGATCGAGTTCACTGGGTGCAGCCCGCCTTTTCGATTTGACCAACCCGAACCCGCTGGTCAACTCATCGGCTGGCGTGCTGACCAACCTTATCTCAACTTGATCACCAACAACCTGGAAGGTCACCCGTGATCCCGGCCGGATACCCAGTTGCTGCCGTACTTCCTTGGGGATCGTGACCCGACCGTTGCTCGTCACAAATGACTGCTTCATGGCTGCCGCACAAATTAGAACGTTTGGTAAGTATCGTGCGCTGAACCAAAGCCGGCTTCCAGCGAACTAGCCCCCGTGAATTCCGGCATGTAGTCGTCGGCAGGCGGGTGTTGGCAAACCCATCGCAATCGAAACGCTTGCTTCGCTTCATGCGCCGCCGGCCACGATCCAGGAGTTAATCGAAATAACCATTTTGATTTTATTGACGCAACCGCTGCCGCGCCATACTATCGAAACCATCATTTCGATTTTCTCGCATCATGAACATCCCGATCACGAATCCGACGGAACTGGGCGAACTGATCCGAGCGGTGCGCAAGACGCAGCGCGTGCGCATGGACGACATCGCGGGCATGAGCCACGTGTTTGTTCGCGATGTGGAACGCGGCAAGCCCACGGCGCAGATTGGGCTGGTGATGGCGTTGCTGGATGAGTTGGGTATTCGGCTGGTGGCGGATGTGCCGGATGAGGCGGTGTCCAGATTGGATGCCAAGCCGCTGGGCGACGAATCGGCCTCCCCTAATCAGGAACGATAAGTCGTGCGTGTCTTGCAGGCTTTCGTGAATGCGGAGCATGTCGGCACGCTGCGCGAGCAGGACGATATCTGGGAGTTCGAGTATGCGCCGACCTGGATGTCGGCGCGGAGCGTCTTCGATCTGTCCCCGGCGCTCCCTCGCGATGTGGGCCTGCATCGTGACGGCAGCACGCAGCGCCCGGTCCAGTGGTTTTTCGACAATCTGCTGCCGGAAGAGCAAATGCGAACGGTGCTGGCGAAGGAGGCCTCGCGCTCGGCGGACGACGCGTTCGGCCTGCTGGAGCATTACGGCGCGGAATCCGCTGGCGCGCTAACGCTACTGCCCGATGGCATGCCCCCGGAACAGCAGCACGATCTTCGGCCTTTGCCGTTCGATGAACTCAGCGAGCGCATTCGCCGCCTGCCGGATGTTCCGATCAGCCGTGGCTCGCTGAAGAAGATGTCGGTGGCCGGCGCCCAGCACAAGCTGCTGGTGGTCTTCGACGGCGCGACGCTCTACGAGCCGGCGTCGCAGGGGACGGTGTCCACGCACATTCTCAAGCCCCAGCATCCCGGCGCCGACTACCCCGGCAGCGTGGCCAACGAGTACTTCACCATGCGGCTGGCGGACCTGGCTGGTCTCGCCGTGCCGGAGGTGTTTTTGCTGCATGTTCCCGAGCCGGTTTATCTGATCAAGCGGTTTGATCGCGACGGGCAGAATCGCCTGCACGCCATCGACGCCTGCCAGCTTCTGAACAAGTCCCGAACGTTCAAGTACAGCTCGGCGAATCTGGATTCAATATCCGACCTCATCGGCCGAACCCGGGCCCGCGCCGCCGCCCGGCTGGAGATCTACCGCTGGCTCTGCTTCAACCTGCTGGTCGGCAACGGTGACAACCACCTGAAGAACCTGTCCTTTCTGGCCGGGCCGGCGGGGGTTGATCTGGCACCGGCCTACGATCTGCTGTCGACCAGCGCCTACGACACACGGGCGCTTGCCGGTGACAATGCGCGCTGGCCCGCAACCGGCCTCGCCTTGAGCATCATGGACAAGACGCGGTTCGACCAGATCACACGGGAAGACGTGATCGCCGCTGGCGCCCGGCTGGGCCTCTCCCGGAACACGGCGGAACGAACCCTGAATTCAATCATCGACAAGGCCATGGCCGCCGCACCTTCACTGGTGGACGAAGTGGCGGCGCAAAGCTCAGGTCTTCAGCGAGCAAGTGACCTGCGGGTGCTGAACGTGATCGTGCGCATCGTCATGACGGAGATGGCGCAGAGGCTGAGCGCCGCCTAGCAGCATCCCGTACCGGCGAGGGTGTGCGCTCGGAGACGACGAGCACCAGCCCTCAACGCACCTGCTCCGCGGTTAGTGAACATGCAAACCGCTGAACCCTGCGGCGCACGGTTGCCAGGGAACCTTCCTCGACCCGGTCCGGCAGTGGCTGGGCAACTGTCGCAGCGCCCGCTGCCAGCCAGTCGAACAAGTGGATGCCGTCGACCATGGTCTGTTGTGTCGCCTCAAGACTGCGATCGAAAAACTCGTCCTTGTTCACGAATCCGTGAATGTCGCCTGTGGAGCTGGCTGGCAGGAAAAACGCAATCGCGGGATCGCCCCGCAATTCACAATAAATCTCCCGGGCTGTGTTGATCCACGCATCGCGATTGTCGGCCAGTGTTGCTCCACCCGCGCCAACGATAAACCCCTGGGTGCGGGCCTGCGTTTCATCATGCTGGGGCGAACTGATCAGTAGCCGCTGTCGTGGTACCTCCAGCAAGCGCTCCAACTGGCGCGGCACCATCACTGCACTGGTCGCGCATTCCGGCGCATGACAATAGCTCGGCAAGTAAGCGGTCAAACCCCATGTCGGCTCAACCAGTGCAAAGAAATTGTCGAAGTCCGGCACCAACCCTCCGCCCACGACGATCGCAACGTGGTCCGATGCGACGGTATTGCGCCAACGCAACTCATCCAACACATAGTGAAGGTTGTATTTGACCCCGTAGGCCCCCGAGGAGGTGCCTGCGAACAGAACGTCCCACTGGTCTGGCCGGTAGCCCGCCTTCAACGTTTTCAGCGCGTGCGTCCACAAAAGGTTTCGCAGCAACTGCAGCGAGGCGCGCACGTTCAACGCACCGCTACGCACGATGGTGCCCCCATTCGGGCCCGGGCCCGGATCGATTCCGCCACCACCGATATGCAAATCCTGATTGCAGGTCGGGAGATACAGCAATGTGCGATCTGCAAACGGATTGTCGGACCGTGGCCGCATGTATCCGCCCAGATCATCCGCCGGATTGTCATTCAACGACTGAAACTTCCGCGCCGGCGTGTTGGCGCATGTGCCCAGTGCACAAGCACCGTCACCTTCCAGATGCACCAGAACCGCGTCCATCGGAGCACCTTCCGGCGCGAGCCTCAACCAAGGCGCATAGGCGCTGCCGTCACCGCAACTCGTGCCCCAGATGTCATTGTCCAGGACCAGTTGGAAAGGCTCGCCACGGGGCAATTCGTCCAGCGACAGGTCCACTACCTCCCCGGTCGCATCGCGAATCTCAACCCCGGCCATGCGCGCGTCTCCCGGACCACAATCCAGCTGGTCTCCCGTCAGACCAACAGGCGTGATCGCAGCGGTGCATCGCGCCTGCTGCAACGCGCGCTGAGCAAACAGGGCCGGAGAACTGCCATTCAGCGATTCAAAGCGGCCGACGCCGCAACTGGCGTTGATCGCGGTCGCCGCCGCGTCGGTCCACGCAGCCTCATCCGTCTCCGACACGCCAGGACAATCGGGATCCGTCGCAGCACAAGCGTCATAGGCAGCCAGGCCCTCATCGATCAACTGCTGGCCGGCTGAATAAGCTGCGTGCAGACAGGCAACGTCAGCTTCCGACGACGCTTCTTCCAGCACTCGCGCATGCGGACCACCCAGGCTGCGAGCCACAAGCCGATGAGCGGAATCGACACACTCAGTGACCAGACTCTCCTGAAGACTCGCCAGCGTCAGCCGCTCACCAAACCCGGCTCTCCTGATCACCGAAGAGCCCAAACACGCAGCCGGTGGCACGCTCAATATCGATGTCGCCGTACCGAGCGATCGCGTCAGGCATGGTTTGCCAACGTCGTCCAAACAACCAGCCTGCTCGGCGAGCACCTGCGACACGCATTGCTGCAACAGCCCACTCGCGGTTTCCTTGCACTGTTGCGGATCGCCCAGGCCATCCGACAGGTTGTTATGCCCGCAAGCGGTGAAAAATATCGCGACCCAGCCGAAAGCCCAAAACACGGGCACACGGTGGAGACCATTGACCTGCTCCATATCGCCCCTCTCGCACTCTTATATATGTCTTCTAATCCGCCGGAGTATACCGTTGCCGGACTCGACCCATCGCCATGCGGCCGGGCCAATCTTCAAGATTCGAAAGGTTGTTTCCAGACTACTCATGGAAACGATGATTTCAATTTTTGATGCCTTGAATGCCCCATCACGCACTCGGAAAAACGCAGCGGACCGAGCAGCGCATCAATGACATTCCTGACTTAAACCACGTCTTATTCGCGGTGTTCAACAAGGCAGGCGTACGGCTCAGATGGCGTTAGTCAGGACGTAGCAAGATCGGCTGGCCTCCAGTTCCAGAAGGCGACTGCCAGACCCCGCAATTCAAACTGAGGCGAGAGTCGACCTGACGTTGTTGACGGTGGCAATCGGCGACCCCGAAGCATCCACAACCCGCCACTCCATCTCCCCCAGCGCATAGTCCGCCTGGCGCCGCGCAACGGCGGCATCGGCATCCGACGCATCCTTGCCACGGCTGCCGACGCGGGCCTCGCGAACCTCCAGCGGCGCATCCAGCCAGATGCCGATAAAGCGCGCGCCGGCATCGGTGGCGGCGGCCGCGATGGCGGCGCGTTCGTGCGGGCGGGCGTAGACGGCATCGGCGATGACGGCCTGGCCGACGCTGGCGACGGCTCGCGTGCGGTCGTGGATTTCGTCGTAGACGCGGGTGCTCCACTCCGGGGTGTAGTGGTTGGCGGAGAGGTGGTCATAGATGTCGACGCCGGCGAGTTGCTTGCGCAGCACGTCGCTGCGCAGCCACACGGCGCCGGGGGCGCGGCCCAGGGTCGGGGCGATGGCTCTTGCGACGGTGGATTTGCCGGTGCCGGAGAGGCCGCCAATCGCTACGACGACGCCAGGCGCCGGCTGCATCAGACGTTCGGCCAGGGCGAGGTAGTTCTCGGCTTCGGCGCCCGCGGCGGTGTCGCCCTGGGCGTGGCGAGCGGCGGCGACCTTGGCGCGGATCAGCGCCCGGGTGGACAGATACAGCGGCAGCAGCGGCAGGCCGGCGATGTCCCAGCGGGCGGCGAGGTAGCGATTGAGCGCGACGTTCGCGAGGTCCGCCCGGTCGCGGGCAATCAGGTCCATCAGCAGGAAGGCGAGATCGAACAGGGTGTCGATGACCGCGAGCCGGTCGTTGAATTCGATGCCATCGAACAGCACGGCGCGGCCGTCGATCCAGCAGGCGTTGCGCAGGTGCAGGTCGCCATGAACATGGCGCACGGCGCCATCATGCAGTCGGGCATCGAGCAGGCCCGCGTGCTCGGTCAGCGCGGCACCCAGCAACTTGCGCAGGGCTTGCAGGCGCGCGGCGTCGAACAGCGGGCTGGCGTCCAGATCATCCAGGCTGCTGTGCAGTTCCTCGCCTGTGATGCGGGCGCCGCCGCCATGTGATCCGGCCGGGTCGGCGGGCGGTGCGGCATCGTGGAATGTCGCCACGCCGGCGGCCAGGGATTCGATGACGTTGGCATCCAATGTTCCGGCGGCGGCCATTTCGCTGAGCAGCGTATCGCCGCCGAAGCGGCGCATGGCCACGGCCCATTCCAGCGGCTCACCGTCACCGCCGATGACGATCCGGCCGTCGGCATTCCGGGTGATCGGCTCCACGCCGAGATAGAGCTCCGGCGCCGCGCGGCTGTTGAGCGCGTATTCGCGCTCGCACATCTGCCGGCGGCGCTCCAGCGTGGTGTAGTCGACGAAGGCGAAGCGCAGCGGTTTCTTGAGCTTGTAGGCGTAGTCGCCGGCGAGAAACACGTGGGAGATGTGCGTCTCGATGTGCTGCACCGAATCCGCAGGATGCGGGTAGGCGGCCGGGTCCACGAGGGCGTGAATCAGGTCTGCCTGTGCGTCACCGTTGGGCTCGTCCATGGCTCTATCCTGCCATGGCCGCCTTGTAGATCGACCGGTACTGGCGCGCCGAGCGATCCCAGGAAAAGTCCGCCGCCATGCCGTTGCGCTGCAAGGCCCGCCAGCTCCGCCGGGCACGATAAAGCGCCAGCACCCGCGACAGGCCGTAGTCCACTCCGCCAACATCCGCATGCTCGAAACGCACGCCGTTGGCGGCGCCGGCGGCCTGAGCCTGCGGCGTGGCATCGATGACCGTGTCCGCCAGTCCGCCCGTGGCATGGACGACAGGCACGGTGCCGTAGCGCAACGCGTACATCTGTGTGAGCCCGCAGGGTTCGTAACGCGACGGCATCAGGAAGGCATCCGCGCCGGCGATGATCTGGTGCGCCAGGGTTTCGCTGTAACCGATGCTGACGCCGATGCGCCCCGGATTGCGCCCGGCCAGCGCCTGCCAGCCGGCGGCCAGATGGGCGTCACCGGTGCCCAGCAGCGCGAACTGTATGGCCTCGTGACCACGGCTGAGCGCATCCAGCGCCAGGTCCATGCCCTTCTGGTAACTCAGCCGGCCGACATGGCCAACCAGCAGCGCCTTGTCGTCGCGGGTCAGGCCGAACTGCTCCTGCAACGCGCGCTTGTTGAAGTCCTTGGTCTTCAGGTGCGCGGCATCGTAGTGGCGGGCGATGTCCGGGTCGGTGGCCGGGTTCCAGGCCTCGGTGTCGATGCCGTTGAGCACGCCGTGCAGCACATCGGCGCGGTGACGCAACACGCCGTCCAGCCCGAACCCCAGGCCGGGCGACTGGATCTCCCGCGCGTAGGTCGGCGACACGGTGACAAGCTGCGCGGCCTCGATCAGCCCGGCCTTGAGAAAGCCGACGCCGCCGTGGAATTCCGCGCGGTGCAGGCTCCACCACTGCGGCGGTAGGCCGAGGGCGTCGAACACCACGCGGTCGAACCAGCCGTGGTAGCCGAGGTTGTGGATGCCAAACACCAGCGGCGGGCCGCCGAGGTCATTGAGCCACGGCGCGCAAAGCCCCGTCTGCCAGTCGTTGGCGTGGACCACATCCGGCCGCCAGCCATCGCCAAAGCCGATCATCGCCGCGCGGGCAACCTGCTCGGAGAACGCGGCATAGCGCTGCGGGTTGTCGAGGTAGGGCTCGCCATGACCGTCGTGGTACGGATCGCCGGGCCGGTCGAACCATTGCGGCAGATCGAACAGGTAAACCGGCACGCCGTTGCCCAACGTGCCGCGCAGGATCGCGCCGCCGGGGATGCTGGCGACGGTCTCTGCCTCCAGCTTGCGGCGCGCGTCGGGATAGGCCGGCAGTGCAATCCGGGCGTCATCGCCCAGCGCGCGCAACGCCACCGGCAGGCTGCCGGCGACATCGGCCAGGCCGCCGGTCTTGATCAGCGGCACGGCCTCGCTGGCGACGAGCAGGCTCTTCATGCGCCGGAATCGGGGACGAGGATCAATGCCCCCAGCGGCGGCAGGCTCAGTCGCAGCCGCGCGGGCCGGCCCATCCAGGATTCGGCCTCGGTATTCAGCACGCCGAGATTGCCGACGTTGCCGCCGCCGTAGTGCTCGCTGTCGGAATTGAAGGCCTCGCGCCAGCGGCCGGCGACAGGCACGCCGATCAGGTAGTCGTCACGCACCACCGGCGTGAAGTTCAGCACCACCACCGCCCAGCGGTCGCCGTCACGACGCAGGTAGGCGAGCACGCTCTGGCTGGCGTCGTGGCAGTCGATCCACTCGAAGCCGGCATCGTCGAAATCGCCGGCATGCAGCGCCGGCTCGTCACGGTAGACGGCGTTGAGGTCGCGCACGCAATTCCAGATGCCGCGATGGTCGGGATGCTCCAGCAAATGCCAGGGCAGCGCCTCGTGGTCGCGCCATTCCCAGAGCTGGGCGAACTCGCCGCCCATGAACAGCAGCTGCTTGCCCGGCAGCGTCCACTGGTAGGCGAGCAGCAGGCGCAGGTTGGCGCGGCGCTGCCACCAGTCGCCGGCCTGCTTGTCGATCAGCGGGCGCTTGCCGTGGACGACCTCGTCGTGGGACAGCGGCAGCAAATAGCGCTCGCTGCCGGCATACCAGGCGCGGAAGGTGAGCCAGTCGTGGTGAAAACGGCGGTGCACCGGGTCCAGCGCGACATAGCGCAGGGTGTCGTTCATCCAGCCCATGTCCCACTTCATCCAGAAGCCGAGACCGCCGGACCAGGTGGGCTTGGTCACGCCGGGCCAGGATGTGGATTCCTCCGCGATCACCGGCACCTCCGGGTAGCGGGAACCCACGGCGGCATTGAGCTCGCGCAGGAACTCCAGCGCCTCCAGGTTCTCGCGGCCGCCGTGCACGTTGGGCTCCCACTCACCGGGCTCGCGGGAATAATCGAGATAGAGCATCGAGGCCACGGCGTCGACGCGCAGGCCATCGATGTGGAAATCCTCGATCCATTGCAGCGCGCTGTCGATCAGGAAGCGACGCACCTCGGCGCGACCGAAGTCGAACACCAGGGTGCCCCAGTCCGGATGTTCGCCGCGCTTGGGGTTCGGGTCCTCGTACAGCGGCAGGCCGTCGAAGCGCGCAAGCCCGTGGGCGTCACGGGGAAAATGCGCCGGCGTCCAGTCGAGGATCACGCCGATGCCGGCGCCATGCAGCGCGTCGATCATCGCGCGCAGATCGTCCGGTTCGCCGAAGCGCCGGGTCGGCGCGAAAAAGCCCAGCGACTGGTAACCCCAGGATTCGTCCAGCGGATGCTCGGCCACCGGCAGCAGCTCCACATGGGTGAAGCCGCTTTCGCTGACGTATTCGGCGAGCTGGCGGCCCAGCTCGCGGTAATTCATGAACTCGCCCTGCCAGCCCCGGCGCCACGAACCCAGATGCACCTCGTAGATCGACATCGGCTTGCGCGCCCAGTCGCCGGCGCCGCGCGTGGCCAGCCAGTCGGCGTCCTGCCAGGCGTAGTCGGACGGCGCGGTGATGACGCAAGCGGTCTCGGGCCGGAGCTGGAAGGCACGCGCGCGCGGGTCGATCTTGTCCACCGTCTGTCCATGAACACCGGTGACCGCGAACTTGTACAGCGACCCGGGTCGCGCATGGCCGATGGTCGCGCGCCATACGCCGTCGTCGCCGCGCTGCATCGGGTCGCGCGTGGGGTTCCAGTCGTTGAAATCGCCGATCACGGCGACATGCCGCGCGCGCGGCGCCCACACGCCAAAGCGCGTTCCGTCGGCATCCGGATGGGCGCCCAGTTCGCTTCGCGCCGCTTGATCGAAATTTTCACGCATCAGGCATTGACCTCGATCCGCCATTCACGCTCAATTTAACGAAACCGAGTGCGTGGACACGATTCTAGTGGAGGTTGTTCGTGCAAGATGCGCAACAGGATGCCCGTTATGTCAGCCTGCTGACTCGTCGATCCCTCGCACTCGTGATGGCCGGTGGCCGCGGGTCGCGGCTGGAGGCGCTGACCTCGTGGCGCGCCAAGCCGGCGGTTCCGTTCGGCGGCAAGTTCAAGATCGTCGACTTTCCGCTATCGAACTGCGTCAACTCGGGCATCCGCCGCATCGGCGTGCTGACCCAGTACAAATCGCATTCGCTGATCCGGCACCTGCAACTCGGCTGGAGCATGTTCCAGGGGCAGTTCCACGAGTTCGTCGAGATCATGCCGGCGCAGCAGCGGCTGCATGAGCGCTGGTACGCGGGCACGGCCGACGCGGTGTACCAGAACCTGGACATCATCCGGCACCACGACCCCGATCACGTCGTGATTCTCGCCGGCGATCACATCTACAAGATGGACTACGGCCTGATGATCGCGGCGCATGTCGAACACGGCTGCGAGATCACCGTCGGCTCCATTGAGGTGCCGCTGGCCGATGCCCGCGCCTTCGGTGTGATGCGCACCGACGAGAAGGGCCAGGTGCTGGAATTCATGGAAAAGCCGGAATCCCCGACACCGATTCCGGGCAAGCCGGACATGGCGCTGGCCTCCATGGGCATCTACGTGTTCTCCACCGACTACCTGATCGATCGCCTGGAGGCCGACGCCGGCCGCGCCGAATCCAGTCGCGATTTCGGCAAGGACATCATTCCCCAGGCCATCGAAACCGACCGGGTCTGCGCCTTTCCGTTCCGCGAGGCGGCCACCGGCGGGCCAGCCTACTGGCGGGACGTGGGCACGGTGGATTCGTTCTGGCGCGCCAACATCGAGCTGACGGCAGTCCAGCCGGAGCTGAATCTCTACGACGAGGAATGGCCGATCTGGACCCACCAGCGTCAGGTGCCGCCGGCCAAGTTCGTGTTCGAGCATGCCGACCGCCGCGGCATCGCCATGGACTCGCTGATCTCCGGCGGCTGCATCGTCGCCGGCGCCACGGTGCGGCGCTCGCTGATGTTTCCGATGTCCACGGTCCAATCCCACAGCCTGGTCGAGGACAGCGTAGTCATGCCGAACGTGCACATCGGCGAGCGCTGCGTGGTCCGCCGCGCGGTGATCGACGAGTTCTGCCAGATTCCGGATGGCACGCAGATCGGTGTCGACCCGGTCGAGGATGCGCGTCGCTTCTATGTCACGGCCGAAGGGATCACACTGGTCACCGCCGAAATGCTCGGCCAACCCCGACTGTTCGTCTGAATCTGAATGCACTGCGTCATCCTGGGCTGGCACATGCACCAGCCCGAATACCGCGACCCGGCCACCGGGCGCTACACGCTGCCTTGGGTCTACCTCCACGCGCTCAAGGATTACACCGACATGGCCTGGCATCTGGAACAGGTGCCGGCTGCCTGCGCCGTGGTCAACTGGTCGCCGGTGCTGCTGGAGCAGATCGAGGATCTGGCGCAGCGCGTGCCGGCGGCGCTGGCCGGCGAGACGCCCTGGCCGGACCCGGTGCTGGAAGTGCTGGCCGCCGGCCAACCACCGGCTGACGACACCGAACTCCACCGCTGGCTGCACTGGGGGCTGCGCGCCCATCCCGAGCGCCAGATGGCCCGGCATCCGCGCTATCACGACCTCGCCTGCCGGGCGCGGGCGGTGCTGGATGGCGCGATGGACGCCAGCCACGCCGCCGAAAATGATCCCGACTGGGCAATGGAACTGCTGACCTGGCAGCACCTGGCCTGGCTGGGCGAATCGCTGCTGGACGATCCACGCACGCAGCGCTGCATGCAGCAACCGGCGAACCCCGACGCGCGCGCCGGCCTGCTGGAACTGATGGCCGAGACCTTCGCGGACATCCTCCCGCGCTGGCGCCGGCTGGTCGAAAGCGGACAGGTCGAGCTTTGCGTGACGCCCTACGCCCACCCCATCGTGCCGCTGCTGATCGACTTCCAGACCCAGCGCGAGGCCCGGCCCGATTCCGGCCTGCCCGCTCACGACCATTACCCGGACGGCGCCGCCCGCGCGCGCTGGCATCTGGATCGCGCGCGGGAATCGATGCAGCAGGTGTTCGGCCGCGTTCCGATGGGTTGCTGGCCGTCCGAGGGTGGCGTGTCCACCGAAGCGGCGCAGATGATGTTCGACGCCGGCTTCGACTGGATCGCCACCGGCACCGGCGTGCTGCGACACACGCTGGGCGAACACTTCGCCGAGGGCCATTCCAGCCACTACGTCTACCGGCTGGCCGAGGGTCCGCGGGTGCTGTTCCGCAACGATCACCTGTCCGACGAGATCGGCTTCGTCTACCAGTGGCGCGAGGGCGCGCAGGCCGCCGACGAGCTGGTGGGGCATCTGGCCGGTATCGCCGAGTACCACAACAGCGACGGACTGACGCTGATCTTTCTCGACGGCGAGAACGCCTGGGAGTTCTACCCGGACAACGCCCGCGAATTTCTCTCATCGCTGTACCGACAACTGGTCGAGCATCCGCGGCTGCGGCTGACCACGCCCGGCGACTGCCTCGACGCGTTGCCGGAGCGCGACCTCGACCATCTGGTCGCGGGAAGCTGGGTCTACGGCAGCTTCGACACCTGGATGGGTCACCCGGACAAGCTCGCCGCCTGGGACCGACTGTGCGAGGCCAAGCGCATCGCCGACGCCGCGCCGGACTCGCCCGAGCTGCGCCGCCAGCTCGCGATCTGCGAGGGCTCGGACTGGTTCTGGTGGCCCGGCGACGACAATCCCGGCCCCGCGGTGCAAGCCTTCGACGCGCTGTACCGGCTCCAGCTCGGGCATTTGTACCGGCTGGCCGGACACGAACCGCCACCGGAACTCGCCGCACCGATCATCGGCCCGGCCGCGCATGGAACCGAGCCGCTGGACACCGACGGTGACGGCGGCGCGATGCGACGCAGCCAATGAGCACGTCGCCGCTCGGGCCCCGCGCCGCGGGCCTGTTGCTGCATCCGACCTCGCTGCCCGGAACCCGCACGACCGGGGATTTCTCGCATTCGGCCTATCGCTTCATCGAGTTCGCCGCGGCGGCCGGGTTTCGCGTCTGGCAGGTGCTTCCGCTGTCGCCGACACATCCGGACGGCTCGCCCTACAACGCGGTCTCAATGTTCGCCGGCGATCCGGCGCTGATCAGCCGCGACTGGCTGGTGGATCGCGGCTGGCTGCGCATCGACGAGGCCGTCGCCGAAACCGAGAACGGCGAGGATGTGCTGGCGCTGGCCGCCCGCCGCTTCGACGAAACCGCGACAGCGGAGCAGCAGGCCGAGCTGCGCCGATTCACCCGCCGCGAATCGGCGTGGCTGGCCGACTACGCGCTCTACCAGAGCCTGCGGCATGACCGCGAGCTCGAACCGTGGTGGCAATGGCCCGCCGGGCTGCGTGATCGCGACCCGGCCGCGCTGGAGAAAGCCCGGCACCGGCTCGACGCCGCCATCCGCGCCCGCGTGTTCACGCAGTACGTGTTCGACAGCCAGTGGAGCGAGCTGCGCGGCTATGCCGGCAGGCACGGGATTCGGGTGTTCGGCGACATGCCCTTGTACGTGTCGCCCGATTCGGCCGATGTCTGGTCGCGCCAGGACCTGTTCAAACTGACGTGCGGACGTGCCCGCACCGTGACCGGCGTGCCGCCGGACTACTTTTCGGACATCGGCCAGATCTGGGGGCAGCCGACCTTCGACTGGCCGGCCCATGCCGCCGACGGCAAGCACGGCTACGACTGGTGGGTGCAACGGTTCCGACGGCTGCGCGAGCTCTACGACATCGTGCGCATCGATCACTTTCGCGGGCTCGCGGCGGGCTACGAGATTCCCGCCGGCGCCGAGACCGCGCTGGATGGGCAATGGGTGCCGGCGCCGGGCGAGGCGATCCTGCGGCAGGTGTTCCGCCGGCTCGGCCGCTTCCCCATCGTCGCCGAGGATCTCGGCACGATCACGCCGGACGTGATCGCCCTGCGCGACCAGTTCCGGCTGCCCGGCATGCGCGTGTACCAGTTCGGCTTCGATGGCGATCCGGCGAACCCGCATCTGCCGCACACCTACCCCACGAACGCCGTCGCCTACACCGGCACCCACGACAATCCGACCACGGTCGGCTGGTGGGAGACGCTGGATTCCGCGGCCCGCGACGCAGTGCTGCGCTATCTGGGCCCGCGCGGCGAATCGGTGCCGGGCGCGGTATTGCGCAGCGTGCTGGCGAGCACGGCCAACCTGGCGATCACGCCGTTGCAGGATCTGCTGGAACTGCCCGATTCGGCGCGGATGAACCGGCCCGGCACGGCTACCGGCAACTGGGGCTGGCGCTTCGACTGGGATCAGCTGCCGCCCGCCGTGGGCGAGCGCGCCTATGGCCTGAACCGGACCTACGGCCGGGTCTGACTGCTAACCGCTCGCTGCGCCCCTAGAGCCAGCGCATCAACCCGAGTTCGAACGGGTGCGCGAAATGCGCATGCGTCGGGTAGATGCGCAGCCGGATGATCTGGCTCCCGGCAACCGGTGACACGCAATCCAGCGTGTAGCGCGCGCGGCCTTCGCCCGGCGTGGGCACCAGCCGGCTGCAGCTGTGGGCCTGGAACTCGTTGTCATCACCCCGAATCCCGATGATGCACTCGACGGCGACATCCTCGGGCGTGAGCCCGTTGAGCTCGACGTCCACGGCGATCGGAATCGGCTCCCCAGCGTAGGCCCGCGTGGGCAGCGGCTCCACCAGCGTGGCCCGCACATCGGGCCAGGCCTCGCGGACATGCCGTTTCCACGCGGACAGGTCACGGGCGTTGCGGTAGTCATCGGCGGCCAGTTCCGCCCCATGACGTGCAGCCCTGCCGTAGAACAGCCCGCGATACTCGCTGAACATGCGGCTGGCGTTGAACCGGGGGATCAGCGTCATCATCGACCGGCGTGACCGCCGCACCCATTCGGCGGAATAGCCCTCGCCGGAGGGCCCGTAGTACATCGGCACGACCTCGTGTTCGAGGATGTCGAACAACTCGTTGGCTTCCTCGTGATTGCGGTAGTCGTGATCGAAGCTCGGCGCCACGGGCGTCACCGCCCAGCCATTCTCGCCGTCATAGCCTTCCGGCCACCAGCCGTCGAGCACGGACACGTTCAGCGTGCCGTTGATGCCGGCCTTCATGCCCGATGTGCCAGAGGCCTCCATCGGATATTCCGGCGTGTTCAGCCAGATGTCGCAGCCGGCAACGAGTTCGCGGGCAAGCTGCATGTCATAGCCTTCGACCATCAGCAGGCGACCGATGAATTCCGGTTCCAGCGAGGTCTCGTAGAGCTTGCGGATCAGGGCCTGCCCGGGCTGATCGTTGGGATGCGCCTTGCCGGCGAACACCATGATCACCGGACGATCCGGATCGCCGAGCAGACGCGCCAGGCGCTCGCGATCCTGCAACAGCAGCGTCGCGCGCTTGTAGGTCGCGAAGCGCCGGGCGAAGCCGATGACCAGCGATTTCTTCCGGTCGTCGGCGATCTCCCCGAGGATGCGGGAAATCAGCGCCTCGCTGGTGCCGTTGCGGTGATGCTGGTGCACCAGCCGCTGCTTCAGCGAGGTCAGCAGATTGGATTTCAGGTTGCGGCGCACCGAAATGAACATGTGCGTCGGAATGCGTTCCAGCCCCTGCCAGTAGTCCTCGTCCAGCAGGTGGTTGCGCCAGTCGCGCAGCCAGTCATGAAAGGTCGTGCTCCACTGCCGTGCCAGCACCGTCTGCAGATGCACGCCGTTGGTCACATGGCGCATCGGGTTGTCGCAGGCGGGCACGTCGGGCCAGACGTAGCTCTCCATCTTGGCCGCCAGACGGCCGTGAATCTCGGACACGCCGTTGTGGAACCGCGACCCGCGCAGGGCCAGCGCCGTCATGTTGAACTGGCCGTCATCCTCCGACCAGCCGAGGCCCAGCACGTGACCCATGCCCGTGGTGAGCTGCGGGACGAAGGTCTCGAAATAGGCCTTCATCATGTCGTGGTCGAAGCGGTCGTGACCGGCCGGCACCGGGGTGTGCGTGGTGAAGACCGTGGCGGCCGCCACCGCATCCATCGCGGCATCGAAATCCAGCCCTCCGGCGGTCAGCTCGCGGGCGCGCTCCAGAATCATGAACGCCGCGTGGCCCTCGTTGATGTGCCAGACGGTGGGCTCCAGGCCCAGTGCGCGCAGCGCCCGCACCCCGCCGATGCCGAGCACGATCTCCTGGCGGATGCGGGTGTCGCGATCGCCGCCGTAGAGCCGATGCGTGATCGCCCGGAAATGCGCGTCGTTCTCCTCGATGTCGGTGTCCAGCAGGATCAGGCGCGAATGGCCGACGTAAGTGTTCCACAAGCGGATGCCGAGGCGGCGGCCGAGCATGTCGATATGCACCAGCAGCGGCTCGCCGTTGTCATCTTCCAGCGGGGTGATCGGCAGGTCGCTGAAATCGGCCGACGGGTACTGCGCATGCTGCTGCCCGGCCGAATCGATGGTCTGGATGAAGTAGCCCTCCCGATACAACAGTCCGACGGCGACGAAGGGCGCGCGCAGATCGCTGGCCGCCTTGCAATGGTCCCCGGCCAGGATGCCGAGACCACCGGAGTAGATCGGGAAGGACTCGTGGAAGCCGTACTCGGCGCAGAAGTACGCCACCAGATCCTTATCCGGATTCAGGTGGTGATTCGGCGTCGGGTTCAGTTCCGGATCGAGATAGGTGTCCCGCGCGGCCAGCGCGACGGCGTAGTCCTGGAGGAAATCGACATCGCAGGCCGCCTGGTCCAGACGTTCCTGACTGACCTCGCGGAGAAACCGCCGCGGGTTGTTGCCGCTGCGCCGCCAGAGGTCGGCATCCAGCCGCCAGAACACGCCGCGCACATCGCGATCCCAGCTGTAGACGAGGTCACCGGCGAACTCCGCAAGGCGCGCAAGGCGGTCGGGAAGCCGGGCGTTGATTTCGATAGAGTAATCAGTACCGCTCACGGATGACCTCCTTGTGCGTTTGCGGCCAGTTTATCGCTCTCCCCGGCAATGTGGAGGCAAGGATTCGTGAAGGCGACGACCGGCCCGAAACGCCCTCGTCACAGGTGATGATCGAGTCGATACCATGTTGCGATTCTTGCATTGTCCAATGCCCCGGTCGGATCGTTTCCAGGTGACTTTCAACACTCGCGCCTCCGGCTGAAGCAATGGGTGCCCCATGACCGACGACGCCTCGAGCCCGGTTGCGGAAACCGGACTGACCCGTGAGCAGGCGCGGGCACGACTCACCGAGTTCGGCCCCAACGCCCTGCCCGAACCACCACAGGCCACGCTGGCCGTGGTCTTCGGCCGGCAGTTCCTCAGCCCGTTCATCTACATCCTGATTGTCGCCGCCGCGGCCTCGCTGGCACTGGGGCAGGTTTCCAACGGCGTATTCATCGTCGCCGTGCTGTTGCTTAACGCCGGCATCGGCACGGTGCAGGAGTTCTCGGCGCAACGGGCAGCGGTGGCGCTGCGCAAGATGGTCACGGGCACGGTGACCGTGGTCCGCGACGGCCAGCAGGTCACGGTCCCCGTCGGCGAGATCGTACCGGGCGATCTGGTGCAGCTCGGCAGCGGCGACAAGGTGCCCGCGGACCTGCGCCTGCTGCGCGCGCAGAACCTGCTGGTCGACGAATCCTCGCTGACCGGCGAATCCAACGCCGTCGCCAAGAACCCGGCCGAACATTCCGACGCGTCGACCCCGCTGGCGGAGATTCGCGATCACCTGTTCGCCGGCACGATGGTCACCCACGGCCGGGCCTCGGGCACCGTCGTCGCCACCGGTCTCAAGACTCGGATCGGCGAGATCGCCAGCGAGGTCACCGAGCGCGCCGTGGCCGAGCCGCCGCTGGTGCGCCGCATGCAGGCCTTCACGCGCACGGTCGCGCTGGCAATTCTGGGCGCCATCGCCCTGCTATTCGGCGTGATGTTCCTGGGCGGGCATTACGGCACCGAGGACATGGTGCTAATGGCCGTGGGCCTGGCGGTCTCGGCGATTCCCGAGGGCCTGCCGGCCGCGGTGACCGTGGCGCTGGCGATCGGCATGCAGCGCATGGCCCGGGCCCACGTGATCATCCGCAAGCTGGTCGCGGTGGAGGCGCTGGGATCCTGCACCTACATCTGCTCGGACAAGACCGGCACGCTGACGGTCAACGAGTTGACCATCAAGCGCATCGTGCTGCCGGACGGCAGCCGCTTCGACGTGGACGGCCAGGGCATGACGCCGGAGGGCGAGGTCGCCGGTGAAGGCGACCGCCATCATCTGTCGGCGCTTTGCACCACCGGCGCGCTGGCCAACGAGGCCGCGCTGACCCGCAGCGCCGAGGGCTGGCGCTACAGCGGCGATGCCGTCGATGCCGCGTTCCTGGTGCTGTGCCACAAGGCCGGCCTGGACCCGGACCGGCTGCGCTCGGACAACCCACGCGCCGACCTGATGCCCTACGAGTCCGAGCGCGCCTGGAGCGGCAGTCTGCATCACCATCCGGAAGGCCGGCTGCTGCACGTCAAGGGCAGTCTGGAACGCGTCGCGCTGTTCTCGTCGCACATGCGGGTCGGCGGCGAACTCGTGCCTTTCGACCATGCGCGGATCGAGGCGCAGGCGATGGAGCTGGCACGCGAGGGCTACCGCGTGCTGGCGCTGGCCAGCCTGCCGCAGCCCGGCACGCTGGAGATTCCCGACGCGCCCAGCGGCCTGGTGTTTCTGGGCCTGGCGGCGATGATCGATCCGCTGCGCCCGGAGGCCCGCGACGCGGTCGTCCGCTGCAAGCAGGCCGGCATCGAGGTTGCGATGATCACCGGCGACCATCCGGAAACCGCGCGTGCGATCAGCCTGGAACTGGGCCTGATCCACCCGGGCGATCCGGTGGTGACCGGCAGCATGCTGCGCGAGGCAGCCCCCGAGGCCGTGCCGGCTCTGGTGCGCGACTGCCACGTGTTCGCCCGCATCGAACCGGACCAGAAACGCCAGATCGTCCAGTGCCTGATCGACGACGGCCACTTCGTCGCGGTGACCGGCGACGGCGTCAACGACGCACCAGCGCTGCGCCACGCCAACGTCGGCATCGCCATGGGGCTGCGCGGCACGGATGTCGCCCGCGAAACCGCCGACCTGATCCTGACCGACGACAACTTCGCCTCCATCGTCCGCGGCATCGAGCAGGGGCGCATCGTCTACAACAACATCCGCAAGGTCATCGCGCTGCTGCTGGCCACCGGCGCCTCGGCCATCCTGCTGTTCTTCCTGTCCGCGTTGCTGGGGCTGCCGATGCCGCTGACCGCGGTGCAGTTGCTGTGGCTGAACCTGGTCGCCAACGGCGTGCAGGATGTCGCCCTGGCCTTCGAGCCGGCGGAAGGCGACGAGCTCTCCAGCCACGCCCGTTCGCCACGCGAGCCGGTGTTCGAACGGCACCTGATGACCGACATCATCGTCAACGGTTTGTGGATGGGACTGGTCGCCTTCGGCCTGACCTGGTCGCTGGACATGGCCGGTGTCGACGAGCACGCCATGCGCAATCTGGTGCTGATGCTCATGGTGCTGTTCGGCAACGTGCATGTGCTGAACAGCCGTTCGGAAACCCGGTCGGTGTTTCGCACGCCGTTGTTCAGCAACCGGCTGCTGATCGCCGCCGTGGTCGGCGCGCAGGCGATTCATATCGGCGCGATGTACACGCCCGGGCTGAGCAGCGTGCTCGGCATCGCGCCGATCTCGCTGGGTGACTGGCTGGAACTGCTGGGCCTCGCCGTCACGCTGGTGGGTGTCGGCGAGTTCGTGAAATGGCTGCACCGGCGTTCACGCCGCGTTGCGGGAACCTGACAAAGGCCTTCAATACCGGATGCAAAGAAAAGGGCCGCACGGGGCGGCCCTTTTCACATGCCCAGACGGAAGCCGCTACGGACAGCTGATCGCGGCGCCTTCGTCTCCGTCGGTCGAAGGGATCGCCGAGAACGCCAGGCCCTTGGCCTCGGTGAACAGACACTCGGCGGACGTGCCCGAGAGCATCGGCCCAGCCATCCCCGGCGAGTCCGTGTAGCCCCAGGAGTTGACCGAGACCAGCGTGCCGTTGCCGTCGTCGACGGGCTGCATCCACGGACCACCACTGGACCCGCCCGAAAGGCCGCAACTCGGCAGCCACCAGTTGTCCGAACCCTCGGTGGTCATGTCCTCGGCGCAGTACATGAAGTTGGGGTCGTCGGAATACGAGTAGCCCAGCGCATGGGTGTAGTCGATGCTGTCGGGCGACGGGTCACCGTCATCGAAGTACGGCGTGGCGAAGCTGATCGGCAGCGTGCCCGTCGCGTCTTCCAGCACGTCGGTACCGGCGGAGGTACCCGAATGCGCCCCGCTGTCGGCGACCACGTAGAACGCGTAATCCCACGGGATGTTGTCCGGGAAGGTCCGGGTCGTCCAGTTCACGTCGACGACGCCGAACGATGTCACCCAGCAACCCAGCGGATCGTTGCTGCAATCGGTGTCGGTACCGGAACCGGTGGTGCCGTCCTGGTTCGGAATGAACAGCACATTGCGCGCGAACGCCTTGGCGGAATCGTCATAGACGCAGTGGGCGGCGGTGAGGATGACCGAGCGGCCCGAGGTGGCATCGGTCGCAACCGTGCCGGAGCAGACATAGCCCGCCCAGCGCCGGCGCCGGGAATTGGCCGGCATCTCGAAGTAGATGCGCCCGGCTGCCGTCTGCACGGTCCCACCACCGGTCCACGGCGAGTTCACGACCACATCACCACCCGGATCCGGATTACCGCCTCCGGTATCGACGGTGAAATCGGCCGCCGGGGAAGTCGCGGTGTTACCGCCACCCCGTGACGAATCCTTCGCAACGACCTCCCAGCTCCATTGCCCGTCGGTGAAGCCGGACAAATCAATGGAATAGGTGTCGTCGCCGATATAGGACGGCGAGAAGCTCTGCGTCTGGGTGCCGTTCGGGTAGGTCACCACGAAGCTCACGCTGCGGATGCCGCTGGCGTCGGTGACGACGGCCGAGAACGTTGCCGCGCTGCCAATCGTCGCACCATCGGCCGGCATCATCCCGCTGATGCTGGGCGGCGTGGAATCGCTGCCGCCGCCACCGGGTTTGGCTTGCGGTGTCGGCGCATCACCACGCAACTGCTTCGCTGGTCGGTTGCCATAGGCCACAAGCTGTCCGCTGGCACCGCGGGTGAAGGCCTGGCCCTGCTTGTCGAGATAGAAATCACGTGGAATCGCCGCAGCCCGGCGGGCGGACGTCCAGTGATCAATCACCTGCTGGCGATCGGGTTTCGCGGGTCCGGCCACGGCAAGCCCGGACAGGCCCACCATCGCTGCTGCGGCAGCGACGATCATCGTCTTGCTCATGCTCTGCTCCTTGAGTCGGTGTAGACCGTCAAGTCGCCAGCGTGGGCGACCGAACGTGCCCTATCCTTGAGACGCCTTGAGTCTGCCCCCTGGGCAGGGATTCGACAAGCGAGCGTCTTGAGCACCAGCACGCGTCCATCGCCCCGCACGCCGCGGGTTTCCACGGATCACCGCGCATCCACCCATGCCCCCAAAAGGGGGCGTTGATGGCCGTGGGAGGGTGGGTGAAGATGTTTGGTGAACCGACCCACATTCGCTGACGATGGCGGCACTCGGCGTGCCGCGGCACTTGCACCGCCGCTGGGGCCGCGTCGGACGCATTCCTTCATCCACCGCCCGGGAAGAGCTGGACCGCATGGCCACACCCGAGATTTCAAGGCAATGGCGTTGCCTCGCGCTTTATCCCGCACTCGTGATCGGACTCCTGTTCGGATCGGCAGCGGCGGCTCCGTCGGGCGAGTGGTCGGGCGACGAGATCGCCGAACTGTTCCTGAAGGTGGCCGGCAAGGCCAGCGACGGCGGAAGCGCCAAGACCACAAAGCAGGACTACGGTCTGCACTACACGTCCAAGTTGGGCACGCACGGGTACGAATGGCTTTATGAAATTCCGGACGTACCGCTGACCCTGCGTGCGGTCACCGGGCTGCGCATCAAGAGAATTGACTGGTCTCAGGCCACGAGATCACTGACCTTCAACGGGTTGTCGCTCTACGACCACCGCCTCTACGACAGCCTGCAATCCCTGGACCCCAGCCTGCGCCTCGACCTGGCTTCCGACCACTGGAGCGTGCTCGGACTCTGCCCCTACCGCGACCGTCCAAAGCCGCTGGCCAACGTCTGTCTGCGCATCAAGGTCAAGCGTCAACCCGACGGGCTGGCGATCGAAGGCAAGACGGTGGCCCCGCCGGATGCGTATCTGATCCACACCGTCGACCTCGTGCTCGATCCGCCACTGGACAACGACGAGGTCATTCGCCATGTGCTTCAGGAGTACCGCGAGGGCGGCCGCTGGATAAGGCTCTGGTCGCTTTACAACACGCTGGAGGAGACGGTCCCGCATCTTCTCGACGGAACGACCGATGACCTGATCGTCCAGGGTCAGGCGCAGTTCGCCGCACGCTATGCGGACAACTTCGCGACCGTCTCAGCGCAGGAAAAGGAGGACTTGCTGTTTCTGTACAAGCATCAGATCTTCAAGGAAAACTACGTCGATTTCGACGATCTCAACACGCTGTATCGGAATTTCCTGCGCGGGGTCGAGATCAAGAAGCAGCGGCTCGCGCCGGGTGGGTTTCCGGACCTGATTCTGACCAGCGAAGGGCGCTGTGTAAGCGGTGACTGCCGCAATGGCGATGGCACCCTGCGCATCGGTGACTGGACCTTCACCGGCAGTTTTGGACTCGGCACCGCCCTGGTCGGTCAGCTGACACGACCCAATGGAGATTCGCTGGCCGTGAAGGCCGAGTTCAGCCACCTGACGGAACTGGAGGGGACGATCTCCGGGACCCGGATGCTGGGTGTCCGCAACAAGCAAACTAGCCGCTGGGATTACAGCTTCGCCGACTACCCCGACGGCCTGCTAACCGGCCAGAGCGACCAGGTTGCGCTCAGGCTTGAGGACATTCAGCTGAGTTTCGACACTCGCCAGGCCGGCGCATTTCTGAAGAGCCTGAATCTGGAGCTGCGGCAGTTCCATCTCTTTCACCAGCACGACGAGCGCTACAGCGGTTACCGGTGGGAGCCCGGGAAGGGCACCGATGCCTTCGGTCACTATTACCGAAAGAAAATCGACCAGACCGTCCTCACCGCCATACCGCTTTTTGAAACGACCATCACCCGATCTAGCGACCAGCTGCATTTCGAGCCTCGGGGGCCGGACGGCGCGTTTCGTCAGAGCGGGCATCCCGAACAGTCGTTCCGAACCGTCACCCGGCTGGACATCCCGTTGCCCGAGCCTCGGGAGGAGACCTTCGCCAAGCTCAATCACGTGCTCACCGCCTGGGCGAGCGTCCACCGGCGGCACTACGATGCAATGGACAGACGCTGTGCCGACCTGGCATCGATCGATCCGCTGTCCGAGAACCTCAATCGGCACATGGACACGTTCAAGGCGTTCCAGGAGCAGGATCTCGAACGCTTCTACGCGGGAACACCCGCTCGCCAACTGACGGCTCAGTTCATCGAGGCCAACCGCAACATTGTTCAACTGCTGGGTGCGCAGCGCGAACTCATGAAGCGTTTTCAGGCGAACCCGCAATGCGCATCCGAGGGTGGCTTCTCCGTGGATTTCGCGGAACTGGACCAGGCCACGGCAGACAAGATGCGGCGGTTGGTCGTGAGCCGCGATGCCATCGAGGGCACGTCACCCAGAGAAACGATGGCGTACCTGCTCAGCCACTCGCTGATCGATGCGGAAGGAAACGCGTCGGCGAGGGCCGGCGCCGAGCGCGACGCCGAGCGGCGGCGGCTACAACAAGAACAACAACGCCTGGAATCGATGCTCGCCAACCACGAACGCGCAATGAACAACCAGGGCGCGGTCGGCTACGGCGCGATATCAGGAAACAGGAAACCGTCCCGCCTGAGCGCCGATCAGTTGTTCGAGACGAAAGAGCGCCTGCGCGAAATCGAACAGCTACTGCGGAAATAACCACAGGGGTCAGAGGTGGCCACCGACATCATCTGGATACGATCCATGAAAGAGAGACTGACTATTGCGCTGGCAGCGGGACTTTTGAGCCTGTCATTCGGGTCGACAGCCCAGCCGAAGATGCCCATCGAACTCGTCGACTTCGGAACCGACGGCGTCCGCGCGGACGATGACGTCTGTGACGACCCGCGCTTCGTCGGACCGGGGATGGACGGTGTGTTCACCGACGAGGCGGACAAGCTGCGCGATGCCTCCGATTGCAAGGCCGCCTACGCCGCCGGGACGATCTGGATACCCCTGGCCGAGGCACCCGAGGACGAGACCACCTTCGAAAACCCCCTCGATTGGTGACCTCGCAAACCTCCGAGCTCAGCGCGTGGGGCTGGTCTGCCGCCTGAGCATGACGGACTAACGCCGCCGCCATTGATCGCTGGTACAGGGCGAGGGACTGTCGTCGTCCAGCGGGTTGTCAAACCCCAGCGCGTTCAGTCGTCGAACCATCGATCCACGAACTCCATTGGCCCAACGACGGCCTTTGCTCGCGTTGCGACCGGTTGCCGAGCGTGTTACTCGTGACCCTGGCAGGGGCGCAGGATCATCACGCCGCGACGGCGAGCACTGGACTGCGTGCTGCAAACGGGCGAGGGGGAGACGATGAACATGACACGCGATTTCGGCCGGCGAGCGTTTACGGCTTGTGCACTCAGCTGCCTTGCCGCGGCGCTGGGCGGCTGCGGAGACGCGACGACCATCGACACGACCGGCGTGGTCATCGATGAACAACCCACTCCAACTCCCGCGCCCACCGGCACGACGATCGGGGCGGACGGCGGTGTCGTGGTGTCTGACGATGGACTGGTTCGCCTCGACATTCCCGCCAACGCCTTGGCCAGCCCCGTCGCCATCGAGATTGCGGCGGCCGACACCACCCTCCTGCTGGGCGATGGCCCCACCGACCGCATTGCGTTCATTTACGACTTGCAGCCCAGCGGCCTGGAGTTCCTCATCCCTGCTCGGTTGACCGTCACTGCGACACCCACCGTGGATGACGAGGATGACGACTCCGTCGCCTTCACGCCGGCGCTGATGGTCACCGAGAGCGCAGACGGCACGCTGGAATTGCTGCGAAACCAGGCTATCGACGTGGATTTCACCCGGAGTCAGCTGGTTTATTCGGGCGATATCAACCATTTCTCCGGACTGGTGGGCGAGGCCGGTCCGTTCAGGATTCGTTTCTTTGCGCCACGCACCCTGGAGTCCGGGTCTCGCTACACACTGATCACCGAGGCCCGTGGCGCCGGTGGGTTCGAATTGGACTCCGCGACCGGCACGTTTCAATCCCAGGCACCCTTCGTGCTGGAAGGCGATGTCGAAGTGCTGAGCGTTGACCCCTCGTATCGCCAGACCGTCACCTGTGACACCGCAAGCATTGTGGTGGGTGATCGCTACGCCGACCTGTACACCGAGGGCGAGTTCGTCTTTGCGCAAAGCGAGACGACGTCAGGCGCCAATGCGCTGCTGTATGTCGCCGCCGCTCTGACGAATGGTGCCCTCAGTGGCGACGACGCGCAGCGGACATTCACCCTCGCCGCCACCCGCGAAAGTGAATGCCTGGCGCCCACCACGTCACCACCCACCGAACCCATTGGCGTGCTCGAACCGGGATTCCTCGAATGCGGAGACGCCAGCCGGTGCGGCGGGCTGGAGCAAGGTGGGTTGCTGCAATCGTCCGAAGGACTGCAGCCGGCCTGGGCGACCGGCACGGCGCCGCCCGGGGACACCTGCCGGCTCGGCATCGAGCCCTGTGCGTTTGGGCCCTATGACGACCCCCGGTTTATTGCCATCACGGCCAGCAGCGAGGGGGCGATCTCCGCCATAGACGTCGAATCAGGCGAACAAATCGGTGAGTTTCTTGGTGGGCAGGACCCGTTCTTCGGCGCGAGCCGTGCCTTTGCGCCATTCGGCGTACTGCCGCTGCTGCCGACCGTGCCCGGTGCGGACGAAAGTGCGACGGTGTTGACCTACGGCCAAGCGCTTGAAGGCTCGTCCACGGCGGGTCGATTCCAACGGTCGAATGCACCTGCCGAGGAATTCAGGGACCCGAACAATCCCAATGATTTCGGGCAGGCATTCACGCATATCACCGGGAACAGCTTTTTCCTGGACGCCACCACCTTCGGTGGCAACATCCGCGCGGACGGTGGCCTGCTGGCCAGCGATTCCGGCCTGCGGCTATTCCGATTCAACCCCGACGAACGCGTGCTGGAATACAACACGTTCCGGTTTGTGGATATCGGGCCCGTGCTGTCCGCGTTTGTGGTTCAGACCGACACCGACACGCCCGGCCCGGCGTTGGCCCTTCAGGACAGTCCCGACACCGGCGCGTTGTTGCAGCATGTCGACCTGAACTCGGCAGATGTGACCACTGTTGGGAGTGTCGCGGCGAATCCACGCCAGATTCGCTGCAACGGCGGCCTGTGCTTCGCGACCTCCGCGGGTGTGGAGGGCGCTACACCCAGTCAACTCAAGTGGTGGACCTGGGATGGCACAAGTGCGGTCGTCACCGAACGCGGCGTGCTGGATCTTGGCGGCACAGGGGCCAGCGGGGATTCAGCCTTTGCGCAGGTGATCGGCCTGGACACGGTCCGCTTTGATAACGGCAACATCGGGGTGGTGGCATTCGGATTTTCCAACGGCACGGTGTATGAGATCGCGGTCACCGGCGAAAACGCGGAAACGCCCGGCATCGTCGCTCGGCAAGGCCAGACACAAACCTCCAGCGCCTGCCCCAACCCGGGCCACGGTCGCTGGACCACCGACGCCGGGCAACTCAAGTGGATCGCCCTCTGCAATGGCGGCGGCGGCCTGGAAGTGGGCGATGCCCTGATCGCATCGCCAACCGATCCCTGAGGGCGGAAACCGCTTACAGCCCGCTGCACAGCCGCCGGATCAGATGCACCCAGCCAGCGGCGCAGTTCAGGTCCTTGGGCTCCAAGTTCAACTCGCGTTCCGTGACCGTCGCCCGACCAACACACGGACAGACGGCTGGCCTGCCTATTCCACAGTGACGCTCTTGGCGAGGTTCCGCGGCTGATCCACGTCGGTGCCACGCAGTACCGCCACGTGATAGGACAGTAACTGTAGCGGCACGGTGTAGACGATCGGCGCGATCAGGTCGTCGGCATGCGGCATGTCGACGACGATGATGCCGTCTTCGGACTGGAAGCCGGCCTGGCGGTCGGCGAAGACGATGAGCTGGCCGCCGCGGGCGCGCACTTCCTGGAGGTTGGACTTGAGCTTGCCGAGCAGTTCGTCGTTCGGGGCGACGGCGATGACGGGCATGTCCTCGTCGACCAGGGCCAGCGGGCCGTGCTTGAGTTCGCCGGCGGCGTAGCCTTCGGCGTGGATATAGCTGATTTCCTTGAGTTTCAGCGCGCCTTCCAGCGCGATGGGGAACATCACGCCGCGGCCGAGGAACAGGGCGTGGTGCTTGTCGGCGAAGCGTTCGGCAATCCGGTTCAGGGCCTCGTCGATGAGCAGGCAGTTCTCGATCGCGGTGGCGAGACTGCGGAGCTGCCGCACCGCGTCGGTTTCAGCCGCTTCCGTCAGCCGGTTCTGCGTCTTCGCGAGCATCAGCGAAAAGATCAGCAGGGCGACAAGCTGTGTGGTGAACGCCTTGGTGGAGGCAACGCCGATTTCCGCCCCGGCCTCGGTCATCAGCGACAGGTCGGTCTCGCGGACCATCGCGGACTCCGGCACGTTGACGATGCCCAGCGTCGCCAGATAGCCGGCCTCCTTGGCGAAACGCAGGGCGGCCAGGGTGTCGAGCGTCTCGCCGGACTGGGAGATCGTGACGAACAGGGTGCCGTCTTGAACCACGGGCTTGCGGTAGCGGTATTCGCTGGCCAGCTCGACGTTGCAGGGAAGGCCGGCGATGGCCTCCAGCCAGTAGCGCGCGACGAGTCCGGCGTGAAAGCTGGTCCCGCAGGCGACGATGGTCACCGAGCGCACCTGCGGCAGAATCCTGGCGGCCTCCGGACCCAGCGCGGCGGGAAGCACATGGGTCTCCGTGATCAGCCCATGCCAGGTGTCGGTGACCACCGTCGGCTGCTCGAAGATCTCCTTCTGCATGTAGTGCCGGTAACCCTGCTTGGAATGGGTGTCGGCATCGCGGGTGGATTCGTTGATCGCCCGCTCCACGGGCTGGCCGTGCTGGTCGACGATCTCGACCGAGGTCCGGGTCACGCGGGCGACATCGCCCTCTTCCAGGAAGATGTAGCGGCGAGTGACCGGCAGCAGCGCGGCCACGTCGCTGGCGACGAAATGCTCGCCGATGCCGACACCGATGATCAGTGGTGTGCCGCGACGGGCGACGACCAGGGCATCCGGGTTGTCGTGATCCATTGCCGCGATGGCGTAGGCGCCATCCAGCGTGCGGACGATGTCCGCGATTGCAGCGAACAGGGTTTCGCCGGTGGCGATCCGGCGGTGAATCGCATGGGCCAGCGCTTCGGAATCGGTCTCAGTCTCGAAAACGTAGCCTTCGGCGCCCAGCTCGGCCTTTAGGCGTTCGTAGTCCTCGATGATGCCGTTGTGCACCAGCGCCAGACGACCACGGGACAGGATCGGATGGGCGTTGCGCTCAGCCGGCGCGCCATGGGTGGCCCAGCGGGTGTGAGCCACGCCCAGCACGCCGTGCAGCGGATGTTCGGCCAGCTTGGCATCCAGCCCCTGCACCTTGCCGACGCAGCGCAGACGGTCGATGCCGTCCGGCGTATTCACCGCGATACCGGCGGAGTCGTAACCACGGTATTCCAGGCGGCGCAGGCCTTCGATCAGGATGGGGGTGACATCACGTTCGGCGATGGCGCCGACAATTCCGCACATGAGACGGGTTCCTTGCAGTCGCGCAAAGGTCGTCGATATCTCGACGACCAGGTTCCGGCTAGTTTACTTGCCCGAATCCTTCACGGGTTTGCGCCAGCCCGGCACGGTCTTCTGACCGCGGGCCCGGCAGATCGTCAACGCGTCGTCGGGCGCGTTGCGGGTGATGGTCGAACCGGCCGCGATATAGGCGCGTGCGCCGATGGTCACCGGCGCCACGAGCTGGCTATCGGTGCCTAGAAAGGCGTCGTCTCCGACCACGGTGCGGTGCTTGTTGGCGCCGTCGTAGTTGCAGGTGATGACGCCGGCGGAAACGTTCACGCGCTTGCCAATGCTCGCGTCGCCCAGATAGGCGAGATGGCCGGCCTTGGCGCCCTGATCCAGGGTCGCCTTCTTGGTCTCGACGAAGTTGCCGATGCGGTTGTCACCGACCAGCACGGTACCGGGCCGCAGGCGGGCGAAGGGCCCGATCTGGCAGCTCGGACCGATGTCGGCGTCCTCGATCACGGTGTTGGCGTGAATCACCGAGCCGTCGCCGATTCGGGCGTCCCTGATCACGCAGTTCGGCCCGATCTCGACACCGTCGCCCAGTTCGACATCACCCTCGAACACCACATTCACGTCGATGACCACATCCTCGCCCACCGACACGCGACCGCGCTGGTCAAAGCGCGCCGGGTCGATCAGCGTCACGCCGGCATCCAGCAACGCGTTCGCGGCGCGGCGTTGCAAGACGCGTTCGGCCGCCGCCAACTGGCGCCTGTCGTTGACGCCGGCGACCTCGTCCGGGTCGGTGGCCTGCACCACCTCGACGGTCAGGCCGTCCTCCACCGCCAGCCCGACGACATCGGTCAGATACACCTCGCCCTGGGCGTTGTCGCTGCCGACCCGCGACAGCCAGCCCTTGAGCCGGTCCGCACGGGCGGCCAGCACGCCGGTATTGGTCTCGTCGATCGCGAGCTGCTCGGGATTCGCGTCCTTGTGCTCGACGATCGCGCTGACCGCGCCATCCTCGTCGCGCACGATGCGACCGTAACCGGTGGGATCGGGCAGCACCACGGACAGCAGCGCCGGGCCGTCGACATCGATCAGGGTCAGCAGAGTGTCCTGCGTCAGCAACGGCACATCGCCGTAGAGCACCAGCACGCGGGCATCGTCGGGGATTTCGGGCAGCGCCTGCTGCACCGCGTGACCGGTGCCGCGCTGCTCCGTTTGCAGCACCCAGTTCACCGACACATCCGCGAACCGCGCCCGCACCGCGTCGGCGCCATGGCCGATCACCACATGCGTCGTCGCGGGCTTGAGCGACCGCGCCGTCGCCAGCACATGGGCCAGCAGGGGCCGTCCACCCAGCGGCTGCAACACCTTGGGCTGGGACGAGCGCATGCGGGTGCCCCGGCCGGCGGCCAGGATCACGATGTGGAGCTTGGACTGGTTCATCGCGTCAGGCTGCCAGCATCAGCATCTGGCGGGCAACCTGAAGGTGAAAAAGCGGGCGAAGCGCGCGTCAGGGCAAGGCGCAGGCTCGATGCGAGCGCGGAGCGTGCTCCCAGCACGTGAGCACTCGCATTGAGGCTGCAACGCCGCCATGGCGTGCGATCCGCTCGCTTCTATCAGCGTTTGGACTTGAGCTTCTGCAACAGATGCAACCGCGCCGCCGCCTCGGCCAGTTCGGCCTGGGCAAGGGCCAGGTCAACATCGGAATGCTGCTGAGCGATGGCTTCCTCGGCGCGCTTCTTGGCTTCCAGGGCCGCGGCTTCATCCAGGTCGGCCGCGCGAGCGGCGGTGTCCGCCATCACCGTGACCTGGTACGGCTGGACTTCCAGCACACCACCGGAGACGAAGAAGGACTGCTCGTCACCACCATGCTTGACGCGGACTTCGCCGGCTTTCAGGCGGGTCAGCAGCGGGGCGTGACGCGGCGCGATACCGACCTCGCCCATCTCGGCCGATGCGAACACCATGTCCGCCATGCCCGAGTAGATTTCACCCTCGGCGCTGACGATGTCGACATTCAGTTCCATCTCAATACTCCATGGACAGAGAGCCGCCGAAACGGATCGGCGGCCCCGTCAGTTACATGCTCTTGGCGCGCTCGGCAGCCTGGTCTACGGAACCGACCATGTAGAACGCCTGCTCGGGCAGGTGGTCGTACTCGCCGTCGACGATCGCCTTGAAGCCGGCGATGGTGTCCTTCAGCGACACGTAGATGCCCGGCGAACCGGTGAACACCTCAGCGACGTGGAACGGCTGCGACAGGAAGCGCTGGATCTTGCGCGCACGGGCCACGGTCAGCTTGTCCTCTTCGGACAGCTCGTCCATGCCCAGAATCGCGATGATGTCCTTCAGCTCCTTGTAGCGCTGCAGCACGCCCTGAACGGCGCGGGCCGTCTCGTAGTGCTCGACGCCGATGACGTTCGGATCCAGCTGACGCGACGTGGAATCCAGTGGGTCCACGGCCGGGTAGATACCCAGCTCTGCGATCTGTCGCGACAACACGACGGTGGCATCCAAGTGAGCAAAGGTCGTGGCCGGCGACGGGTCGGTCAAGTCATCCGCCGGCACGTAAACGGCCTGGATGGACGTGATGGAACCGGTCTTGGTGGAGGTGATGCGTTCCTGCAGCACGCCCATTTCCTCGGCCAGCGTCGGCTGGTAGCCCACGGCCGACGGCATACGACCCAGCAGCGCGGACACTTCGGTGCCTGCCAGGGTATAGCGGTAGATGTTGTCCACGAAGAACAGCACGTCACGGCCTTCGTCACGGAAGAACTCGGCCATGGTCAGGCCGGTCAGCGCGACGCGCAGGCGGTTGCCCGGCGGCTCGTTCATCTGGCCGTACACCATCGCCACCTTGGACTCGGTGAGGTTGTCCAGCTTGATGACGCCGGCCTCGGCCATTTCGTAGTAGAAGTCGTTACCTTCACGGGTACGCTCGCCGACGCCCGCGAACACCGACAGGCCCGAGTGCTCGGTCGCGATGTTGTTGATCAGCTCGAGCATGTTGACGGTCTTGCCCACGCCGGCGCCGCCGAACAGGCCGACCTTGCCGCCCTTCGCGAAGGGACACAGCAGGTCGATAACCTTGATGCCCGTTTCCAGCAGCTCGGTGGAACCGGCCTGGTCTTCGTAGCTCGGCGGCTTGCGGTGAATCGCCCAGCGCTCTTCGGTCTCGACCGGACCGACTTCGTCCTGGGGATCGCCCAGCACGTCCATGATGCGACCCAGCGTGCCCTTGCCCACCGGCACGGAAATCGGTGCACCGGTTCCGGTCACGGCCATGCCGCGCTTGAGGCCTTCCGACACGCCCATGGCGATGCAACGCACGACGCCGTCACCCAGCTGCTGCTGGACTTCCAGGGTCAGGTTGTTGTCGGTCACGGTGAGAGCATCGTAGACCTTCGGGATCGAATCGCGCGGAAACTCCACGTCCACGACGGCCCCGATAATCTGAACAATCTTGCCTGCGCTCATAGCTCTTTCCTGTTTACTTGTCGGGCTAAACGAGCCCACAAATTCAATTTGTCTCTAATCGATCTGGCAAACGTTTCCGCGATGTGAAGCTCGCTTCAGAGCAAGGCGGAGCGTGTGATCGGAAGCGCAGTTTAGTGAGCCTAAATGAGCATTCCGATCGCGCGCGACAACGCCGCTCTGGAGCGAGATCCGCATCGCTAGACGGCTGCTGCGCCGCCCACGATCTCCGCCAGTTCCTGCGTAATCGCGGCCTGGCGGGCCTTGTTGTACTCCAACTGCAGGTCTTCGATGATCTGGCCGGCGTTGTCGGAGGCCGACTTCATCGCGATCATGCGCGCCGCCATTTCACAGGCGACGTTTTCGGCCACGGCGCCGTAAACCTGGGCTTCGACGTAACGCATCAGAATGCCGTCGAGCAGGTCCTCGGCGCTGGGCTCGTAGATGTAGTCCCAGTTGTCCAGCAGACCCTCATCCTTCACCGGCACGACGGGCAGCAACTGCTCGACGACCGGCGACTGGGTCATGGTGTTCACGAAACGGTTGTGGATCAGCACCACCTTGTCCAGCTCGCCGTCGCGGTACTTGTCCAGCAGCACCTTGACCGGACCGATGAGCTGATCCAGATGCGGCGTGTCGCCGAGACCCGTGATCTCGGAGACGATGTTGCCGCCGATGCGCTTGAAGAAGCTCATTCCCTTGCTGCCGACGATCATCAGGTCGACTTCGGCGCCGGCATCCTTGGCACTGCGGTACTCCGCCAGCGCCTTGCGGAACATGTTGATGTTCAGGCCACCGCAGAGACCACGGTCGGTGGAGACGACGATGATGCCGACCCGCTTGACCGGACGCTCCATCAGGAAGGGATGCTTGTAGTCCGGGTTCGCCTGAGCCAGATGGCCGATGGTGCGGCGGATGCGCTCGGCATACGGCGTGGCCGCGGCCTGGCGATCCTGCGCCTTGCGCATCTTGCTGGCCGCAACCATTTCCATGGCCTTGGTGATCTTCTGCGTGTTCTTGACGCTTCCGATCTTGCTCTTGATTTCCTTGCCGACGGCCATTGCGACTCCTACCGAGGCGTGCGGATTTTGTCCGAATCCTGCGTTGCAGCCACCCAGTGAGTGCTCACGTACAGGAAGTACGCTGCGCGCTCACTGGTTGTCTGCGCCTTGTCTTCGAACAAACTTCGCACGCCTCTCCGTTTGAATGGTGCTTCGGGTCAGGCGAATCGCTTGTCTCGCCCAACCCCTCACTCCGTACGCTTTACCGCAATCCGCTCAAAAAGCGGATTGCTTCTTGAACGCGTCCAGGGCGGTGATCATGTCGGCCTTGATCGCGTCGTCGAACTTGCCGGTCTCGTTGATGCGATCGAGCAGGTCCTTGTATTCGCCGCCGAGGAACTGGTGCAGCGCCTCGTCGAACTCGACGACCTTGGCCACGTCGACGTCGTCGAGGTAACCCTGGTCAGCCGCGAGCAGCGAGAACGCCATTTCGGCCACGGACAGCGGCGAGTACTGCTTCTGCTTCATCAGCTCGGTCACGCGCTGACCGCGTTCCAGCTGCTTGCGGGTCGCCTCGTCCAGATCGGATGCGAACTGGGCGAAGGCCGCGAGCTCGCGGTACTGCGCCAGCGCCAGGCGGACACCGCCGCCGAGCTTCTTGATGATCTTGGTCTGGGCCGAACCACCCACACGCGACACCGACAGGCCGGCGTTGATGGCCGGGCGGATGCCGCTGTTGAACAGATCGGTTTCCAGGTAGATCTGACCGTCGGTGATGGAAATCACGTTGGTCGGCACGAAGGCGGACACGTCGCCGGCCTGGGTTTCAATGATCGGCAGCGCCGTCAGCGAACCGGTCTGACCCTTGACCGCACCGTCGGTGAACTTCTCGACGTAGTCGGCGTTCACGCGCGCGGCGCGTTCCAGCAGACGTGAATGCAGGTAGAAGATGTCACCCGGGTAGGCCTCACGGCCCGGCGGGCGCTTCAGCAGCAGCGAGATCTGACGGTAGGCGACGGCCTGCTTGGACAGGTCATCGTAGACGATCAGCGCATCTTCACCACGGTCGCGGAAGTACTCGCCCATCGCGCAACCGGCGTAGGGGGAGATGTACTGCAGCGCCGGAGATTCGGCCGCGGCGGCGGCGACGACGATGGTGTGATCCATCGCGCCGTGCTCTTCCAGCTTGGCGACCACGTTGGCGATGGAGCTGTTCTTCTGCCCGATCGCGACGTAGATGCACTTAACGCCAGTGCCCTTCTGGTTGATGATCGCGTCAATGGCGACGGCGGTCTTGCCCGTCTGACGGTCGCCAATGATCAGCTCACGCTGACCACGACCAATCGGCACCATGGCGTCGATGGACTTCAGCCCGGTCTGCACCGGCTGGTCGACCGACTGGCGCGCGATCACGCCCGGCGCGACCTTTTCGATCGGCGACGTGGCTTCGGCATTGATGTCGCCCTTGCCGTCGATCGGACGACCCAGCGAGTCGACAACGCGACCCAGCATCGCCGGCCCGACCGGCACTTCCAGAATGCGGCCGGTGGTCTTGACCCAGTCGCCCTCGGTCAGGCTGCTGTAGTCACCCAGGACCACGGCGCCGACGGAGTCACGCTCGAGGTTCAGGGCCAGACCGAAGACATCACCCGGGAACTCGAGCATTTCGCCCAGCACCGCGTCTTCGAGGCCGTGAATACGAACGATGCCGTCGGCCAGCGACACGACGGTGCCCTGGTTGCGGGCTTCGGTGACAGCCTCGAAATTCTTGATGCGATCCTTGATGAGATCGCTGATTTCAGACGGATTCAATTGCATCTCTGTTTCCTGGTGTCGCGGCGCCTGTTACGCCGCTTCCTGGTTGTCTTCGTCCGGTACAGACCTACGCGGTCAGCGCCTGAGTGATTCGTTCCACACGACCGGCGACCGATCCATCAATGACCAGATCGCCCGCGCGCAGCACGGCGCCGCCGATCAGTGAGTCATCGACGGATACGCTCAGTTCGACATCGCGACCGAGCCGCTTGGACAGCGCCGCGACCAGCGCGGACTGCGCCTCGTCGCTGACGGGCATCGCGGAGGTCATCTCGATCTCGATCCGGCGCTCGGCCTCGTCCTTCAGCAGGCTGTACTGCTCGGCGATGGCCGGCAACAGCGCCAGGCGCTTGTTGTCCGCCAGCACCCTCAGCAGGTTCAACCCGCTTGCGCCCAGCGCGTCGCCAACGGCGGCCTGGATCAGACCGACCAGCTCGTCCGACGTCACGGCGGGATGGCCGATCAGACGGGCGACCTCGGACTGCTGGACCACGGCCGCCATCGCGTCCACGGCCTGCTGACCGGCCGGCAGAGCGCCGGCTTCGTTCTGCAGCTCGAAGAATGCGCGAGCGTAAGGACGTGCCAGTGTGGACAGCTCACTCATGATCAGATCTCGGTGGCCAACTGCTTGAGCAGATCGTCATGCGCGGAGGCATCGACCTCGCGAGCCAGCACCTTCTGGGCACCGGCGAGCGCGATGGCGGACACTTCCTTGCGCAGTTCGGCCTTCGCGCGCTGCATCGAGGCGTCGATCTCCTCGTTCGCGGCGGCGATGATCCGATCCGCTTCGGAGCGGGCCTCGGTCTTGGCCTTTTCGACGATGTCGTTGGCCTGACGGTTGGCACCGGCCAGGATGTCCTGCGCCTGGGCGCGAGCTTCCTTGAGTGCTCCATCAGAGGCCTTGCTGGCTTCCGCCAGCGAGGCTTCGCCGCGTTCGGCGGCGGCCAGACCGTCCTCGATCTTCTTGGCGCGCTCGTTCATGGCCTGCTTGATCGGCGGCCAGACGAACTTCATCGTGAACAGCACAAACACCGCGAAGGTGATCGTCTGCCCGATGATGGTGGCGTTAATACCCACGGCTATCTCCTACGAATGGATTGACTACAGCTTCGTAGGATTGGATTAGCCGAGCTGGCCGAGAAGCGGGTTGCCGAACATCAGCAGCAGCGCCATGGCGACACCGATAATGGCCACGGCGTCCAGCAGGCCGGCGATGATGAACATGCGGGTCTGCAACATGCCGGCCATTTCCGGCTGACGTGCGGCGCCTTCCAGGAACTTGCCGCCCAGCAGGCCGAAGCCGATGCCCGTGCCCAGAGCAGCCAGGCCGAAGATCAGGCCGATTGCCAGCGCGGTGTTGCCAATGATGAGTTCCATCGTCGTTCTCCAGTCGTTTCCGTCAGGTGTTGGAAGTTGATCTAGTCAGTAAAAAACCGGGGTGAGCCCAATCAGTGCTCGTCGTGCGACTCATACGCCATGCTCAGGTACACGACGCTGAGCACGGTGATGATGAAGGCCTGCAAGGTGACCACCAGAATGTGGAACACCGCCCAGGCAAATCCGGGGATGAACTGCACGCCCCAGGGCAGCAGCGCAATCAGGATGAAGATCAGCTCACCGGCGTAGAGGTTGCCGAACAGTCGCAGTGACAGCGACACCGGCTTGGCCATGAGCTCAACGAAATTGATGATGATGTTGAAGGGCAGCAGGTACCAGCCGAACGGGTGGGACAGCCACTCTTTCGCATAGCCGCCAAAACCCTTGCCGGCGATGCTGTAGATGATGATCAGGAAGAAGACCGAGATGGAGATCGCGAAGGTCGCGTTCATGTCGGCCGACGGCACGACCCGCATGTACTCCAGACCGGCCATGGAAGCCGCCGCCGGCAACCAGTCCACCGGGACCAGGTCCATGCAGTTCCAGAGGAAGGTCCAGACGAAGATCGTCAACGCGAACGGCGGAACGAACTTCGACGTGCCCGGGAAGGACTCCTTGACCAGGCCGTCGATGAAATCGACCAGCGATTCCACCAGATTCTGGAGGAATCCGGGAACGCCCGAGGTCGCCCTCCGGGCACCCAGGTACATGACGCCGCACATGATCACACCAAGCACGGTGCTGACGATCAAGGTGTCGATGTTCCAGGTCCAGAAACCCTCACCCACCTGAAGATGGGTCAGATGGTGCGATACGTAATAGCTGGCACTGTCCGTGCCGTGTTGTTCTCCGCCGCCGCTTGCCATCGTTGCCTTAGCCTGTTCGAGTTCCAGTATCTGTGGCCGTCCAGCCGAGCGCGAACCAGTACACCAGCAAACACGCTGCGTAGACGCTGATGACCGGCGGGAACTGGTCCCTGAAGAGCACGATGGCGACCATGAACAATGCCAGGGTCACACCCCACTTCATCACCTCGGCGCGCAAAAGATTGCCGAGGAGCCGCTCGGGCGCCGCGTCCTGCCCGGAGGCAAACGCTCGCAACGCAAAATAAAAGGTGCTGATCACAGCGATCAGGCCGCCGGATATTCCGGCCACCGCTGCATGGACACCACCATGCAGCCCCCAAAGCAAAGAACCTGCGAGACCGATTCCGAGCTGCCAGGCGCAGATTCTCAGCGCCATGGCGAAGCCCGTGTGAGCGCCGGAGCGCTCTGGGTTTGCGTCACTCAAACCGGTGCCGCCCGCCTTAAGGGGGCGCGAAGTATAGCCATGGCCTGATGACAGGTCAATGAAATGCTGCGGCGCAGCAACCTCTCTCGGCAGCCCTACCGCACGGGGTTTCATCACCACGGGCGACGAAGGCTAGACCAAAGTTCATGAACGGCGCCGCGCGGGGCGGACGGTCGGCCACCGTCCGCTGCCCGGCGGCGGGGCGATGCGGGCGGGGCCCCCGCTAAGTCAGCTCGCGCAGGATGTCTTCCAGCTCGTCCTCGGAGCCATAATTGATGACGATCCGCCCCTTGCCCCGGCCCTTTTGCTGCAACTCGACCTTGGCATTGAGTCGTCCGCCCAGCTTGCGACCGAGGCTCACCAGGTGGTCCGACACTGGCGCGGGTGGCGTTGCCGCCTTCGGGGGTTCGCCGAGATTGCGGACCAGCGCCTCGGTCTGACGCACGGTCAGGCCGCGCGTGACCACCTCACGCGCCAGGCGTGACCGCGACTCGACCGGCGCGCCAAGCAGCGCGCGTGCATGGCCCATCTCCAGTTGCCGGGCCTGGACCATGGCGCGGATCTCCTCATCCAGCTCCAGCAGGCGGAGCAGATTGCTCACCGCGGCGCGCGAACGGCCCACCGACTCGGCGCAGGCCTGATGCGTGAGACCGCATTCATCGATCAACCGATGCAGCGCCAGCGCCTCCTCGATGGGATTCAGCGATTCGCGCTGGATGTTCTCGATCAGCGCGACCGCCAGCGCGGCCTGATCTTCCAGCGGCCGGATCACGGCGGGAATGGTCGGCAGCCCGACCATCTGCACCGCCCGCCAGCGACGCTCGCCGGCAATCAGTTCATAGCCCTCGTCGGCTCGGCGCACGACGATGGGCTGAATCACACCCTGGGCACGGATCGACTGCGCCAGCGCTTCCAGCGCCTCCGGGTCGAACTCACGGCGCGGCTGAAACCGACCGGGCCGGATCGACTCGACGGCAATGTCCTCGAGGCTGCCTTCCGCCTCCGCCTGCTCGCGCGAGACTTCGACCCCGCCGGCGAGCAGCGCGTCCAGCCCACGCCCGAGACCCCTCTTCTTCGCAGCCATCAGGCGGCCCGGCGGCGACCGCCGCGCAGCACTTCGCCGGCCAGCGCGAGGTAGGCCTGCGCGCCCTTGGACTGGCTGTCGTACTCAAAGGCCGGCAGGCCATGGCTGGGCGCCTCGGCCAGGCGCACGTTGCGCGGGACGATGGTGCGATACACCTGGTCCGGGAAATGCGCCAGCAGCTGGGCGGAGACTTCATTCGCCAGATTGTTGCGCGGATCGAACATGGTCCTCAGTACCCCCTCGATCTCCAGCCGCGGGTTCAGCACCGCACGGACCTTGCGAATCGTGTCCAGCAGCGCCGACAGCCCTTCCAGCGCGTAGTACTCGCACTGCATCGGAATGACCACGCCGTCAGCCGCGACCAGCGCGTTGACCGTCAGCATCGACAGGGCCGGCGGGCAGTCGATGACAACATAGTCGAAATCATCCTGAATCCCCGCCAGCGCCTGAGCCAGCGCCTTCTCGCCGCCCTTGCGCTGCCGCAGGCCGACTTCGGCCGCGGTCATGTCCGTGTTGCTGGGCAGCACCGAAAAACCGAGCGAAGCGGGCGTCACGATCGCCTCGCCGATCGCCGCCTCGCCCAGCAGCACATCACAGCCGGTCAGCTCCAGCTCGTCCTTGTTGACGCCGACACCCATGGTCGCGTTGCCCTGGGCGTCGATGTCGACGAGCAGCACGCGCTTTTTCGTTGCCGCCAGCGAGGCAGCGAGATTGACGGCCGTCGTCGTCTTGCCGACACCGCCTTTCTGGTTGGCTATCGCCAGGACGCGCGCCATCAGTCGGCCTCGGAAAGAATGACGACACAGCGCTCGGCATCCAGGCCGGGCACGGTCAGGGGGAGAATCGATTCGACGTTCACGCTGTTGTCCAAGGCTTTGAGTTCCTCGTCGGGAACCTGTCCCTTCATCGCAACCCACCGACCACCAGGTGCAAGCAGGTGGCGGGTCAGGTCGACAAAACGTTGCAGGCTCGTAAAGGCCCGGCAGGTGACGGTAGCGAAACGGGTGTCGCTTTGAAAGTGTTCCACGCGCGCCTGCTCGATCGTCACGTTGGACAAGTCGAGCTGGCGACACACGTGACGCTGGAATCGGACCTTCTTGCCGACCGATTCCACCGAGGTGATTGCGAGTTCTGGCCGCGCGATCGCCCAGGCCAGGCCCGGCAACCCGGCGCCACTGCCGACATCGGCCACCGGCCCGCGCGCATGGGGCAACACGACGAGGCTGTCCAGCAAGTGATGCGTCACCATCTGCGCCGGATCGCGCACCGCCGTCAGATTGAAACTGCGGTTCCAGCGCGTCAACTCGCTCAGGTACAGCGCAAACCGCTCGACCGTCCGAGGCTCGGCCGTGAACGACAATGCCGCGAGGCCGCGCTCAATCTGTGATTCCAGGGAACTCAGAGCGGACTCCCGTGCCGGCGTGGTCGATGGATGGGCGAGGCGCGGGAGTATACGCACCGCCGGGGTCCGGACGGACGACACCGACCGCGATCGACCAACGCGCCGGGAACATCCGGGATCGCTTCGCGTCGGAAACTGGGAACTTCGAGCAAGGCAACCACCATGCGAACATTTCTGGCGACTCTCCTCGGCGCATGTCTCGGCCTGCCGGCCGCGGCGCAGGCGCAGCTGGGCGAGATCAACACACCTTCCGTCCCGACGCTGAGCCAGCGCGCCGGACCCGGCCCGGCGTCGATCCCTCCGTTCGCCGCGCTCGATGTCGATGATGACCGGCAGATCTCGCAGGAGGAAGCCGCCAGCGACATGACGGTGAGCCGCTACTTCATGCGCGCCGATCGCGACCGCGATCGCAGCCTCTCCCGTGCCGAATACGTCGCCCTGCAACAGCAACTGCGCTGAACCGGCGCCACGCTGTCGGGAGGTGGCGACGCCGGCAACCACCTGATCATGCAGGGATTGCTCTCCCATGCCGACTGGCGTCGTCGCTGATCGGCGCCACCCAGCCATTCCAAGTGACTGAAATCATGGGCCCTGGAGCTGGCACAGCGGTTGCGCCAGCGATGGTGCGAGCAAATCGCATGACTGACGCATCAGACAGGAGGTCCACGAATGACTCGTTACATCGCAACCATCGCAGCCTTGCTGTTCGCGGGAACCGCTGCCGCCGGTGGCGCCCTGAGCGCCGATGTCGGCGTTGGCGTCGACATCTCCGGCCAGACCGATACCGAATTCTCGGAACTGGACACGAATGCCGACGGCATGATCAGCACGGCGGAAGCCGAGGCAGACAGCACCGCCTCCATGCGCTTCACCGAAGCGGATGAAAACCATGACGAGATGCTGACCAAGGCGGAATTCTCGGCCATTGCCAAGACATCCGCCGAGCAGGAAGAGGAAGCCGGCGAATAACGCGCTTCCGAGGCATGGTCCTCGCGCCGTCCACCGGCGCGGCGGGCCTTGAGGGCCTGACCCTCGATCAACGGCCGTGGACCCTGAGTCCATGGCCGTTTTCATGCGGGTTCAGTCCGCCAGCCGGACGACAAAGCGACCGATGTGACCGCCGGCGAGGATCTCGTCGCAGGCACCCGGCACCTCGTCCAGCGTGATCTCGCGCATCGGGATGCTGTCCATCGTCACCGGCTTCCAGTCACCGGCCAGATGCGTCCAGACGTCCCGCCGCCTGGGCATGGGGCATCCGGCGGAACGCACGCCGATCAACGTCACACCGCGCAGGATGAAAGGCAGCACCGTGGTGTTCAGTTCGACGCCGCCCGCCATGCCGATGCTCGCGACATTCCCCTCGGCCGCGGTCACGCGGATCAGCCGCGACAGCAGGTCGCCCCCCACGTTGTCGACCACCCCGCCATAGCGCTCGGTTTCCAGCGGACGCGTCCCGACCCTCAGCGCGTCCGGGACGATCACCTCGGTCGCGCCGAGCGCCTTGAGGTAATCCTCCGCATCGGATTTGCGACTGATGGCATGCACCGTGTACCCGAGCCGGCTGAGTATCGCGATGGCGAACGAACCCACCCCGCCGGTCGCGCCCGTCACCGCGATGGCGCCCAGCTCCGGCGCCTGCCCGTTGTCCAGCAAGCGGGAGATCGCCAGACCCACCGCGAACCCCGCGGTGCCGTATTCCATGGCCTGACGCAGGGACAGGCCGGATGGCAGATGGACCACCGAGTCCGCGGGCACGGTGACCGTGGTCGCAAGCCCGCCGTCGCGCGTTTCCGACAATCCACGACCCGTGACCAGCACGTCGTCGCCCACCTGGAAGCGCGGATCCTCCGACTGCTCGATCACGCCGGAAACATCAACGCCGGCGTTGAGCGGAAACCGGCGCAGGATGCGACCCTTGCCCGTCACCGCCAGGGCATCCTTGTAGTTCAGGCTGGACCACCGGGCCCGGAGCCGAACCTCGCCCCTGGCCGGCATCGGTGCGGACCAGTTCTGTATTTCGGCAATCGTGGACTCGCTGCGGCGGTCGATCCGCAGCGCGCGTTCTTCGGTCATGGTCGCGGACCTGACGACTGGGGTTCAACCGGCATGGTAACGGCCCAATGACCGCCCAGGCGGCGTCATGTCCCCCGCGAACCCGGCGGCGCGGATCGACATCACCGGATATTCACGTCGGATCGGGTATACCTCCAACTGCCAGCCCCCCCTCGATTCGAGCCACCCAGCAACCCGAACCCCAGCGTGCATCAGTCCCGGTTGATCTCCGTTCTCTCCAGCCTGGGCGGTGGCTCCACCTCCGAAGCCACGTGGCGTCTAGCGGCGATCGCACTGTTCACCGCGGTGCTGGCGATCACCGAGACCGGCGTGGGGCTCTACCAGCGCTCAGCGGCCGCGGGCGCATTCACCGACGCCGCGGTCACGGTCAGCCAGGCCCAGGCACGGATGGAGTCGGAGCTGGCGTCCATTCTTCATCTGAGCAGTGGCCTGAGCGCCTATTTCACGCTCAACGCGGACCATCTGGATGCGGCGGAAATCGAGCAAATGTTCGCCCTGCTGCATGACGAAGCCCGCCATGTGCGCAATTTCGGTCTGGCGGTCGGGTATGTATTGACTTACGTCTACCCGGTCGAGGCCAACCGGGCCGCCATCGGCCTCGATTATCGCCGGATACCGCGCCAGTACGAGGCGGTGCGCGAAGCGATCGAGCGCGGCCAGCCGACGCTGTCCCCCCTGCTGGATCTCGCACAGGGCGGCCAGGGCGTGATCTATCGTGCGCCGATCTTTCGCAACGGCGAATACTGGGGGCTGCTCAGCACGGTGATCGACGTTCACAGCCTGACCCGCGCCCTGTTCAGCGAATCGGGCTTCGGCGGCATGCCCATCGCCGTCAGGGACCCGAAAAACGTCACGATCTGGGGCGACGACGCGCTGTTCGACAATAGCGACAATCCGATGCTGGTCTCCGACCACGACTGGCAGTACGTCGCCCAACCCGCTTCCGACCCACGCATTCCGGTCATTGTCGGCCTGATGCGCGGCTTCGGACTGTTGCTGGCGGCGTCGCTGGCCTTCAGCCTGTACATGGCGCTGCGTCATCACGACGACCTGATCCGCCTGTCCCGCCAGGATGCCCTGACCGGCCTGGCGAACCGGCGCCGGCTCAACGAACACATCCGTCACGGCCTGGAGCGGGTCAGGTTGAACAACGACCCGGGCTTTACCGTCGTCTTCGTCGATCTCGACGGGTTCAAGCAGATCAACGACAGCATGGGACATCGCGCTGGCGACGCGGTGCTCTCCGAGATCGCGAGACGGCTGGTCGGCCTCTGCCACGGCGGCGATGTCGCCGCGCGCTGGGGCGGCGACGAGTTCGCGATCTATCTGGCCGGATCGCGCGACCGCGACCCGGAGGTCGCGCTGGATCGCTTCCGGTCCGTGTTCGATCGTCCGGTCACCTTCAATGGCACGGCGATCCTCATTCGCGGTTCGGTCGGTCACGCCATCGCGCCGCGAGACGGCGACAACGAACAGGACCTGATCTGCGCGGCCGACCGCCGCATGTACCGGCAGAAGACGCACCGTCATGCGCCGGACGACCGGCGACAAGGCCGCCCCGCGCGGGCATCCTGATCGCCATCGGGCGGACAGGCCGACGCTTGCTGCGGCATAGTTTCGCACCTGGAAATCCACAACCGACGGATCACTTGCCGCGATGGCTCAGTACACGCTTCACGAACAGGCCGGCCTGGACGTTCAACAGCTGGACGCCAACCCGCTGACCCAGCTGGCTCAATGGATCGACGATGCCCAGAACGCCGGCATGCTGGACCCGGTCGCGGCCTGTCTGGCCACCACGTCAGCCGGCGGCCAACCGTCCGCACGCATCGTGCTGGTTCGCGAAATCGGCGAGGGCTCCGTGGCCTTCTACACCAACCACGAGAGCCGCAAGGGTCGCGAACTGGCGGAGAACCCGGCCGCGGCACTGTGCTTCTGGTGGGACAAGCTCCAGCGACAGGTCCGACTGGAAGGGACGGTCACCCGGATGTCGCAGGCCGACGCCGAGCCCTACTTCCGGGAACGCCCCCGCGGCAGTCAGATCGGCGCCTGGGCCTCGCACCAGTCCCGGCCGGTCGCCGAGCGGGCCATGCTCGAGGACCGTGTCGCCGCCATCGCCGAACAATTCGGCGACGAACCGGTCCCGATCCCGGACTTCTGGGGCGGCTATCGACTGCGGCCGTCGACGATCGAATTCTGGCAGGGGCGCGACAATCGCCTGCACGACCGGATCCGCTTTTGCGCGACGGACGGCGGCTGGACCACCGACCGCCTGGAACCCTAGCGATAGCGGCCCGCCGCCCGGCTAGCGGGTCTTCTCCCCGTAAGCGGCACGAGCCGCCGGCCGTTCCGCCATCAAGTCGTACCAGCGCTGCAGGTGCGGCTGATCCTCCGCCGGCGCGAATCCGCTGAGCTTGAAGAACCGCAGCGCGCAGTAGGCGGTGATGTCGGCAACGGTGAGCGCATCGCCGGCCACGAAGAGCTGGTCGGCCAGCGCCTTGTCGAGCCGGGCGAGCCGCTTGGTGGCCGCCACGCGCTGTTTCTCGCCCCACTCCGGCACCTGGTCCTCCGCGAGCTTCATGCCCGGATGGGTATGCCGGAAGCACATCGCCATCGGCACCATCACTTCGAACTCCATGATCCGGTTCCACATCTCCACCTGACCCTGCTGCAGCGGCGTCACGCCGAACAGCGCCGGCTCCGGATGCAACGCCTCGACGTATCGACAGATCGCCATGGTCTCGCAGAGGATGGTGCCGTCATCCAGCTCCAGCGCAGGCGTGCGACCGTTGGCGACGCGGGCCCGGTATTCGGGCGTCTTGTGCTGGGCCGCTCGCAGATCGATCACCTCGGTATCGGGTTTCAGGCCCTTTTCGGCCAGGAAATAGTCCACGCGGGCCGTGCTCACCGTTCCCGGTGCTCCGATCAGCTTCATGCCGCTCCTCCCAGGGTTGTTCTTGTGATCACCAGAATGCCAGCACCGTGAGCACCGTCACCACGACGAGCACCGCGGCTTGCAGGCGGTAGTCCGACAGGATGCCCCCCGGGCGCATGTCAGTCGATTTTTCATCCGGCGGCCAGGTGATGTGGTACGCCAACTTGAAGTCCTGGCCGAACAGCAGCGAGACCACGACCAGCAGCACGGCGGTCCAGAGCGTCAGGACGATGGCCATGATCGTGAAATGCACGTCGATCATGCCGGTAACCGGCCCGAGCACGAACAGGACGGCCGAGGTCAGGTGACCCAGGACCAGCGCCCAGAACCCCGCCCGCGGATGCGCGCCCTTCCAGAACAGGCCGGTCAGGAATATCGCGACCAGGGGCGTAGTGATGTAGGCGAACGCGGACTGGATGTAGTTCCAGAGACCGGGAAAATCCTTGATCTGCGGCGCCCAGGCAATGGCGATCGCCATGAACACGAAGGTGCAGACCCGACCGACGAAGGCGGTTTGCGTCGGGCTCAGATCCGGCCTGTGCGGCTTGATGAAATCCAGCGTGACCAGCGTGGACGCCGAATTCAGCGTCGAGTCGACCGAAGACATGATCGCGGCGATCAGGCCGGCAAGCACCAGCCCGGTCGCGCCGACCGGAAGCAGCTCGGTAACCATGGTCGGAAAGACCTGATCCTTGTTCTCGACCTCGGGGAACAGCGAGATCGCGAACGCGGCGGGCAGGATCATGATGAACAGCGGTAACAGCTTCAGCGCGCCGCCCAGCATCGCGCCGGCGCGCGCGGCCTCGAGATTCTTCGCGCCCAGCGCCCGCTGGATGATGTACTGATTCATAGTCCAGTAGTAGAAGCCGATCAGCGGCACGCCCAGCAGCAGGCCCGGCCAGGGCAGCACGTCATCGTCGGCCGGTCGGATCATGGACAGATGCCCCTCCGGCAACTGGGCCGTGGCCTTGGCCCAGGACCAGTCGAACTTGTCGAAGATGATCAGCCCCATCGCCGCCGAGCCGATGATCAGGATGATCGCCTGCAACACGTCGGTGAGCACCACCGCCTTGAGGCCGCCGGCGGCCGTGTAGATGCCGGCGAACAGGCCCAGCCCCAGGCAGAACCAGAACAGATGCTGACCGCCGGAACCGGGGAAGAACAGCTTGTCTAGCACCAGCGATCCCGCATAGAGGCCGCCGGCCATGTCCACGACAATGGACAGGAAGATGGTGATGCACGACAGATAGAGTCGCACCCGGTTGTCATACCGGTGTTCGAGAAACTCCGGAATCGTCGAGATCTTGGTGCGGATATAGAACGGCAGCACGAAAATCGCGGAAAACACCAGGATCAACCCGGCCATCCACTCATAGGCCGAGACCGCGATGCCGGTCTTGTACGCATCCCCCGCCAGACCGATCAGCGTCTGCGCGGAGATGTTCGATGCGAACAGCGAAAAACCGATGACACCAAAGCCCAGCGCACGGCCGGCAAGAAACAGATCGTCCCCGCTCTTGGTCTGACGGGTGACATAAACCCCGATCCCGATCACCACCATGAAATAGCCGACGATCAGCGCGATATCGATGGGATGGATGCTCATCTCCACATCGTGCTCCTTGCTTGTCCTGCGGTCCCCTCGCGCACCACAGCCTAGCCAAAGGGTCTGGCGGATGCGAATGCCGACCGCAGCCCGCACCGGGCGACATCACCGCAGGGCGCGGCGATATCCGGGGAAACTGTTAGGGTATGGAGTCCCCCTTTGCTCCGGTCATGAATGACGCAGGACTCCGCCAATTCGGGCGCTCCCGTCCGGCGCAAGACGGTACTCATCGTTGCGATGCTGGTGATGGTAATCGTCAGCCTCGCCGCGCTCTGGCGACTGACGCCGCTGTCCGAATTCGCCGATCCGGACCGCCTCGCCGACGCGGTGAGCGATCTGGTGAAATCACCCTGGGCGCCGCTGACGGTGATGGCGCTCTACCTCGTCGCCAATGCCACGCTGTTCCCGACCCTGGTGCTGAACATGACGATGATCCTGGCGCTGGGCGCCGGGTGGGGATTCGCCTATGCGCTGTACGGCAGCATGGTCGCCGCCCTGGCCGGCTACCTGCTGGGCCGGCTGTTCGGCCGCAAGCCGCTGGAGCGGCTGTCCATCCGGCGGCTTGAACAGACGATCAACATGCTCAAGCGCAGCGGACTGGTTGGTCTGGCGGTACTGAGGCTAATCCCGTTCGCACCGTATCCGGTGGTGAATGTGGTGCTGGGCGCTGCCGGTATCGGCTGGATCGCCTATACCCTGGGCACCTTCATCGGCCTGCTGCCCAGCCTGATTGCGATGACCGCGGTCGGGCACCAGATTCGCCAGCTGATCCAGCATCCGGATCCGACGCAGATCGCGCTGCTGGTGGTGGTCACCGTCGTCTGCATCGGCGGCCTGTGGGGCGTGCAGAGCCTGGCCCGGCGGAAATTCCGCACCACGGGCTAGGGCAACTCGAAATCCACGTCGTCGCGCCGGTCCAGCGGCTGCTGCGGCACCTTGCGCAATGCTCCGGCGTCGTAGCCCAGCGCCTCGACACGCTCGACGAGATCGGCATAGGTCGCATCGTCGATCGCGGGCGTGCGCGCCATGATCCACACCCAATCGCGCTTGGACCGGGCGACGATCGTCGTTCGGTAGTCGGGATCGACGTAGGCGATGGTGTATTCCATGCGGATCGGCCAGATGAACTGCATGGCCCATTCGGCGCCGCTGCCCTCCTCCAGCACGAAGCCGGTCGGCTCCATCCGTTTCGCCTCACCATCGAAACCGCCCTCCCGGTACGTGTAGACGGTATCAATCGCGTTGCCGTCGCCCCTCGAGTAGCGCTCGATGTTGTTGTAGGAATCGGCGACGACACCCGGGGGAATATGGGCGATGACGAACCATCCGCCCATGAAGCGGTCGACATTGACGGACGCCATGCGCGGGAAATCCGCCGGCGGCATCACGCTGCACGCCCCCAGGCCAATCGAGGCCAGCAACGGGACGATGACATCTCGGGTACGGTGTCGCAGATTCATGGCGTAGATGGCTGAACCAGATGCCCGCCAGACTAACCTCGCCGGTGGGGCTCTCCCCAGCGCTGTACATGGCCCGGCGACAATCCGACAAAGACAGAGCATGAAGATCCTGACCCTCAACATGCACAAGGGCTTCACGTCCTTCAATCGCAAGTTCATCCTCCACGAACTGCGGGAGGCCATCCGCGGCAGCGGAGCCGATGTGGTCTGCCTCCAGGAAGTGCTGGGCGACCATCAGGAGCACTCGACGCGGTACGAGGCCTGGCCGGAAGGTCCGCAATACGAGTTTCTCGCCGACACGATCTGGTCGAATTTCGCCTACGGCCGCAACGCCGTGTACCCGGCCGGTCATCACGGCAATGCACTGCTGTCCAAGTTTCCGATTCTTCGCTACGAGAACCACGACGTCTCGACCCGCGAACACGAGCGCCGCGGCCTGCTGCACAGCGTGCTGGAGATCCCCACCTCCGGCGCCGAACTACACGTGATCTGCACCCATCTTGGCCTGACCGGCGGCCAGCGGATGAAGCAGCTCAACTTGCTCTGCGACCTGATCGAACGGGAGATTCCCGACGCCGCGCCGGTGCTGGTGGCCGGCGACTTCAACGACTGGCGGGAAAAGGCCCACGCGCTGCTGCAGGAGCGCGCCGGCCTGCAGGAAGTGTTCATCAAGGCCTACGGCCAGGCGGCGAGAACCTTCCCGGTGCAGTTTCCGATGCTGCGTCTGGACCGGGTGTATGTCCGAAATCTCGAGGTCAGCCACCCCGAGGCGCACACGGGCGCCCCCTGGTCACATCTGTCCGACCACGCGCCGCTCAGTCTGGAGCTTCAACTTTGACGAACGGCCGCTGGACCGATGGCAACACCATCGAACTGCTGGAAAACGGTGAAATGTTCTATCCGCGGGTGCTGGCCGACATCGAGCGCGCCCGCGACGAAGTGCTGATCGAGACGTTCATCTGGTTCGACGACGACATCGGCTACCAACTGCATCGGGCCGTGATCGAGGCCGCGCAACGCGGCGTGCGGGTCGACATCACGGTGGACGGCTTCGGCTCCGGCAAGCTTCCCGCCGACTTCGTCCAGACACTGACCGACGCCGGCGTGAACCTGCATGTCTACGACCCTCGTGGCAGCGTGCTCGGCTTCCAGACCAATCTGTTTCGGCGGCTGCATCGCAAGTTCACCATCATCGACGCCACCGTGGGCTACATCGGCGGCATCAACTACTCGATGGAACATGTCCGCGAACACGGCCCGAAATCCAAGCAGGATTACGCCGTGCGAGTCACCGGGCCGGCGGTGGACGAGATGCATCGCTTCTGTCGGGATCAGGTCGGGCGGACCCACGAACCAACGCGCCGGGGATGGCTGCGACGTCTGCGCTGGTACCGCCCAAACCCGCTCAAGCCCGCCCGGGACGCGCAGGTGGCGCTGGTCTGGCGGGATAACGCCGAACACGACCAGACCATCGAGCAGTGGTACTACCAGGGCATCGCCGAGGCCAAGCGCGAGATCATCATCGCCAACGCCTACTTCTTCCCCGGCTACCGGTTCCTGCGAGCCCTGCGCCTGGCGTCGCAGCGCGGGGTGCGTGTCTGCCTGATCCTGCAGGGCGAGCCGGACAAGTTCTACGTGCGTCACGCGGCGGCAACGCTTTACGACTACCTTCTGAACGCCGACATCGAGATTCACGAGTACATGGATCGACCGCTGCACGGCAAGGTCGCGATCATCGATGGCGACTGGGCCACCGTCGGTTCCAGCAATCTCGATCCGTTCAGCCTGGCCTTGAACCTGGAGGCGAACCTGTTCATCCGCGACCGCGAGTTCACGATGCTGCTGCGCGAACGGTTGGTCGCGCTGATGGACACGGCCTGCCGCCGGGTGCGGCGTGATTCGGTGCCGCGGCAGAAGGGCTGGCGCCAGATTGTGCGCGTGCTGGTGTTCCACATCCTGCGCCGGTTTCCGACCTGGGCGCGCATCATCCCCGGACACGTCAAGCCGATCCGCCGCTCCGGCCAGGACCGACTGGTGCCGCATGATCGCAAGCGGCTGACATGAGCGAGGAGAGCCCCCGAAGAGGCGGCGGCCTGCGCGAGCACGCCGCCGTGCTGGGTGCGGCCAAACCCGGCAAGCGTTTCGTGACCTACCACGAGTGGCGAGCCACGCGACTGCGGCGGCGCTGGGTCCGCACGCTTTATCTCACGCTGTCATTGCTGCTGATTCCGATCGGTCTGGTGATGCTGGTCACGCCAGGGCCCGGGCTGCTGGCGCTGGCCGTCGGGTTCGGGCTGATCGCCCAGGCCTCGCACCGCTGCGCGCGATGGCTGGATTCGACCGAACACTGGTATCACCGGCGCTTCCGTCGGCGGAGCGGCGAGCGCTCCGGACGCTGACCCAGCCTAGGTGCGCGTCACCCGCATCGGCGCGTCATCGCGCCGCCGGCCGAATCGGCGCGCCTTGAGGCGGATCAGGCATTCCTCGAAGGTTCGGCTGATCGTGGTCTGGATGCGCACGCGCTCGATGGTCGGCCAGGTCGCGCGCTCGCCATCGTTCACGTAGCGCGCCATCTCTTCCATGGTCGGATTCGCCAGCGCGCGCATCAGCTTCTTGGGCGTGTAGTGCGGCAGAATCGTCACGTCGCCGGTGTAGCGCTGGTTGGTCAGCGCGTGGATCTGCCGCACGACGCGCCCGAAGCCGCGATTCTGGAAATGCTGCCGCGCCAGATCGATGGTCTGCCGGCCGCTGGTCATCAGCCAGTCCCGGGCAAAGGGCAGCAGCCCGGTGGCGTCGTCCTTGGCCAGGAACGGGACCACGTGCGGGTTGGTCTGGCTGACGATGTAGTGATTCACGTTGTGCAGGCGCGCCAGTCGCAGCATCGGCAGGTCGCTGGACAGCGAGCCGTCCACCCAGCGCTTGCTGGGCATGTAGTCGACCACATCGCCCTCGTACTCGCGCGCCTTGAGTTTCACCGGCGGAAACAGCCCGGGCACCGAGCAACTGGCCTGGGAGGCCTTGTAGATCAATACGTTGGGCGAGGTCAGGTAGTTCAGCAGGCGACCGTGCTGGTGGCGCTCGGCCGGTGACACGGTGATGTCGAGAATGCGCCCGGTGCGCTCGAAGGCCTCCTCGAAGGTCGCGTCGCCGATGTTGGAGAGCAGACACTGGGCCAGCACCTCGGGATTCATCAGGGCGCGGCCGTTGACCGCGGTGCGGAAGTCCAGCTTCTGCCAGGCATCGAGGTTCAGCGAGTCCAGGTCGTAGGATGCGGCGATCTCCTCGTCGGTGCGGGTCGACACGCCGCTGGCGACAATGGAACCCGCGGACGAGCCGGAAATCACGCGTGGCAGCAGACCCTGCTCATGCAGCGCCTTGATCACGCCAAAGTGGAACATCCCCAGCGTCGCGCCGCCGGACAACATCAGCGCGGACCGTCCGAACGACACCCCGGTGCGCTTGAAGAACAGGATCTTGTCCTCGAAACCGAAGTGCTCGAACTCGGTGTCGCAGATCCACATCAACGCCTTGGAGACTTCCTCGACGTATTCGGTGATCAGCCGCTTGGTGCCGACCCGGCAGTGGCTGTAGAGCGCGGGATTGGCCATGTTGCCGAGGTTGCCGTGCAGGCCCTCGTGCAACCGGAATACCAGCCGGCGCACATCCTGCTCGCGGCGCATCCGCCGCACCTCGAGCAGCCGTTCCTTGATCAGCCAGTGATCGTAGCCCTCGCAGGCATCCTCGGCCCGCCAGATGTCGTTGCCGTCGCGGTGGTCCAGTTCGAGCGCGATTTCCCGCCAGGTCGCGTAATCGGGCGCGTGGGCGAGATCGCGATGCAGGACGTGGGGTGGATTCTTCATCAGGGTCATCTCGCCGAGGGCGATCGACGGGGTGCGGCCGGCTTCAGGTGGCGACCCTGCGGCGCGAGCCCATCAACATTGTCCTCGGCTCGGTTTGAATGAGGCCGTTCGGTTCGACGCCAGTCGAACGCTCCGAACGATCGTTCAAGTAAACGCGGTGTTTCCGCATCTGACAAGCACCCCCCTCGTTCCAGGCCCTGTCACGGCGGTCAATCACGAACCCAGCAAACGCCGCCCCGCGTCCCAGACCAGTTTGATCGCAAGCACGGCCAGAATGCCGCGAAACAGGGGCCGAAACGTGTTTTCCTTCACCAGGTGATGCAGCGCGCGGCCCAGCGCGGTGCCGCCGATCACGCCCAGGATCATTCCGCCCATCAGCAGCGCCTGATCCAGCACCACGAAACCCACGGTCGCGAACGCCGTCACCTTGAAGGCATGGCCCAGTGACTGGCAAAGCGCCAGCGTGCCGATGGTCGTTTCCTTCGCCCATTGCGGACGCAGGAAGAACGGACCTATCAACAAGCCGGTGGCGCCAACCACCGCGCCCACTCCGCCGTTAAGCACGCCCGCGGTGGTCATCGCCGCCCGGTCGGACAGCGCGACCGCGTGAGCGCTGCGCGGCAACAGCGTCCACAGGATGAACGCCGCCATCAGCAGCCTGACGTAGTCGGGGTTGACCATCGACACCAGCGGCGCGACCACAAACGGCGCCGGCAACGCCCCCAGGCAGAACGTCAGCGCGGCCGACCAGCGCACATGCGGCAGATAGGCAACGACACGGCTGGCGTTGGACACCATCTGCACGGCCGCATGCAGCGGCACCGCCACCACCGGTGGCATGCCGGCGGCGTAGATCGCTCCGATCAGGATCGTTCCGCCGCCCGCACCAGCGATGCCGGAAAGCGTGGCCGAGGCAAAGGCCACGGCGATCAGAATCCACTCGGTGGACCCGAATCCGGCAAGCCAGCCGCTCATCGGGTCATGGCTCGGGCCCGGTGGCTGCCGCTTGACGCTGCGACATCTACGTACATACTGGTCGGTATGTAATCGCCGGAAGGCGAGGAATTGATGCTGTCAAAGTCACTCAAAGCCAGGTCGCCACATGGTGTCATCGCGCCGGGAGCTCGGATCGAACCCGCTGCGATGCTGTTGCCGATCAACGCGCGTGCAGCCGCCGGCAAGGCTGGAAACCACACCGTGACCGGCACGCCGGACCGACAGTTTACGCCCTCATCTACGGCCTATTGAGCGCGGCCACGCAACGCCGCCCACATCCGAGCAAGCCCATGAGCCCAACCCCCATACGACGTCAGCCCGATGCCACACGCCAGCGCCTGCTGGACGCGGCATTCGCCGAAATTCACCGCTATGGCTATCACGCCTCCAGCCTGGATCAGATTCTGCGGGCGACGGACGTCACCAAGGGCGCGCTCTACCACCATTTTCGCAACAAGCAGGCGTTGGGGCTGGCGGTCATCGACGAAGTGGTCCGGCCCTGGATCGAGACCCGCTGGCGGCCGATGCTGGAATCCGACCGCCCCCTCCAGGCGGCGATTGATCACGTCAGCGCGCACGCGGACACGGTGGATGACGACATGCTCGCGCTGGGCTGTCCGTTCGCCAATCTCGTGCAGGAACTGGCCGGCAGCGAGCCCGCGTTCCAGCAGCCGCTGTTCGACATTTTCTTCGAGTGGAAGCGCGGCCTGATGGAAAGCGTGCGCAAGTCGCAGGCCATTGGCGAGGGGCGCACCGACGTGGACCCGGAAGACATCGCCGTGTTCGTCATCAGCGCCATCGAGGGCATGTGGGCCATCGCCAAGGCCTCGCGCTGTCATGAGCAGTTCCGCGCCAGCCATCGCGGGCTGGTGCTGTTCCTGGAATCCATGCGCGCCTGAAGCGCGCCGCCACCGAATACGCATTCATCGTTTGGGGATCGTTATGAACGCACCACAAGACATGTCGAAGCTGGACCGGGGGGTAATGGCCTACGGACGGTGGGTGACGAATCACCCCTGGCTCACGCTGCTGCTCTCACTGATCGCCGTCGCCGCATTCAGCTACCCGATGGTCGCCACGGTCGCCGGAACGCCCGGCCCGAAACTGGCGATGAGCAAGGACTACCGGGTGTACTTCGGCCCGGGCAATCCGCAGCTGCAGGCCTTCGATCAGGTTCAGGATCGCTACACCAAGAACGACAACTCGCTGATCGTCATCGAGCCCACGACCACCGACAACGCCTTCAACCGCGACACCCTGGCGCTGGCCGAGGAGCTCACGGACCGGGCCTGGGGTCTGGTGTACTCGCTGCGCGTGGATTCGGTGACCAACTATCAGCACACCGAGGCCGAGGGCGATGATCTGCTGGTCGCCCCGTTGGTGGAAAACGCCGCGTCACTCAGCGATGAAGAGCTGGCTCGCATCCGCGAGATCGCCGTCAACGAGCCACTGCTCATCGGCCGGCTGACCTCCGAATCGGGCCATGCGGTCGCGGTCAACGTGATCCACCAGCTGCCGGCGCTTGATGACTCCGAAGTCGAGGAGGTCGCCGCCGAGGTTCGCGCCCTGCGCGACGAGATGCTGGAGAAATACCCGGACCACAACATCTACCTCACCGGCAGCAACTTCATGTCGGTGTCGTTCTCCGAAGCCAGCCAGCAGGACGTCGCGTCACTGATCCCGCTGATGTATCTGGTGATCATCGTCATCACCTGGGTGCTGCTGCGCTCGATCGTCGGCACGATCGCGACGCTGGCGGTCATCATGACGTCGATGATGGCGTCGGTCGGGCTCACGGCGTTCGCGGGCATTCATTTCACCCCGCCGTCGATCTCGGCACCGCTGATCGTGTCCACGCTGGCCGTGGCGGATTCGATTCACGTGCTCGTGTCGATGTTCGCCAACATGCGCGAGGGCCGCAGCAAGCATGACGCGCTGGTCGACTCGTTGCGCGTGAACTTCATGCCGATTCTGCTCACCTCGGTCACCACCGCGCTCGGATTCCTGTCGATCAATTTCGCCGACAGCCCGCCGCTGCGCGACCTGGGCAACATCGTCGCCATGGGTGTGATCGTCGCCTGGCTGCTGTCAGTCAGCCTGCTGCCCGCGGTGATGGTGCTGCTGCGCGTCCGTGTGCCCCGGCACTCCGGCGGGCTGTCCAGGAGCATGGAGGGCCTCGGGCGTTTCGTGGTGAACCGCCGCGTGCCGGTGCTGATCGGCAGCGTCGCGGTCACCGTGCTGCTGTGCGCCCTGGTTCCGCAGAACCAGGCCAACGAAACCTTCGTGCACTACTTCGACACCAGCGTGAAGTTCCGCACGGACACCGACTGGGTGGCCGAGAACATCACCGGCCTCTACACCATGGAATTCGACCTGGAGTCGCCCGAGGGCACGGGCGGTGTCACCAACCCCGAATACCTGAAGCAACTCGATGCGTTCAAGCAATGGTGGATGGAAGACCCCCGGGTCAAGCACGTCGCCAGCGTGTCGGACATCTTCAAGCGCCTGAACAAGAACATGCACGGCGACGATCCCGCGTACTACCGAATTCCGGATGATCCGGAGCTCGCCGCGCAGTATCTGCTGCTGTACGAGTTTTCGCTGCCGTTCGGACTGGATCTCGGCAACCAGATCAACCTGGACAAGTCGGCGACCCGGTTCTTCGTCGCCTACGAGCACCTGGACGCCGTCGCGACCCGCAAGATGGTGGCCGATGCCTATGCCTGGCTGGAGACCAACGCCCCCGGCCTGGAAACCATCGGCGTGTCGCCCGCGGTGATGTTTGCCTACATCGCCGATCGCAATATCAAGAGCATGTTCATCGGCATGCCGGTGGCGCTGATCGGCATCAGCTTCCTGCTCATCCTCGCGCTGCGCAGCTGGAAGATGGGGCTGTTGTCGCTGGTCCCGAACCTCGTCCCGCTGGGTCTGGCGTTCGGGCTGTGGGGCATCATTGACGGCAAGATCAACTTCACCATGGCCATCGTGCTGGGCATGACGGTGGGCATCGTCGTCGATGACACCATCCATTTCCTGTCGAAATACCTGCGCGCCCGCCGCGAGCTGGGACAGTCGCCTCAGGAAGCCATCGTCTACAGCTTCCGCACCGTGGGCACGGCGCTCACCACCACCAGCCTGATTCTGGTCGCCGGATTCGCCGTGCTCGCGCAAAGCGCCTTTCTGCCCAACAGCGGCATGGCGCAGCTCACCTCGATCGCTATCATCTGCGCCCTGATCGCGGACTTCTTCCTGCTCCCGGTCCTGCTCCTGCTGGTGGATCGCGAGCGCGCACCGACTTCAGAAACTCCCGAGGAGGACACCCATGCATACGCTCACTAAATTCAGCTGGCTCGGCGCCCTTGCCATCGGCGCCGCATTGCCGGTCCATGCGCAGGACGCTGCCCAGCGCGGTCTCGAGATCGCCCAGGAGGCCGACCGGCGCGACACCGGCTGGAGCGACTCCGTGGTCGACCTGACCATGACGCTGCGCAACAAGAACGGCGACGAATCCGTCCGCGAGATGCGTTCGCGGGCGCTCGAAGTCGAGGACGACGGCGACAAGTCGATGATCATCTTTGACCAGCCTCGCGACGTTCGCGGCACGGCGCTGCTCACCTATTCGCACAAGACCGGCGACGACGACCAGTGGCTTTACCTGCCGGCGCTCAAGCGCGTGAAGCGCATCGCCTCCAGCAACAAGTCCGGTCCATTCATGGGCAGCGAGTTCGCCTACGAGGATTTGTCATCGCAGGAGGTGGAGAAATACACCTACAACTTTCTTCGTGAAGAGGAACTCGATGGCGAAAAGGTATTCGTGATCGAGCGCTTCCCGACCGACGAGAACTCCGGCTACACCAAGCAGGTGGCCTGGCTGGACCAGGCGGAGTACCGCGTCCGCAAGATCGAGTTCTACGACCGCAAGAACTCGCACCTCAAGACGCTGACCATGCATGAGTTTGACGAGTACCTGGACGAGTACTGGCGCCCGGGCCGGATGGAGATGGTCAATCACCAGACCGGCAAGTCGACGACGCTGACCTTCGCCAACTATGCCTTCCAGGAAGGCCTGGATGATCGCGACTTCGACCAGTCCGCGCTGAAACGCGCCCGCTAGGACCACGCGCATGACCGACACCAGCTTTGCCGCCCTGCTGGGCGGCCCGGACTCGTCCGCCCGGCAGACCTTCCGGTTCACCGAGGACTGGGGGCAGGGTCGCGCGATCTACGGTGGTCTGATCGGCGCCGCGTTGTACAAGACCATGCGCGGGCAGGTTCCGGCCGACCGACTGCTGCGGGCGATGACCGTCGCCTTCGTCGGGCCGGTCGCCCCGGAGGCCGCAACGGTCACGGCGACCGTGCTGCGGCAGGGCAAGTCGGTCACGCAGGCCGAGGCCCGCCTGGAGCAGAACGGCCAGGTCTGCGCGACGGCCAACGCCAGCTTCGGAGCGCCGCGCGAATCCGGCGTCGTCGTACCCGGCGCACCGCGGCCGGATGCGCCACCGCCCGACAAAGCCTTGATACTGCCGGACATCCCCGGCGTGACCCCGGTGTTCCTGCGCCATTTCGTGCTCGGCTTGACCGGTGGTCAGGTGCCGTTCTCCGGCGCGGATCAACCCGACTTTTCCGGCTGGTGCCGGCACAAGGAGCCCGCCGGTGACGACGAAGCCGCGCTGATCGGCCTGCTCGACGTGTGGCCGCCCAGCGTCCTGCCCATGCTCAAGCGCCCCGCGCCGGGGAGTTCGCTGACCTGGTCGCTGGACCTGATCGATCCGGGTGTCCCTGCCGCCGGCGATGACTGGTGGTTTTACGAGGTGAACACGCAGGGCGCGGCCAACGGATTCGTGCAGGCCGATGCCCGGATGTGGCGCCCGGATGGCCAGCTGGCGGTGATCAGCCGGCAAACCGCCGTGGTGTTCGACAAACCGTGAGCACCGCGTCGTTCAGCGCTGACTGAACGCCATGTCGCGCTGCGACGACATGGCGTTTCCATTAAAATCAATGACTTGGCATCTAGCGACGGGCATGGCGTTGCCCGCTGGCAACAGAAATCCGGGCCCGGTCACCCTCCGGCATGGCAGAAAACCCTGGGCAGCACGACATTTTCCATTGTTTTCAATAAGTTGAATCATCTGGCATCGGCGTTGCGCTGATGGATGGTGCCGAGACGAACACTCGGCGTCTCATCCAACATCCAAGGACGATGCAGATGAAACAGCAGAATTCTCTACATGCCCACGAATCGGCCCGCCGGATTCGCCGCGGTCTCGCGGTCGCGGGCCTGAGTCTGGCGCCGATGGCGCTGATCGCCGCCCCGGCCACCGCCGATCACCCGGTGATCAGGACCGCGGCGGCCGAATCAACCGGCGGTTCCGCCGATGAACAGCAAAGCCTCAGCGGCGCCGCATACGACGCATTCCTGGAGGGTCGTCTGGTCACCGCCTACACGATCAACCGCAACCTGAATCCGTTTGATCTCAGCGTTGACGTGACCAACCAGAAGGCGACGATCGGAGGCACCGTGGAAACGGAGGCGCAGCGCGCGCTGGCCATCGAGATCGCCGCCGGCATCGACCCGATCACGGATGTCGACAACAAGATCAACATCAAGGCCGGCGCCGAGGAAGAAGCCGAGCGCAGCGTCGGCGAGGCCGTTGACGATGCCAGCACGACCGCCGCGGTGAAGACCCGGCTGCTCTCCAACGACGTCACCAGCGGACTGACCATCGATGTCGACACCCGCGATTCAGTGGTCACGCTGAGCGGTCAGGTCGACACGCCGGTTGAATCCGATCTCGCCACGCAGATCGCGATGAACACCGATGGCGTCACCGACGTCGTCAACAAACTCACGGTCGAGATGTCCTGAACCGGACCCCGACCTGAGTCCGACTGGCTGTCCGCCCCCGCTTCCTTCCCCGCAGCCAGTCACCAGCCCGGCTCCAGCGCCCCTTGAGCCGGGCTCCTATTCGCGGCTCGGCGCCGGACGCGTCGAGCCGCCACCCCGATTCATTTCCGAAACAAGGAGCAATCCATGAACATGATGTTCAAGACCGCCTGTGCCACCGGACTGGCCGCCACGCTCTGCGCGCCCGCTGCACTGGCTCAAACCGACTTTGACCCCTACGGTTATGTGGGCGCCGATATCGGCTATTTCCGCGTCGAATCGGAGGACTTCCCCGAAGATGACGACAATGTCGAGGACAGCCGCACCAGTTATCGCCTGCGTGTAGGCGGCCGTTTCGCGCCGGTGATCGGCATCGAAGGCGGCTACGTGGACTTCGGCGACTACGAGGATGGCGCGGTGGACTACACCGCCGATGGCCTGACCCTGGCCGGCGTGCTGTACATCCCGCTGGGTGAACGCGCCTCGCTGTACGGCAAGCTCGGTGAGCTGTTCTGGGATGCCGAAGCCACCGCCGAAGGCGCCGTGGGCAGCGTATCGCGTGAAACCGACGGCGAAGATGTCTTCTATGGCGTCGGCGCCAACCTGCCGCTGGGTGAAGTCGTCGCGCTGAACATCGGCTACGAGCGCTACGCGCTGGACGATGTTGATGTCGATCTCGCCGCGATCGGACTCGACCTGCAATTCGGTGGCAGCGGCTACTGAGGGTAACGCGTCCCGATCAGAGCGCGCCCGGGCTTCAGGCCCCGGCGCGCTTTTTCATGCTCGGCGACTCTGCGCCGCTAGCGAAAGGACCCGCCGCGTCCACCGCTCGGGTCGATCAAACCCGGCGACGGTGCCTGCTGACCCGGAACGACGATGGAGGACTGTTGCTCCCGGCGCATCCGGTTGATGTCCTCGATGGTCTGCTCCAGCGCCGCCCGCGCCGCGTCGGGATACTGGGCAAGCGCATCCTCGAATGTCGGACCGGGCAGTTCGAAGTTCAGCGGCAGGGCGCCGCCCGGCGTCAGCACGCTGGCCTGACCTTCGAACATGACCGGCCGCGAACTGTCATCCTCGCCGGTGGCCGTCACCGGCGTCATCCGCCGGATGGTGCCGGCCTTGCGATCGGTGAAAACGTCCTCGCGATAGAGGTCGGCCTCGTCCAGCTTGAATTCCGGCAGTTCTGGTTCCTGTGCCATGGTCGATGCTCTGCGCCAAATCGGATTGAGAGGCCGCATACCCTAGTCGATTCCGGTCCGTTTCGGCAGTCACCACGGCGGATTTCCCGATCAGAGATCACGTTCGTCGGCCGAAAGATGCCGTTGAGGCGCACTTCGCAATTTCCTCATCCGGGCTTGACGTCCGTTTGACATCGACTTGTGCAAGGTAGACGCCATCCAGACGGCTGGGGAGCCGAAAGGGGTGGTACCAACCGCATGTTGGCGGACTGCTGCAAACGCACGGTCCGCCATTTTTTTTGCCCGTCGGGGCGATCGAGTACGATATCCCGCACACGGTCCTCACCGGACCGCATAACAACGAAAGCGACGCGGCGTCACGACCGCGAGCGGGAGGAGACAGATGGGGAAGTCCAGCATCGCGGCCGGCCTGGCCGCTTGCGCGCTGTTGCTCACGGCCGGTTGCGGCGATGGTCAGCGGTTCGGTGCCGATGGCGGAAACACGCCGCCCACCGGCTCACCACCCACCTACGACGCCACCATCCGGCGTGATTCCTACGGCGTTCCACATATCCGCGGTGAAGACTACGGGGATGTCGGCTACGGCTACGGATACGTCCATGCCCAGGACAACGTCTGTGTGCTGGCGGAGGACATGATCACCACGCTGGGTCAGCGCGCGAAGTACTTCGGTCGCAGCGGCACCTACAGCATCCCGGCCAACGGCAACACCTCGAACAATGTCGATTCCGACTTCTTCTGGCGGCATGTGGCGACCAGTGATCGCGTCGCCGCGCTGCGGGAGGACGCATCGCCGCAGGCGGCCGCGGCCACCGCCGGATTCGCCGCCGGCTACTCGCGCTACGTGCGCGAGCTGAAGAACGGCGAGCATCCGGGACGGCACCTGGCCTGTCGCGATGCCGAGTGGCTGACGGAACTGACCTCCGACGATGTCTATCGCCGCTATTTCCGGCTCGCCGTCATCGCCAGTTCTTCCGCTCTGGTCACGGAAATCGGCGCGGCGCAGCCTCCGCTGCCCGGCGCCACCGCGGCGGCGGTCGCGGTGGATCGCGACCGCTTCCCGATGCAGGACGGACTGCCGATCGGCAGCAACATGTACGCACTGTCCGGCGAGGCGACCCAGACCGGACAGTCCATGCTGTTCGGCAACCCGCATTTCCCCTGGGAGGGCACCGAGCGACTGTACCAGGCGCACATGACCATCCCGGGCGAGCTCGACATCATGGGGGCATCGCTTTACGGCGTGCCGGCGGCGCTGATCGGCTTTAACCGCAACGTCGCCTGGAGCCACACGGTGTCCACCGCCTATCGGTTCGGTCTGTACGAGCTGACGCTGGTGCCGGGCGACCCGACCAGCTACCTGTTCGATGGCCAACCAGTGGAGATGGCCTCCGAAACCTACACGATCGAGGTGCTGGAAGACGATGGCAGCGTGACGGAGGAGACCCGTACGCTCTACCGCAGCCACTACGGCCCGATGATGAGCCTGAGCGTATCCGGCATCCCGGTGCTGGGCTGGGATGTCGTCCGGGCCTACACCCTGCGCGACGCGAATGCGGAGAACACGCGGCTGATCAATCAGTTCTTCGCCTGGAACCGGGCGGAGTCGCTGGACGATTTCATGGCAAAGCAGCGTGACATTCTGGGCATTCCCTGGGTCAACACCGCCGCCACCGGACCGAACCAGCCGGCGTACTACGCCGACATCACCGTGGTGCCCAACGTGCCGGACAGCAAGGTCACCGAATGCCAGAGCGTGCTTGGCCCGGTGGTCGGCGCCCTGATGCCCGGCCTGCCCGTGCTCCGGGGCTCCAGTTCCGAGTGCGACTGGGACAGCGATGCCGACGCCCCCGTGCCCGGCATTTTCGGCGCGGGCAACCTGCCATCGCTACTCCGCGACGACTGGGTGCACAACTGCAACGACAGCTACTGGCTCACCCATCCCGACGAGCCGCTGACCGGTTACGCCGCCATCATCGGCGACGAGGAAACCGAACGCAGCCTGCGCACACGCCTGTGCATCCAGCAGGTCCAGGATCGGCTCGACGGCAGCGACGGACGCCCGGGAACCGGTTTCGCCGATCTGGAGCAGCTCCAGGATATCGTGCTGTCCAGCGCGGTGCTGACCGAACGTCTGGGCCGCCAGGCGGTCCTCGATGACATCTGCCCGCTCGGTACGCTGCTGTCGTCATCGCTGAGCACCGTCGACATTTCCGACGCCTGCGCGATCCTGGAAACCTGGGACGGTTCGCTGAACCTGGACTCGGTGGGCGGACACATCTGGCGCGAGTTCTGGAAGCGGGCGGACGACGCGACCCTGCCGCTGTGGCTCAGCCCGTTCTCGACCGACGACCCGGTCAACACGCCAAATTCGCTGAACACGCTCAACGCCGAGGTGGTGCTGGCCTTCGCCGACGCGGTGGAGGCGCTGGACGCGGCGGGCGTCGCGCTGGATGCCCCGCTGGGGACGCTGCAGGTCTCCGGCGTGCACGACCCGCAGGATCCGATTCCGGTCTTCGGCGGCAACGGCTTCGAAGGCGCGTTCACCATTGCCGCACGCGGCAATCTGGTCGACGGTCGCTACCCCGTGACCTATGGCAACAGCTATATCCAGACCGTGACCTGGGACGACAACGGAGACCCGGTCGCCGAGGGCTTCGTCACCTATTCCCAGTCCACCGATCCGGCCTCGCCATACTTCCAGAACATGACCGAAGCGTATTCCGCCAAGGAGTGGATTCCCTGGCGCTACACCGAGGCCCAGATCATGGCCGACCCCAATCTCACGTCGATGCGGGTCTTCGAATAGCGGTTGCCGGCCTTCTTTCCTTATTCCAAAGCGGTCACCGCGCTGGTGACCGGCTGACCCCGCCCCTACACTGCGTGGCCCGCTGGAATGGGATTGCATCATGCAAACCGCGTTCGCCGATCAATACACCGACGTGACCGACGACAGCACGGTCGGCAATTCAGCCGGTCTGGACCCGAACCAGATCGCCGCGCTGAATGCCGCCTACGAGCCACTGGATTTCGGCGAGCGGATCCGCCGGGTCTACGACGACTTCGCGCCGGACAAGGTTCTGGTCACCTCGTCGTTCGCCGCGACCTCCGCCTATTTCCTGCACATCATCTCCAGCATCCGTCCGGATCAGGAAATCTCGTTCATCGACACCGGCTACCACTTCCAGGAAACCATCTCGTACCGGGAATTCCTCAGCGCCGAGTACGGCCTCAAGGTGCGAGCGCTGCGCGCGGAGGACTGGAAGCACGAGTTCACGCGCAAGGACAAGACCTGGAGCCACGATCCCGACTTCTGCTGCTCGATCAACAAGGTCGAGCCGCTGGAGGCGATCAAGCCGAACTACCACCTGTGGATTTCCAGCCTGATGCGCTGGCAGACCGATCACCGCTCCGACATGGCGATTTTTGAAGAGCGTCGAGGCATCATCAAGTTCAACCCGATGATCGACGTGACCAAGGAGCAGCGTGAGGCATACATCCGGGATCACGGCCTGCCGTTCCATCCCCTGGTGGCCGAGGGCTACCAGTCGATCGGCTGCACGCATTGCACCGTCAAGGGTGACGGCCGTGCCGGGCGCTGGATCGGCAAGCCCAAGACCGAATGCGGGCTGCATCTGTAGGACGGCCTTCGCGGCGCTCGTCGCGCTAGGCCTCCTCGCGCCGCTGCCGGGGCACACGCAAACCTCGCCGGCCGGGAGCCGCCCGGTCGTGCTGCTGCACGGACTGGCCCGCACGGCGCGTTCAATGCGGCCGATCGCGGCGACGCTGGAGGACGCCGGCCGCCACGTCTGCAATCTCGACTATCCGTCCACCAAGGCCACGGTCCAGGCACTGGTCGAGGACCATGTCCTGCCGGCGATTCGCGATTGCGCCAATGACTCCGACGCGGCGATCGACTTCGTCACCCATTCCATGGGGGGCATTCTCGTTCGCGTGCTGGCCGAGCACGATGACGCCCCCGACATCGGCCGCGTCGTCATGCTCAGTCCACCCAACCACGGCAGCGAACTGGTCGACCGCCTGGGCGACTGGTGGCTGTTCCGCTGGTGGAACGGTCCCGCCGGCGTCTCGCTGGGCACCGACGAGTCGGCACTGCCCGCCCGGCTCGGCGAACCCGGCTTCGAGTTCGCGGTCATCACCGGCGACCGCAGCCTGAACCCGCTGTTCTCCCGCTGGATACCCGGCGCCGATGACGGCAAGGTCTCGGTGGACAGCGCCCGGCTGGACGGGATGGCCGGGTTTCGCACCGTCCCCGCCTCGCACACGTTCATCATGCGGGATGACGCCGCGATCGGACTGACGCTTCAATTCCTCGCGGACGGCCGTTTCGACGAGCCGTAACCCGCGAGTTCCGGTCAGTACTCTCCGACCGTGACGATCTTCAGGGCGTTGGTGCCACCCGGGCCGGTGAAATCGCCCTTGGTAATCAGCACACGATCGCCCTCGACGATCAGTTCACGATCCAGCAGGCAGTTGATCGCCTCGCGAATCGGCTTGAGCGAGGAATCCAGATTCGTCGCATCGAACTGCACGGGGTAGACCCCGCGACAAAGACACATGCGCCGGCGTGTCGTCTCGAAGCGCGTGAGGGCGAAAATCGGAATGCCGATGTCCTGCCGCGACATCATCCGCGCGGTCGCGCCGGATTCGGTCAGCGAGATGATGGCCTGCGCGTGCATGTGCCGTGCGGTGTACATCGTCGCCATCGCAATCGCCTCGTCGGTGCGGGCGAAATGATCCTGCGCCGTGGATCTGCGGCGCGTCGCCACCAGATGCTTCTCGGCGCCGAGACACACTCGCACCATGGCCTCGATCGCCTTCACCGGATACTTGCCGGCCGCGGTCTCGGCGGACAGCATCACCGCATCGGTCCCGTCCATGACCGCGTTGGCCACGTCCAGCACTTCCGCGCGCGTCGGAATCGGCTGATTGATCATGGACTCCATCATCTGCGTCGCGGTGATGACCACGCGGTTGAGATCCCGTGCCAGCGCGATCAGGCGCTTCTGCACCGCCGGCAGTTCGGCGTCACCGATTTCCACGCCGAGATCGCCGCGGGCGACCATGACCCCGTCCGAGGCTTCGGTGATGGCTTCCAGATCGTCCACCGCTTCCGCGCGCTCGATCTTGGCGATCAGGTGCGCATCCAGACCATGAGCCTCGCACAGGGCCCGCGCGGTCTCGATGTCCTTGGCCGAACGCGGGAACGACACCGCGACGAAATCCGCACCGACGTCCGCGGCGAAGCGGACATCCTCTCGGTCCTTGGCCGTCAGCGCGTCGGCGGACAGGCCGCCACCAAGCCGGTTAATCCCCTTGCGATCCGACAACCAGCCACCGGAGACCACGCGGCAATGCACGGCCGTGCCTTCGATGGCCTCCACTTCCAGGCGGATCACGCCGTCGTTGAGCAGCAGCGCATCACCGGGGCTGACGTCGTCGACCAGTTCCGGATAGCTGATGCCGACCCGCTCCACGCTCCCGGCATCCGGCGCCAGTGCGGTGTCCAGCGAGAACCGGGCACCGTCATCCAGATGAACCGGCCCGTCCGCGAAGCCTTCGATACGAATCTTCGGACCCTGCAGGTCGACCAGAATGGCGACCTCCCGACCGGTGGCCTCGGCGGCGGCCCGCACCGCGTCGATACGACGGCGATGCTCGTCGTGGCCGGAATGGGACGTGTTGATTCTCGCGACATTCATTCCGGCGAGCACGAGCTCCTCGATCCGGCCCGGAGCGTCGGTCGCCGGTCCCAGCGTCGCCACGATCTTGGTGCGTCTGCGCATGCGATCAGCCTAGCAGCTCAACTTGAACAGGGGATGTCGCGCGAGGAACTGGTGGATCAGGCGACCCCGATGGCCGTGAGCAGCGCGGCCGCGGACAGTTGCGGCGAGGCCTGCGCGGCTTCCGCGTCCCGTACCAGCCGACAAATCGCGGCGTTGACCGGCGCCGCCTGGCCGGTCTCGTCCGCCAGGCGGACGATCTCTCCGTTGAGGTAGTCGATTTCGGTCCTGCGGCCGCGGGTCAGATCCTCCCACATCGACGATCGCGCCTGCGGATCGATCCTGACCATGCCACGGGCCACGATGCGGAACAGCCAGTCCGGCGCAGACAGCACCAACGGCATCAGCGTCGGCAGCAGCGGACCCGCGGCCCGAACCGACTTGCCGCCCGCGCGGATGACGGCGAGCGCCTCGCGCTGCGCGGCGGCGGTCACGCGGCGATAGTCCCGATCCGCGAGCTGGGCCTGCAACGGAACGCCGGACAGGGCGTTGGTCGCATTATTCAGGTTCACCACCAGCTTGCCCCATTGCACCGCCTCGATGCGCGGATTGAGCACCGCGGGCAGGCCTGCACCGGTCAGCGCCTCGGCCACGGCCTTTGCCAGATGTTCGGCGTCGTCACGACACTCGATGACCAGCGATCCGCTGGTGCCCTGGTGAAAATGGGCCGGACCAGCCCACACGACGTTGTACGGCACCATGCCGGCCAGCACGTTGGCCTGGGCCAGACACTCGCGCAGGATGGCCGGATTGCGCACGCCATTCTGAAAGCTGATCACGGTGGCGCCTTCCGTCACGAACGGCGCGAGACTCTCCGCCATGGCCCGGGTGTCATGGCTCTTGGTCGTCACCAGAATCACGTCGCAGCCTTCCAGGCCGCCCGGCTCCGTCACCACCCGGATTCCATCCGGCGGAACCTGGCTGTCATGCCCGTTGAGGTCGCTGACCCGAACCCCCTGATCCGCGACCGCGTCGGCCAGACGCTGGCGTCCCAGCAGGACGACTTCATGACCATCAGCGGCCAGACGCGCGCCCAGATAGGCACCGATGCTGCCCGCACCGGCGACGCCCACACGCATCGGATGAATCATCGGCGGGCCGCCCGCATGGTCTTGAGCCGCTCGGCATGCTCCAGCCGCAATGCCCGCCGGACCTCGGCTTCCTCGTAGCGGTGCTGTTCGGCGTCGGTCTCCGGCCGCACCGGCGGCACGATGATGGCGCGGCCGTGCTCGTCCAGCGCGACGAAGGTCAGATAGGCCGAAACGATATGGCGCGAATCACCGGTGTAGCTGTTCTCCGCCACGACCCGGGCGCCGATTTCCATCGACGTGCGCCAGGCGCGGTTGACCGCGACCGAGTAGATCAGCGTGTCACCGTCGGCCGCCGGCGCCAGAAAATGCATGGCATCCATGGATGCCGTGACGCAAACCCGGCCGCTGTGCCGCTCGGCGACCACCAGCGCCAGCCGGTCGATCGTCGACATGACCAGCCCGCCGAACACCGTCCGGTGCGCGTTCATGTCGTGAGGGAAGATCTTGTAGACGTGTCCGCGAATCGCCGAGGCGGCGACGGGACGTGCATCCGGTGTGTCGGAAGTCAGGAGCCTGCTCCGTGGCAGCTGCGGTGTCCGAGCATAACGGAGCCATCAGGCGTCTGTCGCGACCAGCCGGCCGCGCAGGAATGCGGTGCCGGACGATGGACGTCCGGCACCGCTGACAAACTCAGTCGCAAATCGGCAGCAGGCCGCAGAGCAACGCGGACAGACCACCGGTTACCGGCGTCAGGACGGCCGCGAGAATCTCGTACACCACCGTGACCAGACCGGGCAGGATGCCGACGTCACCGAGAAGCACATCCAGCTCCGCCACCAGATCAAGCAGTACCGGCGCGAGATCCAGTTCGCCCTCGGGGATGCCCGCGAGCGCGGATGCCAGCACCTCGATCAGGCCTTCCAGACCGAACAGCATGTTTTCGACCGACGTCACCATCGATACGTCCGGAAAACCCGTGGCCGGTGAGCTGAAGCCGCTGATCATGTCCGCGGTGTCCGACATGGTCAGCTCCATCACCTGCAGCGCGGCCGCCGCACCCTCCGCGGATTCACCCGAAAGATTCAAGGCGGAGAGGTCGAGCGCCGCCAGATCTGCCGCCGCGACCTTCATCTGAGCCACCAGGGCCTCCACGTCGGTGATCCCGGCCGGATCCGAAAGCATCGCATCCAGCGCGACCAGAGACTGCGGGGCACCCCCGAACTGCTTGGCCGAACCTTGTGGCACCAGGGACTGCAAACCACTCAGCAGGATGACGACGGCATCACGGGTATGAGTGAAAATCTCGGCGCCCGTGTCCTGCAGCAACGTCTGAAACAGCGCGGGGTCGGACTCACCCTGCTCCGCGAGCGTCTGCACGGACAGCAATGCTTCCAGCAGCTCGTCGGGTGCGTCCAGGAGAGTGAGCACCGCATTGGAAATCGAGGCGACCAGCTCGCGACCCGCGAACTCCGGCAGGTTGGCGGCCAGCCCATCGACCAGCAACTTGTCCAGAATCACCTGAATCTGATCCAGCGGTTCGCCACCAACCAGGCCTTCCAGGTTGTCCGTGGTGTTCACGGGTCCCTGATCCTGTCCCGACGACGTGTCGCCGCCCGAGCATCCCGCCAGACCGACTGCGACTGCCAGCCCCAAAGCCAGCAGAATATGACGTGCTCCCTTGTGTTCCATCACGAGACTCCGTGCAAAATGAGTTGAATACGTTCGGTTCGTATTACGAATTCTTAACGTAGTGTGAGTCCCGTGGTGCACCCGTCTGACGGACGGCGCAGATCGGGCGCATGGCCGCGTGGGGCATGCGCCCGAACCGAGCAATCAATCACAAACCGGAAGCAGGCCGCACAGAATGGGCGATAACACGCCCGTCAGCGGCCCCAGCAAAGCAATCAGCGGGCTGATCAGGGCTGTCACCCGATCAATGGCACCATCGGCGTTCAGCAGACTGGTGAGTTCACCCACCAGGCCCAGCGTCGCCGACACCGGGTCGAATCCACTGCGCTCGATGAGGGCGCCGAGCACGTTCTCCAGCGAAGGCACCGAGCCCAGCAAGCCGTTCAGCAGACCCTCGATGGGATCGAGCAACGCATCCGCCGGCAAACCGGAGCCTTCGCTACCCAGCCCGGCCAGCATCTCCGTCACCCGGGCGAGGCTGCCGAACAGGATGCCCAGCACCGTATCGACCGCCTCCTGTCCCTGCTCGGGAATGCCCAGATCGGCGGCATCCAGCTGCGACAGCGCCAGGACGGCATTGTTGAGCGGCTCAAGCAAGGTCGCCGGATCGGCGATCGCGGTCGGATCGTTGATCAGGTCGGAGATCGCCAGCAACTGAAGGGCCGCCTGCGTCACCGGATCGGCCGCGCCAGTCCCGGCCAGACCCAGCAACACGCCGGCCAGCTCGAACACGGCGCCCTGTACGTGGGCCAGAATCTCGGACCCCGCGTCGCTGAGCAGCATCTGATAGACCTCGGGGCTGGTCTCACCCTCGGTCAGCAGGCTGCCGGACAGCATCAGCGCTTCCAGGAGTTCGTCCGGCGCCTCCAGCAACCGCAAGACCACCTGGGTGAGTTCGCTGACCGTGCGACCACCGGCCTCCTCGGGCAGCGCCCCCGCCAGCAGTTCGTCGAGCAAGCGATTCAGCGCGACCTGCAACTGGTCGAGCGGCTCGTCGCTCAGGAACATCTCCACATCGGTCTGCACCGGCTCCACCGCGGTCTGGCTCTCGCCATTGCCCGATGAACAACCGGCCAGACCCACCGCCGCCGCCAGCCCGAACGCCAGCGCACCAGATCGAATCATTCGACAGGTCATGAGTGCCTCCTCCTTGAGTTAAATTCTTGTTAGGCGGAAGCGAGTCTCCCTGAAGGGTGGAAGGTTCATCGACGGCGAACTGACGGACGGTGTATCACCGGGGACTGAACAGACTGGAGGGCCTGTCGGCGGAAAAATCCCTGGTCAATCAATCCCATAACGCCGGAATCCGGAGGTCGAGCGACCGCCGATCGGCGCGCGCCGGGTCCTGTCGCCCTATAGCCGCCCGCGAACGAGCGCGTCGACGATGCCGGCGAGCTGAGGCCCCTGGTCTTCCTGCACGAAATGACCACCCGGAACCCGCTGGTGGGCAAGGCCTCGCGCACCGGGCACATGCTCCTGCCACATGCGGTCACCGCCTCGGGTGATCGGATCACCGGTGGAGAAGCAGGTCAGAAAGGGCTTGGTCCAGCGCCCGAAGATCTGCCACGCCGCGCGGTTCGCCTCCGCGGCGGGATCATCCGGTGTCGTGGGAACCAGGGACGGAAACACGCGGGGCGCCGTCTTGAAGTCCCGCTCGGGATAGGGCGCGTCGTAAGCCCGCCGTTCCGCGCGCGTCAGCCGGCGCCGGGTTCCGGACGCCACGATCCGCCCGATCGGGAAAACCGGCGAGTGGGCGGCGAAACGCTGCCACAACCGGAAGGCACCCGGCATTCGCTGGTCGCCGGTCGGCAAGCCACCGTTGCTCAGCACCACGGCGGCGAAGCGATCGGATTGCTCAGCGGCCAGACGCAGGCCGACCAGCGATCCCCAGTCCTGACAGAACAGAGTGACGGCGTGCAAATCCAGCCTTTCCAGCCAGGCCGTCATCCAGCCGACCTGGGCGGCATAGCTGTAGTCGCCGGGAGATGCCGGCTTGTCCGAACGGCCGAAGCCGACCAGATCCGGCGCGAGCACCCGATGCCCCGCCGCCACCAGGGGTGGAACCATGAACCGGTACAGGTAACTCCAGGACGGCTCGCCGTGCAGCAACAGCACCGGCACGGCATCGCCATTCCCTTCGTCCAGATAGTGGATGCGCAGACCATCGACCTCCAGATACCGTGGCGTGAAGCCGAAATCCGGCAGAGCATCAAAGCGTTCGTCCGGCGTTCTGAGAATCTGCATGTCGAGCCACCCCCGGGAGTTCCGGAAGACAGTCTCCGCCGCGGCCCGCCCGCTGACAAACGGCCCGGTACGTCCTTAGCCGACGCAGCGGTTGCGACCGGTCTCCTTGGCGACGTAGAGCTGGGAATCGGCCGTTGCCAACAGCTTGTCGGGCGTGTCGGCGTGCGGGTACTGCACCTGTGCGACACCCGCGCTAATGCTGAGAATCCCCGTCGGAGCCTTCTCGTGCTGAATCTGCAGGTCGCGGACCTGCTCCACCACCAGTTGACCGATGCGCAACGCGCCCGCCAGGTCGGTGTGCGGCAACAGCAGCGCAAATTCCTCACCGCCGAATCGCGCCGCCAGATCACCGGGCCGCCGGGCGGCATCCTCGAGCACCCGGGCCACGGCCCGCAGACAATCGTCACCGGACAGGTGACCGTAGTGATCGTTGTAGGCCTTGAAATGATCGACATCGATCAGCACCACGCTCAGCGGCTGCTGGTCCCGTACCGCGGTCCGCCATGTGCGGCCCAGTTCCTCGTCGAAGACCCGGCGATTGCACAGCCCGGTGAGGCCATCGATACGCGCCAGGCGCTCCAGGGTCTGGTTCGCGCGCTCCAGCGCGACGGTCTTCTCCTGAATGATGGCCTGCCGGCTCATGACCTCGTCATGCAGGGCGAAACGCAGTTCCTCGGATTGCGCGAGCAATTCGTTCTGGCTGTCGCGGGCCCGGATCATCTTGGCGAGCAGTTTCATGAACTGCGCCCGCAGCGAGCGGATCTCGGCCGGCCAATCCAGTTGCGGGCGTTGCAGCTCCGCCTCGGACAGGGTCTCCAGGTCGAACTGGCGAATCTCCGCGATCAGTCCGTTGACCGGCCCGTTCACCCGACCCGCGATCCAGCGGCCGACCAGATACGCGACGATCAACCCCATCAACAGGGTGGACAAGGCGATGATCTGCGTCGTCTGGTCGGTACTGAGCCGCCCGGGTGTCTTCGCCAGGGCCCCGACCACGAACCAACCTCCGATCGAAGGCTCGGCAACGATGTCCGAATTCGGATCACCGCTCAACCATGACGCCGGCGCCGCGCTCAGCGGCTGATAGCGCCCCGGTTCCGTCGAGCCGACGATCGTCCCCAGCGCATCGACGACCGCGAGACAGATGTCGCTGCTCTTGGCCCGCGATTGCACCCGCTGCATGAGCACGTCGGCCGGAATGGCTCCCTGGATGACATAGTGGGCATTCCCATCGACCAGCACCGAGCGACTGACCGCCACCAGGGTCTCGTCTCCGAACCCCCGACCTTCGAACACGCCCGAGACCTGCACGCCATCGTGCCCCATGGCATGGCGGAAATAGTCGCGATCCCAGACGGTCTGGCCGTGCAACTCACGAACAATGGCGGGTTGACCCTTGATGATCTGACTCGTGGCAACGACGACGCCGTTGCGGTCGGCGAGGATCAGCGTCAGAAAACTCGTGTAGACGGCATGGACATCCAGCAGATCCTGCTGCATGTCGGGCAATGAGCCCGAATCCGCCTCCAGCTGCCGTCCCACGAACTCCAGGGCCTGGACATGCCGCCCCAGATATTCCTCCAGCGTCGCGCCGCCGAGGTGCACCGCCGTCTGAACCTGCCGCTGCGAACCCCTGCGGTACTCGATGCCCTGATAGCTCACGACGACGCAGACGGCCACGATCATCGGCACCATGGCCGCGATCGCGATCGCGAGGGTGATCTGCGACTGGAGATCGTCGCCCGACAACTCGCGGCGCAACCAAGCGACGACACGGCCGCTCAGCTTGAGACCGGGTGTCGACCTATCGGTCGTGGCTGTGGAATCCTGGGTCACGGATCTGGGTGGCCGAGCGTGAGAATCGTGAAACCGTCACTGCCGGCCGAGGCCGCTGCGGGCCGGCACCGGATCAGGCGCACCGGAACTCGCGCGACGCCATTCGCCTGACACGCACCCATTCACATCATCGTGACTCAACACACTCGCCGCCCCAATTTGCACTTGATACCCCTGTCCCTGCTTTTTCTCTAACACAGTGGACGTGCAAGAATTGTAAACATCGGACACGCGGCACCGACCAGGAGACATCGATCGGATGACCGAAGACTTGACCGGACAAGCACCCGCGGAGGAATACTGGTTCCGGGAAGGTTGCCACATCCTGGAATGGCTCAACTCCGCGGACGATCCGGCGGTTTCCGTCGCTCGCGCACGTGTTCCCGCCGGGTCCGTGACCCGCTGGCACCGCCTGCAGGGGATTACCGAACGATACCTCATCTTGTCCGGACACGGTGAGGCGGACATCGGTGATGGCACGCCGCAGCCGGTCGGAGTCGGCAGCGTCGTGCACATTCCTTCCGGCGAGCGTCAGCGAATTCGCAACACCGGCTCGGACGAACTGGTCTTCCTGGCGGTGTGCACGCCCCGGTTCACACCGGAGCGTTATGAGGACTGCGACAACTGACTGCGCAGCTTTCGGAGCACGGCCTCGGTATCGGGCGAGTCGCCGGTCCAGCGTTCGAATGACGCCGCACCCTGCTCGACCAGCATTCCCAGCCCATCAAACACCGGCCCGCCGCCCCGGGTCTGCGCCCAGTCGCGAAACACGGCGTGCGCCGCGCCATAGCTGAGGTCGTAGCAAGGCGTGTCCGGCCGAAGCAGCGTCTTCGGCAGTTCGGGCATGCGCCCGGTGTGGCCCGCGGGGCTGGCGTGAATCAGCACGTCGGCCTGCCAGCCCTTGAGCGCCAGGTAGGTGCAGGCCTGCACGGGACCGAAATCACCGAAGCGCTCGGCGATGGCCTCGGCGTTGTAGGGGGAGCGCCCGGTCACCACGACCATGGCCGGATTCTGGTCCAGCAACGGCTTCATCAGCCCGCGCACGGCCCCGCCCGCGCCAATGATCACCACCGTGCGGTTCTCGATCGCAACACCGCAGCGCCCGGTGAGGTCGCGGATGAAGCCCTCACCGTCGGTGTTGTCGCCCAGCACGCCGTGCTCGACGAAATGCAGCGTGTTCACCGCCTGCGCCAGATCCGCGACCGCGGTGCGCGTGTCGCAGATCGCAAACGCATCCTCCTTGTACGGGACGGTCACGTTGGCGCCGGCATAACCTGTCTCCCGCAGCCGGTTCACGGTGTCGACGAAGGCGCCGGGTCGGCATTCCACACGGTCGTACTCCAGCGTCAGATCGAACTGCCGGGCGAACAACTGATGCAGTTCCGGCGAACGGCTGTGCTCCACCGGATAGCCGATGACGGCCAGTCTCAGGCCTTCGCTCATGCCCCCTCCTGCATCCAGCGCGCGGCGTCCAGCGCGAAATAGGTCAGCACGGCATCGGCGCCGGCACGTCGGAACGCGATCAGGCATTCCAGCACCGCCTTGCGTTCATCCAGCCAGCCGTTGCCCGCGGCGGCCTTGAGCATCGCGTACTCGCCGGAGACCTGATAGGCCAGCGTGGGCACGCCGAAGCGATCCTTGACCCTGCGGACAATGTCCAGATAGGGCAGGCCGGGTTTCACCATCACCATGTCGGCACCCTCGGCCAGGTCCAGCGCGACCTCGTGCAGCGCCTCATCGCCGTTGCCGATGTCCATCTGGTAGGTGTGCTTGCCGCCACCCGCCAGATTGCCGGCGGAGCCCACCGCATCGCGAAACGGTCCGTAGAGATCCGAGGCATACTTTGCGGAATAGGCGAGAATCGCTGCGTTATTGTGGCCTTCTGCCTCGAACGCGGTTCGAATCGCCTTGATCCGGCCGTCCATCATGTCCGACGGCGACACCACGTCGGCACCGGCGTCGACATGGCAGAGCGACTGACGAACCAGTGCGTCGACCGTCGCGTCGTTGGTGACGTAGCCGGCATCATCCAGCAAACCGTCCTGACCGTGACTGGTGTACGGATCCAGCGCCACATCGGTGATCACGCCGATGTCCGGCACGGCGTCCTTGATGGCCCGGATGGCCCTGGGCACCAGGCCGTCCGCATCCCAGGCCGCCGCCGCGTCATCGCTCTTGCAGACCGGGTCGATCAACGGAAACAGCACCAGCGCGGGGATGCCGGCATCAACCGCTTCGCGGGCCGTTCCCACGAGCTGGTCCACCGAGTGCCGGACCACGCCGGGCATGGAAGCAACCGGTTCGCGGATGTCCTCACCCTCGCGGACGAACACCGGAAGGATCAAATCCGCCGGCGTCAGCCAGTGTTCACGGACCAGATCACGCAGAAAGGGCTGGCTGCGCAGCCGGCGCAACCGCGTGGCGGGAAACTGTCGACTCGTCATGGCGGCGCAGTGTACGTCGCCCCAAGGTTCCAGTGCTACGAACCGGTGGCGGCCACGTCGTTGAGCGACCAATCGTAGCGGTCATCGTCAATGTCCCGCACGCCGTCCAGTCGCTTCCTCAACGCCGGATCGGCATAGCGGCGCAGGTGTTCGATCACCCCCGCGTCGCTGCCGCCGAAATCGGCCTGAAACCAGATGTAGATGCTGGAAACCATCAGACCGTCGTCGGTGACCTGCGCGCCACGCGCATCATTCACATACGCGCGAGCATTCCCGGCGAGCTGCTCATCCACCGAATCGCCGGTGTAGGCGGTCGCCAGCAGATCCGGGCAGCCGATAGACGCGCAGTTCACCCCGTAGTGGATCAGCGGGTCCTGCCAGATCGGCCGCAGGATGCGGTGTTCGATGTCGTTGAGCGTCAGCGACTGCCCGGCAACCGACACGAGGTCCTTCTTCCACGGACCCGGACTGAACAAACCGGAGCGAATGTCGCGGATGCTGCCCACCGGATAGGCCTCGAGAATCTGCTGGACGGTCAGCGCGTTGTAGAGGTTGATCCAGTATGCCTTCTGCTCGGCGCGGTTGAGCCCGCGCGGATCGATCGCGGCAAGCGTGTCGACATACCCGGCCAGGCGATCGCGGTCCGCGTCCGACACCGCGCCATAGTCGAAGCGGTTCGCCCCGGATTCACGCTCGCGCACATAGCGCTGCAACAGCCGCGACCAGTCGCCGTGATCGACGATCTGCTCCGACTCGGGGTCATGATCCGCCCAGAATGGCCACGGATCAGACTTGGGCGCGGCCGCGCTGGACGCGGCCCACAACAGAGACAGGATGCCGACACTCCGGGCCAGCCCATTCGACAATCGACGCGACATTCTTGAACTCCGACGGTGCATTTGCTCAATTGGACCCGCGGGATGGGACATGTTTCGCAACGCGACCGTACGCAAAAGGAGACCGAGGTGAGTAGCAACCTGTTGGCCATCGACCAAGGCACCACCAGCACACGCGCCATCGTTTTCGATGAAAGAGGCCGAATCAAGGGCTCGGCGCAAACCGAATTCGAACAGATTTATCCGCAGGGCGGCTGGGTCGAACACGACGCCAGCGTGATCTGGGCCGACACGGTGAAGGTCTGCCGCCAGGTGCTGGACGATCTGGGGCTGGCTGCCGCCGATCTCGCCGGCTGCGGCATCACCAACCAGCGCGAGACCACCGTGGTCTGGGACCGCAAGACGGGCGAACCCATCCATAACGCCATCGTCTGGCAGGACCGCCGCACCGCCGAGCGCTGCCGGGAACTGCGCGAGGATGGCACCGACGACTGGCTCAACGCCCGCAGCGGCCTGCTGCTGGACCCTTATTTTTCCGCCACCAAGATTGCGTGGATTCTGGACCGGGTCGATGGCGCCCGCGCCCGGGCGAACAACGGCGAACTGGCCTTCGGCACCATCGACAGCTGGCTGATCTACAAGCTGACCGGCGGCAAGCGCCACGTCACCGACATCGGCAACGCGGCCCGCACCAACTTGTTCAACATCGTCGACCAGCAATGGGACGAGGACCTACTCAAGTTCTTCGACGTACCGGGATCGATGATGCCGGAGGTGCTGGATTCCACGACCGAGTTTGGCGTGATCGACGCCGAACTGCTGGGCGCGCCAGTCACCATCGGCGGCGTGGCCGGTGACCAGCAGGCCGCGACCATCGGCCAGGCCTGCTTCGCGCCGGGCATGGTGAAGAACACCTACGGCACCGGCTGCTTCATGGTGCAGAACATCGGCGAGCGCTTCGTGCAATCGAAGAACCGGCTGCTGACCACCGTCGCCTACCGCCTGAACGGCAAGACCACCTATGCGCTGGAAGGCTCGATCTTCATCGCCGGCGCCGCGGTGCAATGGCTGCGCGACGCGCTGAAGATCATCAACGCGGCGCCGGATACGCAGGCGCTGGCGGAAAGCCTGGACGGCAACGACGGCGTCTATCTGGTCCCGGCCTTCGCCGGCCTCGGCGCGCCGTACTGGGATCCGGATGCCCGCGGCGCGGTGCTGGGGCTCAGCCGCGGCACCGGCATCGCCCACTTCGCCCGCGCGGCGCTGGAATCGGTCTGCTACCAGACACGCGACCTGATGGAAGCGATGAAGGCCGACGCGCTGGATGCAGTGGAACTGCGCGTGGACGGCGGCATGGTTGCCAACAACTGGCTGTGCCAGTTCCAGGCCGACATCCTGCAATTGCCGGTCGTGCGACCGGAGATCACCGAAACCACCGCTCTGGGCGCCGCGTTTCTCGCCGGCCTGCATGCCGGGGTCTACGATTCACTGGACGACATCGCTGCGCTCTGGGCCGAGGACCGGCGATTCGATCCGAAATCCGACGCCCGGACAGTGGACACGCTCTACGAGGGTTGGCAGAACGCCGTGGCCCGCGTGCGCACGCCATCATGAGCCGGTGAACTTGGGAGCGCCGGCGCCACTCAAAGCGAGCGGGGCTCCGACAGAGGACACGGACGATGCGACAGTTCCGAATGTTCGTCTCCGCGCTTTGCGCGCTGAGCCTGCTGGCCGGCTGTGGCTCTCCCGAACCGACGGATGAACAGGGCTCGGATCAGGCCCGCATCAACCTGTTCGGCGAAGTCAGGACCACGGATGGCAACACGCTGCCGGACAACGCCACGGTGGAAATCCGCCTGCGGCGCAGCGATGCCGAAGACCTGGAATCCGGCACCGCCGCGATCACCACGATCAGCGCCGCCAGCGCGCCGCCGTATCCGTTCTCGCTGGTTTATCAGCCAGCCGAACTCGATCCGCAGGCCCGCTACGTGCTTGACGCGCGGGCGATGACGGCGGACGGACAGCTCACCCACGCCAGCCGCACGCCGGTGCCACTGCCGACGCCCGACGACACGATCACCGTGGATTTGCAGATCAGTCCCGTGGCGCCCAGGGCCGCGACCAGCGTCCCGGTGGTCACCGCCTATCGCTGCGACGGCATCGACATCGTCGTACAGACCCGCGACGACGATATTTCCCTCTACGGCGCCACCGAGGCGCCACTGCACCTGCGGCAGGTCCGCGCCGCCTCCGGCACCCGATACGAGGACGAGGCCGGTGATCAGTTCTGGTCGCACGCCCGTGAAGCCCGGCTGAGCGTCGACGGCAAGACCCGCGAATGCGAGGAGGACCCGGCCGGCTCGCGCCGAGAAGCGGCCCGGCTGGCCGGGGCCAGCGTCTACGCCGTGGGCCAGGAGCCCGGCTGGTTTCTGACCGTGGTCCCGGATGATCGCGTCACCCTGGTAGCCGACTACGGCAGCCAGGTCGTGATCCTGCCCCCGGCCGACACCCGCAGCATCGACGGCGGCTGGCTCTACACGGCCCGGACCGACGCCCACGATCTGCGCGTCGTGGTCAGGGAAACCCCGTGCATGGACACGATGTCGGGCGCGCGCTGGCCGCGGACGGTCAGCCTGACCCTGGACGAGCGCGCGATGGAGGGTTGCGGGGCCCGCTGGGAGACCGAAACCCGACCCGCCGGCCGGCCAGGCTGACGCCGCGGGGCGCAGGTCGCACAATATTCGCTGCCTGATCCCAGCGAATAGCCTATTGTCTGATCCGATTCAGGTGGCGATCACCGTGATCGTCGCCCACGCCCTTGCCGTCGCCAGTCCGGGACCGGACTTCGCGATCGTGCTGCGCCAGGCCATGACCCAGGGCCGGGGGCCGGCGCTGTGGACCAGCCTGGGTATCGGCCTCGGCATCGCCATCCATGTCAGCTACGCGCTGTTCGGCATCGCCCTGGTGATCAGCCAGACACCGTGGCTGATGCGCGGCATTCAGCTGGCGGGCGCCGTCTACCTGCTGTGGATTGCCTGGCATGCCATCCGCGCGCAACCGCAGACCGGGGATGCGCTCGGCTCCGGGGAACAGGCGCATTCCGCTTGGCGCAGCCTGCGCATCGGCTTCATCACCAACGTGCTGAACCCCAAGGCCACGCTGTTCTTTCTGTCCCTGTTCACCGTCATCGTCGGACCCGGGCAGCCGCTCTGGCTGCAACTGGGCCTGGGCGCCTGGCTTTGCGTGATGACGGCCGCCTGGTTCGCGTTCGTGTCCTGCCTGTTCACCGCCCGCGAACCCCGCGAGTGGTTTCTGCGTCGCGCCCATCTGATCGATCGCGGCATGGGCGTGGTGCTGGCCGTGCTTGCGGCGCGACTGATCTGGACGGCGCTGGCCGGGTAGCGCGTAGCCGCTGGCCGGACACACGGGGCAAGACGCATACTCAACACGATGCACCGACAATCCACCCATGTTCTCCGCACTTCGCGCCTGTTTCGCTGATCAGAGCCTGACCCGCAGCCTCTCCGCCAATCTGGTGGCGGGGCTGACCGTCGGCGTGGTCGCGCTGCCATTGTCGATGGGGCTGGCGATCGCCAGCGGCGTGCCGCCGCAGCATGGTCTTTACACCGCCATCGTCGGCGGCATCGTCATCGCGCTGGCCGGCGGCTCGCGCGTCAACATCTCCGGGCCAACCGCGGCGTTCGTGGTCGTGCTGCTGCCCATCGTCCACGACTTCGGCCTCGGCGGTCTGCTGGTGGCCGGTGCGCTGGCCGGGCTGATGCTGATCGCCTTCGGTCTGCTGCGCCTGGGACGCCTGATCCAGCTCGTGCCCTATCCGGTGATCGTCGGCTTCACCACCGGCATCGGCACCGTCATCGCGGTGCTGCAGTGCAAGGACTTGTTCGGCCTGCAACCGAGCGGGGACAACCTGCATTTCATCGACAAGCTGACCGCACTGATCCAGGCCGCGCCAACCGTGCAATGGCAGGAGGCGCTGCTCGGTGGCCTGACGCTGGGCGTGCTGATCCTGTGGCGGCGGCTGCCGACCCGCATCCCGGGTTTTCTGGTCGCCTTGGTTCTGGCCAGCCTGCTTGGCATCGCGATGAACGCGATCGACGCGATCCCCGATGTCGAGACCATCGCGTCGCGATTCAGCTACGAACTGAACGGGCAGACCGGCGCGGGTATTCCACCGACGCTGCCGACCTTCGCGCTGCCCTGGCAGTTGCCCGGGCCGGACGGCGCCCCGATCGGACTGACCCCGGAGATGCTGCGCACCCTGCTGACGGCGGCGTTCTCCATCGCCGTGCTCGGCGCGCTGGAATCGCTGCTGTGCGCCGTGGTCGCCGACGGCATGAGCGGCTTTCGCCATGACCCGGACGGCGAGTTGATCGGCCAGGGGCTGGGCAATCTGGCGGTCGCGTTCTTCGGCGGCATCCCGGCCACCGCGGCCATCGCCCGCACGGCGACCAACGTGCGCTCCGGCGGCACGACGCCGCTGGCCGCAGTCACTCACGGCGTGGTCGTGCTGCTGGCAATGCTGCTGCTGGCGCCGCTGCTGGGCCGTGTGCCAATGGCGGCCATGGCCGCGGTCCTGCTGATGGTGGCGTGGAACATGAGCGAGGCGCCGCATGCCTGGCGCATCATCACCCGCGCGCCCCGCGCCGACGCCGCGGTGTTCTTCTGCTGTTTCGCGCTGACCGTGGTCATCGACATGCAGGTGGCCGTCGCCGCCGGTCTGGCACTGGCGTCCGTGCTGTTCATCCGGCGCATGATCGAGCTCACCGAAACCACGGCAACCCATGCCGAGCATCCCCATCCACGGGTCCGGCAGCCTGGCGTCGTGGTCTACGACGTCGATGGCCCGCTGTTCTTCGGCGCGGCCCACAAGGCGCTGAAGGTGCTCGCGAGCATCGAGCGCAACGTGCACACGGTGGTGCTGGATTTCGAGGATGTCCCGATGATGGACACCACCGCGATGATGAATCTGGAATCCATCGCCGAGGAGTTGAGCGGCCGTTCGGTTCGGGTCGCCATCGTGCACATTCATCCGCGACTGGTCGCGAAACTGACCCGGTTCGGCCTGGTCGGGCCGGACAGGCCTCTGGAGATCGCCGCGGACGTCGACGCACTGCTGCCGCCCGAGCCGGCATGATTCACGCCGGGACGAGCGCGTGAAGATCGCCTGCCTGTCGATGGACGATCCGTCGGCGTTCGTCATCGACGACCCGCTGGCGCATGCCGAACTGCGCCGCCGAGGCATCGCGGTGGACATCGTGCCCTGGCGCCGGCCCAGCGAGTGGTCGATCTACGACCTGGTGATCATCCGGACCCCCTGGGACTACCAGGACGATCCACAAACCTTTGTCGATACGCTTCGGGCCATCGAGCGCTCAGGCGCAACGCTGTGCAACCCGCTGTCGGTCGTGCAATGGAATCTCACCAAGACCTACCTGCGCGACCTCGCCGCGACCGGCCTGCCCATCGTCCCGACGCGCTGGTTCGAGCACGGCGCCGGCCTGTCCGACATCGAGCAGGCATTCTCCGACTTCGGGGCCGAGCAGGTGGTCGTCAAGCCGCTGGTCAGCGCCAACGCCGACCACACCTACTGGTTGCAGGCATCGGACTGGCAAGCGAAATATCCCGCAATTGACGCGATCTTCCGCGATCGCCCGTGCATGACGCAGCCTTTTGTCGAGACTGTACTCAATGAAGGGGAATGGTCGCTGTTCTACTTTGATCACGCCTACTCGCATGCCATCCGCAAGCTTCCGAAGCCCGGCGACTTCCGCGTCCAGGAGGAACACGGCGCCGAGATCCTCGCCGCGGACGCACCGGATGGCCTGCGCTCCCTGGCGGTCGCGGCACTCGATTGCGCACCAGCTCACCTGCTCTACGCACGTGTGGACTTCCTGATGGATGCGCAGGCCGGACCGCTGCTGATCGAGCTGGAACTGATCGAACCCTCGCTTTATTTCCGCATGCACGCCGATGCCCCACGAGCCTTCGCCGACGCGGTTGAACAGGCGGCGGTGGCATCGAATCGCGGCCGCGTGGGATGATCTGCCCCGTCGCGTCCGCCGGCGCGGCGACTGTCAAACATCATGGGGGACCATCAATGCGAGGATTTTTCGGCCTGCTCGGCGCACTGCTGCTGTTGCCGGGCGCCGTTCATGCGTACGAACCCAATCTGGGAGTGGCGGCACGTGTCAGCACCCTGGGCCTGAGCCTGGAAATGACCACCGCCGTCACCGAGAAATTCAATCTGCGGGCTGGGGTCAACCAGTTCGACTACGACTACGATCCTGAGCCCGAAGAGGATGGCAGCGGCAACGAACTGACCTACAACGGCACCCTGGACCTGTCGTCACTGGGCACCTATGCCGACTGGCACCCCTGGGGCGGCGCATTCCGGCTCTCCGCCGGCGCCATCTTCAACGGCAACGAGATCACCGGATCGGCCCGCTGTGAGCAGGCGAACTGCGAGGTCGGCGACGAAACCTTCGACAGCGAGGACATCGGTACCCTCAGCGCGCTGATCGATTTCGACAGCGTCGCACCTTACGTTGGCCTGGGCTGGGGCAACGCGGTGGCCGCCGATACCGGCTTCGGTTTCCAGTTCGATCTGGGCGTCATGTTCCAGGGCACGCCACAGGTCTCGCTGACCAGCAACAACTCCTGTCAGGGCGCGCGCGGCACGGCGCTCGGCACCGCCGCCTGTCAGGCCGAGCTGGATGCCGAGCTGACCGAAGAAGAACAGGAGCTCCAGGAAGAAGCGGAAGACTTCGAGCTTTATCCGGTGATTTCCCTCGGCGTTCGCTACAAGTTCTTCTGATGACCCGCTGAACGCCGGAGGCGAACTCTCCGGCGTTCAGAACCCGGCGTCGGGCCTCGCCAGATAACGTCGCTCGGCCGCCGTATTCTCGCGTCCCAACACGCGATTGCGGTGGGGAAAGCGCCCGTAGGCGGCGATCACCTCACGATGCGCTTCGGCGAATCCCGCGAACCGCTCGAACGCGTCCCGCTGGCTCTCCGGTACCGACGTCACCAGTTGCCGGTACAGCGCCACGGCATCGTTCTGATCGGCCAGCGATTCGGAATGCTCCAGCGGCATGTAGACGAACACCCGGTGGATCGGACGCAGCCGACCATCACCGCCACGACGCAGACACTGCCGGGTGAGCCCCCGGGCGAAATCATCCAGCGCGAATGCCTGCGCCGAGTTCCGGTACAGGTTGCGGCGAAACTGGTCGATCAGGATCAGCAGGGCAAGCAGCCCGGTGTCGGTGCCCGACCAGTGGTTCAACGCTCCGCGCGCCGCCGCCTCCACCAGCACGCCGAAGCGGCGGCGGATGCTGGCGTCGACCTCCGCCGACTTGCCCCACCACAGACCACCCTGCCGATTCGCGACCGCGGCGTCATCGGCCGCCGGATCACCGAACCAGAACGCGAGAATCGCCCGGGGCGAGGCCATCAGATGCCGGAGAAGAACCCGCGCCGGCGGAAGTAGAACAACAGGCTGCCGGCCAGCAGCACCATGCCGCCCAGCGTGATGTGATACGCGTAGGGATGGTGCAGTTCGGGCATGTTGTCGAAGTTCATGCCGAAAACGCCGGCAATCAGACCCAGCGGCAGGAAGATGGCGGAAAGGATGGTCAGCGTCGTCACGGTCTGGTTGGTCGCGTGCGCCACGGCGGAGAAGTGAAGCTGCACCGCGGATTCCACATCGGTCTGCTGGGCCTGCGCATGCGCCTGTACCCGATTGATGTGCTCGACGAGGTCGTTGATCCGGACCAGTTGCGACTCGGTCAGTTCGTAGCGTGTCTGCCGGCGCCACGCATCCAGGGCTTCCGCCTGACCGGATGACAGCGACTCCAGCTTGCGGGCCTGCTTGCGGGTGTTCAGCAGCGCCTTCCAGTCGGCGAACGGATTGTCCGGATCGAGCAGCGACTCCTGAAGATCGTCGATGGCCTTGCCCAGCGGCTCGCGGATGGCGAGATAGCGGTCAACCATCAGGTCCAGGACGAAATGCGCCATGCCCACCGAAGTGGCGGGGATCCGGGCGACCGAGCGGTCCAGCAGACGTTGGGCGGCCGTTCCGAAAGACACATTGTCCGGTGCGCGGACGGTGACCAGCAGATGATCGAACAGGAAGAACGCCGCGGTCCGGGTCTCGATCTGCTCGTGGCGCAACTCCGGATCCAGGCCCTGGAACACGACCATGTCGTAGTCCGAGGTGCCATCGTAATGCGACGGATGGGTGGCATTGTTGCCGTCGATGATGTGCTGATGGAGCAGCGGCTGACCGGCCAGCTTCTCGACCACGGTCGGCCACTCGGCATGCTCGCCGCGGACGAAGTCCACCCAGAGCATGGAGCCTTCGGTGCGCTGGTCGAGTCGGTCGAGTTCCTTGGGTGCCCGACCCTCCATGCATTCGATGATTCGCATAGGCTGTCCCTGAAAACAAATCGGGCGTCGACGGTAACCGTACGACGCCCGATGAGGCTAGCAGGAGATGCCAGCCGGGGTGATCCCTGTTTAGCCCAGCAGATCTTCCACCGCGGCGCGTTCGCTGCGCAGCTCGTCCTCGGTGGCCTTCATCCGCTCGCGGGAGAACGCGTTGATCTCAATGTCCTGGACGATGGCGTAGTCGCCGTCCTTGCAGACCACCGGGTAGCTGTAAACGATGCCCGGCTCGACGCCGTAGCTGCCGTCCGACGGGATGCCCATGGACACCCAGCCATCGGAACCCAGCGCCCAGTCGCGCATGTGATCAATGGCGGCCGAGGCAGCCGAAGCGGCCGAACTGGCGCCGCGCGCCTTGATGATCGCCGCGCCGCGCTGCTGCACGGTGGGGATGAAGTCATTTTCGTACCAGGCCTGATCGACCAGGCTCATCGCGGGCTCGCCGTCGACGGTGGCATTGTGCAGGTCCGGGTACTGGGTGGCGCTGTGGTTGCCCCACACGGCCATGTTCTTGATGTCGTTGATCGACTTGCCGGTCTTTTCAGCCAGCTGCGACAGGGCGCGGTTGTGGTCCAGACGCATCATCGCGGTGAACTGGCGATGATCCAGGTCCGGCGCATTCTCGCGCGCGATCAGTGCGTTGGTGTTGGCCGGGTTGCCGACGACCAGCACGCGGATGTCACGGCTGGCGTGATCGTTGATCGCCTTGCCCTGCACCGAGAAGATCGCGGCGTTGGCCTGCAGCAGGTCGGCGCGCTCCATGCCCGGGCCACGCGGCCGTGCGCCGACCAGCAGCGCGAAGTCGGCATCCTTGAACGCCTCTTCCGGCTTGTCGGTGGCGACGATGCCGGCCAGCAGTGGGAATGCACAGTCGTTGAGTTCCATGACCACGCCCTTGAGCGCGTCCATCGCCGGCGGAATTTCCAGCAACTGGAGAATCACCGGCTGGTCCTTGCCCAGCATGTCACCCGCTGCGATGCGAAATGCCAGCGAGTAGGAAATCTGGCCCGCCGCTCCGGTAATGGCAACGCGAACAGGTTCGGTCATCGTGTACTCCCGACGTCAACTTGAAAAAAGGGGCCGGGAGCATAGCGAAACGTCGGCAGGACGGCCACTGCCGGCCGTCGCGCGAGGCTTCAGGCAAGCCTGGCTCAGTCGGGAACGGCCGCCAGCGTGAAGCGGAAGCTGGTCCCCTGGCCTGGCGCGGAGTTGACCCAGATCTTGCCGTGATGCCGCTCGATGATGCGCTTGACCGTCGCCAGCCCGATACCCGTGCCCTCGGCCTGCCCATGCGGTTGCAGGCGCCGGAACACCTCGAACACGCGATCCTGGTGATGCTGGTCGATACCCATGCCGTTGTCGGTGACGCCAATGCGCCACTCATTGTCCGCACGCTCCGCGGTCACCGTCACCGATGGCGACTCATCGGGCTGGCTGTACTTGATCGCGTTCGAGAACAGGTGACAAAACGCCTTGACGAGCTGCGACTCGTCACCGATAACGAGCGGCAGCACGTCATGCCGACAGCGCAGCCCGGAGGCCTCGATCTGGTCGGACATGCGACGCTGCGCGGCGATGACCACGGTCTCCAGCGACACGGGCCGCAGCGGGCGGCCGTGCGTGTGAATACGCGAGAATTCCTTCAGGTCCGCGATCAGGGACTCGATGCGGCGCACGCCCGTCACGGCGGTGTCGATGTAGTCCAGCGACTCGTCACCCAGTTCATTGGCATGGCGCCGACGCAGCAACTGCAGATAGCCGCCGATGCTGCGCAGGGGTTCGTGCAGATCGCGGGTGAGGGTGTCGGCGAACTGGGTCAGTTCGGCATTGGCGGCGCGCAGTTGCGACACCGCCTGCTCGAAGGGCTGACTCCCCTCGGCCCGATCGACGACCTCGCGGAGAATGCACAGCACCGCGGACCGCCCCTTGAAACTGACGGCGGTGCCTCGCGACTCGACCCAGAGAATGCTGCCGTCCGCCCGCAGGGTGCGGCGAATCTGCGGCTCCAGGGTCTCGCCTCCGGCAATCCGCAGCATGCGGCCCAGCGTGTCGTCGAGATCATCCGGATGCACCAGTTCAGCCAGCGTGCGCCCGAGCAGCTGATCCCTGTTCGGCGCGCCGAACATCTGCCCCGCCGTGGTGTTGGCGAACACGACCCGGCCATCCTGAACAACAACCATCGGATCGGGCGCCGCGTCCATGAGCCGGCGAAACCGCACCTCGCTCTCCGCCCGTGCCCGCTCGGCGTGGTCAGTATCGGTGGCGTCCCGCCCGCTGAACACCACGTGGACGCGGCCATCCAGCTCCAGCGGCCGCGCGCGCACCTCCACCAGCCGCGCCTGATCCCGCTTGTCTCGCACGCGACAGCGAAACTGGATCGGGGTACCGGCCGCCACGGTCATCAAGGCGGACTGCACCGCCGCATGATCTTCCTGCACGATGAAGCGGAACACGCTGCCGCCGATCGCATCCGCCGGCTCCCAGCCGATGATGGTGGTCATCGCCGGACTGACGTAAACCACCGTGCCATCCGGCAGGGCGACACCGTTGAGATCCTGCGAGACATCGAGCACGGCCTGCAGCAGCTCGCGGGGTGGGGATTGGCTATCCATGCGGCGGGTAATCTGCCCGGGTCAGCGAAGCGTCGCAAGCGGGGGCTGCGACGCGACGCCACGAACACCGGCCAGCGCCGCCAGCGTCATGATCGCGATGCCCGCACCCGGCCCCGCGACCCACAGCAGGGGGCTGGCCGCGTACTCGATATCGAAGACCGCGCGCGCCAGCACCCAGGCGATCACCTGCGCGAAACCGGCGGCCAGCAACCCGGATAGACAGCCCAGCACTCCGAACTCGGTGAACAGCGCCTGACGCAACACCCCGCGTGACGCGCCCAGCGTGCGCAGCAGGGCGGCCTCCTGGCGCCGCGTCTGCCGCGTGCCCTGCAATGCCGCCACCAGCACGACCAGCCCCGCCAGCAGGGTTAGCGCGAACACCGCCTGAACGGCCAGGCTCACCCGGTCCATGACCCGGCGGACCTGCGCGATCAACGCATCGACATCGAACACGGTGATGTTCGGCTCCTGGCGGATCAGATCCAGCAGGCGGGTCTTGCCGGCGGGGGGCAGGTGCACACTGGTCAGCCAGGTCGCGCCGACATCGTCGAGCAGACCGGGCGGCACCAGCAGGAAGAAGTTCACGCCAAAGCTGTCCCAGTCCACGCGGCGCCGATGCACGACCTCCAGGTCAACCACCTGACCGGCGAAATCGAACTCCAGTCGATCCCCGAGCTGCCAGCCATAGGCGTCAACCATCGACTCCTCGATGGAAATCCACGCGCGGCCGTCGCCCGACTCGTCCCACCACCTGCCGTCGATGGTCTCGTTATCGGCGCCAATCGCGTCGGTCCAGGACACGTTGAATTCGCGCTGCAAATCCTCCCGTGCTTCCGGGTCGTCATAGTCCCCGGGGTCGACGGTCGCGCCATTCACCGCCAGCAGGCGGCCCCGGGCCATGGGATGCAGCGTCGGCGCGCCCAGATCGTTTCGCTCAAAGAACTCGCGCACCGTCTCGCGCTGATCCGGCTGGATATTGATCAGGAACACGTTCGGCGCGTCCTCGGGCAGGCTGTCGCGCCAGGTGGCGAGCAGATCGCCGCGGACCACGACCAGCAGCAGCAGTACCGTCATGCCCGTGCCGACCGCCACGAGTTGCAGAATCGCATCGCCACGCCGCCGAGCGATATTCGCGAGACCGTAGCGCCAGGCGGCGCCGCTGCGCCGACGCAGGCCCTGCACGACCCGGGTCAGCAACGCCGCGGCCGCGGCCAGCGCGGCCAGGGCCAGCGCGGCACCGACGAACACGATCAGTGCCAGACGCAGGTCACCGGCCTGCCAGATCAGCAGCAGCCCGACGGCCAGCGCCGCCACCAGGCCGGCCCCCCAGACCGACGCTGGCGGCGGGCCGAGACTTTGCTGCAGCACGCGCATCGGCGGCACCCGCCGCAGCCGCGCCAACGGCGGCAGGCCGAACCCGATCAACGCCACGGCGCCGGTCGCCAGCGCGGGCAGGGCGGGCCACAGCGGCGGCGCCGGCAGACTCATCAGCACCAAATCGCCGAGAATCCGCACCAGAAGCCACTGACCGAGATATCCGAACATCAGGCCCAGCGCGCCACCAGCCGCACCCAGCAGCAGCAACCGGCGCAGTTCCTCGCGAAGAATCATCGAACCGGTCGCGCCCAGGGTCTTGCGCAGCGCCACGGCGTCGCGCTGACGCGCCGCGTACTGCACCGCCGACAGCGCCATGGCGACACCGGCCAGCAACACGGCGGACAATGCGGCCAGACCGAGAAACCGCCGCGCCCGACCCAGCGCGTCGTCCAGCTCCGGTCGTGCCTGTTCGGCGGACGTCCATTGCTGGCCGGCTGGCATCTGATCCGCGGTGCGCGACCGCAATTCGGCCAGAGCATCGGTTTCACCGGCAACCAGCAGGGAAAAGCGGGCGCGGCTTCCTGGCCCCAGTAAACCCGTGGCATCGAGTTGCCCGGCCTGGAACATCAGCCGTGGCGCCAGCGTAGTGAAACCGCCGCCACGATCGGGCTCGTAGGCCAGCACCTGCGTCACCCGCAGCGTCAGCCCGCCCAGTTGCACCGGATCACCCAGCCCGATGCCCAGTTCGGCGAACAGTCGTGGATCAACCCAGGCCTCACCGGCCGGTGGCCCCTGCATGCTGACCTGCTCGACGCCGAAGGGCTCATTGGCGACGCGCAATTCGCCGCGCAGCGGGTAGCCATCGGACACCGCCTTGATCCCGGCCAGCGCGGACCGCTCACCGGCGATCACGACGCTGGGGAAGGTGACAACCCGCGCGGTGCGCAGGCCCAGGCCGACGGCCTCCTGCTCAATGTCGGATGCGATCGGGCTGCTGTCCCGCGTCCGCAGGTCGGCGGCGATCGCTTCACCGGCCTGCCGGGTCATCGCGGCATCGATGCGCGCCGAAAAGAACGCAACCGCGCTGGCCGAGGCGACGGCCACCGCCATCGCCACGATCAGCAGCCACTGATCGGCGTCGGGTCGTCTCATGCGGGCGGGGCGTCGTGCAGCTGACCGTCTCGCATGCTGAGCTGCCGGCCGCAGCGCGCCGCCAGGCCCAGATCATGCGTGACCAGCACCAGCGTCGTGCCGCTCTGCGCATTCATGTCGAACAGCAGATCGGCCACCTTGCGGCCGTTGTCGGCATCCAGATTGCCGGTCGGCTCATCGGCGAACAGCACGGCGGGCTCCGGTGCGAAGGCGCGGGCCAGGGCGACGCGTTGCTGCTCGCCGCCAGACAACTGCCGGGGTCGATGCGTCAGACGGGCCGACAATCCGACCCGCTCCAGTGCCGCACGAGCCCGGGCGTCGGCGTCATCGATGCCCGCCAACTCCAGCGGCAGCAACACGTTTTCCAGCGCGGTCAGCGCCGGCAGCAGTTGAAAGGACTGGAACACGAACCCCACGCGACCCGCCCGGGCCCGGGCGCGGTCATCCTCGGTCATGTCATGCAGCGGCTGACCGTCCAGCCAGATCCGTCCCCGCGTGGGCAGATCCAGACCCGCGAGCAGACCGAGCAAGGTGGATTTGCCGGCTCCGGAGGCACCGACGATGGCCAGCGTTTCCCCGGCTGCGACCTCCAGATCAACCCGGTCGAGAATGGTCAGGATTTCCTGCCCGCTGCTAACCTCCTGGCTCACCTCTTCGGCGCGAATCATGCTGCTCAAGCGCGTTTCCCCTGTCCTGCTCATCATCTGCTGGATGCTCGGCACCGGCATCGCGGTTGCGGACGATGCGCCGGTGGCTCTGGTGTTCGGTGACAGTCTGTCCGCCGCCTACGGCATCCCGCGCGACGAAGGCTGGGTGCAGCAGTTGCAGCGGCGGGTGACGGAAGCAGGCTATCCACACCGCATCGTCAACGCCAGCGTCTCCGGTGAAACCACCGCCGGTGGCCTGCGCCGCCTGCCCGCCCAGCTCGAGCGCCATGCTCCTGCCATTCTGATCATCGAACTGGGCGGCAATGATGGCCTGCGCGGCCAGCCCACCACAGCGATGTACAGCAACCTGGAACGCATGGTCACCTTGGGGCAGACGGCGGGCGCGCGCGTCGCGGTGTTGGGCATGCGCATTCCCAGCAACTACGGACCCGCCTACGCCGAGGCATTCCATGCCACCTTCGCCGAGGTGGCGGAGGCCACCGGCGCGGCGCTGCTGCCATTCTTCCTGGAGCCGATCGCGTTGTCGCCGGAGGCGTTTCTGCCGGATGGCATCCATCCGAGCGTGCAGGCGCAGGCGCGTTTGCTGGACCACGCCTGGCCCGTTCTACAGCCGCTGTTCAAAACATCGACAACGGACTGAATCCAATCCCGAACCCGCAGCGAACTCTGGGGTAATCACCCTGTACAAGGAGTTTTTCACGCATGCGGATCGCCGTGATCGGATCCGGCATCGCGGGGCTGGGCGCCGCCTGGGCGCTGTCCCGCCAGCACGATGTCGTTCTCATCGAGGCCGCCGGCAAGCCGGGCGGCCATACCAACACGGTGACGGTCGAGACGCCGGACGGGCCCGTGGGCATCGACACCGGTTTCATCGTGCACAACCCGGTGAACTACCCCAACCTGATTCGCATGCTCGACTACCTGGGCGTGCGCACGCAGCCCAGCCGCATGTCCTTCGCGTTCAGTGCCGGCCCGGGCCGTCTGGAGTACTCCGGCGGCGGTCGGCTGCTCGGGCTGTTCGCGCAGCTGCGCTTGCTGTTCAGCCGCTCCCACTGGCGCATGCTGCGCGACATCCTGCGCTTCTTCCGGCAGGTGAAGACGCTGCTGGCCAGCGAGCGCCTGCCCGACGTCACACTGGGCGAATTCCTGGACCAGAACGGCTACTGCGCCGAGTTCCAGCGCCGGTTCCTGTGCCCGATGGCCGGGGCGATCTGGTCAACGCCCTCCGCTGAAACCCGCCTGTTCCCGTTTCCGGCCTTCGCCCGATTCTTCGACTCGCATGGCCTGCTGAACATCTTCAGGCGGCCGAAATGGCGCACGATCACGGGTGGCAGCCAACGCTACGTCGACGCCATGCTCGCCAACTACGCGGGCGAGCTGCGACTAGACACACCGGTGTCCTCGCTGCGCCGCGTCGACGGCGGCGTCGAGGTCACCACCGCAGCCGGTGCCGAAATCTTCGACACCGTCGTCTGCGCCGTGCACGGCGATATCGCGGCGAAGCTGCTGGCCGATCCCGCCCCCGCGGAGGCGGAGGTGCTGGGCCGCGTCCGCTATGCCCGCAATCGCGCCGTGCTGCACACCGACCGGTCGCTGATGCCGCACCGGACGCTAACCTGGTCAAGCTGGAACGTGATGCAGGCGGCCGACACGCTGGATGATCAGTCGGTCTGCCTGACGTACTGGATGAACTGCCTCCAGGCACTGGACACGGAGGAGGAGTATTTCGTCACCCTCAACCCGATCCACGAACCCGACCCGGCGCGCGTGCTGTACGCGACGGAGTACGACCATCCGCAGTACACCCCGGAGATGATGCGGGCACATGCCGACCTGCCGACGATCCAGGGTGCGAACGGCATCTGGTGGTGCGGCGCCTGGACCGGCTACGGGTTTCACGAGGACGGCTTCACGTCGGGGCTGAACGTGGCCCGCGCGCTGGGCTGCGAGCCGCCATGGACGGCCAAACCCGCCTGACATGGACGCCGCGCTCTACAACATGCGGGTCATGCACCGGCGTCATGTCGCGCCGCTGTACCGCTTCGTCTACCGCGTGTTCTATCTGTGGGTGGACATCGACGACGTCGCTGCCGCCACGCGGGGTCGCCGTCTGTTCAGCCACAACCGCTGGAATCTGCTGTCGTTCTTCGACCGCGACCATGGTGATGAAGACGACGCGCCGCTGCGCCCGTGGGTGGAGGCGGTGCTGCGCCGGCACGGCATCGACACCGGCGGTGGCGCCATCCGGCTGTTGTGTCTGCCGCGGGTGTTCGGCTTCGTGTTCAACCCGATCAGCCTTTACTACTGCCACGCGCCCGACGGCGGGCTGCACGCCATCGTCGCCGAGGTCCGCAACACCTTTGGCGAACGCCACAGCTACGTCATCCACGAGCAGGGCAAGGCGATGAACCTGGAACGCAGCTTCGACCGCGACAAGCGCTTCCACGTATCGCCGTTTCTCGACGTCGCCGGGTTCTACCGTTTCAGCTTCGACCAGCCGGATGAATCCGCCCGCGTGGTGATTCACGAATACAAGGATGGCGAACGGATTCTCACGGCGACGCTGTCGGGTCGCCGCGAACCCCTGACCGATGCCGCCATCGCGCGGCTGATGATCGCGATGCCGTTCCACACGCTGGGTGTGGTGATCGGCATTCACTGGCAAGCATTGAAGCTTTGGCTACGCGGAGCCGGGTATCGGCCCAAGCCCGCCGCGCCGCATGAGGAGAGCACCGGATGAACCAGGACCAACCGACGTTGAGCTTGCGCGACACGACCGTCGCGACCCCGACCGAAACCGCATCTCCCGGCCTCGCCGTCTCGGCGCTGCTGTGGATGCTCAAGGGCCTGAAGGTGGGCCAACTTGATGTCAGGTTGCCCGACGGCTCACGGCACCGTTTTAGCGGCGATGAGCCGGGGCCCCACGGCCATCTGCAGCTGAACAGCGGCGCGGTGCTGCGCAAGACGCTGCTGGGGGCCGCGACCGGGTTCGCCGAGTCCTACATGGACGGCGACTGGGATTCCCCGAACCTGGCCGAAACCCTGCACGTGCTCATGCTCAATCAGGCGCATTACCGCGGCCCCTACGATCGCAACCCGATCACCCACTGGATTGGCCGTGCGCTGCACGCCATGCGGGCGAACACCAAGACCGGCAGCCGCCGCAACATCCAGGCGCACTACGACCTGGGCAACGACTTCTACGAGCTGTGGCTGGACGAGACGATGACGTACTCGGCCGCGGTGTTCGACCCGATGCACGAGGATCTGGCCGCCGCGCAACGCCGCAAGTACCAGTGCATCCTCGACCGGCTGGACCTGGGCGCCGACCACCACCTCCTGGAGATCGGCTCGGGCTGGGGCGGTTTCGCCATCCACGCCGCTCAGACCACCGGCTGCCGGGTCACCAGCATCACGCTGTCCGACGAGCAGCTCGCCGAGGCCCGCCGCAGGGCCGAGAAGGCCGGCGTCGCCGACCGGGTGGAGTTCCGCCTCCAGGACTACCGCGATGTCCGCGAAACCTTCGATCGTGTCGTGTCGATCGAGATGTACGAGGCCGTTGGTGAGGACTACTGGCCCACCTACTTCCGCACCATCCGCAACGTGCTCAAGCGTGGCGGCGTGGCGGTGCTGCAGGGCATCACCATCGACCAGCAGCATTTCGATACCTACCGCAGCCGCATCGACTTCATTCAGAAGTACATCTTCCCCGGCGGCATGCTAGCCAGCCCCGAGGCCTTCGCCTCCGTCGCCGGCAAGGTGGGTTTGCAATGCGATCAGCCCACGTTCTTCGGCCCGCACTACGCCGAGACCCTGCGCCGCTGGCATGACAAGGTGCTGGAGCATCGCAGCGAAATCACCCGGCAGTTCGACGAGCGTTTCCTGCGGATGTGGCGCTACTACCTCGCCTACTGCGAATGCGGATTCGATGACGGTCGCATCGACGTGATGCACATCGCGCTGCGCCACGCCGACTGATTCGAGCCTGCTCGTGACCAGCGGTTCGCTGCGGCCGCGGCAACTCGCGGCCTACGGCGCGCTAGGCATGCCGCTGACCGCGTTGCTGTTGCCGCTGGCGATCTTCCTGCCGCCGTACTACGCCCAGCTCCCGGCGCTGACCACCGGTCTGGTCGGCGCCCTGCTGTTCGGCGCGCGGCTGTGGGACCTGGTCACCGACCTGGGCGTGGGCTGGGCCTCCGACCACACCCGCGGCCGCTTTGGCCGGCGGCGGCCGTGGATCGTCTGCGGCACACCGGTGCTGCTGCTCGGCGCCTGGGCGCTGTTCACGCCGCCGCAATCGGCCACCTGGCTTTATCTGCTCGGCTGGTCGCTGGTCGCCTACCTGGGCTGGAGCATGATCATGCTGCCGTACCAGACCTGGGGCGCCGAGCTATCCACCGACTACGACGAGCGTTCGAAGGTCACCGCGGCACGGGAGATTTTCGCGGTGGTCGGCACGCTGGTCGCGATCATCCTGCCCAATGTGCTGATGCAGCAGGGCGGGGACACCGGCGATGGCCTGCGCGCGCTGTACGGCTTCCTGCTGGTGTCGCTGCCGATCTGTCTGATCGCGCTGCTGGTCGGAGTGCGCGAACCCGCCCATTCGTCGCGAACCCGCGCCGGGCTGAGCCCGCGTGAGGGCCTCCGCCTGCTCGGCAGCAACCGGCCGTTTCGCCGTCTGCTGATCGCCTACCTGCTCAACGGCTTCGCCAACGCCTTGCCGGCCGTGCTGTTCGTGTTCTTCGTCGAACACCGGCTCGAGGCAACCCAGGCGCAAATGGGTCTGGCCCTGGTCGTCTACTTTCTCTCGGCGGTCATCGGGCTGCCGATCTGGCTGCGCATCGGCCGCCGGTGGAGCAAGCATCGATTGTGGTGCGCATCCATGCTGTGGGTCTCCGCCGTGTTCATCTTCGCGCCGCTGCTGGGGCCGGGCGATCTGATCCCCTACCTGGTGATCTGCGTGCTGGGTGGCGCCTGTCTCGGCGTGGACCAGGCCATCCCGGCGTCGATGCAGGCCGACGTGATCGACGAGGACACGGCCGCTGGCGGCGGCGGCCGCGCCGGCCTCTACTTCGGGCTCTGGGGACTGGCGACCAAACTCGCCATCGCCCTAGGCGTGGGCCTGGCGTTTCCGGTGCTCGAGCTGGCCGGCTTCGACGCCAGGATCGACAACGACGCCACCGCGCTGCGGACGCTGGGGCTGCTCTACGGGGTGCTGCCGGTGGTCATCAAGCTCTGCGTCGTCCCCGTGGTCTGGAACTTTCCACTCGACCGCGGGCGCCATGCGCAACTGCGATCACGGCTCGTGACCGACGCCGGCTGACCCAAGCCGGCGCGTTACCATTCCCGGCATGGTCGACTCAACAACGCGCTACTCGCTGGACGCCGAAGCATTCCTCGATCCGCTCGCGGGCACGGAGCGGCTGCTGATCATTCAGGACCTGGACGGCGTCTGCATGGGACTGGTCCGCGACCCGCTGACCCGCCGCATGGAACGCCGCTACATCGAGGCCGCGCGCCGGCTGGACGGCGGGTTCTACGTGCTGACCAACGGCGAACACATCGGCCGGCGCGGCGTGAACCGGATTGTCGAGCAGGCGATGGACGCGGCGCATCACGCCGGCGAACAGGGGCTTTACCTGCCCGGCCTGGCGGCCGGCGGCGTGCAGTTGCAGGACCGTCACGGCGCGGTCACCCACCCGGGGGTCAGCGACGCCGAGCTGGCCTTTCTGCAAGCGGTGCCGGCCAAGGCCGAGCGGTTTCTGATCGACCTGCTCACGCGTGCGCCGTTCGATCTGACCGAGGCGGAGGCGACGCCGCTGGCGGCCACCTGCGTGCTGGACAACCCGGCCTCGCCGACCGTGAACCTGAACCCGCTGCATCATCGATTCGGCGATGTGCCCGAGCACTACGTCACCGCCCAACGTGAGACCGTCGCATTCGTCGACGCGCTGCTGCGCCAGGCGGCGGATGCCGGCCTCGCCGAGGCCTTCTTCGTTCACTACGCGCCGAATCTCGGTCGCGGTGCGGACGGACTCGAGCGCGTGAAATTCGCCGATGGCGACAACGCCGGCACCACCGACTTCCAGTTCATGATCCGGGGCGCGATCAAGGAAGTCGGCGTGCTGGTGATTCTCAATCACTACTTCCACCGGCTCACCGGAGACTGGCCGCTGGGCGAGTCATTCAACGCCCGCGAGGCGCCGCAAAGCCACGACGAACTGCTGGCGCTGGCGAAGAAGCGCTTCGATCCGAAACTGATGCCGCGCATCGTTGGCGTCGGCGACACACTGACGTCCTATCCGGAGACCGACGGCGACACGGTTCGCCATCAACGCGGCGGCAGCGATCGCGGCTTTCTGACCCTGGTCCAGGAGCTGGGGCAGGTCTTCGACACCGACAACGTGGTGATCTACGTGGACAGCAGCGCCGGCGAGGTGCGGCGCCCGGGCGTGGATGAAGCGCATCTGCGCCAGGCGACCGGAGATCCGGCCAGGGCCGTGGCCGCGCTGGAAGGCATCAGCGATGCCGACGACCCGCTACGACCGAACCTGATCCTGCCCGGCGGACATCCGCAGTATGTCGACTGGTTCTGCGCGCTGGCGGAGCGGCGTCAGACACTCGCGCCGACGTGATCGTCGGCCCGACGCCCGAAATTCGCGTCGTCGTTGGCGGCGGGCCGCCGCAGAATCTCCCGCTGCGAACGCATGCGCCGGAACGCTTCGATCCAGTCGGACGGCTTCGGCAGCGATGGCGGGGCATAGACGATCATCGCGCCGTGTTCCGTCAGTTCCAGCAGCAGCCCGTCGCTGTCCACATGGGTTCGGAACACCTCGCCCTGCACCAGCGACGACATCGCATCGGTGAAATCCGATTGCCGCACCCGCATGTCGCCGAGCTTGGCGCGAATCGTCGACATGTGAATGCGACCTCCTGGGGGAATCGAGTAGGCGTTGACGGTGTCGATGATGGCGTTGCGGACAGCGGCGATCGCGGCAAGCGCTTTGTCCATGACGAATTCCTCCGGAGCGGTATAGCTGGCTACTCAGCAACTATCGGCCGGATTCGGGCGAGCTTGACCCCGGTGACCAACGCCTCAGGCGACGGGCGGTTGTTCACCCCGGCGGTAGGCATCGATCCGGGCCCGCATCGCCGCCCAGCGCTCGAGGCTTTCCGGCGGCCAAAGCTCGTCGCGGTCATAGTAGTGGTCCATCACCGGCGCATCGCCGGACAACCATACCCAGGGCTGTTTCGACTCGGCGAAGATGTGCACGTCCGGCGGCCAGCGATCCGGCGCATCCATCGTGCCCACCCGGACGAAGCTGATGAGTGGCCCGGCGCCGGCATAGTGACTCCACAGCGCAACATGGCAATTCGGGCAGCGGAGCACATCCTGTCCCTTGCCGCTGTTCGACGGCGTGTGCACGCAAACCGGCTCGCCTCGCAACACCGTCACGCGGTCGGACTCGATCATCGCGTTCAACGCGAACGCCGCGCCGCTCTCCCGCTGGCACCAGCGGCAATGACAGCAGTGCACGAACAGCGGGGCCGATGTCAGGCGGTAACGGACGCGGCCGCAGGTACAGCCCCCGTCGATCGGGGCGGACGATGCCTCGTCCCTCTCAGTGGTCATGGGCGTCCTCCGTCAGATGCCGGTCGAAGAACGCCAGCGTCCGCTCCCAGGCGATCTTCCCGTCGCGGGTACCGCGGCCGGCGGAGCGAAAGCCGTGCGGAATGTTGTAGACATTGGCATCCAGGCGATCACCCAGCAGCTCCTTCAGCCGCTCACGTCGCTTCTTCGGACAGAACGGGTCGACCCGGCTCCAGTGCCCCTGCATCCGCTGGACCGACGCCAGGCCGTCCTCCTCCTGGACCGGCAGGCCCGCGCCCTGCAGCCCGAACGAGTGGTGGTAAACCACCGGCGCCTCCATGTCATCGCGCATCGCCGCCTGGATCACGAACCCGCCGGTCAGACACATGCCGATGATCCCGAGCCGGCCGTTGCAGGCATCGTCCTGCTTCAACTGGTCGAGCAGCGCGTCGATTTCGCGATAAAGCGGACTCGACGCCGAATTGGTCCGGCCGACGGAGCGGACCGCCGCCCGGACGCAGTAGTCGATGGCCCTGCCGCTGAACAAGTCCGGCAACCAGACGACATAGCCGCGACTGGCCAGCTCGCGAGCGTCCTCCCGGTAGCAATCCAGCAACCCGAAGATCTCGTGCAGGTAGAGCACGCTCGGCGCCGGTCCACCGCCCGGCGGCAGGTAGCGTTCCACCGTGATCTCGCGGCCGTTGGCCATCAGCTTCAAAATGGACGACGTCACCGTCATTGCAGCGCTCCTTGCCGGTCCCGCTCGAAATATAGAACGCCGGGCGTGGTTCAGTCCCCGCCCGGAAGCGGCGTGCCCTGATGAAACCGCATCTGCCAGCCGCGCGTCGTGTGCAGCCACAGCGACGATCTCAGCGAACGTCGCCCGGCGCCGGATTGCTGATCCCCGATCACCGCCTGGTAGGTCATCAGCATCACGCCCGGCACCAGTTCCGACACCTCAAACCCATCCGAATGAATCGTCAGCGTGCCTTGCTCCGCCAGCATCCGCGCCAGCGTATCGGCCTTGTGATGGACCGTCCCGGAAGATCCGATTTCCATGAAGGCATCGTGCAGCAGCACATCCAGACGCTCCGCGTTCCGTCGCACCTCGGGCTGATGGAGTTCGAGCTCCAGTGCTTTCAGACGGTCGGCGAGTGTTTCCATGCAGCCAGACTAATGCTGTTTCGGTTGGTCAGGAATCACCGCGGCCCACCGGTTTGTACGTGTCGATATTCCTCGGCCACAGCCGTTTGCATGATGTGTCTGTAGCTGGGCGTTCACGCTGCGCCCAATTCCACACGAACCAGGCGATATCCGAAGTCCCGGCTCTCGGCATCCAGCAATTCACCGTAGCGGGCATGCCACGCTCCGGAGTCCAGATCACGCTCCAGGCGCCCGATGCCCTCGGCAACGTTGCCAAGCTTGCCGAACACCGAAATCGCGGCCCGCGTCTTCGCCTCGAGATAACGCTCCGGCCGCGCCCAGTAGGCGCAGAGCAGGCCGTCGGTGCAATCCCGCGGGATCGGAACCGCCGTGACAGCAAGCGGCCCCCAGATTGCCGACAGCTCGTCGAGAGTCGGAAACACCCGTTGGTCCAGCGTCAGAATCTCCGGAAAGTAATCCAGCAGCCAGAACCCCTCGGGATACTCGACCCAGGTCAGCAGGACCACACGCTTGCGGGCCACGCGTCGCAGTTCCGACAGGCCCGCCTCGCGGTCCGGCCAGTGGTGAACGGTGAGGATGGCGAGGGCGGCGTCAAAGGCGCCGGCGTGAAACGGCAGCCGCTCGGCGGTCGCCTGCACCGCCGCGCCTTCGGCCTCGCGGTGCTTCAGCATTTCAAGTGAAGCATCCACCGCCACGACGGGCACCGACGCCGGCTCGTAGGAACCCGTGCCCGCACCGACGTTGATGACGGACCGGGCGTCACCCAACGCGTTCTCGATCAACGCGGCGATGCGGACGTCCGGCTTGCGGTACCGCGCGTACTCGGCATGGACGGCATCGTAGTCGGTTGAATCCATGCTGGTTCCGCCGCGATCCTGCTCAGGTTGGCAGCGTGTCGAACTGCGGCGCCGGCCCGCCGATGTGGTCCCACGGGGCCTTCGACCCCACGAAGATGTGGGCCTCGATCCGCACACCGGGGTCGCCATTGACGGAGCCCAGGGTCACGCCGTGCACATCGCCACCGTGAGTCCCGCAAAGCGTCGTGCCACAGGTGTTGCAAAACGCCAGCCCCCAACCGGGCTGGGATTCGTAGAACCGCAGATGTTCCTTGCCGCTCACCCAGGTCAGCGAACCCGGCTGCGCCAACTCGGCGTAGGCCGAACCCGCCCCGCTGAACGCCTTGCGGCAACGCGAGCAGTGACAGCTGCGCGCATGCGCCAGACCACCGTCAATGCGATACCGGACGACACCGCAGAAGCATTCACCTTCGATCAACTGATCTCTCCCGTTCAATGCGGCCGCTCTCTCAATCAACCGACGTCCACATCGCGGACCCGCTCATTAGGGCTCGATGGGCTTGCGCAGAATATGAGAATGAAAGCCGTACTGGAGACGCTCATAGAATGCCTTCGCTTCCGTGTTGAAGGCCATGACTTCGAGCCTGATTTCGGAGGCACCCCGCGTCAACGCCCAGCGCTCTGCATGCTCCATGAGCACCGCTCCGATTCGGCCACCCCGCAACCTCGCGTCCACCACGATGGTGCCGATCCGGCAGATTCGGGAGGACTGGAGAAAGGGAATCTCGCTCCCGTCCTGAATCGTCGCGGTGATGAATCCGCGGACCGCGTCCTGTTGATGCGCCACCAGAAACAGCACATCGCCCCGGGTGATCTGGCGCAGCCAGAATTCCCGGTCCCTGCCATGCGAATCCGGCGCGGCGAAGGTTTCCGGCAACGCATCATGGTGCTGCGCGTTGATCTGGTCGGCCAGATCACAGACCGACTGCAAATCATCCGCCCGGGCCGGCCGAACAGCGATCTCCGTCATCCGCGGCGAGCGCGCGTCGACAACCACGCGTGGATCAACCCCGCCTGGAAAAACCGCACCGGCGATTCGAAGCCGCCGGATTCGATGATCGACGCCGTCTTCGCCCACTGCGGGTCGTAACTGGCGGCCTGCCGATCGAACAATTCCCTGATTTCGTCCTGATGCATATTGTTTTCCACTTGCCCGTAAGCCCAACCAAGACCCGCAACCCGTCGCTAGCCATCCAGGTTTTCCCGGATGAACTCGGGTTTCGCCAGGGGATACGCATCCATCGGCGCCCCCTCCTATCCAGGCGGGCTCGGGCGATATGAGCTTCATGAGGAAAGGAATACGTGCCGACGATTCACGGTCGCTCCTGGCCCACCAACAGCGTTACCAACCCACCTGAGAACTGCCACGTTTCATGCAGACGGCGTGACCGCCGCCCGGCGAACCTGATGAGCCTTGTGACCCAAGAAGACCGACTAACGCATGAGGTCCGGGCAAGCGACTGTCATGAGGGCTCGTGGCAACACCGCCACATCCAGAAGCCATATGTAGACCCGCAGTCACTTCCTTCTGCACGCAATCTCAGACAACCCAGAGATCAAACGATGAACTGACCATCAATCGCTTGTACAAATCGGGGAAGTCCATATAGCTTGAGCTCAGCCGTCGCGAGCGCAGTGAACATCGGCTGCAGCGTTTTGTTGGCTGGCGCATCTGATCTTGTCGCCAATACTGGAAATCGAGCTCACGGCCCACAACCATCCAGCTGTAAGAATTACCGTGATTACAGCAGCTTGAAGACGATTCTCTCTCGATATTTCACCTTCAGAAAAGAACTCCTGGCGCGACGCTGGTGAGACATGAAGTGCCGCAAAGATTGAAAAAAAGAACAACGAAGTCAAGCAGCTACGAAGGTACTCTGTGTTTAGAACCAAAACTGAAACAGTTACAATGATCCCAGAGATATAAAAAGACAGACCTGCAGCCCACGCGACGCTCGATTTTCGAACCACACCGACTGCAGATACGAATACTCCGAGACAAGTTGACGCAAAGATAACAAGTAACCCCCATAGCTCATAACCGATTGCCCGCCACTCGGAAGCAAGAGACATAACTGGGATGATTGCTACAGCCGCTTCAGTACTCGGAGGCAGCATCACAGCACATGCTGCACCACAGAGAATTAACTGCGCAGAAAGCTGAAGCTGAAGAGCTCGTCCTCGAGGCCGTCCCGCAGCCACTCTAGTCCACCCAACGCCCGCCATGAGGGGCATGTTTGAAGTGGAGCAGTGAAAAGAAATGCCACGCAAACGTAGCGATAATCAAAATACTGAGGCTACATGCCACCCGAATCGCCAATACCTCACTTCTTCGTTTTATGATTATTTCTGACATCTAACGCCGTATTTCAGCCGCAAAATTTGCGCGCTGCGGGAATTTTTTCGGTTGCAGGCACTTGTTAGAACTCGCTTTCACCAAAGTGCTCAATGTGAAGCTGCTTGCAGCGCTCTGACGGGCAGCCGGAAAGCATGAAGCGTAAGTTTTCTCTGTCGTCACGCAACAAGGCCAAAGCTTCAGCTTGCTCGCCCACTTCAATCAGGGCCTCAAGTTCGGAAAGAAGTTCGAGTTGATGCGAAGCATTGCTTTCGAAGTTTCTCTCGATGTGCCGTGATGCCAGAGCGTCGTACCTTTGTGCACTTATCTTGTTGGTGAGCATGGTAGCTACCGCAGAAAGGACAAGCGCGACCAAGACGCTCAATGCAGCACACTTGATAGTGGAAGGTTTCAAGATTATTAACGCCGTGATTCAGCCGCGAAATTTTGTCGGTTGCAAGCACTTGCTATGCATCAGATACCTAAACACTTGTCAGAACAATGGACTCTTTGGTATTCCAAACCCTCTTCCGCCAGAGCGCCGCTGGCACCTCGCAACTTTGACCGCAGCCTAGCTTCCAGCATCTCTCTGGCGATGACTTCATCACCATTGGCGAGCGCCGATGCGGCAGCTAGCAAATACCGTGTCGTGTGCTCATCTGCTTCAGCCTGACTCTCAACCAGCGCAACAACACTCGCACGCGCCGCTTGTTTCTCGATATCCGCAAGCCAATATCCAACTGAAAATGCGATGGCTGGGAAAAGAAGTAAAAGTAGCGCGGAAATGTACCTGTGACTTTTCATGCTGCATAACGCTGAATGTACGCCGAGCCGGAGCACAGCGCAGGGGGCCAAAGCCGCGCCAGCGGGTTTGGCTTCGGTTTAACCGCTCTGTTAGGTAGCGCCCGGCCTGCCATTCACATACTTCTGATCAAGGTCAACGCCACAACGATAGCAGCGCTTCCCTGGCCAGCGGATGTCGGTGACGGAAAGCCCCCGGAACACTTGCGGTGCCCTGCAGCTTGGGCAACGAAGATTCCAAGCGTAGCCCACCGTGACGAAACCAATACTCAGAGCAAGCAAGAAATGCCAAGAAAACTGAACCCCTGACGACGCGCTAGACGCATCCAAGAGCAGATGCATAAGCACTGCGAAGCTGAGACTAGAAATAAGGACTGAAAGCACTATTCTTGGCGAAATCTTCATACGACACCTAACGCCTGAATTTAGGCGACCAAATAGCGCGTAGCGGTTTTGGGGTCGGCTGAAATGACTTGTTGGGTAGCAGCGGCATTCGGTTAGTGCACTTCCGCTCTCTCCGGCTCCAGCCATGTATGGAAGATATACACCTCACCCTCTGACTTTGCTTGCTCGAAGTAATCACTTTCCTTACCTATGCCGTCAACTAAAAAAGCTTCTTCTTTTACTGACTGTATGATCCACCCCTCATCCTGAACATAGGACACGGCTTGTTCATTTGCTGCACTTGGGCCATCCGCCTGTATCCAGCAGTTGACGTACGCACCTGCTACTGGCTCAGGGTTATCTGCCGAAGGAGAAACCGAGAACGATACGAAGTAGATGCTCAAACTATTCGTCTACCCAACGCCTGAGTTCACCGGCGTTTGAGGCGACGACCGCTTTTGCGGTAGCAAAAGTGGGCGGCAGGTCAAACGTCCGGTGCAACGATTTGTTGGGCGGAATCACCGCAACGTGTAAAGCTGCCAATTGAAGTCCTCGCGATATTGTTGAGCAATGGTCGAGTCCATGATTTGGCTGTACTGCCACACTTGCCAATCCTGCTGCTCAGTGTGGGCCTCAATCAAACGCTGGGCCCAGGCGTCATCTGGGACAACGATACCCGCCACTTCAGCACTGATTTGTACCGAACCAGCGGGAACTCGCCATTCACGCTCCCAAGTGAAGTCCACAACGTCTTCTTGATCAGGCTCATATCTCATGTGCCTCCAGCGCAGTTCCTCCGGCAAGGCATCGTATTCAACTCCACTCTGATAGATAACAGGTCGCCCACCGAGAGCAAAAATATGACGCTTATCGAACATCACACCAAAGGCCGAATACTTCGAGTAGGCAACGTCGTTTACAAGCCCTTCTCCCAGAGCAGCTAACGGGGCTTCAGTGAAGCAAACGCACGTGAAGCCGCCTCTGATATTGCCCTCAGCCCCGAAAATCTCTCCGGCCTCAAGGATGCTGCAAAGATTGCCGAAGGCATCCTCGTCGTCCCGCCCCTTGGTGAAATGAATGACTTGGGGTGAGATGTCGAAACGGGCCATTGCTATGACGCCCAACGCTTATTAGATGGACATTGTCCGAATAACGCGTTAGTGCGTATTCCGCATAAGACCGAAGACTCGTAGATAAAGCCTTGATTTGCTTTCTTCATCACAAACCTCTCCGTGGAAATGTGGACGTTGTCCATTCCACACACCGTGCTCCTCGGTGCCACTGTAACGAAAACCTCCATGATCTGGTGGCCCCGCCCGTCGCTGCGACACTGCCTCGGAGCGGCCCCGCAGGCCGCGTGTAATAAATCCGGCCACCACGCACACTAGGTAGGCATTCCCATTTGGAGTGACCTCGTGTTCTCGCTCTCGATTCTGGCGCTGGCGGCTTCCGGGCTGACGGTGCCTTGCTTTGTGGACGGGCTGAGCAGCCGTGTGGAGTGCGGCTCGCTGACGGTGCCGTTACATCATGACCAGCCGGACGGCGGGTCGCTGGAGATGGCGTTCTACCGGCTGCCGGCGCATTCGGCGACGCCGGCGCCTGATCCCATCGTGGTGATTCCCGGCGGACCGGGGCAGTCCGGGGGGTCGATCGTGTCGATGACGGCCCAGTTGCTGGATGCGACGAATGTGGATCGCGACATCATCGTGATCGACCCTCGCGGCACGGGTCAGTCCGGCAAGCTGGCCTGCGACGTGGAGGACGAGGATTTCGTCGAGGATCCGGCCGTGATCCGGGCCGATACGATCGCCTGCCGCGACGCGCTGGATACCGATTTGACGGCCTACGGCAGCGAGGCGGTGGCGGACGACCTGGAACTGTTGCGCCAGGCATTGGGGGCGCCGCAGCTGAACATCTGGGGCGGTTCCTGGGGAACACGGGCGGCACTGGTGTTCGCCCGGCGCTATCCGGAGTCGACGCGGTTGATGGTGCTGGATTCGGTGGCACCCACCGACTGGACCATCGGCGCGAGCATGGGCGCAGACGCACAGCAGGCGCTGCAAAAGGTATTCGAGGCCTGCGCGGGCGAATCCGGTTGTTCCGAGGCCTTTCCGACGGTGCCCCGGCGCTTCAACCAGCTGCTGAACCGGTTGGATGCCCGGCCGCATCAGGACGATCTGGCGCACCCGCTCACGGGCGCCACGCGCGAGGTTGAGTTCAACGCGCTGCGCATGGCGTCGGCGGTACGCGGCATGTTGTACAGCGATGCCATGATCCGCGTGCTGCCTTATACGGTGATCCAGGCCTACGAAGGTCGGTATGCCCCGCTTTACGCGGCCTCGGAGTCATTCAACACCGGTCTGGACGACATCGCCTTCGGCATGATGCTGTCGGTGCTGTGCTCGGAAGACATCGGCGCGCTGACGGCGGATGCCGTGCCCGCCGCCGAAACCACCTCGTTCCTGGGAGAGCAGATTTTCCAGTTCTGGCAGACGGCCTGCTCGGTGTGGCCCAAGCACGCGGTCGCCGATGATTTTCACGAGCCGGTGACCAGCGACATTCCCAGCCTGTTGATCACCGGCAGCTGGGACCCGGTGACCCCGCCGTACACGGCGTATCAGGCTGCTGAAACGCTTTCGAACTCCAGGGTGCTGGAAGTGCAGGGCGCCGCCCACATTGCCAGCACGCGCGGCTGCGTGCCCGAGCTGACGGCCGAGTTCATCGACACCGCCGACCCGTCCGCGCTGGATGCGGCCTGCGTGAACGACATCAAGCCCAAGGCGTTCTTCATCGACGCCACCGGCCCGGAGATTCCCGAATGATCCACGCGGAACAACTCGCCAAGCGGTTCGGCAAGGTTCAGGCCGTGCAGGACGTGAGCTTCGAGGCACCGGATGGTGCCATCACCGGCCTGCTTGGCCCCAACGGGGCGGGCAAGACCACCGCCATGCGCTGTGTCGAAGGCTTGCTGAAACCGGATACCGGGCACGTCACCATCGACGACATCCGGGTGGCCCGGCAACCGCGGGCGGCCCGGCGGCGACTGGGCGTACTGCCCGATCAGTTCGGGCTCTACTCGCGGCTCACCACGCGCGAGCACCTGGCCTATTTCGGCCGCTTGCACGGGCTGGATCGCCAGGCACTGAATGCCGCGATCGACAGCGTCGTCTCGCAGCTGCACATCGATGATCTGCTTGACCGGCGGGTTGAAGGCTTTTCCGCAGGCGAGCGGATGAAGGTGGGCCTGGCCCGGGCGCTGCTGCATTCACCGCAGAATCTGGTGCTGGACGAACCCACCCGGGGGCTGGACGTGATGAGCACGCGCAGCCTGCGCGACCTGCTGCGCTCACTGCGCACGGCCGGGCGTTGCATCGTGTTCTCCAGCCACGTGATGCAGGAGGTCGAAGAGCTTTGCGATCACCTGGTGATCGTGGGTGACGGTGTGGTCAAGGCCGCCGGCAGCCCCGCCGAGCTATGCCGCCAGACCGGGCATACCCGACTCGAAGACGCGTTTGTTCAACTGATCGAGGCCGCAGCATGATCCGCCAACTCTGGGCCGTGGCCCTCAAGGAATTCATTGACGCCCGCCGCGACCCGCGGTCGATCATGACGCTCGTCGGCTATTCGCTGATGGGGCCGGTGATCATGCTGGCCGCGTTCACCGCGCTGGTGGAAAACCAGACCCGCAACGAAAAGCAGGTGGCCGTCCAGCATCTGGAACGCGCACCCGGGCTCACCGCGCATCTGAAGGAGCATGGTTTCGAGCTGGAGGCGCTGGGTCCGGATGTCGATGTGACCGAAGCCATCGCCGATCACGATGCCATTCTGCGTCCGGCCGACGATTTCACCGCCATGCTGCGGGCCGGCCGCCCGGCGAAGGTCGAGCTGGTGCTGAACACCTCCAAGCCCAGCAGTCAAGCCATGGCGCGACGGGTGGAGCAGGCGGTGAACGCGTGGAGCGGTGAACTCGCCAGCCTGCGGATGATGGCCATGGGCGTTGCGCCACAGGCGGCGCAGCCGATCCAGGTGCAAAAGCGCGATGTGGCCAGCCGCGCCGACCGCGCGGCGCTGGTGCTGAGCGGCTTTCAGGTGTTCGTGCTGATCGCCGCCTTCTTCGGCAGCATGCATGTCTGCATTGACGCCACCGCCGGCGAACGGGAGCGGCGGTCGCTGGAGGCCCTGCTGGTGCAGCCGGTGTCCGCGTTCGGCCTGGTCGTCGGCAAGTGGCTGGTCGCGGCCTGTTACGGCCTGTTCGGAGTGGCGCTCACGTTGACCGCGATGGGCGTACTGCTGCCGATGGCGCCCCTGGGCGAACTGGGGATCAGCTACCAGCCCACGCCGCTGTCGATCCTGACCATGTTCGTGCTGATCGCGCCGCTGGCTCTGCTTGCCGCCGGGCTGCAGATGCTCGCGGCCAGCTACGCGAAATCCTTCAAGGAGGCGCAGACCTATCTGTCGCTGCTGATGTTCGTGCCGATGGTGCCGGCCATGGCGGTGAGCTTCCTGCAGCTGGATTCCGAGCCGTGGATGTTCGCGGTGCCGGTGCTCGGCCAGCAGCAGTTGCTGGGTGAGGCGCTGCGTGAGGTCTCGCCGGATCCGATTGCGTTCCTGACCGCCTCGGTGATCGTCGTGCTCGCGGGCCTGGCCTGCGTTCTGGCCACGACACGCCTGTATGCCTCCGAACGCATGCTGCGCGGCCTGTGACACGCCGGGTGTCGATACCGTCGACGTGAACGACTTCGATGCACTGGTCGCGGAGTACGGCCCGGCCATCCAGCGTGTCGCCGCGTCGTACGAACGCGATGCCGGGCTTTGCGAGGACCTCGTGCAGGACATGCTCGTGGCGATCTGGAAGGCCTGGCCGCGATTTCGTGGCGATGCCTCGCCGCGCACGTTCCTGCTGCGCATCGCGCACAACCGTGGCGCGTCGCACGCGATGACGGCCGCCCGCCAGCCCAGACAGACGTCGGAAATACCCGACATGACCAGTCCGGACGGCACGGCGCTGGATGCCGCGGAGCGTCAGGAACAGGCCGACCGCCTGCTCGACGCCGTCCGCGAGCTGCCCATGGGACAGCGGCAGCTCGTCACCCTGGCCCTGGAGGGCCTGAGCTACGCCGAGATGGCCGAGGTGCTGGACATCAGCGGCAATCTGGTGGGCGTGCGCCTCAACCGCGCCCGCAAGGCGCTCACCGAAAAGCTGTCCGTGGAGAGACACGCATGAGCGACTGGGAATCGATGCAGAAGGTCTGGCGTTCGGTGGAACCCGATCCGGCGTCCGAACCACTGAAGCTGGATACGAAATCCCTGAGCGATCGACTCAGGAAGCGCTCGCGGTGGGTCCAGTGGTACATGGTCACCGAAACCATCGCGGCGCCCGTGGCCCTGGTCGTCATGGGCTGGGCGTGGAGCCTGGTGGACAGCCCATTCGAGAGACTCGCGGTAGTCACACTGCTTCTCTGCGTCAGCGGCTACTGGCTCGCGGTTCTTGGCGCGTATCGGCGTCAGAAAGCGCCGGTCCCGGTCCGCCCATGGGCCATCCGGGCACAGATGCTGCGGGTGTCGCGGTTCTGGCTGGTGGTCTGCCGCGCGGCAACCCTGATGTTTTTCGTGATCCTGCCGGTACCGATCCTGGATGCGCTGATCCGGGGATTCGGCGAGCGCTGGCCCTACCTGACATTCACGCTCGTCTGGTCATTTGCATGGATCGTCGCCTGCCAGGTCCTGGCAAGGCGATTGTGGACGCGGTCTCGCGCATACTGCATCGGTGCCGCGCGAAAGGCGCCGTACAGAATTTTCTGACACGTCGCGGCCCCGCTGGCCGACAGCATCGCCGCGTCGGGTCAGCAACACTGACATGTCAAACTCGCCCGACTTGGCCTCATGCGCGTGCTGCTAAAACGTTTGCCCATCCTGATCCTGCTCGGCGTTGTGCCGCTGGCCGCCTGTGTCAATGCCGAAGGTGGCGATGACGGCGCCCGCCCGCCGGTCACGAACCCACCCGATCCGTCTGACCCCACCGACGACATTCCGCTGGGGGAACCCGGGCCGACCTCCTACGAACACATGCTCGAGTACCTGGACGTGGTGCTGGACCCGGCGTTCTTCGACGAGTGTCTGACCACGGATCTGGAGAACGAGTGGTACAAGTGCCTGCCGGGGCCGCGGACGGGCAGCAACCTCGGGCATGTGGTCCACGACTGGGGCGTCGCCCAGATGCGTGGCATCGACGGAATCGTAAACATCCAACAGCAGCCGTTCCCGTTCCCGGTCTTCAAGCCGAAGAACTACGAGCTGACCATCGAGACACCAGATGACGGGCCGTTCATGCCCGCGGTGTTCCCGTGGTACTTCCAGGGCATCACGCCGCCGGAAGGCATAACCGGCGAGATCATCGACATCGGCTCCAGCCGCCGCCTGAACCAGCTTCTGGGAAATGTGCTGGATCTGTTCATCGACCGGGACGTCAGCGGCAAGATCATCATGTTCACCGCGACCCAGGCCCTCAACGCCAGTGTCGTCGGGGCACAGGATGTGCTGGACGAGGCGGCCAGGCAGGGCGCGGTCGGCGCCATCGTGGCCATCGAGGGCCCAGCCAACGAACTGGTCGCCCAGAACTACAACACCATCGAGGGCCTGCGCCCGCTGCCAACGGTGCTGGTCGGCGAATTCGACGGCGACCGCATCACCGAGCTGGATGGGCAGATGGCCCGGCTGACGGTGGACGCCACCGTGGGCCAGCCCGGCCCGGAAGGCTTCTCGTACAACAGCTACGCCTTCCTGCCCGGCGAGGACCGTGAACACTTCATGGTCATCGGTACACCCATCAACGGCTGGTTCACCGTGGGATCGGAGCGCGGACCCGGGGTCGGCGGACTGATCTATCTGGCGCGTTATCTCGCCGACCGAGCCAAACGGGAAGGGCCGCTGCCGTACACCGTGGTGTTCACCTTCACCGGTGCGCACGAGGTACTGGGATTCGGCCAGGAACGGGTGCTGCAATGCCTGGGACCCGAGAAGATCGCCACCTACGTGCATCTCGGCGCCGGGCTGGCCAGCCGCGGCTACATCGAGGTGGCCGGTGAACCCACCCCAACCGGCCTGGCCGCAACACAGCGGGCGCTGGTGATCTCCGAGAACACCCTGCTGGCACCCGCCGTCCTGGCGGCGTTCGGCGACACGGTCGCATCGCAGGCGCTGACGGTGTCCGCCGGTGGCGTGCTGAATCCCGGGGAAACCCGAGCTGCCTACGCCTTGCAGATTCCGACCTTCGGCATTTCCGGTGCGGGCCTGTTCCACCACTCGCCGTCGGACACCGCGGACAAAATTTCCGTCGAGTATCTGTCGTCCGTCATGGAGAGCTACCGCGACACGGTGGACGCGCTGCTGGCGCTCGACCCGGAATCGATCCGGGACGCCAACGGCGTGGCCAACGGGCTGGCCGGCGACCCGATCGGCTTCCAGTGCCCCGGCGAGATCGAGATTCCCTGATCGGCCTGAACAGGCATTGCACCCCGGGGGCGTGATTGCGGAGGCTTCGGCCGTTCTCATTCGGCCCTCGCCATGGTCCATCGCAAACCGCATCTGCCGAGCAAGCACTGCCCGGTGTGCAACCGGGCGTTCTCATGGCGCAAGCGCTGGGCCCGTGACTGGGAGCGGGTGATCTACTGCTCGCGACGCTGCCGCGGCCAGAAGCACCATGCGTGATCTGATCGTCGTGCTCGGCGATCAGCTCGATCCCGGCCACGCCCTGATCGCCGACATGGACCCGGCACGGGACAGCGTGTGGATGGCCGAGGTGGCGGACGAGGCGACCCACGTCTGGTCCCACAAGGCACGGATTGTCCTGTTTCTCGCCGCCATGCGGCATTTTCGCGATGCTCTGGATGTGCCGATCCGCTATCACGCGCTCGGCGAGTTCGAATCGCTGGGCGAGGCGCTGGCCGCCGATCTGGCGACGTTGAAGCCGGCGCGGGTTCGCGTGCTCAAGCCCGGCGACTGGCGCGTGGAACAGCGGCTGCGAGTGGCCTGCGACGAGGCGGGGATCGACCTGGATATCCGGGATGACCCGCATTTCCTCTGTTCGCTGGACGACTTCGCGCAGTGGTCGCGGGGCCGCAAGCGGTTTCTGCTGGAGGATTTCTATCGCTGGCTGCGCAAGCGGACCGGCATTCTCATGGATGGCGAGCAGCCCGTCGGCGGTCGCTGGAACTTCGACGGCGACAATCGCGAGAGCTTCGGCCGGGATGGCCCCGGAACGCTGCCACCGCGACAGTCCTTCAAGCCGGATGCGACGACCCGGGACGTCATCAAGCAAGTCCAGGCGCGCTGGCCCGATCACCCCGGCGGGCTGGATGGATTCGACTGGCCGGTGACGCCGGTTCAGGCGCAGGCGGCACTGGATGACTTCATCCGGCATCGCCTGCCGGCGTTCGGACGCTTTCAGGATGCGATGTGGACGGACGCCGCGTTTCTGCATCACTCGACGCTGTCGGCGGCAATGAACCTCAAGCTGCTGGACCCCCGCACCGTGATCGATGCCGCGGTCGCCGCGCTGGAGTCCGGCCATGCCCCGATCAACGCGGTCGAGGGTTTCGTGCGGCAGATTCTCGGCTGGCGGGAGTACGTTCGCGGGCTGTACTGGCGCGACATGCCGGGCTGGCTGGATGACAACGCACTGGGCGCGGATGAACCGCTGCCGTCGCTGTACTGGACCGGAGAAACCTCCATGCACTGCCTGGCGCAGGCCGTGGATCAAACGCTGCGAACCGGTTATGCGCATCACATCCAGCGACTGATGGTCACCGGGCTGTTCAGTCTGCTGCTGGGCGTGAAACCGAAAGCGATTCACGACTGGTACCTGGCGGTTTACGTGGACGCCGTGGAATGGGTCGAACTGCCGAACACGCTGGGCATGTCACAACATGCCGATGGCGGGCGCATGGCCAGCAAACCCTACGTGGCCAGCGGCAAGTACATCCAAAGGATGAGCAACTACTGCGCCGGCTGCCGGTATGATCCGGCCGATGCCACGACCGACGACGCCTGCCCGATGACCACGCTCTACTGGGATTTTCTCGCCCGGCACCAGGACCGCTTCGCCGATCACCCGAGGATGCGGTTTCAGGTTCGCAACCTTGCGCGCAAGAACAGCGGTGAGCGGGCGGCAATCTCCCGCCGGGCCAGCCGGATCCGCGAGCTGGCGCGACGGAGCGAACTCTGATGCAGGCGGACATGCTCCAGGACATCATCGCCAAGACGCCGATCGTCGTGATCGCATCGAAGCTCACCGATACGCGGACGCTGGAACGGCGGCTCAATCTAGCCGGGGCCGATTTCCGCATCGTGATGCTGGGCATGGCCAGCGCGGAGCATCGCGCCGCCTTCGAGGCATTGCGCGAGAGCAGCGGCCACAAACAATTGCCCATGGTCTTCGTCGATGGCCACTGCATCGGCGGCGAGCCCGAGTTGCTGGCCCATCCGCGGCTGAACCCGGGTCCGCGGATCGCCTGGCATCTGGGCCTGGCCGGCCTGCTGCCCATGATCGCCGGCGCCCTCGGCAGTCATCTTCAGATCGGGCTGATCGGCCCGCACATCTTCGATGCGACCCTGGCCTACGCGGTGCTGATCCTCGCGTTCATGGCGGGGACGCAGTGGGGTGGGGCGGTGCTGGCCCACGGCCGTCGCAACCACTCGCGCTATCTGATCTCGGTCATCCCGCCGCTGGCGGTGTGGCCTGCCTGGCTCATGGGCCCGGAGGCCACGCTGGTCGTGCTGATCGCCGGCTTCGGCTGGCTGCTGGCCGCCGACATCGGATGGGGCGCCGGCAAGACCTGGCCGTGGTGGTACATCCGGTTGCGGGCGGTGCTCACCGCCGGCGTGATGATCAGCCTGCTGATCCTGCTGGAGGCGGTGCCCGGACCCTAGCCGGCCCTAGTGCGCCCCAATCAGCGCCCGGACCCCGCTCAGATACTCGCTGCGGAACGTCGCGGCGCGCTTGCCGACCGCCGGGCAGGTTCCCGTCGTGATCACGTCCAGCGCGGTCTGGATCGACGCCTCGTTGCCCAGGTTGGACTCCAGGGTCAGCGGCCGCGACCAGTCATCCTCGGCCGGACAGTCGGGCGTGATGCCGTCGAAGTAATCACCCTGACCGTCCGCGTTGAGCGTCTGGAAGGTCACGGCAACCAGCGTCTTGTCGCAGAAATTCATCGGGTGCTGACCCACCGGCTTGCCGAACGTGGTGCTGCCGACGAGCACGACGTCGCTGAGGAAGGGCTCCAGTCCGTTGATCACCAGTTCGCTGGCCGAGGCCGTGGACTCCGTACCAATGATCACGACGCGATCCAGATCCAGCGCCTCGGTTTCGTTGAAGAAGCGTTCCACGAAACCCAGATCCGGATGATCGTCGTTCGCGGTCGCGTCGACGAAGATCTCGTTGTCGCCGCTGTTCACGACGGAGTCTCCGGCGATCAGGCTGCCGAGCACGGTGGACGTCCGCACGCTGCCGCCACCGTTGTAGCGCAGGTCGAGAATCAGTTCGTCGACGCCGGCGTTGCGGAAGGTCCCGAAGGCCTGGCGCAGCGCGTCACGCGAGATGTCGGTGAAGAAATTGGTGAACAGCAAATAGCCAACCGTGGTGCCACCGGTGGTCTCGAACACCTGCGCGGTCTGCACGCTGTCGATGGTGACGACGGCCTTGCTCACGCTGACCGTGGTCGACGAGCTGTCATCGGGCCCCTGGATTTCCAGCTCCACGGTGACACCGACCTCGTCGGCCCCGAGCAGGGTGTCGAAATAATTCGGCTGGCCGGGATCGGAGGTAGGTACCTCGCCATTGATGCGCAGGATGCGGGTGCCGCGGGTGAGGCCGGCATCAGCGGCCGGACTGCCGCTGAACACGAGCAGGGCGGTCAGTTCATCAGCGTCGGTGAATCCGAGGCGCACGCCAAGTCCGGTGAATTCGCCCTCGTTCAGCAGCGAGTTGAATTCCTGCTGATCCGCCACGTAGCTGTAGCTGCCGCCGAAGCGCGTTTCATCCAGCGTGTGCTTCAGATCCTGCAGCAGCGCCGATGGCGAGGCATATGCGGAGGGGTCGGCGCCGTCGGCCACGAACTCGGCCCACAGGTAGGAGTCGCGAAGCTCATCGTATACGTAGCTGTTCTGGCCGACGATGCTGCAATCCGACGGACCTGAGTCACCACCACCACCGCAGGCGGTCAGAGCGAGTACGGCGATCAGGCTGGGAATCAGGAGTCGAAACATGGTTTTTCTCCGCAATGCAGGGAAACACTGAACTCTTCACGTCATCTGGATCTTGCACGAAAAACGGCGCTGTCCTGGTGGTGTGAATAACCCCGTGTTTGCCCAGAGCTTAGTCAAAGATGTCCGCGAACGCCGCCTCCACCGTATCGAACTCGTAGTCGAATCCGGCTTCGGTGGCAGTCACCGGAACCACGCGTTGTCCGGTGAGCAGCAGATGAGCCATCTCTCCGACCAGGAGCCTGAGCGCCCATGCCGGGATTGGCAGAAACACCGGCCGGTGCAGCGCGTGGCCGAGCGCCCGGGAAAAGTGACGGTTGGTGACCGGCGTCGGCGCCACCGCGTTGACGGCGCCGCTTAGCTGGGGATCGGACAGCGCCAGCTGGATCAGCGCGATCAGGTCCTTGCGATGAATCCACGACATCCACTGGTGACCCTCGCCCAGCCAGCCGCCCAGCCCGAAGCGAAACGGCGGCAGCATGGCCTGGAGGGCGCCACCGTCGGCGTCCAGCACCACGCCGATTCGCAGCCGGACAACCCGCGTGCCGAGCGTCTCCGCCTGCCGCGCCGCCGCCTCCCAGGCGTCGCACAGGCGATGCTGGTACTCGTTCACCGGCGCCGCGGTCTCGTCCAGCAACGTGTTCCCCTGGGCGCCGTAGAAGCCCACCGCCGAGGCCGAGACCAGCACCGCCGGGGGCTCCGGCTGCTGGCCCATCCACTGCACCAGCGTCTCGGTCAGGCCAACCCGGCTGTCGTGGAACATCTGCTTGCGACGGGCGTTCCAGCGGCCCGCGGCCAGACTCTCGCCGGCCAGATTCACCACCGCGTCCACCGCCTGGGGCACCGCGTCCAGCGTGGCGACACAGCGCACGGCGGCGGGTAGCCGGCGATGAGCGGCAATCGGATCGCGCGTCAGCACCGTCAGCCGCCAGCCGGCCGCGATCAGTTCAGGGATCAGCGCCTGTCCGATGAATCCGGTTCCGCCGGTGATCAATGCGTGCACGTTCGACCCTCGCGCCCATGGTCGTCCGGCAGTTTACGCCGCCGAGGCGGCTGCCGTGGAACGCTGAGCAACGCCCGGATCATTCACGCTCGATGGTGTAGATCAGGTCGCCACCGGTCTGCGTGCCCGTCTCAGTCTTGAACGTCCACTTGTCCGACAGCAGGTAGCGCAACCGGAAGCTCTGGCCCGGCTTGAACAGGGCAACGCCGTAACTGACGTACAGCTTGGGCGACAGGTACTTGCCCAGTACCAGCGACGCCTGGTCGTTGGATTCGCCGGCCTGGGCGCCAATGCTGATCTCGTCCAGCCCGACCTTGTCCTGCAGCGTGTCGGCAAGAAAGCCGCCGCCCTTCAGCCCCAGCGCCAGCGCGGCATTGGCCAGCGCCGCCTGCTCGGTGCCGGTGGCTCCGGACTTGCGGTCCAGCGAGCGGCCGAGCACGAGATAGGACAACTGCTCCTGCTGCTGCATGCCGGGATCCGAATACAGTTCGAATTCGGGCTGGCTGAGCGGCCCGCGTACACGCACGCCAACCTCGATGTCCTCGGTGGGGTACCGCGACGCCTTCACGTCCAGACCCGGTTCCGTGATCGGTCCGCCGGCGAAGATCAGCCGGCCGCGACGAATGTCCAGGTTCTGCCCGTAGGCCTTGTACGCACCCTCGACCAGTCGCAGCTCGCCGGTGGCCGTGGTCTGGTTGCCCGGGCGGTCGCGCGCGGTGATCTGCCCCTCGATGCGCGAGGTCAGGCCGAAGCCATCGAAGCGCACCTGCTCGCCCAGTACGACATCCACCGTCGCCGTCAGCTCGATGGGGTCACCGGCGTCCTCTTCCGCGCGCGGCCCGACGATGACTTCGTCCTCCGAGGCCCGCACCAGGGTCTCGGACTCACGTCGTTGCGGGGTGATGTCCGCGGACGGAATCCGCAGCGTGCCCTGGAGATTCGCCTTGCGGTCCACCAGCGCGAAGTTCAGATCGGGTGACACGGTTACCCGCGCATCCTCGGTATTGAAGGCCAGGAAGCGATCGCCTTCTACCTTGGCGTCGAGCTGGCGGGTTTCGCCCAGCCGGGCTCGAGCCCGGGCGCGGATCTCGCCGTCACCCGACCTCGCCGACGCCTGCACCTGCAACGACTCGGCGGGATTGCCGGTGACGGCGACGTTGATCTCGCGCAGGTCGACACCGGCCACGTCCACTGATGCGGCCGCGTTGCGCAGGTGCATTTCGCCGCCGATCTCGGGAGCGCCAAGACGACCGGCCAGCCGCATGTCAGCATCGAACCGGCCGGTCACGTCAGTCAACGCATCCAGGATCAACGCGACGAAGTCGAGATTGGTGAGCTCCGCGGTCAGACGCCCCTCCAGGGGCCGCTCGACCAGTGGTCCCTGGCCTTGCAGCGTGGCGTCCAGCGCCAGACCCGCGGCGGGCTCGTCCTCCAGCGGCAGACGAACGGTGAGGATGGTCTGTTCGCCTTCGTTGGCGATGGTCAGCTCGCCCGGCGCAAAGGCGACATCCAGCGGATCGTCCGGCGAGCGGGTGCCGGCAAGTTCGATCGCCGATGTTCTGAGATCGGCGGTCACCGCTTCGCGCCCCTCACCCCGGGAGTAGGTCGCGTTGCCGCTGAGCGAACCGCTCAGTCGGGTGGCCGGCGGCAGCAGCGGCGTGAGATAGGCCAGATCGAAGAATTCGATGTCGGTCTGCGCGCTCAGGCCCTGGTCATCCGACCCGGCACGCAGGCACAGGCGGCTGCGACGCCGGCTCATCGAGGGACGGCGCTTGACGTTGGGCTCCGCGGCAAGACAGGCATCGCCCACGGACCAGTCCGGTGCGTGGAACGACACCGGCGTCGGCGACTCCAGCGTCCAGGGCGGAAAGTCCACCGGATCGATGATCAGCCGGGTCAGGTCGCCGGTCCAGGCCAGACTGTCGAGATCGACCTGGCCGGACAGGCCCAGCGTCAGATCGCCCTCGGTGGTCTGAGTTTCCAGTTCCAGCGTCAGATCATCCGCGCTGCCCCGGGTCTCCAGCACCAGCGTGCGAATACCCGTCGCCTCGATCTGCGCATCGGCCACGCGCGCCTCCAGCAGCAGGGTGCTGCCGTCAGCGAGATTAATGTCGGCCTCGGCATCGATACCGGCCAGCGAGTAGCGCTGATAGCCGAGCGATTCACCCCGCAGGCTCGCGATTACGCGCGGTGTCCTGACGGGACCCTCGACGCGGCCGTCCGCTTTCAGACTCCCGGTCAGGCCGGGGTAGAAATCGGCGAGATCCGGACTGCTGATGTCCCAGTCCACCGCCAGGCTGCTGGCGGATGCCTGGCCATCCACATGCAGTTCGGACTGGCCGGAGGCCAGCGTCAGCCGCTCGATGTCGGCGGTGTCGTTGGCATAGCGGAGCGCGGCGTCCAGCCGCAACGGCCGCTCGCGCAAGCGGCCGTCCACGGTCAGCGTCGGCACCCGGACGATCGGTGAGGCGCGCGTGCCCGCGAGCTGCAATGTGACATCGGCGTCGATCTCGCCGGGCCATTGTTCCAGCAGCAGGGACGGGTCCAGATCGCGGGCGGTCAACGTGGCTGATCCGGCAAGCTGCTGGCGCAGCGACAGGTCGGCCTCCCCGGTTATCGACCCACCCAGTGCCCGCAGCTGCAGCTGCCTCACGCGCACGGCATCCGGGCTGGCGGTGGCCGCGGCATCGACCTGCAGGGGCTGTTCGCGCAGCGAACCCTCGGCATGCAGGCGCGGTATCCGCACCTGGATCGTATCGTCGACCGTCCTGACTTCGAGTGCCGCGTTCGCGGCGATCTGTCCGGGCCATTGCGACAGCTGCTCGGAGAGGGCCGACGGGTCCAGCGTGCGCGTGACCAGTTGCAGGTCGGCGGCCAGCGCGGGCTGCCAGCGCAGGCCGCCGGTCAGGCTGGTCTCCGAGCCGGCAACACCAATCCGCAGCGGCTTGAGCTCCACGCGTTCGGTACTGGCAATCCCCTCCAGATCGATGCGGATGGGCTTGAACTCCGTTGGGATCACGCGCGTGCCGCCGCGCACACGCACGGCGTTGACAGGCCCCTTGCCGGTGAGCTGCCCGCCATCCACGCGGACCTGAACCGGACCGGCGGACTCCTCCAGCGGCCAGGCCAGGGCGTCCCAGCTCAGCGTGACATCGACCCGTTCGTCCTCGAGACCGCCGCTTGCGGCGACCGACACGGTGTCGCCACGTGAGCGCAACTGCGCCTGCAATTCACCGGCGAGTTCGGGCAGCGTGCCCGCCACATCGATGCTGCCGCGCGGGGAACGCAGCATCGGATCGCCCTGTAACGGCCAGCGCAAAGCCGTCCAGTCACCGGTCAGTTTCACGGCGTAGCGGCCGAAGGCGCGGTGGAAGTGCCCCGAGAGCCGGGCCTCCAGCGCGGCATCGACTTCGGCGAGTTTCAGTGACTGGACACGCAGGCCGCCACGTTCCAGCAGCACCAGCGTGCTGGCGCTGAGGTGTCCGGTCAGCGGCGAGCGGACATCCAGCTCGGAGACTTGCAGGCTGTTGCGGTCCCAGACCCCGGCGAGTTCCAGCGATTCAACGATCAGCGGCTCGGCGTCGGGCGCGGTTTTGAGGCTGAAATCGCTCAGGCCGGCCTGCTCGATCACCAGCGTGATCGGCGCGCGGAAATCGAGAGACGGCGGTTCGTCGGTTTCGGGCGGCGGCGGTGAGTCGGTGGGTCGCAGCACGATGTCCACGCCGTCGACCGCCAGTTCCGCGATCTGGACCTGCGCCATCAGCAAGCGGCTGGCGCGCCAGTCCAGCACGGCGCGGTCGACTCGTAGGCTCATGGCCTCGGTCTCGACATTGACGCCGGTCACCGTCAGCGGACCGACGAGGCGCCCCTGGACATCGTCGATCTGCACACCGGCCGGCAGGCGGTCGCGCGCCAGCGACCATGCGATCGCGACGCCAATCTCCGTGGTCAGGGCAATCAGCACGATCAGCGCGACGGTTGCCGTCAGCCCGACCGGAATCCACTTCAGCCAGCGCACCCAGGTTCGCTTCACAGTCCCGCCCTCACGCCGATATGCAGCCGTGCGGCGCGCTCGGGATCGTCGAAGGGATGGGCCACATCAATGCGAATCACACCCACCGGAGAGCGGTAGCGAAACCCGATGCCGGCTCCGTAGACAGGTTCGGGGATGCCCGCGTCGGCGGCGTTGCCGGCGTCGACGAACACGGCAGCGCCCATGCCACGCCAGATGATCTGCTCGTACTCGACGGAACCGGTCAGCAAGAACTCGCCGCCGATCACGCGCCCCTCGTCATCCTCCGGACCCAGGGATTCGTAGGCGTAACCGCGCACGCTGCTGTCCCCGCCGGCAAAGAATCGTTCCGAGGCCGGCAGGTCGGAGAATTCCTCCGTCCAGCTGCCGCCGACCTCGGTCCGAAGCAGCAGGCGGCCGCGGCTGAACACCGGCAGCACCCCCTGCAGGCGGAGCCGGGACTGGATGAAGCTGGTATCGGACAGCACGTCGCGCACCGCGCCATGAACGTCGAAGAAGGTACTCCAGCCGTTACGGGCGAACACCGGGTCGGACACCTCCGTGCGCGTGAAGCTCACGCCGGGCGTCAACAGGATGCTGAGACGCTGCTCGTCCGACAGCTCGTAGTCTTCACGCAGGAATTGCAGGTAGTAGCGACGATACCAGTCGCCCAGCTGCCAGTTGCGCGCTGCCTCCAGGCGCAGGGTCCGGCGCTCGCCATCCTCCAGGTCCTCGTCCTCCGCGCCGGCCGAGAATGTCACCGAATCGCCGGGTACGCTCCCGACCGGGATCAGGTACTGGGTGGTCAGCGTGTTGATCACTTCGGAGAGCTGGAACGACAAGTCCAACTGGTGGCCCTGGCGATTGAGCCGGCGCCACTCCGCGCCGGCGGTGAGCCGCGCACCGGTGTCGGTGCCGTAGCCGACGCCGGCCTCGTAGCGCTGGGACGCGAGCGGCGTGGTGCGAACAACCACCGGAATCCGGTGGTCCTGCGCATCGTCCTTGTTGGCATCGACCTGCACCTGATCGAAGTAGCCGAGATCGGCGAGGTGAAGTTGCAGGTTCACCAGTTCGGAGGAATCGAAACGCTCGCCGGTGCGAACGTTGACGTAGCGATTGAGGAACTCGGGATCGAGGACATCCTGGTCGATGCGAATCTCGCCGAACTCGTAAGCGTCCCCGCTTTCCAGCACCAGCTCCACGTCGGCGCGGTTGACCGACGGATCAACCGCCAGACGATGCGCGGTGAACCGGGCATCCAGATAACCGAGTTTGAACGCGGTGTCCCGAATCGCCGACTTGGTGGCGTTGTAAAGCGGATGCCGAAGCGGCGCATCAGCGCGCAGGCGGCTGGCCTGCACGGTATCGCGCAACGCCTGTTCACCGGAGCCCGGGCCGGTGATTTCGATACGGATGTCACGCAGGGTCGTGGGCGGCCCGGTGTCGACCACATAAGTGGCTTTGTAACCACCGTCCACCGGTTCCAGCTCGGACCGGATCACCGGATTGTAGAAGCCGAAGGGACGGAGCGCGTCCTGAATGTCCTGTTCGGCGCGCCGGTGGAGCCTGCGAATCGCTCGCGGTCGGGCGCTGTCGTTGCCCTCCAGCTTGTTGATGGCCAGAAAGCCTTCGGTGTTGTTGCGGATGGCGTCGTCGCGAATGCCCTTAAGCTGCACGTCCACCGTCGCCGCAAGCAGCGGATACGCGGCGAACAAAAGGCCTGCGGCGACGAACGCTTTACAATATCGAAGACTGTGTGCTGGCATGCATGCCCTTGGGTGCCCGGTTCCCGGACAAGTTCCGTCCCTGGTTTCCAAGGCCATGGAATTATACGGTCGTCAGCCTTTTTTCCGTCTGGGGTTGTTCATGAAAATCGGTGTTCCGAAGGAAATCAAAGCCCGCGAGTACCGCGTGGGTCTGACCCCGTCCGGGGTCCGCGAACTCACGGCGCGCGGTCACACCGTGGTCGTGGAGACGCTGGCCGGGGACGGCATCGGGTTGAGCGACGAAGCCTATGTGCAGGCCGGCGCCGAGATACTGGGCAGCGCCGAAGGCGTGTTCGAGCAGGCCGAGATGATCGTCAAGGTGAAGGAGCCGCAGCCGGTCGAGTGCAAACGCCTGCGTGACGGCCAGGTGCTGTTCACCTACCTACATCTGGCCCCGGACCCGACCCAGACCGAACTGCTGGTCGAGTCCGGCTGCACGGCCATCGCCTACGAGACGGTGACCGACGATCAGGGCGGGCTGCCGCTGCTGCGACCAATGAGCGAGGTGGCCGGCCGCATGTCCATCCAGGCCGGCGCGCATGCGCTGGAGCGGGCGCAGGGCGGCAACGGAACGCTGATCGGCGGCGTGCCGGGCGTGGCACCGGCCAATGTCTGCATCATCGGCGGCGGCGTGGTCGGTTACAGCGCCGCGCGCATGGCCGTGGGACTGGGCGCGGACGTCAACATCATCGACCGCTCCCTGCCGCGGCTGCGTCAGCTCGACGAGCTGTTCCAGGGACGCATGACCACCCTGTTCTCCACCGCCGACGCGCTGGAACACAGCATCCGTCATGCGGATCTGGTGATCGGCGCGGTGCTGCTGCCGGGCGCCGCCGCACCGAAGATCATCACCCGGGACATGCTCGGGCTGATGCGGTCGCGGGCAGTTATCGTCGACGTCGCCATCGACCAGGGCGGCTGCACGGAAACCTCCAAGCCGACCACCCACGACAATCCGACCTACATCGTCGACGACGTCGTGCACTACTGCGTGGCCAACATGCCCGGCGCCGTGGCCCGGACATCAACCTTCGCGCTAACCAACGCCACGTTGCCCTTCGTGATGAAGCTCGCCGGCCAGGGTTACAAGCAAGCCCTGCAGACGGATCGCCATTTGCGCAACGGGCTGAACGTGCACCGGGGCAAGATCACCTGTCAGGCCGTTGCCGAAGCCCTGGACTATGACTACGTGCCGGCGGACGAAATCCTGTCCCATGCCGCGTAGTCGATCGATAACTTCATGATAAATAAAGAAAAAGCCGCGACGAACGCGGCTTTTTCAATTCAGGGCATCGACAGGGCCTAAACGTCCAGATTGCCCACCAGCAACGCGTTGTGCTCGATGAAATCACGGCGCGGTTCGACATGGTCGCCCATCAGGGTCGTGAAGATCTCGTCGGAGGCCACGACATCCTCGATGCGAACCTGCATCAGACGGCGCGTCTCGGGATCCATCGTGGTCTCCCACAACTGATCCGGGTTCATCTCACCCAGGCCCTTGTACCGCTGGATGTGCAGACCGCGGCGTGCTTCCTTCATCAGCCAGTCCAGCGCTTCGCTGAAGGTCGCGACCTCAGTGCTGTGCTGACCGCGCGTCACCGTCGCGCCTTCCGTCACAAGCCCCTGGAAGCGCTGGCCCAGTTCACAGAGCTCCGCGTACTCCGGTGATCCGAAGAACTCCGCCAACCACTGGCAGGCATGCGGTACGCCATGGCTGAACCGGACAACCTCCAGATAGGCACGACCGTCACGGACGATTCTGGCTTCGTAACGATGCTCGCTGTTCTCGAAGGCGTTGAGGAGCTCCTGCATCGAGGAAAGCCAAGCATCTGATTTCTCCGGGTTTTCCAGAGAATCCGAGGCCAGCTTCGGCAGCTGCATCATCGCCTCCAGCGCGGCCCGCTCGTAGCGGCGCGCCAGACGATCAACCAACGCCCGACCCGCGAGATGATCCTTGGACAGGCTTTCCATCTCCGCGGGCTGCACCGGAGGGGCATCGGCGCTGACACGCAGCTCGGCACCGTTCAGCGCCGAATTCAGCAGGTAGGCGTTGAGTTCGGCATCGTCCTTGACGTAAGTCTCCTGCTTGCCGGACTTCACCTTGTAGAGCGGCGGCTGGGCGATATAGATGTGCCCGCCCTCGACCAGCACGTACATCTGGCGGTAGAAGAACGTCAGCAGCAAGGTGCGGATATGCGATCCATCCACATCCGCGTCAGTCATGATGATGATCCGCTCGTAGCGCAGTTTTTCGGGATCAAACTCGTCGCGACCGATACCGCAACCGAGCGCGGTGATAAGCGTGCCCACTTCGGCGGACGACAGCATCTTGTCGAAGCGGGCTTTCTCGACGTTCAGAATCTTGCCCTTGAGCGGCAGAATTGCCTGGAAACGACGGTCACGCCCCTGCTTGGCCGAACCACCAGCGGAATCACCCTCCACCAGGAACAGCTCGCATTTGGACGGGTCCTTCTCCTGGCAATCCGCCAGCTTGCCGGGCAACCCCGCGATATCCAGTGCGCCCTTGCGGCGGGTCATTTCCCGCGCCTTGCGCGCCGCTTCGCGAGCCCGCGCCGCCTCGACGATCTTCTGCGCGACCGCCTTGGCATCCCGCGGGTTTTCCAGCAGGAAGTTGTTCAGGTGCTCGGCCATGGCCGATTCGACGGCGCTCTTGACCTCGGACGAGACCAGCTTTTCCTTGGTCTGAGACGAGAACTTCGGGTCGGGCACCTTGACCGAGATGACCGCCGTCAAACCCTCGCGCGCATCATCCCCGGAGGTCGCGACCTTCTCGCGCTTGGACAGGCCCTCGGTTTCGATATAGCCATTGAGCGTGCGCGTCAGCGCAGCACGGAACCCGGCAAGATGGGTGCCGCCGTCACGCTGCGGAATGTTGTTGGTGTAGCAGAAGACGTTTTCCTGGAAGGAATCATTCCACTGCAAGGCCACCTCGGTGACGATGCCGTCTTTCTCACCCTCGAAATGACACACCGCCTCGTGCAACGGCGTCTTGTTGCGATTCAAATGCTCGACGAAGGCTCGAATACCGCCCTTGTACTCGAACACGTCTTCCCGATCCGTCGCCTCTTCGGTTAGCCGGATCCGCACACCGGAATTCAGGAACGACAGCTCGCGCAGGCGCTTGGCGAGGATGTCGTAATGAAATTCGATGTTCCTGAAGATTTCCTCGCTTGGATGGAAGCGCACCGTGGTCCCGGAGACATCGGTGCTACCGATCACCGCCAGTTCGTCCATGGGCTCGCCCATCGAGTACATCTGACGATGGATGTGACCATCGCGGTGAATGGTCAACTCAAGCCGCTTCGACAGCGCGTTGACTACCGAGACGCCCACGCCGTGCAGACCACCGGAGACCTTGTAGGCGTTGTCGTCGAACTTACCGCCGGCATGCAGGACGGTCATGATGATCTCCGCCGCCGGACGCCCTTCCTCTTCGTGGATATCCACCGGGATACCGCGTCCGTCGTCGGATACCGAGACGCTCTGATCGGCATGGATGGTCACGGTCACTTCGGAACAATGACCGGCCAGCGCTTCGTCAATGGAATTGTCGACGACTTCGAAGACCATGTGATGCAAACCGGTCCCGTCATCGGTGTCGCCAATGTACATGCCCGGGCGCTTGCGCACGGCTTCGAGACCCTTCAAGACACGGATACTTGAAGAGTCGTAGTTCTTCGGTTGGGAGTCGCTCATCGGAGGGTCATTCGTGGCCTAGTTCATGGTATCACGGAGTGGTGTCCGCCAGATGTTCCACGTGGAACATGTCACGGATGTCCAAGCCGGCATCGGGCGCATCCAGCCAGGTCGAGATCCACTGAACCGGACTCGCATTGAGCTGCGCGACGGCACGCCTCCGCATGCCCTCTCCCCATTCCGCGCCAAAGTCATCAATCAGCAGGACCGGCGCTTGACCGAGACGCTGGCTGACCACTTCCACCTGAGCCAGCAGCAACGCAAGTACCAGGGCCTTCTGCTGCCCCCGGGATGCCTGGTGACGGACCTGGCGACCATCCAGCTGCAATCGAAGATCAGCCCGGTGCGGACCGACAACGCTGTGGCCCGCATCGAGCTCCCGCGCTTCCACCGAATCGAGTACTTCGGCGAAGTCGACACCCGAGGGCCAGCCACTTCGATAGCCAATCCTCGGCGCATGATCCGAACCGAGCAATGCCTCGACGTGGCGGCTCCATCCGCCCGCGACCTCATCCAGATGTCTGCGACGGGCGTCATCGATGCGACGCGACAACTCGATGTAAGAGGGATTCCACGCACGCAGTTGCTGGCGGTCGCGCTGCCGACATGCCGCGTTGCGCTGGCGCAGCAGACGCTGGAACTGACGCCAGTCCTGAATGAACGAATGTTCCACGTGGAACACTCCCCAATCCAGTAGCCGCCTGCGGTGTACGGGGCCTTCGTCGATCAACCGGTGCGCTCGCGGATCCATGACCTGGATGGGCAGCGCACGCGCCAGTTCGACGATGGGGATCTCTTTCGTCCTGCCCAGTCGGGTCTGAATCTGCGTTCGCTCCCGCTGCACAGCAACCCGGGTCGGACCGTCCGGCAACTCGAGCTCGCCGACAACCAGCGCATGGTCGCATCCGTGCCGGATCACGTCGGTGGGGGAGCTGCCCCGAAACGACAACCCGCGGCTGAGCAGGTAGATCGCTTCGAGTATGGATGTCTTGCCGGTGGCGTTGTCGCCGACGATCGCGGCACCACCGCCGGCGGCAGACGAAAAGGACAAACGCAGTCCGGCATGACAACGAAAGTCGGTCAGCGCCAGTGAGCGAATCAGCACGTCGGAAACGGGTCAGCCAGATGACCCGAGAGAAGTTCGTTGGTCGCGATCAGAGCCGCATGGGCATGACGACGTACTTGTGCGCGTCCGTACCCATTTCGGTGAGCAGCCCACCGGCGTCCGGCGAACTCATCGCGAACTTGAAGGCGTCGCCTTCCATCACACCCAGCGCATCGAGCAGGTAGTTGACGTTGAAGCCGATCTCCAGCGGAGCGCCGTCGTAGTCGACCTCGATCTCCTCTTCGGCTTCCTCGTGCTCCGGGTTCTCGGTCTGCAACTTCAGCAGCCCCGGATCGAGCACCAGCCGCACGCCGCGGAATTTCTCGTTGGACAGAATCGCCGCTCGCGCCAGTGCCTGGCGGATCACCTCCCGATCACCGGTGAGAATCTTGTCGCCGCCAATCGGCACGACTTTCTCGTAGTCCGGAAAACGGCCATCGATCAACTTGGTGGTGAACAGGATGGTGCCTAGGTCCACCTGCAGATGGTTATTGGTCAGCGAGAGACTGACCGTCTCGTCGTCATCGGACAGCAGCCGGTTCAGCTCCAGCACGCCCTTGCGGGGAACGATGACCTGACGCTCCTCGGCGATGTCCAGATCCACATCCACGTCGGACATCGCCAGCCGGTGGCCATCGGTTGCAACGGCGCGCAGCCGATCGCGACGCAGTGCCAGCAGCAAACCGTTGAGGTAGTAGCGCACATCCTGCTGCGCCATCGCGAACATCGTGCGGTTCAGCACCTGACGCAAGGCGAGGTTGGGAATGGCGTGGCGATCGGCCGAATCGATATCGCCCAGCGAGGGGAACTCGGCCGCCGGTTGCGTGGCCAGCGTGAAGCGGCTGCGGCCGGAGCGAACGATGAATTTCTGATCGCTCAGCTCGGCCCGGATCACCGAACCTTCGGGCAGGCCGCGGCAGATGTCGAACAGCTTGCGGGCGGGCACGGTGACCGCGCCGGGCTGGTCGATCTGCGCTTGGACGTGACTGACGAGTTCCAGCTCCAGATCGGTGCCGGTCAGTCGCAAACCGGTCTCCGACGCCTCGATGTGAAAGTTCGACAGAATTGGCATCGTCTGGCGTCGCTCGATGACACCGATGACAGCCTGGATGGTCTGCAGGAACGATCCGCGATCAATCTCGAACTTCATGACGTGGTCCCCGAACTCCTTCGGTCAATACTTATATAAAAGAGTCTTTTAAAAGATAGTCGTAGTAGTAGGCTGCCCGCCGACCTGTGAACAAAAGCGGTTTTTTGATTCAAAATCATAGAGTTACGAGAACTCAACCACCCCTGAAAACATCGGGGTATCCCCGCTGGGTTCCTGTGGACAGAATGTGCGTGTCCCGGCCGATCCGGCATTGTCACATTCCATCCCCTAGATATCCACATCATCGGCTCAGGGTTCTCAACAGGGCATCGTAGTCGTCGCGGATCGCCCGATCGGAGTCCTTGAGCTTCTGGATTGTCCGGCAGGCATGCAGCACCGTCGTGTGATCCCGGCCACCGAAGGCATCGCCGATCTCCGGCAGGCTGTGCGAGGTGAGTTCCTTGGCCAGGGCCATCGCCATCTGCCGGGGGCGGGCGATGGAGCGCCGCCGGCTGCGCTGGGTCATGTCCGACAGTCGGATGCTGAAGTACTCGGCGACGGTGCGCTGGATGCTCTCGATGGTCACCATGCGTTCATGCACCGACAGGATGTCCTGCAGCGCGTACCGGGCGAAATCGATATCGATCGCGGTCCCGGTGAACTGGGCGGTGTGCACCAGTCGGTTGAGTGCGCCCTCCAGCTCGCGGACATTCGAGCGAATCCGGTTGGCGATGAAGAAGGCCACCGTTTCCGGTACTGCCGCGCCCAGTTGCTCGGCCTTGCTCATCAGGATCGCGACCCGGGTTTCCAGTTCGGGCGGATCCACCGCCACCGACAGGCCCCAGGAGAACCGGTTCTGCAAGCGGTCATCGAGAGCGTCCAGCTCGGCGGGATAACGGTCGCAGGTCAGGATGATCTGCCGGTTCGCCTCCAGCAGCGAATTGAAGGTATGGAAGAACTCCTCCTGTGACCGCTCCTTGCCGGCGAAGAAATGGATGTCGTCGATCAGCAGGGCTTCCGCCGTCCGGTAGAAGTTCTTGAAGCCGTCCATGCGGTTGTGACGCACCGCAAGCACCATGTCGTTGACGAAGCGCTCGGCTGGTATGTAGACAACCCGGTTCGGTCCGCCGCGGGCGCTGAGGTAGTTGCCCACGCTGTGCATCAGATGGGTTTTCCCCAACCCGGTACCGCCGTAGATCAGCAACGGGTTGTAGGAGGTACCAGGTGACTCGGCTACCTTCTGGGCCGCCGCGCGCGCGATCTGGTTGCTCTTGCCTTCCACGAAGCGCTCGAAGGTGTAGCGCGGATCCAGCCGGCTGCTGCTGTGTGGCGATTCGGGCTTGGGCGTCGGCGCCGCAACGGGTGCATCACCGGGTTCCGGCGAGCTTGAGGCTTCCGCCGAGCCGACACGAACCGTGACCCGGGGACTTTCCAGGTCGACCACTTCGCTCCAGACGGCGCTGATGGTCGCGAGGTACTGCGAGCGCACATTCTCCATCACCGGCCGGTTGGGAGCGATGAGTTCGAGATTGCCGTCCTGCGAATGAGCGTGCAGCGGGCGCACCCAGGTGCCGACGTCGGATTCGGAGAGCACGGTTTCGAGCCGTTCAAGACAGCGCTGCCAGAGCGCATTGGAATCCACCACAGACACCTGCGTTGTCGTCAATTCAGGGGCCGGGCAAGCGAGCCCGGACCGAAGGATGATCCTCGCGCCCATGCCGCTTGTCCGAAGACACCCGCCGGGGCCAGCGCTTCGAACGAAGCGACGCCAGACCAGCCCCGACCGCGACGTCCAGGTCACATAGGGAATCGATCAGGTGTCGGGAATCGCGCCAGGCTAGTTATCCACAGGCGTGCGGCTTGATGCAAGACGGTGTTTTTCAGTACTATCCGCGCCCTTTCGCCCGGTCCGGGCACCGTCCACGAGATCAGACCGATGAAGCAGACGTTCCAGCCGCATTCCTTGCGTCGCAAGCGCACCCATGGTTTTCGCGCACGCATGGCAACCGTTGGTGGCCGCAAGGTGATCAAGGCACGCCGTGCCAAGGGTCGCAAGCGCCTCGCCCCGTAAGCCCTTCGGATTTCCTCGCGACCGACGGCTGCTGAGACCGGCGGAGTACCGTGCGGTCTTCCGGAGTGGCCGACGGATTCACGATCGCCACTGGATGCTCGTGGTCGCGCCGTCGACGCACGACGCGCCCGCGCGCCTGGGGCTGGCGATCTCCAAGAAGTGCGCCAAGCGTGCCGTGGATCGGAACCGGATCAAGCGCGTCACGCGGGAGTGGTTTCGCACCAGCGATCTGCATGGCGTTGACGTGGTCGTGACCGGCAAGCATGGTCTGGCCGCGTTGAGTTCCGCTGAACTCCGATCCTCGCTGGATGCGCTGCACCGTCGGAAGCTGCAATGATCGCACGTACATTGATACTGCTGATCCGGCTTTACCAGCGCCTGCTCAGTCCGCTGCTGCCGCAGCGATGCCGTTACACGCCGAGCTGCTCGCAGTATGCGGTCCAGGCCCTGCACGCGCATGGCGTGTTGCGTGGCGGGATCCTGGCGATCCGACGACTGGCGCGTTGCCATCCGCTGCGGCCCGGTGGACACGATCCCGTGCCCGGCTGCCACTTGCCCCATCCTGATGATTCGACCCTGTGTCGACATCACGATGCCTAGGGGAATACTGATCCCATGGAATCCATACGCTTTCCGCTGATCGCCGCGCTCGCCGTGATCGGCTTTTTCATGTACCAGGCATGGAAGGCCGATCAGGTCCCGCCGGAACCGCGTTCGCCGTCTCCGATTGAACAGATCGCGGGTGATGATGATGTGCCGGATTTGGACGCATCGCCCACCGCGTCCAGCGACGCGCCGCAGGCCGAGTTATCGACCGATGAACCCGCGCCGGTGGAACAGGTCGCCCCGAGCACCGAAACCATCGTCGTCACCACCGACGTCATGCGGGCATTCATCGACCCGCAGGGCGGCAATCTCGTTCGTGTGGAATTGCTCGACTACCCGGTCGAGGCCGACAGCGAGGAACCGCTGGCCCTGCTGCACCAGCACAACCGGCGCTTTTTCGTGGTCCAGAGCGGCCTGCTGGGCGAGGGCGCGCCGACGCACAAGGTGGCCTACCGGTCCGAGCGCCGCCGCTACGCGATGCAGGACGGACAGACGCTGGATGTGCCGCTGACCTGGACCGATGGCGCGGGTCGTCAGGTCACCAAGATCTATCGTTTCGAGCCCGGCCGTTACGTCATCGGTCTGGACTATGCGGTGAGCAACGCCACCGAGGCGCCCTGGGCGGTCAGTGCCTACGGCCAGGTGTGGCGGACCCAGGCCGATACCGAGGGCGGCACGCCCTTTGTCCGCCAGTTCGACGGTGCCACCTGGTACGAGCAGAAGCCCGGTGAGACGAAGTACCGCTTCCGCAAGGCCGACTTCGAAAAGATCGAGGAAGAACCGCTGGATGTCACCCAGACGGGTGGTTGGGCCGGGATGATGGAGCACTATTTCATCGCCGCGGTGATCCCGCCGGCCGAGCAGACCGTGCGCCTGGTGACTAAGCCGTCCTCGTCCACCGGCTATCTGACCCAGCTGATCGGCGAGAAAACCGAGGTCGCCGCTGGCGGCAGCGAGACGCTGACGCAGCGGCTCTACATTGGTCCGAAGCTGCAGAAACGGATGCAGGATGTCGCCCCCGGCCTGCAGCTGTCCGTCGACTACGGTTTGCTGACACCCCTGTCGGAACCGCTATTCTGGATCATGGACAAGGTCCACAGCGTGGTCCTGAACTGGGGACTGACCATCATCCTGGTCACGCTCGCGATCAAGCTCGCATTCTTCAAGCTGTCGGAAGCCCAGTACCGGTCGATGGCCAAAATGCGCAAGTTCGCGCCGCGCATCCAGTCGATCAAGGACCGCTACGGCGATGATCGCCAGAAGATGCAGCAGGCGATGATGGACCTGTACAAGAAGGAAGGCTTCAACCCCTTCGCCGGCTGCTGGCCGATGCTCGTGCAGTTTCCGGTGTTCATCGCGCTGTACTGGGTCCTGCTGGAGTCCGTGGAACTGCGGCAGGCGCCCTTCTTCCTTTGGATCCAGGATCTCTCGGCCCCCGATCCCTACTTCGTGCTGCCGGTGCTGTTCGGCATCTCCATGTTCTTCCAGCAGAAGCTGTCCGGTCAGGCGATGACCATGGACCCGATGCAGCAGAAGATCATGAGCGCGATGCCGATCGGTCTGGCCGCGTTCTTCACCTTCTTCCCCTCCGGACTGGTGCTGTACTGGTTCGTGTCCAACCTCGTTGGCATCGCCCAGCAGTGGTACATCTACCGCAAGCTGGAAACCGAGGGGCTTGGCCGGAAATAGCGCGAGCATTGCTCGCGCCCGGCCGGTGTACGGTAGCGGTTGCGAGTGCAGGGATGGGATGCACGAGAAGGGCGGGTGTCCGGTGAAGTCACGTCGACGCGACCGCATCCGCCCTGCAAACCACGTCCCCACCCCATAATGGCGAGCCGTGACTACCACGCCGCCACCCCCGATGTCCGATCACGTTGACACCATCGCCGCCATCGCGACCCCGCCCGGTCGTGGCGGCGTCGGCGTGATCCGCATCTCCGGTCCGGCGGTTTCCACGGTCGCGACAACCCTGCTCGGAGGCCTGCCGGAACCCCGCCGCGCGGTGTATCGGGAATTCCGGTCCCCTGACGGTTCGGTGCTCGACAACGGGATCGCCATCCACTTTCGCGCGCCGGCGTCCTACACCGGCGAGGACGTGCTCGAACTGCAGGGACATGGCGGTCCGGTGGTGCTGGATGCGCTGCTGGCCTGCGTGCTGAATCTGGGTTGCCGTGCGGCCGCGCCCGGCGAGTTCACCCGGCGCGCCTACGACAATAACAAGCTCGACCTGACCCAGGCCGAAGCGGTGGCTGACCTGATCGACGCCGAGAGTGTCGCGGCCGCCAGGGCGGCCCAGCGGTCATTGACCGGCGCGTTATCCCGACGGATCGAGGACTTCTGCCGCGAGCTGCTGGAGCTGAGGACCTGGGTGGAGGCGTCGATCGACTTCGCCGATGAGGACATTGATTTTCTCGCCGACGGGGAAGTCGCGGCGCGGCTGGACCGACTGACCGGGCATTTGTTCGATCTGCAACGACGGACCCGGCATGGTCGTGCCCTGTCCGAGGGTCTGCGCGTGGCGATTCTCGGGGCGCCCAACGTCGGCAAATCGAGCTTGCTCAATCAGCTCGCGGGCCAGGACGCGGCGATCGTCACCGACGTCGCGGGCACCACGCGTGACGTGCTGCGCGAGCGCATCGTGCTGGGCGACCTGCCGATCCTGTTGCTCGACACCGCGGGCATTCGCGAAACCGACGATCCGGTCGAGCGAATCGGTGTCGGCCGTGCCTGGGCCGCGGTTGATGATGCCGATCTGGTGCTGATGCTGCGCGTCGACGGCGAACCGGATCCGGCCAAGACCGATCCCGTGTTCGCGGTACTGGCTGGTGACCCGCGGGTGATTCCGGTGCACAACAAATGCGACCGGTCCGGTGCGGCGGCAGGCGCGCGCGAGGATGGCTCGGTGGCGATTTCGGCGCTCAACGGCGCGGGCATCGAGGATTTGATCGCGGTCATCCGCGAGCGCTCCGGTCTTCAGGCCAACCTGGCTGGCGAGTTCAGCGCACGGCGGCGGCATCTGGACGCGATCGAACGCGCGTCGGCCGTGCTGCAACGGGCGGGCGAGCAACTCCACGTGCACGGCGCGCCGGAACTGCTGGCCGAGGATTTGTCGGAAGCCAACCGGATTCTTGGCGAGATCAATGGTCCGGTGGACACTGAAACACTGCTGGGCGAGATCTTCTCGAGCTTTTGCGTCGGCAAGTAGCGGCGACGCGACCTAGTCGACCCGGCGCGGCTCCAGTCCCTCGGTGCGCATCAGCGCCAGCAGACCATGTTCCCCCGGCAGATGCGCGGCGCCGACCACGACGAGCACGTTGCTCGCGCCGTCCAGCAGTGCCGACAGTTCACTGACCCAGCGCTGATTGCGATTCGCCAGCAGCCGTTCGTAGGCAGCCGGCTGCTCGGTGCGCATGGTCTCGACCAGCTCGGCCATGGCATCCAGGTCGCCGGTTCGCCATGCGGTGTACACGGTGTTCGGCAAATCGTCGTAGGCGTCGAACTGGCTCAGTGTTGCCGCCAGCGTCGTTGTGCTGTCGACACCGTTGTCACCCAGCCCCACCAGCAGACTCATGTGCTCGTCCACGGTTTCCAGACCGAGAATCGGCTTTTCATCGGCGATCGCCCGCTGGCTGAAGTGCTGGTCCAGCCCGTACTCGGGACGAAAGCCCGCCTGTTGGTAGGCGGAGAGCTCCAGCATCAGGCCCACGAACCAGGGCTTGAGGCTGTCCAGGCTGAATAGCGGCAGACCCAGGCGTTCGGCCTGGCGGCGCACATCCTCGTACAGCGCGTCGCCGATCCGCTCGCGTAGCGTCGCATCGGTATCGGCCTGGGCGGCGGCGAGCAGCATGGTCTGGTTGGTCGGCGACTCGAGCTGCTTGAGATCCGCCTCCAGCACCAGCCGTTCGGTATCGGCGTAAGCCTGCTCCAGCGCCGGGTCCAGCGGATAGGCGCTCTCGGGCAGCAAATGCAGTGAACCGGCCAGATAAAGCTTCGAGTCGCTGTCCTCGATCACCCATAACAACGGCGCCGCATGGACGCTGCCAACGACGAGCAGCGCCAGCATCGCGATCCAGCCGCGGGCACGGATCAGCAGGCGGCGGTTCATGAACTCACCTGGCCGACGAGCCAGCCGGCGGCGGCATCGCCCTCGGGACGCTCATCGATGCGCAGTGACGCGAAATCGAACAGCGAACGGTCCGCGAGCTGCGAGGGCGCGATGTTGCCCATGGCCTTGAAGATGGTCTCCACCCGGCCGGGAGACAGCCGATCCCATTGCTGGAGCATCTGCTTGATCGCCACGCGTTGCAGGTTGTCCTGCGAGCCGCAGAGATTGCAGGGGATGATCGGAAACGCCTTGTCCTCGGCGTATTCCGCCAGGTCCTTCTCGCGGCAGTAGGCCAGCGGCCGGATCACCACGTGATCGCCCTTGTCCGACTTCAGCTTCGGCGGCATCGACGCCATGCGTCCGCCGTGGAACAGGTTCAGGAACAGGGTTTCCACCATGTCGTCCATGTGGTGACCCAGCGCGATCTTGGTGAAGCCGTGTTCCTGGGCGTAGGTGTAAAGCGCCCCGCGACGCAGTCGCGAGCAGAGACTGCAATAGGTCTTGCCCTCCGGAATCACCCGCGTGACCACCGAGTAGGTGTCCTGCTCCAGAATCTCGAACGGCATGTCGATGCCGCGCAGGTAGTCGGGCAGCACATGCTCCGGAAACCCGGGCTGCTTCTGGTCAAGGTTCACCGCGAATAGTTCGAAGTCCACCGGTGCGGCCGCCTGCAGCGAGCGCAGGATTTCCAGCATGGCGTAGGAATCCTTGCCACCGGACAGCGCGACCATGACCCGGTCGCCGGCCTCGATCATGTTGAAGTCTTCAATGGCCTGGCCGACCTGGCGGCGCAGGCGCTTGGCGCGCTTGTCGGCCTCGCGCTTGTCGCGGCGGGGATCGGTGGCGGTCACGGTCTCGTTCATCCGCGCATTATAGGTTTGCCGGCCGCTTAACCGGAGATGATCCCCCGAACGGCAGTGGCGGCCCGTCAGTCGAGCAGCGTCAGGATGTCCGACACCGGCTTGCGGTCGATGGCCGGCACGCGCACGGCGTCGGCGGGATAGCCGGTGACCAGCAGCACGAACGGACGTTCATGTTTCGGGCGGCCGAGCACATCCGTCAGAAAGCCCATCGGGCTGGGTGTGTGGGTCAGTGTTGCCAGCCCGGCCTGGTGCAGCGCCGTGATCAACATGCCGGTGGCGATGCCGACGGAGTCGATGGCGTAGTAGGTCTTTTGTCGCTGGCCCTGTTCGTCCACGCGGTGGCGTTCGTAGAACACGGCGATCAGCCAGGGCGCGGTTTCCAGAAACGGCTTGTCGGCGTTGGTGCCCAGCGGCGCCAGCGCGTCCAGCCAGTCCTCCGGTGCGCGGTGCTCGTAGAATGCGCGCTCCTCGGCCTCGGCCGCTTCGCGGATGCGACGCTTGAGGTCGGGGTTGGCGATGGCGACGAAATGCCAGGGTTGCTGGTTCGCGCCGCTGGGTGCCGATCCGGCCGCGCGGACCGCGTGCTCGATCACCGCCCGTGGTACGGCGCGATCGGAATAGTCGCGCACGGTTCGGCGCCGTGACAGGACATCCGCGAACGCCCGGGCGCGTTCCACCAGGTCCTCCGGCTCGCGATGCACGAAGCCATCCAGCGGCACCGTGGCGTGATCCGGATCGTTCATGCCGCCCGGGCCGGCACGACCCGTCGCCACCACAACCGGATCGGCGTGTCCTGCGTCGGTTCGTCGGGCACGCAAAGCGCCAGCAGCAACGAAACTGTTGCCATCATCGCGCCGAGGATGAAGACCCATTCGGGCGCCGCCAGCCAGATCAGGCCGAAGCTGGCCGGGATCACCACCGCGGCGATGTGGTTGATGGTGAAGTTCACCCCGGCGGTGCCGGCGATGTCACCGGGATCGGCGATCTTCTGGAAATAGGTCTTCTGCGCGATCGCCATGGCGAAGAAGATGTGATCGACGACGAACAGCGTCGCGGCCAGCGCGCCGTTGTTCACGATCGCGTAGCCGAGGAACACCGCGATCAGACCGATGTACTCGATGACCAGAATGCGGCGCTCGCCGAAGCGGCCCACCCAGCGTCCGATCGTCGGCGCCGCCAGCCAGCTCACGCCGTGGTTGATCAGGTACAGCGCCGCGATCGCCGAAGCGGAATACTCGAAACGCTGCACCAGCAGGAAGCTGGCGAAGACCATGAAGATCTGCCGCCGCGCGCCGGCGAGGAAGGTCAGTGCGTAGTAGAGCCCGTAGCGGCGCCTCAGGATCAGTTGCTTGCGCTGCGGGTTTGGCGCCTCGAAGGTCGGAAACGCCACCGCCATGAAGATCATCAGCGCCAGGCAGGCCAGCCCGCTGGTCGCGTAGACGACCGTGTAACCGGCGTCGAACACTTCCAGCAGCACCCAGACCACGCCGTAGGAGACCAGCGAGGTCAGCGCCGCCACCGAGATCAGCTGGCCGAGCACGGCCGGCGCCTCGTTCTTGCTCAGCCATTGCAGGGACAGCGATTGCTTCAGGGTTTCCAGATAGTGGAAACCCACCGACATGATGAAGGTGGTGATCAGCAACCCGGTGGTGGTGGCGAACAGGCCGGTCACGGCCACGGCGCCGCCGAGCAGCGCGATCGACAGCAGCGCCAGCCGCTGCTCCGACACCACCGCCAGCAGGAATACCGCGGTGAAGGCGAGAAAACCGGGAACCTCGCGGATGGACTGCAACAGCCCGATGTCGCCGCCATCGAACGCCGCCATCTCGATGGCGAAATTGTTTAGCAACGCGTTCCACGTCGCATAGCCCAGCGGCAAGGCGACGGCCATCAGCATCAGGAACAGCCGGGGTGTGCGCCAGTCGGTGGCTGAACTCATGAAACTTGGCAGCGGGGTGCGCGGCGCGCAATCATGTCATGCATTGTCAGTCATGCGGGGACGAACCGATGGATGTTTTCACCATGGTCGCGATCATCGTGGTCTTCGGCACCACGACCGGGGTCATCACCACCTACCTCAAGGGTCGGCAGCAACGCCCGCCAGAGGAGCTGGTCGAGCGAATCCAGAAGCTGGAGCGCCGGGTTGGTGAACTGGAGGACGCGGTGACCAACGAGGAGCGCGAGCTGCGCCGCCGTTTCGCCGAGCTGGACGCCGCAAGCTGATCCGGCCTCATCCGGTACCGATGGCCGCCTCCATGCGAGCGGTCATCGCCGCATCGAACCCCACCAGCCGGACCCGGGACGGAAACGTCTGCTGGTCCAGCCAGTCCTCGCACTCCCGCACCGCGATGCTCAACGCGGCGTCGACGGGATAGCCGTAGACACCGCAGGAGATCGCCGGAAACGCCACCGTGTCGAAACCATGCTGGGCGGCGATCCGCAGGCTGTTGCGGTAGCAGCCCGCCAGCAGTGACGGTTCGTCGGCGTCGCCTCCCGACCAGACCGGCCCCACCGTGTGAATCACCCAGGCCGCGGGCAACCGATAGCCGCGCGTGATCTTCGCCTGCCCGGTCTCGCATCCGCCGAGGCCGCGGCATTCGGCCAGCAGTTCAGGACCGGCGGCGCGATGAATCGCACCGTCCACGCCACCGCCACCGAGTAGGCTGCGGTTGGCGGCGTTGACGATGGCGTCGACCTTCAGCGTGGTGATGTCCGCGTGGATCGCGGAGAGGCGATTCACGGTTTGAACAACGCTTGTCCGGCGACGGCGACGGCGACGGCGACGGCGTCAGCGACCCGGGCGATGTTCGCGCCGTGCGCGGTCATGATGCCGAGCTGTACCTCCGAGACCTCCAGCGGTTCCATCGTGTCCTTGCTGTGGACGCGGGCGTAAGGCCCCCACTGCAGGCCGCCGTCGGCGTAGTTCTGGGTGTTCTTCGGCAACGGGACCAGCACCATGCCCAGTTCCGCCAGGTTGTTCAGCAGGGCCAGCAGCGTCAGTTCGATGCCGCCACCCGCGCTGCCGAAACCACTGCCGGTGCCGAATACCGCGCCGACCTTGCCGATGCCGGCGTTCTTCATCCACAGACCCGAACACTGCTGATCGATGAACTGCTTGATCTTCCAGTCGGGCGAGCCCATGTGCACGGGTGAGCCCAGCACCAGCGCGTCGGCCGCCTCGATGTCCTCGCCGGTGGCATCACCGGCATCCTTGACGATGGCGGTGCCGCCGGTGGACTCCACACCCCTGGCCAGCGCCTCCGCGCAGACCTTTGTGTGGTCGTAGTCGGTGGCGTAGACGATCAGTACCTTGCTCATGACCGGACTCCTTGTCAGCAGAAAATCTACGCTATGCCAAAAGCGCGGCCCTTGGAACCGATCTCGGGTGAAGGTTTCCGGGCGCTTCGTTGAGAATTTCTGAAGTCCCCGCCCGGACGCGGGGGAACCGACCGTCTGCTCGATCGGGACCGTCACGATTCGCCAACGGGGCCTGTGATACGGTGAACCCTCTTTTTCTACAGGATTCACCGTGCAGATTGCCGAAAACACCGTCGCCAGCTTCCACTACATTCTGAAGACCCCGGAGGGTGAAGTGCTGGAGTCCTCCCGTGAAGCCGAACCGATGGCCTACCTTCATGGCACGGGCGGCATCATCGCCGGACTGGAAGAAGAGATGGCCGGCAAGGCCGCGGGTGACCGCTTCGAGGCGACCATCCCGCCGGAGAAGGCCTATGGTCCCCATGATCCCGCGCGGGTGCAGCAGGTACCGCTGGAAGCATTCCAGGGCGTCGACAAGGTCGAGCCCGGCATGATGTTCCGCGCCTCCACCGAGCAGGGCGACATCCCGGTTCGGATCGCCGCGGTCGAGGGCGACACCGTGACCGTGGACGCCAACCACCAGATGGCTGGTCAGACGCTGGTGTTCGACATCGAAATCACCGAGGTGCGTGAAGCCACGCCGCAGGAAATGCAGCATGGCCACGCCCATGCCGACGGTCACGACCACTAGGGTTTACGCCGAAGGCGAAGACATCACCGGGCCCGTCGCCAACTGTCGGCGGCCCGGTTGATCGAATGACCGCCGGGCCTTGAGCCCGAACAGGCGAAGCCCGGATGCTGTCCGGCGACGCGCCGAATTCCCAGCCCGTGATCGACCGTTTCCTGGTCAAGAAGCTGGGCCGGGAGTTTCTCGTCAAGGTCAGCGACATCGACTGGGTCGTGTCCGCGGGCAACTACATCACGCTGCACGTTGGCGAGACCGATTACTTGTTACGGGAGACCATGGCGAACGTCGAGCGGCGGCTCGCGTCGCAGCGCGATCGTGCAGCTGGACCAGGTTGGCGACATTCGTGAGCATGACACGGGGGACGGCGAGCTGCGGCTGCGATTGTGGGCGCGGGTGCCGGTGAGCAGACGCTACCGAGCGGTGCTGCGGGACCGCCTGCTGTGATTCAGCCCGGCATCGGGTCGCCGGATGGTCTACCCTCGCGGCATCTGACAGGGAGACCCGCCATGTATCGCATCACCGTTTTCATCGTCGGCCTGCTGGTCGGTGGCTACGCGTTCGCCGGTCCGACTCTGCCCGAGGTCATCGCGTCGGATCATCGGACCGAGGCCTATGTGGCCAGGGATGCCGCCCGACATCCCGCCGAGGCCCTCGCGTTTTTTGGCGTGCAGCCCGATCACACGGTGGCCGAGTTCTGGCCATCGGCCGGTTACTGGACCGAAATCCTCGCGCCCTATCTCGCCGAGGATGGTCAGTACATCGCGGCCGCCTACGATGTGGGTCCGCGAGATGGGCCCAGCTACCGCCGCCGCCTGCACGGTCAGCTGCTGGGCAAGCTGAGCGACAAGAAACGTTATGGCAAGACCATCATCGCGACCTCCGACATCGGCGACTGGACCTTCGCCGAGCCGGGCACCGTCGATGTCGTGTTGACGTTCCGCAACGTGCACAACCTTTGGTGGGACGATCAGGCGATGGATTTCTTCCTCGCGGCGCATGCGGCGCTGAAGTCCGGCGGCGTGATGGGCGTCGTCGACCATCGCGCGCCGGCCGGTGCCGATCTCGAGGCACTGAAGTCCGGCCACACCGGTTACATCACCGAGGCCGAAGTGATCCGTATGGCGCGTAACGCCGGTTTCAAGCTGGCGGCGAAAAGCGAGATCAACGCCAACCCGAAGGACGACACCGATCATCCCAAGGGCGTGTGGACGCTGCCGCCCTCCTTCGCGCTGGGCGACACCGATCGCGAGACCTACGCCGCCATCGGCGAGTCCGATCGCATGACGCTGAAGTTCGTCAAACCCTGATGGATTACGACCTGGTCATCTTCGACTGCGACGGTGTGCTCGTCGATTCCGAGCGCATCACCAATCGCGTGTTCTGCGAGATGCTGGGCGAACTGGGGCTGGAACTGACGCTGGAGGCGATGTTCCAGAAGTTCGTCGGCCAGGCCATGGACCGCTGCCTGCACATCATCCACCAGGAACTCGGCCGCCCGGCGCCGGAGGACTTCGTCCCGGAACTGCGCCGCCGCGCCGCGATGGCGCTGCTGGAGGAGGTCACGCCCGTGGAGGGCGTGGTCGACGTGCTCGACCGGCTGCCGGTGCCTGCCTGTGTCGCCTCCGCTGGCGAGCACGCCAAGATGCAGCTGACCCTGGGCAAGACCGGCCTGTGGCCCCGGTTCGAAGGCCGCATCTTCAGCGCCGATGACGTGGAGCGGTCCAAGCCCGCGCCGGACGTCTACCTGCTGGCCGCCGAGACCATGGGCGTCGCGCCGGAGCGCTGCGCGGTCATCGAGGATTCGGCGGCCGGGGTCATGGCCGGCGTCGCGGCGGGCATGACGGTGTTCGCCTACACGGCCGACGTACCGACCGACCGTCTGCGCGCCGCCGGCGCCCACCATCTCTTCGAACGCATGCATGACCTGCCGGCCTTGCTGGGCTTGAACACCAGCACGCCGATCACCGCGCCAGTGGCCTAGTCCGGGGGCAGCAACAGGTCCGGAGCGTCCACGCGCCAGCCGAAGCGGCCCAGGTCCACGCGGCCGTTTCTAACCATCACGCCTTCGGCCCGCAGCCGCTGCGCCTGTTCCGCGTGGTGGGGATGATCGGGCGGAAACGCGATGCGGCCGTCGGCCCGGAGAATCCGGTGCCAGGGCACGGTCTCGTCGTCGGCGCCGCGCAGTGCGGCCACGGCCAGCCGCGCCCCGCGCGGAAACCCCGCATGCACCGCCAGCCGACCGTAGCTCGTCACCCGGCCCGGCGGAATCGCGCGTGCGCTGGCGAGAATGCGCTCCAGCTTGTCGATCATGCGGATATGCCGTGGGAAGATGAGCCACTTTTACCAGTTCGCGGGCGGCGATGCGCTGGCAACATGCGAGCTGTGTGAATCCGGCCATCGGGCTTCTGGGGAGCAGACATGCGATCGATTCTTCGTGTCGCGCAAGCAGGCGCAATGTTGACCGCGACCGCGATGGTCGTGGCCTGTGGATCCTCCGGGTCCTCGTCCGGCGGCCCGGTTGATGTCGGCGAGCCACCGGTTTCCAAGTATGACCTTGCCAACGGCTGCTACTTGCTGCGGGCCGACAACCAGTACATCGGCCGCGACGGCACGGCGTTCGTCACCACCGCCGATGCGGCAGGGGCCGAACATTTCTTCATGCGCGCCGCCGGTCTGGGCCGGTACCTCTTCTACACCGCCGATGAAACGCTGCTGACGGCGAGCGGGTCGTCGATCAGCGCGGACACGTCACCGGCCGACGGCTCGGACTGGACGGTTGACGGCGGCAGTGGCCGATTCACGGCGACCACGCTGGAGCGGTCGCTGATGGTGGACGAGACCGGAACCCTGGTCCTGGGCGACACGCCGGCCCAGCTCAGCTTCGAGCCGACCACCGGCTGCACGCCCTATCCGTCCATGCCCGTCAATGTCGTCGGTGACACGTTCACGGGGCCGGCCGCCGGCGAGCCGGTCATCGGTTTCGCCGAGGTGCATGCCCACATGGGCATGGGGTCCGAGCTGTCCGATGGCAGCGGTGATGTCGGGCCGTCCGCTGGCGGCGTCATGTACGGCCAGGCGATCAACCGTTTCGGTGCGCCCGAGGCGCTGAAGAACTGCGTTCTGATGCACGGCCCCAACGGCATTCTCAGCGCCGAGAACATCCTGCTGGATGCCGATCCGCTGCAGACTCACGATACCCAGGGCTGGCCGTCATTCATCGACTGGCCGAAGCAGGATTCCTTCCTCCACCAGCAGATGTACTACCGCTGGGTGGAGCGCGCCTACATGGCCGGGCTGCGGGTCATGGTGGTTCACGGCACCACGATCGAGGCGCTTTGCAACCTCGCTCGCGCCACTTACGGCGACAAGACCGCCGAATGCGTGGACATGGAAACCGGCACGCAGCAGGTCGCCTTCCTCTACGACATCGAGCAGTACATCGATGCCCAGGAAGGCGGTCCCGGCAAAGGCTGGTTCCGCATCGTCAAGACGCCGGCCGAGGCGCGTGAAATCATCGCCGACGGCAAGCTCGCGGTGATCCTGGGTCTGGAGTTCTCGAACATCTTCCACTGTCGCCTGACCTACAACCTCGACGGCAGCGAGAACAGCGACTGCACCCGCGAGGACATTGATCGCGAGATCGACGAGGCCTGGGATCTGGGCGTGCGTCAGGTCTTTCCGTTCCACGATGTGGACAGCGCCCTCGGCGGCGCAGGCATCTTCAGCTCGGTGCTGAACTACGTCGGCTTTCTGGACACCCGCGGCTTCTGGAAGACCTACGACTGCCCGGACGGCGGTGAGGGCGACACCTATTTCTACAACGCCGGCGCGGAGCTGGAAACCGGCGCGATCACCCAGTTCGGTGATCCCGTCACGCAGCTGCTGATGGACCTGACCCAGGGCCAGTTGCCGATCTATCCGCCGGGGCGCCAGTGCAACGCCAGGACGGTGACCGAGCTGGGCGAGTACGCCATCGACAAGATCATGAAGAAGGGCTTCGTGCTCGACATCGATCACGCCGAGCTTCTGAGCAAGCAGTACATGCTCGACAAGGGCGCGGCGCTGACGCCGAACTACCCCATGGTGTCCGGTCACGGTGGTCAGGGCGGCATCTCCAACGCCCAGGCCGAGCAGATCATCCGCCAGGGCGGCATCATCTATCCGGCGTTGCCCAACGGCGCGGACTTCGTCGAGTTCCTCGATCAGATCAAGCCGATCTGGGAGGCCTCCGGTACCGACCGGCCGTTGTCGGTCGGCTATGGCGCCGATGCCAACGGCCTGCGCACACTGCCGAGATCCCGTGGTGCTGGCGCCGAGCCGATCGAGTATCCGTTCACCCTGTTCAGCGGAGACGGCTGGGGCCCGCAGTTCGCCGCCGCCGGCATCCGGCCGGTGCAGGTCGATGCCCTGTCCATTCCGGGTGGCAAGACCTGGATCATGGACGAGGAAGGCATGTCCAACTACGGTCTGGTCGCCGACATTGTTGAAGGGATTCGCATCGAGGGTGGACAGGACGCCGTCACCGCGTTGTACAACTCTGCCGAAACCTACCTGCGGCTCTGGGAGCAGACGCTGGTGGCCTCCGAATCGGCGCGCCAGCAGCCGTCGGAGTAGCGTTCGTCGGAGAATTCCGGTCGTGAGCTTCGCCGTCGGATGCTGAGCCGGCCAACACGCGCCGCCCGGGCGGGCCTTGGGCTGATCCTGTGCCAGCCGACCGTCGTCGCCGCGCACGGGTTCGGCCGCCTGTACAACCTGCCGGTCCCGTTCTGGCTATATGCCTGGGGCGCCACCGCGGTGCTGGTGGTGTCCTTCCTGATCGCACTGTATTTCGTCGCCGTGCCCACGGTCGGATCGATGCGGCCGGCCCGCGATCTGACCGGGACCGTTTGGGCGCGCGGCCTGCGCCGTGCCCGCCCCCTCCTGCAAGGGTTCAGCGTGGCGCTGCTGCTGCTGACGATCGCCACGGCACTGGTTGGCAACCGCGATCCGTACCGCAACTTCAGCATGACGTTCTTCTGGGTCGTGATCGTGCTGGGGCTGACCTATGTCACGGCATTGATCGGCAACGTGTACGCCGTGCTGAACCCCTGGCGCGGGGTCGCGGCTGCTCTGGGTCGCGGCTGGCCGGAGTTTGTGCGCGGGCGCGTCACCTACCACGAGCGGCTGGGCGACTGGCCGGCGCTGGTGCTGCTGCTCGGTTTCATCTGGTTCGAGCTGTTCGGCCGTGGCGTGCCGCGCCAGCTTGGCGGGTTGCTGCTGGCGTATACGGGGATCAACGTGCTTGGCGTCTGGCTGGTCGGAGTCCGGGCCTGGTTCGGCCATTGCGAGTTCTTCTCGGTGTACTTCCGCCACATCGGTCGCATGGCGCCGCTGGCGTTTCGGCGCGGTAATGGCGGGCAGCCGTCGCGCCTGCTGGGTCGCATGCCGCTGTCGGGTCTGGTGGACGAACGGCCGGAGCGGCTGAGCACCGTGGTGTTCATCATGGCGATGCTGTCGACCACCGCGTTCGACGGGCTGCGCGCCACCCAGTTCTGGGTGCGGTTGTTCTGGAACGACCCGACCGGTTGGGTCGAGCAGCTGATCGGTACCCGTCCGATCGAGAATATCCTGCTGGCGCGTCAGTGGTACATCGGCTGGGAGACGCTTTGTCTGATCGCGTCACCGTTCATCTACTTCGGGGTCTACATGCTCTGCATCGCCGTGGCCAGGGCACTGACGCGCAGCGACCGCGGCCTGCGGGATCTGGCGCTGGATTTCGCCTACCCGCTTCTGCCGATCGCGCTGGTCTACCACATGACCCACTACGCCACCCTGCTGCTCACGCAGGGTCTGAAGATCGTCAGCCTGCTGTCCGACCCCTTCGGCTGGGGCTGGAACCTGTTCGGAACCGCGATGAAGCTCAGGGCGCCGTTTCTGCCGGACATGGCCTGGGTCTGGCACACGCAGGTCGCACTGATCCTGATCGGTCACGTGCTGGGGGTTTACGTCTCCCACCGTGTCGCCGTGCGGGTGTTTCGCTCGCGCCGCGATGCCGCCGTCAGCCAGCTCGCGCTGCTGGTGTTGATGGTGATGCTCACCATCGCCGGGCTGTGGATCATCGCCCAGCCGCTGACCGTGGAACGGATGACCTGAAATTTGTGGCTCCGGTGTTGTAAGAAATCCGTCGGAGGACGGGACTATCACCGTAAATCCTCTGGAGCAATGCGATGGAATCGGTGGAATTGATCGTCAAGTTTCTGATGCTGGGTGGTTTCATCACGTTGATGATGTGGCTGGACCGCCGCTTCGACTGGCGTATCGATGACTGGGCCTGCGGGATGGGTCGCGATAACCGGGACGACAGCGAGACCAGGGCATTGCGTGAGCGCATCGCGTCGCTGGAGGCCGTGGTCGCCGACCGCGACTGGCAGCTGGATCAGGAATTCGACGCCCTGCAGCGTCGCAGCACCGGGTCGGCCTAAGGAGCTTCCTTCAGGCGTTGCGTCAGCGCGCCGATGAGAATGGACCGACAGCCGGCGATCACGCTCTCCTCCGGCTGGCGGTAGCCGCCCATGGCCCAGGCGCCGGCCGCGTAGATCACCGCCCCGATCAGCGACTGACCGAATATGGCGTTGTCCTCGTTCGGTTCGGCGAGGCTGGGCTCCAGCGATGCCGTCGCGGCCATGAGCAGCCCGGCAAACTCCACAACGGTTCGCATGTAGAGCGCCGTGATCTCGTCGCTGACGCCCAGCACCTCCGAGATCATGATGCGGGCGTTACGCGGATCACGCATGAAGCGGAAAAACGCCCGAAGTCCTGCCTCGCTGCGGGCCTCGATGCTGGCGTCGGCACCGTCCATCGCCGTGACCAGGGCCTGTTTCAGTTGCTCGCTGACCTGCGAGTAAACCGCCAGCAGCAGGCCCTCCGTGCTGCCGAACAGCTGATAGAAGTATCGGTCGGTATACCCCGCATGCTTGCACACGGCCCGGACCGTCGCGGCCCGGTAGCCCTCGGTGCCGATCAACTCGAAACCGGCATCCACGAAGGCCTTGCGCCGTTCGGCCATGCGGTCTTCGTGACTTTGTCCCCCGTAGACCCGGCGGGGGCGGGCTGCTGCATTCATCATCACATTTGACGACACTTGTCCTCAGAAGTAAAGTGACGACATTCGTCCTCACATAGCGGGTTTTCGATGAAACAGTTCAAGGGCAAGGTCGCCGCCATCACCGGCGCGGGTTCGGGTATTGGCCGTGCGCTGGCACTCAACCTGGCACGGGCGGGCGCTGATCTGGCGCTCAGCGATATCAACGCCGAAAACCTGCTGGAAACGGCCAGGCTCGCGGAGGCCGCCGGTGCAACCGTGACGACCACGACGCTGGATGTCGCCGATCGGGACGCGGTGTTTGCCTGGGCCGAGGACATCGTCGCAAACCACGGTCGCGTCAACCTGTTGTTCAACAACGCCGGCGTCGCCCATGCCGCCGCGGCGGAAACCGCATCGCTGGACGACTTCCAGTGGCTGATGAATATCAACTTCTGGGGCGTCGTTCACGGCACGCAGGCCTTTCTGCCGCATTTGCGTGCATCCGGTGAGGGTCACATCGTCAATCTGTCCAGCCTGTTCGGGCTGGTGGGCATGCCCACCCAGGCGACCTATTGCGCCGCCAAGTTCGCGGTTCGCGGGTACACCGAGACGCTGCGCATGGAACTGGACATGGAAGGCGCACCGGTGAGCGCGACCTGTGTTCACCCGGGCGGTGTGGCCACCGGAATCAACCAGTCCGGTCGCATCGACGATAGCGTGACCCGCCTGACCGGCGACTCGGTCGAATCCCACAAGCGCATGGCCGAGAAGATGATTCAGACCACCACGCCGGATCGCGCGGCCGAGATCATTCTGAACGCGGTCAAGCGCAATGCCCGCCGCGTGGTGGTAGGCCCGGACGCCCGGGCCCTGGACAAGATTGCCCGCCTGCTGGGGTCCGGCTACCAGTCGCTGATTCTGCGTCGGTACCCACGCAAGGACCCCGCGACTGCCGTGTCTGCGGAGAGCGCTCGTGGCATTTGACGGCAGCCAGTCCGGCGCGATTCGCGACCTCGATGTGCTGATCGTCGGCGCCGGCCTGTCCGGCATCGATGCCGCGTACCGGTTGCAGACCGAATGCCCGGACAAGACCTACGCCATCGTCGAGGCGCGTGACGCCATCGGCGGGACCTGGGACCTGTTCCGCTACCCGGGCATCCGCTCGGATTCGGACATGAGCACGCTGGGCTTTCCCTTCGAGCCCTGGGACAGCGATGTCAGCATCGCCGACGGCGAGGCGATCCGCCGCTACATCCAGGACACCGCGGCCAAGTACGGCATCGACCGGAGCATCCGTTTCGGCCATCGCGTGACCAAGGCCGACTGGTGCTCCGAATCCTCGCGCTGGACGGTGACCTGCGCGACGGACGGAACCGAGCAGGTGTTCACCTGCCGCTTTCTCTATGCCTGTTCGGGTTACTACGCCTACGAGGCCGGCTATCTGCCGAGTTTCCCGCATGTCGAGGACTACCAGGGTCAGCGGGTGCATCCGCAGCACTGGCCCGAGGACCTGGACATCACGGGCAAGCGCATCGTCGTCATCGGCAGCGGCGCCACGGCCATCACGCTGGTGCCGTCGCTGGTGGAGGACGCCGAACACGTCACCATGCTTCAGCGCTCGCCGACCTTCGTCGTCAACCTGCCGCGTATCGACGCGATGGCGGGCAAGCTGCGTCGGTATCTGCCCAAGCGGACAGCCGGTTCGCTGACCCGCTGGAAGAACATCGCGCTGAGCATGTACTTCTATCAGTACGCGCGCCGGCGCCCGGATGACACGCGCTCCAAGCTGCTGCACTTCGCGCAGAAGCAGCTTGGCAGCGGGGTCGATGCGGCCACGCATTTCAATCCCAGCTACAAGCCCTGGGATCAGAGGCTTTGCATCGCGCCGGGCGGGGACTTGTTCCGCGCGCTGCGCAAGGGCAAGGCGTCCATCATCACCGATCACATCGAGCGGTTCACGCCCACGGGCATCCGCACGCGATCCGGCCAGGACATCGAGGCCGACATTGTCGTGACCGCGACGGGTCTGGTGATCCAGCTGTTCGGCGGTGCATCGCTGAGCGTGGATGGCGAGCCGGTCAACACGGCCGACAAGCTGATCTACAAGGGCATGATGCTCGACGGCGTGCCGAACTTCGCATTCGCCTTTGGCTATACCAATGCCTCTTGGACGCTGAAATGCGATCTGACCGCCCAGTATGTCTGCCGGCTGCTCAAGCGGATGGACAAGCGAGGCGCTAACGTCTGCCTGCCGGAGCGCGGGGAATCGGTCGAGCCGGAGCTGATGGTCGATCTGGACGCCGGTTACATCCAGCGCGCCCGGGGCGTGATGCCGCAGCAGGGCAGCGAGGCGCCCTGGCGTGTGCATCAGAACTACATTCTGGATCTTGCGGCGACACGGCTGAGCCGGATCGAGGACGGCACGATGCGGCTATACCCGGCGTCATCGGAGCGGAAGACGATGGCCGCGCCGACACGCGAGGTGGCCTGACACCGTGTGAGATCGGCGGCGGAGCGTGGCGTGACCTGATTCGTGGTCGCGTTACGATGCGGACCGCTCCATGGCGGTCGCTGGAATGCCCGAGTTCTATTCGCTGGTCAAAACGCTGCACGTCACCACCGTGCTCCTGTCGGGTGCGTTGTTCGTGCTCCGTGGGTTGCTGGTGCTAGGCGATTCCGCCTGGAGCCGGCAATCCGGTCTGAAGCGCCTGACCTACGCCAACGACAGCGTGCTGCTTCTCGCCGGACTCGTGCTGATGTGGATCACGCGTCAATCGCCGATCACGTCGTCATGGCTGGCCGTGAAGCTCACATTGCTGCTGGTCTACATCGGTCTGGGAATCTGGGCGCTACGCAAGGGGCGCAACCGGCGTCATCGTGCGATGTTCTTCGTCGCGGCGATTGCGACCTATCTGTTCATGCTGTCCATTGCTCTGACGCGGCATCCGCTTGGCGTGCTTTCACTGCCCGGTTGGGTGTAAATCGGCCGGAACGCCGTGAGGTGACTCATCCAGAGCTGTCTTCGTCGGGCGCCTGCTCACGACGATGCTGATCCAGCCGATGTTTCATCCGCTCCGACTGCGCGTCATCACGCTGACGCTGTTCCTTGGTGCGCCCGAACCGGACCCGGTTCTCCGTCGCTTGGGTCGCGGCATCTTCACGTGCCTTGCGCTTGCGAAACTTGTTGAGGTTGCTGACCTTGCCCATTCGATAACCGGATGCACGCCAGGGGATACGCCAAGGCGGAACGCGCTCTGACCAGAGGTCGCAACCATCCGCGCCGCCAGGCGCAAGTCTACGAGGGTTTGGGGCCGGCGGCATGCCGGATGCCATCCCCCGCGGTGACGTTCGGGAACCGGGCCGCCTCGACTCCCCTTGGGAGAAATGACGGCATTTCGGTCGTTTTCGAGCGCCTCGCCGGATTTACTACCCAAAAGGTAGCAATCTGCGTGGCCTTGGTTCATGCTCGTGCCGTTCTGCACAGATCAAACCTTTAAATGCGGAATTGCACGGAAACCACCAACAACTGACGTGCGTTCCCGGAAAGTGGCGTCCACCGGATGGAGGCCAAGGGGTAGTTGCCGATGTCTGGGGATCCGGGTCACGGCCGAGAGTCGTCCGCCGACGGCGTTGACTACGCACGGCAACTCGACGATGTGCTGGCAGAGCTTCGGCGGTATCGGCGTGGTGTTCTGCGGGCCACTGGCGTGGTCGCGCTGTTCTTCGTGCTGACGGTGTGTCTCGCCCTGGTCGCCAGGACGCGGACGGCGGGCGCGCTGACCACGTCCACCGAAGTCGTCAACACCATGGGAAAGCAGCGCTGGCATGCGGCCGAACTGGGCTGGCGGCGCAAGTTTCGTGTCTGCGCGCCGCCCAGCGCCGCGTCGATGGATCGCCTCTCGTCCAGCGAGAGCGAGATGATGCAGGAATTGGTCACCGCGCAATCGACGATCGTGCAGCAGGGAAACCGTGCGGCACGCCTCCGGGAAGTCGCGAGTCTCACGGAAGGTCATGTCAATTTCCTGCTCCAGGAACCCGGCACCTGCTCGGCGGACTACCTGCAGGAAGTCTCGCGACGCACCGATCAGCTGATCGCCGCCTATGACGCGCAGGTCGACACCGAGGTGGCGGCATACAAGGAGCAGATCGAGCACTTTCAGCTGACCGCAACCATCAACGCGCTGCTGACCATCTTCGGACTGACGGTGCTGATCCTGCTGGCCATCGTGCCCAGCCGACGGCGGTTCGCGGGAGCCATCGAACCTCTCAACAAGGTCGCGCAGCAACTCCAGCGCATGGCTGACACGCTCCGGGCGCGCTCGCTGGAGGTCGAGGCGCTCCGGGGCGAGGTCGACGCCGCCGGCAACGCCAAGGACGCGTTCCTGGCGATGATGAGCCACGAGATCCGTACGCCAATGAATGGGATCGTGGCCACCGCGGACCTGCTCTCGCGGGAGCCGATGCCGGCCGAGGCGACACGGCTGGTGCACCTGATCCAGCGATCGGGCGAGTCGTTGCTGACGGTGATCAACGATGTCCTGGATTTCTCCAAGATCCAGTCCGGCCAGATGGCGCGGGAAGTCATCAGCTTTGATCTGGAATCACTGGTTCATGACCAGGTGGCGACCATGCAGGGCTTCGCCTCGCAGCGACGCGTCGAGCTGCACAGCTTCGTCGCGCCGGAACTGCCGACACTGGTCGCCGGGGATTTCGCGAAGATTCGCCAGATTCTCAGCAATCTGATCACCAATGCGATCAAGTTCTCGGCGGGTCAGCGCTATCAGGTCGGGACGGTGCTGGTCACCGTCGACTGCGGGGAGATGACGGACGACACGGTGCCGGTCACCATCCACGTGCGGGACAACGGCATCGGGATGTCGCAGGAGCAGCAGAAGCAGCTCTTCCGTCCCTTTACCCAGCTGGACACCTCGACCAGTCGCCGATTCGGAGGTACCGGTCTCGGGCTGAGTATCGTGTCGCGCCTGGTCGAATTGCTGGGCGGCACGATTCGCGTGCAATCGACGCAGGGTGCCGGCAGCGTGTTCTCGGTGGCCCTGCCGCTGGCAACGGTGGACACCTCACCCGCGATTCCGCCGGAGTGCCGTCTGGACGGCGCCGCGGTGGCGATCGTGTCGATACGGGATACGCTGCTGGACTATGCATCACGTTATGTCGCCCACGCTGGTGGCGTGCCGGTGGGCTGCGATTCGATCCCCCGCCTGCGATCGGCCCTGAACGCGCCGGCCGGACCCCCCGTCAATCACGTGATCATCGACAGCGAATTGCCGAATCACGATCAGATTTTCGAATGGCTGCGCGACCGCTCCCCGTCGGACCCGAAGGGCATGGCCACCGTCGCGTTGCGTGTGCTTAGCGGCGAGGAGCCGCGACGGGAGGACAATGGCGTGGTTGCCTGTCCGAGCAACCCGTTACGGCAGTCCACGCTGCTGTACGCGCTGGCCATCGCTGACGGTCGCATCAATGGCAGCGCGCCGGCGAAGGCGCATGCGGAAGCGCTGCCAGCATCGCGCCGCTCGCTGCTGACCCAGGATCAGGCCGAGGCCGCCGGCAGCCTGGTTCTGCTGGCGGAAGACAACAAGATCAATCAGGAAGTCATCGTGCGGCAGCTGGCCTCGCTCGGTTACACGGCGATCGTCGCCGATGACGGACAGAACGCGTACGAGATCTGGAGCCGGCGACGGATCGCGCTGCTGCTGACCGATCTGCACATGCCCAGGGTGGACGGATTCACGCTGACGACGATGATTCGGAGCGCCGAAGCCGGTGCGTCACGGCGTACGCCGATCATCGCGATCACCGCGGCGACGATATCCGGCGAGCGGGAGGCCTGCATCGACACGGGCATGGACGGCTTCGTGAGCAAGCCGGTTGCGATCGGCGCGCTGAAGCAGTTGATGGAAAAGTGGCTGCCGGGTGACACCGAGGATGAGCCGCCACCGATGGGCGACTCGCCGCCGCGGCAGCCGGCGCCGGGGAACGACACGGCGGCGCCGCCGGTCGTAGATGTCGCGGCCGCCAGGGCCGCGATCGGGGACGACCCGGTGTTTCATCGTCAGCTCTGCGAGAGCTACCTGAAGCAGCTCGAGTCCACGATCGATGAATTGCGGGCGGCGCTCACGCTCAAGCCACCCGATCCGAACACGATCAAGCAGGTTGCCCACGGCTCCAAATCGGCGGCCGCGAGCGTGGCGGCGATTCGTCTCCGTGACCTGCTCGAACAGATTGAACACGCCGCGGATGCCGGTGACATGGACCGTATCGGGCCACTGGTTGGGCAACTGCCGGAGGCGAAAGACCAATTGAAGGACTGGATAAGGACACAGTCATGACCAACGGCGTGGGCGGCCAGGGTTCGGCAAAGGCGTCAACGGGTGGCGTGCTGGTGGTGGAGGATAACGAGATCACCCAGCAGGTGCTGACGCGGGCGCTGCATGAAATCGGCGTGGACGAGGTGCGATGCTGCCTGGACGGGGCGGAAGCGCTGTCCGTGGTCGCGGATCATCCCGGTGACATCAACACCATTCTCTGCGATCTGAACATGCCCAACATGGACGGTCTGGAGTTCGTGCGCCGGCTGGCGGATCTCAGGTTCGCCGGGGGTGTGATCCTCGTGTCCGGAGAGCGCCGAGCGATTCTCGACACCGCGGGGCGGCTCGCCCGAAGCCACCGGCTGCATCTCCTGGGCGTATTGCAGAAGCCCGTGACGCAGGCCGATCTGAGGAGGATGTTCCGGCGGGCGGAGCAGGAGGCGCGTACGCCCAGGCACTTCGGTGCCCGTTCCAGCTTCCGGCCGACGGCGGACGATCTCAGACACGCGCTGGAGCAGGGTCATGTCTATCCCGTGTACCAGCCCAAGGTGCGGCTGGACGATCGTACGATCGGCGGTGTGGAGGCGTTGGCGCGCTGGAAACATCCAACCTACGGCCATGTCTCACCGGGCGTGTTCGTTCCGCTGGCCGAGGCGGCCGACCTGATCAATGAACTGACGTTGGCAATCGTGTCGCAGGGCGTCGACGACATGGCCGACTGGGCGACGCGCGGTTATCGCGTGGATACCTCGTTCAACATGTCCATGCAGATACTCAACCTCGGTGATGGCGACGCGGGCGACGCGGTTGTCCGCAAGTTGCTGGACATTCTCGACAAGCAGCACATCCAGCCGGAAGCCGTTTACCTGGAGGTGACGGAGTCACGCATCGCCGCGGACGCCAAGGCCGCCATGGAGCTGCTCAGCCGGATTGCGCTGCGCGGGTTCAGCCTGTCCATCGACGATTTCGGCACCGGCTATTCCAACCTGCAGAAGCTGCAGGACCTGCCGTTCTCCGAACTCAAGCTCGACCGCTCCTTCGTGGTCGAGGCGATGGTCAGCGACCGGGGCCGGGCGATCCTGGAATCCACGGTGCATCTGGCCAAGCAGTTGGAGCTGACCATCACCGCCGAGGGTGTGGAGACCCAGGACCAGCTCGCGCTGGTCGAGGCGATCGGCTGCGATCTGGTCCAGGGGTTTTATTTCGCCCGCCCCATGGACAGCGATTCACTGATGACCTGGATGGACGGATGGTCGGCGCGGAGCCTCGCCAACCGCTGAAGTCCTACGCCGTGATGTCGCCCTCGCCCTGCCGGCTCACGAACTCGGCGATGCCGTCGATGCCGAAATCCTCGCTGCGGAGGGCTTCCAGCCGGAGTTGCAGCGATTGCCGGCGGCCAGCGGACGTCCGGATCACGTCGAGGATGACCGTCTCCTCGCGGCCGGTCAGCAAATCCTCGCAGGCGGCCGCATAGTCGGCCAGGGGTTCGGTCTCAATCACCCGGTGCATGGATCGCCCTGCCAGTTGGAAGCCGGTCGTATCGAGGCCGTAGACGTTGCTGGCCGCGGCATTGATCAGCACGACATGCCGCTCGGCATCAAGCACCACGCAGGGGATCGGCGCTTTCGCGACGGCAGCTTCCAGCCGGTCCCGGTAGCGCGCCGTGTGTTCGGCGGTTTCGCGACTCCAGATGGCACCGCCGAACACCTGGGTCTGCGCGCGAACCAGCGAGTCGCGGTCGGACAGTGCCGCGCCCCACATCTCGATGGATCGCGTGTCTCCGCTTGGCAGCACGACGCGGAAGCTCTGACGGAACGGCGCAACGTCCTCGATCGCGGTTTCCATGGCGCGGTAGACGCGGGACCGGTCGTCCTTGTGCAGAAAACCGCAGAACGTCTCCCGGGTGCTGATGCGCTGATGCACGTCGTCGATGCCCAGCACTCTGGAGAACTTGTCCGAGTTCCAGAAGAAGCCTGTTGCGATATCCCAGGACCAGAACGCGATGTCCGGGGCAAATTCCAGGATGTCCATGAGGTGCGCGAGCCCCCGGGCCTCGTCATTGATGGAGCTCGCGCGCGCGATCGCGTCCCGGCGGTCGTGGATGTCCTGAATGGACCCGGTCATCCGGTAGGCTCGCCCGTCCGCGCCTCGCAACGCCTCGCCGCGTGACCGGAACCAGCGGTATTCGCCGGATCGCGTGCGCAGCCGGAACTCGATGTCGAAGCCGGTTTCCTCGCGGGGCAGTGCCTCCATCCGAGCCAGCACCTCCTGCGCCTCCGCCGGGTGGAGGCGGTCTTGTATGCCCGGGAAATTCGACGGGAATCCATCGTCTTCCGGGTATCCGAGCAGTGCGAGAAACCGTGGGGAGAACCAGGTTTCGCCGGACTCGATGTCCCAGTCCCACAGGCCGTCTCGGCCACCACTCACGGCCAGGCTCACCCGCTCCAGCGCCTTGGCCAGCACCGCCTCGTCGTCGGTCAGAGGGCGCAGAATTCCGGTGATCGTCGCCTCCGAACCCGTGGTGCGATCGACGGCTTCTGCCTGCATCCACATGCCCAGTCTGCCGCCATTGCTGCGATGAATGCTCAGCGGCAGGGCGAAGGCGGTACCGTGCTCCAGGTGCTGCTTGACCGCCCGCCTGACGGCCGACTGATCGTTCGGAGCAAGCCGCGCATACAGCGCGGTATCGGTCCACGATGTAGAGCCGAGCCCGATTTCCGAGGATAGACGCGGTGTGAGCTCCAGCGTGTCGTCATGCCAGGTGAATGCCCAGGACGCCCTGTCCGACAGGTCGCCATCCTCCCGGGTCTGACGGTAGGCCTGGAACGTCAGTGCAACCAGCAGGATCGCCAGAATGACCAACACCTCGGTGACCAGCGGCGGTGGCGCCTGACCGGCGTATTCGCGGAACAGGATCACGCCGGCAACGGCCAATACCAGGGCCGCGAGCGCGGGCAGAATCGGCGAGTCGTTCAACCGCATCGGCTGACGCCAGCTTGGAACGGCAAGCGGCGGAACACGACGGCAGCAGCGGCCAAAATGGTTCGGGCGTTCCCTCGCTCCGGGCCGACAACGCCAGTGACTGGATGTCTGGTCATTGAATCTGTCGAGTCCCCCCACCCGGACAGATGGCCGATCAAGTCAGTCTAGTCGAGCGCCTTTCGGGATGCCACAGGCCACAGATGGCCACGTGCTTCCGTCAATCCTCCGGCTCGTACCCCAGATTCGGCCCCAGCCACTGCTCGGCGGTGGCCAGGTCCCAGCCCTTGCGCTTGGCGTAGTCCTCGACCTGGTCCTTGCCCACTCGGCCGACGACGAAGTAGCGGGAGTCCGGGTGCGAGTAGTACCAGCCTGAGACCGAGGCGCCGGGCCACATGGCGCGGGATTCGGTGAGCTGGATGCCGATTTCCGACTCGACGTCGAGCAGCTTCCACAGGGTGTCCTTCTCCGTGTGCTCGGGGCAGGCCGGGTAGCCGGGCGCCGGACGGATGCCCTGGTACTTTTCCGCGATCAGGTCCTCGTTGCTCATCGACTCGTCGGGCTGGTAACCCCACAGTTCGGTGCGGACCCGCTTGTGCAGATGTTCGGCGAAGGACTCGGCCAGCCGATCCGCCAGGGCTTCGAGCATGATGGCCGAATAATCGTCGTGAGCATCCTTGAAGCGCTGGACGTGCGCCTCGATGCCATCCCCGGTTGTCACCGCGAAGCCGCCCACCCAGTCGGCAAGGCCCGAACCCGTCGGCGCGACGAAGTCCCCGAGGCAGTGATTCGGCACCCCGGCGCGGTGCTCGGATTGCTGACGCAGGTTCAGCAGCCTGCAGCGTTCGGTCTCGCGGGACTCGTCGGTGTAGACGATCACGTCGTCGCCATCCGCATTGGCCGGGAAGAAGCCGCAGATGCCGTGCGCCTGAATCCAGCCCTCGTCGACGATCTTCTTCAGCATCGCCTGGGCGTCGTCGAACAGCTTGCGTGCCTCGGGGCCCTTGGTCGGGTCGTTGAGGATTTCCGGGTACTTGCCCTTCATTTCCCAGGCGATGAAGAACGGCGTCCAGTCGATGGTGTCGATCAGCGTCTCGATCGGATAGTCGCGCAACACGGTCACGCCGGGCTCCAGCGGCTTCGGCGGCGTGTAGGCCGACCAGTCGCAGGACCAGGCGTTGGCGCGGGCCGCCGGCAGCTTCAGCAGCTTCTGCTTCGACTTGCCGCTGTGGCGGGCGCGAATCTTGTCGAACTCGGTGGTGATCTCGGCGGCAAAGTCGGCCTTCTGCTCCGAAAGCAGCTTGGCGGCGACGCCGACGGCGCGCGAGGCGTCCTTCACCCAGACGACCGGTTCGTCGTAGGCCTTGTCGATCTTCACGGCCGTGTGCGCGCGCGACGTGGTCGCACCGCCGATCAGCAGCGGTTGCTTCATGCCGCGTCGCTGCATTTCGCTGGCGACATAGACCATCTCGTCCAGCGACGGCGTGATCAGGCCGGAGAGCCCGACGATGTCGGCATTCTCCTTCTGCGCGGTATCGAGAATGGTGTCGGCCGAAACCATGACGCCCAGATCGACCACCTCGAAGTTGTTGCAGCCGAGCACGACGCCGACGATGTTCTTGCCGATGTCGTGGACATCGCCCTTCACCGTGGCGAGCACGATCTTGCCCGCGGACTCGCGCCCGCCCTCGGCCTTCTCCGCTTCGATGAACGGAATCAGGTGGGCCACGGCCTTCTTCATCACGCGGGCCGACTTGACCACCTGCGGCAGGAACATCTTGCCCGCGCCGAACAGGTCGCCAACGACGTTCATGCCGTCCATCAGCGGCCCTTCGATCACATGCAGCGGCCGTTCGGCGCGCTGCCGGGCCTCCTCGGTGTCCTCGACCACGTAGGCGTCGATGCCACGGACCAGCGCGTGTTCCAGCCGCTTCTCCACCGGTTGTTCGCGCCAGGCCAGGTCATCCTTCTTTTCCTTGGCCTTGCCGTCGCCGCGGAAGCGCTCGGCGGCCTCCAGCAGGCGTTCGGTGGCGTCCGGCCGGCGGTTGAGAATCACGTCCTCGATCAGGTCGCGCAGTTCGGGGGCCAGATCGTCATAGATGTCGAGCTGGCCGGCGTTGACGATGCCCATGTCCATGCCGGCGGCGATGGCGTGGTACAGGAACACCGAATGCATGGCCCGGCGCACCGGTTCGTTGCCGCGGAACGAGAACGACACGTTCGACAGGCCACCGGAGATGTGACAGTGCGGGCAGGACTGGCGAATGCGGCGGGTCGCCTCGATGAAGTCCACGGCGTAGTTGTTGTGTTCCTCGATCCCGGTCGCGACAGCGAAGATGTTGGGGTCGAAGATGATGTCCTCGGCCGGGAAACCGACCGTTTCCGTCAGCACCTTGTACGCGCGCTCGCAGATCTCGACCTTGCGATCCTCGGTGTCGGCCTGCCCCGTCTCGTCGAAGGCCATGACCACGACGGCGGCGCCGTAGTCCATGCACAGCTGTGCCTGTTCGATGAACTTGTCCTCGCCTTCCTTCAGCGAGATGGAGTTGACGATGCACTTGCCCTGGGCGCATTGCAGGCCCGCCTCGATCACCTCCCATTTGGAGCTGTCGATCATGATCGGCACGCGGGCGATGTCGGGCTCACCGGCGATCAGGTTCAGGAAGGTGCGCATGGCCTGGACCGAGTCCAGCATGCCCTCGTCCATGTTGACGTCGATGATCTGCGCGCCGTTCTCGACCTGGTCCCGGGCCACATCCAGCGCGGTGGCGTAGTCGCCCTCCTTGATCAGGCGCTTGAAGCGGGCGGAGCCGGTGACATTGGTGCGTTCGCCGACGTTGACGAAAGTTGCTGTTGATTTCATTGCTTTTCGATGTGGTTCAGGCGGCGACCGTGAAGGGTTCCAGGCCGGACAGGCGCATGGCGGGGTCCAGCGACGCGGGCTTGCGCGGCGCCTTGCCGGCCACCGCTCCGGCGATCGCGGCGATGTGCTCCGGGGTGGAGCCGCAGCAGCCGCCCACCAGATTCACCAGACCGGACTCGGCCCATTCGCCGACGTATTCGGCCATGTCCTCCGGCTCCAGATCGTACTCGCCGAACTCGTTCGGCAGGCCGGCATTCGGGTAGGCCAGCGTGTAGCCCTCGGCGATCCGGGCCATCTCGGCGACGTACTGGCGCAGCGCGTCAGGGCCAAGCGCGCAGTTCAGCCCGATCGCCAGCGGGCGGGCATGGCGCATGGAGTTGTAGAACGCCTCGGTGGTCTGGCCGGACAGGGTGCGGCCCGACGCGTCGGTGATGGTGCCGGAGATCAACAGCGGGATATCCACGCCACGTTCGCGCAGCAGTCGCTTGCAGGCGAAGATCGCCGCCTTGGCGTTGAGCGTGTCGAAGATCGTCTCAATCAGCAGTCCGTCGACGCCGCCGTCCAGCAGGCCGGTCGCCGCTTCCTTGTAGGCCACGACCAGTTCGTCGAAGGTCACGTTGCGCTTGCCGGGGTCGTTCACGTCGGGCGAGATCGATGCCGTGCGATTGGTCGGGCCGATGGCTCCGAGCACAAAGCGCGGCTTGTCCGCGGTGCTGCGGGCCTCGGCGGCCTCGCGGGCCAGTTCGGCCGAGACCTTGTTCAGTTCGTAGGCCAGTGACTCCATGCCGTAGTCGGCCTGGGCGATCGTCGTCGCCGAAAACGTGTTGGTCTCGACGATGTCCGAGCCGGCGTCCAGATACTGACCGTGAATCTCGCGGATGATGTCGGGCTGAGTCAGCGACAACAGGTCGTTGTTGCCCTTTACGTCGCGGTCGTAGTCGGCGAAGCGCTCGCCGCGGTAGGCGGCTTCGTCGAGCTGATAGCGCTGGATCATCGTGCCCATGGCGCCATCGAGCACCAGGATTCGGTCGGCGAGTGCTTGTTTGAGGTCTGCCATGGTTTCCTCTACGGTGATTTGTGCGCTGCAACACTTTGCCGCGCGGGTTGACGATATCCGCCTATCCGGATGCGCGGATGGTACCCGTTGCGGCCCCGAATGTCAGGAGGCTCCATGTCCCGGACACACTGGAACGACGAAGCACGCACCCGCCTTGGACCGTTGTGGGCGGCCATTCACGACATCGGTTTTCACCAGGCCCTGGCGACCCGCATGCTCACGCCGGTCTACGTGGTCTTCCTCCTCGGGCTGGGCGTGTTCTGTATTGCGACCATTTCCGACGCGTTCACCAAGTCGCTGCCGCTGGGCATTTTCTTTCTGGTCATCGTCGGGCCCGCGTACTTTCTGGTCGGCACGGTGCTCACGCGTGTCGTGCTGGAGACCATCCGGGCGATCATCCAGATCGCCGACGACATGCACCGGATCGCGACGACTCATGATCGCGTGGCCGAGATTTCGCCGTGGAAATCACTGAAGTCCGTCATCGGCCAGGATGAGCGTGCGGCCTCGGTGGATGACGATCAGCGTTGACCGTCACGGCGCGGCCCTTGGGGCCCTGGCCGTCGCATTGCTGGTCTGGGCGCCGCGGGTCGCCAGCAACGGCAGCTTCGGCCTGCCCTTCGACAGCGTGGCCGGCAGCGGCCTGGCCTTCGCCGGCGTGGACGCGGATCGTTCCGACGCGGGCGCCGCCGCGCGCAACCCGGCCTTGCACGGCGCGACGGCCAGGACCTCGCTGACTTTTGGTGGGCATCTGGCCTACTACTCCACCGAGTTCTCCGGTGACGCCGAGCGCACCGACACCGATGGCTCGACCATCGATGGCGGTCAGGGTGGCGACCCCGGTCGTCTGGATCTGCCGCTGCCGGACATCGTGCTGTCGCATCGCCTGAATCGGCGCTGGGCCGTCGGCGTCAGCCTGAGCGCGCCCTACGGCATCACATTGCGCTTCGATCCGGACTGGGTCGGCCGCTATCACTCGGTGGATGCGGTGATCCGCGGCGTCGAGCTGGTGCCCGCCGTCGCCTGGCAGGCGCAATCCTGGTTGCGTCTCGGGGTCGGGCTGCGAGCCCAGGTCTTCGATTCGGAGTTCGCCAATGCCGTGGACATCGGCAGCTACGTCCAGCAGGAGGTGGTCCGGGAGGTCGGCTTGGATGCGACCACGCCCGCCTGCGTGCTGGCCGGCGAACCCACGTTGCCCGGCAAATACGATGTCCTGAACCGCCTGGAGTCACGCGAATTCGCACTTGGCTGGCAGGCCGGGCTGCGCGCTCAGATCACGCCTGGCCTGGCCTGGGGTCTGAGCTACCGCTCGCCGATCGACCATGGTCTGAGCGGCCGCGCCGGGCGGGAGCGGGACGACTGGACGCTGGAGGACTTCGACAGCGATCCGTGTCTCGGCGCCGTGCGTGTCGGGCTGGCGGCACTGGGTCGCTCCTACGAGGAGGAGGTGCTGAACCTCGTCGAGGCGGCGTCCACCGACACCCGCTTCCGGACGGATATCCAGTTGCCGGAAACCCTGTCGTCCGCGCTGATCTGGCAGCGGGGGCGCTGGGCGGTGGCCTCGACCCTGCGGTGGACGCGCTGGTCCCGGTTGCAGGCGGCCACGGTCCGCTTCGACAACGCGACACCGACGGTGGTGGAACCCCTGCGCTTCAACGACAGCGTGCTGGTCGCGGTCGGGTTGCGCTACCGGCTGTTCGATCGCTGGACCGTTTCGGCCGGCTATGCCCAGTCGTCATCCACGGTGGATGACACCACCCGCAGCGCCCGGGCGCCGGATTCCGACCGCACCTACCTGTCCGGCGGACTGCGGTGGCAGGCGATGGAACATCTGGCGCTGGTTCTGAGCGCCGGGGTGATTCGCGGCAAGGCGGCCGTTGTCGAGGATCGCACCGAAGCCACCGGTACCGGCCATGTGCTCTCGGGGCAGTTCGAGCCCCTGACACTGGTGTGGGGCGGCTCGCGACTGGAATGGAGATTCTGAGGACATGCGCATGCATCGCATTCGATTGATTCTTCTCGTCATGCTCGCCTCGGCGCTGACCGGCGCCTGCGCCACGCGACCCGTCGCCCAACCGGCATCCGATGCGCGTGAAGCACTGAACCATGGTTATGCGCAGCTGCACTGGATCGCCGGCAAGATGCGCCACGTGGATCAGCTGCTGTGGGTCAAGCAGGAATCCGACGCGGTCGAGGCGGCCGTGAAGACGGTGTCGCGGACCATGGGCGAACATGCCGATGCGCTGGAGACCTTCGAGCGTGAGCGCGACGACCTGCGCCTGGACGACGACGGCTTGCCCCGTTACGAGCAAAGGAAGCGGCTGTCGGTGATCAAGCAGCGGGGGATGACCACCGGTACGCCGTTTCTCGGACAGACCGGCGCCGCATTCGAACGCACGCTGCTGCTGTCCCTTAACGCGGTCATCAACCAGCAGCGTCATCTGATGCGGGTGATGCGGCACGACGAAACCGCGCCGGCACTGCGGGACTGGCTGAAGGCGTCGGAGCAGGCGCTGGATGCGGACTACGAGCATCTGGCGGGGCTGCTGAACAGCGAATACTTCTGCTCCGATTGACGCCGCTTGTCGGGCTCGACTGGTCATGTCTTGATCAGCCCGGGGCGTTGAACTATCGTTCAACTAAACGATCGATTAATAAAAGATCAGGAGAGGAGCGATGAATTCCACGACGCTGACCGCCGATGCGTCCTACCGCGACGGCAAGCGCTATTGGTGGCTGATGGGACTGGTCGTGCCCACCTTGCCGCTCGGGGGCTACCTGCTGGTCGAGCTCACCGGCTGGGGCATCTTCTGGTTCTGGCCGCTGATCTTCATCTACACGGTGATTCCCGCGATGGACTGGCTGATCGGCACGGATGAGAACAATCCGCCGGAATCCGTCGTCCCCGATCTGGAGAGCGACGCCTATTACCGCTGGATCGTCTATCTGTTCATCCCGCTGCATTTCGCGATCTTCGCGTGGGGCGGGTGGATGTTCGTCAACGGCGGACTGGCCTGGTGGGAGGCGCTGGGGCTGGCGATCAGCCTGGGCGGTGTCTCGGGGCTGTCGATCAATACCGCGCACGAGCTCGGCCACAAGAAGGGCGCGACCGAACGCTGGCTGGCCAAGATCGCGCTGGCACCGGTCTTCTACGGCCATTTCTTCGTGGAACACAACCGGGGCCACCACAAGAACGTCGCCACGCCGGAGGATCCCGCCAGCTCGCGCATGGGCGAGAGCTTCTACGCCTTTCTGCCGCGGACCGTGATCGGCAGCCTGCGCTCGGCCTGGTCGTTGGAGAAGCAGCGGCTCGCGCGTCTGGGCAAGGGACCGTGGACCCTGGAGAACGAGAACATCCAGGCCTGGCTGATGTCGGTCGCCCTTTGGGGCGCGATGACCCTCTGGCTGGGCTGGGCGGTGTTGCCGTTTCTGGTGATCCAGTCGGTCTACGGCTTCTCGCTGCTGGAGGTGGTGAACTATCTGGAGCACTACGGACTGGTGCGACAGAAGTCCGAATCGGGCCGCTACGAGCGCTGCCGGCCGGAGCATTCCTGGAACAGCAATCACATCGTGACCAACGTGCTGCTGTACCAGCTTCAGCGTCATTCCGATCACCACGCCAACCCGACGCGTCGCTACCAGGCGCTGCGTGAGTTCAGCGAGGCACCGCAGTTGCCGTCCGGTTACGCCGGCATGGTGCTGCTGGCCTATTTCCCGCCGCTGTGGCGCAAGGTGATGGACCCGCGCGTGGTCGCCCACTACAACGGTGACCTGACCCGCGCCAACCTGCATCCCCCGAAGCGTGCCGCTTTGCTGGCGCGCTATCCGCAACCGGCCTGATCCCCGGCTGCGGTAAGATTCGCGGGCGCCCAGCGCCCGCTTTTTTATATGCGAAGGGCAGAAAATGGCGAGATATCAATGTGATAACTGCGGTTTCGTCTACGACGAGGCCGAAGGCTTTCCCAAGGAAGGTTTCCCGCCGGGTACCGCTTGGTCTAGGGTGCCGGACGACTGGCCGTGTCCGGATTGCGCGGTTCGCGAAAAGATTGATTTCGAACGAGTAGATGACGAATGAGCTTGAGACGCTGGCAGTGCCAAGTATGTGACTACGTGTACGACGAAGCCGAGGGCTGGCCGGATGACGGCATCGAGCCCGGCACGCGCTGGGAAGACGTCCCCGACGACTGGACCTGCCCGGACTGTGGCGCCGGCAAGGCCGATTTCGAGATGATCCCAATCGATTGATGGCTCCCATCGTCATCATCGGAACCGGTCATGCCGGCGTGATGCTCGGTCGCGAGTTCCGCAAGCGCGACCCGGAAGCGCCGCTGCTTTATCTCACCGCGGACGACGGCGCGGCCTACTACAAGCCCAACCTCTCCAAGGCGCTGGCGGACGGCAAGCATCCTGACGCGCTGATCATGCAATCGCCGGACAAGCTGGCCGAGATGCTGGATGCGTCGGTTCGTTCGCAATGCCGGGTGACGAAGATCGATGCGGCGGCGCATCGCATCGAGCTCGCCGACGGCGAACAGATCGCCTACGGCCAGCTGGTGCTGGCACTGGGCGCCGACCCCATCCGGCTGCCGTTCGAGGGCAGCGGTGCCGGCGAGGTGCGTTCCGTCAATGACCTGCTGGACTACCGCGGCTTCCGCGACAACCTGCCTGCCGGCGGTCGCGTCGCGATCATCGGCGCGGGGCTGATCGGCAGCGAGTTCGCCAACGATCTGGCGGCGACCGATCACGTGGTTCATCTGATTGACGTCGCCGACTGGCCACTGTCGCGGCTGGTGCCGCAGCCGCTGGGCAAGGCACTGGGCGACGCGTTGGCCGAAGGCGGCGTCTCGCTGCATCTGGGCCAGTCGGTGAGCAGGATCGAGCGCAACGGCGAGGCGCTGACGGTCGAAACCTCCACCGGTGACAGCATTCAGGTGGATATCGTGCTGTCGGCGGTTGGCCTCGCACCGCGCACCACGCTGGCAAGTGCGGCCGGGCTGAATTGTCATCGCGGAATCGTCGTCGACGATCACTTGGCGACCAGCGCCGCGGATGTGTACGCGCTGGGTGATTGCGCCGAGGTCAATGGCTACGTGCTGCCCTACATCATGCCCACCACCCATGCGGCTCGGGCCCTGGCCGCGACGCTGGCTGGCGAGACCACGCGGCTGAACTGGCCGGCGATGCCGGTGGCGGTGAAGACACCGATGTGTCCGACCATCGTCTGCCCGCCCCAGAGCGCATCGGGAAGCTGGAGCTCGATCGAGGGCGAGGGGCGCGACCTGACCGCGATCTTCACTGACGATGCGGGCCAGCCCAACGGATTCGCGCTGACCGGCGCGGCGACCAAACGACGCGGCGAGCTGACCAAGCTGATGCCGCCGCTGCTGCAGTCCGGCTGAGGCCGCGGACCGGTCATGGGAGACTTCGTCCTCGATCCCCGTCTGCAGGAAGACTCGGTCGAAATCGGCGACCTCGAACTCTGCAATGTGCGCCTGATGGATGACGCACGCTATCCCTGGCTGATTCTGGTGCCGCGCGTTGCGAACATCGTCGAGATTCATGAACTGGCCGACGGTGCGCAGGCGCAGTTGTGGCGCGAGGTGACGGACACCGGCCGCGTGCTGACGCGGCTTTATGACGCCGACAAGCTCAACGTCGCCGCGCTCGGCAACATCGTTCCGCAGTTGCATGTGCACGTGATCGCCCGTGTCGGCGGCGACCCGGCCTGGCCCGGCCCGGTCTGGGGCCAGGGGGCGGCTGAGCACTATGGGCGACGGGCGCTGACGGATCAGCTCGATCGACTGCGTTCGAATCTGCCGGTCAGCTGGATGATGGCTCATCCCTGAGCCAGGCCCACAAACCGGCGCCGCACGGGAACTGACGCGGCGGAGTGTGGTGACCGGGATCGTGCTCGGCGCGATTCTGACCCCCTGCAACGTCTACTCCGGGCTGAAGATCGGCTGGTCCTTCAACATGTCGATCGTGGCGGCCCTGTTGTCCTACGGATTCTGGAATCTGGCCGCGGCCCCGCTGGGCGCCCGTCACTGGGGGCTGCTGGAAAACAACATCAACCAGACCACGGCCTCGTCGGCGGCCTCGATCATCTCCGGCGGGCTGGTGGCGCCGATTCCGGCCCTGGCCCTGCTGACCGGGCAGACGCTGCCGCTGCACTGGCTCGCCGCCTGGGTTTGCGCGGTGAGCCTGCTGGGCGTTTGCGTCGCGGTCTCCATGCGGCGTCAGCTGCTGATCATTGAGCAACTGACCTTCCCCGCCGGCGTCGCCACCGCGGAAACGGTCAAGGAAATCTACGGCCGCGGCGCCGAGGCGGCCGCCCGGGTTCGCGTTCTGCTGGGCAGCCTGCTGGTCTCCGGTGCGGTCAAGGCGCTGGAATCGTTCACCAGCTGGCTGTCGGCCTGGCCGCTGCCCTTTCGTCTGGCCGGGAGTGGCGCGATGGCCGGGCGCAGCCTCGGTGGTGGCCAGCTTGGGTTCGCGCTGGATCCGTCGCTGCTGCTGGTCGGTTTCGGCGCCATCATCGGTCTGCGTGCGGGGCTGTCGCTGCTGATTGGCGCGGTGCTCGCCTGGGGCCTGCTGGCGCCGGAGCTGCTGGCCCGCGGCATGGTCACGCTGGGCGAGGGCGCCGGCGATTTCTGGTACCCGCCGCTGGTCGAGTGGTTGTTGTGGCCCGGGGTCGCGTTGATGGTGGCGTCCTCGTTGACCGCGTTCGGGCTGGCGGTGGTCCGCCGCCGCCGCGTCAGCGCGGGTGGCAAGGACATCGACTTCGACATGCCGATCTCACGGCGGGCGTTCTGGATCGGTTTTGTCGTGACGCTGGCCGTGGCGACCGTCGCGCAGACGGCACTGTTCGGCATCGATCTGATCACCGCGGTGCTCGCGGTGTTGCTGGCCTACGGCCTTGCCGTCGTCGCCGCGCGCGTGGTCGGGGAGACGGGCATTCCGCCCATTGGTGCGCTGGGCAAGGTGTCGCAGTTGAGCTTTGGTGTGCTGGCCCCGGCCAATCTCACCGCGAATCTGATGACGGCCAACGTCGCCGGCGGCGCGGCGGGACAATGCGCCGACCTGCTGAACGACCTGAAGACCGGCTATCTGGTTGGCGCCACGCCGCGTCTCCAGGTCACGGCGCAGCTGTTCGGCATTCTCACCGGCAGCGTGGTGGGGTCGATGGCCTACCTCGCGCTAATCCCCGATCCGCAGGGCATGCTGATCACGCCGGAGTGGCCGGCGCCGGCCGTTGTCACCTGGAAGGCCGTGGCCGAGGTGTTGTCTGGCGGTCTGTCCGCCGTACCCGCCGGCGCCATGCCGGCGATGCTGATCGGCGCGATTGCCGGCGTCCTGATCGCCTGCGCCCGAAGTCTGGGTTCCGGGGCGATCGCCCGTTTCGCGCCCAGCGCGCCGGCGGCCGGGCTCGCGTTCGTGATTCCGGCATCGAATTCGATCAGCCTGTTTCTCGGATCGGTCGCGGCGGCGATCGCGACGCTGGCTGCGCCACGCTGGTCGGCGCGCTTCGTCATCGCGCTGGCCGCGGGCCTGGTCGCTGGCGAGAGTCTGGTTGGAGTGCTGGTCGCCTTCCTCAGGCTCGGTGGGCTGGGTTGAACAGGCCGCCCGTGCCGATTCGAGCGTAGTATGAGGCGAGAGACGCTTTCCGAACGTTGCCGGTTCAGGACCCGACTTTGGAACAAGACCACGACAAGAACGAGAGTCGGCTAATCGCGCAGCTGCGCGAGAGCGAGCAGCGGTTTCGGGGCGCCTTCGAGACCGCCGCCATCGGCATGGCGCTGGTGTCGCTGGAGGGTCGCTGGCTGGACGTGAATGCGTCGCTTTGCGACATCGTCGGCTACACCCGCGATGAATTGCTGGTCACGGACTTCCAGACGATCACCCATCCCGACGATCTGGATACCGATCTCAATCTGCTGAACCAGCTCGTCGCCGGCGAGATTCCGTCCTACCGGATGGGCAAGCGTTATTTCCACAAGTCCGGGCGGCTGGTCTGGGTGGTGCTGAGCGTGTCACTGGTGCGCGACACGGCCGGTGAGCCACTGCATTTCGTCTCCCAGATCGAGGATGTCACCCAGGAAAAGGAGGCGCGGGCCGCGCTGGAGCAGACCAACCAGGAGCTGGAGCAGTTCGCGGCGGTGGTGTCGCATGACCTCAAGGCCCCCTTGCGCGGCGTGCGCGGCTTCGCCCATTTGCTGCGCGACCGGGCGTCCAGTGAGCTGTCGCCGGAATCCCTGGAACTGCTCGGGATGATCGACGCCAGCATCGAACGGGCCGACGCGCTGGTGGACGACCTGCTGGCACTGGCCCGGATCGGCCAGGGCGGTGAACCGGCGCGGGTGGATACGAGAACGGTGCTCGGTGACGTGTTGTTCGATCTCGGCCCCGAGCTCGACGCGGTCGACGCCAAGGTGAATACCGGTGATCTGCTGCCGGTCTGGAGCACCGAGGCGAGCATCCGTCAGCTGTTTCAGAACCTGCTGGTCAATGCGATCAAGTTTCGTGACGATTCGCGACCGCTGCACGTGACCGTGGATTGCCAGCGACGGATGAATGAGGCCATCTTTGTGGTCATCGACAATGGCCGCGGCATCCAGCCGCGACACGCCGAGCGCGTGTTCCGCGTGTTCGAACGGCTGCACGGTGACGAGGTGGAAGGGACCGGCATTGGACTGGCGATCTGCAAGAAGGTGGCGGAGCGTGCCGGGGGCTGGATCCGGATTCAGCCGAACGAGACGCATGGCGTCACCGTTGAATTCGCGTTGCCGCTGGCACTGTCACTCGACTGATACCCCGATGCCGGGTCGACGCTCGATCCGATGAGTCGCGCGGCCCTGCCATCCATGGCGCAGCTGCTCGCGTTCGAGGCGGCGGCGCGGTCCGGCAGCTTCAAGGCCGCCGCGGAGCGCCTGCATCGCACGCCGTCGACCATCAGCCACGACATCGCCGCGCTGGAACGGTTTCTCGGCGTGCGCCTGTTCGAGCGGCGGCCGCGTCATGTCGTATTAACCGATGCCGGACGCGTCTACGCGGATCGGTTGTCCGCCTTGCTCGACGCCCTGACCGAGGCCACCGCGGCCGTGCGCGCCCGATCCAGGCCGGCGGCGGTGCGCATCAGCACCAACCCGTTGACGGCGGCGGAGATCGTGACACCGCTGATCCCCGACTTCGAGGCGGCGTTTCCGGGCATCACCTTGCATCTGTCGGTGACCGAGGTGCTGGAGAACCCGGGGCAGCGTGATGTCGACTTCGCGATTCGCTACGGCCGCGAGATGCCCGATGGCCTGATTTGCGATCGGATCTGCGAGTCACGCGCCGTTCCGGTCGCGGCGCCGGGTCTGGACTGGAGCAGCGCGCCAAGAATCGACTATGCGCTCGGCACCTCGACCGCTTGGGCGCTGTGGAAACAGCGGGGCTTCGCGATGCCGGGTCACCCCGAACGGGAGCGGCGCTTCAGCCAGTTCGCGGCCGCGATGGGCGCCGCCGAACAGGGCATGGGCATCGCGCTCGGGATCCTGCCTTTGCTCAGCCCGTTGATTCGTGCCGGCCGGCTCACGGTGCTGCCTGGCTCCGACGCCCTGCCAGCCGATCCGATCCATCTGCTCAGCCGCAGGCTGGCCGAGGACGAGACGATCTGGCACGCCATCCGGGCCTGGTGGCTGGCCGCGCTCCGGGCCGCGCTGCATGAGTGAATCGCCTGCATCGACCGGTGCAGCCAATTCGTTTGTCGCGAGGCAGCCAGCCACCTAACGTCGCCGCATTCCCGTTCCGGAGCGGCCCTCGCATGTTCGAACGCCTGATTCAGCTGGTCGATACCGTGCCGACCCATTTGCGCGCGGCCAGGGTGATGCGGGGGGCGGCCGCGCACAGTCGGCCGGGTATCCGTTTCATTCGCCTGAACCGCGCGATCATTCGTTGCCGCCAGATTGGTGAGGGGCCGTCGCTGGTGTTCGCCACCGATCCGCCGGTGCCGCTGGAAGCCTACGACGCGCTGTTCGACGCCTTGGCGCCGCGGTTTCGCGTCACCGTCTTCGAAATGCCCGGATTCGGCGCCTCACTGCCGCGCGCGGGCATGCGATTGTCCATGGGCGAGTCGATCAGTCTGGTTGCCCAGGGACTGGAGCGCTTCGGCGGCGGACCCCACACGCTGATCATGCCCTGCGTGCTGGGTCTCGTCGGCGTCGGTGTGGCGCGTCATCACGAGGGCTTGATCCGCCGGCTCGTGCTGAGTCAGGCCGCGGACTGGAGCGGCACGCAGCAATGGCTGGCGCGCCGCGATCCCAAGGGGATGCTGCGCCGGCCGGTGGTCGGCCAGCTTGCCCTGGCCGCGGTCCGCCGGAAGCGGATCGACGCCTGGTACCGAACCGCGCTCGCGGACCCTGACCTGATCCGGCCGCTGGTGGACATGACGCTGGAGAACTTCGATCACGGCGGTTGTTTCTGCCTGGCGTCCGGCTTTCAGGACTGCCTCGGCGATCACCAGCATCGGCTCGCGCCGATCGCACAGGATGCCCTGCTGGTCTGGGGCGACGCCGACCCCTCGCATCCCGATACCCGTTTCGGCGACATGAATGCCCTCGTCCCGAACTCCGAGCTCGTTCGCATTCCCGGTGCCGGCCACTTTCCGGAACTGGAACGCGGGCCGGCGTTTGTCGATCATCTGCTGCGATTCACACACTGAGCGTTGCTGATGACCACAGCGATTGGCCCCGATCAACTGCGCGCCCTGTTCGAGCGGGTGATCCAGACATCGCCCTACACCCGCTGGTCGGGCGTGACCATCGAACGCTGCACCCAGGGAGAGGTTGCGTTGTTGCTGGATCGCCGCGAGGAGATGACCCAGCACCATGGCTATCTGCACGGCGCGGTGATCGGCTATCTGATCGATTCCGGCTGCGCCTGGGCCGCGGCCACCGTTGCGGGCGACGTGGTCACCGCCAGCTACAACGTCAACGTGCTGGCGCCGGCGACCGCGCCGCGCTTTCGCTGCGTGGCCCGGGTGGTCAAGGCCGGCAGGAAGCTGGTGTTCTGCCGTGCCGAGGTGTTCGGGTTGGACGGGGACGAGGCGACGCTGGTCGCCACCGGTGACAGCGTGATCGCCAGTGTTGGCGATGATCTGTCGACCTTTCTTGCTCGAATCGAGGGTGGCTAAAGAATCCCCGGCAGGTCCAGCCCCTTCTCCCGCGCGCAATCCTTGGCGATCTCGTAGCCCGCGTCGGCATGGCGCATCACGCCCGTGGCCGGGTCGTTCCACAGCACGCGGTCGATGCGTTTCGCCGCGGCATCGCTGCCATCGCAGCAAATCACCACGCCGGCATGCTGCGAAAAGCCCATGCCGACGCCGCCGCCGTGGTGCAGGCTGACCCAGGTAGCGCCGGATGCGGTGTTGAGCAACGCGTTGAGCAGCGGCCAGTCCGAGACGGCGTCGGAGCCATCGGCCATGGCCTCGGTCTCGCGGTTGGGGCTGGCCACCGAGCCTGAATCCAGGTGGTCGCGGCCGATGACTACGGGTGCCTTCAGCTCGCCGGATTTCACCATTTCGTTGAACGCCAGACCAATGCGGTGGCGGTCACCCAGCCCCACCCAGCAGATGCGCGCCGGCAAGCCCTGAAAGGCGATGCGCTCCGCGGCCATGTCCAGCCAGCGGTGCAGGTGGGCGTCGTCGGGCAGCAGCTCCTTCACCTTGGCATCGGTCTTGGCAATGTCCTCCGGGTCGCCGGACAGCGCGGCCCAGCGGAACGGGCCGATGCCGCGGCAGAACAGCGGCCGGATATAGGCGGGCACGAAGCCGGGGAAGCAGAAGGCGTCCTCGAAACCCTGGTCGAATGCGACCTGCCGGATGTTGTTGCCGTAGTCCACCGTGGGCACGCCGGCCTTCGCGAAGCCGGCCATCGCTTCCACATGCACCCGCATCGAGGCGCAGGCCGCGGCCTCGACGGCGGCGGGATCATCGCGGCGCGTGGCGATCCACTGGCCCATGGTCCAGCCTTGCGGCAGGTAGCCGTTGACCGGGTCGTGGGCCGATGTCTGGTCGGTGACCAGATCGGGGCGGATGCCGCGCTGGAGCAGCTCCGGTACGAGGTCGGCCGCATTGCCCAGCAGCCCGACCGACTTGGCTTCGCCGGCTTCGGTCCAGCGGTCGATCATCGCCAGCGCTTCGTCCAGTGTCTCGGCGCGTTCGTCCAGGTAGCGGGTGCGAAGGCGAAAATCGATGCGGTCGGAATCGCACTCGATGGCCAGGCAGCAGGCGCCGGCCATCACCGCGGCCAGCGGCTGCGCGCCGCCCATGCCGCCGAGGCCGGCGGTCAGAATCCAGCGGCCGGTCCAGTCACCGTCGTAGTGCTGGCGTCCGGCCTCAACGAAGGTTTCGTAGGTGCCTTGCACGATGCCCTGAGAACCGATGTAAATCCACGAGCCGGCCGTCATCTGGCCGTACATCATCAGCCCCTTGCGATCGAGCTCGTTGAAGTGCTTCCAGGTGGCCCAGTGCGGGACCAGATTGGAGTTGGCGATGAGCACACGCGGCGCATCCGCATGGGTGCGAAACACGCCCACCGGCTTCCCGGATTGCACCAGCAGCGTTTCGTCATCTTCCAGCCGGCGCAGCGTTTCGACGATGCGGTCGAAATCGTCCCAGCTGCGCGCGGCCTTGCCGATACCGCCATAGACGACCAGCGCGTCCGGGTTCTCGGCCACGTCCGGATCGAGGTTGTTCATCAGCATCCGCAGCGGGGCTTCGGTGAGCCAGCTTCGGGCGGTGCGTTCGGTTCCGCGGGGGGCGGTGACGGGGCGGGCTCCGGTCATCGGGCGAGGTCCTTGGCAGCGGATGCGAGCGCGTGCAGCAACTCGCTCAATACCGCACGCAGCTGCGCGGCTCGGTTGGGGGAGTAGGCGAACGGCGCCGCCTCGGTGTGCAGGTAGGCGCGCTGCGCCAATTCCATCTGAATGGCGTGCACGCCGTCGGCGGGGCGGCCGTAGTGGCGGGTGGTCCAGCCACCGCGAAAGCGGCCGTTGACCACCGTGTCGTAGGTTCGGGCCGCGCCGCAGCGCCGGGCTGCGATCAGCTCGAAGATCGGCGCGCAGGTTCGGCCGCGATCGGTGCCGATGTTGAACACCGGCAACGCGCCGTCGAACAGAAATGGCACCCGCGAGCGAATCGAGTGGCAGTCGTACAACAGCGCAATGCCGTGGCGGGCCTTTACACGCTTGATCTGCGCGGCGAGTGCGGCGTGGTAGGGCTGGTGAAACCGTGCCAGCCGTTCGGCGATTTCGTCGTCATCGGGCGCCTGGCCGGCTCTCCAGATCGGTGCGTTGTCGAAGTCGATGCGCGGCACCAGTCCGGTGGTGTTCTGCCCGGGGTAAAGGCTTTGGCCGCCGGGGTCGCGGTTGGCGTCGATCACGTAGCGGTGAAACGTGGCGGTCACCGTGGTCGCCGTCGGCAGCAGTCCGCGATATAGCCGATCGACGTGCCAGTCGGTGTCGGCCAGCGCGCGCCCGGTGGCATTCAGCCGCGCCCTGATCGAATCCGGCATGTCGACGCCGGCATGCGGCGCGGCGAGGATTACGGGGCTGCTGCCCTCGTTGACCACAACCGGGGTCATGACACCAGCCAGGGCTGGGGCACGCCGGCCGCCTCGACCAGCGCACCGGAGCTGACCAGCGTCGCGGCCCGTTCCAGATCGGGCGAAAGATAGCGATCCTCTGCCAGCGCGGACACTTCGCCGCGGATGCGGGCGATGACCTGCTGCAGCGTCGGGCTGGTGATCAGCGGTGCTCGCAGCTCCACGCCTTGCGCGGCGCAGAGTGCTTCCACGCCGAGAATGCCTGCCAGGTTGTCGGCCATGCGCAGCAGGCGCCGGGCGCCATGGCAGGCCATGGATACGTGGTCTTCCTGGTTCGCCGACGTCGGCGTCGAATCGACCGATGCCGGGGTCGCGAGCTGCTTGTTCTCGGACATCAACGCCGCCGAGGTCACCTCGGCAATCATGAGGCCGGAGTTCAGCCCCGGCTTCGGTGTCAGGAACGCCGGCAGGCCGAAGCTGAGCGCGGGGTCGACCAGCAGCGAAATGCGGCGCTGGGCGATCGAGCCGGTCTCGGCCAGCGCCAGGGCGATCTGGTCGGCGGCGAATGCGACGGGTTCGGCGTGGAAGTTGCCACCGGAGACCACCGAGCCATCGTCCAGCACCAGCGGGTTGTCGGTGGCCGCGTTGGCCTCGATGGTCAGTGTGCGCGCGGTTTGCCGCAGCAGGTCGATGACGGCGCCCATCACCTGCGGTTGGCAGCGCAGGCAGTACGGGTCCTGCACGCGCTCGTCATTGGCCATGTGGCTGTCGCGAATGCCGGAGCCGTCCATCAGCAGGCGCAGCGTGTCGGCGGCGTCGATCTGTCCCAAATGTCCGCGAAGTTCGTGAATCTCGTGGCGAAATGGCGCGGAAGAGCCCATGGCCGCATCGGTGGATAGCGCTCCGGTGATCAGCGCCGTAAGCGCCAGATTCCAGGCCCGTTGCAGGCCGGTAATGGCCAGCGCGGTCGAGACCTGCGTGCCGTTGATCATCGCCAGGCCTTCCTTCGGCCCCAGCGTGATCGGTTGCAGTCCGGCCGCCGCCAGCGCCGCCCCGCCGGGCATTCGCTGGCCCTGGTAGAACGCCTCGCCCTCCCCGAGCATCACGGCCGTGAGATGCGCCAGCGGTGCGAGATCGCCCGAGGCACCCACGGAGCCTTGCGCCGGCACCACGGGGGTGACGCCTTCGCGCAGCAGGGCCTGCAATTGCTCGATGACCGTCCAGCGCACGCCGGAGGCGCCCCGCCCCAGCGACGCCAGCTTGAGTGCGGCGATCAGCCGGACGACGGGTTCGGCCAATGGCTCGCCGACGCCGGCGCAGTGCGAGAGGATCAGATTGCGTTGCAGCGTGGCGGTGTCCGCTGCGCCGATGCGCACGCTGGCGAGCTTGCCGAAGCCGGTGTTGATGCCATAGACGGCGTCCTGACCGGCGGCGACCTGCCGCACGCGGGCGGCGCTGGCCTCAACGCGATCACGGGCCGACGGGTCCAGCGTGACCGCGGTTCCCGCTTCGGCAACGCGGACAAGCTGGCTCAGGCTGACGGCGCCCGGGACGAGATTCACGGTCATGCGGCGGCTCCGCGGATGCGTTCACGCAAAGGGTTGAAGCCGATCCGATAGCTCAGCTCGGCGGGGTCTTGCACCGCCCAGCGAACCAGATCGACGCGGCGGCCGGGCTCGATGACGCCGTACTCCGCGTCCAGCCCCAGCGCTTTCGCCGCATGTTTCGTCACCCCGGCCAGCGCCTCCGCCGGGGTCAGGCGGAACAGCGTGCAGGCCATGTTCATCGCCAGCAGCAGCGAGGTCAGTGGCGACGAGCCGGGATTGCAGTCGGTGGACACGGCCATGGGTACGCCGGCGGCGCGCAGCGCGTCGATGGGCGGGCGGCGGGTCTCGCGCAGGGCGTAGAACGCGCCCGGCAACAGCACGGCCACCGTGCCCGCCGCGGCCAGCGCTTCGGCATCGGTGGGGTTCAGGCATTCCAGATGCTCCACCGAGCGTGCCCCGCGCCCGGCCGCCATCACCGCGCCGCCAAGATCGGACAACTGTTCGGCATGCAGCTTGATCGGCAGACCCAGCGCATCGGCCTGGTCGAACACTCGGCCGATCTGCTCCGGCGAAAACGCGATGCCCTCGCAGAAGCCATCGACCATGTCGACCAGCCCTTCGGCATGCGCGGCCTCCAAGGTGGGCAGGCAGACTTCGTCCAGATAGGCATCGGCGCGGCCGCTGTACTCCGGCGGGATTGCGTGGGCACCGAGAAAGCTGCGCACGATGCGCACGGGCCGCAGCGTTGCCAGCCGTGTCGCGGCGCGCAGCATCTTCAGTTCGGTGTCGCGATCCAGGCCGTAACCGGACTTGATCTCGACGACTCCCACGCCCTCCGCCAGCAGGGCATCCAGGCGCGGCAACGCGGTCTCGACCAGTGCGTCTTCCGAGGCGGCGCGGGTCGCGGCAACCGTGCCGAGAATCCCGCCGCCGGCGCGGGCGATGTCTTCGTAGCTGGCGCCATTCAGCCGCAGCTCGAACTCGCGGGCGCGGTGGCCGCCATGCACAAGATGCGTGTGGCAATCGATCAGCGCCGGTGTGAGCAGATCACCACCGAGATCATCGGCGGGCCAGTCCGCCATCTCCGCCGGTGGTTCGGTTCCGACCCAGGCGATGCGGTCGTGATCGACGGCCACGCTGGCGTTCGCCAGGACGCTGCCGTCCGGCATCAACACGCGCGCATGGCTAAGGAGTCGCTGCTTCATCTCGACATAGTATGCCGCGCGGGATTAGATTATGTACATACATATTGAGCGACCGAGCGCGTCACATCCGATCGATGACCACCACCTTGCATGCAGATTGCGCCCTGGTCGCCGGGCAATGGCAACGCGACGTGCGGGTGTCGATCGATGCCGCCGGTCGCATCGTCTCGGTGGACACGGATGCGCTGCCACAGGCTGGTGACCAGCGGCTGAGCGATCGCGTGCTGCTGCCGGCGCCGGGCAATCTGCACAGCCACGCCTTTCAGCGCGCCATGGCCGGGCGCACCGAGCGCCGCAGCGGGGCCAGTGACAGCTTCTGGACCTGGCGCGATCAGATGTATCGCTTCGTCGACCGGATGACACCGGACCACCTGCAGGCCGTCGCGGCGCTGGCGTATGTCGAGATGCTGGAGGCCGGCTACGCCGCGGTCGCCGAGTTTCACTATCTGCATCACGCGGTGGGCGGTGCGGCCTACGCGAGCATCGCTGAGACCACGTCACGGATTGTCGCCGCGGCCGAGACCGCCGGGATCGGGTTGACGCACTTGCCGGTGCTGTACCAGCGCGGAGGCCTGGATGGTCGTCCGCCGGCCGGTGGCCAGCAGCGGTTCGCCTGCGATGCGGATCGCTTCGCCACCTTGATGAGCGCCGCTCGTGATGTGCTGGCGCGCACCCGGCCGGATGCCCGCCTCGGCGTCGCGCCGCACAGTCTGCGTGCCGTCGATTCGGGTGGCCTGAAGCTGGCGATCGAGCTGGTTCAGGGCGGCCCGATCCACATCCACATCGCCGAGCAAACCGGCGAGGTGGACGAGGTGCTCGCCGCAACGGGGCGCCGGCCGGTGCAATGGCTGCTGGAAAACGTTCCGATCGATAACCGCTGGTGTCTCGTGCACGCCACGCACCTGGACGACGCGGAGGTCGCGTCGCTCGCGGCCAGCGGCGCCACGGTGGGTCTGGCACCGGTCACGGAAGCCAACCTGGGTGATGGCATCTTCCGCGCCGTGGATTTCCGCGATGCCGGAGGCCGCTTCGGCGTCGGCACCGATTCCAACGTGCGCATCGATCTGGCCGAGGAACTGCGAACGCTGGAGTACGGGCAGCGATTGCAACGCCGAAGCCGGGCCGTCATCGCGGATGACGAGTGTTCCAACGGCCGGGTGTTGTTCGATGCCGCCTGCACGGGTGGCGCCGCGGCCCTGGGCCGCGCCAGCGGCGAAATCGCCCCGGGGAACTGGGCCGATTTGCTGACGCTGGACCGGACGCATCTGGACCTGGCTGGCGTCACTGGCGACGGTTGGCTGGATGCCTGGATCTTCGCCGCGCCGGGACGGGTGGTTCGCGATGTGTGGTCGGCCGGCCACCACCGGGTGCGGGATGGCCGCCATGTTGAACGGGAGGCCGTCGAGGCCGCCTATCGCCGCACGCTGGCGGAGCTGACCGGCTGATGGCGACCGGCTACCGGGAGGTCAAGGCGGCGCTGCTGACCCGGCTGCGGGCCGGCGAGTGGCCGGCGGGCAGCACCATGCCGGGCGAAGTCCAGCTGGCGGACGAGTACGGTTGTGCGCGCGTCACCGTCAACCGCGCGCTGCGCGAGCTGGCCGAGGACGGCATCGTGCAGCGTCGGCGCCGTCGCGGGACCGAAGTCGTCGCGGATCGTGGGCGCCACACGCGGCTTACCATCCGCCAGGCGCGGCAGCAGGTGGAAACCGACGGCAAAACCTATCGCTACGAATGCCTGCGCCAGCGTTTACGCACGCCGCCGGTCCGTGTCGCCGATCAGTTGGGTTTGAATCGCGATGCGGAGGTCATGGAAGTGCTTTGCCGGCACTGGGCGGATGACCGGCCATACCAATTGGAGGAGCGCTGGATCAATCTGACGGCTGTCCCCGAAGCGCGGGAGGTTTCGTTCGCCGAACTGCCGCCCGGCGAGTGGCTGCTGGACGTGAAACCGCTAAGCGATGCCGAGCACGTGCTGACGGCCGCGAACGCCACCTCACGCAACGCCTCCAGGCTCAACCTCGACATCGGCGATGCGTTGTTCGTCATCGAACGCCGCACCTGGTGGCAGGGGCAGGCCGTGACCAGCGTGCGACTGATGCATCCGGCAAACGGTTTTCGCCTGGTTACGCGGGATGTGGCGTAGGCCGCATCAGCAGCACGACGCCCATCCCGATCAGTCCCGCGTTGCGAAGGGCGCTGCCGAACACCTGGAAGATCTCCGGCGTCGCGATGATGCCCAGTGCCAGGTTGATCGCGATTCCGCACAGAAAGACGATGGCCGTCCATCGCGGAAAGCGGCCCGCGAGGAAGGTTGCGGCCCCAAACAAAAACCCGCCCAGAATCATCAGGATGCCGTGGGCGGTGTAGACGCTGCCCAACCGCGACCACAGCGACTCGTAGTCCGGGACATGCTCCACGAGCGCGTACAGCGTGGTGTGGGCGAAGTAGATGAACGCGGCCCCGTACAGCAACGCACCGACGAGCCCTAGAATGCCGATCGTCTCGCGCTGCACCGCGAACAGCCCCACGAACAGAAACGGCATGATGACGAAGGCCAGATAGTTCGCCCAGAGCTGAGGCACGGAGAACCCCTCCGTGACCCACTCGGCCACATCGGTCAGCGTGTGGATGCCGGGCGCGAGGATCGCGGCCGCGCCGATGAGCACCTGCAGTTGACGGGCTGATGGACTCACGACTCCGGGCATCTCACCTCGAAGCCTCGCAGCGCGACGTCGAGCCGCCGCGCGTTGGAGGCTCCCCGCCTACAGGCCCTGTTCCCCGTACTGGCTCAGCGCCTGCATCGCCTCGATGCCGTAAACCACCGAGGGCCCGCCTCCCATCAGTATGGCGACGGCCACCGTTTCGGCCACTTCCTCCTTGCTGGCGCCTGCCTGCATGGCGTCATGCACGTGGAACGAAATGCAGCCGTCGCATCGCACCGTGATGGCGATGGCCAGCGCGATCAGCTCCTTCACCTTCGAATCAAGCGCGCCGGACTTCAGGCTGGCCTGGTGCAACGTTCCGAAGCCCTGCATGACCTCGGGAATGTCCATGCCGAGCTTTTCCATCCAGGTGTTCAGTTCCTTGTAGTGCTCGGGAAAGTTCTTCATGCGATGGTCCTCGTAGATGTGAAAAGGTCCTAACCCGTGCCGGTTGGGCCGGCCCCCGCGTCCTGCAAACGATCACGCACCTCCATCAGCGCGAATCCCAGCAGATTCTCGCCGCGCCATTGGTTGGGGTGCGTGACCATCGCCTCGTTGAGATCCATCCCGATGCCCCAGATCGGATCGATCGGGCTCGCCTCGACCAGGACCCGGTCTCCGGTACTCAGCAAATACGCACGCAAGTCGGCATGAGCCCCGAACTTGCCGAGATTCGCCTGCACCACCGCCGCAAACTTCGCCGCATCCCATCGATTGCTGTCAAAACCAACGACCTCACGACCGGCCGCCTTGGCCGCGCCCGGCGAAGCCGCTTGGATCGCCTTCTGCCGACTGGCGTCATCCCCAAACAGGCGCGCCTTCTCCGCCATCATGAAATGCTCGGCGGTTGCGTAATCCACACCCTCCACCGTGAATGGCGCGGGGAACCACTGGCTCAGACACGAGGGATCGCGGCGCTCCGGTGACCGTTGCCGATGGCCCCAGAAATAGACGTACTTGGCCGAACGCCCCGACTCAAGTTCCGCAACGAGTTCACTGACAGATCGGGCGGCTGACATCGGTTCTCCGGCAGCTGGTTGGTCATCGAAGGTGCCCGTTGCAACTTTCTCAGAACCTTCCGCCAATCACTCAATAGAGCCCAGTCGGCCATTGTAGGCTTTGAGAAATGAGAGGAGCAGAGATGTTTGGAAAGGGTTCAGCCATCACCACCACAGAACTGACCAAACACCACCCTTCGTTCGCGAAATCATCACACGGGTTCTACCCCGTTCACGCGGACACTTTCAAGAAGCCTGATACTGGGCCAAAGGAGTGTGTATGTCGAAGCGCAGGAAGTTCAGTCGAGAGTTCAAGCGGGGAGCAGTTGAGCAGACTCACCAGC